>MDTA01041164.1_pt1 | contig 191293 bp, 187 predicted proteins | sample 811151 | NCBI WGS metagenome assembly MDTA01 (sample SAMN05326648, study PRJNA326480) | marine metagenome | isolation source: seawater | place: Indian Ocean: South | collected 2010 | reverse complement strand
GCGGGATATTGAAAGGGGCAGCAAATCCCCGCGGCATGCAAGGCTATGCTGTTGGTCGGTAGTTCGGATCCCTTATGTCGCCCGTTCCGACAAACTTGATTACCGGATTTCTTGGTGTTGGTAAAACAACCGCGATTAAGTCTTTGTTGACCCGCAAGCCTGAAGGCGAGGTGTGGGCGGTGCTAGTCAACGAGTTTGGCGACATAGGTATCGATGAGGCGGCTATAATTGATGGATACAGCGGTAATGATAACCCGATCCGTATGGTGCCTGGTGGCTGTATTTGTTGTGTCAGCAATATGGCTATGGGGGTAGCGCTCACTGATCTCATTAGAAAAGTATCTCCAGCGCGGCTGCTGATAGAGCCTACGGGACTTGGGCACCCAGCGGGAGTTTTAGATTTGTTGCGTGAAGCTGAGAGTGCCGGGCAAATAAATTTGCGGGTGACTGTTTGTCTCGTTGATCCACGGCGATTGAATGAACTCAATGATGCGGAATCCGAAATTTTCCAAGATCAGATTCACATGGCCGATGCGCTGATTGCCCATAAATGTGACCTTGCGAGCACAGAGGAGTTAACCGTTTTCACTGCATGGGCGGCAGAGCTTTTCCCACCAAAGAGTTATATTGGCAAAGCCGTTAAGGGCAAATTTGATATAGGCTTATTAGACCTCGAGGGAGACCCAATGCGTACGCCACTTTTTCCGGATGCGCACGCGCAAGCACACATGCATCACCATTACAGCACGAAAAAAGATGTTGTCCTAAAGCCCGGTGTGCCCATGCGAGCGATGAATACGGGACTTGAGCATAAGGCTTGTGGATGGATATTCTCACCGGAAGATGTATTTAACCGGCGCCAATTGCTCGAATTGCTGGGCGCTATCGATCATATTGAAAGGTTGAAAGGTGTTTTCCGAACTGGCAGGCACTGGATGCTGGTCAATAAAGTTGGTGATGAAATGAGCCGCGCGACGATTGCCTATAAACGCGATAGTCGTATTGAAATAATTGTTTCGGATAAAGCCGGCCAAATTGATTGGCAGGCATTGGAAGGAGCACTGGTTGATTGTTTGAGACCAAGTGCTATCACAAAGTTATGAAACTTAATGATTTAGAAAAAGCAATGGTAGAGGGCGCTCACGGCAAGGCAGCGCAATGGGCGATTGAATATCAGCGGAGCGTTGGCACATTTTTTGATGCAGAAGACTTTGTGCCTATTCGTGTGATTCACGTAAGTACCGACCGAGAGACTATGGGCGACAGTGGTGTCGAGTTTATTGAAGGTTTAAGTCAATTGCCGCCGGCAGAACGTCGCCCAAGGTCTTTTGCAACCGCAGATTTTCGTGGATTCGATGCAGATGCGTTTAAGTTTTTATTGCCCGGCCGGGATTTAATAGCGGAGAGCGCTCAGGCGGTAGCAGCATTGGGTAAGTTGGGTGTCGTGACGTCTCATGCATATGTGAATGATCATTCTGTAACCGCGCCCGGCTTTGGAGAGGCATGCGGTTATAGCGGTACGCCCTCGGTTATTTATATGAACGGCATTGTCGGCGCTCGTTGTAATTTTGAAGCAGGCCCGTCTAGCCTTGCGGCGTTCTTTACTGGGCGTGTTCCACGATACGGTTTTCATTTGGATGATAAAAGAATTGGGACCCACGGCTTTAAGCTTGAATTTACACCTGAGACGATTGCTGACTGGGGCATCGTTGGCGCCTTGATCGGACGGAAATTAAATTCTTATTGGTCAGTGCCTATTCTGGAAGTTGCCGGCCCAAAGCCCACGATCCTCGACCTTAATCATATGGCACTCTCTATGGCGAGTTACGGCTCGACGGCGATGTTCCATGTAATTGGTATGACGCCGGAGGCGCCCGATTGGAAAACCGCTTGTGGGGGGAGATCTATAGATACTGAGGTGGTTTCAAGGGATGCTGTGGATGATTTCTATGCAGAGTGGGGGGGAGTGGGTGAGAAGCTTGATATCGTCGCGCTATCAACACCGCAGTTGGACATTCCCGAGATGGTGCAAATTGCCGAAATTTTTGAGGGTAGGCAGGTTCATGGGAATACTACATTGCTTGTTTATACACCTTTAGAGCTAAAAGAGGCTTGTGCACGCATTGGCGTTGTGGAAACCATAGAGAACGCGGGTGGGCGTGTGGTCCATGGGCATGACTTCTTTGCTACATTTGCCAAAGAAATACGCGAAGCCCACGGTTGGGAGCGTTTGATGACCCATTCAGTGAAAATGGTAAATATTTGCGAGGGGTATGGCTATAAGCCTACGCCGGCTTCGATCCCACGTTGCATTGAATCTGCAATCGCAGGGAAGGTGCTACCATGAGTGAGGCTATTATCAAAGGTCACGTAGGGATAGGTCCTGCTGTTGAGGGCATTGCGCTGTCGGCATCTGACAACTTCAGCACGCGCTATGACCTGGATCGCGACCGAGGGGTGGTTTCGCGTCCAAGCCACAAGCTCTACGGTGAAAATTATGTAGGACGCATTCTTGTGCTTAATGCTGCAAAAGGCGGTGTGGCTTCGGCCTGGATGCTCCGCGAAATGGTACAAAAAGAAAAAGCGCCTCTCGGATTGTTACTTAACGATGCTAACCCTGTGATGGCCCAAGGTGCGGCCTTTGCACAAATGCCGTTCATGGACAGATTTGAGACTGATATTACGCAGTTCATTAAAACAGGTGACCAGATCATTGTAGAACCCGCTCTGGGGCTAGTACGAATTTTGTCAGTAGACTAAATTTTAGTCGACAAACGAATTTCGGAGGTAATTGTGGCTGAGATAGGTGGCCAAAAAAAAACTCGCATGAAAGTGCGACCCTTGACGCCTTACTTCGGTGGGTTGATAGACGGCATCGATTTGTCTGCAACAATAGAAGACACTATATTTGATCAGATCCTCCGAGAATTTGTGCAAAAATCTCTGATAGTTATCCCTGGCCAAAAACTAACGCCTAAGACCCAAATCGACTTCAGTAAACGGTTTGGCGCATTGGAGTGCCATGTGCTCAACCAATACTGTCTAGAAGAGCATCCTGAAATTTTAGTGGTGTCAAACCTCCAAAAGAATGGCCGCCACATTGGGGCCTATGGCGGTTCTAAAAAGTTTCATACCGATCTAGCCTATATTGCTGAACCGAGCCTGGGATCGTTATTCTATTGTTTAGAATGTCCTGTAGGCGAGGGTGAGACGTCATTTATTAGTATGAGTGCGGTCTATGAGGCACTGCCGGTGGAAAAACGTGATTGGCTCGAAGACAAGCAAATAGTCTTCGATTACGGCTGGCATCACGATCGTGAGCATGCACACCGGCCGCCTATGACGCCAGAACAACGGGCTAAGACACCGCCGGTGACACATCCCGCCGTGCGTACGCATCCCGTAAGTGGTCGGAGGTCCTTATATGTTTCAGAGTTTCATGCGCGCCAGTTCGTCGATATGTCGGAGGAGCAAAGCCAGTCCATTTTTGATGAGTTGATCAAATTCGCGACTCAGCCTGAGTTCGGTTATACCCACAGATGGACTCCGGGAGACTTGGTGATTTGGGATAATCGATGCTTGCTCCACAAGGCGATGCCATTCGATGAGGTGCATGCACGGCGGCTTATGCATAGGACAACGGTGAAGGGTGATAAGCCTTTTTTGAATGCGCAATGAAGGGAGAATAGAAAATGGAAATCGCCAAACCAACGGAACAAAAAGCTATCTCTATCAAGCCTTTGACCGATCATATTGGCGCTGAGGTTTTTGGTGCTGACTTAACGGCGTCGATGGGGAAAACGAATTTTGACCTTATTCGTCGTTCATTAAGCGATTGGGGGGTGTTAGTTTTTCGTGGGCAGAATTGGACGCCGGAGGAACATATCGCGTTCAGCCGATGCTTCGGGCCGCTAGAAGACCACGTGCTCAGCGATTATTGTTTGCCCGGTCATCCAGAAATATTCGTTGTTTCTAACATTATCGAGAATGGCAAGCATATTGGCGCGTTCGGCGGGTCCAAGCGCTATCACTCTGACCTTTCCTATATGCACGAGCCGAGCTTGGGCTCTATTTTTCATTGTCTTGAATGTCCCGAGGATGAGGGCGAAACGTCTTTCACTAGCATGTTCGCTGTTTATGATGCACTGCCGGTGGAACGTAAAAAGTGGTTGGAGGCTCGGCTGGGAGTTCATGATTATGTTTGGAACTTTGAAAACAACCATACTGATCGACCGCCTCTGACCGATGAGCAAAAGGCAAAGACGCCCATTGTAAGCCATCCAGCTGTGCGCACCCACCCAGAGAATAAACGGAAAGCACTTTATATTTCGGACGTCTTTGTTAGCCATTTCGAGGGAGAAGACTATAACGAAAGCCGGGCCTTAGTTAAGGAATTGATGGACTTTGCCAGCCAGTCGCGCTTCGAATATGTGCATCGTTGGACCCCGGGCGATGTGATTATATGGGATAACCGGAGCGTGCTTCACAAAGCCTTACCTTTTGATGAAAAAAATTCTCGCCGTCGAATGCATCGTACTACAATCCGCGGTGACCGGCCTTTTCTGGATGTATAAGGCATGACTGATCCTGTTGAATGGGAAATCTTTGCTCTTAAATATGCGGAACGTCCGGATGCGATGAAGCACGAGCATTTCGTGTTTACAGACGCTCATGACGGCCCAATGCCCATGGATTATTTCATTTGGGCGCTGCGCAATGAGACAGGGCGTATCATTGTAATAGATATGGGTTTCGAGGAAAAAGAGGCTAAGAAACGTGGGCGAAAAATTTTGCGAACACCTGCCGAGGCACTTTCTGGAGTCGGTATTGATGCGGCGACGGTGGAAGAGTTGGTAATTAGTCATATGCATTACGATCATTGTGGTAATGCTCATCAGTTTCCAAATGCTACGTTCTTTGTCCAGGAACGTGAAATGGCATTCGCAACGGGTCGTCACATGCAACATAAGACTTTCCGAAATATATTTGCTGTCGACTACGTTGTAGATCTAATTCGTGCGCTCTACCGTGACCGTGTTACGTTTGTTGACGGTATGGTGGAAATGGCACCGGGTGTTACGCTGCATCATGTGGGGGGGCATACCGACGGGCTCCAGATTGTTCGTGTTTGGACGGCTCGAGGGTGGGTGGTTTTGGCTGCGGATGCGGCACATTTGTACGCCAATTTGAACGATGTAAATCCCTTCCCTCTAGTCTTTAATGTCGCGGACATGCTGTCGGGCTATCAAACTATTGAGACGCTGGCTGATACTCCTCAACATATCATACCCGGACATGACCCGTTGGTGATGTCCCGGTTCCCAGCGGCGGAAGGAGCGGAAAAATATGCCGTTCGCCTAGATTTAGATCCTCTAAATTGGGATTGAGTACTTGAAAGCGGCGTTGTGAAGCGCTACCCCGTATTCGTCTAAATTCGATGAGTAACGTTAAAGGGAAGGTCGTATGGCCCATCATCATAGTAAGGTTCTAATCATCGGTTCCGGTCCGGCCGGCTACACGGCGGCAATTTATGCTGCCCGGGCGAACTTACAACCGGTGGTTGTCACTGGCATGCAGCAAGGCGGACAGATGACTATTACCACCGATGTGGAAAATTACCCTGGCTTTGAGGAGGTAATCCAAGGTCCTTGGCTGATGGAACAGATGCAAAAGCAGGCAGAAGCTGTCGGCACGAAATTGATTTACGATATGATAAATGATGTTGATTTTACTCAAACGCCGTTCAAAATGACCGGTGATATGGGTGATACATATTCTGGCGATTCGGTGATCATTACCACAGGTGCCCAAGCACGTTGGTTGGGACTAGAATCAGAAGAGAAGTTCCAAGGCTTCGGCGTTTCAGCATGCGCGACCTGTGATGGGTTCTTCTTCAAAGACCAGGATGTTGCGGTGGTGGGTGGCGGCAATACCGCTGTTGAAGAAGCGCTTTATCTCACTAGTCATGCCAGCAAAGTGACGGTGATACACCGTCGGGATGAATTTCGTGCGGAAAAAATTCTGCAAGACCGACTTTTTAAAAATGAAAAAGTGGAAGTGATGTGGGATTCTGAGCTCGACGAGGTCCTGGGAAGCGATGACCCATTGGAAGTAACCGGAGCTCGGGTAAAAAATGTCAAAACTGGCGAGACTGCCGACCTGGATCTGCAAGGTGTGTTTATCGCCATCGGCCATGATCCAGCTACCGAGGTGTTCAAAGGTAAGGTGGATATGGATGGTGAGGGCTATATCCTGACCGCACCTGATAGCACTGCGACTAATATTCCAGGTGTTTTTGCTGCGGGCGACGTAAAGGATAAGGTCTTCCGTCAGGCAGTAACCGCAGCGGGAATGGGCTGTATGGCAGCGCTAGAGGCTGCGAATTTTGTCGCAGACCTTGATTTGGTGGAAGCGGCAGAGTAGCCGTCGGTTAGATGGCGGTCTTTCGCATTTCCTGGAGCATACGCGCAACCTCTGTATGATCTGAGTTGGCCCCATAGTGATTGACGGCTTCCGCAAACGCATCACGTACTAGTGCCGTGCATGGCGCTGATAGACCGGTGCTGCGCGCCAAATCTTGGGCGATAGTTAAATCTTTAAGCATTAGGCCATTTGAGAAGCCTGACCCATAGTCTTTATTCAGTATGAATTGGTGAAATTTTAATTCGGTAGCATTACTGCTACCGGATGATTTATTGATGGTGTCAATCATAACCGCAGGGTCTAGGCCAAAGCGCTTGCCGATCATCAACGCTTCCGTAGTTGCGAACACGCTTAATGCCGACAGCATATTGTTGAGCGCCTTGAGAGCATGACCGGCACCAAGCTCACCACATTCAAAAACGTCGTCCCCTATGTCCTCGAATAAGGGCCGGGCACGTTCTATCGAGGCTTTTTCACCGCCGACCATTATGGAAATTGTGCCAGCTGCAGCACGCTTTACACCGCCGGAGACGGGTGCATCGATGAAAGAGACACCGTGTTCTTTGAGAATTTCCCCGAGATTAACGGTACCCGTTGGCTCAGAAGAACTCATATCAATAAATAATTTGCTATCATCCAGGCCCGCTAGCAGGCAATCGTCTCCGTTCTTTTCACCGAGGACTATTTTGCGGACATCTTGCCCGCTGGGCACAATTGTGATGATGATATCGGCGGCCTGCGCCAAACTTTCCAGCCCGTTGGCAGGGCGTACGTCGAACTCTTCAACAAAACCGTCGACGGCTTCTCTGCTGAGATCAAAAACAATCATCTCATGACCGGCGCGCGCTAAATTGGCGGCAATAGGGCGCCCCATATTGCCAAGACCGATATATCCAATTTTCATGATTCATTCTCCCCCAATGGCGTAAACTGTCATTAAAATTCTAAACAAACACTCTAGAAAGCCGTGTCATACATCAATTTATATTTATAAATTCCGTAAGTTCGAAGAATCTGAGTGTTCTTGCATCTGTAACATTATGGCTGTGTTATCATTTTAGTAAGAAGAAAATAAGGAGGACACCGTGGGCAATATCACGAATAAACTTAAAGCTGAGGTTCTGCCAGATGGAAAGTATACAACTGAATTATCCAAAGCCACCCCGCCAAAATTAGAATGGCCTGAACGATCTCGCGAAAAAAAATCACTAATCGCTGCAACCTTCGTTAAATCTATAGCTGCATCCAATTCGGAAAATGATTGCAGTAAATACGCTACCCATTATTGTGTCTGATTTCTGCAGGCAGGGACTTTTTCGCTTGTCATGATCGCTCGTCTGCCAACAAATTTATGGGTCAAAGCACATATTGCCAAATGTTCCGCTTTGGGCGTGCCGGTGGGTGTGTTGCACCGCGGTGACCCCCATAGTGGTATCGTAGTTTTAAAGCTCAACCGCCTGGAAGCGGGGTGCGATATTCTAGTACAAGGACGAAATGAGCGAGGTGCTTTGGTTTGGCAGCCTGCGTTGGAGGGGCGCCGGGTGGAGGAGCCAGAGGCGGATGCTTTTATTGAACGCCAGCGACAATATGATCCTGATGTTTGGGTTATTGAGGTCGAAGACCGGGAAGAACGAAACTTATTTGAGAACCCTGAAATGTAATATGGTGGCAATCCTCTTGCTTCAAAGTACATGAGGAAGCTACACAAAACCTGCATTGTCGAAACTCGGCATTTACCAGAAGTTAGAGGGAATGGATTATGGCGACAGAACTTACCCATTATATCGGCGGTAAACACGTCAAGGGCAGAAGCGGTCGATTTGCTGATGTATTTAACCCTGCGACAGGTGATGTTTCTGGACAGGTGCCGTTGGCAAATGAAGACGAAGTGAATGCCGTTATTGAGAATTCTCAGGCTGCCTTTCATGCCTGGGCTGCAACGCCGGTGCCAAAGCGCGCCGCAATCATGTTCTCAATGCGCGAAGTGATGACGCAGAAAAAGGATAAGCTTGCCGAGGCCATCAGTCAGGAACATGGAAAAACCTTTGAAGATGCATTAGGTGAAATTCAGCGTGGCATCGACGTAGTCGAATTTGCCTGTGGTATTCCTCATTTGATTAAGGGCGAGTTGTCGCCAAATGTGGGTGGTGATATTGACACCTATTCTATCCGCGAAGCGCTAGGTGTGGTTGGCGGCATAACTCCTTTTAATTTTCCCGTCATGGTGCCTTGTTGGATGGGTGTTATGGCGGTTGCGTGCGGTAATGCGTTTATCAACAAACCGTCTGAGCGAGATCCTTCAGCGGCATTGATGCTAGCGGAATTTTGGACAGAGGCAGGTCTACCGGATGGAATTTGGAATGTGCTGAACGGTGACAAGGTGGCGGTAGATGGGTTGCTCACACATCTAAATGTTCCAGCGATCAGCTTCGTTGGATCCACGAAAATTGGGGAATACGTTTACCAAACCGGTAATGCTCACAATAAGCGTGTTCAGTCATTTTGCGGAGCGAAGAATCATATGATCGTCATGCCGGACGCTAATATGGACCAAGCGGTGGATGCACTAATGGGTGCGGGCTATGGTTCTGCCGGCGAACGCTGCATGGCTATCTCGGTCGCGGTGCCGGTGGGTGAGGGCACGGCGGATGAATTGGTAAAACGACTTAAACCGCGGGTTCAGGGGCTCAAAATTGGCCCCTACAACGATCCCGAAGCAGATATGGGGCCTGTGATTACCGGTGAAGCTAAGGACCGCATCGAAGGCTTTATTACCCAAGGAACTAAAGAAGGTGCGGATCTCGTCGTCGATGGCCGTGGTGTCAGTTTACAAGGGTATGAGGAAGGATTTTTCCTCGGCGGCTCTTTGTTTGATCGAGTAACGCCGGAGATGGAAATTTATAAACAAGAAATATTTGGACCTGTCTTAAGTGTTGCGCGGGCTGGTGATTTCGATCAAGCGGTTACGATGGTGAATGATCACGAGTATGGCAACGGTGTTGCCATATTCACTCAAGATGGCGATGCGGCACGCGCTTTCTCCAGTAAAGTGGATGTGGGCATGATCGGTGTAAACGTGCCTATCCCCGTGCCTATGGCGTTTCACCATTTTGGTGGATCAAAGCGTTCGAAATTCGGTGATAGCCAAATGCACGGACCTCAGTCGGTACATTTTTTCACCAAAATGAAAACGGTTTCCGCCCGATGGCCAAGCGGCATTAAAGATGGTGCGCAGTTTACTATGCCGACTAACCGATAGTAGGCGCTTAAACGCGATCTGGATAATCACTAAAGATAGCATCGACGCCCCAGTTGAATAATAAGGCGGCCCTTTCGGGGTCGTTAACTGTGTAGCATAGAAGATGGTAATCAGCACTTTTTATGGATTTGGCTTGGTCTTGAGAGAGGTATTTGTGGTTACAGTGGAGCGAGAAACAATCCCATTTTTGCAGCTTAGAATGCCAATCTTCAGGAACCTTGTTAACGAGAAGCCCTCGTGGCGTATCAAATAAATATTTGTGTAGCGTTCCAATAACGGTTTCCGAAAAACTCGACATGATAATCGAAAATGGTATTTGGGAGGAGTTAACCACCTCTATAACAGCTTTAGCAGTTTCCTCGCTCGTTTCCGGTGCAGGTTTTATTTCCACATTGCAGCCAAGACCAAGGGCTTCGGCGAGAAGTAGTGTCTCTGCAAGGGTTGGGATCGGCTCGTCAGCAAAACTCTCGTCAAACCAGGAACCTGCATCGAGTGTTCTAAGGTTATTTAATGATTGTGCCGAGATGGGACCTTTTCCGTTAGTCGTGCGGTTAAGCGTATTGTCGTGCATTAGGATAGGAATGCCATCATGTGAAAGCATCACATCAAACTCAACCCAACGTGCGCCGAGGTTCGCTGCCTTTCTAATGCTAGCGAGAGTATTTTCGGGCGCATGTCCAGCAGCGCCACGATGACCAATCTTTTCTGGAATTTTGACCGCCATGGCTTCTATTTATTGGGTGGCGTTGATCAGTGCATGCACTTCCAGACCGCCTCGGTAGATCATATCGGCGGAGACCCAAATGATTATGGCAAGGCCCACGTAGGCAATCCAACGATATTTGTCCAGGAGCCTAGCGATATAGTTTGCGGCGAAGGCCATCAAAGCGATGGAAAGCACCAAACCAAAAATAAGAATTTCTATATGGTCCCTTGCAGCTCCGGCTACCGCCAATACGTTGTCTAGAGACATTGAGACGTCGGCTATAATAATATTCCGCAGAGCCCGGCGCATGCCGATTTTCACGTCATCATTATTAGTCATAGCGACTTGTTCTTGGTCACCGCCACGAATTTCTGTCCACATATTCCAGCAAACCCAAGCAAGAAGAAGTCCGCCGACAAGTAAGAGACCGGGAACTTTCAAAAGGTAGACGGTTGTTGCCGCAAAAATGATGCGAAGTATCGTTGCCACGACGATGCCGAAGACAATTGCTTTTTTGCGCAGCGCGAGTGGTAGGCCTGCGACAGCTAGACCAATTACGACGGCATTATCACCGGAAAGTACGAGATCAATTGCGACGACCTGGAGAAAGGCGATGACTTGAGGACTAAAGATGGATTCCATGAATATCTTTCAGACAAAAAGATCGATTGTGTTCTATCAATGCACTCAGATCAGCGGCACCAGAATAAATACCCCTGGTGCCGCTTCTACTGTATTTGTTAGGCGCGGAACTTGTTGAAGTCTGGTTTTCGTCCCTCGACCCAGGATGCGGTTCCCTCCATACGTTCGGGCGCATCTGAGAATAGATCTATCATGTCGCGAGCGTGGAACAACGCCGGGTATTGCATGTCGGTTTTGAGATTCATGGAGGTTTTTAAGATGCGCAGTGAAGTAGGGCTTTGCTCCAATACTTCATCGCACCATGCGTCCACCTCTTCATAAAGCTTATCAAAGGGAACGACTTTATTAACTAGCCCCATTTCAAGGGCTTCCTGAGCGGAATATTCCCGTGACAGAAAAATGATTTCGCGTGCCTTGCGCTCTCCAACAAAATGCGACATCAATGTTGTGCCCCAAAACATCGGGGCGCCGGCGCGTTTAGAGCCGTGCTGGCCGAGAACGGCATTGTCTGACGCAATAGCGAGATCGCAAAGCATTTGTAGTTGATTGCCACTGCCGATGGCACGGCCATTTACAGCAGCAATTACCGGTTTGCCGCAGCCGCGAATAGCTTGGGCGGCACCAAGTAATTTTCGGAAATGAGTGCGGTGCGTTCCAGGTCGTTTGGTCAGATGCTGTTTGACTTGGCCGCCTTCGTTGAAATGGGTGTTGCCGGCGCCCGTCAAGACGACGACGCCAATCGCCGGATCAGAGTCTGCTTCATGGAAGGCAGTCATGATTTCTACGAAGGAATCACCTGTTGTTGCGTTGTCAATTTCCGGCCGGTTCAGCGTGATTGTGGCTACATGTGGGCGTTTAACCTCATATAGAATATCTTTAAAATCCATTTTCTTTCCCTTTTTCTTTGCTGGTAATTTTATTTTTGTTAGGCTTGAACTTTTGCCTCTAGAAATTCAGTCGATTCGAAATAACAATAACGTGTCGGTCCTGAAGTGGTTTTGAAATCGAACGGAACCCCTTTGGGCACGTGCAGCAAGTCACCGCTTGACACCGATTTAGCGTCACCGTCGATATTGGCATCACTGCCGCCGGTCATGATGTAGATAAAACGTTCATGAAGGGTTTTTTCGGTGTTTTCTTTATAGCCTTCAGGGGAGTCGACCAGCGCGAAATTGATGCGTTGACCTTCGATCAATTTCACAGAACGGGTGGAACTAGGTGGTGCTTCTAAATCTCCCGTAAGCGGGTAATAGCAATCGTTGAGCCCGTCTATGATAGCCTCCGATGCTTCGGGCATTTTTTCTTGGCCCGGATAGATGCCTGCATCGTGTTTTGCTTTCAAATCGTCGATGGAGGGCGCTTCCTCCGGCGGCGCTTCGTCTGCGGCAATGCCAGCCAGCGTCCAAGTATTGTCTTTGCAATAAAGATAGCTGACCGGACCGTCTTCGCAGGCTTTCATAGAATGGCGCGCATTAGGCGGCACATGGACGAAAGTGCCAGCTTCTACAATCCGGTGGTCTTTGCCAACAACGGAATTGATTTTACCGGAGATTGGGTAAACCATTAGTTCATTAGGATGGTAGTGAAGCTGGGAACCGGTCCCGGCCTCCTTGTTATTATTTCGGAGCGTCATAAAAGTGCCGGTGACGATGGCTCCTTTGCCGGATGACAAATGCGGATTGGTCCGAAGTTGTTCCATATTTTCAAAACGGTAATAGGGCATTTTTAACTCTCTAGATAGGCTTTTCGTCAAGCTCGGTTTGGCCGGGCTTTGCATCTGGATGAATGCGAGGGCCGTCTTCTATACCATCTACGGCCGGGCCGGAAATCCCGTGGCGGGTGTCTTTTGCGACGAAGAAAATCACATCTTTTTCAGGTGTTGCCATGCAGCTATGTTCTGTGCCGGCGGGTATATGGACGCAATGGCCCGCTGGGCAGAGTACAGTTTGGTCATCGATATCGCACTGCAAAGTACCCTGCAGAACAAAGTTATATTGTTCGTTCGGATGGGTATGGCGCTTAGAGCCGGTACCAGCGGCTTTGTGGATATAGCCCACAATAACCTTCTCTCCGAAGAGCGCGCCGCCAAATGATGAAGATTTGCCCGATAACCTTTTCTTTAGCTGAATGGTAGCACTTGTTTCGTTGTCCGGCTCGGTATCTAGGGCATCCATTTTGTAGACATATTGGATTTTTCCCTCGTTATAGGCGGAATATTTCTGAGACATTTTCTCGTCCTCTCAAATTTTTTACTCGGTTGGCGCACGGATATTTAGGCGGTGTAGAATGGAGCATCGCCTTTTACCTGTGTTCTATACAGAGTTCTGCTGTATTTTGCCGTATCATAGGGAGTGGCAGTGTGCAATGTGCAGCGATTGTCCCAGATGACTAAATCTCTTACTTGCCATTTATGGCAATAGGTGAAATTACCGCTTTCCATAAAAGCTTCTATCTCCTCCAGTAATGCGCGAGAGGCGGTTTCATCCAGGTCACCGATCTTTGACACCATTTCTTTTACCAGAAACACCGATTTCCGCCCTGTATCCGGGTGAGTTCTGATGGCCGGATGATTGGCTGGTGGTACATGTGCTATTTGCTCGGGCGTTAAAGGTGGACGTTCTGGATATAATTCAGAATAACGATAGTTTCTATCATGGACCGCTTGTTGGCCGTTCAATTTAGCTAGGGTCTTTTTTGGTAACGCGTCATGCACTGCACGCATGTCGGCAAATAGTGTGTCTGCACCTACCGGTGGACAGTCAATGCCATAAAGGATCGTCACATATCCCGTTTCGGGTAAAAACGAGAGATCGCTATGCCAATAGTGACCACCGTTAAAGGTACCAACTAATTTCCCGTTCTTTTTAGCATTGGAAAGTACACGAACTTCCGGATATTTCGGGAAAGTGTGCTCGGCTAAATGATGAATGTCCGGTGTGCCAAAATTCTTAGTGAAGCTTGATAAATTAGCTGGTTCGAGCTCTTGATTTGGGAAGAAAATCACGCCGTATTGATGGAGAGCGTTCTTGATAGTTAGAAAAATGTCTGGATCCAGAGGTTGTGCCAAATTTACGCCCGTAATTTTGGCCGCAAATTCCTCATTTACTGGAGCGATTTTCAGCGCTTTTGATGCCATTGTTCGACGGTCTCCCTATTTGGAATACGAATTTTGATCCTCTAATTCTTTGTAAGAAGTCAAAATAGTCGAATTTGAACGCTAGTTGAAGCGGTTCACTATAGTAAACGTCGGTTTACTTTTTTTCATATAAAGCATGAGATGTCTACATTTCTTGCTTCTCCGTTGCTCAGGATAGAGCTTATGGTGAGGCATGATGATTAGAAATTTGCCAAATTTGATTTTGAGATTTTTGTTGATGGCGCTGGTCTTTACCATTGTCTTCATTAGCGGTGTGGCAATGGCGGTAGAGCGAAGTGCCGTATTGTCACGAAAGGACGTCTTTCGCCCAATTTTTGCACCAAACGGTATGGTAGCGAGCCAAGAAGCGACCGCAAGCCGCATTGGGCGTGATATTTTAAAAAAAGGCGGGAATGCTGTGGATGCGGCGATTGCTGTTGGGCTGGCACTGGCCGTGACGTTGCCGCGGGCGGGCAATTTAGGGGGCGGTGGTTTTATGTTAGTCCATATGGCCTCAAGAAAAAAAACTGTTGCCATCGATTACCGAGAAATGGCGCCTCAAGCGGCATCCAAGAACATGTACATCAGGCCTGATGGCTCCGTTGATAAAAAAGCATCGCGTTCTGGGTATAGTGCCGTTGGGGTGCCGGGCACTGTCGCGGGGTTCGCGTTGGCATATAAAAAATTTGGATCACTGCCTTGGCACGTCTTGGTTGAGCCAGCCGTTGCTTTGGCGGCAAATGGCATTGTTGTAACGGAATTTATGGCGAACGGGTTGGAACGCCGGAAAGAGTCCCTTGGAAGATGGGCGTCAACACGTGCGGTGTTCTTTCGGAGCGGCATGCCGGTGCGGCCTGGTGATCTTCTGATGCAAAAGGATTTGGCATGGTCGCTCAGTCAAATTGCTCGCCACGGAGCATCGTCATTTTACAATGGTGAAATTGCCAAACGGATTGTGCGAGCGATGCGGGAGAATGGAGGACTAATTACTGCTGCAGATTTGGCTGCCTATCGGCCGGTCATACGCGAACCTGTGCGTGGGTGGTATCGTGGAGTGGAGGTGGTCTCTATGCCCCCGCCAAGTTCCGGTGGCATACATCTCATCCAGATGCTTAACATAATAGAGGCTTATAATATTAGGAAAATGGGGCCACAAAGCGCTGCTAGTTTGCATATTATGATCGAAGCAATGCGCCGTGCTTTTGCTGATCGGTCAAAATATTTGGGTGATCCTGCCTTTTGGGATGTGCCCATCAAAGGGCTGATTTCTAAAAATTATTCGGCAACATGGCGAAAGGGCATCGATCCAAATAATGCGACTAGATCCGCGGATATTGCGCCCGGAATTCCCAGGCCTCACGAAAGTCCCGATACGACACATTTTACTATTGCGGATCATTTCGGAAATTTTGTTACGAATACCTACACACTCAACTTCAGCTATGGGAGCCGGGTAGTAGCAAATGGCACGGGAATTCTGCTCAATAATGAGATGGATGATTTCTCTGCGAAACCTGGTGTACCAAATGCTTTTGGCCTGGTTGGTGGTGTAGCTAATGCTATCGAACCGTTAAAAAGGCCACTCAGTTCGATGACGCCACTATTCTTATTCAAGGATGGCAAACCATGGCTGGCCACCGGTGGCCCCGGCGGAAGCCGAATAATCACTAATATGCTTCATCTTGTAGTGAATATTGTCGATCACGGAATGAATATTGCGGAGGCGACTGTAGCGCCTCGGGTTCATCACCAATGGCTTCCAGACATAGTGCGCGTTGAAGAAACTCTTAGCGTCGACACCGCGCGATTACTGGTGGGCCTTGGTCATAGGTTAAAAATGGGTGATGCTATGGGTAGCACACAGTCCGTTATGCAAACAGGCAACGGATATTATGGATTTTCTGACCCGCGGCGGCCAGGTGCGCTGACTATTGGATATTAAACCCTCATAATAGTTCTCCGCTTTACAAGTTTGCGTGTTAGCTCCAATTTGCACTCATGGTTGATTCAATTGCATCAGATTGCACTTTCAGAACAATCGGCTTAGCAAATGATCAGTGGGCCGTGGATATTCTCGATCAAACGTATCTACCGCACTAACATGTGATTAAACGATTGGAAACTTTAGGTGACGCTGCAGAGGCGATTTGTGCCATGCGTGTGCGGGGCGCACCATTGATTGGCGCGACTGCTGCCTACGGTATGGCGCTCGCCATGCACTACGATTGTGGAGATGAAAACCTCGAGAAAGCCGCCTCAACACTCATTGGGACCCGACCTACAGCGGTTAACCTTGCCTGGGCAGTGAATGATATGTACTCGGTGCTTCAGCCACTTAGTTCGAAGGTTAGGCGAGACGTTGCTTACGCACGTGCATCAGAAATTAGAGCAGAAGATATCAGTATCAACCACCGTATTGGCAAATATGGGTTACCGTTACTGGAGGAAATCGCTCGGCATAAATCGGCCGGTTCGCCCGTTAATATTTTGACACACTGTAATGCCGGTGCTTTAGCTACGGTTGGCTGGGGTACTGCAACAGCCCCGGTTTATATGGCGCATGAGAAAGGCCTTGATATTCATGTTTGGGTGGACGAGACACGTCCGAGAAATCAGGGGGCTAGTTTAACCGCATGGGAGCTTGATCAGCGCGGCGTGCCTTACACAGTCATTGCGGATAATACTGGTGGTCATTTGATGCAACGGGGCTACGTTGATATCTGCATAACCGGCACCGACCGTACAGCGGCTAATGGTGACGTTGCCAACAAGATAGGTACCTATCTGAAGGCGCTGGCAGCGCGGGATAATAATATTCCGTTTTTTGTCGCACTGCCATCACCAACCATTGACTGGGGCGCTCAAGACGGTATGAAAGACATACCAATTGAACAGCGATCTGCGGAAGAAGTGTCTTGGATCAGTGGTCGTACCAAGTCAGGAACTGTAGAGAAAGTTTGTATGGTGCTGAATGAAACAGCTGTTGCAAATTACGCATTTGATGTTACCCCGGCAAGATTGGTAACGGGTTTAATAACAGAACGCGGCATTGCAGAGGCAAGCTACGAGGGATTGGCCACTTTGTTTCCGGAGTATGGGACTAAATGAAACTATTTCATTGGAGAAATCGGGCGGTGTTGCTATTTGCATTTGCCGCTTTTGCATTTCAAACTTTAACATTACGGGCGGCGACGTTGGAAAATACAATTTATCTAGATCTAAAGGATGGACGCGTGGTGATCGAGCTCTGGCCCGACGTCGCGCCGAAGCATGTGGAGCGTATAAAAACGCTTGCAAGGCAGAAGTTTTATGATGGTATCGTTTTTCATCGTGTTATTGACGGATTTATGGCGCAAACCGGCGATCCGACCGGGACTGGCATGGGCGGTTCTTCTCTTCCTGATTTACCCGCTGAGTTTAATAGTGCTTTTCATGTGGAGGGAACATTATCGATGGCGCGTTCGAGCAGCCCTGATAGTGCTAATAGCCAATTTTTCATATGCTTTGCGCCGGCGCCTTTTTTAGATGGGCAATATACGGCTTGGGGTAAAGTTATAGAAGGTATGGAATTAGTTCATAGAATCAAAAAGGGTGATAGCAACCAAAACGGAAGTGTTGATAATCCGGATAAAATAATTCAAATGCGTGTGGCGGCGGATGTTGAAAAAAAGTCAAAGCCAAAAGCAGAGCCCAAAGCCAAAAAGTAAGTTCAGGGTTTGCGCCGGATGCGAGCAGCGATGTAAGATTCGCGACTGGGGTTGCTTTGTGCTATCATTAATCGTTACCGTGGCAAGAAAGTGGTTTACATTCCTGGAGAGTGATACTTATGAGCGATATTGCGGGTTCGGGAGCGTCTGATTTATCGAGCCGCCTTGAGGCGAGCGCGTTTTCTCGTCGGTTGGAGCTTGAGAAGGAAACTGCAGCCGCCACGATCGTTGAGGAGGCTGTGCAAAGCTCCGAACAAACTTCACCAATAGGTGAAGGTGGTGGTAGACGGTTACTTGATATTCTCGCTTAAATCTCGGGTTTATGCAATTTGATTGCTGATAAATCGCGTAAAAGCGTTTGTCTTTCTCTGAAGCTCTGTATAAGAGGCGGACGCGCAAAGAAATAACATTTAAATTAATGTCAAAATATTTCCCGAAAAAATGGCTGCTGTTTGTTGTGAAGGCTGCTGTCACTGTAGTTCTTATTTGGCTTGTTCTTCGGAAAGTGGACATGTCTGATATGAAGCGCCATTTCGACTCGATTGGTTTTGACACAATTGGTTTAGCGATGATTTTACTTGCTGCTCAGTCAGTTTTAGCAGGCATTCGATGGCGAATTATCATGCGCTTATTTGACCGAGTGCTTGCCTTGGCCATTTCGGTCCGTATTTATTTCGAAGGGTTGTTTTTCAACCAAGCTCTGCCCTCTACGATTGGTGGCGATGGTATACGTATTTATCGAGTTTATCGATTGGGTCTTCCGCTTGGGGCGGCCTTTAACGGTGTTTTGCTCGATAGAGTCGCCGGTTTTATTAGTCTTATCCTGTTGGTCGCGGTTGCTCAGCCTTTATTGCGCCAAAGGATCGATAACGAGCAGGCTTTGTTGGCTTTTATGGGAATCACTTTACTGGGTTTGTCGGCTATTATTGCGTTGCTGACACTTGCATCTTTACCAGACAGCTTCGGTCGATGGCGGGCGGTTCGGGGAATGATGAATCTATCGCTTGGCGGTCGTGAAATGCTCAAATCCATTCAAATTGCTACCCCGGTGTTAGGCTATTCGCTGGTAGGTCACATGTTAATGGTATTTGCAGTCTATCTGATCGCCATGGATATTGGATTAAAAGTGAGTTTTGTCGACTGTTTGATTATGGTGCCGTCTGTCATGCTGGTTGCTACTATTCCGATTTCCATTGCCGGGTGGGGCGTACGTGAAAGCGCTATGGTGACAGCGTTTGGATTGCTTGGCGCGCCCACTGATGCGGTGGTGGCTCTTTCCATGGCTTTTGGCCTCTGCTTAGTTGCTGTAGGCCTGCCTGGTGGTATTTTATGGTTTCTAAATCCAGATCATCGCGTCGCAGACGCCTCGGAAATCGCTGAATTACGTGAGAGTAAGGCCAAAAAGGGTCAAGTATGACAGTTGTAAATCATAAGGATCGCAAAACGATTATCCGTGAGGCAGCTGATAGGATTGCGCCAAGCCGTGACAAATGGATCGAGCGGAATGATTTCTATTACCAGCAGGATCGTGACTATATGCGGTTTCTCATTCCAGAGGGCCAAAGCGTATTGGATTTAGGATGCGGCACTGGCGATCTGTTGGCGAGCCTGAAGCCGAGTCGTGGCGTTGGCGTAGATTTTAGCGACCGTATGATTAAGATCGCTAAGGGTAAGTTTCCCGGTTTGAAGTTTGCGTTGGCTGATATCGAGAAGCCCGGCTTTACTAAAAAGCTCGGTGGTCCGTTTGACGTTATTGTCTTATCTGACACGTTCGGATTATTAGATGATTGCGAAGCGACCTTGGCGCTCCTGCACGATGTTTGTACACCCGACACACGACTTATTATTTCTTACTACTCGCCTTATTGGGAGCCGGTTCTGCGCCTTGGTGATAAATTAGAGCTTAGAATGCCGCAGCCGGAAGTGAATTATCTGTCAACTGCCGATATCGAAAACCTGCTCCATCTGGCTGACTTCGAGGTGATCAAAACTGAGTGGCGTCAACTTCTGCCAAGGCGCCTTTTAGGCCTAGGTACCTTAGTGAACCGTTTCATTGGTACGCTCCCGTTATTACGCCGATTTTGTTTGAAGACCTATGTAGTAGCACGTCCATTGCGCGGTGCTGAGAAACCTGGATTATCCGCGAGCGTGATCATTCCATGCCGTAACGAAAAAGGTAATATTGAACCTGCTATTCAGCGGCTTAAGCCTTTTGCCGATGATATTGAAGTGATTTATGTTGAAGGCCATAGCTCTGATGGAACATTAGAGGAGTGCGAGCGTATCAAAGCGGCTTACCCAAATTGGGATATTAAGGTAACGACCCAAGACGGAAGGGGCAAGGGCGATGCAGTCTGGAAAGCTTTTGATATGGCGCGTGGGGACGTATTAATGATTTTGGATGCGGATTTAACTATGCCCCCCGAGCAGTTGCCAAAATTTTACAATGCAATTGCTAGCGGCAAAGGTGAGTTTGTCAATGGCTCTCGACTGGTTTACCCGATGGAACAGGGGGCCATGCGGTTTTTGAATCTTATCGCTAATCGCTTGTTTGCTGCTATTTTTTCCTATCTTTTGAATCAACGTTTTACCGACACGCTGTGTGGTACAAAAGTAATGCGACGTTCTGATTACCGTCGAATCGCTGATAATAGATCTTATTTTGGCGAATTTGATCCCTTTGGTGATTTCGACCTGATATTTGGTGCGGCGAAACTTAATATGAAAATTATCGAGATTCCGATTCGTTATGCGGACCGGACCTACGGAGAAACCCAAATCTCACGATTCCGAGATGGATGGGAATTGATCAAGATGGTGGTTTTTGCCTGGCGTAAATTGAAGGCGTTTTAGCGTGGATGCCGATCCACGCTTGGCGGCACATCGCCGGGTTTGGCAAAAAAAGCCGGCGTTGCGTAAAATTTACGCAGATTACTACCGGCGCATTACTTGTCATTGTACGAATGGTCAAACACTCGAAATCGGCGCTGGCTCTGGCCATATCCGCGAGCATATGGACCAAGTCTTCATGGCTGATATTTTGCCGGCCGAGTGGTTAGACGTAGCAGCCGACGCTCAGCAGCTGCCGTTCGGAGATGAATCTTTGAGTAATATCGTGATGGTAGATGTCCTGCATCATATTGAGCGTCCGACTGCATTGTTTGATGAAGTCACGCGGGTTCTGCGACCGGGTGGTAAGATGGTAATGCTGGATCCTGCTATTACGATAGGCAGTTGGCCGATTTATAAGTTTCTTCATTCGGAACCAGTTAATATAAGAGTTGACCCGTTGTATGAGGAGTGTTCCCAATCCGGCGGTGATCCATTTGATTCCAATCAGGCGGTGCCGACCTTGTTGTTTTCTAGTTCGGATCGGCATAAGAAATTTGAGGCACGATTTCCTTCACTTAGGATTGTGGCACGGCAATTTTTCGGCTTTGCCACCTATCCTTTAACCGGAGGGTTCCAGAATTGGTGTATTGTCCCAAGCAGGTTAATCCCATCTCTTTTATCTATTGAGCGACTTTTAGAACCTTTCCTAGCACGTTTGTTGGGGTTTCGATTGTTGGTTGCGCTAGAGCGTCTGTGATAGCGTCGCTTGACCAGGGCAGCGTAAGCCTTTAGCAGAGAGGAAAGTGGTGCGGAAGATTCTATGAAAAAAGCTCTTATTACCGGCATAACCGGCCAAGATGGCGCATACCTAGCCGAATTTTTGCTGAAGAAGGACTACGAGGTGCATGGTATCATACGCCGTGCGAGCATGTTTAATACGCAGCGTATTGACCATTTATATCGTGATCCGCATGACCCAAATGCGCGTCTGTTCCTGCACTATGGTGATCTCTCAGATGGGACAGGGTTGCGGCGTATCCTCGAAGCGGTGCAGCCGGATGAGATTTATAATTTGGGTGCGCAAAGCCACGTAAAAGTTTCGTTTGATCAACCGGAATATACAGCCGATGTAGTCGGGACTGGAACGTTGCGATTATTTGAGGCCGTGCGTGACCATCTAAAGAATTCAAAATCTGATATTAGGTTGTATCAGGCCGGGTCCTCGGAAATGTTCGGTAGCGCTGCACCCCCGCAGCTGGAAACAACGGCATTTGAGCCACGGAGCCCTTACGCGATTAGCAAGGTTGCTGGCTATTGGTTCGCACGGAATTATCGTGAAGCCTATGATATGTTTATCGCTAACGGCATTTTGTTCAATCATGAAAGTCCGTTGCGCGGGGAAACGTTCGTCACCCGAAAAATTACCCGAGCTGTTGGGCGTATTAAATTGGGCCTGCAGGATAAACTTTTTCTCGGCAATCTTGATGCAAAGCGGGACTGGGGTTTTGCGGGTGATTACGTGGAAGTCATGTGGAAGATGCTTCAGCATAGTGAGCCGGATGACTTCGTTGTCGCCACTGGCGAAGCACATTCGGTTCGCGAATTTCTTGAGGCTGCGTTCATCCATGTCGGTTTAGACTTCAAGAAATATGTTGAAATTGATCAGCGCTATTTCCGCCCGACGGAAGTGGATCATCTCTTGGGGGACCCGTCAAAGGCGGCGGAGAAGTTAAGCTGGAAGCCTAAGGTTTCGTTTCAAGGATTAGTGGCGATGATGGTTGATCATGATATGGAGCAAGCAGAGCGGGAAAAATTACTTGTAGATGCCGGTCATAAAGTGGGTCAAGAAGGGGTGGCGAATGGCTGAGGTCGACCGCAATGCCCGAATTTATGTTGCGGGGCACTTGGGGTTGGTGGGCGGCGCGATAGTGCGGGCTTTGAAAAAAGCAGGTTTTACAAATCTCGTTTTACGAGCACGTGCCGAGTTGGACCTAATGTGTCGTGTTTCCGTGAATCGGTTTTTTCACAGCGAACGGCCAGACTACGTTTATTTAGCCGCAGCTCGTGTCGGAGGCATTCACGCCAATAGCAGTTTCCCAGCAGAGTTCTTGTATCAAAACCTTACTATCCAAAATCACGTAATTGATGCGGCGTATCAGCATGGGGTCAAAAAATTTGCATTTTTAGGATCTTCCTGCATCTACCCGAAGTACGCCCGTCAGCCAATTTCCGAAGATAGTTTGTTAACCGGCACTTTAGAGCAGACCAATGAAGCATACGCGGTCGCAAAAATTGCTGGCATCAAACTTTGCGAAGCTTATCATCGTCAATACCGGTTTAATGCGATTTCGATTATGCCTACGAATCTTTACGGACCTGGGGACAATTTCGATCTTGAGACCAGTCATGTTGTTCCGGCGCTTATTCGTAAAGCCCATGAGGCGAGGGTTGCCGATTCCCCTGACTTTTCTGTCTGGGGTTCTGGTGACCCGTTGCGGGAGTTACTGCATGTAGATGATTTAGCTGATGCATGTCTGTTCCTTATGGACAATTATAATGATCCGGAATTGATAAATGTCGGCTGTGGTGAAGATATAAGTATAAGAACGTTGGCGGAAACCATTGCTGATGTGGTTGGGTATACCGGAGACCTAAAGTATGATTCTTCTCGTCCTGATGGCACCCCCCGAAAGGTGCTGGATGTCAGCCGACTGTTTGATCTTGGCTGGAAGCCACAGATTGACCTTCGTGAAGGACTAGAACAAACCTATGATTGGTATGTTTCTAACTGCGGCGCGCCCGCGGCGAACTAGCGCTTAAGGTATAGCCAGTGTTTGCGCGCAGGTATATGTGGGGTTAGGTTCTAAATTAGGGTCGATAATTTCAAAGTGCACACTATGGATTGTTACGCGTCATCTTAGCGCACGCTGTGACAAGCTAAGGTGGTTGTTGAGCAAACCTTAAAAAAGGTTTCGCATATTTTTTAAGGCATCGGGTCATAGCTCCTTGTAAACTAGATTTCGTGTAAGGTGTGGCGATAAGCCGAAATAGGCTCGCGGTGATGACTGCTTCAAGAGGCTATAAAATGCCGCTCTTTCAGGCCTTGCGTTTCTGGCAGCTCGTTGTCTTCCATTCCCATCTTTATCCGCTAGGATAAAGACCGATTAACGCGAAATTAGGGAGGACGCGTGATATGAATCAGAAAGAGGTGCGTAATATTGTAAAACGTTGGATGTTTCCAACCGAGGGCGGCAGCTATATGGGCGGTCTCGAGAAGCGCCCGGTTTTAGCAAAATCTTCGGGTACTTTGGTAACCGATACGAATGGAAAAGACTATCTTGATTTTCAGTCTGGGCAAATGGGGGCCGCTTTAGGTCATCAACATCCACGTATTATCGCAGTGATCCAGAAGACCATGAAAAGCCTGATGCATTCTACTAACACCATGTTGCATGTGCCGCGGCTTCGATTGCATGAGAAGCTTGGTAAGCTTTTGCCAAAACCGTTAGAAAAATCTTTGTTTTTGGTTAGTGGTTCGGACTCTATAGAAGGCGCGGTGGATTTGGCGCGGAAGGCGACTGGTGGGCTCGATATAATCGGTATTCACGCAGGTCTGCACGGCTCGACTTCTTATGTGACACGTTCTTTATCCTTTAACTGGAGTCGCAATAAACACAGCGCCGTTGCACCTGGTACTTCATCGGTATTAACGCCTTATTGTTATCGGTGCCCCGTAGGCCTAAAATTTCCGTCTTGCCAAATTCAATGTCTTAAAACCAGTTTTGAAATGGCCGATGCGAATTTCACCGCAAAGCCGGCGGGTTTCATCGGCGAGCCGATATTAAGCGCAGGCGGGATTATTGTGCCACCGAAAGGATTTTACAAAATGGTACGCGAAGAGTGCGACAAGCGCGGCATGTTATTAATTTTCGATGAAGCTCAGACCGGACTTGGGAAAACAGGCAAGCTCTTTGGCTTCCAGCATGAAGATGGTGTAAAGCCCGATATCATCGCCATTTCAAAGCATTTTGGCGGTGGTGTCCCGATATCTGCAGTTTGTAGTACATCTGACGTGGCGCAGAAAGCCGTTGATAATGGATATTTTGCTACCCGCTCTCACGCCACAGATCCGCTATTGTGCGCTGCGGGCGAAGAAAGTCTGAGTATTGTTGTCGACGAGGATATGCCGGGGAAAGCTGCTAAGATTGAAAAGATGATAAAGGGTGCCTTTCGTAAAATGGCGAAAGAGTTTGAATTGATCGGAGATATACGGGGGCGCGGCGTCTTGCTGGGTATTGAGTTAGTAAAGGACCGTAAGAGCAAAGAACCGGCAAATGCGGAAACGCAGAAAGTTTTCGACTATTGCATGGATAAGGGTTTGATATTTCAGGTGCGTGGCGTGCGTGATTTGAAAAACGTCATTCGGCTCGTGCCGCCGATGACTACACCTAAAGAACAGATTGATAGCGCCATGTCGATTATATATGACGCGCTGAGATTTGTCGTAAAAGGAAAGCAGCGGCGCAAAGTAGGAGTGCGTGGATGAAAATTACTCCCCCTTATTTAATGTTTTTAGGTGACGCAGTGGATCAACTAGCAGCGAAAACTGCTAATGGCGTGGCATTTTGGCGGCCTAATTGGTGTTTGGGTCAATTTCGGATGAAAGGATGCAATGCAGATATAGGATTGCCCGATATGGGTTTGGAAGAGGCAGCTGAAAAAGGTGTGAAAACGCTTGTGGTCGGCGTAGCCAATCAAGGTGGATATATCAGCGAGGCTTGGGCCGAGACGCTTTTGCAGGCGGTTGATTTGGGGTTTGACATTGCCAGCGGGCTCCACGCAAGCCTGGCATCGGTGCCAGGGCTGGCAAGTGCCGCTCGAGAAAAAGGCTGCCAACTTTTTGATGTACGGCATCCCGGCGAAACCTTTGACGTGGGGCGTGGGCATAAACGAAGTGGCAATCGCCTGCTGACCGTCGGCACAGACACTTCTGTTGGTAAAATGTTCACCACTCTAGCCATTGAAAAGGAAATGCGTACACGAGGTGCTAACTGCACTTTCAGGGCAACTGGGCAGACTGGCATTTTCATTGCTGGCGAAGGGGTGTCTGTAGACGCGGTAGTGGCTGATTTTATCTCCGGGTCCACAGAGTGGCTTAGTCCTGAAAATGACGCGGACCATTGGGATTTAATTGAGGGGCAAGGTTCGATTCATCACGCATCTTATGCTGGCGTAACACTAGGACTGATTCATGGTTCCCAACCCGATTTATTGGTTGTGTGCCATGATCCAGGTCGTCCTCATATGCGGGGAACGCCAAGCATCCCGGTCCATAGTCTGACAGACACAATCCGTGCCTGTGAACAGGTCGCCCGTTTGACCAACCCTCGCGTGCAGACTGTGGGAGTTTCTATTAACACCTCGAATCTCTCGAATGCGGATCGAGAGCGTGAACTAAAAGCAGCGGCTGATGAAACTGGCCTACCCGCTTTAGATCCTGTGAAAGACGGTGTGGCGCCGATTGTCGACCGCATACTGAAATGAAGCTGATTGCGCGCGCTGAACAATGGCCGCTTGCGGAAGTTTTTACTATTTCGCGTGGCAGCCGAACCGAAACCGAGCTGGTTACAGTTGAGCTTAGCGATGGTGAATTGGTCGGCCATGGCGAGTGTATGGCGAATCCGCGGTATAATGAAACGCAGGAGGGCGTGCTGGCAACTTTGAACGATCTCGATTTAGCTAGTGGGTTAGATCAGGACTGCTTACAGGAATTATTGCCGGCCGGTGCCGCGCGAAATGCTCTAGATTGCGCCCTCTGGGATTTAGAAGCAAAGCGTTCTGGTATGCGGGTTTGGGAAATGGCCGGGCTACAGCCGCCCGGTTCTGTCATAACAGCATTTACACTAAGCCTCGATACACCGGAAAGAATGGGCGCGCTGGCTAAGCAGCATGCCGACCGACCATTATTAAAATTGAAAGTAACCGGTGAAGGGGATTTCGAGCGTGTGGCAGCGGTACGAGAGGGTGCTCCAAATGCCCGCCTTATTGTCGATGCCAATGAGGGCTGGAACGCTGATATTGTAGAGCCCTTGAGTGATCAACTTAGGACGCTCGGCGTTGAGATGATTGAGCAGCCTTTGCCTGCGGAAAAGGATGCGGTGCTGGCGGATTTAGTTCACCCGGTTCCGCTCTGTGCTGATGAATCTTGCCACAACAGCGCAGATTTGGCGCAATTAAAAGGCCGCTACGAGATCGTAAACATAAAGCTTGATAAGACAGGTGGCCTTACGGAGGCTTTGAAGGTGAAGCGAGAAGCCTATAATCTGGGGTTTAGGGTAATGGTGGGTTGCATGGTAGCGACGTCACTTGCCATGGCGCCAGCGCATTTGGTTGCCCAAGGGGCAGCTTATGTGGATATAGATGGTCCGCTTTTGTTAGCCCGTGATCGCCGCTTCGGGTTGTCCTATGAGGGTAGCCGGGTCGAGCCACCCGATACGACATTATGGGGTTAATCTCTTGGGCATTTGGCGGCGCCTATTTGAGAAAGCAAACGATCTGGCTCGGTTCTCGGCGCGCCTTTGGGCGGCATAATCCCTAGGTGGCCAGTTGGCGAGATAGCGCATTGCGCCGGCGGTCGTATGCAGTTTCCCAATTCTATTTGGCGTACCGAACCGGTGAGGAAACTTTTTCTGTAACGCCATTAAAAGGCTTCGATGAGCTTTTTCCACTTTGATTGCTGCTAAGCGCGCGGTTTTACTTGCGTTTCTTGGTGAGGCTGGTTTTAGGATTAACGCATCCAGGTCGTTCTTTTTTAACTCCGCTTTCCAAATCTGAAAAACCTTCCTCTGGTAAGGTAGATGCTTAGCTTTATTGGAGGAGTGGTAGTGGCGAACTGCTTTTTCCCACGTATGGTGGCTGTCTTTGAGGGCGGTTAGGAATTTGGCGGCATAGGCGATATTGGTTTTTGGATTGAAACCAGCTTCCAGTGTGGAAAACGCGTCAGGGTGGTAATGCAAGTTTATTTGCATGCAACCCACATCAATATTTTTTTGACCAGCTTGTTTTAGTTTTTGTACATGGCGAATGGCGTCACTCCGAGAGTTGAAATGATTTCCTTTGCCACCGGCATTTACGGTCCAGGGCCAGGCAATGTTTGCCTGGTTTTCTTTGATCCAACGGCCGGTTTCTTTGATTGAGAGCGCATAGAGCAGTTTATGAGGAATACCGCTTCTTCGCTCTTCCGCAGCAATCGCGCGGCTACAAAGATTACTATTCTTCAATAGGTTGGAAAGCCCAGCCGAGGCGGTGGCAATTTGAAATGGGGCAGCAATAATCAATAATGCGATTAATATGGCAAAAGCCCAAAGCCAATAACGCTTGAATATTCTATTCATAATCCTCTCCTCACTGGAAGAAAGCAAGCTCCATGCCAAATTCCTAAGGATCCGGTAGTGTGCCAAAATCCTGTCCGATGGTACGTACATATGAGCAGAATCCAACCATTTCGTAGGTTTAATATTTCCACCGATAGTAACTGTAACCGTGGACCTGAGGCTCTTGCCATGACTTCTATTTTGGTGGTAAGTCCAGTCGCGCGCAAAATACATTTATTAGGCGGGCGCGTAGCTCAGCGGGAGAGCACTACGGTGACATCGTAGGGGTCGTAGGTTCAAACCCTACCGCGCCCACCATTTACGCTGAATGGAAACGAGGTCCGGTAATCTGCTAAGGTAAACTAGAAAAACGGTAATAACGACAAATGGCGTTCCGACGCCAGAGATTTAGGGAGGAACTTTTATGCCGACTGGAACCGTGAAATGGTTTAACCCAGTAAAAGGCTTTGGCTTTATCGTCCCTGACGATGGGGGCAGCGACGTTTTCGTCCATGTAACTGCAGTAGAGCAGGCTGGGTTGGACGGTCTACAAGAAAAACAGAAAGTAGAATTTGAACTGGTCGATAATCGAGGTCGTACAGCTGCAGGTAATTTAAAAGCGATTTAGCGGGCTTTTTTTATTGTGATCTTGTGGTTTTGTAAGGATCACCGGTTTCTAGAAAAAAATAATAAAAAATTTTGTTAAGGGGCTTGCAACAGTCTTTTTAAAAGGCCTTGTTTGAATATCAGGCAAAAAAGCTATTGCTTGGCTTTCTTCAAAAATATTGCCCATGCGGCCAGGATGTATCTATCTGTTAGTGTTATCCCTATATCTAGCCTAGATTTCTCGATGTTTTCACAGCATGGATTGCGCAAACTTGAACAATTCCATATTTCGACTATTATCAAAATATGGAATTAATAAATGCTACTTCAGCCCTGGCGGCGTTAGCACATGAGACACGTCTTACTGTTTTCAGGACATTAGTGCGTGCCGGGCCTGGTGGCTTACGTGCTGGTGAGATTGCGACGGGGATCGGGGTTGTGCCAGCGACATTGTCATTCCATCTAGGACATCTTCAGCGGGCGGGACTACTCAAGGCACGTCGCGAGGGTCGTCAGATAATTTACGCAATAGATCAGTCTGGGCTTAGAGCTTTACTGGAGTTTCTAGTGGAAGATTGTTGCCAGGGGCAGGCGGAAGATTGTGCAACGCTTTTATTTGAATTGCCGGTGTTTGGGTGCGCCGCGCTGTCAAAGGAGAATGAAAATGAAACGACTACACGTGCACGTTCGGGTTAAAGATTTAGATGAATCTGTGGATTTTTATTCTACAATGTTCGATACGAAGCCAAGTGTGAAAAAGGATGATTACGCAAAATGGATGCTTGATGACCCGCGTGTTAATTTTGCCATTTCGACCGGGGTGCAAGACTTTGGTGTCGATCATCTTGGAGTTCAAGTGGATGACGGTGAAGATCTTAAGGAGTATGCCCAGAAACTCGAAGCGGCGGGCCGAAACGTTATCCAGCAAGAAGATACGGTGTGTTGTTACGCGCGCTCGGACAAGGCCTGGGTAGCGGACCCTCAAGGGATTCCGTGGGAGACTTTTTTAAGCATTGGAGAAGAGGCCGTTTACGGGTCAGGGAAGATAAAGCGGTCTGCATTGATCGATGGTGAGGATGATATGCCAAGTACGGTGCCGGAGGATCAATGCTGCACGCCAACGCTTCCAGCAAGTACAAAATGTTGTGTCGATGGGTCCGATAAGACCGCTTGATTTTAGTCCGCTCTCATTGAGTTTAGAAATAAAGATTAATGACGGAAATTACATTTGCGAAAAAACTGGTCGCCGAATCGATTGGTACGGTCTTTCTTTTGGCTACCGTTGTTGGTTCTGGGATCATGGCCGAATCGCTTGCGGGTGGTAATGTAGCTATTGCACTTTTAGGAAATACGCTTGCTACCGGTTGCATTCTGATGGTTTTGATCTTGATTTTCGGGCCTATTTCGGGCGCTCACTTCAATCCCGCGGTTACGCTTTCTTTTTGGCTGCAGCAACAAATCTCTGACAGAGAAGCGGCGTTTTATGTAATTGTCCAAATCATCGCAGCCATAGCGGGGGCGGTGCTTGCGCATGTCATGTTCGACATGCCTGATTTAGTTATGGCATCCACAAAGGTGCGTACTGGCGTTGGGATATGGATAGCTGAATTTGTAGCGACCTTTGGTTTGCTGGCGACAATTTTAGGTTGTATCCGACTTCGGCCGGACGCTGTACCATACGCAGTGGGTTTATATATTTCGGCAGGTTATTGGTTTACCTCTTCAACTTCATTCGCTAATCCGGCGGTAACAGTCGCTCGTACAATGACAGAGAGTTTCTCGGGTATTCTCGCTGCTCACGCGCCAGCTTTCATCGTGATGCAAATTGCCGGCGCTGTCGTGGTGACCTATCTTTTTAAGTGGCTATACGGCGACCTAAAAGCCAACTAGACCGTACCTAAGATATCTAAGTAGCGGACAATATCATCTTCATTGTTGTAAAAATGGACTGTTGCACGGAGATGACTGTCTTTACAGCTCACTCGGATTTTTTGTTCTGCCAAGCTATCAGCTATGACTTGGGCGTCTTTGCCCATATCCATACTTACAATCCCAGCCCTTTGATGCCAACCGCGTGGTGTGCGAATCTTGTAACCCCGTTGCAGGGCACTTTCAATTAAGAAGGTGCTGAGTTCTTTTACTCGGTCTTCGATATGGTTAAGGCCAATACTTTTTATGAACTCACAACCACGACGTTGCACAAAGGTGCCTAGATAATTTGGATTACCATATTCAAATCGGTGTGCATCGGCGGCGAGTTTGACTTTTTCCTTCATACGGTCGTTCGAGGTAAAGCTGAATTTGGCTGCATAAGGTGGGTCTATCTGCGAAATGATTTCTTTCCGTACATAGAGAAATCCGGCGCCAGCTAGGCTGAACATGGCCTTATGGCCGCCTGCACTTAGTGCATCGACGCCAAGGTCATCAATCCGTTCATTCAATATCCCCACGCCTTGTACGCCATCAACAAATAAGAGTGCGTCGCGGCTATGGCATAATTCAGCAAGGGCCCTAAGGTCTGCGCGGTATCCAACGCCATAGGTAACCCACGCAACCGTGACGACGCGTGTATTGCTATCAATAAGCTTCTCATAGGCTTCTAGCGGATAGATATAATTTTTGTCTTCTTCTACCCATCTAACTTCCACGCCACGGCCCTCTAAATGCCGCCAGGGGAAGGTGTTATTCTCATGTTCCCCGCGGCTTAGAATGACATTTTCGCCAGGCTTAAGGCCGATGCCCTGTGCGAGTATATTGATTCCTTCTGACGTATTTTTGACCAACGCTATACATTCAGGTGAGGCGCCAAATGTTGTTGCGACCGCGTTCCGAGTGCGTTCGATTTCGTCCATAGAAAAGGCTCCAATGCCAGCCTTGTCATAGACAATCCGCAACCAATCCTGAGTTGCCTCTCCAACGCATTTGGGCAATGCACCTTTGTTAGCACCATCGAGATAGACAAAGTCGTTCGTCGCTGGAAATAGCTTCCGGATGGTATCCCAATCGGGTGCCTTTTCACTTGCTGTCAATTAAACTCTCCTCATTTGGCTGCTTCACTCAATTTTTTTTGCGCTGCAATCAAACTTGGTACCTTGGATGCGGGTACATATACAAATCCATCAAATAGGCGCCGTTGTGTGCGGTATACGCCAACCCTATTGCAGTACCAGCCACTATTGGTTTTTTCAACATCAGCGGTCACACTCAGAATGCCAGACGGATGCATCACACGCACATCCGATGAGGGATCATCAGTGTTACGCGCAACGCGATTCACCGTTGAGCCTTCAATTCGCGCTGCTACCGCAATACAGGCTGAACCGGTAGATGGCAGCGCCCTGTGGCAATTGCCCGAGGATATCATGCGCGCAGTAAAATCGCAGTCATCTGCTTTTAGAATTTCACCGGAAAGCGATGGGGAATTTTGCGGTGGTGTTACAAAACAAATTTTTGGCACGACTGCAGAATTATCTCGAATATAATTAAGACTATCTCCGAGACCCATCAAAACACCGGCCTGACATCGGAGATGTTCCAATTGTTCCATGAGGTGCGGGTCGTCATCCACTTGGGCGGGCAGCTCCTTACCCGTGATTCCTATATCTTCCGCAATCACATAGGCGACGGCAAGCGTGGCATCGACAAGGGAGGCATCGACTTTCTTTCCGTTTAGCAGTTCTAATTGGTCAATGATGTTTCCTGACGGTAATAGAGCTGCGGTGTTTGCGCCACCTGGGTCAAGGAACTCGTTGCGCACGGGCGATCCGGTACCTGAGACGCCCGGCAATTTGAAGTTTCCATCGACAGCGGCCTTGCCATCATCGATCGCGAACTTGGTATCGAATTGAACCCCTGTGTTTGTGCTGCGGACGCGAAGGCAAACTTCATCTCCCTCTGGCTTAACTAAACCCTCATCGACCGCGAAGGGGCCGACGGCTGAGGCCATGTTGCCGCAGATATTTGTATAGGCAACCCAATCATCTTTTGGGGAAACCTGACAGAAGGTATAGTCGATATCAACACCTTCAGTCTTTGATTTTTCTACAATCATAACCTTCGAGAGTGAGGAAATACCTCCGCCCATGCCATTTAGCTGCCGGCGGTTCGGGTCTGGGCTGCCTATGGCAGCGAGGAAGATTTCTTTCCAATCTTCACGGTCAGGTGGCAGGTTCTCCCTCAGAAACGCGATTCCGTTACTAGTGCCACCACGTACAAATGCTGCTGGAATTTTTAACTGCCTCATGATCAACCATCCTCTGATTGCTGGTATATCCCCAGTGTCCGGGTAGTATGCTATAGATTCCTATATGTCGTGAAGGAGTTAAGCCAGAACAGCAGGCTGTTGGCTAAGAGGGAAGGTGGCTAAATCCCTACTATAAGAAGATTTAAAAATTTTTACGGTATATATAAAAGTACTTCATAGATATATCTAAATGTAGCTTGTCGGCCAGGCTTGGAGCAGATGTTCGCCGATGCCACCTTCCATGCGGTTACGGTGTGTATCTAGCATTTCGATCAAATAGTCTCGAGTTTCACGAGGATCGAGTACTTCCTTGACCCCATACACCGATGCCAGTCCATAGGCTGATGAATCGCGAGCCATTTCAGCGAGGTATTCTTGGTATTTCTCCGGGTCCTCTGTATCGATATTTTCTCCATAGACGACGGAGACGGCCGCGCGAGGGTCCATGAAGCTGACTTCGGCGGTGAACCAGGCGGCGGTCTCTTCGACGGTTCCTCCGGCGCCCATATTTATAAAGCCCCGGCCATAGCTTTTACGTAAAATGATGCAAATTTTCGGCACCGTGGTTTGTAACATTGCGTTCATCCAATTGATTACCTTGCCGATTATGCCAGTTTTCTCGATTTCAGGACCAATCAGGAAGCCCGGCTGATCTTGGAGGAAGACCATTGGGATATTGTAGGAGTCGCACAGTACAAGAAAGCTGGTGACTTTTTCGCAAGATTGCGCATCCATGCAGCCTCCTTTGAATTGAGGGTTGTTAGCGATAAAACCAACAGACTGTCCATCAATGCGGCCCAGCGCCGTGGTGATAGACCTTCCAAAACGGGCTTTAATCTCGAAAAAGCTATCTTTATCGGCGATAGCCTGGATGATCTTGCGTACATCGTACGTTTTGGCGAGTGATTCAGGCATCATATTGAGGATATCTTCGCAGGCATCACCAGAGCCCTTTGGCACGGCAACTACCGGGGGTGTCTCGTTTTGATGGCTGGGTAAATAACTTAAAAATTTCTTCACAATATCGATCGCTTCTTGGTCTGTGTCAGCGACCGCATCGGCAAACCCCGTTTGGTCTGCATGTACGCGCCAGCCGCCGAGTGCTTCGCCGCTTACTTCGTGACCGACGGCTCTGGAAACCATTCGTGGACTGGCAACAGCCATGACCGATCCTTTACGCATTACATTGAAGTCTGAACAGACGGCATGCCAGGCACTGGAGCCGAAACACATACCCAACTGGGCGGATACCCAGGGAGCTTTGCGTTGCCGAAGGAAACGTGGGCCTTCTGAGGTGAAACCCATACCTTCACCCATGATATCCGGCATCCGAACGCCGGTGGATTCCCCCAAGAAAACTACAGGCAAGCCGCGCTTAGTCCCGGTGTCTTTGATATGCGACATCTTTTTGTTGTTAGTATAGCTCGAGGACGACCCCTTGACCGTAAAGTCGTATGCCACTACCCCTACTTTACGGCCATTGACTCTGCCGAAGCCACAAACTTTTCCGTCGCGCGGGGTTTGTTCTTTCATGTCCGGTAGATACGAGGTTCCGAAAAGACCAGATTCTCGAAACGTTTTTTTATCAAAAAGATACTCGACCCGTTCAGAAGCGTTCAGAACACCGGTCTTCTTCCGATGTTTCAGTTTCTCTGAGCCTCCCATGGCTTCGGCTTTTTTTTTCCGGGTTTTGTGCTCTTTGATTTTGTCCTCGAAAGCCATTTTAACCTCATATTGAAACAGTGAGTATTAAGTCCAAAGTAATACCGATCCGTTAGTTTCCCGATTGGAACGGCATTGGATGGTGTAAAAAATTAGAAACGAAATAATACCATATGGCCCTCATGGAGTAGAACCGAGCAATTGGATTAATCGTGTCGTTCATACTTTGTGTTATTTAAGTTCAGACCGAATGCCACCCCTAAAATTTGTACGTCCGAATAGTTAAGAGCGGTGCTGTGAGGATACAGATGAAATAATAGCATATGCTCCGCCTATGGCAGTACTCTGCAATAGATCTTATCGCAATTTCAATTTGCATGGTGAGGCAGGCGAAAAGCGTGAGCTTGCATGGGCATCGACCCAAGTAATTTGGGTGCAACTTTGGATGCGATATTCATTCGTTCCGAATTAGATTGGAAGAAAATAGTACTGGAAAGCATATAGAAGGGTACCAACGTTAGTACCCTATCTGGGGCGATATGCGTCTGAGGGCCGCTTATGCATGTGTAGGCTTTAGTCTCTTCGCCCGAAGTAAGTAGGAACATCTTCCATATATAAGCCTAAAGGGAAAGATGTATGTTGAGATAATAAAGTTATTGATCACCTGAATAGAACACTCCCGTTTTCTTTATATCTCTGCTAGTTTCGACTGACATAAATTCTTTACGAGGAAGTGTCATGAGCAGGTCCGATAAATTCGATGAAGTCCGAAAGTTATTCCCGGCTACCGAAAAGCTGGCTTATTTCGACGGTGGGGCCCGCGCACTACTATCAGTTAATAGCCGAAAAGCGCTCGATGAGTTGCTTGATGCCCGAATATACGAAGGTGGTGATAAGCCTGCGATGATGGATTTAATCGAACGGGTGCGGGCTAAGTTTGCCAAGCTGATTAATGCCGCACCCGACGAGGTTGCCTTTACAAAAAACGTTTCTGATGGCCTCAACTCTATTGCTGGATCTATCCCATTCGAGCCGGGCGATAATATGGTTCTGTCAGCCGATTTGGAGCACCCAAACAATATTTATCCTTGGTACAACATTCGAGATAGGGTGGGCATTGAAGTGCGTGATGTACCCAGTAAAGATGGCCAAATTGATGTGGATGCTATGATTTTGGCCATGGATGAACGTACAAAGATCGTTACTTGTTCCACTGTTACTTTCTCGCCTGGTTTTCGTACAGATGTGCCAAAGCTAGGGAAGGCGTGTCGTGAACGCGACGTATTTTTGTTGGTCGATGGTGTGCAATCTTGCGGCACACTGAAAACGGACGTAGAGGAACTGCAAGTCGATGCGATGGCTGTGTCTACGCAAAAGGGACTTCAAAGCCTATATGGCATGGGATTCCTTTATTGCCGTAAGGAGGCTGCGGATGGATTGCGGCCGGAGAGATTGGCGCGGTTTGGTGTCAATCTAGGGGAAGATACTCATGAAGCGGCGACCGGCGATCAAGCATTTGATTTCATGCCAGGTGCCCGACGCTTTGAAGTGGGTAATTATAATTTTCCTGGAGCGGCCGCTACGGAACCAGCGTTAGATCTTATGTTAGAGCTTGGCCCCGATGCCATTGAAGAACGTAATTGTAGCTTGGCGCGTCGTTTGGCGTCCGGCATGCATCAGCTCGGCTTGCCTGTTTGCGGTGATTTGGACGATCCTTTACGGACCCATCTCGTAACGATTGGTGAGATGGATTTAAATAACCATGAGGGTGCAGGAAATGGCGAACTGGGTGCCTTGTTCGATCACCTTTGGTCAAATGGCGTTAGGCTGTCAATTCGCCGCGGGGTTTTGCGTTTTGGTATACATTTTTACAATAATAATGACGATATAGACCGCGTCCTGGACTTAACCCGTCAGTGGAAAGAACAAGCGAAGGCGGCTTAAAAAAACAATGTTTAATTAACCTCGTTCTGCTTTTAGTTTGGATTCACGCCGGATCATAAAGACGCCGCTGGCGACAATTAATGTGCCCCCGGCATAGACCCATATGCTGGGCAGATGACCCCAGATCAGAAATCCAAAAATGAGCGACCACAGTAACGCCGAATATCGGAACGGCGATACCGTTGCGGCGGCACCGTAGCGCAGCGCCTCGATAATCAAAAAATGTGCACCCGCATTTAAAACGCCACATAAAACAAACCAGCCTGCGTCCACCCAGCCGACGGGATTCCATCCCCATGGGGCGACAAGTAGGCTGGCTGCGATCACGATCAATGTAGACCAAAACAAAATGCCGAGTGACGTCTCGGTTGCCGAAATTCTTCGAGTGACTATATCCCTTAGGGCGGAGAATACCGCAGTGATGACCGGAATAAGGAGTACCGCTTCATATGTTTGGCTGCCCGGCCGAACTATTATCAAGACACCAATAAAGCCAATGCTAATCGCGACCCAACGTCGCCATCCTACGGATTCCCCTAGTAGGGGTGCCGACAAGGCTGCAACGAAAAGGGGGCCGGAGAAGACAATGGCCGTGAAGGTCGCAAGCGGCAGTAGCGACAAACTTATAGTTACTAGTACGGTTGTTCCAATGAACGTAAAGCCACGTAGGATCTGTGAGGGCCAATGTCCCACCTTTAAGGCATTCCAGCCGGTAACATATTTAGCATAGAGAAGGATTACTAATAAAGCGGCGATATGACGTAGCGTTAGGACCTGCCAAACCGGAAAGCCTTCCGTTAAATGTTTTGTTACTGCATCATTTGTGACCAGTACTGCAGAGCCGATAATCATCAACCAAATACCGCGCACATTATCCGCTTTTTTCTCAGCTACCATGGCGTACCTCCTGGCGTAGCATAAAAATACTCCCACCCGCGATGAGCGTCATGCCAATGAGGACAAAAATATTGGGTAGATGCTCCCAAATGAGATAGGCGAAGAGTACTGACCAGATAAGTGCGGAATAACGGTAAGATGAAATCGCTGCAGCGCGCCCAAACCGAAAAGCCTCTATCATTGTCACATGGGCAGCAGCATAGAGAAGGCCGCTGAAAACGAATATAATGACTCCAGCGAGATCGAGTGCTTTCCAAGTCACTGGTGCACTTGGCAAACTGACTAACAGCACGACAATCGATGACCAAAACAATATATTCACTGATGTCTCTGTTTTGGTGAGCCCACGCGTATAGATATCGCGGATGCCGTTACATAGAGCAAGGCACACCGGCAGTAATAGAACCCACGTAAAGGAAGCGCTGCCTGGGCGTATGATCAATAATACGCCAATGAAACCCATTATGATAGCGATCCAGCGTGCAAGACCCACTTGTTCCTTGAGGGACGCCATAGATAATGCCGCAACTACGATAGGCGCGCTGAAGCCGATAGAATTAACAGTTGGTAGAGGCAAATGTTTGAGGCTGAGAATCACAAGCCAGGTGGCAATACAAAAGAGGATGCCGCGTATGAGTTGGCCTGTCACATTGATCGGTTTTAGGCAGCGAATGCCGCCAGAAAATAATGCGAAAATAACTAGCGGTACGGTAGCAATGAGTTGTCGAAGTCCTAGGACCTGCTCAACGGGATAGGACTCTGTTAACAATTTGGATAAAGCATCACAGCCAATAACTAAGCCTGAACCGAGCACCATCAAGCCGATGCCCTTCCAGGCATCAGCGCTCGCATTTAATTGCTTCACGTTAATGAGTTCTAACGTGCGCTGCCGGTATAAGGCGACACGTCGCGGCTATCGAGGACAAGGTGTATCATGGCAGCACCGTCATGATCCATGGCCCCGGCGAGTGCGTCGGCAAACTGGTCTGTTTTCTCGACCTTGAAGCTTGCCATACCATACCCCTCGCCTAACTTTGCGAAGTCAGGACTGTCGAGCATGGTGCCGTAATTAAAATCCGCGCCAAACCGTTTTTGCTGATGGGTCAAAATAGAGCCCCACGCGCTATTATCGCAGACGATCACCTTTATAGGGAGTTTAGCCTGCATGATCGCAGCACATTCATGACCGGTCATGGTAAAACCGCCATCACCCACCCAGACGAATACGGTTGAATCAGGTTTAGCGATTTGAGCACCAATACCGCCGGGAACTCCGTAGCCCATAGAGCCTGAGACCGGCGAGGATTCAATGTCCGGCTGGTTGAAGCGATAGTACCGCCCAATCCAGCGTCCGAAGGTACCTGCATCACAGATGTTGATGCAGTCTTCTGGTACTTGCTTGATGAATTCCCGGATCACCTGCGCCATATCCACATCACCTTGGATTTCGATCTCCCCGGGTTTTGCGAAGTCTACCTCTGCCCCGTGGATTTTATCGCGCCAAGCGAGCCTTTCTTTGGAAGGGGGGGCGAGTTTCTCTGTAATAGCTTTTAACGCCGGTACAACATTTGAGCCTATTGCAACATCCGACTGATATTGCGAGAATTCTGATGGTTCTGGATAAATCATGATTAATTTTTGATCTGGTCGTATCATCTTGTAATCATCAACCGATACGCTATCTAAGCGGCAACCCACGGAAATTAGCAGGTCGCAATCTTTCAAAGCTTCATTCTGAAATGGCAATCGGTTGATTGAGAGATGGCCGTAATTTGCCGGATGGTCGCTTGGAAAGGTGTCTTGTTGGCGATAAGCCGTAAGCACGCCGACACCACTTGCATCGGCAAAGTCCTTAAGTTCTTCAAACGCAGACTCCCAGCTGACCATTTCACCGGAAATGACGATGGGGTGTTTAGCCGCATTAATCATCGTAACGGCATCGTCGATAGCATCCGCGTCAGCGCCGACACGGACCGCCGCCGGCACGTCGGGTATTAGCGGCTCTCCATCGGGGCCATCTAAAATATCCTTGGATACGGCGACCACCACCGGACCCGGGCGACCGCTAACGGAAAGGTCGAGAGCGCGGGCCGTGACATCGGCGAGCTCATTGAATGAGTGTACGTCAAAGACTGCTTTAGCGATGGGCTTATACATTAGGTGGTAGTTGATTTCCTGAAATGCTTCGCGGCCTTGTTGCGGCTTTGGGATGTTGGAGATAAAGAATACCAACGGACGGGACCCTTGCATGGCATTATGAATGCCAACAGTAGCGTTGCAGGCACCGGGCGCACGACTAGCTAACATACAGGCGGGTTTTTTCTTAAATTTTGAATAGGTATCGCAAGCAAAGGCTGCTGATGATTCTAAGCGAGTGGGAATAGCCTGAATCTTATTTTGATTGCGGCTTAAAGATTCCATAATGGTGGTATTGGTACCGCCAGGGACAAAAAACACGGTGTCTACGCCGCGTGACAACATAACGTTCACAACTACTTCACCACCATTCATGGCCATACCCTCCCAAAACTTTTTGCATTTTCATCTCCGCAAAGTCACCATAAACCATCTTTATGGTAAAGCGCTATGCCCTAACCAACATGCGGGTCAGAACGCCTTATAAAATGGATGATTCCGGATGTTATCAGCTGCTATGATATTAGCTAGTGGCGTCCAATGCCCATCACAAATCTGGTAGTGAATTTTCCAATCTTTCGCTTTCGCAAAAATGGGCAGTAGATCAAGCATATATGAATTGGGGTCTTTGGCGATTAATGACTTTAGGTCTTGTTGTAACTTGAAGTGTTTGCCCTGTTTTAAATAGAGAAAGTCACCTGGGCGAGGGATTACGACGACTAGTATTGGTTTAGTCCCAGCGGCCTTTCTAATGCGCGAAAAAACATAGGAAAAGCGATGCCAATCTGCATCTGTGTAATCCACATAGCCTGAATAGTCGAAAATGAATTTGCGTCCATGGATTTTGGCTCCGGTCCACTGACGGATTAATCCGACTGCATATTCCACGACGTTGACTGAGTGTGTGAAATTTCGAAAAACTTGTCGAATACCCCGCGACATTGATTTCTTTTTTTGTCGCTCTGGGGCGTCACCAAGCTCATCCTTGTTAAAGTAAACTAATTCATAAGCACCGTTTTTTTTGACGTAATAAGGACGATACCGATGCCCAAACGCCGCCTGTCCAAATTGGATGCTATCGTCGAGAAAATCATTACCTGGGAATAGACCAATAATTACCCCCTCATGGTCGAATTTTTTCACCAAATTCTCATACAATAGTGAATATTGCGTCGGCCCAAATATCCCCGCATTGCCAAAATTCAAATGAGGTATTTGTGTTTTTTCTTCTAACTGATCCGTCCAACGTTCATGACGTTTTAGGCCGAAGCCTTCCGTAAAAGAATCACCTAATACGACGATACGCTTTTTGTTGCTCTTAATGGTGCGCTCTCGATCGCGCATGCCGTGGGAATTTGCGGTATAAATCGTCTGATAGCATTTCCGAACATGGTCGTAGCGGGAAAGGGGTTCATGCCAAACACCCCAAATCGGATTTATATCGGACCAAAATGGCTTGAAAATTGGTATCTTATAATTTGGTAAATTGGCGGGAAGATCAAAAAGGCGCATTGCGATAGCCCCGAACACTTCTAAAGCGATAAGGCATGAGATTATGGTTAGGAGTGTCGTCTTAAGTGCGGATTTGAGTGTCGCGTACATACTATCTACTTTCGATGTTGCGTTAGCGGCGGACCCTTATCCTCTTTATTAGACTGGATCAAGAACCTAGGTTGGCTCTGAGTATATGCATTGAAACTAGCCTAGAAAAACGTATGGATATAAAGTCAAATACAGATTGAGAGAAGGTCTATATGAAGCCTATCATATTCGTGCGTGTCTTTGTTGTCTTAGGTCTTAGTGCCTCAATATTTGGATGTATTATTGGCTCGTCTGCCGTTCGTCAGGAAAGCAATGCTGCGGCCAGATGGGTGGCGACAGATATCACTCATTACAGACAGACTAAAGCTCCTACCGTGCCGACGTCGCCGGAAGATGGGTTAAGTAGCGCGGATCGGAAGCTGTTTGCCAGCATATATGATCGTGTTCGTACACACTATGTGCGCGAAACTGATGAGCGGACCCTATTAGCGGCTGCAGCTGAAGGAATGCGCCGCGCGCACCCGGACCCAGTGAATGTCGGAACGCGCAGTTTGGTGGAAGCTGCCATTAACGGGATGCTGTCCTCTTTGGACCCTTATAGTAGTTATCTCGATAAAGCTCACTGGAAGGCTCTTCGTGAACAGACAAGTGGCGAATTTGGTGGGATCGGTATCCAGGTCCGAAAAGGCAAAGGTTATATCGAAGTGATCTCTCCGATTGATGGGACGCCGGCAGCGAAGGCAGGCGTTTTGCCTGGTGATCATATCCTGCGCGCTAATGGGACGTCGTTTGAGAAGATGTTACTGCGCGATGCAGTTTTGATATTGCGGGGTCGGCCGGGTAGCTATGTGACCTTGACATTGCGTCGGCCAAATGAGCCCCATTTCGAATTACCTATAAAACGCGCCGTAATAAAAGTCGCATCAGTTCGTTTTCGAATGGAAAAAGATATTTGGTATATCCGACTTAGTCGGTTTTCCGAAAGAACTTCGGAAGAAGTAATGCGCGCCGTAGGGGCCATTAAGGCTAGCCTTGGATCAAAGCTTAAAGGATATGTTTTAGACCTGAGAAGTAATCCGGGTGGCTTATTTGATCAGTCCATCGAGGTTGCCGATATATTCCTGAATGGCGGACGTGTAGTCTCCACAAAGGACCGTTTGGATGAGCGCCACTATCAGGCAACTGCAGGTGACGCATCCGGTGGTGCACCGATCGTGGTGTTAATTGACAAGGGATCTGCTTCTGCGGCGGAGATTGTGGCGGGGGCGCTTAAGGATCATCGCCGAGCAACTTTGGTCGGCACGCGATCATTTGGTAAAGGTTCCGTTCAGACGCTTTTGCCGTTAACTGCTGAAGATCGGTTGAAATTGACTACGGCGATATACTTGACACCCTCGGGCGATTCGGTAGACGGAGGGATTTCGCCGAATTTTGTCGTTCCAATGACTGATAAAAGGGACAGCGACGATCAACTAAATTATGCGTTAAAGTTCCTCAGGAAGCTATGAGTGGCTTGCCAAGATTATGTGCTAACAGATGCCAGGACGACAACCCGGCATTATTTTTTGCAAACAGTCAGGTCGCAGAGTTTAGCACCTTGATATTGTAAATTGCCCTAGTAGTCTGGCTTCGTTTTTCAAGCCCTTTGTAATGACAACCATAGCAAGCCCCTTGCTCAATCTTAGAATAACGCGACAAACTTTTTCCATCACACTTCTTTTAGATCTTTGATCGATTTTCAGGAAGCCGATTAAGAATTTTATGCGAGATGACCGTAAAGAAGCGAGCAGATGAATATGGCAGCGGCGGCACCCGCAATATCTGCGGTTAGCCCCGCGGCCAAAGCGTGGCGTACGCGGCGGATTTGAACAGCACCGAAATATATGGCGAGCACGTAGAAGGTGGTTTCAGTTGATCCTTGCAGCGTGCTGACTAGATACCCCGTGTAGCTATCGGGCCCGATGGCCGGATTTTGAATGGTTGATGCTAGGACGCCATATGCACCTGAGCCGGACAAAGGTCTTAATATTGCCATTGGTAAGGCATCGGCGGGTAATCCGATTTGGCCGGTGAGCACTCCCAACGGCTGGATCAGTAACTCCATCGCGCCGCTGGCGCGGAACATACCGACTGCAACGAGAATTGCTACCAAATAGGGAATGATACGAATGGCTACCTGGAAACCGTCCTTTGCGCCGTCGACGAACACCTCGTAAACCGGTATGCCACGGAAATAGCCAAAGGCAAGAAGCGCCAGCATTAAGCAAGGAATAATCCAAGGCGAGATGGTCTTGCCGTAAAATATGGTAAGTGGAATCATAGTGATAACGACACCTAAGGTGAGCAGCGTTGCCCAAAATGGATAAGTGCCACTGCCGGTTGCTGCGGTTTCAGCATCTTTGACGGTGTCCGGAATTACATCAATTATTGATGTGTCATTTGGGGCGATATCGCTAATAGCTCTCGAGCTCAGAGATGCAGATTCAGGGGTATTTGGCATTCGCCAAAGCCGAGCGAAATATTTTGCTGCAAGAATGGCAATGAATGTGGAACATAGTGTTGCAAAGAGTGTTGTCGGAACGATACCGGCTGGATCGCTGGATCCAGCGGCTGCCCGCAGCGCAATCACGCCAGTGGGCAGCAGCGTAATGCTGGAGGTGTTGATCGCCAGGAATAGTACCATTGAGTCGCTGGCGGTGCCTTTATGGTTGTTTAGTTTATCTAACTCTTGCATGGCACGGATGCCGAAAGGGGTCGCGGCATTGCCCAGTCCCATAATATTTGCTGATAGGTTCATGATAATGGCACCCATGGCCGGATGACCATCGGGGACATCGGGGAACAGCCTAATCATGATTGGGCGTAACAGTTTGGCGATGATAGTCAGGAGGCCGCCTGCTTCGGCAACCTTCATCAAGCCAAGGAAAAGGGCCATCACACCAATCAAACCAAGCGCAAGAGTAACCGACCCCTTAGCAGCTTCAATAATGCCAGTCCCGAGCACATCCATTGCAGTTGGTGCGCTTGCGGGAATGGATTCTGTCAATTGGCGATATGCCGCCACCCCAAAGGCAATTACAACTATGGAAAAGAATATCGCGTTCATGTGATGGTATTTACCTTAACCTTGTTAAAGTGCGCGTCGTTGCTGTAGAAGGGCGGTGCGCCGTTATATACTAGGTACGGGATAATATTCATAAGGATTACGATCATGAGCGGTCCGTTAAATGGTCTCAAAGTTTTCGATTTAACACGTATTCTCGCCGGGCCTAGTTGTACTCAAATTCTCGGCGATTTAGGTGCTGAAGTCATTAAAATTGAACGTCCAAAGGTCGGCGATGATACTAGAAATTTTGCGCCGCCATTTTTGCCTAGTAAAAATGGCACAGATAGCAGCGAAAGCGCTTATTTTGCCGGCACCAATAGAAATAAGCGATCAGTCACATTGAATTTGGCAAAACCGGAAGGACAGGCACTGGCAAAACGTTTGCTTGCGGATTGCGATATTCTTGCGGAAAATTTTAAAACAGGAACCTTGGCAAAGTACGGTCTTGGCTTCGATCAGATAAAGGAAGAATTCCCAGGTTTGATTTTTTGTTCGATTACGGGTTTTGGGCAGACTGGACCCTATGCAGAGCGCCCTGGTTATGATGCGCTCATTCAAGCCATGGGGGGCGTGATGAGCCTAACTGGAGAGCCTAAGGGTGAGCCGATGAAGGTCGGTGTGTCGATTGCTGATTTGATGGCCGGTATGTACGCCTGTGTCGGCATCCTAGCTGCGGTGCGCCATAAGCAACTGACCGGCGAAGGTCAATATATCGATATCAGTATGCTAGATGCGCATGTGGCTTGGCTTGCAAACCAGGGCATGAATTTCTTAGCAACTGGCGTAAATCAAGAGCGGCTTGGCAATAATCATCCTAATATACTGCCTTATCAGGTAATGCCTACGTCCGATGGCTACATAGTGCTTTCTGTTGGCAATGACGATACTTTCCGTAGATTCTGCGAAATGGCAGACTGTGCCGAATTGCTGGAGGATGAGCGGTTTAAGACAAATATAGAGCGTGTAAAAAATCGTGAATTTACTACCCAAGTCCTAAATGAAATTACTCGAAAAAAACCGTCTGCATGGTGGCTCGAGAATTTAGAAAAGAACCAGATTGGCTGCGGGCCAATCAATAACCTATCGGACGTTTTTAGCGACCCGCAAGTTTTAGCCCGGGATATGATCTTGGAAATGGATCATCCAGCAACTGGGGGGAAGCCAACCAAATTAATTGCCAGTCCGCTAAAACTCTCTGGTACGCCGGTGAGTTATCGCCGCCCACCCCCGATGTTGGGTCAACATACCGCGGAAGTTTTACAGGAGACTTTATCGCTTTCAGAAAGCGAGATTGCCGATTTAAAAAGCAAGGGAATTGTATAAACCTTGTCTTGAGTAAAAGCTTTTCGTCACACCCTTATAGAATTTATTAGCCTGCTTGCCGTCGGATGTCATTTAGAGCATTAGTAGAGTAATTGAAAATGAACAAAATAATGGTGGCGGAAATAAAAAAACCTATGTGCCCTTAGTCTGGTGATGTCATGATTAATAAGGTGGGCTAACTCGATCGCACTCAAGAGAGAGTTGAATGATGGTTTGTTAAATGCTGTAAGGAGTAAGCTTGAAAGGTACTGAACTAGGATATTGGTATCCTACTGAGGCGATAGGCCGGATTTGTGCCATTGACACCGATCCATCGCGCGATTAATGTCCGCCGCCGGCTGGGTAAGTAGGCTTGAAAAGGGCGATTAGAAGATAAGAGGAATTGTGCGATGAAAGTCGTTAACTCTTTAAAATCGATGAAAAAGCGGCATAAAGACTGTCGGGTGGTGCGTCGTCGTGGTCGAGTGTACGTTATTAATAAGACAAATCCGCGATTTAAAGCACGTCAAGGCTGATTGGTAGGCCGACGTTAGCCCCCAACGCTGTGCTCAGTCGCGCAGCGTTTTTCTGTTTAAAACCATATAAACTAAGTCTAAAACTGGACTGCCGCTCTATATATTAGCTCGGCCCCTTTATGGCTGGAGTAAAACTGATCATGCAGATGCCGAAACCGGATATCGATGTTATTCGCCGCCGCGATGAGATTATCGCGGCCTTGCGCGAAATCGTTCCCGGAGAAGGAGTTATCGTTGATCAGGATGAGTTACGCGCATATGAATCCGATGGACTCACTGCTTACCGGCAATTACCCCTGATTGTTGTCTTGCCGGAAGACACATGCCAAGTTTCTCGAATATTACGGTATTGCAGAGAAAACCATGTAAAAATCGTACCGCGTGGATCCGGCACCTCGCTTTCTGGCGGAGCAATGCCATTGGCGGATGCCGTGTTGCTAGGCTTATCAAAATTCAAGAAAATTCTCGAGATTGATTATGACAATCGGTGCGCAGTTGTGCAGCCTGGTGTAACTAATCTCGCTATCTCGGATGCGGTAGCGAAAGACCAATTCTATTATGCGCCGGATCCATCGAGTCAGATCGCCTGCTCTATCGGCGGCAACATTGCAGAGAATTCCGGTGGCGTGCACTGCTTGAAGTACGGGCTAACCACCAACAACGTACTAGGCCTTGAAGTCGTCTTGATGGATGGTGAAATTGTCCGTCTCGGCGGTAAGCATCTGGACTCCGATGGGTATGATTTGTTGGGCGTAATAACGGGCTCGGAAGGTTTGCTCGGTGTTGTGACCGAAGTGACTGTCCGGTTATTACGGAAGCCTGAAACTGCGCGTGCGGTGTTGGTAGGGTTTCCGTCTGCTGAAGCCGCGGGTAACTGCGTGGCCGGAGTGATTGGTGCAGGTATTATTCCGGCCGGCATGGAAATGATGGATAATCCCGCTATCAACGCGGCGGAAGATTTTGTGCAAGCTGGCTATCCCCGCGATGCGGGAGGTTTGCTAATTATTGAACTGGATGGACCTGAGAAAGAGGTGGGCGAACTTATCGAGCGTGTTGTTAAAACCGCTAAACGGAATGGGGCGTCCACGGTTAAAGTTTCAGAGAGTGACGAACAGCGGATGCAGTTTTGGGCGGGACGTAAAGCAGCATTTCCAGCGGTAGGGCGTATCTCACCGGATTATATGTGCATGGACGGTACGATCCCGCGTCATCAATTGGCCAATGTGCTCGGTCGCATTACAGAACTCTCCGGTGATTATGGGCTTCGGGTGGCGAATGTTTTTCATGCCGGAGACGGGAACCTGCATCCTCTCATTTTATTTGATGCGAATAAGACTGGTGAATTGGAAGCTGCAGAAGCGTTCGGTGCAGATATTTTGAAACTCTGTGTAGAAGTTGGTGGCGTCTTGACCGGGGAGCATGGGGTCGGCATCGAAAAGCGTGATCTGATGCCGGTAATGTTCGATGAGATTGATCTCAACCATCAACAAAGATTGAAATGCGCATTCGATCCAGAAGGTCTCCTTAACCCTGGGAAGGTATTTCCGACCCTTCATCGGTGCGCCGAGTTGGGGCGTATGGTGGTGCATCAGGGTAATTTGCCTTTTCCCGGTCTGCCTCGGTTTTAGGGAGCGCAGAATGGGTGATGCTTTTGCACCGGAGACGCCCGAGCAGCTGCAAGAGACAGTGGCCTGGGCCGTTGATGCAGAGGTTCCCTTAGAGGTAATCGGATGTGGTACTAAACGCGACATCGGTGCGCCATTAATTTCGGACCACGTCTTGGACGTATCGAGATTATCCGATATTCATTCTTACCAACCTGAAGAACTTATTTTGACGGCTGGACCGGGCGCCAAGTTAGTGGAAATTGAAGCGGCCCTAATTCAAAGCCGCCAACAAATGGCATTCGAGCCCGCTGATTTGGGTCCGCTTATGGGCTACGCTGCTGCACAGGGTACGCTAGGTGGTGTGATCGGATGTAATCTGAGTGGCCCGCGTCGTATACAGGCGGGCGCTGTCCGTGATCACTTCCTTGGGTTTAGCGCTGTCAGCGGTCGTGGGGAACGATTCAAAGCTGGCGGTAAAGTCGTCAAGAATGTTACCGGTTATGATTTATGTAAGCTCATGTGTGGGTCTTGGGGCACATTGGCGGTAATGACCGAAATTAGTGTAAAAGTTTTGCCGATGCCTGACCGCACACGAACGGTACTTATATTCGGTTGCTCACTGGAGCAGGCCGGCGCTGCGATGACGCGCGCTTTGCAATCTCCTCATGAAGTATCCGGTGCGGCGCATCTCACGAAGTCTGTAGCGGCTCAGTCGCGTGTGGGGTACGTATCGAAGGCTACGGAAGCGGTTACCGCACTCCGCATCGAGGGCACCGGTGCGTCGGTCGAGTATCGCTGTGAGATGCTTTTGAAAGATCTTGGTGAATTTGGAGAAACCGAAGAATTGCATACTACTAATAGCCGGTCCTTATGGGCAGAATTGCGCGACGTTCTCGCATTTGCAGGTCCTGGAGATACACGCGCAGTTTGGAAAGTGTCCGTGCCGCCTGCCGACGGCCCACGATTGGCGGCCACTCTAGCCGACGCCACAGATGGAAATTTTTATCTCGATTGGGGCGGTGGACTGATTTGGTTGGCAGTCGATGAGGGTGAAGATGCGCACGCCCAAATTGTTCGAGAGATGATTGAGCCTTCTGTCGGCCATTCAACGTTAATACGGGCTTCTGAAGCAGTACGGGCCAAAGTGAGTGTATTTCCCAAGCCTTCATGGATAGGTCTTTCTGAGCGAATCAAAAAAGGGTTTGACCCAAAATCGATCCTTAATCCCGGCCGATTGGTAGAGGGAATTTAGATCGTGCAGACGAATTTTTCCGTCGCCCAACTCGCCGATCCTGATATCGCAGAAGCCAACGAGATATTGAGATCTTGTGTTCATTGCGGTTTCTGCACGGCTACATGCCCTACCTACGTTACGTTGGGTGACGAACTAGATAGTCCACGTGGGCGCATCTATCTGATCAAAGAAATGTTAGAGAATGACAAGGAAGCGACGAAGCCGGTTGTGACGCACTTGGACAGATGCCTTTCTTGCTTTTCATGTATGACCACGTGCCCATCGGGCGTTCATTATCAGCACTTGGTAGATATTGGTCGTAGGTGGGTGCAACAAACGTATAAGCGTCCCATTCCTGAGAAAATTTTCCGATTTGTGCTTGCTTGGCTACTTCCTTATCCCAAACGTTTTCGGCTGGCTATGTTGGGCGCTGGTATGCTGCGATTACTAGCAAAAATTTTTAACGGGCCTTTAGCAACCTTAGCTGCTTTGACGCCGGATAAAATCGAGCCCCCGTCGCCAACTGAAACGGCTTCAACTTACCTGCCGAATGGGAAGATTAAAGGCCGTGTTGGTCTTTTGGCGGGATGCGTTCAGCAAGTGCTGATTCCAGAAATTAATATGGCGACAATCCGATTGCTTAATCGTCATGGCATCGCGGTTATTGTTTCCGAAGGAGTCGGTTGCTGCGGCGCATTAGAACAGCATTTAGGGCAAGAAGAGGCCGCTAGACGGCATGCTTCGCGAAATGTAGACGCCTGGATGCGTGCAATTAAAGAGCACGGGTTAGATGCGATTATCGTCAATGCCAGCGGCTGCGGAACACAGGTGAAAGATTACGGTTATCTGCTGCGCGACGACCCTATACAAAGTAAGAACGCTGCAACTGTCGCAGCGTTTGCGCGGGATATTTCCGAATTTCTGGAGGCGAGTGGCCTCTTCCATCCAAGGCATGTAACAGGTATCGATATTGCCTACCATTCCGCTTGCTCTCTCCAACACGGTCAAAAGGTGACGGACGCACCTAGAAGCTTGTTACAAAAGTCGGGATTCCAAATTCATGAAATTGCAGAAGGTCATCTCTGTTGTGGGTCTGCTGGGACGTATAATTTACTTCAGCCAGAAATTGCGGCCGGTTTGCGAGACAGGAAAATTGGTAATATTGAGGCAACGGATGCACGCGTCGTTGCCACGGGTAATATTGGTTGCATGACACAGCTGCAGACTGGGACGGCTTTGCCAGTAGTTCACACTGTTCAGTTGTTGGACTGGGCGACTGGTGGGCCTAAGCCAGTTGCGTTGGCCGATTTAGGGAAGAAATTGTCCAGCTAGAGTTTCGCTAAATGTATCTTATAGCATTGCTAATCAGTATGTAATTTTGTTGATATTCATGACAGTGGATTCGAATTAAATTTTCCCGATTCTTTTTTGATCAGGAGAGGCGAATGTAAGCGCCATACAAATATAACGGCTCTTTATGCGGTTATATTGAGGAAATTTGGTGGTCATATCCCTATATGTTATTTGGAAGTGGTAGAAAATTGATGCCTAGTGGGCGATGGTGGCAAGGAATCTATGTTGTGCGCGATCCGCACGTATGCCAATTTCATCGAAATTTTTTTGATGGCGTTGTTTCTTATGCTTTTGCTTGAAATCAATAACGAAAGGCGGCCATTCTGTATGGTGTGGGAATCACGCTTATTGTTGGCCGTTTTCTTGCTGCTGTTTAGAGCAGTTCTTTAGATAAAATGGCACAGGGTACTGCAGATCTCACCATTCTGAGCAATATTTTATCGCTATTGCAGGCAGGCGATTTGTCTTCGACCGAAAAGCTAAATGGAATTAGTGATCTTGCAACTGCCTATAAGTTATTTAATCTAAAAGAGTCCGTTGTCGGAGAGTGCGGACTTACCGTCCAAAGTGGTCCATTCAAAGGCATGAAATGGCTTGAACGGGCATCTGAAGGAACTTTTATCCCTAAATTATTAGGCGCTTATGAACGGGAGTTACATGACGTAATCAAGCGCATTTTAGCCAAAGATTATTGCCGTATAATTAATATTGGTTGTGCGGAAGGTTACTACGCGATTGGGATGGCGCGCTCGACAATAGACACGGTGATTTATGCATTTGATATTGATGAACAGGCAAGAAAGTTATGTGAAAAACTTGCGGTACTTAATAGCGTATCAGTGATCGTAGACGGGCTTTGTGATCACAACCGATTACAAAACTTGTCAGGGCCCGGCACACTAATTTTCTGTGACATCGAAGGGGCCGAAGTGGCGCTTCTTAACCCCGACTACGCACCCTCGTTGGCTGAGAGTGACTTGTTGGTGGAATTGCATCCCATGGTGAGCGGTGAGGAAACTGGTGCTCATGTTTTGCCGCGATTCGAAGCTACCCATTCAATAGAGCGTATTTCGCCCGCAGGGCGCGATACAAGCGCGTATCCTGCTTTAGCGGCGTTGAGCCAGGCAGATCAACTAATGGCGTTGGTGGAGCGGACTGAACCCACTAGTTGGGCTTATATGACCGTTCGCCCCTAATCTATCAGCGTTCGTAAGAACTTGGTGCGTGCTGCCGCCGCTCCCATAATAAAGCCAAGATCGGCACCGCCCAACATGAAACGCACACCCATTTTGATGTATTTCTCCATTAGATTGTGGTCGTAAACGCCGCCCATGGCAGCGTATTTACCGTGTTTTTTGCAAGCATCAATCATGGTTTGGTAAGCTGTAATCGTGCGTTCGTGATCAAACTGGCCTGGAATACCCATCTCAGCGCAGAGATCATTGGTGCCGATCATCAAAATATCCACACCGTCAACCGCTGCAATAGCATCGGCATTCTCGATAGCCTCCGGGGTTTCCAGCATGATAATTACCAAGGTGTTATCGTTGAGCTGCTCCGCTAGATCTCCACCGGGCATCCGTGCCATGCCGAATTGCGGTAAATTATTACTCATAGACCGCTTGCCGACCGGTGGATATTTTGCGGCGCGTACGATGGCTTCCGCTTGCTTGACCGTGTCCACATGGGGCGCAATAACGCCTTGGGCGCCGCCGTCAAGCACTCGAGCAATATGAAAATGTTGGTGACCAGGAATGCGCACTATGGGCGTCACGCCGGTCGCGAGTGATGCAGATGAGATTTGGCATGCGAGATCGACATCGAAGGTCCCATGTTCCATGTCGATGAATAGCCAGTCGAAACCGCACGTTTTAGCAATCATGCCCGCATTGACCGTACGCCCCACGCGGAGGCCAAAACAAAAGGCGATGCCGCCAGCTTCGAGTTTTTCTTTTGCATGATTGGGTACAAGTGCCATCCCCGCCTCCCTAATATTTTATGCTGTTGAGGAAAGCGGAACGCTGCTGCGCGCCGCCGGTCATGAAGCCCAGGTCGCCGCCTGCATTGATGAAACGACAGCCCATGCCGATATAGCGTGTGGCATTTTCCTCGTCATAGATGCCGCCCATGCCCGCTATTTTGCCGTGCTTCTTGCAGGCGTCAGTCATGATTTTGAAGGATTGGATCATCTTTTCGTGGTCGTATTGACCTGGAATGCCCATATCGGCGGAAAGATCATTAGAGCCTATATGCAGAACGTCGACGCCCTCGAGTGAGGCTATATCGTCTGCTAATTGGATCGCATCCCAGGTTTCAAGCATGATCACGACCATGATATTCTCGTTCGAAAGCCGCATGGTGTCGGCGAGATTATATTTCGCGTAAGAGAGTTGTGGTACTGGCCCGGGAGAGGAGCGGTGCCCAATGGGCGGGAATTTACACCAATCGACTGCGGCCTTTGCCTCTTCTACAGAATCTACATGAGGGATAATCACCCCTTGCGCACCGCCATCCAAGATGCGGCTAGCATGAAAATGTTGTTTGCCCGGCACACGGACGACTGGCGTGCAGCCGACATCGAGTGCGGCCATACACATTTGACTTACCATATCAATGTCGTAAGTAGCGTGCTCCATGTCCGGCTTGATCCAGTCATAACCGCACGCATTTGCAATAGCAGCAACATCCGGCGAGCGTAAATAATTGACACTAAAGCCAAGTCCAATTCCACCCGTGCTTAGTTTTTCTTTTAATATGTTTGGTTTGACGGTCATTTAATTCCTCCCTAAGCCAAGCGTATCATCGGGCGCGACGCGTTGGAAGGCAAGAGGGTTGTAGGGCAAAGGCATCTTCGGGGTTAAAAGCAATCATGATGTCTGGCTGGTAGATGCAACGCGGGGGGTTAGATCGAATTTTAGAGGGCTGGCCTGGGCAGATGAGTTTAATATGTCATCCGATATTATTATTCCTCAGTCGGGCTCGCCAATAACCCTAGAAATGAAAGTCTCTAAGGTCGATATGAGTAGCCTAGCGGAAGATCTGCAGCTGCATCTAAACAGGGCTGACCTAAAAGTTATTTGTTCCATACGTTAGCTTTTGTGTGGAATTGCAGTATTCAAATCGGTGGAAATGCAGGTTCGGACATGCCGCTTTCCCAGACAGGGTACTTTTCCATCACCCCTAAAAATCGATCCGATTCAAGAATACTTTGTAACCAGCGTTGGAGGCCGGGTAGATCGAGAGCGTCGAACCATCCACGATCATTATTGGCAAATTGCCGAATGAATGGCGAGATTGCTGCGTCCGCAAATGTGAAATTGTCACCGGATAGGTAAGATTGTTTTAACAAGCGTACGTTTAGTTTCCTCAAAAATGCCACCCCCCGGGCCCGATGTCGAAGCGGATCCGAAATGTCGTAGCGTGATGGGTATTTGTAGCAGTCCAGATCGTTTTTAAACGGTCCGTCATTCTCGAAAATTAGCTCATAAATTTCATCACGATCGTGTATCAGAGGAACCAACCACCCTTCCGGGTCGTTCCTGTTGAGAGCCCAGTGCATGATCTCTAGGCTTTCTTCAATTACCCTCGCATCAGGCAATACTAATACAGGTACAGTACCCTTAGGGGAGGCTGCGATCATCTCAGGTGGCTTTTTGCGCAAGACAACCTCGCGCAAGGCGCATGTTTGGCCGCTAGTGCTAATTGCCATGCGTGCACGCATTGCATATGGACACCGCCGAAACGAATACAAAATGGGCTGCTGGCCGTGCATAGTGGTCCCTTCACTTATCAAAGACGGACGATTTTTTAGCGGCTTCAAAATTGGCACCAATGTGCGTCTTGCCTTGTGCTTCCGCTCGTTTGATTTGAACCTGTCTAGCAGCGTAGCGTGCGCGTTGTTCATCGCTGCGCTGGTCGATGCAATGGTCACATGAAACGCCGGCAACAAAATTGGCGGACATACGTTCTGTGGCGCTAACTGGTGATCTACAGGCGTAGCACAATTCATAGTTGCCAAGTTTCAGATCGTGTTTTACTGAGACTCGGCTATCGAAGACGAAACACTCGCCACGCCACCGGCTTTCTGCTTCTGGGATGCTTTCTAGATATTGCAAGATGCCACCCTTCAGGTGGAAAACATTTTCGAGCCCGCGTTCTTTTAGGTATGACGTTGCCTTCTCGCAGCGGATGCCGCCGGTACAAAACATCGCGACTTTTTTATTCTCCAATTCAGAGCGATGTTCATCCAGCCATTGCGGCAGTTCACTGAAACTGTTCGTTTTTGGATTGATTGCACCTTCAAAAGTGCCGATCTGTATTTCAAATTTGTTGCGTGCGTCGATAACAATTGTTTCGGGGTCGGTAATGAAGTCATTCCAATCTTTAGGTGCAACATATGTTCCAACCTTTGTCGATGGATCGACGCCAGGCACCCCCATGGTGATGATTTCTTTCTTCAGGCGCACTTTCAGGCGATAAAACGGTATGGTCTCGGCATGAGATTCCTTATGCTCCAAGGTCATCGAATTTGGTAGCGTGCGTAATACCTCTAGCGCCGAGTCAACGCTCCTTCGCGAACCAGCGAGAGTTCCATTGAAGCCTTCAGGGGCCAGTAAAACTGTTCCTTTCAGATCATAAGACGAGAGCTGGACCAGCAAAGGTTCGCGCAAAGCTGCTGGATCTTCGAAACGCGTGAAATGATAAAATGAAGCTACTACGATGTCTGTCATAACTGGCAATATATGCGACAACCTCCCAAGTTAAAAAGGATCAAAACGCCGCCCTCATTGATCATTAGAGACAGATTGTGAAACCGGCTGCTAAATCTGAAAATGGTGGCTCTTTATTACTTGATATTTGGACGTTAGGTCATTCACTCTCTTGCGCCCGAAAAGAATTGCGCCCACAATTTAGAAGATGAGTGTCTGTCTCGCTAGGGGGTGCATTATGGTTTTAGAAATTCGAAAACTAGGCGAGTATGTGGGCGCGGAAGCGCTTGGGGTTGACCTATCGAAGCCGGTCGACGAGGAAACGCAACGTGTGCTGAATGAAGCGGTCATCGAGCACGTCGCGTTGGTGATCCGTGATCAAAACTATGGGCCCAACGAATTTGTTCAAGCTGCCTCCGCGTTCGGCGAGCCCATGGCACAAAACTTCACCAAATTTACCTGCAAAGAGCAACCGTTGGTTAATTACGTTTCGAACAAGTATAAAAGTGCCGAAGGCAAGCGGGTCTACCATTCAGGCTATTGGCATACTGATCATGCGAACCGAGATGCACCGCCAAAATACACCACTCTTTACGCGCTTGAATTGCCAGATAGCGGTGGTGGCGATACCGGCGTATTTAATACCCGTGCGGGTTTTGCTTCGTTATCGAGGGATTGGCAGGATAAGCTTGAAGGTCTACAAACCGTGAATAGTTTTCGCGGTACGTCCAAAACTGCGCAATCCTTCAAGGTCGATGTCTCCGATAAGCTCATTGATGATGTGCCGGTAACCCACAATTTGGTGCGTACTCATTCGGATAATGGTAAAAAGGCGATTTATCTCCACCAAGGAAAATTGCAGAAATTTGTTGGGATGGGGTCGAACGAAAGCCACGATCTGGTATCAGAAATATTTTCGCTTATCATGAAACCTGAGTTTGTCTACCGTCATAAATGGCGTCTGGGCGATATGCTGATCTGGGATAATCGCCAATCCATGCATCAGGCTTATAAGGATTACGATTTGAAAGAAACGCGGACGCTCTTTAGGATTATTATTGAGCCGGAGGTCCCGTAGGACGACTTTTAATATGGCACTGCAAATCAAAAAACTCGGTAAATATGTGGGCGCAGAAATCACTGGTATTGATCTCCGGCAACCGCAAGATATGAAGATAAAAACCGCAATTAATAAAGCGCTGAGCGATCATGTGGCCATCGTGGTGCGCGGTCAGAATTTTACGCCGCAAGAATATGTGGAGGCTGCAAAAGTATTGGGTGATCCTTTCCCTCAAAATTTTACTGATTATAATCATCCCGATGTGGAGATTATTAATATCGTCTCTAATCAGCATAGGGATGACGAAGGCAAACGGATTAAGCGCGGCGGTAATTGGCATACCGACCACACGAACCATGAATGCCCTCCGAAATTTACAGTCTTGTATGCGGTTGATGTGCCGAGACACGGCGGTAATACAGCAATTTGTAATATGCAAAAGGCATACGAGCACTTGCCTGATTACTTGAAGGAAAAGATCGAGGGCCGTGAGACGGTAAACGTTAATCAAGGCCGCGCAGCGGCCAGAATTTCACCCAAAGCGGTAAAACGAGAAAATGAGCAGAAATCTACTCCCATCAATCATCCTATCATTCGCACCCATCCCGAGAATCACCGCAAGGCGATATTCTTTCATCCTATTAAAACGGATTATTTGACCGGGTATACGCCTGAGGAGACTAAAAACTTATTTGCTGATATTTTGATGGAGGGGATAAAGGAAGAATTCGTTTACAATCATCAATGGAGTGACGGTGACATGTTAGTCTGGGATAACCGACAGGCTATGCATCGGGCTATACATGATTATGACCCAAAGGAGCAAAGGCAAATGTACCGTCTGCTGATCCAAGGTGACCGACCATTTTAAGGCTGGTAAGACTCGAATGACGAAGTGAGGTAATCGACAACGCTTTTTCTGATTATAAACTGAAGATGAACTTTCGATCATCTTTGGTTACGCGAGAGGGTATCCGGATTAATGCGGTACTTCCTGGTTCAACACAGTCCGCGATATCAAAGACCGAAATGACCTGTAATGGTAATAGAAATGAAAATTAGTAAGCTGACGGAAAATATCGGCGCTGAGGTGATCGATGTTAATTTGAAGAAGGAAATCGACCGTGGGGCAAAGGAACGCCTGAACCAGGCATTGACGGACAATATTGTGTTGGTTATTCGCGATCAGGAATTTAAACCGGCGGAATATTTGGCGGCTGTGTCCGTGTTCGGAGAACCCATGGAGCAGCATTTCACTCAGTATCAGCTTAAGGAAACACCGCTAGTTAATTATGTGTCTAACCGGGATGCCTATAATGGTGGTACCAAGCCCGTCGTGCGTGGTGCGGGCTGGCATACGGATCACACCAATCATGAACGTCCACCAAAATGTACCTCACTCTATGCGGTTGTATTGCCCGATGAGGGGGGAGATACGGGGGTTGCCAATATGCGTGCGGGTTATGCGGCCTTGCCCGATGATATGAAGAGGAGGATAAATAAGTTGCAGACGTTAAATGTCATTGAAGGGTCTGCATCACCACGCCCAACTTCTAAGTTGCCAAAAGAAGGCAAAGGCAAACATGATCGGGGAATATTACAGCCGTTAGTTCGGACACATCTGGAGTGTGGAGAAAACGCACTTTATTTTCACCCTATAAAAACCGAGCATATTGTTGGTATGTCCCCCGAAGAAAGTCAGATGCTGCTACAGGAATTGCTTGAGCTCGCTGTTAAAGACGAGTTTATTTACCGTCATAAATGGCGTTTAGGCGATATGTTAATCTGGGATAATCGTTGCGCCTTGCATCAGGCTTATCAGGATTATGATCTTTCTCAGGAACGTGTTTTGCATCGTGTTATATTGCATGGCGAGCGACCTTTTGGCCCGTCTATGCCACGGGTGGCTTAAGGTAATGACGGAAAATTCTTGCCGGCTTTACCTCATTACTCCGCCTCAAATCGAAATTGCTACATTCTCTGATGCATTGAAAGCAGCGCTTGATGGCGGGGATGTCGCTTGTCTTCAATTGCGTTTGAAGGATGTGCCGGATGAGCATATTCGCAGCGCCACTGAGGTGTTAATGCCAATTGCACACCAATATAATGTTGCATTCCTGATGAACGACCGAGCGGATCTTGCAGCAGAATTAGGTTGCGATGGGGTCCATATTGGCCAAGAGGATATGCCTTATACTGAAGCCCGAGCCTTGCTGGGAGACGATGCGGTCATAGGGGTAACTTGTAAGCGGTCGCGTCATTTAGCGGTTGAGGCTGCGGACTTAGGGGCGGACTATGTAGCGTTTGGTGGTTTTTTTCATTCATCTACTAAAGTTTCCGAAAAGACCGAACGTGCAAATCCTGAGATACTCTCATGGTGGACCGAAACCACAAACGTCCCATGCGTTGCTATTGGAGGGATTACCCCAGAAAACTGCGGGCCGCTGGTTGAAGCGGGGGCCAGTATGTTGTGTGTAATAGCTGCTATTTGGAGTTGTGTTCAGGGTCCAGGTGCCGCGGTGCGCAATTTTAATAAGGTAATGAGTGGTTGAGCGGTTGCTTGGGGCTCGTTGAATCGTTATACCCATGCGCCCTAACGTGTTGGCAAAGGTTGACCCATGAAAATTGACGGAAATGAAATTCGACCCGGCAATGTGATCGAGCATCAAGGCCGGCTTTGGCGTGCAATAAAAACGCAGCATGTTAAGCCCGGCAAGGGTGGGGCATTTTTGCAGGTAGAGCTTAGAGAGCTTCGCGAAGGTACTAAGCTAAACGAACGCTTTCGTTCGTCTGAGACCGTGGAACGTGTTCGGTTAGATCAGAAAGAGTACCAGTATTTATACGCAGAAGGTGATGCGCATACCTTTATGGATAATGAAACTTACGATCAGGTCAGCCTTGAAAAGTCGATGATCGGCGAAGAGGCTGTCTTATATTTGCAGGATGGTATGACGGTTAGCATCGAGAGTTTCGAGGGCTCCCCAATCAGCGTCGCGTTGCCTGATACAGTTGTTCTTGAGGTTGTTGAAGCGGATGCAGTGGTTAAGGGCCAAACGGCATCTTCTTCATATAAACCAGCATTGTTGGGAAATGGTGTGCGAACGCTGGTGCCGCCACATATTGAAACGGGCACTCGCATTGTCGTCAACACAGCGGACGGCTCCTATGTAGAGCGTGCAAAAGGCTAAGGCCGGCCATGGCTGCTCGTTCTCCCCTTATAAATGTAATGGTGAAGGCGGCTGAAAAGGCCGGTCGTGCGCTTATTCGTGATTTCGGCGAGGTCGAACATTTGCAGGTCAGCCGCAAAGGCCCCGCAGATTTTGTTTCCAATGCTGATACTAAATCCGAACGTATATGTTACTACGAATTGGCGAAAGCGCGACCGGAATATAGTTTTCTTATGGAAGAAGGTGGGCGTATTGAGGGAAAGGATCAGAGCAACGTTTGGATTGTAGATCCGTTGGATGGCACTACAAATTTTCTTCATGGGTTGCCACATTTTGCAGTATCGATTGGCTTGCAAAGAGAGGGAGAGCCTTATGCTGGCGTAATTTTCGATCCAATCAAAGATGAGCTCTTTTGGGCCGAAAGAAACGTGGGAGCCTATCTCGGAGACCAACGTATTAGGGTTTCAGCGCGTCAGCAGTTGAGTGAATCTTTGCTAGCGACTGGTATTCCGTTCCAATTACATGTAGGCACTGACACAAGTAAAAAATTCATGGGCCAACTCGAATCGCTCATGGAAAAGCTGGCTGGCATAAGGCGTTATGGCTCCGCGGCGCTCGATCTCGCTTATGTAGCAGCTGGTCGATATGAAGGCTTTTGGGAAAACGGGCTTAGTTCTTGGGATGTGGCTGCCGGAGTGGTGCTCGTTCGTGAAGCGGGTGGATTTGTGAACGAAATCAACGGTAAACGCTATATATTAGGGGCGCCGGATATTCTGGCTTCTAATGCGCTACTGCAAGGGACGTTGAATAAGATTCTTAGTGAGGCAAATTCTTGAGTGCAAAGTTAAATTTTCGCTTTCTGGTGGTTGTCTGAGGGTATTTAGCTAGGGTAAGCTCATTCTTGTGAGAGGGTAGTTTTGCATTTAATCAAATTTGGGCTGCTAGGGTGGAATAGTTGTCGGGTGCACCTATTAGTAAGTTGGGCTAAATGAACCATCCAAACCTCAATACAGTTAAAAATGTTATCCAGACATGTATAGTATATTGTCGACTATTTTTATGTTTTGTGGTCTCCGGTTATTTGATTCTTTTCTCAATTATGGACGCAGCTGCACAATATTCTATTTCACCCAATGTCATTGTTGATGAGTCTGTTTTGGATGAGCTGGGGCCACAGCCTAATCTGCCAGGTATGATGCGCGAAGGTGACAATTACTATCGTTCGCCGCCGCATTATTCGGGGCCTGGCTATAGACAAGGCGCACCCAAGCGACTATTGCCTGCCCCTCGCAACATGCCTCAATCTCAGGTGACGGCGCCGCGTCAACTTTTGCGGCTAGCACCCTCTTCACGCGCTAAACTCCGTCAAAGTGTAGTGCCCCGACGGAAAATGGCAAAGGGGCCGGGTGTATTAGGTCAGATTAAACAAAGTGAAGTAGATAATTTGGGGCGGAGCCCTGCTCCACCACCAACTACTCCCACTATCGTCAGGAAGGAGGCCGCACCACCACCCCGGGTTCCGGTGCCATTGGTTTCCAAGGCGGATCGGTCGAGTCTGATCGTTCCGGCTTTACCAAATTCTGTTGAGCCGCCTTCTAAAACACCGCAAGTGGTTGTCCCGCCAACTACGGCATCGGGAGCGCGTGTTCCGCCGCTACCGGCTATTTCTCCGCCGGCCACACCTAAAGTGACCGTACCACCTGCACCGGCTATTTCTCCGCCGACCACACCTAAAGTGACCGTACCACCTGCACCGGCTATTTCTCCGCCGGCCACACCTAAAGTGACCGTGCCGCCAGCACCGCCTATTGCACCCTCGTCTTCGCAGAGGGCTGCTTTGCCTAGGGCCACTGCACCATCCGTTTCAAGCGGTGTCCCGTCATCGCCACGGGTTGCACCGCCACAGGGAGGTAAGGCTATGCAGCCACAAATAGCCTCTTTGCCTGCAAATCTGCCGCCTGCCTCCGTAGGGCCGGATGGGCATAAAGTAACTATAAATTTTGCAAAAGGTGTGACTGATATGCCTCCGGGCACTGCGCCTTTCTTGTCTGATCTCATAAAAAAAATGAAGTCCAATCAAACTATGCGACTGCAGTTGAGAGGCTATGCGGGAAGTACTAAAGGCTCGCCAAGTCAGGCCCGTCGCATTTCTCTCTTTCGTGCCTTGTCGGTCCGAACATACCTTATGAAACAGGGTATTCGCAGTACCCGCATGGATGTCCGCGCACTCGGTAATAAAGTCAAAGAAGGCACGCTTGATCGCGTGGATGTTGAGGTAAAAGATTAACAATTTAACCTGTTTCTACTTGAGCCTATTTTTTCAGTGAATCAATAAACGCGGAGCAGATGATGACGCGCCCGTCAAATTACCTCATTAGAATGGCCATATTCTTGGGTGTTATTACCGCTGGCGTAATTTTCCTTGGCCCGTCTTTGCTTGATGCCTTTTGGGCTAGCCCGGTTCTTAATGGCATTATTGTTGGGGCCTTATTAATAGGCATTGGAAATAGCTTTCGTAACGCGTCGATGTTGCGACGCGAGGTGGTATGGATCGAGTCGTTTCAGCGCGATGGCCCTATTACATCGGTGATGCCAAATCCTAAACTTTTGGCATCAATGGCCAGCATGTTGGGTGAGCGAAATGTGGGTCGTCTCAGCTTATCAACGATGGCGTTGCGAACGCTCCTTGACGGCATTGCAATGCGGTTGGAAGAAATTCGTGAAACCTCGCGTTACATGATTGGTTTGTTGGTATTTCTTGGTCTTCTGGGTACATTTTGGGGGCTTTTGCAGACAATAGATTCTGTTGGAGATGTTATTAGTGGATTATCGGTAAACAGAGATAATTCACCGGATTTCTTTGAAAAACTTAAAGTTGGATTGCAGGCTCCATTAGCCGGCATGGGAACGGCCTTTAGCTCATCCTTATTTGGCTTGGCTGGTTCGCTAATTTTAGGGTTTTTGGCTCTTCAGGTGGGGCAGGCGCAAAACCGTTTCTACAATGAATTGGAAGATTGGCTTTCCGGTCAAACGCGATTAGCTTCTAGCGTTATTGGTGGTGAGAGCGATCAATCAGTCCCAGCTTTTATTCAGGCCTTGTTAGAACAAACGGCTGATAGTTTGGAAAGTCTTCAAAGGAGTCTGCAGAAGGGCGAATCCAGCCGGTTAGAGGCAAATAAAAAGATAATCGAGCTAACCGATACATTAATAGGCTTTGGCGAGATAATGAAATCTGAGCAGGAACTAATTCTTAAACTGGCCGAAGGACAACAAGCGCTCAAGCCGGCGTTAGAGAAGCTCGTACACAGTGGCGTCGGAGGAATCGAAATACCCAATGAACAGTTTCGCAGCATTGAGGCAAACCTTAAGAGAATTACTGAAGAGCTTTCAAAGGGTCGTTCCGAAACAATCTCTGAAATTCGTTCTGAGATTCGCCTGCTTGCTCGCACAATTGCTGCGCTTGCAGAAGGTGAGTCGTAGGAGAGCCCTGTGGCAACTGTCCACCGACATCGCACTAATTTCGATATATGGCCTGGTTTCGTCGATGCAATTGCCACGCTATTGATGGTAATCATCTTTCTTTTGATGATTTTTGTAATCTCACAATTTTATTTGCGCGATGCTTTGGATGGCCGAGACAAGGCACTAGAAAGCATGAATGACAAGATCACCGAATTGGCTGATCTCCTAAATCTTGAACGGAAAACTAATGCTACACTTCGTTCGAATATTAGCCAGTTGACCAGCGAACTCGAGAGCTCAATCGTTAAACGGGACGATCTAAATTCCAAACTTAGCGGCCTATCGATCAAGCTTGAAGATAGTCAAATAGCTGAGCGGAAAACCAAGGACGACCTAGAGGTTAATAGACGGAGATTAGCATTTTTGCAGCAGGATATTCTTGCTATGGAGGCGGTAAAAGACCGTCTGGAGGACGACCTCAAGAACGCCAAAACGAATCTTAGTGCTAAGACCATGGCATTGGGGAAACAAGAGGAAATTTCTGCGGCGGCAAAAGCCCAATTAGCATTGCTCAATCAACAGATGGCGGCGGTTCGTCAGCAGCTTGCTGATTTAAGCGAGGCACTGGAGATATCGGAACAGAAGGACAATGATAGCCAAGCTAGGATTGCTAATCTCAGCAAGCGTTTAAATTCAGCCTTAGCCAGCAAGGTGCACCAACTAGCAAAATATAGATCGGAATTTCTTGGTAGGTTGCGCGAGGTGTTGGGAGGGCGATCGGATGTTCAAATAGTCGGAGATCGTTTCGTTTTTCAGTCAGAAGTATTGTTTTCTAGTGGCTCAGCAGAGATTGCAAAAGGCGGACAGGCGCAGCTCGTTCAGTTTGCGAAGACCTTAAAAGAAATTGCATCCAAAATGCCGAAAGACCTCGACTGGGTGCTTCGGGTGGATGGGCATACCGATAGGCGCCCCATTAAAACAATCCAATTCCCTTCTAACTGGGAATTGTCTGCGGCACGTGCGATATCGGTCGTAAAGTTCTTTAAGGCTCAAGGGTTGCCGTCAAATAGACTGGCGGCAGCAGGGTTTGCATCTTTTTTTCCGTTGGACAGGCGGCGTGATGAAATAGCGTATCGACGAAACAGGCGGATCGAAATGAAATTTGATCAACGTTAGGCTGCTTCAGTTGGTGCGCCGACGCTCAAGTCAAATTGCAGTTCTGCGAAACGTGCATAAAGGCCACCAGCTTGTAAAAGTTCGTTGTGCGTGCCACTAGCGGCAATTTGTCCCTCATCCATCACGATAATGCGGTCGGCCTTTATAACAGTAGCTAGTCGGTGGGCTATCACCAACGTCGTGCGGCCTTCCATGAGTTTTTCGAGTGCAGCTTGAACCAAGCGCTCGGATTCCGCATCTAGGGCGCTGGTGGCTTCATCCAGCAGCAATAATGCTGGATCTCTCAGGATTGCACGTGCGATTGCTATCCGTTGACGTTCACCGCCGGAAAGACGAATACCTTTTTGGCCGAGATGAGTGTCAAAGCCATCTGGCAGCTTATTGATAAAGGTAGTTGCTGCTGCCGCATCTGCTGCTGCTTTTACTGCGGCATCGTCTGCATCGGGGCGGCCGTATCGGATATTGTCGTGGGCACTAGCGGAAAAAATGATTGGGTCTTGAGGGACCAAGCCGATGTTTTGCCGGAGTGCGATTGTATCAACTGTGGTCAGTGGTACGCCATCGAAAGAAATTTCACCTGCTTCCGGGTCATAAAACCGAAGCAGCATATGGAAAACCGTTGTTTTTCCCGCCCCCGAGGGTACAACTAGAGCAAGCAATTCACCGGATTTAACGTCAAGCGTGAAATTGGTCAGGGCGGGCATTTCGGGGCGTGTCGGATAAATAAATCGCATACTGTCGAATTTGATCGCACCTCGGACCGGGGTTGGGAGTGACGTCGGAATAGCCGGTGTTTGAATCTTTGTATCTGTCGCTAGTAGGTCGAATAGCCGTTCGGTTGCACCTGCGGCCCGTTGCAAGTCGCCGAATACTTCCGATATGGCTCCGACGGAGCCGGCTACAATAACGGCATAGAATACGAAGGCGGATAAATCACCTGCGCTCATAGTGCCGGCAATAACATCGGTGCCGCCAAGCCAAAGAATTGTGCCTACCGCACCAAAAACAATAACAATAACAATAGCGGTTAAAACTGCCCTGGCGCGCACCCGATACATTGAGCTCATATAGGCATCTTCGACAATCTTGCCGAAGATGGTTTGATCTTCTTTTTCATGTGTGAACGCTTGGACGGTATTCACCGCATCGAGGCTTTCATTAGCATAGGCACTGATATCAGCGACTCGATCTTGGGCGGTCCGGCTGCGGCGGCGCACAATTCGCCCGATAATAATGATTGGTGCCACTATGAGTGGTACAAATAACATAACAAAGCCGGTAAGTTTTGGGCTCGTGACCGCCAGTAGGATCAAACCGCCAAAAAGCAAAAGAATGTTGCGAAGGGCAACGGATACGGTAGAGCCGACGACTACCTGCAATAAGGTTGTGTCTGTTGTCAAGCGCGATAGAACTTCACCGGTTCGGGTGATTTCGAAAAAACCGGGATCCAGTCTAATGACATGGTCAAATACTTTTTTACGAATGTCGGCGACGACGCGCTCACCGACCCAGGAGATTAGATAGAACCGTGCATAGGTTGCAATGGCAAGCAGAACGACCACGCCCAGAAGGACTAGCAATGCTTTGTCCAACAAGGCTGCATCGTTTCTCCCAAAGCCGTCATCGATTAAGAAACGAAGACCTTGTCCAATAGAGAGAACTGTACTGGCGGCGATGATCAAAGCGATCAAGGCACCAACCAATCCCCATTTATAGGGTAAGAGATATGTGGCAAGCCCTTTGAGGACTTTGATATCTTTGGTTTTCGCTCGTTCGGCGCTATTTTCAACCTCTAAATATGATTTGTGGCGCATGTCCCCTCTCAAAGTAGCATCTCCCTATAGCAGGCGCTGTCACGACCGCCAATGATATGGTATATTGAGTTAATGATCCGCAAACATTCAGCTTTCCATCCAGGGAGGTCATAGTGGGAAGAGCCATGCCCAAAATTATACCATCCGGTGATGCGTTGGGTGCAGAAGTGCTTGGCGTAGACCTGTCCAAACCTCTAGATGATGAAACCTTTTTGGCTGTTGAATCAGCCTTCAATGAGCATTCTGTCATTTGCATTCGCAATCAGGACCTGGATCCGGCGACATTTGTCGCTTATGCCAGTCGTTATGGTGAACCCCAAAATTTATACCTAAATAATTATGCCATGCCTGGTTATCCGGAGATTTTATATGTCTCAAACATTCAAGAAAACGGCAAGGATATTGGCCACGCAGATGCTGGGGTCGTTTGGCATTCTGATATGTCATTCGAAAAGAATCCGCCACGGGCAACAGTATTGCACGCAAAGGAAGTGCCGGTAATGGAAGACGGGACGGTTTTGGGTGATACTTTGTTTGCCAGCGGCGTCAAGGCTTATGAGTCTTTAAACGATGAAATTAAGGAAAAACTCAAAGGCAAGCAGGTGGTGCATGACGTGCTGGGCCGCCGTCGGCAAACAGGGAGCGGTGGCCAGGATAATGACAAACGCAAGGCAGTGCCATTAATGCGACACCCTGCTGTGCGGACCCACCCCTATACAGGCCAAAAGGTCCTCTACGTCTTTAAGGGAGAGTGCGTTGATATGGATGGCATGGAGACTGAGGATGCTGTGTCATTGATTGACGAGCTAGCAATGACCGTTATTCGCGAAGAATTCATTTATCGTCATAAATGGCAAGTGGGTGATGTTCTGATGTGGGATAATTGTGCGGTTCAGCATCTCGCTATCCATGATTATGAATTGCCGATGCGGCGTATGATGTGGCGTACTACGGTCGGTTACACGGATGTTTATGAATAAATAATTCTATCAGAGCTGAGGTTTGAGGGAGAACAAGATGACCGATGCAACAACTAAAGCAAAAGAAGGCCTTGTATTGCGGTCACTCCTTTTTGTGCCTGTGAATGTGGAAAAATTCGTGGCAAAAGCTCACACGCGCGGCGCTGACGCTATCATTCTCGATCTGGAAGACAGTATCGCCGCTTCCGAGAAGGCGAAGGCGCGGACATTGGTGTCGGAAGCTGCTGAGCGGGTAAGCCAAAAAGGCGCTGATGTTTTTGTGCGTATTAACAGTCCGCTCCGTTTAGGTATTCCCGATTTGGAGGCAGTCATTCATCCCGGTATTACTGGGATTACCTTGCCGAAATGCGATGGGCCGGGCCATGTGCGTCTGATTGCTGAAGCACTTGACGAATTGGAAGCGGAACGCGGCATAGAAGTAGGCTCAATCATTATGAGTGTGCGTATTGAAACTGCCGAAGCATATTTTAAAATGCCCGAAATCGCAAAAGCGCATCCACGTATCGCGGGTTTCGGTCTTGGTAGCGAGGATTTCACTTTGTCAATTGGAGTAGAGCCGAGCACCGAGACGCTTCTTTTTCCAAAACAACAATCCATAATTGCCGCGCGCGCTGCAGGTGTTCTGCCCATGGGGCTGGTGAGCTCTGGGGCTGATTACAGCCATTTGGACGAAATGCGCAAGGTTGTTCAGAAATCGCGACGTTTCGGGTTTGCAGGTTCTTCATGTATCCATCCGGCGGTAGTCCCAATTTTAAATGAAGAGTTTACGCCACCAGCGGACGAAATTAACTCGGCACGAAAAATCATCAATGCTTTCTACAAAGCTGAGAAGGCGGGCCGGGCGGCGCTCGAAGTGGACGGTAAAATGGTTGACTATCCTGTCGTTTATCGGGCGGAGAACTTGGTCAAAATAGCCGATAATATTGCCAAGAAAGAGGCCGCTATCAACGCCTAGGGATTCTTTAGCTCCAAGTTTCTATTTGGGCAGAGCGGTGCGGACCGGCAGCACTTTGTGGGAGGCGTTGGGCTCTAATGAAGCTCTGGCACCGGTTCAAACTGCTTGCCCTACCTTTTGAAGGTGCGGTGACTTTTAAGTGACGGATAACATATCGCGTATGTTCTATTCGCCGCTCGCAATTTTCAATGAGACATGAGAGGTATTATTCGGCGCGATTGATGCTCATTTGCTTTCAAATTTGGTGGGCTCTTGGAAGAGGTTGATGGATGTCCTTGCCCTCTGGCTTGATGTGCAGGGCGTGAATATCTTCATGTCCTATATGACCCCTTCTCTACAAGGGCGCGGGGTGTTACGGATTAAGAAAATGATCGACCTGCTGGTCGGAAGGGGAGTTGACGTATGGGTAATTCGAATACTAGCGCACCATCGCAGCCTACCCTTAGTGAGGCATTCCCGACTTGGGTGAAAATTGGCTTCTTGTCGTTTGGCGGACCGGCATCACAGATTGCGTTGATGCATAAAATCGTGGTCGAGGAAAAAGGTTGGTTAAAAGAACAGCGGTTCTTGAATGCGCTCAGTTTTTGCATGCTCCTGCCAGGGCCAGAGGCGATGCAATTGGCGACGTACGCCGGCTGGCGATTGCATGGTCTTTGGGGGGGGCTTGCGGCAGGGTTAATGTTTGTTATACCCGGCGCCATAATCATTTTAGCACTTGCTGCAGTTTATGCTGCAGTTGGCAATGTGCCGCTGGTAAATGCAATTTTTCTGGGTATTAAGGCAGCGGTTCTTATTATTGTGGTGGAGGCGTTGTTGCGGGTTGCAAAACGTGCACTTCATAAACCCGAACACTGGATTATTGCTGGCCTAACCTTCGTCGCTATTTTCTTTTTTGATCTGTCCTATCCGCTCATCGTGGCGGTCGCTGCTGCTTTTGGATTTTTGCGCGGAAGCGATAGTACGGGTGATGAGGTGCCGGCTGAAGCCATTTCCAAATCCTTTATGGGCACTTTGGCCACGATTGTAATTTGGTTAGTAATTTGATGGGCGCCGATTTTTGCAATGGACGCCATTTTTGGTACGAAAATTCTTGCCGATATTGGCCAATTCTTCTCCAAATTAGCCGTCGTAACCTTTGGCGGTGCCTATGCGGTGCTGGCCTATATGGCTCAAGATGTGGTGAATCAGTTTGGGTGGCTCTCTGCGGGCGAAATGATGGACGGCTTGGGCCTTGCGGAAACTACTCCGGGGCCGCTTATCCTCGTAACAGAGTTTGTTGGATTTCTTGCGGCCTATCGTGAAGGTGGCATGGCGCTAGGTATGGCAGGTGCAGTGGTCACGCTGTGGGTCACATTCGCGCCATGTTTTCTATGGATTTTCGCAGGGGCACCTTATATCGAGTGGATTTGCGCGCAATCACGATTAAAAGGAGCGCTAACTGGCATTACGGCAGCAGTAGTGGGTGTTATCCTTAACCTTTCAATTTGGTTTGCACTTCACGTTATTTTTGCCAAAGTGACCGCCACCAAGTACGGCTCGGCTCTAATATGGCAACCGGACCTAATAACATACGATTGGAAGGTAATAGCCTTATCTATTCTTTGCGGAGTTTTACTGTTTAAATTTCATATGGGTGTCACCTGGATACTCGCTATATCTTCATTGTTTGGTGTATTTTTGGCATTGGGGCTTTAAAAAGGCGCGTTTAGGGTTTCCATAATGCAAAATGCGATACCTTTGGCGTGTTTCGCGCAAGGTTCGCCATGCCTTTATAAAACTGGTGACGATTGGCGTTGTGGTGAAAGAAAAAAGCACTCTGTGATAGATATCATCAAAAAGTGATTATATAATATATAGTAATAAATTAAAAAATTAAATGTATGATGGATATTTATTTAAATAATAATTTCCTAATTATTCTATATAATCAATAATATTGAAATTAATTTTTAAATCTGAATAATTAGAACATAATTTAATTCTTAATTTGAGCGGCTAAGCATAAAAAAGTGCATAAAAAACTTCGTGTTTATCAAAAGTAAGTGTCAGAGCGAAGTTGTTTCGTTTGCCTTGCTGGTCATTATAAGTCAAAGAAGCGCAGCGTAATACGGGGGTGCGGACTATTTAGTCAGACGCCCATTGAAACGGAGTGTTTTACCCTCGCCGCGTTCAATACGTGGGGCGTGATTAGTACGAATGTCTTTTTTGCCTTTTTCGTAGCCAGCGACTTGCAATAATTCCAAATCATTATCGGGGTCGGCACTTTCGAACCAGTAGGGAAAGCCACGTGGTGTGACTATGCCTTCCATAGGACCATATTCGCCATAGACTTCGGTTTCGCTGTTATAGAAACGGGCTTTGCCTTTTAGCACCATCCAAAACGTATCAGCGGCCGCATGAGAGTGAAGATTATTACCGCCTCCGGCCTTAACCACCTGGACCGCGCCTTTAACGATATCGGTTTGTGCTAATTTTACTAGGCCCTTGCCTGATTCGAACTCGGGCGTTTCATAACGAAAGGTTTGTGGATTGCGAACCCGTTCGACATGCGGGTCGAAAGGATCTTCCTGTTTTGGGGCAATGGTTTCTTTTGGTCTTGTGGCCATGATCTAGCGCTCCGAATATTGGACTTCCAATCTAATGTTATTGTACCAAAAACCTACCCGACTCAAAGAGCTGAATGCAAGAGGAGGGGCTAGCACAAAAATTCCAATGCGTTATGATCACTGCAATTCCAGCGGTTGGATAATCTATTAATAGAGGGAGAAAGCCCATGGCGGCACGAAAAAAGAAAGCCTGGCAAGATAAGCTTTACGATTCACTGAAGAAAGATCTTGGCATAACGCAATTCTCCTATGTGCCGGATGCCGGCCATAGGATTCTCATTGATCGTTCTTTAAGCGATCCATCTGTTCATTCTATACCGTTATCGACTGAAGAAGAGGGTGTAGCGATGGCAGCGGGTGCATGGCTAGGCGGTGAAAGATCTGCTGTGCTCGTTCAAAGCAGCGGCGTCGGCAACTGTGTCAACTTCTTCAGCCTAAACGTCAATGCGCGTATTCCACTTTTAATGTTGGTCTCCATGCGTGGCGATTTTGGCGAAGCTAATCCTTGGCAGGTTCCTATGGGTCAGGCGGTGCAACCGGTTTGCGAGGCGAGTGGTCTAAAAGTTCTGCGTTGCGATTACGAACACGAAGTCCTTGCTACCGTCCAAGCCGCGGGTCAAATGGCGTTCCGTTCCTTACAGCCGATGGCGGTTCTCTTTACGCAGAAGCTGCTCGGCGCGAAATACTTTGCTTAAGAGGGAGAGACAACGATGGCTAAAAAAGCAGTAAGAAAGCACGTTAGTAAGGCAAATGCTAAGCTGAAGGCAGGCGAACTTGAGCGGCGCGCAGCATCAAAGGCAATCCTTGGCAACACAGACGATTTCCTTTTTGTCACGGGCCTTGCAGGCTCGAAAGACGACGTCCTGAATGCAACTGGGCCGCTTGCATCCAATGTATTCCCGTTGAGCGGCGCTATGGGTGCCGCTTGCAGTATCGGACTTGGTTTGGCGCTAGCCCAACCGGAGAAGACGGTTGTAGTTGTTACAGGTGAAGGGGAATTGCTAATGAATGTGGGCACCTTGGCGACGATTGGCGCTATGGACCCGCCGAACTTGCGCATTCTTTGCATCGATAACGAACGTTATGGCGAAACTGGTTGGCAACCTAGCCATACTCTGCGGGGCGTTGATCTCGCAAAAATGGCAGAAGGAGCAAATATCAAATCAGTACGCACCGTCACCAAGAAGAGCCAATTTAAGGAAGCAAGGGAGTTGTTGCGCGGTGCAAATAGCACAGCCTTTATTCTCCTTAAAGTGGCGGCGACCGACCCTGGTAAATTGCCTGGGCCAGCTGAACGGGACGCATCCGTCTGGAAAACACGGTTCCGTGATAATCTTGGCATAAGGTCTTAAGTTAATTCCGATTAAGGGCCCTCTTCAACTCAACGAAGAGGACCCTATTCTTTTGGACCTTTCTCTAGCCTAGGCCATCGATGGATAAATATTCACATGAGATGCAAGTGGGCGATTCGTATGCGCCGCTCGATATCGAAATCACGCCGGAATATCATCAGCAGTATTTGTATGGTGCTCAAGATTTTGATGCGCGATATGTGAACGGCATTGATGGCAATCCGCCGGAAGTCCATGCGGCGATGATCCTTAATCTAAGTTCGCTGACTCGTTCTCCCAGTTACAAGGTGGCTGAGAATACCGGTACAGTGATGGGGGAGACTGAGTGTCAATTTTGCAATCCGGCTTTTGTGGGGAGTACCCTTCATATCACTTATGACGTCACCAAAACGTTTGAAAAGCGTGGGCGCGATTACCAGACCGTGTCTACTACAGTGACTGATGGGGACGGGCGTATTATTCTGAAGCGACATACACATGTGGCGATCATGCTGAAGGAAAAGCCGGTATGATTGTGATAGGGTCTATAGAACGTACAGTAGATGTCGGCACGACCTTCGAAGGGCCGGTGTACCATATGGACATCAAGCGATTATGGGCTCACTCCGGCGGCCCATTCGCGGCAGAGGGTTGGCCAAAGAGAAATCTTCACACCGATCAAGGTAAAGCGAAGGAGGCCGGATTGCCCGCTCCTATTGTATCGGGGCAGCAGCCGCAAGGGCAGCTTATTAATATGCTCTTGAAGCTATTCGGTCAGGCATGGTGGAACTATGGCTGGTTGAATATCAAGTTCTTTAAGCCCACCTTTGCTAATACGGGCGTACAACCAAAGTTAAAGTTAATCGATAAAGAAGAAGATAACAGAGGCACAACTTTCACATTCGAGGCCTGGGCTGAACGCGGAGACGGCGAAAAAACCCTCGGTGGAACTGTAAAGTGCTTGCTGCCTAAATAGGTCGTTCACCCTTTGTCATGATTCGATAAAGTTTGCGCTCTTGGGTTTTCCAATCATAGTCATCATTGGCTTGATGTAGCGCTTGTCGGTTGTCCCAAATCAAAAAATCACCGATCTGCCATTTATGGCGATAGTGGAATCGCGGTTGGAAAAGGTGATCATGCAATTTGTCAATCAAAGCATCGCTTTCTGTATTATCCATTCCATCTATTTTTTCTACGCGGATTGGATTTAAATAAATGGACTTTTCCCCGTGAACTGGATGGGTGCGGGCTATTGGATGGACGAATTGGTCGCCAAATTTCTTGACCTGGTCTTCGGTGCGTTTGATGAGTCTACGTGGGGAGCGGCTACTTTCATAAACATGCACTGCGTTTAACCCGTCGATACGTTTTTTCATGTTTTCCGAGAGTGCATTATAGGCTGCACGGGTCGACATGAAGTCGGTATCCCCGCCATCGCTTGGAACGTTCACGGCAAACAGCATGGTTCCAGCAGGTGGGTGTTCAAAATAGGATGCATCCGTATGCCAGGATGTTCCGCGAATTTTGCGTTTTCCGCTTCCTGCGGTGTCGCCGTCCATATGGGTTAAAACGCCGACATCGGGAAACTCCGGAAGGTTGAATTGACCATAGAGTTGTTCGAACGGCTCCCCGAAAATCCGGCCCACCTTAAGAAACTCGCGCGGGGTAAGATTTTGGCTTCGTATACACAGCACGATATATTCCGCCCATGCTTCATTTAGGGCTTTAATTGTAGAGATATCTAAATCGTCGGTAAGGTTTATGCCGGTGATTTCCGCCCCTAAAGGTGCATCAAATGGATGAATCTTCATTGCCGGACCTCCTATCTAAATCCGCCGCCACCGGAAATCTTGATTGTATCGGCGGTTATGTACGGGCATGCATCTGAACAGAGGAATTGCACCACTTCGGCAATTTCCTCTGGGTCTGCCATTCGGCCAATGGGAATGTCATTGGTCATGGATTGTTTCAGTTCATCAGTGGAAATGTCTTGAAAATGTGTGTTGGCAGCTGCTGGCGATATAGAAACGCAGCGGATATTGTCTCTTACAAACTCGCGGGCAACGCCCATGGTCATAGTGACTACGGCGCCCTTGGCCGACGCGTAATGAATAGAGTGTCCGCCTCCGCCACGAACGGCTGCCATTGAGGCAGTGTTCACTATGACACCACCACCATTCTCCAGCATATGCGGAACAATGGCTTGCATACCGTAAAAGACACCTTTGACATTGAGATCATAGGTCTTCTCGAACAATTCATCATCAATATCCAAAAACTTCGAACGCCTTATGGCTGAGCCCGCATTATTGAATTGAAAATCAATGCGTCCGAAATGATCAATGCCAGTATTAACCGCTTGGTTAACCTGATCACGACTCATGACGTCACATGTAATCGCAAATCCTTTGCCACCACGTTGGTCCACTTCTTTGGCAACTCGCTCCGCCCCTTCGCCGTCTAAATCGGCGCAAATAACATTGGCGCCTTCACGGGCAAAAATATAAGAAGTGGCTTGGCCGATACCGCTGGCAGCACCGGTCAGGAATAGTGTTTTGCCTTTAAAATAGTCTTCTGATTTTGCCATAAATCTCTCCTTTAGGCCTTCGCGCCGCCTGTCACATAGAGCGTATCCGCATTGATAAATTCGCACGCGTCGGAACAGGTGAAAAGCACTAACTCAGCAATCTCATCGGGGTAGCCCATACGATTCATGGGGTTGCCATTAATCGATGCTTTGAGCATTTCTTGGCTCGATATATGCTGAAATGGTGTATCTACAGCAGAGGGAGATAGTGAAAGGCAGCGCACTCCTTGGCCTGCAAATTCGCGTCCGACGCCGATAGTAAGAGTATGAACTGCGCCCTTGGCTGAGGCGTAATGGGGAGATTTGGCTGCGCCGCCAGTACGTGTCGCGTTGCTTGCCATGTTGACAATTACGCCTTTCTCATTTTCTAACATATGCGGAATAACGGCCTGCATGCAATGGAAGGTCCCTTTGACGTTGAGGTCATAGGTTTTATCCCAAAGTTTCTCATCAATATCGAGAAACTTGGCACGTTTAATGGCAGAGCCGGCCGAGTTGAAGAGAAAATCGATACTGCCGAAACGATCCATCGCCGCAGCGACTGCTTTGTCTACATCTGATCTGTCGGTAACATCGCAGCACAACGCTAAACCGCTGCCGCCCGCATGTTGGACTGACTGCGCAACCGAAGCGGCGCCCGCTTCGTCTATGTCTGTGGCAACCACGTTTGCGCCTTCACGGGCAAATACATCTGCAGTTGCTTTGCCGATGCCGCTTGCGGCGCCGGTGATGAATAAAGTTTTACCTTGGAAATAATCTGGTGTTTTAGCCATGTCGTCCTCCCAAATTGTTGTTTAAGGCTTTAGCGGATTTGGCCGGAAATGCCTATACCCCGCTAGTCTTACTAGTAATCGGCTGCTAGGGTTATACTAAACGAGGAGAGTTTTATGGGCGTTAGCGTGGGGCTCGGTCTAGCCGATTTTCCGTTTTCTTCGGCAAAAACATTTTGGCAATGGGTTGAGCTTTGTGAGGAACAAGGAATCGACTCTCTATGGCAAACCGACCGCCTCGTCTCCCGACAACCCTTCCTTGAATGTATTTCGACAATGGCTGCTATTGCAGGTGCAACCGAGCGCATAAAGTTTGGCATGAATATTTGTTCCATCGCTCTGCGTGACCCACTTGTGACAGCCAAACAGTGCGCAACCATCGATTATTTGAGTAACGGTAGGTTATTACCGGCATTTGGGGTGGGCAGCCGAGACGCTCCGGACTGGCAGGCGACGGGGCGCAGTTTTAAAGGTGTAGGTAAAAAAGTAGACGAAGCATTGGAAATCATCTCCCGCTTATGGACCGAAGATAGTGTGACGTTCGATGGCGAACATTATCAGTATTCGAATGCTCATATTTCGCCCCGCCCGGTGCAGAAGCGTTTTCCCCTATGGATCGGTGGCTCCAGCAGGCCCGCCATAAGGCGCACCGCTCAGTTTGGGACGGGTTGGCAAGCTGGTCGCGAGACACCTGCTGAGGTGGCCCCTGTTATTACTGCAATCAAGGAGGCGGCTGTTAAATTGGACCGCTCCATTGATCACGACCATTTTGGCTCCGGCTTTTTCTACCGGTTTGGTAGGTGGAACGAGCCGTGCGTTGAAACTCGTTTGGCTGCATACGCCACGCGCGCACCGCTGCGCGACCTGAAGCAAAGTTGGGCGGTCGGTGATGCAAAAGACATCCTCTCGCGTCTCCAAGAATTTTTAGATGCTGGTGTTTACAAGTTCGTACTGCGCCCCATTGGCGACGACGATGCTGATTTGATGGCGCAGACCCAACGCTTAGCGGATGAAGTAATCCCCGAAGCGATTAAACTTAGTACACGCGCTTAAGCCGCGAAGACGTCATAGCGCACGATACCGTGCATTCGGGGTTCACGGTTAAGCCGTCGCCATCATCCAAGCGAGCACTTTGGTGCCATCACAAAAATCTTCCATGGTCATAGCTTCATCCGGATTATGGCTGCCTTTATCATTGCGGATAAAAACCATCGATGATGGTACGCCCTCGTGTTGGAACTCTGCTGCGTCATGGCCGCCACCGCTGGCCATCGCTATGGCGTCTATGCCGAGTGCTTGGCAGCCCGCATGCATGCGTTGCTGTTCGTCTTTATGCAGGATCGTCGGACTGCTAGCGGAAAACTCGCCAAGATCAATCGATACGCCCCGGCATTCAGAAATTTCGGTGGCGATGTCTTCCGCTGCCGATTTCATGGCCTCCAATGTGTCAACTTCTTCGCTCCGCATGTCGAGGGTAAAATCCACTTCCCCACACACTTTCGAAAGACCGTTGACATTAGGATCGGTGTGCAGGATGCCGGGGTTGAAGACGAGATCTTTCCCATCCGCTAGTTTTTGGAGCCCCACCTCTTCGAAGCGATTGAGAAATTCGGACGCGGCTAGGACTGCGTCCTTACGATAGGATTGCGGGGTTGCGCCACCGTGATTGTATTCACCATAAACCTTACCATCTCGGACACGGCGGTTGCCGCGAATGCCGGTGACTACGCCGACCGATTTACCTTCCGCCAGCAATATAGGGCCTTGCTCAATGTGGAGTTCGCAATAGCCTTTGATTCTCTTCGGATCGAGATATCGTGGTTCGTTTGCGATGGCATCGGGGTCGAAGCCCGCATCCTTAATTACTTCATAAGCACTTTTTTCAAAGTGATTATGGTAGGCAGTATGCAACTCTTCTTTCCAAAGCCGGCCTAAAACCGCCCGGCTACCGAGATGCCCTCCGTGACGGCCGGAAAACCAACTGCCACCTTCTTCTGCACGAATTGCCATTACTAGTGTATCTTGTTCAGGCAGGATATCGGCTGCCAAGAAAGCCTGGATGACGGCTAAGCCTGAGACCACACCTGCTGCTCCGTCGTAATTACCCCCGCACGGAACCGTGTCCATGTGCGAACCGGTTATGAAAACCGGTGCCTCTCGGTTTTTACCGGGCAGCGTCATATAAAGATTGCCCGCAACATCAACAGATATTTCGAGGCCCATCTCTTTGGCCCATGCTTCGCACATATCATGGCCAATCTGTTCTCCTTCTCCCCAGGCGACACGCGTGACGCCGGGTCCATCTTTGGTTTTATCTTCAAGTTCGGTGAATAGGCGTTCCGCGCGGACCATCGCGTCATCGATCGCATCGGATAAAGCTATATCGAAATTTTCCGCCATGATTATCTCCTTAAATGAAAGCAACTCTTATGGTTTCGGTTGTTGCTATTTGTGTCAGCTTTCATTAAAAAGCGGCACGCGAAATGGAGCAAGTGTTATGAAAAAAGATACGCATCCTGAATACCACGAAATAACCGTGGAAATGACCGATGGTACGTCCTATCAGACGCGATCTACCTGGGGTAACCCTGGCGATACGTTGAAGCTGGAGATTGATGCGTCTTCGCATCCCGCTTGGACCGGGGTTCATCGTCTTGTGGATAGCGGCGGACAACTGGCGAAATTCAACAAGCGTTTTGAAGGATTTGGCCTAAAGGGTTAATTTTCTTTGATTAAGAATTCCCACAGAGGGCGCATATTTGGGCCCGTCTGTAAAATTTTTTGCGCTCTTTATTATTGATAATCCAAAATTCATCCCCATATACTTAGGGTCCGGGTGCCGCATAGTCGGGCCGGGTCAAGAAATCCCGATGTCTGGCCATTTTGGCGGATGTCACAACCCCATGCCGCTCGTTTGGAGGGCAATAGGAGACTGAATTATGCGTTATGATTTTTCCCCCTTATTCCGTAGCACGGTTGGTTTCGATCGATTTTTCAATCTAATCGACAACCTTGAGCAAGAGCAGGCTCCCAGCTACCCACCCTATAACATTGAGAAAGTTGACGATGATGCCTACCGAATTTCCATTGCGGTAGCTGGTTTTGGCGAAGAGGATCTTAATATCGAGGTACGTGACAATCGGTTGCTAGTATCTGGACAAATTGAGAAGAGCCCGGAAAATGCATCAGAGGCACCCACGATTGTTTATCGTGGTATTGCCGAGCGCACTTTCGAGCGTCGATTTAGTTTAGCGGACCATGTGAAGGTCCAGAATGCCGCACTGGTTAACGGTCTTTTGCACATTGATCTAGTTCGCGAGGTGCCTGAGGCATTAAAACCACGCCAAATAAAAATAACTTCTTCGGTGCCGAAGCAAAAGGTACTGTAAAAAAAGGCGGCCTAATTTTCCCGTCAACAACTGCTAAGGTTGTCAAAATTGCGAGGCGCGTTCTGAAAAGACGCGCCTCGTCCTTTGTCGGCCTATTAAATTAATTTTGTAAGCGCAGACCTAAAAGCAGGGGGGACAGGGACTGGACGTCTTGTCTCGCGGTTCACATAGACATGGACGAAATGGCCGAGTGCTGCGAGCTTATCAATGTTTTCCTTGAAGAGGCCCAGTTGGTACGTAACGCTTGAATTACCGAGCTTGGTAACGCGTATACCAACCTGGATGGATTCTGGATAGACAATTTCTGTAAAGAAACGACATCCGGATTCAACGACGACGCCAAAGGCTTCCGAAGATTGTGTGTTCAAGACGCCGGATTTAATCAAATGCATATTCACCGCCGTATCCATATAGGAATAATATTCGACATTATTGACGTGGCCATAGACGTCACTGTCCATCCACCGAGTAGGGACTTCTTGGAAAAAAGGAAACGCTAAGCGACTAGGAATTTTTTCTTCAGTCATATTATGCATGAGTAGTTTTAAAGAACTCATCGATGGCAGCTGCAACCTTTTCCGGTGCTTCGAGCAGCATCATATGGCCGCATCTTTTTAATTCAACTGATTGAGCATTGCCGCTAGCGGCGATGAGTGGCTTGGCCTTAGCTGGAGGTGTCATTTTGTCTTTTGCGCCTAAAATAAAAAGCTTTGGGTTGGTGATTCTGGTTATGTCTTTAAGTGCTTTGTCGTATTCGTCACAGGCTTTTAGATCAATTGGCAAAACGTAGTCATCCTGTGAGGTGAAGTAGGGGGAAAGGTCTATTTCGTGTGCGGAAGCTGCAATAGACCACTTTGCAATCAGCCTCTCTGCTTGATATCGATTGGCTGAGGCCATGCGCAAAAGGTTCGGATGAACGGCAAGTCGTTCGGCTATTCCGCAGAATATGACACCCGAAAGCATAATATCTTTATTTTTTGCTGCTACCATAGCAACCATTGCTCCCATTGAATGCCCCAGGAGAATGGGCTCTTTAACATTAAGAGTATTAACGCAGGCGGCAATACAGTCGCCAAGTTGTTTAATAGTGGGCAGTGGCGGTCCATCACTCTGACCGTGACCTGGTAAATCAATCATCAAAGTACCGTAGCCTAGTTCTTCCATGAGGCGTGCTACTTTTACCCAGACTAAGTGACTCATGCCCGCGCCGTGCAGGAATATTAACGTAGGCAGGGTGCCCTCTTTTCCGGTAGCATAAATCGATACGCCGTTTACAGTCACTCTCATGTTGCTATAGCTGCGGCCGAAGACAGCTTCCAATAAGGAACTAAAATTCCTAAATCACGACGAGATGTCGCTCCTGAAATTGAATTCAGCAGGTAGGGAGACTGACCAAGTATGCTAAAGTTTAAAGGACACATACTAAGCATAGAAAAGGTTATTTTGAGGAACTGAATACCGCATCAGCAGCATTCCGGTGCGATTCTTTGCCCGCGATCTGCATCTCGGCTCGTGCGATTTCTGCTTTTAAATCAGCTATATATTCCCTCAGAGCGTCTATCGACATTATTTCCAAATCCTTTGGTTTCTTGCTAGCTGAGCGGGTTTCAAGGTCGTCTATGTCCATGTTTTTATCCTCATAACACGGTGCTACTTCAGTCAAGTATATCAATTGTTAAACCGAAATTTATCTTTTGCTAAGCCTTTTAGGCAATCATAGGAGATTACTAGTAGGTTAAAATGTTCACGAACATCCTTGCAGGGCGTGCCCTTAGCGATCATATTGGAGGTGCAACGTGACTGAAACAAGGAGATCGCCGCCTGAGTTGGGCGGCGCAGATGTTTCTAAGGGGGTTTTTATGAATGCGCCTTTGATGCCAAAGGCCACTGCCGTATGGTTGGTGGACAATACCGCGCTAAGTTTCGACCAAGTCGCGGATTTTTGCGGTTTGCATGCACTTGAGGTACAGGCAATCGCAGATGAGGAAGTTGCTATTGGAATGCAAGGGCTGGACCCAATTGCGAATGGGCAACTGACTCGCGAGGAAATTAGTCGCTGCGAAGCTAATACGGCTGAACGGTTGAAGTTATCAATGTCTGATATTCCAATTCCGGAGGCGCGTGGTAAAGGTCCTCGCTATACCCCTCTTTCGAAACGTCAAGATAAACCCGATGCGATTGCTTGGTTATTGCGTCATTATCCAGAATTATCGGATGCTCAAGTAGGTCGTATTATTGGTACCACTAAGCCGACTATAAATTCTATTCGTGACCGATCGCATTGGAATACTCCTAATTTGAGGCCGCGTAGTCCGGTTGAGATTGGCCTTTGTTCTATGGAGGAATTGGAAAACAACCTAGATACCGCGCGTGCGCGTGCGCAACGTAAAGCGGTTCGCGAACGAAAGGCTGCAGAGAAAGCGGCTCGACAAAACGGTGACGTTTTGGCAGCGGCCGAAGTGTCTAGCGAAAAAGTAGTCCCTGAAGCAAGCAACGAAGACGGCGCATCATCTGATACAACGGTTTGGTCTGCTATGGCCGATTATAAAGCGGCGGGGCTGTCCGATGAAGCGGAAGCGGTCAAACCTGAATGGCCGCCTAAGGTTGAAGAATCGGACGCTTCATAAGAGGAGTCAACTGCCAGCGTAGCCTACTTTTTTCAAAGCAAACTCTATCTCATCCAAAATGGTTGGATCTTCAATGGTCGCCGGCATTTTGTACTCTTCCTTGTCGGCGATTTGTTGCATGGTCGCCCGGAGAATTTTGCCGGACCGTGTTTTTGGTAACCGCTCTACTACTGCCGCCGTTTTAAAGGCAGCAACTGGTCCGATGTCATTTCGGACCATTTGTACGAGCTCTGATGTAATTTCTTCACTGGGTCGATTTACACCGGCTTTGAGTACTGCGAGTCCCAGTGGTAACTGCCCTTTAAGCTGATCAGCAACGCCAATTACGGCTGCTTCTGCAACATCTTTGTGAGCACAAATCACCTCTTCGATAGCTCCAGTAGAGAGGCGATGTCCGGCGACATTGATGACATCGTCTGTCCGGGCCATGACGTAAATATAGCCGTCTTCGTCGAAATGACCAGCATCGCCGGTTTGGTAGTAGCCAGGATACTCCTCCATATACGTTTCGATATAGCGTTGTTCTGCGTTCCAGAGGGTCGGAAAACCGCTCGGTGGTAATGGAAGCTTGACGCAAATTACGCCCATCTCGCCATGTGGTAGCTGGATACCATCGGGACCTAAAATTTGAATGTCATAGCCAGGCACTGGTTTGGTTGGAGACCCGGGTTTGACTGGCAGCATTTCGATACCTACGCAATTCCCGCCCATGGCCCATCCAGTTTCTGTTTGCCACCAGTGATCGATAACAGTGCGGTCTAGTTTCTGCTGCGCCCATTTGAGAGTGTCTGGATCCGTCCGTTCGCCCGCAAGAAATAGGGTGCGGAAATTACTGAGATCATATGCTTCGATGAACTTGCCATCTGGATCTTCACGTTTAATCGCACGAAAGGCGGTGGGTGCGGTGAACATCGCGGCGACATTATGCTCGGCAATGATGCGCCAAAATACGCCGGCGTCCGGAGTGCCGACAGGCTTGCCTTCGTACATGACCGAGGTGCAGCCATGAAGCAGCGGCGCATAAACGATATAGGAATGCCCGACGACCCAACCGATGTCAGATGCGGCCCAGTAAACATCGCCAGGCTCCATACCATAGATATTTTTCATCGACCATTTGAGGCCGACCATGTGTCCCCCATTATCTCGCACGACCCCTTTCGGTTGCCCCGTAGTACCGGACGTATAAAGAATATAGAGCGGATCGGTTGCTTTGACGCGGGTGCAACTCGTGTGCGTCGCGTTCGATATTGCTTCGTGCCAATCCGTATCGCGGCCAGGGATAGTTTTCACTGGGTGTTCGTCTCGCTGCAGAAGAATTATATTCTCGATTTTATGCACAGCCAATTCGATGGCTTCATTCACCATCGGCATATATTCAATCGTTCGACCCGGCTCTAAGCCGCATGTGGCGGTTATAATCAGTTTTGCGCTGCTATCATCTATACGGGTTGCAAGTTCCTGGGGTGCAAAGCCTCCAAAGACAACAGAGTGAATGGCGCCGATACGCGCGCAGCCAAGCATGGCAATAGCCGCTTCCGGCACCATAGGCATATAAATGATCACCCGGTCCCCGTATCCAATATTATGAGACCTCAGAACGCCAGCAAAGCGGGAAACCTGGTCTTGCAACTCCCGATAGGTGATGACCCTTTTAGCGTTAGTCATTGCACTATCATAAATGAAGGCTGCTTGGTCGCCGCGCCCTAATTCAACATGCCGATCGACTGCGTTGTAACAGGTGTTAGTCTCTGCACCAGAAAACCACTGATAGAAGGGAGGGTTGCTATCATCAAGCACTTTATCCCAACGTTTTGTCCAATGAATATCTTCGGCTGCTTCTGCCCAAAACCCTTCAGGGTCTTCCAGCGAGCGCCGGAAGGTCTCTTCGTAGGTGGTCATTTGGCATTTTCTCCTAGAAAATCGCTTAGGTCTTGCTCTATGCAACTTGCGTGTTCGTTATTAAGGTATAACGTTACAGAAGCACATACGTATTTACCAAGCAATGTCGTTTCGTTTTGGGAAGGCTCAAGCACTTGTCTTTAAAAGCTTTTGAAACCGGACTCGATAAGAGCGCAGCCAATTATGTACCGTTGAGCCCTTTATCATTCATGCGGCGGACAGCGGATGTTTACCCGGACCGTGCCGCCCTTGTTTATGGCGAGCAAGTGATCAGTTGGAGAGAAGCTTATGCACGCGCGAGGCGTCTGGCGAGTGCACTCCGCATGCACGGTATTGGCAAGAACGATACTGTGGCGATTATGGCGCCTAATGTGCCCGCCATATTCGATGCGCATTTTGGCGTGCCGATGGTTGGTGCGGTTTTGAATACTATCAATCCACGTCTCGATGCGCAGACCATAGCATTCATATTGGATCATGGTGAAGCTGAAGTATTGATAGCCGACAGAGAGTTTGCAGAAGTTAATCGGGAAGCTCTCTCCAAATGTAGTCGAAAGCCGTTGATTATAGATATCGACGATCTGAGTGTAGATGGCGGCGAATTGCTTGGTGAAATGTCTTATGAGGATTTTTTGGAGAGTGGGGATCCAAAATACGTCTGGGATTTACCAATCGATGAATGGGATGCCATATCTTTAAGCTACACATCTGGAACCGCCGGTGAACCTAGAGGCGTGGTTTATCACCATCGTGGTGCTTATTTATCAGCGCTTGGCAATGTATTTGCCTGGGATATGAACCCGCATCCGGTTTATCTGTGGACTTTGCCCATGTCCCATTGCAATGGTTGGTGTTTCCCATGGACACTGGCCGCCATGGCGGGTACTAGCGTTTGCATGCGCCAGGTGTCGACAAGCTCTATTCTTGATGCGATTAGCTCTCACAGAGTAACTCATTTTTGTGGCATGCCGGATGTGCTCAACATGCTAGTTAATAACAATTCTGTTGAAAGGTGTATTCCCTATCCGGTGCGCGTGATGACGGCCTCAGCGCCTCCATCGGCAGCGGTACTGCAAAAAATGGATTCGAACGGTTTTCACGTAACTAATGTCTACGGGTTGACGGAAACTCATGGACCGGCGGTTAGCTGTTTGTGGCACGTTGAATGGGACTTATTGCCGCCAGAAGAGAAGGCTGAAAAAAAGTCACGCCAAGGGGTGATGTATCCAACATTAGAAAATTTAATGGTGGCTGATACGGAAACACTTGAGCCGATGCCTAAGGATGGTACCGCTGTTGGTGAAGTCATGTTTCAGGGTAATATCGTGATGAAAGGTTACTTGAAGAATCCAGAAGCAACGAAAGATGCGTTTGGCGGAGGCTGGTTTCACTCCGGTGATTTGGGCGTCTGGGGCGACGATAATTATATTTTGCTCAAAGATCGTTCGAAGAATATGAGAATTTAAGATGGCGAGCATATGTTAGCTATTGCCATAAGGCCGCGCTTGAAGCGGCTGCAGTTGCAAAAGCGTATGATCATTAATGTGAAGTTCCGCGTGCATTTGTGAAGTTGTAGGAAAGTAGCAACATCTAGAAGACGGCATTAATAAAATTTTGGTCGTTAAAATCTTGCGCGCTTCAAATTCTCGCACCGAACTCTCTTTGATAACTTACAGAAGACTTCTGACGGTAAGGTGCAAAAGTTTATACCGCATGACTGTGTGAAAACACTTTAATCAACAGTGACACCCTTCGCTATCAAAGCCTCAATATCTGCGTCACTATAGCCGACCTCTGAAAGTAATTCGACGCTATGTTCTCCGAGTGTTGGTGCGTGTCTGCGGAGAGCACCGGGAGATTTAGAAAACCTTATTGGAATGCCGGTATTTTTGATCTTACCTTCCGTTGGGTGTTTGTCTTCGGTGATAAATCCAATCTTACTTAAATGGGGATCGTCGAGCAGATCCTCGAGACGATTGACCGGCGTACAAGGCACGTCCGCCTCGACAAGTATCTCAATCAGCGCGGAAACAGTCCAATTTTTCACAATTTTTGCGACGATGGCGTAGAGCTCTGCAATGTGTTTTGCGCGATACACTGGATCGGTGACGCGTTTGTCCTCTAGCATGTCTTCACGGCTTACTGCCTTGAAAAAGCGTTGCCAGTGATTGGTCGTATAAGGCATCAGACTGATATGGCCGTCCTTAGTTGCCAATGGCCGGCGGTCTGGCGCTTGCAGGCGAGCATAGCCAAAATTACTTTCGGGAGGCTCAAAAATGGCTCCAGAGAAGTGTTCCACCAAGTTAAAATGTACCATGGTTTCAAACATCGGCACCTCGACCTCTTGGCCTTCCCCAGTTCTTTCTTTGTGGAGCAAAGCATAGGTTACGGCTTGAGTGACAGCCATACCAGATGTTTTGTCTGCAAAAAGAGCCGGGACGTGTCGAGGTTCGCCAGTAATAAAGCTCACTATTGAGGATAAACCCGAAACGCCTTGGATAACGTCATCGTAGGCGGGGCGACCTGCATAGGGTCCGCTTTCACCAAATCCATAGCAGGCAAAATAGATGATTTCTGGCTTAACAGCTTTAAGGTCGGGATAGTCTAGTTGAAGCCTTCTCATTGCCTGGGGTCGCATAGAGTGGACTAAAACATCGGCTGTTTGTGCGAGCTTTAGAAGGGCGTCTCGGCCGTCTGCTTGTTTAAGGTCGAGCACTATACTTCGCTTGTTGCGATTAGCATTTAAATACATCGCACCCATACCGAGATTCCGGGACGGACCAATCGTGCGGGTAAGGTCACCCTCGGGGGATTCTACCTTGATTACGTCCGCCCCCATATCGCCCAGATTTTGTGTAGCAAAGGGCCCCATAATAACAGAGGTGAGGTCGAGGATGCGGTAACCGGTGAGAGGGCTTTTCATGGATATAAAATGTCATGCGCATGTACAGCCAGTTTAATGGAGACCAGACAGCACGGGCCTTTACTGTTTGAAGTTTGACCACTCTCGGAGAGAGACGAAATGGTATGAGTAAATTAGTTGGTTGTAAGTTCTAAAAGCTGGTCTTTCAGAGCAAGTTTTTCTCGCTTTATTTCCTGTATCCTTATGTTATCAGGCTGCGGTCGTTCTTGTTCTCTTTTTAGGGCGGTCTCTAATTGGGTATGTTTGCTTTTCAGAGCGAATAATTGATCTTCGATGTTAATGTCAATTTTTCCGACAATGCTCTACTGCAACATTTAGTGTTTCTCCCATTCAATGCCTTTTGGTCAAGATCGAGTATCAAGACTATCCATTTAATAGGGTAGCGCGAAACGCAGCATTTGTCAGTCTTTTGTATGAATTTACTCGCTCTTTGCTACTTTATGATACGGTGTCACGGGATAAAAATTTTTATCTGAATTATAAAATATCGGGCTGCCGGAGATGGATGATCAACAAGCCATCCTTATAAAAATTGAAGAACTCAAGGTAACGCATCGCGACTTAGATGATGCGATCGCGCGCGTTGCAGAGTCTCCCCTGTTTGATCAGGTGACGCTACAGCGACTGAAAAAACGGAAGCTCGCAGTGCGAGACCAGCTTGGACGGATGGAAAATAAACTAATTCCGGACATTATAGCTTAAAGCGGCATTAGACGGCTCGCGAGTCGATATGTACTAGAAATACAATCGTGCCGCTTGCCCAAGCTGGTGGCGCTCTTATAATGTATCGCTTCGGAGTAATCGAATAGAAAAGGGGCAGGTCCATGGCCAAGGACCCTGTTGTAAGCATAATTATGGGGAGCCAGTCGGACTGGTCAACCATGAAACACGCTGCTGAAACATTGGATGCGTTGAAGGTTGTATATGAAACCCGAATCGTATCTGCGCACCGGACACCAAGTCGGCTTGTAGAGTATGCTGAGGGCGTTCGGGCCCGCGGTTTGCAGGTGATTATTGCTGGAGCTGGCGGTGCGGCACATTTGCCCGGCATGACGGCGTCGATGACTACTTTGCCGGTCTTCGGCGTTCCTATCGAGAGTAAAACCCTAAACGGCATGGATAGCTTGTTGTCGATTGTCCAAATGCCTGCGGGAGTTCCCGTCGGCGTTCTGGCTATTGGGCAAGCGGGAGCAGTTAATGCGGCTTTATTGGCTGGCTCGGTTGTCGCTTTGCAGGATGAGAGTGTTGCGATTGCACTTGATAAATGGCGCGCGGAGCAGACAGCCGCGGTTGGTGAAACGCCGGTTGATGACTGAGTGTGATATGCAAAGGTTAGAGCCTGGCTCAGTCATAGGTATTCTGGGCGGTGGTCAGCTTGGGCGGATGATTGCTCTGGCGGCAGCACAGCTCGGGTATCGTTGTTGTATTTTTTCTGATGTCGCAAATAGTCCTGCGGAACATGTTTCAGAAAAAACCATTGTTGCTGCCTATACAGATCTCTCGGCGCTAGACATATTCGCGGCTTCTGTTGATGTGGTAACCCTTGAATTTGAAAATATTCCAGAAGAGCCGGTAAAATATCTAGCTGAGAAGGTGGCTGTTCGTCCTGGACCGAATGTTTTAGCCACTGCGCAAGACCGGGTAATCGAAAAGAAATTCTTAAACAAAATCGGAATTGTGACTACCCCATTCGAGCCAGTCGCTAATCTGGAAGGGTTGGAGATCGCCGTTGAGAAGGTCGGCCGGCCATCGGTTCTTAAGACTACTCGCTTAGGTTATGATGGCAAAGGTCAAGTAAAGATAGATCCGGATACCGGTCTTGAAACCGCATTTTCACAGATGGGAAAAGGGACAGGCATTCTCGAAGGATGGGTGGATTTCGCGCTCGAGATTTCGGTAATTGTTGCGCGTGGGATGGATGGTGAAATTGTTTCCTACGTACCCGTAGAAAATCGTCATGTGAATCACATCCTCGACACTACAATTGCGCCCGCCGGCGTCTCCCCGAGCGTCGCGGCGGGTGCTGGGTCAATCGCGCGGCAGGCGGCGGAGGCATTGAATGTGGTCGGTTTATTAGCAGTGGAAATGTTTGTTACGAGGGATGATGAAATTCTAGTCAATGAAATTGCACCGAGGCCTCATAATTCTGGTCATTGGACAATTGATGCCTGTGCGATTAGCCAATTCCAACAACTTGTGCGCGCTATCTGCGGGCTACCCCTTGGTTCAGCAGGACGTCATTCAGACGCGGAAATGAAGAACCTTATTGGAGATGAGGTTAAGGTGTGGCCGAAAATTTTAGAGGAAGCAAATGCACGGTTGCATCTTTACGGTAAATCGGAGATACGTTCCGGCCGAAAAATGGGACATATCACGCGCTTAAAAGTGCGGGCCGGCCGGGGGGAAAGGTAGCAATTTATGAAAGATCAGGTGGCTGATAATCGTCTAGTTCTTTATGATTATCCAATTTCATATAATTGCCAGATCGTGCGCCTGGTCTTGTGTGAGAAGGGTGTCCCAGGGCATTCCCAAAAAGTCGACATTGGTCCGTTGATGGAGCATCTCAGGCCTTGGTTCATGCGGATCAACCCTAAAGGGGTAGTGCCTGTACTGGAGCACAATGGTGATGTCATCGCAGAAACCGAGGACATCATCCGTTACATTGATGGTACTCTCCCGGGACCTAGTTTGGTGCCCTCCGCAGCAGAGGATTGTGCGATCATGGAAGAATGGCTTAGGGCCGAGCGGAGTTTTCCGGAATCAGATTTCACCTATGGTCTTGTTGAGCAAGGGACAGGCAAAATTGTCGTCAAGGATATGGAACGCCGGAAACGACTTATTCATTCTCATATGAAAGAGGCTCCTGACTTGGCGGAGGTCTATCAGCAGAAACTGAAAATGGTGATTGATTGGCAAGATAGATTGCGCGACCCGGAAATGGTCGACCGATTGGTGGGGACACTCGACGAGATGCTAGATAAGCTTGAAACGCATATAGGCGGGCGTAAGTTCATCGCTGGGCCGGACTACTCGCTAGCGGATGCAGCTTGGACTGCATTGTTGGGCCGGCTGGAAATGCTGGGTTTCAAACGCATGTGGTCCTTCGGCGCTAGGCCCAATATAGAGAACTATTATATCAGTATGAAACGCAGGCCGAGTTTTCTCAATGCACCAGTATACTTGAAATCATCGTTGTGGCTTGTTATTCGCTCGGCATTAATTGCATTTTGGCCACAAGTCTCGATCGTAGTTGGTATTTTCATAGCGATAATTGTAGCATTGCGGCTGCTTTAGGCGCGAAAGAATCGCTGTAAATCAAGCACTCGTTCAGTTAGGTCACGCACTCGTTTGCCAAATTTGGGAATTTGCATCACGTCCTCAATGCGACGATCGAGGAATGTCCAACTTTCTAGTGAGTTTTCTGATCTGTCATCGAGCCAGTAGAGTAAAGTTGTGCTATAAACACCTGCTAAAAGCGCGCGTTTGGAATAAAAATTCCAGTCGGTAGCTGTGTCTCCCGCGGCTCGCCAGATAGCATCAACGGTTCGATAAAGACACCGAGCCGCCATGGGTGCATTCTGTGGCAACGCGAGCATAGCGCATGCACGCCGTACTGCTTCACGATGAGGGATATTTTGTTCCAAGCGTTTGCGTACGGCAGTTGCGATGCGCACTCTTATAGGCATCGTGTCGAGGTCGGTAAGCACTTCGAGCATGCGCCGGTCTGCAAGCCTGCTGTGATGTTCGATGGCGTCAATTGCGCCGGCGGGAAACGCACGTGTTATGTCGCGTCTAGGAAGTCCTATGTCTTCAGCACCCCTATTAAGAGCTGCCATCGTCCAACCGTCAAACGTGATATGTGTGAGACTTGCATCAACGATCTGGTCACGTAGTTGCCAAATACCGGGTTTATTAGTCATCAACAGTGCCATTATGGTTGGGCTCGGTTTGTTCGCCGGGCACGCCGTGGCGCATTTCTTCACGAAATACGAGAAGGGATAGATCGGTCATTCGCTGAGGATATAAAAAGCCATCCAGATGATCACACTCGTGCTGTACCACACGGGCATGAAATCCTTCGGCTGTGCGAACAATTGGTGTTCCGTCAGGTGCGGCACCACGGTAGCGAATTTTTGTGTAGCGTGGGACCTTACCCATCAAACCTGGTACTGAGAGGCATCCTTCCCAGCCGAGTTCCATTTCGTCAGTCAGGGGTTCGATTTCCGGATTAATGAGGACTGTGAGTGGAACATTGTCAGTCACATAATCTTCGGTTTTGTTGTTTCCTTGTACTGCTGTTTCGCTATCAACGAAAAACATCACCATCCGCAAGGGAACGTGGACTTGAGGAGCCGCTAGTCCGGTACCCTCAGCGTCCACCATCGTTTCGTACATATTGCTCACTAGGGTTTGGATGCGCGGCGCTGATGGTTCGGTAATGGGTTCTGCCATCTGGCGTAGGACAGGGTGACCCATGCGTGCGATTTTTAATATTGCCATATTCAGTAATATGCCGATGTGGCCCTCCACAGTAAAGCTTTGGAATTGACCGCTAACCTTATGCTTCACAGGGCATATTGCCTGTGATATAACGCCCGCGCTCCGCAGGGCATTTTTGCGTTTTGTGGACTTACGCACCTATAAAATTTGTAATTTGCCTTATTTGTCAAGGAGTTGGAAAAATCGTTCAAGTCGTGGTTAGAGAAAATAACGTTGATCAAGCCTTAAAAGCGCTCAAGAAAAAAATGCAGCGCGAAGGTTTATTTCGTGAAATGAAGCTACGCCGGAGCTATGAAAAGCCGTCAGAGCGCCGTGCTCGTGAAAGAGCGGAAGCTGTTCGACGTCATCGTAAGCTGATGCGTAAACGGTTGGAACGCGAAGGCTACTAGCTGTTACGTCGTAATTTTCAAGGTTTGGGCGCCTTCGGTGTATTCGGAGGGCGTTGTTACTCAGTGTTTTATACTGTTGAGTTTAAAAAAAATTAAAGATCGGCGCACAGAAAACCTGACAGCAATGATTACCAGGGAAAGGGGTCGTTGGCGAAATCGCAGGTAAGGTGCTGAGAAATTTGCTTTCGCGGCTGGAATAATTGGAAAATTTTAGGACAGGCGTCAAAAAGAATGGCGCTAGCGTCGAACGCTAATTCTATGGCCTCTTGCAGTACTAACTCTTACTAAGTTCGCGATGCGCTGTACTAGCCGTAATTTTGATTTGGGGAAAATGGAGTAGGTGGATTGCTTTGGATCAGGCATGCGTAGAGTGCATGGGTGCAATGCAGCATTTGTTCTTCAACTATTGCTTTATAGCGCCCATATACGCTCTATCAGCATCATTGATGAAAGGAGTAATCCAATGGGTGCAATAAAGGCAAACGCGCAAGCAAGCCAATTTCCCGGAATTCGATTTCTGAATAGCTTTGGCCGTGCACTCAATGCCCGTGACGCTTTCAATGAAGTTTCTCTGTTGAATGACTTAGAACTTTCTAAACGTGGCTTAGACCGTAACAGCATTTTCAAACATGTTCTCGAAAAGCTGGGCTACTAACCAAGTCTATGAAAATAAAAAAGGTGGGTTCTTAGGTCCCGCCTTTTTTATACCTTGATCATAACACAATCTTATTCCAGCGCTTTCACTATATCTTCGCACATTTTTTTTGCGTCTGCGAAAAGCATCATTGTATTGTCGCGGAAGAATAATTCATTATCGACGCCCGCATAGCCTGAAGCTAGTGATCGTTTGATAAAAAGGACGGTCGCTGCGCGTTCTACATCCAGAATGGGCATGCCGTAAATCGCGCTGGAAGGGTCTGTTTTTGCGGCTGGGTTGGTAACATCGTTGGCGCCAATGACGAATGCAACATCAGTACTCGGGAAATCACGGTTAATTTCATCCAGTTCTAAGACTTCGTCATAGGGCACGTTGGCTTCTGCTAGTAGCACATTCATGTGCCCCGGCATACGGCCTGCGACCGGATGGATGGCATAGCGGACATTTATGTTTTGGGCTTTCAACATGTCGGCCATCTCGCGCAAAGCATGTTGTGCCTGCGCTACGGCCATGCCGTAGCCAGGGACGATAATAACATTGGCAGCGTTTTTCATTATAAAGGCGGCATCTTCCGCGCTGCCGTTGCGCACCGAACGTTCGCCCATAGTATCCGCTGTTGCCGCTGTTTCGCCACCGAACCCGCCTAATATCACGCTAATGAAAGAGCGGTTCATGCCTTTGCACATGATGTAACTAAGAATGGCGCCAGAGGAACCGACCAACGCGCCGACAATTATCAACGCTGGGTTTGAGAGGGTGAATCCGATGCCACAAGCGGCCCAACCGGAATAGGAATTAAGCATTGAAATAACAACTGGCATATCGGCGCCGCCGATCGGGATGATGATTAAAATTCCGAGGATCAAGGATAGCGCGACAATGGCCCAATATAGTGTTACCGATTGATCACGGCAGATCATAACGACTAACACGATAAGTAAAATACCTAGTACTGCGTTTAGTGCATGCTGTTTAGGGAAAACGATTGGTGCACCGCTCATAATGCCTTGGAGCTTACCGAAGGCAATTATCGACCCTGTGAAAGTGAGCGCGCCAATCGCCGTGCCTAGGCTCATTTCGATTAGGCTTGGGACTGGAATATTCTGAAAAGAACCGATGCCATAAGCGGCCGGGTTATGAAACGCTGCGGATGCAACGAATACAGCAGCGAGACCGACCAGACTGTGGAAGGCAGCAACCAATTGCGGTAAAGCGGTCATCTCAATTTTGCGCGCTATTATAGTACCAATTCCGGCGCCAATTGTCATACCTACGAGGATCAACTCGTAACTTAAAACGCCCGGTGAGGCGAGCGTTGTGGCAATAGCAATGACCATACCGGAAACGCCAAAAATGTTGCCATTACGAGCTGTTTCCGGGGAGGAAAGGCCCCGAAGTGCCATGATGAATAGAATACTTGCGACGAGGTAGGCGATTGCGGAAAGGTTAGCGCTCATAATCAATCTCTACCGTGCTTTCTTTTTGTACATTTTCAGCATGCGCTGGGTGACTATGAAGCCGCCAAAAATATTAATTGAAGCCAATATCACTGCTATAAATCCAAATATTTTAGCTGAACTCATTTCGATCGGGCCTGCCGCGATCAAAGCGCCAACGATAATGACCGATGAAATTGCATTAGTCACACTCATCAGAGGCGAGTGTAAGGCGGGCGTGACATTCCAAATTACGTAGTAGCCAACGAAAATTGCAAGCACGAATATCGTAAAGAGTGAAATAAAACTGCCGTCCATGCCTGCAGTAATTAATGGTGCCGCATCAATTGTTTGCGCAAGTACTTGGGTGCCGTTTTCTGTCAATTCATCGACTGGATGTATAGTTCCGGCTGCGGGTTTAGATGCCATTGCCGTCACCCTCCTTTCTTTTTCTTAGCAGCAGTTTTCTTTTTCGCGGTTGATTGCTTTTCTAGCATCGGATGAATGATAGCGCCGCTTTTTGTGATCATTGTGCCGTGGATGATTTCGTCTTCCGGGTCGAATATCAAAGATTTTGTTTTTTTGTCGAAATAGGGCGAAAGAAAGTTGAATAGATTTCGCGAAAATAATTTGCTTGATTCCTCTGCGCCCCGACCAGCCGTATTTGCGTGGCCAATAATTGTCACACCGTGCTTTTCAACCACCTGTCCGAATTCCGCACCGGCACAGTTGCCGCCCGCCTCTACCGCAAGGTCAACGACGACAGAGCCCGGTTTCATACTCTTTACCATTGTCTCATTAATTAGCTGTGGGGCGGGGCGTCCGGGAATTAGGGCCGTACAAATAACAATATCCTGTTTGGCTATGTGGTCAGCGATCAAAGTAGCCTGTTTTTTCTTATATGCCGCACTCATTTCTTTCGCATAACCAGCGGCAGTTTGAGCTTTCTCGAATTCTTCGTCTTCAACCGCAATAAAAGTTCCGCCAAGTGATTCCACTTGTTCTTTTGTAGCAGGGCGTACGTCTGTCGCGGTCACGATGGCCCCAAGGCGTTTTGCAGTAGCAATTGCCTGTAAACCGGCAACCCCGACCCCCATAACAAAGGTGCGCGCGGGTGGTACGGTGCCAGCCGCCGTCATCATCATAGGAATTGCCCGACCATAATGGCCCGATGCATCAAGAACAGCCTTATATCCTGCTAAGTTTGACTGCGAAGATAGGATATCCATGGATTGGGCGCGGGTAATGCGCGGCATCAATTCCATAGCAAACCCGTCAACGCCAGCTTTTGCCATGGCGGCGACAAACTTTGGTTCGCTCAATGCATTCATATGGCAAACGAGTATCTGGCCTTTTGAGAAGGCTTTTAATTCGTCTTTTTTCTCGCCAGCCATCATAGGACGGCTAACTTTTAGCACTATATCCGCACCTTTGAGCGCCGCTACGGCATTTACTGCTATCGTTGCGCCTGCATTCTTGAAATCTTGGTCTCCAATCGCTGCAAAGGCACCAGCGCCTTTTTCAACGGTTACGGTCAGACCAAGATCGACGAATTTCTTTACTGTTTCTGGTGAAGCTGCAACCCGTGTTTCATTGGGCCATAACTCCTTTAATATGGCGATTTTCATTGATGCTGTACCTGGGTAAAAGTCTAATTAAACAAAAATTTCCTGGAATTTACCCTCATATTGCTCAGGATCATCTTACGATGCCCAAAAGTTGAGCGCTTGCCAAGAGATTACTAAGGGTTTGTTTTCAGAATTTTGTATTATAGCCTGGGTCCAATCGTCGCAGCGATATTGAGTCGGTTGTTTTGACAGTCAGTCGTTAGGGTTTTAGCTTTGGACTCAGGGACCAAAAGGAAAAGTCGAATGGCGAGAGAAACGGAAACCGAAATTAACCTCGTTTTTCCAACTCCAATTCAGGTCAGTGAAATTGCGGATGCAGATGCTTTGAATGCAAAATTATTATCTGAAATACAGGAAGTTCGCAAAGTAACTCCCAATGGCCTGCCGAATTCCTGGACGTGCGAGGTCTACACAACTATCACCAATAATTGCCGCCTGCATGAACGCGAGGGATTTGCAGATTTGACTGAGCATATCAAATCAGAGGCAAAAAAATTTTCAGATTTACTGGCTATTCAACAAAGTTCCGGTCCGATGATGATTGCGGATTGTTGGGTCAATATTTATGGGCGTGGGCACTCTCAGGAAAGTCATATCCATGCTAATAATGTCTTGTCAGGAGTGTATTATGTGGCGACGCCGTCCGGGGCCTCGCCAATTATGTTCCATTCGCCGGATTCAGACGTGATGCTCTCACCAACATTTTCCGAGATTAATGATTATAATAATGGTGCTGTCGGCTTTGAGCCGAAAGCGGGAACAATGGTGATGTTTCGCAGTCACGTAAAACACAGTGTGAAAACCAGCCAGATTGATGGCGAACGCATCAGTGTAGCGTTTAATCTGCGCTTTTAGTCCCAATTGGCAGTGATACACCGTGCTTAGTAAGGGTTTGTGTTTGACGGTTGGTCAGCTTAACGAGATCGAAACCTTCTATTAATTCGTGGAAAAGCCGATGCCAATTGATTTCTGACTTGAGATGCATAAACACTGACCCGAGACCGATAGCGGCCCGGTCCATAAAAACGAATTCGCGAGGTGGCGTGACGCCGCCAACACGGCGCAGTTCGTTATGTACTTTGTTAGCAACTTGCGCACCGTACATCCCGCTTTCGGAATCTTGAATGCGAGAGACGCTGTCTTTCAAGAGCGGTGCATAGACAAATTCTGCCCAGATATTGAGGACGTCAATTAATTCTTTACTTATATTTTTGAATCCCCAACTTTCGTAGGCTGCAATGGCCAAAGCGTGATCATTATTTTTCAAGGCCAAGTACAAATCGATCACCCCTTTCACAAAGGTCGGTGGAAATATTCGAACACAGCCAAAATCGAGAAGATTTATCGATTGATCCTCGCACACCGTATAATTCCCGAGATGAGGGTCCCCGTGAATGACGCCATACTTATAAAAGGGTACGTACCAAGCATGAAACATGTTGCGTGCAATGGCATTCCTTGTCTCCAACGGAGAGGTTCTGATGTCCAGTAAGGGCTGGCCGGTGAGCCAGGACATGGAAAGGAGGCGATTGGTTGATAGATCTGCCTCTGCTTCGGGAACGTGCACTTTTTGCTCTTTTTCAAGCATCTCGCCATATAGCGCCATGTGACGGCGTTCTAGGCCATAATCAAGTTCTTCGCGCAACCGGTCCGAAATCTCTGCATGAATTTCTGACGTTGAGACCGGGCGTTCACCGCGTTCGTAGATTGAGAAAAGAAGCCGTAACTGTGTTAAATCCGCTTCTACAATTGACCCCATATCTGGATATTGAAGTTTGCAGGCTAGTGCTTTGCCCTCATGGGATTGGGCTTTGTGAACTTGCCCCAAAGATGCTGCGTGGGCGGCTTGACGTTCAAATGAATGAAAGCGAGCTTGCCAGTCTGGCCCTAGTTCCGTTGCCATGCGGCGGCGTACGAAAGGCCAGCCCATGGATGGGGCGTTGGATTGGAGCTTTGCTAAAGCGGTTCCATAGTCCGAAGGTAGGGCATCGGGAATCGTCGCGAGTAACTGTGCCGCTTTCATGAGCGGGCCTTTTAGGCTACCGAGTGCTGCCTCTAATTCTGATGCGTGTTTACCGCTATCTAAATTTAGGCCAAATAATTTTGTAGCGGCAAATCGCGTCGCTAATCCGCCAACGGTGCCGCCAACTTGAGCGTAGCGGCGCATCCTCCTGCCTATTCTATTATCTTCAGATTCTTCCATTTAACTCCGGTGTGCCGCTATAATAGTCAGGTCCGAATCGCATATGGTGTCAGCTCGATCTGGGGTTCTCGGTCTGCAATTAGATCAGCGGTAATTTTTCCTATCGTTGGGCCCAGAGTCATGCCTATATGACCACCACCAAAACCGACAAAAACATTTTCGTGGCCTGGAATCGCCCCTAAGCGCGGCACCGAATCGGGCATTGAGGGACGATACCCCATCCAAATCCGGCTTTGTTCTTCGCGTAGGCCTTTTACGGCGCGTACCGCTCGTGGAATCATGCGGCGAATGCGGGTGAAATCCGGTGGAGCTTCAGTATTTGCAAGTTCAACGCCCGAGGTTAGTCGAAAACCGTGTTCCATAGGCGATAGGAACATAGAATCTTCAAAAACATTTATAGGGTGATGCAGGTTCGGCTCGGGGTGCTTCATCATCACATGGTAGCCCCGCTCTGCCTCCAGCGGTACGCGAATGCCCATTGTCGCAAGGAGTTGTTTTGACCAAGTGCCCGCGGTGATTACGATACGGTCTGCAAAGAACTCCCCATTTGCGGTAGTAATTGCAACTTTTTCTGGCTTATTGTCTTTGATCCCGAGTACACGCTCCGAGATGGTGGTGCCGCCTTCCGCGCGAAAAGCATCATGCAGACCAAGCATCAATTTGCCGGGATTTAAGATATGCCCGCTCTCGGGGGTTAAAAAACCGTGCCGAAAGATTGGTTCCAGGCCTGGCTCCACTTGTAGTATCTCATTCTCATTCAAAACCTCTATTTCACGACCAACACTTTTTATCAGGTTTACAATCCATTGCGCACGGTTCCAGGCACGATCAGTTTCAAAAACGGTAAGCAGACCAGGCCGGCGCATCATGTGGCTAAGGCCTGTACGCGAGAGTATCTGTTCATAATTCTGATAGGCGTGGTCTAGAAGCGCAGCCTTCTTCCGGGCGTTATGTTGTACTCTCCAAGGAGCGGCGTTGAGTAAGAGCCGAAAAAGCCACGGGGATAATTGCGGCAAATAACGCCATCGTATCATCAGTGGGCCATGAGGATTGAGGAGCATTGACGGTACGCTAGCAACTGTGCTGGGTGTTGCTGTGGGCACACAGCTTGCAATGCTGACGACGCCTGCATTGCCCGATGAGGTGCCCTTGTCAGGATGGCCGGGCTCGAACAAGGTAACATCATGTCCATCAGCACGTAGAAACAATCCAGCGCTAATGCCGGCGATGCCGCCGCCAATGACGATCACCTTAAGTGGTTTGACAGCCATATCCTTTTGTCCAGCCATTGGCGATTCATGAAGAGGATTAAGGCACTGGTCAAGCTCGAACTGCATACGGTGTAGTTTAGTTAATTGGTTAATGTCTCTAACTCGTCGACGAAGCTTTCAATAACGCTTAATCCACTCGACCAGAATGTAGGCTCTGCTGCATTAAGGCCAAAAGGAGCGAGTAAATCCTGATGGCGGAGTGTGCCGCCCGCTCGGAGCATATCCAAATATTTATCCGCGAACCCGGTTTCGGCATCTTGATAAATTGAGTAGAGCGAGTTCACTAAACAATCGCCAAACGCATAGGCGTATACATAAAAAGGTGTGTGAATAAAGTGGGGGATATACGCCCAATAAAATTGGTAGACATCGCTGAACTTCAGTGCCGGCCCGAGGCTCTCGACTTGGCAGTTGAGCCAAATTTCCCCGATACGGTCGGGTGTTATTTCGCCACTTTGACGTTCATCATGAATGCGCCGTTCGAAGTCACAAAAAGCTGTCTGCCTGACGACAGTGTTCAGCATATCTTCAACCTTGCTGGCGAGCATGGCGCGGCGCTCTGTCGGATTAGTTGTCTGTTTAAGCAGGGTTTGGAATGTGAGCATCTCGCCAAAAACGGAAGCAGTTTCCGCGAGCGTTAGCGGGGTATCCGCCATCAAATGGCCTTGGCCTGCCGATAGTACTTGGTGAACGCCGTGGCCTAATTCATGTGCCAACGTCATTACGTCACGTACCTTTCCTTGATAATTAACCAGCAAGTAGGGATGGGCTGATGGAACCGTCGGGTGAGCGAACGCACCGGATGCTTTGCCTGGACGGACCGGCGCATCGATCCAGGCATTGTCAAAGAATCGTTGTCCGACATCAGCTAATGCCGGAGAAAATTTGCCGTATGCACCCAAAACGGTTTCGCGGGCTTCTTCCCATTCGATAGTGCGATTATCTTCATCAGGCAGAGGGGCATTACGGTCCCAATAATTCAGCGTATCTGCCCCGAACCAACGTGCTTTCAGTTTGTAATAACGGTGGGATAGAGAAGGGTAGGACTTGCTGACTGAGTCAAGAAGTGCATCCACAACCTCATCTTCGACAAAATTTGCAAGATTACGCGAGCTAATCGGGCGTTCAAAGCGCCGCCAACCATTTTCAATTTCTTTGTCTTTGGCTAGTGTATTGGTGATGAGCGAGAAAGTTTTGATGTTATCACCGAGCACGCGGCCGAAACATTCTGCGGCCTCTTTTCTAACTTTCGTCTGTGGGTCCGATAACAAATCTAGAATTTCCGTTTCGGTTAGATTGCGCCCGCGATAAGGAAAGCGCATTTCGGCGATGGTTTGATCGAAAAGGCGAATCCATGAGGACCGGCCGGTTATCGATTTTTCATTCAGTAACTCTTCGAGCTTGTCATCGAGTTGATGAGGCCGAAAGGCACGCAGGTCTCTAAGCCATGGTTGATATCGTTGGAGTGCCGCTGATTGGAGCATTTCTTCAAGCGCATCATCCTCAATACGATTGACTTCAAGACAAAAAAATAAAAGTGTCGTACTGATTTCGTTCACTTGTTCATTAGTAGTTTGGTAGAAGCGTCCGATTTCTGGATCACTGACATTGCCCGCATGAACGAGGCTCGCATAACTGCCTATACGGCTGAGAGTTTCGTCTATTTTCTCATAGGTGATGATGGCTTTTGCCAATGCATCGCCGGTAAGTGCGCTAATTTTTCCTTTGTAGTGATTTGAAAAGGTTGTGACGGCGGTGCCTATCTCTTCCAAATCACGGGACAGTTCTTGCGAATTCATCCCCGGATAAAGATCGGATAAATCCCATTCGGGCAAGGCACCGAGCTCTACAACTTTCGACATTACTTTACTCCATTGGCTGCCAAGGCGATATATGGTGTTGAGGCAGATAAAACAAGCTGCGATCCGCAAATATTTGGGGAAGGTCTGTGAGCGAAGAAATTAAATTGGATTTGGTAAAAAGCTTGCCAAGGCTGTTTTTTGAACAGGCGGCACGTTTTGGGGAAGACCCATTCTTATCAGCAAAGTACGATGGCCATTGGAAGGGACAGAGCTGGTCTATGGTGGCCGAGCAAGTGTCAATGCTTGCCTATGGTTTGCAAAAACTTGGTGTTGAAAATGGTGACCGGGTGGTCATAGTAGCGGAAAATAGGCCTGAATGGCTGATCGCGGACTTGGCTATCATGAGTATCGGTGCGATCACGGTGCCAGCTTACACGACGAACACTGCCGCAGATCACTTACATATTCTCACTGATAGCGGTGCGAAATTGGCAATTGTCTCGACCAAACGCTTTGCGGGAAAATTAGTGCCAGCGGCTGATAAAGCACCCAGTTTAACCACTATTGTGTTTATGGAGCGTATGGCCATGAATGTGGAAAGTGAGGTTGAGCTTGTTCATTGGGATGCAGTCATGGAAACGGGCTTACACCCTAACATCGAGAGCCAGGTGGATATGGTTGATCGTATCGCACCAGCCTGCATTATTTACACCTCTGGAACGTCTGGAGACCCTAAAGGTGTAGTATTGAGCCATGGCGCCGTTCTCTGCAATTGTGCGGGGGCTTATAACTTTTTGAAAGATTTACCGGGTTTTGTTTTTGGGGGGGAATCTTTCCTTTCCTTTTTGCCGTTGTCGCATTCGTATGAACATACTTGCGGTCAGTTTTTGCCCATAGCTATTGGGGCTAAGATTTATTATGCCGAGGGGCCAGATAAGCTCGTTGCTAATATGAATGAGGTTTCGCCCACCATAATGGCGGCAGTGCCGCGGCTCTATGAGGCCATTCGAGGTCGCATATACCGCAGTGTGGAGCAGGCTGGTGGGATTAAGGAAAAGTTGTTTCTTAAAACAGTAGCGCTTGGCCGCAAGGCTTATGAGTATCCGGGCTCGCTCAGTTTCTTGGAAAAGCTTCAAAATGGGATTTTGGAGAAGTTAATTCGAGAGAAAATTCGTCAGAACTTTGGTGGTGAGCTCAAGGCATTTGTATCTGGTGGCGCGGCATTGAATTACGAGGTGGGGGTGGATTTTCTCGCTTTGGGTTTGCGAATTCTGCAAGGTTACGGCCAGACGGAATCAGCACCGGTAGTCAGCTGTAATATGCCGCACCGGAATAAAATCCATACTGTGGGTCCTGCTCTCCAGGGCGTAGAGGTGAAGATAGCAGCTGACGGCGAGATTCTAGTGCGTGGTGAATTGATAATGGAAGGCTATTGGAAATTACCTAATGAAACGGCCGAGACTATCCGCGACGGCTGGCTGCATACGGGCGATATCGGTATTCTTGATGAAGATGGCTTTATACAAATTACAGATCGAAAGAAGGATATTATCGTCAATTCGGGCGGTGACAATATCTCTCCGGCGCGGGTCGAAGGTATGCTCACGGCGGAACCTGAAATCGAACAGGCTATGGTACAAGGTGATAGGCGGCCCCATCTCGTAGGGTTGATCGTACCTTCGCAAGATTTCGCCGATCGTTGGGCAAAAGAGAACGATACGTCCGCTGATTTAGAAACCTTAGTTGATAATGCAGAATTTTTTGCTGAGATGAACAAAGTAGTTGACCGGGTAAATGAATCACTCTCTGTGATCGAGCGGGTACGAAGAGCTATTCTTGTGGCTGAATCTTTCAGTATTGAGAATAAAATGATGACACCAACGCTGAAGCTTCGCCGCCACATTATTGGCGCTAGGTATGGTGAGGCGCTGGAAGCACTTTATGGGAAATAATCAGTCAGCTTGTATGGTGTGCTCAGCGTCAGAGATAGTTTTCAGATCCCTACAGTGTTGAGCCTCTATAAAGATTCTACTGACTTCAGGGTGCTTGGCCTGGATGCGAGCCTGCATCTTGGTGACTGCAGTTTCCACTTTTTCAGATGGTAGTCCATCGATGAAATCTAGACTTAAATTCAACAAAATATCTTGGGGGCCAAAATGGATTGTGAGCATCTGATTTATATTTTCGATGTGATCATCGTCATCAATAATTGCCCGGATACTGGTGATGGTTTCAGGGTGGGCCCCTTCGCCAATCAGTAGCCCCTTGCATTCGAATGCTAAAAAAGAAGCGGTTAACGCGAGGATGACTGAGATGAGTAACGAGGCAATACAGTCAAAAATCGGCAGCTGGTAAAAATCGGAAATGGCGACGCCTATAAAAGCGACAATGAGACCAAGCATTGCGGCGGAGTCCTCAAACAAAACCGTGATCACCGTCGGGTCTTTGCTATCACGGATTGCCTTTATGAACGGCTGGTTCCCGCGAAGTAACGTAAATTCTTTATAGGCGACCCACCAAACATAGGCTTCAAATACCATTGCTAGGCCGAGTACGATGTAGTTGATGTAGGCATCTGAAACGGGTTGTGGGTGCATTACACGATGAATGCCTTCAAAGGCGGAAAGTCCCGCGCCTACGGCAAAGATCAAAATTGCAACGACGAACGGCCAGAAATAAAGCTCTTTGCCGTAACCAAACGGATGCGTTTGATCCGCTGGTTTGGCTGAACGGCGAAGTCCATACAAAAGTAGAACCTGATTACCTGTATCGACCAGTGAATGTATTGCCTCACTAAGCATTGCCGAACTAGTAGTAATAATGCTGGCACCAAATTTGGTGATGGAAATAAGTAAATTCCCGAAGAGGGCAGCGTAGATTACTTTTTTAGATGCATTGGTTGCCATCGTTAAACCTTATGAAATTGGCGATACCAATTTACAAATTTTGGAATTCCCACATCGATTGGTGTGGTTGGCTTGAATCCGAAATTCTTTTGCATAGGGGAAATATCCGCAAAGGTTGCTTGAACGTCACCGGCTTGCATGGGAAGAAATTTTTTTTCTGCCTTTTTGCCGATAGCGGTTTCAAGAGTTTCAATGAACCGCATTAGAGGCTCTGGGTTATTGTTTCCAATATTATAGACTGCATGAGGGACGTCATCATTCACTGCGACTTTAGGTGGGTGATCCAAGCAGGCTAAAACACCAGTGACAATATCATCTATATAAGTGAAATCCCTCTGCATATTGCCATTATTAAAGACTTTGATCGGGCGGTCTTCAAGGATCGCCTTGGTAAATAGATAGGCCGCCATATCTGGTCTGCCCCAGGGGCCGTACACTGTAAAGAACCGAAGGCCAGTGCTCGGTATATGGAAGAGGTGGCTGTAGCAGTGACCCATAAGTTCATCGGCTCGCTTGGTCGCGGCATATAGGGAGACTGGCGTATCGGTGCGATCCTCAACAGCGAAAGGCACTTTCTTATTTCCGCCATATACCGAGGATGAGCTGGCATAGACGAGATGCTTGAAGTCCCTGAGCTCTCGGCAAATTTCGAGAATTACCAATTGGCCAACAATATTGGCCTCTACATAGGCAAACGGGTGTTCGAGTGAATAGCGAACTCCTGCTTGTGCGGCCAAGTGTACTATATGACTAATATCGGTGTGGGCCGTTGCCAACGTATTCATTGCTTCTCTATTGGCAATATTAGTGCGCGAAAAAACAAAGTTTTTGTTGCCCGCAAGGCGCGCTAGGCGTGCCTCTTTTAAGGACACATCATAATAATTATTCATATTATCTACGCCAATAACACTATCGCCTCGTTTGAGTAGTTCAAGAACGACGGTGTGTCCGATAAAGCCGGCGGCGCCGGTGACGAGGACTTTCATAAGGCTTATATCCAAAGCGGTTGTTCGGAGAACATATACAATGCGCGCGCACGGAAAGCACCCTTTTGCGAATTATGTATAATAGTTTTACGAGTATGATCTATAATAACATTATTGGAATCTTATATTTATGGCGTTGGCACCGGTAACACTTGACGATAAATACACTGCTGAAGAGGGGCGGGTGTTCCTGACTGGCACGCAGGCACTGGTGCGCCTCCCGATGATGCAGCGCCGTCGTGATGAGTTGGCCGGTTTGAATACGGCGTGTTTTATCTCAGGCTATCGTGGCTCACCTTTGGCATCGATCGATCAGCAACTATGGTTGGCCCAGCCCTATCTCAAGCTCCACCACATCCAATTTCAGCCTGGCGTAAACGAGGATTTGGCGGTGACGTCACTCTCTGGTTCTCAGCAATTAGGCCTTTTCCCTGGCGCTAAATATGATGGTGTCTTTGGAATGTTCTACGCTAAGGGCCCTGGCATTGACCGGTCTGGGGATGCGTTACGCCATGCTAATTTAGCGGGCACGTCTAGGTTTGGCGGCGTGCTGGCATTGGCTGGTGATGATCATATGAGCAAGTCATCCACAACGGCACACCAAAGTGAATACGGTTTGGTGGATACGATGATCCCCATTCTGCATCCAGCAGGCATCCAAGAATTTATTGACCTTGGTTTGCAAGGTTGGGCTATGTCGCGCTATTCAGGCTGTTGGACATCTTTCAAGCTCGTTTCCGATACTTTGGAGAGTAGCGCCTCGGTAGTGATCGATCCGGAACATGTTCAGATTAAAACGCCTGATGATTTTGAAATGCCCGAAGGTGGTCTCAATCTAAGATGGCCTGACCCGTGGCTTGATCAGGAAGAACGTTTACATAAGCTCAAGCTTGAAGCGGCACAAGCTCATGCGCGGGCCAATGAAATTGACAAAGTGATTTTTGGTGGTAGCAAATCACGATTTGGTATCATCAGTTGCGGTAAGTCCTATCTGGATCTTCGCCAAGCACTTGATGATTTGGGTATTAATGAGGCTTATGCGGCAGAAATTGGATTGTCGATTTACAAGCCCGCCTTGGTCTGGCCGATGGAGCCTGCTGGGCTCGAAAATTTTGCTGATGGACTGGAGGAAATCCTCGTTGTTGAAGAAAAGCGTGGTTTGATGGAAGGTCAGCTTAAAGAGCTACTTTACAACAAACCAGTTAATCTCCGACCTCTGGTTGTGGGTAAGAAGGACGAGAAAGGTGCATGGCTACTTCCGTCTAATGGCGAATTGACGCCCGGTTTGATTGCGCGCGTTCTTGCGAAACGTTTGAAACGTTTCCACAGTCACGAAAGAATTGATGAACGTATAGCGTTCCTGGATCGTCAATCCAAACTCTTTGAAGGTAAGGAGTCAAATGTACTTAGGACACCATACTTTTGTTCAGGATGTCCTCATAACAGTTCTACCATAGTTCCCGACGGTAGCCGCGCTTTAGCAGGCATTGGTTGTCATTATATGGCGCAATGGATGGAGCGGAGCACGGCCACCTACACGCAAATGGGAGCGGAGGGTGCTAATTGGATTGGTCAAGCGCAGTTTACCGAAGAGAAGCACGTTTTCGTCAACATTGGCGATGGCACCTATTATCATTCAGGGTTAATGGCGATCCGCGCCGCTATCGCATCTGGCGCTAACATGACCTACAAAATTTTGTTTAATGATGCGGTGGCCATGACAGGCGGCCAGCCTATGGATGGCCCCTTAACAGTTGCCGCTATTACCCGCCAAGTGCACGCCGAAGGTTCTGCAAAAGTTGTCGTCGTTACTGACGAACCGGATAAATATCCAAATAATCCGGGCTTTGCAGATGGGGTCACCGTTCATGATCGAAAGGATTTGGATCGGGTCCAACGTGAATTGCGCAATGTAGAAGGTGTTAGTGTGCTGGTTTATGATCAGACATGCGCGGCAGAAAAACGTCGCCGACGAAAACGCGGCACTTTTCCGGACCCGGCAAAACGCGTTTTTATCAACGAGCTTGTATGCGAAGGCTGCGGGGATTGTTCTCAGTCCTCAAATTGCTTGTCCGTAGTGCCGGTGGAGACGCCCTTTGGGCGGAAACGTAAAATTGACCAGTCGTCCTGTAATAAGGATTATTCCTGCGTTGAGGGGTTTTGCCCCAGTTTCGTAACCGTTGTCGGCGGTGAGCCGAGGAAGCCGAAACCCATTGGGGCAAGTGCAACGCAATCCTTTTCTCGATTGCCTGAGCCGGATCTGCCATGTGTTGATAACCCTTACGGTATTTTAATAACCGGCGTTGGCGGTACTGGTGTTGTAACGATTGGTGCAATTCTCACCATGGCGGCTCATCTTGAGGCAAAGGGCTGCTCAGTTTTGGATATGACCGGTCTCGCACAAAAAGGCGGTGCGGTTGTGAGCCATGTGAAGATTGCCGCGGATCCTGAGCGGCTTTATTCGGTTCGACTAGCAACTGGTGGTGCAGACCTTATTTTAGGTGGTGATGTAATCGTGACCGCACGGGGCGATAATCTCGAGAAAATAAACCAGAAAAAAACAGCTGCTGTTGTAAACACGCACGAAATGATCACTGGCGATTTTACCCGCAACCCGGATTATGACTTTCCAGGGCTACGATTACGACAATCTTTGGAGGAGATGATCGGTGGGGAGTTATGTCATTTTGTCGATGCGACGGGACTGGCAACGGCCCTAATCGGGGACTCTATTGCCAGCAACTTATTCATGCTGGGTTTTGCCTGGCAGAAAGGGTTTGTTCCGGTATCGCGAGAAGCGATTGAGCGTGCATTAGAGCTTAACAATGTTGCGGTAGAGGCAAACAAGCAGGCATTCCTGTGGGGGCGTCGTACAGCCTATGATATAGAGGCGGTTGACCGTGTTATTTCTCCGAAGCCTGTCGAAGTATCCGAAGCGACGTTGGATATGATTATCGAAGAGCGAGTAGGGTACCTGACTAGTTATCAGAATAGTTCATATGCGGCGCGATTCCGCGAATTGGTTGAACGCGTTCGCAAGATAGAATCTAAACGGGTGCCTGGTAGTGATGTGCTTGCAGTTACGGTGGCGCGCAATTTATCAAAACTAATGGCTTACAAGGACGAGTACGAGGTTGCTAGATTGTTTACCGATGGTGCTTTTCAAGCACAGCTTGAGGATGCGTTTGAGGGAGATTACAAACTGCAGTTTCATTTAGCGCCGCCGGTCCTCGCAAAAAGAGATCCAACGACTGGTCATTTGCGAAAAAAAGTTTATGGGCAATGGCTGAAAGTGATTTTTAAAGTTCTTGCAAAATTCAAATGGCTGCGCGGCACTGCTTTCGACCCATTTGGCTATACAAATGAGCGGAAGCAGGAACGCGGGTTGATCAAGGCATATGAGGCAAATATAGAGATGGTGATTCATGGTTTGAATCGCGATAATCACCGTCTTGGAGTCGATATCGCAGCCGCCCCTGAGAACATTCGGGGCTTTGGCCATGTCAAAGAAGCAAATATAGAACGCTCTGAGGCATGTAATGCGGTATTACTCGAACGATTCCAAAATCTAGATTTACGAGAATCCGCTGCCGAATAGACTTACGGTGCTAGTTGAGTTGATCAGCGCGAAACTTTAGGAACTCAAACTATCATTTGTGAAATTGCGGTGGTGCTCTCCCGATGATAGGAGTGATCTGTTTGCTTCATTGCAATGGGCTTCTTCCTCTAACGGTGACTAATAGGAAACTATTGGTTTTTACTGTCGCAATTGCTGAAAATTACTCGATAATGCCCTAATATCGCCGCGATTAGGAGGTATTTTAAAATCAGAACGTATTTGGCCGAGATTGGTATTCTCTGAAAGGGACAGTCCATGGGTCTTATAAAAATTAGCAATTTCCTGTTTATGGGCTGTTTCTTCGCAGCCCTGCTTATTATGCCTAATGCCATATCACGAGCTGGTCAGATTAAGATTCTCATTGAGCCCTCGCCTATTGCCGTTGCACCAGGGCAATCCGTTAAATTACGGGTAAAGCTGGTGAACCTGCCGGCTAATACTCGTGTGAAGTGGTCCTTAGATGCGGTTGGGGTGCCTAATCATCAAACGGGTAAGTTAAATCAGGATTTTATGCCGGTTTACACCGCCCCTAATAATCCGCCTAGCAAACCCGTTTATGTACAAATTTTGGCTCTTGGTGCTGCCGAAGGTATGCCGCTGGCAGGCGCGAAGTCGCGCATAAAATTCATTTCCGATTCTGCTGGTGGTGGCGGTGATGGGCAATCCTCACGGAGTTCTAGTGGTGGGGGTCAAGGCTCGCAGAATTCTGATGATTCGGGTGGTGGATTAGGTAAAAGATCTGGCGGTAATAAATCTTTGGGCTCGTCAAACCCTAAGGTGCGCAACCAACAACTTGATGTCCCTCGCTCTTCGGGCGGTTCTTCTTCAGGTTCGTCTGGTAGTAGCGGCACGCTTTGGAATAGCCCAAGCAACAAGTCCAAATCCGTTGGTAGCGGAATAATCTGGAATAGCCCCAGCGGTGGTTTTAGAAAGTCCCCATCTACTGGTTCTTCTAACCCTACAGAATCAGAACCACCGTCAAGTAGTCAGTGGAACTGATTTCCGCCGATGCTGTCCTTTAACAACTATCCGTTCTGTTGTGTTTGCAAGAGCTCACCAGATTGCTCTGATTCACTAACTTGTCCTGACCCACTCAAGGGCATGTCGAAACTATCTATCATACCTAAAGCCATTTTATAGGTATCTAGTAACATTTCCTGCTCGGCACGATCGTTGGTTTCCATTTTACGCAAACGCACAATTTGCCGCATAATTTTTGGATCGAAACCGTTGCCCTTGGCTTCTGCGTAAACCTCTCGAAGATCGTCCCCGAGCGCGCTACGCTCTTCCTCCAAACGTTCTATTCTTTCGATGAATGATCGCAGGCGTTCGCCCGCGATACCGCCAACATCAGGCATGCTTACCCCCATAAACTGAATTTTATTTGATCGAGACGCTAGACCGATTCGGGTCTGGTTGTGAAGCATGGGTTTTAGTCTTTTTGTGATTCTCTAAATGCTGAAATTTTTTCGGGAGAGGCTTTGCTTTGATGTTTATCTTTCCACTCTTCATAAGGCATGCCGTAGATGATTTCACGTGCACCCTCATAGTCCAATTTAAGGCCTTTTTCTTCTGCTGCTGCCATATACCATTTGGACAGGCAATTTCGGCAAAATCCCGCAAGATTCATCATATCGATATTCTGTACGTCTGATCGTTCGCGGAAATGATCCACCAGGCGGCGAAAAGCCGCTGCTTCGAGGTCAGTTTGGGTCTTTTTATCCATGGATAGGTCTCCATATTTGATAATAAGGTTTAAGGTTTAGTGCTTCTAAGCTTTTGTTCCCTTCACTATACTTCAGTCATGATTGCGCACCTAAGGAATACGCGCTAAATCGGCGAGCCTTTTTGGCGATAGTGGTTGGTGTTATTACACTTGGGACATTTACGCTTTGGCAAGTGGCAATTGCTTGCTGATTTCCATTACGCTTTCTATTAAGTTCTGAGAATGAGACGACAACATTTGACTAAGATTGTAGCGACACTCGGTCCTGCATCTGCAGCACCGGAGAGCATTCGTGCTTTGTTTGATGCCGGGGTAGACGTGTTTCGTCTGAATTTTAGCCACGGGGATCATACGGATAAAAAAGCGAATATTGATGCCATCCGTTCAATTGAGAAGGAATCCGGGCGTCCCATTGCAATTATGATGGATTTGCAAGGCCCCAAACTTCGTGTTGGTACTTTTGAAGATGGCCCAATCAAGTTGCAGGCGGGTGATGAATTCCGGTTAGAATTAGAAGATAAGCCTGGCAATAAATCACGTGTGACATTGCCGCATAAAGAGATTTTTGAGGCTTTGGAGGCTCCGACCGATCTATTACTGGATGACGGGAAAATACGCTTACGGGTAATAGAATCTGGAGCTGATTTTGCCAATACGGAAGTGGTCAATGGCGGGGCTCTGTCTGACCGTAAAGGCGTGAACGTTCCTGGTGTAGCGCTCCCATTGTCTGCTTTGACCGAGAAAGATTTGAGAGATATGAATTTCGGTCTCGATCAAGGTATTGATATTTGTGCTCTATCGTTTGTTCAGCGTCCCCAAGATTTAGGTGATGCGCGTAAACTCATACGAGGGCGTGCTGCTTTGTTGACCAAACTAGAGAAGCCGACCGCGATTAATCATCTGGAACAGTTGGTAGAAATGTCCGATATGGTCATGGTCGCACGCGGTGATCTGGGGGTTGAGCTTCCGCCTGAGGTGGTGCCGGTTCTTCAGAAACGCATCGTTGCAACTTGTCGAGAAATGGGTAAGCCGGTCATTGTTGCGACGCAAATGCTGGAATCAATGATTAACGCGCCAACCCCAACCCGTGCTGAGGCCTCTGATGTTGCGACCGCGGTCTATGACGGTGCGGATGGGGTCATGCTATCCGCGGAAACCGCAGCGGGCCAGTACCCCATCGACTCAGCGGCTATTATGAACCGGATCGTCGAGCATACCGAAAGTGATTTACGGTATCGTAAACTCCTGGAGGCAGAAGCCCTTGAGCCTGAAGCAACGGCCGCTGATGCTATTAGCGCCGCTGCTCGGCAAGTGGCTGTAACTTTGTCGGCAAAAGCAATCGTCACCTATACCACTTCCGGTTCTACGACGATGCGAGCAGCGCGCGAACGACCTGAGGTGCCTGTTATTGGTTTGACGCCCAGTATTGCAACGGCACGGAGGTTAGCTGCCGTTTGGGGTGTCCACAGTGTCCATACGGAAGACGCGCGAGATTTTGGCGAGATGGTGCAGTTTGCCAGTAACCATGTCTTGCAAGACGGATTTGCTTCGGTAGGTGATCGCATTGTGATTACTGCAGGCGTTCCTTTCGGTACGCCGGGGGCAACAAACATTTTGAGAATCGCACGTGTTGGCCAATCGGCTGGACAACGACTTTAAGACTTGTCTAAATTTTTGAATTTGCCAGTCCGCGGTCGCTTGAAGGCGCCTATCGGTGCTATTTCCGCCATGCCACCACCATCTGGAAAATAGAATTTGACCGGCACTTGGCCTGGGGGACTAATAATTGTACAGCCATACTCTTTTAATCTTGCCATGGTCGCCTCTACATCTTCAACTTCAATGCCAAAATGGCCGATTTTGAATCCTGGTCCATGAGCTTGCGCTTCTGTTGAATTTTCATCGTCATATTGAGTGCAGGCGAGATCAATCACACCATCGGTTAGGTGCGCTGTCGAATGATCGTCGCGTGTCCGCCTCCTTTCCAGTTCCTTGAAACCAAAAATAGATTTATAGAAATCAGCAGTGCGATGCATGCTTTCGACCTTTAGCTGAATATGGGTGATGCGCGCTTTAGTCATAAGCCTTCCCGTTCGGTTTCAAAAATTCACTCTAAGTAACTAATCCATAGTATATCTTAAAGGCCGCAAAACTATGACAGGTGTAATGTGACATTTCGGCCAGTGGATTTTTTTCAATCCGATGCCTCTGCTGCAAGAGACCAATTTCTAAGCGTCTGCGAAGATGCGGCTTTGGAAGTATGGACAAAGGGTAAGGTTGGAGAAAAAGGGTGCGTAATCGATATCGCTCGAATTGGCTCGCCGGACGCGGCATCTGTTCTCGTTTTAACCTCTGGGGTGAGTGAAGGTGAAGGTCTATGCGCTTCTGCCGTTCAGTGTTGTGTACTCGCTGGGCCTGTTCGGCGCGAGTTGCCCAAGAATGTAGGTATCCTTTTCGTGCACGCGATTCAGCCTTGCTGGAAGCAAATAGTGCCAAATTCGACTTTTACGGGGACTGAACGTGCTTGGGAGGACGATCTCTTGGTGGCAGCAGATAGCCGTTACGAAGAATATGTCAGAGGGGAAAAAGTTGCGGCTGAACCGGTCGAAGGCTCATTGGAATTAAGATTGGACGAAGATGATGTTGAAGGTCGTGTTTCCAGTTACCTTGAGCGCGCGAAGCGGATTGGTATTATTGATGTTCGTACGGGCCCAGGTGAGTTTGGGCATTGCGATGTGATAGCTTGTGCCGGGCGGGCTACCCAGGCTGGTCAACGGGCGGCGCTTTGGTTTGGCGCAAAGACTGATATGGCTGATTCTGCATCAAGTGCAGTGCCTAGCCCGCTCGTGCAAAGTTTGATCAGGTCACTGTCCTCAGCTGAATTGGCAGCAGTGGTTATGGAATTCGGTACCTATTCGCTTAAGGTGATGCTCGGCAGTGTGCCGGGACGTTTCTTCTATCCAGAAAACTCAGAATGGCAGCTACAGGTTTGGCAAAAGGCTCATGCGGTTATTCAGCACGCAATGTGGGCCATGGACAAGTCTTTACCACCCCGTCCGATTAATGATTAACGTGGTCGGTCACCTTTAATCGTAATGCGATGCATGATTCGGCGGAAGCCGTGATAGTCGTTCATCGCGTAATGCATCACACAACGATTATCCCATAGTGCCAAAGAGCCTTCACCCCATCGGAAACGAGCGGTGAATTCAGGTTTCTGAATGTGTTTCCGTAGAAAGTTAATCAGTGGCAAGGCCTCTTCAAAAGCAAAATCTTTGATACCTTGGGTGTGCGAGCTGATGTAGAGGCTTTTGCGACCGGTTTCCGGATGGGTCCGTACTAAAGGATGGAAGTTAGTAGTTTTTAGACCTTTCGGCGGGTCTTTTGGCTTTAGGGAGCTATGCCCCTTGTAGCGATCCTTTTTTGCTTGGCCGCCACGAGTTTTATTTTTGTTACCTGTATTCTCGACTTTTAGATCTGCGATCAAATCTTTCATGCCGGGTGATAGAGCTTCATAAGCCAGGTACATGTTAGACCATTGTGTGTCGCCGCCGTAAGGTGGCACCTCCTTGGCATACAGCATGGTGGCCTTGGCCGGGTTTGGCATAAAGCTTTGGTCTGTATGCCAAAGGTTGCCGAAGTTTTGGGCATCGTTTTCCAGCTTGATGACTTCAAGAATTTCTGGGTGGTCCTTCATTGGCACCATAAAAGGATGTTGGTGGATGCTTCCAATTTTCTTGGCGAAGCTAATCTGTTGTTTTGGGGTAATGTCCTGATCACGAAAGCAAATCACTTGATGATCAAGCCAAGCCTGTTTGATATCGATAAAAATTTGCTTGGTAATTGGCTTCGATAAATCCACACCTTGAATTTCTGCACCCAGCGCACCAGCAAATGGCACAGCCTCCAGGGTGTCGTAGTTTAAACGTCTTTTCTCCAACAACATCGAACTCCTTTTTTAGCCGAGGCCTTTAAATAGGCACATCACCTTTAATCGTAATACGGTGCATACGCCGTCGTTTACCATTGTAGTCAGGTACTGCGTAGTGCTGAACACACCTATTATCCCATATTGCCATGGAGCCAACTTCCCAACGAAAGCGGCAGAGAAATTCGGGTCGAGCTGAGAATTCACGTAGAAAGTCGATGATTGGCTGAGCTTCTCTATCATCAAAATCCTGCAACCCGACGACGTGATTGCCGACATAGAGCACTTTCTTCCTGGTTTCAGGGTGCGTGCGGAAAAGAGGATGAAAGCTTGTGGTCTTCAATCCTTTTGGTGGCGCTTTTACCTTCATCGATGACTTGCCACTATAACGATCCTTACGCGCCTTTACAGATCGGTTCCGTTGATTATCACCTGACGCCTCAATTTTAACTTCTTTTAGGACCTTCTTCATAGAGGGTGAAAGTGCTCTATATGCGAGATACTGGTTGGAAAACATTGTGTCACCGCCGGTATCAGGTACTTCTTTGGCGTAAAGCATTGTGGCCTTTGCTGGGCGCGGTGCAAACATTTGGTCCGTGTGCCAAGAGGATCCAAATGTGTGTGTGTCTGTTTCCCGTTTTTTTATTTCGATAATTTCAGGGTAACGCGGATGCGGTTTGATAAATGGATGAATGTGAATACTTCCCCATTTTTTGGCGAATACGATTTGTTGGTTTGGCGTAATTTTTTGATCGCGGAAAAAAATCACATTATATTTTAGCCAAGCTTTGTAGATTTCTTGGAATTCCGCTTTTGGCACGGGCTTCGCTAGATTGGGGCCAAATATTTCGGCTCCCAGTGCGCCGGTCATCGGTTTTACGTCGATATGTTTGAATATCATTGCTATTACTCAAAGATTAAAAGGGTTTGTCGCCTTTGATAGTGATTCGGTGCATGCGCCGTCGTTGCCCAGGATAATCTGATATCGCGTAATGTTGGAGACAACGATTGTCCCAGATCGCCATAGATCCCTTTTTCCAACCAAAACGGGTAATAAACTCAGGCTTTGTGCAGTGTTCACGAATCATATTGATCAAGAACTCTGATTCCTCTCGTTCGAAACCGACCAGATTTTGTGTATGTACGCCTATATAAAGGCCCTTTTTTTTTGTCTCCGGGTGCGTGCGTACTAACGGATGTTCGGAGTTAGTTTTGAGACCTTTGGGTGGCTTCTTCGGCTGTGCGCTGGCTCCTTTATAACGGTCGTTACGACTGCTATAGGTAGAACGGCGTTTGTTGCCGTCTCCTACGTTGAAAGTTTTAATTGATTTGAACATTTTTTTCATGCCCGGCGACAGGGCTTCATAGGCCAAATACATATTGGCAAATTGGGTGTCACCGCCGAAAGAGGGGGTTTCCTTGGCATAAAGCATGGTTGCCTTGGCTGGGGTTGGCGAAAACATTTGATCGGTGTGCCAGCGATTGCCAAAAGTATAAGTATCCTTCTCGGTCTTTTTGACTTCTAGAATTTCTGGGTATTTGGCCATCCCTTTTACGAAAGGGTGAATGTGAATGCCACCCCACTTTTTGGCGAACTTTATTTGTTGTTCTGGTGTTATCTTTTGGTCGCGGAAGAAAACCACCTGATGTTTTAGCCAAGCTTTGTAAATTTCTCCAAACACTGCGCGTTTGATTGGTTTGGCTAGATCGACACCAAAAACTTCGGCGCCACATGCGCCTGCGATGGGTTTTACTTCAATATGTTTATAGACCACCAAGCGTATCCTCACGATTAACTACTATTGATTTTGATTTTCTTCATAATCCTTTGAAAGCTCGCGGAAGGCAAGATGGTGACGAACTTCCGCTCACTCGTGGCTATTTAAAAAAGGCTGACCCTATATTTGGGAACAGCCTTTTCTAAGTAATCTGTCGGATACGTTGTTTACGCCTTACCCTGATAAATCTTCACGATTGTATTCAACATCGCCAGAGCCTCTTCGCGAGGGCGCTGGAATGTATTTCGCCCAATAATTGAACCGCTTCCGCCGCCATCGCGAACAGCACGGATTTCGTCGAGCACACCGTCGAGTTCTTTTGCTTCGCCGCCGGAGAAAACCACGATTCGTCGGCCGTTAAAAGCGGATCGGATCACATGGGCGATTCGCGCCGACAGTTCAGAAATATCAACGTTATGATCCTCGTAAACCTTTTTTGCTTCTGGTTGGTAGAGCACGTTCGATGGCGGTTTCACTTTAATGATATGAGCGCCCATTTCGGCTGCTAGATGAGCTGCGTAAGCACAAACATCAATCGCTGTTTCGCCTTCTCGGGTTAGGTTGCCCCCGCGAGGATATGACCACAATACAGCGGCGAGGCCTACCGCTTTTGCTTCTTCGGAAAGTTCGCGAAACTCTTCCATCATCTCAAACTGATCATCGGCGCCGGGATAAAAGGTAAATCCGATCGCAGCGCAGCCAAGACGAAGGGCATCACCGACGCTCCCGTATACGCCCTGGTCTTTCGATGTGGCGTGACTGTTAGAGCTATTTAGTTTCAGAATTGTGGGAATGGCTCCTGCAAAACTGTCTGCACCTGCTTCGATCATGCCGAGCGGCGCTGCATAAGCAGACAGGCCCGCATCAACGGCAAGCTGATAATGATAATGTGGGTCGTAGGCTGGCGGGTTTTTTTCGAAGCTACGCGCCGGGCCATGTTCGAAGCCCTGGTCGACCGGTAGTATCAGCAGTTTGCCTGTGCCGCCCAAACGACCGTGCATCAGAATGCGTGCCAAATTGGCTTTGGTGCCGGGACAGTCGCTTTCATAGTTAGCGAGAATTTTTTTGACGCGTTGCGTGACTTTCATAGTTAGCTTTTCCCTATTGACAGATTTTGTTTGGCTCTCAAAGGATGCTTTGAGGCATACAAGAGGTGCATGTAATTTTCAATGTACTTGGGTGCAACTGGCTAAGGTGTTCAATCCAAATCTAAAAGCCAGTTCTTACAGGCGGCATCCAATTGTTCCCCCCGAAGCTCCAATGCATAAAGGTCAAGCGAGTCGGGCCGTTCGTTCGTCACACGCGCTTTCAACTGTTCCGCTATATCTGCAATTTTATCGAATGTTTCGCCATAGAAGCGAATATATTTTATTCCCTGACGTAGGGACGCCATGGCGTAACCTGCCATTGTGCCGCAATCAAGCATTGAGGAAGCATCGGCTTCAGGGACGGCCTCCATAGCTTGAGAGACCACAGACTGGAACCATGCGGGGCCGGTGGTGCCAGCGGCAAAGGGTGCGCTAATCAAAAGCACAGGCCGCTCCGTTTCCGAAGCGGCCTTTAGCGCCAACATGGCGTGTGCCAAGCTGTAAACCGTAATAGCTTTGGTTAGTGAACTCAGCCTAGCGATCCCAAAGCAACAGCAGTATCTGACATGCGATTGGAAAAGCCCCATTCATTATCGTACCAAGACAGAACACGTACCAGCGATCCCTCGATCACTTGTGTCTGAGTCAGGTCAAAAATTGAGCTAGCAGGGTTGTGGTTGAAGTCTACCGACACCAGCGGCTTTTCGTTAGTGGCTAGCACTCCATTGAGTTTTCCGTTGGCTGCTTTTTTTATAGCGTCGTTTACTTCTTCGGGCGAGGTATCGCGTTTTGCGTTGAACTTGAAGTCGATTAGCGAGACGTTCGGAGTGGGGACGCGGATCGCTGTACCGTCCAACTTACCATTAAGTTCTGGCAAGACAAGTCCAACTGCTTTGGCTGCGCCGGTCGATGTCGGTATCATAGCTTCCGATGCGGCACGTGCTCGTCGCAGATCTCCGTGTAGCGTATCAACAGTACTCTGATCTCCTGTGAAGGAGTGTATCGTCGTCATATAGCCGTGCTCGATACCAATCGCCTCGTTTAGCACAAAAGCTACCGGCGCCAAACAGTTGGTAGTGCAGGATGCATTGGAGATTACCGTATTGTCAGCGGCCATTTTGTCATCATTGACTCCGTAGACCACGGTCAAATCAACGCCGCTTGCTGGTGCGGAGATCAATACACGTTTAGCACCCGCGTCTAGATGCATGGAGGCATCTTCTTTGCTGACGAAAATACCGGTACATTCTAATGCCACATCTACGGCTAAATCGTCCCATGGGAGCTTCTTTGGATCACGCTCGGCGGTGACTTTAATCTTGCCTTTTCCGAGGTCAATCCAGTCCTCACCCGCGGTTACGTCGCCTGGGAAAATGCCATGCACTGTATCGTATTTAAGAAGATGTGCATTTGCCTCGACGGAGCCAAGATCATTGATGCCAACAAATTCGATGTCGTTCCGCTCAGCTTCGTAGGCTGCGCGTAAAACTAAACGGCCGATCCGGCCAAAACCATTAATTCCAACTCTAACTGCCATTGATATTCCCCTTAACCACGATGTGCGACTTTATTTTAGCTTAGTCCGCTTAATATGCCCGAGATTTAAACCGATTGGAGGTTTGGTTCAAGCGAACCTGAATCCCTCCAGTTGGGGTCTAAAGCCGATTCTTAACTGCATCGACGACCGCATCTGCTGTAATACCGAAATGTTTGTATAGTTCTCCTGCGGGTGCGGATGCGCCGAAACTATTCATACCGATAAAAGCCCCATCAGTTCCAATATAGCGCTCCCAACCAAATCCGGCCGCTGCCTCTATGGCGACCCGCACGCGGTCAGGCCCCAGAACAGAGCGGCGGTAGGCCTCATCTTGAGCATCAAATAGCTCAAGACAAGGGGCTGAAACCACAGCGGTTGGGATGCCTTCCTTTTGAAGGCTCTCTTGCGAAGAGAGCGCGATTTCTATTTCTGAACCGCTAGCGATGATTGTTGCCTGGCGATCACCGTTCGCATCACGCAGAACATACGCCCCACGGCCTGAAGTATTTTCATTTGTATATTCGGTACGGACTTGCTCAAGTCCTTGGCGTGTAAGCGCGATGACTGATGGCCCATCTATATTTTCCAATGCCAAGGCCCAACATTCTGCTGTTTCCATTGTATCTGCTGGGCGGAACAATTTTACGTTGGGCATGGCACGTAGCGCTGCGAGATGCTCTACGGGTTGATGGGTCGGTCCATCTTCACCGAGTCCAATTGAGTCGTGCGTCATGACATAAATGACCCGCTGCTTCATCAGCGCAGAAAGTCGAATTGACGGCCTGCAGTAGTCCGTGAAGATTAAAAAAGTGCCACCAAAGGGAATGACACCTCCATGAAGAGCCATGCCATTCATAGCTGCTGCCATCCCATGTTCACGAACGCCGTAATAGATATAATTTCCGGTGAAATTATCAGCCGATATTGCTTCAGTACCCTTGGCTTTCGTAAGATTTGAGCCGGTCAGATCAGCCGAGCCGCCAATCATCTCCGGTATAGCAGCCACTAATGTGTCAAGGGTGAGTTGGGACGCTTGGCGGGTAGCAATTTTTTTTGGTTCGTCTGCAATAGATTTCTTCAATGCCTGAAGGGCGTCTTGCCAATTCGCAGGAAGGGCGCCGTTCATTTGCCTTTCAAAAGCCTGTTTCTGAGCTGTGTCGATCTTGTTCAGGCGTGCAGTCCATGCAGCTCGATCTGTTTTTCCCCGAGCGCCGACATTTTGCCAGGCAATAGAGATTGCCTCTGGAATTGTGAATGGGTCGTGTGGCCAACCGAGTTTCGATCGTGCAGCCATGATTTCGTCATTCCCTAAAGGCGCGCCATGGGTTGCTGCCGTACCCTGCTTATTGGGAGAGCCGAAGCCAATGATCGTCCGACAGGCAATCATCGAGGGTTGGGCGCTGGCTTGAGCAGCTTCTATGGCCACCGTAATAGCATCCGCGTCGTGTCCGTCGATGGCCTGCGTTTGCCAGCCTGCGGCTTGGAAGCGCTTTTGCTGGTCCTCTGTGACAGTCATATCCGTCGCGCCGTCTATACAAATTCCATTGTCATCAAAAAGCACAATCAGTTTGCCCAGCTGCAAATGGCCGGCCAGTGATATTGCCTCTTGGCTGATGCCTTCCATCAGGCAACCGTCACCCGCAAATACATATGTCCGATGATTTACTATTTCATCACCGTAGCGAGCATTCATAAGTCGTTCAGCGAGCGCCATTCCTACGGCGTTGGCAATCCCTTGGCCTAGAGGTCCGGTTGTCGTTTCAATACCTGCGGCATGGCCGTATTCCGGATGTCCCGCAGTTCGGCTACCTAGCTGGCGGAAATTTCGGAGCTGGTCTATGTCAATATCTTCATATCCAGTTAAATACAAAAGCGAATAAAGCAGCATAGACGCATGCCCGTTTGACAATATGAAGCGGTCTCGGTCTGCCCAGTTTGGCTCGGATGGGTCAAATTTGAGGAATTTTGTAAATAGGACGGTCGCAATATCAGCCATACCCATTGGCGCACCAGGGTGACCTGAGTTGGCGGCTTGAACGGCATCCATAGAGAGTGCCCGTATGGCATTTGCCATGTCCTTATGGCCTGCGCCGTTCATGTCTTTAACCTCTTTAGCATTCATTAGATGATTCAGTGTGGTGGTTTGGAAAAATGCAAGGTTGCATTAAAGTGCACCATGCCGCCTTGCCGGAAAGGCGTCAATATGGCGATTTTTATTTGGGGAAATTACTGAGTTAATACAAACGGAATGAAATTTCTCTGAAAAAAAATGCGTGAACAAATTTGCAAAAACACTTGCATTTTTCTAAAAACAGGTTTTCTCATAATGGGAATTAGCGACCGAGGACAACACATTGAAACTACTCAATAACACTTATTGCTGATGCCACGTCTTTTTGAGGCAAGAGAGAGATTAGAAGCCGCGATCAATCGCCTTGACCGTGCCGTAACCCGCACTGTGGAATTATCGAAAAATAATCCTGAAAAGCAAGAACTTGAACAAAAATTGCAGGCTGTGAAGGTTGAAAGCGAAAGGCTGAAGGCAGAAAGGCGTCAAGTGGCAGACCGACTCGGAAAGTCAATTCAACACTTTAAAAAAATCTTGGATGCAAAATAGGAAACGCTGATGAGCGACCTTTCAATCACTGTTAATGGGAGGAGCTACACTGTCACTTGCGAAAATGGTGCGGAAGCTCATTTGGAGCAATTGGCAAACTATGTTGATAAACGGGTTACGGAGATTGCGGACTCCGTCGGCCAGGTGGGCGAGACGAGGTTGATGCTCATGGCGAGTTTGCTTGTTGCGGATGAACTCGCTGACGCCTATGCCGCACTATCAGCCGAGCGTGGCGAAAGCGATGTCGGGTTATTTGAACGCTCAGGGGGCGAGAAGATGCAAGTGTCCGATGACCCGCCCACGCCAGATTTGCTTGAAAAGCTTGCTGAGCGGGTCGAAGCACTTGCTGGTAAGCTGGAGGAGGGCGGGGTATAGAGATGCCTAACCGCTGCGCGGTGCGTGAGGTCTCGAATATCCCGGGGGCGATAACATTCTTTGGGGAACTGTCCCTGCTGAGGTCGTGGCCTCGGTATATGGTGCCCACCTGGTTATCCAGGTCCCATGAGGATGTACCCGACCAACGGCCGTCGCGGCGGTGCTTACTCTTAAAATGAATGATGTCGCTTATCATAAACGCCTGTTGAGGGCTGAAGCGAAAATCCGAAGAGCGGGGCTTGCAGAGGACCCTAAAGTGTCGGCCAACCTATTGGCAGAAAATTTTTGCAGTTGCCTCGACACCTTTGGCGCTGGAATTTTTTCAGCCTATTGGCCCACCAAAGATGAAATAGACGTTAGGCCTTTGATGTCTCAACTAACTCGGTTGGGCAGGGAAGTTTTGTTACCGGCAGTAGTTGAATTTGATGGGGCGTTAATTTTCCAAGTTTGGTCTGAGGATGTAATGTTGGAAGAGGGTCCTCTAGGGACAATGCAACCTGTTGTTGGACAAATAGAAATGACACCCAACATCTTATTGATGCCACTTCTTGCATTTGACGCTGACGGCGGTCGACTTGGTTATGGAGGTGGCTACTACGACCGAACGCTTGCGGCATTGCGCAAAGACGGGCACATAACTGCTGTTGGCGTTGCCTATGCTGGGCAGGAAATAGCTCACGTGCCTATGACCATAGATGATGAATACCTCGATTGGATAGCGACCGAAAATGGCATTAGAAAACTGAGCGCCAGGTAATGAACGGAACATGATGAAAATATTATTTTTAGGCGACATTGTTGCTAAAAGCGGTCGTACGGTCGTATTGGAGGAATTACCCTCTTTACGGCGTGATCTAAAGCTCGACTTTGTCATTGCAAATGCAGAAAATGCCGCCCACGGATTTGGCGTTACTGACAAAATTTGCATCCAACTTTACAAGGCAGGGGTAGATGTCATTACCGGCGGTAATCATAGTTGGGATAAGCCTGAAATTATTCCCTATATTGCCCAGGAGCAAAGATTACTCAGGCCTCTAAACTACCCTGAGACGACACCGGGTCGCGGTGTAGGCACGTTCAACGACGGTTCGGGGCGGAAAGTTAAGGTTGTCAATATTATGACAAGACTCTTCATGGAATTGTTGGATGACCCGTTTACGGCCCTGTCGAGGGAGTTGCCGCCCGGTACACCTAAATCTGCAGGATTTGAGGCAATAATTGTGGATATTCATGGTGAGGCGACCAGCGAGAAAATGGCATTAGGGCATGTCGCTGATGGACATGCCAGCCTCGTGGTTGGAACTCATACGCATGTACCAACGGCGGACACGCAAATTTTGGTGGGAGGTACAGGATTTCATACGGACGCGGGGATGTGTGGCGATTATGATTCGGTAATTGGTATGCATAAAGAGGCATCTATAGCTAATTTTCGCCGGAAATTTCCGCGAGAGCGTCTGACGCCTGCTGTTGGAGAGGCAACCTTATGCGGAACTTATATCGAGACTGACCCCTCTACTGGCCTTGCGGCCCGTATTGAGCAAGTGCGATTGGGTGGCCGCCTCCAGCGCCAATTGCCGGAACTATAAGTCTGGTTACTATTCCCCTGAGTTTCGTTGATACAATTAGGGTTAGGTGCTGGGCGGACTCGGTTCAGGAGAAATAGATTTAGCTCCGAACGGCACCGAACCGGTTCAAAGGCCGGATTGTCAGCTATACGATTTGATGGTTTGAGAAATCGATGTGAAATCGCTTAAGCGATTAAAGGCACTCTCCTCAGGCGTTATCGCATTAAAAGATAAAAAGTGCAGGCTGGGACAATAATTAAATTTGAATTTTAGCGCTGTTGGTTACTCTTTTAGAGAGCGATCGAATTATCGGGCACCGTTTTTGATTATTTTCGGGAAATAGTAATACTCGCCCAATTCTTGACATATTGAGCCGATAGAAATCATTCGAAATGCTGTCTTTTTGAACTCTACATCTGGTATAAGCTGGGCAGTGACACGCCGAATATTGTAAATTATGGATTATTGGGTGGAAAAGGAAGTATGGCTGGCCATTCACAATTTAAAAATATCATGTATCGCAAGGGCGCTCAGGATAAAAAGCGCGCTAAACTTTTCGCTAAACTGGGGCGCGAACTTACGGTTGCCGCTAAAATGGGCGGAGACGACCCGAGCGCAAACCCAAGGTTACGCGCTGCGATTGTTGCTGCCCGTAGCGGTAATATGCCGAAAGATAATGTCGACCGGGCTATTAAAAAAGGCGCTGGCGGCGGCGAAGGCGATGATTATGAAGAGATCCGTTATGAAGGTTACGGGCCGGGTGGTGTTGCTATAATCGTCGAAGCTTTGACAGATAACCGAAATAGAACTGCTTCCGAGGTGAGGTCTATTTTCTCAAAAAATGGTGGCAGTTTAGCGGAATCAGGGGCGGTAAGCTTCATGTTTGAGCGTGTCGGAGAAGTGCGTTTCGAGGCAGATGCTGCCAATGCAGAAAGTATGTTTGAATCAGCGCTGGAGGCCGGCGCAAATGACGTGATTTCGTCAGAAGACGGACATGAAATTATTTGTCAGGCCGATGATTTGCATGTTGTGTCACAAGCACTTGAGGCTGCATTTGGAGAGCCATCATCAGCGAAGCTCATTTGGAGGGCACAAAATGCTATGGATGTGGACGAAAAAGCCGCGGCTACGCTCCTTAATCTTTTCGATGCGCTTGATGACAATGACGATGTTCAATCAGTTTCAGCGAACTTTGAAATTGCCGATGATGTTTTGGCGCGGTTGACAGCTTGAGGCTGATAGTTAAATGCGGATAATCGGGCCGGATCCAGGTTTGCGGAATACCGGATGGGGTATTATCGAGGTTGAGTCAAACCGATTTCATTATGTTGCAGATGGCACCGTTCGCCCGAAGGTTGATCAACAGTTGGCCTGGCGATTGCGCGATCTTTATCATGGTCTGTCTGAAGCTATTGCCGAGTTCGTGCCCGATGAAGCGGCAGTCGAGGAAACTTTCGTGAATACAAATCCCAAATCTACGTTGAAGTTGGGCGAAGCGCGAGGCATTGTTTTGTTGACGCCCGCATTGCTAGAGCTTCCTGTGGCGGAATACGCGGCTAATAAAGTTAAGAAAGCTGTTGTTGGAGCCGGCCATGCGTCGAAGGAACAAGTCCAAATGATGGTGGGCCGGATTTTGCCCGGCTGCTCCTTTTCAAGCCCCGATGCGGCAGACGCGCTTGCAGTTGCAATTTGCCACGCAAATCTTCGAGAGACAGCGATGCGTTGGCAGGAAAGCGAAAATAAGGGGAGGTTACAATCATGATAGCTAAACTCACGGGCATTCTCGACTCAGTGGGGGACGAATGGGCGATCATTGATGTTGGTGGTGTTGGTTATATTGTATTTTGTCCGAGTCGAACCTTGGCTGCACTGCCGCAATTGGGCCAGGCCATTACATTTCATATTGAGACCCATGTGCGCGAAGATCATATCCACCTTTACGGATTTAGCGATGTATCTGAGCGAGAATGGTTCCGAATCTTAACCACAGTTCAAGGAGTTGGCGCGAAAGTGGCATTGGCGATCATGTCGGTGCTAAACGGCGATGAGCTGACGGATGCGGTCATTGCTGAGGATAAGGCTGCTATATCGCGGGCAAACGGTGTTGGGCCCAAGCTTGCGGCGCGTATTGTCATTGAGCTGAAAGATAAGATAGGCGCTTTGACAATCGGTAGCGCTGCAAAGTTGGCTGCTTCTTTGTCGCCAGAGGGAGACGTTACATCGGATCAAGACGCGGTGTCGGCGCTTGTGAATTTAGGATTTTCGAGGATACAGGCCGTTGGCGCTGTGGCGCGGGCCAACCAGGAATTAGGTGCAAATGCGGTGCTGGATGATTTGATCAAGTCTGGTCTAAAGGAACTTAGTCAATGAGCGATACGTTGGACCGAGTGGTAACTCCAGAGTTTGCTGACGCTGATCAGCCTGAAAATAATATCCGGCCTCAGACGCTAAGCGCTTTTATTGGGCAAAAATCTGTGCGTGAAAACCTTGCTGTTTTTATCAACGCTGCCAAGACGCGCGGCGAGGCTCTGGACCATACATTGCTGTTTGGTCCCCCAGGTCTTGGTAAGACTACATTAGCACAAATTGTTTCGCGGGAATTGGCAGTCGGGTTTCGCGCATCATCTGGCCCCGTGATCGCCAAAGCTGGCGACCTGGCGGCTATACTTACTAATTTACAGCCCAATGATGTGCTGTTTATTGATGAAATTCATCGACTAAATCCGGCCATCGAAGAAGTACTCTATCCAGCGATGGAAGATTTCCAACTCGATTTGATAATCGGTGAAGGACCGTCTGCGCGTTCTATTAGAATAGATTTGCCGCCCTTCACGTTGGTGGGAGCAACGACACGATCGGGTTTGATAACTACGCCGTTGCGCGAGAGGTTTGGTATTCAATTACGTATGAACTTTTACGAAGAGACTGAATTGCAGGAAATTATTGAACGTGGTGCTGGGCTGCTCGGATTTGATTTGACTGATGATGGCGCGAATGAGATTGCGAAGCGTAGCAGAGGCACCCCGCGTGTATCCGGTCGCCTGCTTCGGCGTGTAAGGGATTTTGCACTGGTTGATGGTGTTACAAAAGTGAATGCAAAGTCGGCGGATGCTGCGCTTATAAAACTAGGTGTAGATGCTAAGGGTTTGGATACGATGGACCGACGCTATTTATCTATTATTGCAGACCATTACGATGGCGGGCCTGTCGGGGTCGAGACCTTGGCTGCGGCATTGGCCGAACAACGCGATGTGCTTGAGGAAGTCATTGAGCCTTATCTTATTCAGCAAGGTCTTCTGCAACGCACGCCGCGAGGCCGAATCCTTACTGTTCAAGCTTGGCGTTATCTTGGAATGGAAGCACCGAAAGATGCAGCGGATCAGCTGGAGCTATTGGAAACAGACAAGGTGAGTGACCATGTCTAAAGTTGCAATTAGCAAGCGGCACGTTTTCCCAATGCGAGTGTATTACGAAGATACTGACGCTGGCGGCGTTGTTTTTTACGCTAATTATTTGAATTTTGCTGAGCGAGCTCGTAGTGAATTACTGCGCTCCATCGGCACTGACAACCGCAAACTAAAAGATCAGCACGGGATATTGTTTGCGGTTAGTGGTTGCGAAGTGAAGTATAAAAAACCCGCAAGATTAGATGACATGCTTGAAGTCCACACAGTGCTGACCAATGTGGGTGCCGCCAAATTGACTGCGGCACAGACTGTCAAGCGAGATGGGGAGGATTTAGTATTAATGGATGTGGATTTGGCTTGCCTCAACGAAGCAGGTCGACCGGCGCGACTGCCTGCACTTCTTCGTGAAGCGTTGATGGCGGCTAGTAATTGTCATTAGTTTAGCGAATTTAGAAAAAGAACGAGCTTAAATATGGAACAAACGGTCATCGATGCGGTTACTTTGGGGGGCTCAAAGGAAGCCATGGATCTATCGATCATGAGCCTGTTTTGGCGTGCCCACTGGGTGGTGAAAGCCGTAATGGTAATGCTGCTTGTAGCATCCGTGTGGAGTTGGGCCATTATTTTGGATAAAGTCTGGCGATTGAGACGTTTACATCTCAGCGCGGTGCAGTTTGAAGATGCCTTTTGGTCCGGTGGTTCACTGGACGATTTATATGAAAGGATTAGTCAGCAGCCGCAAGACCCGATGACAGCGGTCTTTTCGTCGGCTATGCGCGAGTGGCGTCGCGCCTCAACGAAGGGCGCGATTGAGCAAGGACTCGCTGAGGTGTTACGGGATCGCATTGATAGGGTAATGCAGATCACGCTTGGACGTGAAATGGAGGGTCTAGAGCGTTATATGACGTTTTTGGCTTCTGTGGGCTCGACCGCTCCTTTTGTTGGTCTCTTTGGAACCGTTTGGGGTATCATGAACTCGTTTCAGGCAATTGCGGTTACCAAACAAACCAGCCTAGCGGTAGTGGCGCCGGGTATCGCCGAAGCATTGTTGGCTACCGCTCTTGGACTGGTTGCAGCAATTCCAGCGGTTATTGGTTATAACAAAATTTCTTCGGAACTTGGCCGTTACGGTGGCCGAATGGAGGCTTTCGCCGGTGAGTTCAGTGCGATTTTGTCACGCCAAATGGAAGAAGGGAGCAAATAAGTGGGTGCGACCCTAAGAGGTGGTGCTAAGTTCCCCCGGACGAGGTCGCGGTTTCATCGCGCGCCCATGTCAGAAATAAATGTGACGCCATTTGTAGACGTTATGTTGGTGTTACTTATTATCTTTATGGTGACCGCGCCGCTTCTCACAGTCGGTGTTCCGGTGGATTTGCCGAAGACGAAAGCCGCAGTGTTGAATAAGTCTGATGAGCCTTTGGTCATAACGCTTAATGCAAAAAACCAGATATACATTCAAAAAGCGCTGGTACCACGCGAGAATTTTATTCCACGGTTGATTGCCGTTACCAATGCTAATCCTACAATTCGAATATTTGTTAGGGGTGATAAATCGATCGAATATGGTCGTGTGATGGAGATTATGGGGGCGGTGAGTTCGGCAGGTTTTAAAAAAGTATCGTTATTGGCGCAGTTACCGAGTGGTGCCGCGAAAGGCGGCGCTACGACAAAGAAGAAAAAGAAATAATGGATTCTGATGCGCACACCTCTAGCTCTTTCAATATTTTTACATCTCGCAGTATTCTTCATTTCGTGGGTCGGGTTGCCCTATGCGCAACAACCACTGATCGAGCCGGAACCAATCCTCGATGTGGAGGTTATTACCGAGAAGATGCAGGCTTACAAATCACAGTCAGAAAAGCCAAAAGTGGCGGCTATTCGGCCTCGCAATCCGACCCCCCCTACACCACCACCGTCGAAACTCGAAATGGAGGATATAGCGCTGCCGGACGAGAAAGCGGTGCCAAAGCTGGAACCGAAGCCCAAAAAAAAGGTAAAGAAGAAATCCAAGGTGAAATCACCCCCACGGCCTCGGTTAAAGCCCAAGCCGCCGGTGCTGGACGAGTTCGAGTCAGTTTTGAAGTCCGTAGAAAAGCTAGAGAAAAAGAAAAAGAAGGGACTCGACAAGCCAAAAGAAAAAACCTTCGAAGAAAAAATAATGGACGCTTTGAAAAAACGCGAGGCTGCACCACAGAAATCCCTGAAAACGCAAGTTTCACGGCTTGGTCAAGCTGTGACTCAAGACGACAAAGATGCTGTTCGTCGGCAAATAGAACGCTGTTGGAACCCGCCTGTTGGCGCCCCAAAGGCGGAAGATTTAGTCGTAGATTTGAGGTTAGAAGTAAATCCAGATGGTACTGTGCGGTCGGTGGACGTAGCGAACAGTGCAAGGATGAGTTCGGATCCTTATTTTCGGGCAGCGGCAGAAAGTGCTGTGCGGGCGGTTTTGAATCCCCGATGCCGTAAATTAAAGTTACCGCCTAAAAAATACCGAGAGTGGAAGATTTTAATTATTGGATTTGACCCAAGAGAGATGCTCGGACGATGACCATGAAAAATTTGACTAAGCTACCTGAACATATTTTTAGAACCATTTCGGCATTAGTATTTGTTATTTTGATTGCGCCCATTGCAAAAGCCGAGGTGAGGATCGATATCACCCGGGGCCTAGTGAAGCCCATACCGTTGGCGGTGAGCGATTTTCATGGGACCTCGGCCGAAGAAAGTCAGGTGGGCCGAGATGTGGCTGGTGTGGTTGCCGCAGATTTGGAGCGATCGGGCCTCTTTAAGCCTCTTGATAAAAGAGCTTTTTTGCAGACTCCTGAATCTTTGCAAATTCAGCCCAGGTTTAACGATTGGCGTGTCATTAATGCCCAAGCGCTGGTAAATGGGAATATTAAACGTCAGGAAGATGGTCGTTTGCGGGTCGAGTTCCGTCTCTGGGACGTGGTTGCTGAAGCACAAATGACGGGCCTTGCCTATTTCACAAAAGCCGATAATTGGCGTCGTGTGTCTCATATTATTGCGGATGCGATCTACAAGCGAATAACAGGTGAGTCGGGTATTTTCGATACTCGTATCGTCTATATATCCGAAAGTGGGACTCAAACACGCCGGGTTCGTCGTCTTGCGATAATGGATCAAGACGGGGCAAATCATCGTTTCTTGACTGACGGCCAGGCATTGGTGTTGACGCCGAGATTTTCTCCGACAACTCAGGAAATTACTTACCTTTCCTACTTTGACGATACTCCGCGGGTATATCTGTTCAACATAGAGACTGGCCGCCAAGAAATACTCGGTACATTTCGTGGAATGACTTTTGCGCCGCGGTTTTCGCCAGACGGTAACGAAGTTTTGATGTCCCATGCGGAGAACGGCAATTCAGATGTTTATATTATGGATTTGAGGACCCGACGTGCGCAAAGGGTCACTCGTCATCCAGCAATCGATACCTCTCCCAGCTTTTCGCCGGATGGTAAAAAGATTGTCTTCAATTCGGATCGTGGAGGCTCGCCACAGCTCTATATTATCAACCGTTCCGGGGATTCTGCGCGTCGGATTAGTTTTGGCAAGGGGCGATATTCAACGCCGGTTTGGTCACCTAGAGGGGATTTGATTGCCTTTACGCGTCAGCATAAAGGCCGCTTCTTCATTGGTGTAATGCGGCCCGATGGCTCCGGTGAACGCATGTTGAGCGAGAGCTTTCTCGATGAAGGACCTACTTGGTCGCCGAATGGCCGGGTACTGATGTTTTTCCGGAAGAAACGTAATGATAAACATGGCCGTGGCGGAGAGAGCTTTATCTACTCTGTCGATTTGACGGGCCATAATCTAAGGCGTGTTGTAACGCCCAGCGAGGCTTCCCATCCTGCTTGGTCGCCCTTACTGCCGTAATTATCGCGGCTTGGTGTTCTACTTATATTTTTGGTTTCGAGATTGTATGATAAAGTTACTATTGTTTTTAATGAACTAGCATGTTTATTATCAGTGGATTACTATTGGTCAGTTATTCGAAACCAGCATTCCTTCGGGGGTTCATATGTACTTGAGAGTCCTCAGCCTTTTGGCTGCTCTATCACTACTTGCAGCGTGCGAAACGCCTGCTGAAAATACTGGATCCGCAACAGGTTCCGGTGACGCGACTGCAGCAGGTGCAGCAACGACCGTACCTGGCTCGCAACAAGATTTCACAGTCAATGTTGGCGACCGGGTGTTTTTCGGAACGAATAAATCCGACTTGAACGCAGAAAGTACGGCGACATTAAAAAAACAAGCAGCTTGGTTGCAAAAGTACGGTGGTACAATTGTAATCGAAGGTCATTGTGACGAACGCGGGACCACAGAATACAATATTGGTCTTGGTGAGCGCCGAGCTAATTCTGTGAAAGATTACTTAATCAGCGTTGGTGTTTCAGCCGGTAGGATTAAGACTATTAGTTATGGTAAATCCCGTCCGACGGTTCCAGGATCTTCGGAGTGGGCGTGGTCGCAGAATCGTCGCGCGGTGACGGTTATCAAGGGCGGTGCTGGCAGTTAGCAGCGTTTCTTTGAGGGCTTCTTGAGTTGCGGTGTTTCAGCGGATTGCCATAAAATAGCCGTATTGGTTTGTCATGGTGTTTCGCATGAAATGGGCAAAGTACGTAAAAGAGTTTTTGGCCTTATTCCGGTGTTACTGGATAATGGCTAGATGGCGGTCCTTTGTTAATCCTTGCGCTCTTTTTTGCGCACCATGGCTAGCAGTCTTAGGTAGTTTTGGTCCAGCGATAGCGCAGCAAAGCAGCTACGCACAGGATTTGCAACGTTTGCGCCAGGACCTTCAGGATATCCAAAAATACGTTTATTCGGAATCCTTTAACTCCGGGAGCAAAAAGACCGCGGTCAGCAGTCCACCTTTGTCAGCGGATGCCGCTACCCGTTTGCATTTTAAAATTCAGTCTATGCAGTCAGAACTTATGGCTCTGACCGGTAGGCTTGAACAAATTGAAAACGGTTTGCGACGCAGTGAGATTCGTTTAAATCGTTTGGTATCGGACGTGGATTTGCGACTGAGAACGTTGGAAACAGCGTCCGGAATTAAACCAGCCTTTGTTTCAAACAATGAAGTAGTTGGTAGTGCGGGTAGCGTTGCGGGTGTGCAAGAGCCAACTCTAAGTGTTGGTGCAGGTGCAGCTCCGTCAGTTGATCCAAGAGTTGATCAATTGGCTCCAGGAATTACTCAATTGAAGCCAGGTTCCAATCAATTAGCGCGAACAATGGGTCAATCGGCGCCAAAAGCTAGTCAAGTGGTCCGTAGAAACCATCAATTGGCTCCAGGAATTACTCAATTGAGGTCTGGGTCGGTTCAAGGCGCGCGAGAAACCGGTCAATTGGCGCCAAGAGGTGGGCAAGTGGTCCGCGGAAACAATCAATTGACACCAGAAATTAGTCAATTGAATCAAGGTTCAGCTCAATTAACGCGAAGAACCGATCAAATAGTGCCGAGAGATGGCCAAGTGGTGCGTGGGAACAGTCAGCTGGCGCCGGGACAAAAATTATTAGGTACGGTCCTTAAGTCGGAATTAAATAATGTTAAGCCTGTTCAAACAGCATCAAATACATCGCAGTTTTCAGATAAGCTCATCGTAAAACAGCCGCTTCCTCAAAAGACCGTCCGCTTGTCCAACGTTGCAGAGCCAGCTGCGCCGCCGTTAGGCAAAGTCATGTTGCTGCCGGACGGCACAGCGCAACAACAATATAAGTATGCATTCGGCTTACTGAAGAAACGTGACTTTTTAAATGCCGCGCGCTCGCTGAAGGCGTTCGTCGATAAAAATCCAACGCATAGCTTGGCGGGTAATGCGATGTATTGGTTAGCTGAAACGCATTACGAACAAAGACAGTATGCAGAAGCGGCACGATTATTTTTGGATGGTTATCGACGGTACCCAAAAAGTAATAAAGCACCGGATAACCTATTGAAATTGGGAAAGTCCCTTAATTCTGCAGGTGAAAAGAAATCGGCATGTGCTGCGTGGAATAAATTATTAAAATCGTACCCTAAAGCAAACTCGCGGCTAGTTCGAAGTGCTAAACGTTCCATCCGCCAGAATAAATGCGCTTAGTCTACCGTCCATTAGTCTAATGCCCGGGGATGCGCCGCAAATTGAGTCTGACACGGCAATTACCGCTCTTTCAGAAGATGAATTTGCAACTCTTTTGGATAAAGTCGGTATGTTTGAAAGGAATACCCATGTGGCCGTGGGATGTTCTGGTGGTCCCGACAGCCTCGCACTTACCCTTCTTTTGGCAAATTGGGTGGCCCGCCGAAATGGCCGTTTAACTGCACTTATTATCGATCATGGCCTTAGGCCTGAATCAGCAGATGAAGCAGAACAGGTAAAAAAATGGCTAGTTGAACGGTCAGTTGACTGCAAAATTTTATGCGCAGAGTTGCCACTAGAAATCTCATCCGTTCAGGAGACCGCTAGGTCTGCACGATATGATTTGATGGGTAAGTGGTGCTTTGCGGAGGGTGTTTTGCATTTATTCATTGCGCATCATAGCGAAGACCAAGCGGAGACGCTGTTATTGAATTTAACTAGAGGCAGTGGGGTCGATGGCTTGGCGGGTATGGCTGTAATTTCTGAACGGCCACAATATCGAATTCTCCGTCCGCTTTTGGGGATTTCAAAGGTGCGGTTAGAATGTACTTTAGCAGAATACGGTCAAAAATTCATTAAGGACCCATCTAATGAAAGCCGGAAATTTAAGCGAGTCAGAATACGAGAGGCAATGTCGGGACTAGCGCGTGAAGGTGCCACGGTTGTTCGTTTGACCACAACTGCACAGCGAATGTCACATGCCCGGAATTTTTTAGAAGATAGCTCAATTTGCCTTTTGGCAGGTGCTGCTGGAATTTACCCTGAAGGATATGCTCGGCTCGATTTCGCCCGTTGGTCAGCGGCGCCCGCGGAAATCTCGCGGCGCAGTCTAGCTAGGCTAGTGATGTGTGTCGGTGGTAAAGTATATATGCCCCGTTCGGAACGTCTAATGCGTTGTTATGATGCGTTAACTGCGCGCTCCAAAACACCGATCGCAAGAACGCTGGGTGGTTGCCGGGTGATAAAACGTGGATCGTCCATTTATATTTGTCGTGAGGTACCGCGAGTTTCTGCTTTGGCGAAAGTTTTACCCAATCAAAGATGGGATGGCAGGTTTTTTCTTAGTAAGATGGGTGCAAAAAAGCCTATAAAGGTGGAATCCCTTGGTACCAAGTCTGTAGAATTCCTCCAAGGGTATCGAGCTGCTAAAATACCGGCGGCAGTGCGTTATGCATTACCCACTATACTGGGGCTTGACGGCAAGGTCTTTGTACCCCACTTCATAGGTGTCAGTATGCAAGATAGTGTAGTAAAAAGATCGACTTTCAGTGCTGTATTTCAGCCGCTTCGACCACTTTCGGGTGCGCCTTTTGGCTTTGATGTCGCTGATTAAACGTAATAGGGGGACAATAGACTGTTCGGACGAAACTTAGCTCTTTGGGCCGTGATATTGGTTGTGTTGATTGGTCTGTTTAACTTGTTCCAGCGCCCGCAAGGTGTCGGCGGGCCACGGGACGTGCCTTATTCTACTTTTTTGACAGAGGTGGAAAAGGGGCAGGTTGCCGAAGTTACCATTCAGGATCACAAAATTACGGGTACGTATAAAAATTCGAATGAGCCCTTCAGTACCAATGCGCCGGATGATCCAGACCTGGTGAGTCGTCTGATTAAGTTCGGAGTGGGTGTCCAAGCGAAGCCTCCTGAGGAAGGTATGCCGACACTCTTTGCGGTATTGCTAAATTGGTTCCCGATGTTGTTGCTGATAGGCGTTTGGATATTTTTTATGCGTCAAATGCAATCTGGCGGGGGCAAGGCGATGGGCTTTGGAAAGTCACGTGCCCGCATGCTAACAGAAATGACCGGGCGTGTGACATTCGAAGATGTGGCAGGTATTGATGAAGCAAAGATGGAGCTTGAGGAAATCGTCGATTTTCTGAAAGATCCTCATAAATTCCAACGCCTCGGAGGACGCATACCAAAGGGTGTCTTGCTCGTTGGACCGCCGGGTACCGGTAAAACACTTCTCGCGCGTGCAATCGCGGGTGAGGCAAATGTGCCTTTTTTCTCGATTTCCGGTTCGGAGTTTGTCGAGATGTTTGTTGGTGTGGGTGCATCGCGGGTGCGCGATATGTTTGAACAGGCTAAAAAAACTGCGCCGTGTCTGGTGTTTATCGATGAAATTGACGCAGTTGGCCGTCATCGTGGCGCTGGGTTAGGCGGTGGTAATGATGAGCGAGAGCAGACACTAAACCAACTATTGGTTGAAATGGATGGTTTTGAAGCCAACGAAGGAGTCATCCTGATTGCAGCCACCAACCGACCTGACGTTTTAGATCCTGCTCTGTTGCGCCCAGGGCGTTTTGATCTTCAAGTAATAGTTCCGAATCCTGATATCATGGGTCGTGAACGAATTCTTAAAGTTCATTTGCGTAAAGTCCCGCTGACTCCAAATGTTGATGCCAAAGTGATAGCTCGCGGTACCCCTGGGTTTTCTGGAGCTGATTTGGCAAATTTGGTGAATGAAGCAGCGTTACTTGCTGCGCGCAGAAACCGTCGGGCCGTATCGCTGACTGAGTTAGAAGATGCGAAAGATAAGGTGATGATGGGGTCGGAACGCCGCTCCATGGTTATGACTGAAGATGAGAAGAAGCTGACGGCCTACCACGAAGCGGGACATGCATTGGTTATGATTCGGGTACCCGGTCATGAGCCTGTCCATAAGGTGACGATTATTCCACGTGGAAGGGCGCTAGGCCTCACGATGTTCCTGCCCGAACGCGATAAGTACAGCCAATCAGTTCGTGAGCTGAAGGCAATGATTGCAAGCTTATTTGGTGGTCGGGTTGCGGAAGAAATCATATTCGGTGAAGATATGGTTACAACTGGCGCGTCTGATGATATTCGCAAAGCCACAGAAATGGCGCGTCGTATGGTGACTGAATTTGGGTTTTCAGAGGCGTTGGGGCCACTTCGCTATTCTGCAAATGAGGAGGAGGTCTTCCTCGGGCACTCCGTCACCCAGCGCCAGAATATCTCGGATGGGACCGCTAGTGTAATCGATAAAGAAGTTCGGTTATTTGTCGAGGAAGGTGAGGCTGCAGCACGTAAGATACTTAATGAAGGTATTGACGATTTGCACAAGCTTGCCGAAGCATTGTTAGAATACGAAACCCTAGACGCAAAAGACATCACAGCGGCATTAAAAGGTGAGCCAATTATTCGTGGTGACGAGGACGATCCGGCGCCAACGACGGGTACCAGGGCATCAGTGCCGACTTCGGGTGGTGTAGGCCCGGAACCGGAACCGCAAAACAGCTAATAAACTGTAACAAAAATTGTTGTGCTACAGCTTGCACGGTCTTAGTGGCTTGTCTAAACATCTGAAATGCTATCAGAATTGTAATAGATAGAGTTTGGAAAAAATGGCGCGCAAGCTATTTGGTACCGATGGTGTGCGGGGCACGGCGAATGCCGAGCCTATTACAGCGGAAACTGTATTGCGCCTAGCAATGGGCGCTGCACGGCACCTGCGTCGCGGCGACCACCGTCATTTAGCGGTAATCGGAAAAGATACGAGGTTATCCGGATACATGCTCGAGCCGGCCCTTACTGCCGGTTTTATATCCATGGGCATGGATGTTGTGTTGGTAGGACCAATGCCGACGCCCGCCGTGGCGATGTTGACCCGGTCATTGCGAGCAGATCTTGGTGTTATGATTTCCGCATCTCACAATCCGTTCCAGGATAATGGTATTAAGCTCTTTGGACCAGATGGTTACAAGCTTTCCGATGATGACGAAGCGTCTATCGAAGCGTCGATGGAAGCCAATGGTGATTGTTTGGCCGATCCGAGTTCCCTTGGTCGCGCGCGACGTTTCGAAGACGCACCCGGTCGGTATATTGAGTTCGTTAAACACACTTTTCCAAAAGGTCTCCGTTTAGATAATATGAAAATTGTTATCGATTGTGCTCACGGAGCTGCTTATAAGGTTGCGCCGACGGTTCTATGGGAGTTAGGTGCGGAGGTCATTTCCACTGGGGTTTCTCCGGATGGGAAGAATATCAATCGGGACCGCGGGGCAACATCTCCAAGCTATATGTGCGAGCAAGTTGCTAAGCACGGTGCAAATATCGGTATCGCTCTCGATGGTGACGCAGACCGTTTGATCATAGCTGATGAACAGGGGAGAGTTCTTGATGGTGATCAGGTTATGGGCGTGATTGCCAATAGTTGGCAGAAAATGGGACGCCTCCGAGGGGGTGGTGTAGTTGCGACCGTTATGTCTAATCTTGGATTCGAGCGGTACTTGCAAGGGCTCGGTCTTGATTTGATCCGCACCGCTGTCGGCGACCGATATGTTGTCGAAGCCATGCGTGGCTATGATTACAACTTAGGTGGCGAACAGTCCGGACACGTAATCTTGAAAGATTATGCTACAACTGGCGACGCGTTGATTTCGGCACTTCAGGTATTAGCGGTTCTCGCCGGGAACGATCGACCAGTGAGTGATGTTTGTAGGGTTTTTGAGCCTGTACCGCAGCTTTTACACAACGTTGCCGTTACCGGTGGTAAGCCCTTGGCTTGCGGTCGCGTAAAAGCGGCAATCAAAGAAGGCGAACAGCGTATCGGTAAATCCGGCCGTTTGCTTATTCGTCCTTCGGGCACGGAGCCTGTGATACGGGTAATGGCTGAAGGTGATGACGAGGCTCTCATTGGTTCCGTTGTTACAGATATTTCCGCTGCAATTGAGCAGGCTGTAAAGGAATGAATAGGAAAAAAGGTCGAATACTGGTAGTTGCTGGTTCTGATTCCGGTGGTGGTGCTGGTATACAGGCGGATATCAAGACGGTGACGGCCCTTGGCGGGTTTGCTACGACCGCTGTAACAGCACTTACAGTTCAAAATACCAATGGCGTTTTTGACGTCATGTCGGTCGAGCCTACCTTTATTGCTCATCAAATGAAGGTAGTCTTGGAGGATATTGGCGCTGACGTTTTGAAAACTGGAATGCTTCATAGTGTGCCTGTGATTGAGGCTGTCGCGGACGTCTACAAAATGATCTCTGCCGACCTGCCTTATGTTTTGGACCCGGTAATGGTAGCCAAAGGTGGCCATTCTTTACTGAATTCAGATGCCGTGGAGGCTCTAAGAAAAAAATTGCTTCCCTTGGCGGATATGGTGACGCCCAATATTCCCGAAGCCATGGCGCTTACTGGCCTTGGTATTAGTAGCCCAGATGACATGGAAATCGCGGCACACGCTATTCTGGCAATGGGCCCGGCATCTGTTTTGCTAAAGGGCGGCCATTTGGAGGGTAAAAAGCTGGTTGATGTCTTGGTTACGCCACTTGGTGCTGAAAGGTTTGAAAGTAGTCGCATTGAGACCCGCCATACCCACGGCACTGGCTGTACATTAGCTTCTGCAATTGCAACCGGGTTGGGCCAGGGCATGATGATTGAAGAAGCCGTCAGGCGAGCCCGCAATTACGTTCTGGAGGCTATACGTCAAGCGCCGGGCTTCGGCCAAGGGCATGGGCCATTACAGCATGGCCATACAGTGTCACGGTTTCCGCCGCAAGAGTGACGATAAGACTGGTGCGTTACCCACGTTATAGCTGTCAGCCTAATAAATTGTCACAGCAACGTGCAGTAAGCATGAATAATTAATTAGTTTTGAATCTGAATTACCTGCCGCAGACAATAGGTATGAAACAGGAAAATAAAAAACCCGAAGACTTCGCAATCATCGAAAAAGCCATTATGTGGTTGGTGGATCGTTATCCGGAACAAGTGTCTCCCAATGATTTGGCGGAATGGTTGGGTATGACTCCATTTGCGCTACAAAAAATGCTTAGTCGATGGGCCGGAGTTAGTCCAAAAAAGTTTATACAATATCTAACTTTGGCGCATGCCAAGAAGTGTCTCGCTGAAAAGGGAGGTGGCATGGCCAACGTATACAATGCCGAGCTATCGGAGCGTGGGCGACAATATGATCTTTTCGTTTCCGTCAAAACCATGACGTCTGGTGAATGGAAGAAAGCGCATAAGAATTTATTAATCTGCTATGGTTGGCATTCAAGTCCTTTTGGTGATTGCCTGATCGCGGTTACGGATCGGGCCGTTTGCGGATTAGCGTTTGCGCTTGCCCATGGCCGGTCGGCAACACAAGAAATCTTGTTTAGACCCTGGAACACTGCGTGTATTATTGAAAATTCGAAAGTTACAGGCCCTTTTGCTGAATGCGTATTTTACGATGGTGGCGAGGTGAGTGTTGTTCTGCGGGGAACGCCTTTCCAATTGCAGGTCTGGGAAGCGCTATTGCGTATTCCACCGAAAAGGCTTGTAAGTTATGGAGGCTTGGCGACAACAATAGATAAGCCTGGAAGTGCCCGTGCAGTCGCTAGTGCCGTGGCGCGAAACCCGGTTTCTTGGCTGGTGCCGTGTCACCGGGTTATTCAACAGACTGGCTCCATCTCAGGCTATAGGTGGGGTCCATCACGCAAACGCGCTATTTTGGCCTGGGAAGCGTGCAAAGGTGGCGCGAGCATCAGATCGGTCGGGGTCCACCCCATGCGATGAAATTGGAGTTTCGAAATTCTGACTTACGGTAGAGGAACGGGCTTCCATCAAGATTAGTTACTTGACCACCAGCAGCTTCTAAGATTGCATGACCTGCTGCTGTATCCCATTCTGACGTGGGACCAAAACGAGGGTAAATATCCGCTTTTCCTGCGGCGACTAGACAAAATTTTAGGGAACTACCAGCGGTTAAGTTGCCGTTGACGGTATAATTCTTGAGGAATTCACCCAATTCGTAACCTTTCCCATGGCGGCGGCTGCCAATTACAGTAATACCCTCAGGCGGCGTTTTACGGACTTTTATTTTTTTGGTTCCATTTGGGCCTCTACACAATGCGCCCTGGCTGACCGCACCCCAGTAACTGGTTTTGAGTGCTGGAGCAAAAACAATACCGAGTATTGCTCTGTTGCCATCGACTAAGCCAATATTGACCGTGAACTCATCGTTCCGGTTTAAGAATTCTTTAGTTCCATCAAGCGGATCGACTAACCAATAGAGGTCTCCATCTAGTTTAGGGGCTGTTCCGGCGGCCATTTGCTCTTCGGCGATGGCAGGAATGTCAGGGGTAAGCGCAGCAAGTCCTTTCAGGATAATCGCTTCAGCGGCTATATCAGCTTCGGTGACGGGTGAATTGTCTTCTTTAATTTCAGCCTTAAAATCGGTTACATATATTTTCATTATCGCTTCGCCAGCCTGGTCTGCGAGGTTGACTAAGTCGGGCAAAAGCTTGTGGAAATCTCTCATGATGCATCTCTAATGGCTCGCCAAACTTTTTCCGGCGTTAGTGGCATATCAATTGTTAAGATGCCGAGCGGTGATAGTGCGTCCAGAACCGCATTTACAAGTGCGGGCGGTGCGCCGACAGCACCGGCTTCGCCAGCACCTTTGATGCCTAGGTCATTAGTTTGGCACGGTACATCTTCCATAATTGTAAGGTCTATGGAGGGGAGGTCAGCGGCTCGCGGCAAACAGTAATCCATCAGGGATCCGCTTAAAAGCTGTCCAGTCTCTTTGTTATACTGACAGTCTTCGAAAAGGGCTTGGCCTATTCCTTGCGCAATACCTCCATGTACTTGGCCCGCTAATAGTGATGGATTTAAAACCGTGCCAAAATCGTCGACGGCCGTATAAGCGATTACTAATACGTGACCGGTGTCCTTGTCGATTTCTACTTCCGCAACATGGCAGCCGTTGGGGTAGGTTTGGGTACTGCTTACATACTTGATAGTGGCGCTTAATCCGAGTTCTTCGTCTGAGCCAAGATGTTTTGCATCTTGGGCGGCGTCAGCTACTTCTGTCAGGCTCATTCTGCGGTCGGTTCCAGCGATTACAAAAGATCCGTTAGTATACTCAATGTCGGTGTTTGCCGTTTCCAGTACAGAGGCGGCTATACGTTTACCCTTCTCGATTACGGTGTTAATAGCGTTAATGCAGGCATGGCCGCCTTCGGTTATGGCCCGTGATCCACCTGTGCCGCCGCCCCTTGGGATAATGTCAGTATCACCCTGGTAAAAGCAGATTTTTTCAACATCTATTTTAAGCCGTTCAGAAACAATTTGGGCATATGCAGTCTCATGGCCTTGGCCGTTTGTTTGATTGCCAAGCAAGACTGCGACAGTACCATCTTGGTCTACGCGAATAGTTGCAAATTCCCCGGGGCCTTTACCGCAAGATTCAATATAATAGGAAAAACCAAGGCCCCGTAATTTCCCTTTTTTAGCTGCTTTGGTACGGCGTTTCTCGAAACCCATGCGTTCCGCTGTTTGTTGTGCATCGTTTAAGTTGCGGGCGAACTGGCCGCTATCATAGGGGTTATGCATCCCTGTTTTGAAGGGCATTGCGCTTGGTGGTATGAAGTTCTTACGCCGTATATCTGCTGGAGAAATATTCAGTTCGCGCGCAGCTTTTTCTATTATACGCTCAATTACATAAATGGCTTCGGGCCGGCCGGCACCGCGATAGGCATCCACAGGCACCGTATTTGTAAACAGACCGTGCACTTCAACATGTATGGCTGGCGTCTTGTAGACGCCTGCAAGCATGCCGACGCCACAATCTGTGACGATAAAGGGTGAAAAGTTAGATAAATAAGCACCTAGGTTGGCATACGTTCGAGCACGTAAGCCAAGAATATTTCCATTCTCATCCAGAGCCAGCGCAGCACGTGTTATATTATCACGACCTTGGGTGTCTGATACGAACCCGTCAGCTGCTCGGTCACCTACCCAGCGAACAGGGCGCGCTAGTTGTCGTGCGGCATGAAGTACCAAGCCGTGTTCCGGATACAAAAATATTTTCATACCAAAGCCGCCGCCAACATCTCCGGTAACGACGCGTAAGGTTTCAAACGGCACGTTAAAGATATTTCGAACTAATTGGCGTTGTAGCCCATGGGGTCCCTGGCTCGGTGTAAAGAGAGTAAAACGTTTACCATCCCAATCACCAATGGCGCACCGTGGTTCCAGGGTATTGACCACGATGCGGTTATTGACCAAATCCATCTCGGTTACATGGGTAGCATTTGCGAAGGCGATATCGGTAGCATCTTTGTCCCCACTGTCCCAAATGAAAGAGGTGTTATTAGGCGCTTGCTCCCAAACTTGAGGGGCAGATGGATCAGCTGCTGTTGCCGTATCTACTACGGCGGGCAGAGGGTCATAATCGACATTGATGGTTTCCGCTGCGTCGCGGGCTAAATTTATATTTTCAGCAACTATGAAAGCAACTGGGTCTCCCACATGGCGTGCTACTCCGTCGGCTAAAAGGGGCCAAGGTGGAGTGATCAAATGTTCGCCGTTCGATTGCTGAAGTGGAACCAAGCAAGGAATGGTTCCAAGGCCTGCTTGTTTGATGTCGTCTGATGTGTAGACCCCAAGCACACCATCAAGTGATTTAGCAGTGGTAGTTGAAATGGATTTAATCTTTGCATGTGCGTAGGGCGATCTTAGGACGACTCCATGCGCTTCGTTGGCGATACGGAGGTCATCTGTATAATTGCCGGTGCCGGTTAGAAGACGAGGGTCTTCTATACGGGGCGCAGGTTGGCCTATTCCAAATTGAACCATTAGAGAAATTCCATTAGGTGGAGGTTATTTGACGATTTTGCCTTACACGCGAGCCTATTTGATCGGTGACGTTATGAACCTATTGACTTGAAACCTGTCCGACCAGTGATCGCGGGTCAAGCCCACTTTTTATTTTAGTCGCGTATGAAAGGTCTGTTACTTCAAAAAATAACCCGAAAATTATGGTAGGAATACCTCTAGTGTGTTTTAGGTAGGATCTGTAATGCAAACGCTGCGATGCTGATAGCGCAGGCCATTTGGGAGTTCAGCACGGTAGCTGGGACCGGCAACGTATGCTTATGTGTATAAAAGAACTCGCCGAACAATTCGTATACCCTTGTATATAAGGCACCCGTTGTCCCAGAAGAGGTCTCATAACTGATGCTTAATCCTCTAACGCACTACCAACGGCTTGAAGCTTACTACGCGCCACTTTTGAAAGAATATGGCGATGAATACCGCGCAGTCGGCTGGGTGGCGGAACACCTCCAAACCATCCGGTTTGAAGTATTATCGGCGGTGGGTGATATACGCGGTGCATCGATTTTAGATGTGGGCTGTGGAGTAGGCCATTACCTAGATTGGCTGAATGCTAATGGCTTTGTTGGCGATTATATTGGCTTAGAGGTTCAAGAGCCAATGGTTGAGATAGCACGGAAGAACCATCCGAAAGAAAGCTTCCCCCAAGCGTCTTTTGAATTTGGTGACTTCCTAAAAAACTCCGCTGGGTTTGAGGCGGATTATGTGGTGGCGAGCGGTATATTTGCGTTGATGGACTTAGATTTACTAAGGTTAACTGTAAAAGCTATGTTTGACAGTGCGCGGATCGGAGTTGCTTTTAACTGTCTATCCGCTTTTACTCCCCGTCGCGAACCAGAGTGCTTCATGTTTGCCGATCCGATGGAGGTTTTTCAATTCTGCACAACGCTGACAAAGGTTCTGTTGTTCAGGCACGACTATTTGCCTCAGGATTTTACGGTTTTTCTCTACAAGAAATGAGTTTAAGCTTTTAAAAAAAAGCCCCCCGGTTCGGGACACTGAGCCGGGGGGTCAGTAGCCCTTAAAGGATAAGGACTTCTTCCAGGGAGGAACTAGTCAAATGCTTCTTCCCATGAGCCTTTGGTGGCCGCACGGGAATATTCGGTGGCGCGGTTCTCAAAGAAGTTGGCATGCTCGACACCGTTCAACATTTCGTCGAGCCATGGGAAAGGATTTTTCTCTATTTGATGCATGGGCTGCAGGCCCAGTTGCATCAACCGGCGGTCGGCGATGTAGCGGATATATTTTTTTACACCTTCAGCGTCTATACCCTCGACACCACCGAGTTCAAAAGCCAAATCGATAAAGGCGTCCTCATGATCAACCACAGTTGAGCAGGCTACATAGAGGTCGCGTTGAAGTTCTTCGTCCCAAATCTCTTCATTTTCCGAGATAAAGGTTCGGAATAATTTTATGATAGAGGCTGTATGAAGGCTTTCGTCGCGAACGGACCAGGAAACGATTTGCCCCATACCTTTCATTTTATTAAAGCGCGGAAAATTCATCAAAATTGCGAAGCTAGCAAATAGCTGTAGTCCTTCGGTGAAGCCGCCAAAAACAGCTAATGTTTTGGCTATATCCCGCTTAGTTGATACTCCCCATTCCTGCATATAGTCGTATTTGTCCTTCATCTCTTTGTATTTGAGGAAGGCCTGATATTCTGTTTCCGGGATCCCAAGAGTATCCAGCAAATGGGAGTAAGCGGCAATATGTACCGTTTCCATATTGGAAAAGGCGGATAGCATCATCTGTACTTCGGTCGGTTGAAAGACCTGTGAGTAGTGTTTCATGTAGCAATTGTTTACTTCCACGTCCGATTGGGTGAAGAAGCGGAAGATATGTGTGAGTAGGCTACGTTCAGTGTCGGAAAGTTTATTGCGCCAATCCTTAACATCATCTGCTAGAGGTACCTCTTCTGGTAGCCAATGAATTCGTTGCTGTGTTAGCCATGCGTCATAAGCCCAGGGGTAACTAAACGGTTTATAAATAGGGTCCGCTTTTAAAAGCGACATCTTCTCAATTTCCTTTTTTTTGACGCCTGTTAGCGTCGTTATTTTCTAGCCGGGCTTTTGCATACCCGATTACTGGCAGGCTAGACACTCGTCATAATCGATCTGCTGTAATGGCTCTTCGTCACCGTTAACCTTGCCCAAATGAGGCAAGGAGGCGATAGCACCATCCGATTGTGTAGCCACGACTTCTGCACGTTGAATAGATTTAGAACGGCAGTAATAAAGTGTTTTCACACCTCTCTTCCATGCTTGGAAATGCAGCAAGTGTAAATCGCGCTTATGAATATCTGCTGGTAGGAATAAATTCAGCGATTGGGATTGGCAAATGCTTGACGTCCGATCTGCTGCATGTTCAATAATCCAACGCTGATCCAACTCGAATGCTGTCTTGAAAACATCTTTTTCATCCTGACTAAGGAAGTCCAGATGCTGAACCGACCCTTCGTTAGTGGTAATGGAGGTCCAAGTATCTTCATCATTTTTGTCTTTATCAGCTAACAGCAACTGCAAGTGCCGATTTCTAACATTGTAAGAGCCGGATAAGGTCTTGTGAGTGAAGCTATTGGCGGCAATCGGCTCAATTCCCGGCGACGTACCACCACAAATAATTGAGGTTGACGCATTCGGTGCAACGGTCATTTTAGAAGAAAACCGCTCCATGATGTTGAATTCTGCCGCGTCGGGACAAGCGCCTCGTTCCTTGGCGAGTTTTACGGAAGCCTTGTTTGCTTGACCACGGATATGTTTAAACATTCTAAGATTCCAAACCTTCGCCATTGCGCTTTCGAATGGAATCATTTTCGATTGCAGGAAGGAGTGGAAACCCATTACCCCAAGCCCAACGGAACGTTCACGCATAGCCGAGTATTTTGCTTTCTCGAAATCATCCGGTGCTTTTTCGATAAAATCGCTCAAGACATTATCGAGAAACCGCATGGAATCCTCTATAAAAGTAGGATGCTCCTCCCATTCCGCATAGCGTTCGAGATTAACTGAACTAATACAACAAACTGCCGTACGATCGCCACCATCTTTGTCGACTCCGGTAGGCAGTGTGATCTCCGTACACAGATTCGACATCTTTACATTGAGGCCTGCGAGTTTGTGATGTTCGGGAATGGCTCTGTTCACATGATCGATAAAGATGATATAGGGCTCGCCGGTCTCGACACGCGCAGTCAGGATACGAATCCAAAGATCACGCGCCTTTACCTTGCGAAGCACTGTGCCGTCTTTGGGGCTTGTCAAGCCCCAATCTTCGCCCTTTTCTACAGCGCGCATGAAAGCATCCGGGATGACAATGCCGTGGTGGAGATTGAGGGCTTTACGGTTTGGGTCACCACCCGTTGGGCGACGCATTTCGATGAACTCTTCGATTTCTGGATGGCTTACAGGTAGGTAGACTGCCGCACTACCACGCCGAAGCGAACCTTGGCTGATCGCGAGGGTCATCGAATCCATCACCCGGATGAAAGGCACGATGCCTGATGTTTTTCCATTAGCGCCTACTTGTTCGCCGATGGAGCGAAGATTACCCCAGTAACTGCCAATGCCGCCGCCACGGGCTGCAAGCCAGACATTCTCATTCCAGAGGTTGACGATGCCGCCAAGACTATCGTTGGCCTCGTTTAAAAAACATGAAATGGGCAGGCCACGGTCAGTGCCGCCGTTTGATAAAACCGGCGTCGAAGGAGTTAGCCATAATTTACTCATATAATCGTATAAGCGCTGGGCTTGTTCTGAATCATCACCATAATGCAACGCAACGCGAGCAAACAGATCTTGAAAGCTTTCGCCCGGCATTAGATATCTATCTGATAAAGTTTCTTTGCCGAACACGGTCAGCAATTTATCACGGCTTCGATCAATTTTAACCCGGTTGCCACGTTCATTTTGAGCGATATCGCGCACGGCCTCGGAAAAATTTTCTTCAGCCGCAGGTTCCATGTTAACCGACGAATCCGATATACCCTCCTCGGGTGTCTCCATTGCTACGGAAACCTCGTCCTCCAGAAAGTTATCCACAACCGCATCACCCAGTGATTCGTCTCGGGATAATGCGTCGGTTGCTTCCACCATATTTCCTCCTGTCCACACCTGTGGAAAGAACTAATTGTGCATAAAACACAATATCTCGTATTTAATTACATAGATGATACCATATATTGGCAGGCTGTCACCCGGAACATTATGTGAACATCTTAGTATTGTGTTATTCCGGTTACTTAATTGTGAAATTTTATAACAAAATACGATTCTGCAAAGATAACTCTATTATGTTTCTATTTTGTTCTTTTTCAAGATAATTCCTTACTGGCTTGGATTTATTGACCGAACAACGGCAGATTTCTCACTCCGTGCTCTAAAGGGTAATGATGGTTCCTTGGTTATCAGGCGCACGCGTTAATGCGAACGGTTGAGACGAATTTGTATTTATTCATTCACTTAATTAGATCGGTGAAAGTAAATTGGCCCGCTTATGAGGAGGGCCAAGCTCCTTTTAACGTCGCTGCAGAAACAATCCTACTATAACTAGCGCGGCCATCGTCCAATAGATATGACCTATCGCGACTACTTCCAGGAGAGAGCCAGCGATAAGAGGGCCGGTTGATGCGCCGATATCGCGCCAAGTTTGGGCGATCGCAATACGGCGAAGGGTTTTCTCCTGCGTTGTGCGGTGGGCTATCTCAGCGGGCCAAAGCGCGGCAATAAAAGAACGCCCAATTACAGCCAACAAACCGCCCAAATAGACATACTCAAGCGCTAGCAGCGCAAAGCCGATTGCCATTACAAGGGTGGATAAAAATAGCAAACGGAGAGGGCCGTATTTATCGCCGATGATACCGCCTAATGGGGAGAGTAGGCCCTCTGATCCGCGTCGAATGCCTAATAAAACGCCTCCAGCGACCATTGCCGTTCCGATGGAGCTGGTTTGCGCGACTGTAATCGTGATGGCCATGGTAAATACTCCATCAACGGTGAGCCCGGCGATAAACATAAAAAGGTCAAACCGTTTTGGCATCGGCAGCCATTCGGTCTTTTTCGGTTCTGGTCTTCGGCCTTCTTTCGGTAAGAGAACAGCAAGTGGAACAGCGAGCATACTGATGAGGCCGAGATAGATGAATATGTCTTTTGGTCCTATGGCAACCGCTGCCAACGGACCTAAGAATAGTGCGAGAGTGGGACAGATATTCATGATGGCGCGGCTAAAACCGACGCGAGCCCCGGCTTTGGACTTGTCGGATACTGCGTATGCAAAAATTACCAAGGTCAGGGCTGCAAAACAAAGTCCCCAAGTAAGACGGGCGGCTAGTAATACTGGCCAGCCAATACCAAATCCGTATCCTAAAGTGGAAATTGCCGCTGCTATTGCTGCTGCGATAGCGAGGTTTCGCGGTCCAATTCGTTCTGCTAGTGCGGCGATGGGCCCATAGGTAAAAATTCTAATGAGGCGGTTAGCGGCAAGTAAGACACCGACCCAGAATAAAGTGACTCCAAAAAGTTCTGCGTTTACTGGGAGAACTACATAAATAAGTATATCCCCTAGTAATGAGATTGATAGAACTCCTGCCGACAGCAAAGTAGGGCCAACACCGTCAGGTGATTTAGAGGCATTCATTGAGTGGTCTCATATTCGATATTTCTAAAATCATTGAATAAATTTTTGTTTATCGAGCTAAACCGACTGTGGATTAAGTTTAGGAGGTTGTGAGTAATAATTTGCCTTTGGTCAGCCCTGCCTCGATAGTGCGATGAGCATCGGCGGAATCGGCGAGCGTGAAGGTGCGGTCGATAGTCACCTTCAGCTTGCCGCTTAGGTAAAGGTTAAAAAGATCATTTGCGCGCATCATTCGTTCATCATGAGTGGAAATGTAGTCTGCAAGGTGGGGGCGGGTAAAATACACCGAACCGGCCTCCGCAAGGTCGAGAGGGCTCACCGCTTCTACAGCGCCGGAGGCGGCGCCGTAATTGACGCAAGTGCCTCTTCGACGTGTCGCTTTTAGACTGTCATTGATTGTAGCTTTGCCGATGGAATCGTAGACTACATGGACGCCATCACCGTCAGTTGCGTCTAGGATGAATTCTGCGAAATCCTCATCCTTATATAGAATTGTATGATCAGCACCATTGGTTTTGGCAAGCGTTGCTTTTTCTAAACTACCAACAGAGGCAAAGACTTCCGCGCCCCGTGATTTGGCGAGTTGGACCAGTAATTGTCCTACGCCTCCGGACGCCGCGTGGATCAGACAGCGTTGGCCAGGTTTTAGCGGAAAGAGAGAGTTTGATAAATAATGGGCGGTAGAGCCTTGTAGCATTAAGGTGGTCGCAATATCGAGTGGGATATCATCGGGAACCGGGATGAGCTTCCAGATCGCTACGCTTGCATAGTCGGCGTAAGATCCAAGTTCTGTGCAATAGGCGACTCGGTCACCTTCCTTGATGCTGCTGGCCCCCATGTTATCATCTATCGACCCAAAAGATGTTAGTATCCCAGCACCCTCCATTCCAAGTGTCATTGGTAGCTTTTGAGCATAGGTGTGGGATTTTGCATACAGGCCGTTGCGCATATACACATCAATAAAGTTGACCCCGGCAATATCGATTTTCACAAGTGCTTGGCCGTCACCCACTTCGGGTTGAGGAATGTCGTCATAGGAAAGATTATCGGCATTGCCGTATTCGGCCACACGTATGGCTTTCATGGAGTTTCCTTAACTGCTAGGTGGAGAGTAAAGCCCGGCGACTTTAGCTTTTTGTCTGGTGAGGGCGTAGACAAGGTCGATGATAGGTGTCTCTATATCAGCAAGTCGGGCTAATTCAGAAACCGATCCTACCAAAGCATCTACTTCGAGCGACTTGCCCGCCTCGAAATCCTGAAGTGTAGAGGTTTTTGCCTTACCAAGCGAGGCCAGTCCGTCAAGCCTGGTTTCGATGTCCACATCGGCTTTTGACCCATAGGCACGGGCCACGGAGGCGGCTTCTTTAATGATATTTCTCATCAGGTCACGCACGGCAGGTTCACCAAACATGTCACCGAACCTGGCTTCTAGTAAAACACTTACCGGGTTACCGGTGATATTTGCCCAAAGTTTACCCCAAACCTCTGAACGAATATCGTTTGTAGGGCGCATACGCAAACCGCTTTCTCCAAGCGCATCAACAATTATCGATAGCCGCTCGCTCTCAGAATTATCGGGCTCGCCGATAAAAAACGTTCCTCCAGCATTATGTTCAACGATGCCGGGTTCAGGCACATTGGAGGCAATATGAACAACGCAGCCCAGGGCTTTCTCGGGGCCAAAAGAAGTTAGGATACGCCCACCCGGATCGACACATTCTAAGTGGTTTGCCGGTTGTTTGCCGTCGAGTCCGTGAAAAAACCACCAGGGAATGCCGTTGACGATATGCATGACTGTAGTTTTAGGGCCAATCAACGGCTTCATTTGATTGAGTGCCGCAGTAACTGTGTGCGCTTTCAGGCCAATAATTAGAAGATCTTGGACACCGATGGATGATGTATCATCGGTGGCTGTTGCGGGAACGACCCAGTCGCCGTCCCTGTCTCGAACGGTGAGCCCTTTTTCCTGAATTGCTGCCAAGTGTGCACCACGAGCAATAATGGAAATGTTAGTTCCACTTTTTAAAAGGCGTCCCGCGAGAATGCCGCCCACGGCGCCAGCGCCGAATACACAAATTTTCATATCGGTTTTATCTCCTTTAGAACGCGGATTAATGGCCTTGAACGTCACGTTCGTCAATGTCGCCCTCTCGACGTAAGGGTGTCTCTCGTAATAGTCTGCGCCAATCAAAATTTGGAGAGGATCATTATGATCGACGAAAAAAGTTTAGACGAAGCTAGGGCCTGGATCGGACGTTCGCAGTCGCTCGAAGGCGTGGTGACGCCTTTTGCTGCAAGTTGTATGGCGGCCACGCTCAACTGGGATAATTACGAATTTAAAAATGGCGATGAAGTTCCTTTTGTTTGGTACCGCGTCGGTTTCCCTGAACTTTCGCCGTTACGCGCTTGCGGTCGGGACGGGCATCCTGCACTTGGTGAGTTTATGCCGCCGAGCCCGCTGCCGCGACGCATGTATGGTGGGACAACTATGACCTTTAATCGGCCTATCAAGGTCGGTGAACCAATAACTAAAACTATGAGTATAGCGGATGTGAAGGCTAAAGAGGGGCGTTCTGGCGATTTAATGTTTGTGACCGTACGTCAAGAGATTACTGACAAGGATGGTATTGCAATTACCGATGATCGAACACAGATTTATCGTGGTGAAGCAGTTGAAGGTTCCTCTGGAAATCATAAAGCAGCAGAGCCACCATTGGGCGCTGAATGGAGCAAGGAAGTTGAGCCCTCGCCGGTTCTATTATTTAGATTCTCGGCACTCACTATGAATAGTCATCGCATTCATTACGACCGTGACTATGTGACCGAAGTGGAAGGATATCCCGGTCTTGTGTTTAACGGCGGGCTGACAATGATCATGCTGTTGGAACTCTTCCGCGAAAATAAGCCCAACGCGACCTTAAAAAGAATAAAGGTTATGGCACGGTCTGCATTGCACGATGATGCTCCCTTTACAGTAAATGGGAAAGAAGGTGATACACCAGGCACGGCCAATCTCTGGGCAGTAAATCCGAGTGGCGGGCTCGCTTATACTGTGGATGCGGAGTACGATGAATGACGGAAGAAATAGGCCTGAGCGACGAAGAACTGCAAAGTTGGGTCGGCCGTAGCGTTGAAGAAAAAGACAAGATTACTGCTGCGCCAATTGCGAATTATGCAGCTACAATGGATTGGGATATTCCCGTTGCGAATGATGGTGACCCTATTCCGCCTGGTGCACATTGGTTCTTTTTTCATGATAGGACGCGACATTCGGATTTGGATACTGTGGGGCTGCCGAAACGTGGTGACTTTTTGCCGCCTGTCAAGCTTACACGTCGTATGCATGCGGGCAACCGTATGGAGTATTTACAATCGCTTCATATCGGTGAAAAGGTTACGCGCAAAACCGAAATTCACTCAATTACACCTAAAACTGGTGGCACCGGGCAGTTAGTTTTCGTAGTTACGCGAAATACCATTTCAGGGGAGAATGGCCCTGCGTTAATCGATGATCGCACGATTGTCTATCGCGAGGCAGCAAAGCCAGGGGATGCAAAGCGAAAACCTGCGCCTGCGCCGGGTGATGCAGCGTGGGAGCGCTCTTATCAGCCTGATCCAATTGTAATGTTCCGCTTTTCCGCGCTGACTTTTAACGCCTCGCGAATTCACTACGATTATAAGTATGTCACGGAAACCGAAGGGTATCCGGGACTAATCGTGAATGCCAGGCTGACTACCAGCTTACTTATGGAGCTTTGTCTCAATAATAATCCGGGCAAGCAATTGGCCGAAGTATCCACTAAGTTCATTCGCCCCCTATACGACTTTGCACCTTTTACTCTTTCGGGTAAGCCCAACGAAGCTGGGGACGGCGCAACCATGTGGGTGGCTGATCCGGATGGTGTTACGGCTATGGTTTCGGAGATGCGCCTGCAGTAGTTAAAATTGGTCCATCAAGCGTTGGAATATTTATCATTAAAGTAAAATTTTTGGGAAGAGGGCAAAGGTGGTGCCCATTGATTGGTTGGGCAAAGTAACAACGGTTTGAAGGTTTTGTCAGGTGGGATCGCCACTAATCGGCGACGCTTGCAGCTCTACCTTTCAAGGCGGACGTCGCTGCGCTAGAAAAGTAATTCAATCGCACCCTTAACAGTTTTTTTGCGGTGTAACGGATTCTGCCACAATTGTGGTTATGTTAGCATCGTGGTTCTCAATTGATAGTGGCTGCGTTACTTTTTTAAACAAGGTCTCTGGTTAGGTGCTAGAAATGCCGCGTAACTCCAGATAGGCCATAATTTTTTATTCCGTGCCCGGGATGAGCGGGTCACGGTTAGATTTGGAGCCTTTTACTGTGTCGCAAGACGAAATCAAGGAAATGACTAAAAACGATCGCCCGTCGACGGAGAAACTCGCCAGAAAGGTTCGCATGTTTTTATCGCGTCGACCTTTACGCGAAATCCTTCACTTAAAGCCACAACACTCAGCGGCGGTGATATTAGTTGTCTTAGCCGTGTTCTGGGGCGCGCTAGAGATTCGATCTCGCATAACGCATGTCTATGAATATGACGCGCGCATATCCGGTAATCTTATTACCATCAGCAGCAGAGTGCCGGGCTGGATCACTAAAATTCCGGTACTAGAGGGGGAGACAATTAAAGTTGGCGATACCTTGGTGGTGCTGGATCGAGAAGAATCCAAATTACTAGTGCAGCAATTGGAGGCGGAAGTGAATGCGACCGCAGCGTCGATAAAACGGCTTCATGCGCGTCGTGATTTGGTGGCTAAACAATCCGAGAGCCAATACCAAACGGCAGTTTCTTCATTGAAAGGCGCCAAGTAAGTGGTTAAAGCGCTCAAAATTCACCGTGAGGTGGCTCAGGCGGAGTTGCAACGGACCCAGTCACTTTATAAGAAAAAGGTCATTCCGCGCATTCAGTTAGAGCAAGCTATGACCCGCGCGCAGCATGTTAATGTAGAATACCACAAATCCGTAGCACAACTTCAATCCTCGGAGGCACGTCTTGATGAAGCGGCTGCAAACTTGAATAGAGTTCAGGTGCTGGACGAAGAAGGACAGGTTCTGCGTCAACGTGTCGAGCAATTGCGGGCAAAATTAGAACGTCAAAAAATCGACCTTCGCGATCGCACTATCAAAAGTAGGATTGAAGGTGTTGTCGATAAAGTTTTTGTTGATGTAGGGGAATATGTAACGCCCGCGCAGCGTTTAGCGATTATCCACGACCCCAAAACGATTTGGGTTGAAGCAAATATTAAAGAAACGGATGTAAGGAAATTAAAAATTGGTCAGTCTGTCGAGATATCGGTCGACGCTTTTCCGGATTTGGATATTACCGGAACATTGGATGCTATCGGTAATTCAACAACGAGCGAATTCGCCCTTCTGCCAACCCCCAATCCGAGCGGTAATTTTACTAAAATCACTCAACGTTTGCCGGTTCGCATCAAGGTTGATCAAAAAGAGGACCTTTTGCGCCCGGGTATGATGGTCGAGGTTAACATTGACATCCGTGACCGCTGACGAGCGCGGCGCCGAGGAATACAGCCCCACCGAACGTTGGATCATTACTATTGTTGCTATGTCCGGGATGTTCTGCATGTTCATTTCGGCTACGATCGTCAATGTGGCGATCCCGAGTGTAATGGGAGCGTTTGGTGTCGGCCAGGATCAAGCCCAGTGGGTTGCTACCGCCTATTTAGCGACCATGGTCGCGAGCCAGCTTTTGAGCCATTGGTTCGTTCGCGCATTCGGAATGCGGCTCTCTTACGTAATTATTATAGGGATTTGGATGTTGGGCACTTTAGTCTGCTCTACGACGACGACTCTTGACTTCCTTATTCTTGGGCGCGTGCTTCAGGGAATGGGTGCGGGCGTAATGCAGCCTCTGGTTATGGTTTTAGTCTTCAAGGTTTATCCTGCGGACAAACGTGGCTTTGGCATGGGCATCTACGGCATGGTAGCTACACTTGCTCCCACATTTGGCCCGTTACTCGGCGGCTATGTTATCGATTATTTTTCGTGGAGAACAATCTTTGTGGCGCCATTGCCGTTAGCGATAATTGGTATGGTCCTCGGCCCCGTGTTTATTCCTGGCGAAAAACCCCGTGGGCCATTACCACGTTTTGACTGGTCCAGTTATATTCTGCTCTGTACCGCCTTGCTCTGTTGGATTTCGGTCTGGTCTAATGGGCAGCGCTGGGGATGGGACTCAAACAGTATGCTCTACGCAATATTGATTGGCCTGATCGCGACAACGTGGTTTGCCCGAATTCAATTGCAGGCAGATATACCGTTGCTAGATTTTTCGTTATTCCGTCATGGGCGATTCACGGCAGCGGTTGCCGTTTCTTTCGTATTTGGCATGGGAAATTTTGCTTCGAGCTATATGGTGCCGGTTTTTGCTCAGGTGGTTCAAGGTTTTACTCCCAGTAATGCCGGACTTGTGATGATGCCGGCAGGCATCTTGTTGTCCGCCGCTTTGCCGTTCACGGGCCGTCTCTCTGACCATGTTCCGGCCCATATAATGGTAATGATAGGAATTACACTTTTTGCCGCTGGCGCTTTTTTAATGAGTGGCGCCGATGTTAATACATCATTCATTAGTCTTATGATTTTTATTGTTATTAGCCGGTTTGGATTAGCATTTATTCTTCCGTCTCTCACCACTGCGGCCTTCTCTGCACTTGATCCTGATGAATTAAATCAGGGTTCGGGTGCACTTAATTTTCTGCGGCAACTGGGTGGAGCGTCGGGTATCAGCATGCTTGTGTTGACAATGGAGCAGCGGGCTCAATTTCATGGTGACAATTTGACGGCGACGCAAACTCCAGAAAACTCTGTTAGTCGTGAATTGTTGGGGGAAGTTGGCAATATCATGAGCCAGCATGGACTACCAGAACCGCTACACGCTTTAGGTGCGCTGCATTATTTAGGTGAAATTGTCTATGCACAGGCCTATACGTTGGGCTTTAAAGATGGATTCCTAGTTCTGGCATTCGTATTTTTGTTAGCGTTAATTCCTGCGTGGACAATGCGCATCAAGAAAACCACGGAAATCTAGATCGAATGGCACGCGGTGATATGGAAGAACTGCGCGCTCAGTACGGGCCTGCCTACCGCTGGTTCGTCGCCGCGGCCGGTGTCACAGGCACCATATCAATGGTTCTCTCTGCGACTATCGTAAACGTAGCCGTACCCAGTGCCATGGGTGCGTATGGAATTGGACAGGATCAGGCACAGTGGATGGCGACAGCGTTTATTGCCACTATGGTTGCCAGCCAATTGCTAGCTGCTTGGTTTATCGATGCGCTTGGTGAGCGGATGACCTACACCTTCATTGCGATTTTATTCATTTTTGGCAGTTGGCTTTGCTATTTAAGCCCGACTTTTGAAATTCTTATCATCGGTAGAGTGATTCAGGGACTACCTGCAGGGATAATTCAGCCAATGATGATGTCCGTCATTTTTCGCGCATTCCCATCAGACGAACGTGGGTTTGCTATGGGGGTATACAGTACGGGTTTGATGATTTCTCCGATGCTGGGACCCGTGGCGGGAGGTTATATCATCGATGAATTGAGTTGGCGGCATATATTTCTATTTCCACTTCCTTTTTGCGCCATCGCTCTACTGCTCGGGTTTTTCTTCTTGCCAGGCGGCTGGCGGCTCCGTCGTTTGCCGCGCTTCGATTGGTCCAGCTATATTTTACTTGTCGCAACCGTTTTTATGCTGTTGAGCGCGCTTGGTAATGGCCAACGTTATGGTTGGAGTTCCAACTATATTTTGGTGTCATTCATAGCTGCCTTTGCGGTAGGGGCATGGTTTGTGGCTTTGCAATTGCGGTCTTCATCACCATTGCTGGATTTCTCTCTTTTTAATAATGCTCAGTTTGCATCAGCTGTTTTTGTCTACTTCGTGTTTGGGATGGGTAATTTTGCATCTAACTACATCATTCCTGTTTTCGTCCAAGAGGTGCAGCATTTTTCCGCAACTTTGTCCGGGTTGGTGCTTCTACCTGCAGGAATCATGGTGGTTTGCCTTGTCTCCTTCTTTGGACGAATGACTGACTTCGTGCAGCCCCATTACATGGTGATGTTTGGTCTCACTATGTTTGCAATCGGTTCATTGTTAATGAACGGTTCAGACGTAAATACAACATTCTGGACTTTTGCCTTTTTTGTTATGATTAGCCGTTTTGGAATGTCGTTAATCCTACCCGCCCTGAATACGGCTGCGTTGCGGGCCTTGTCGCCTGAAGAGTTAAATAAAGGCTCCGGAACAATAAATTTTACTCGTCAGTTGGGGGGCGCTTTTGGTGTTAGTGGTGTCGTGGTGTTCATGGAGCAACGGACGCAGTTCCATGTCGACGCGCTGGCTGCAACGCAGACACCGGGAAACACAATCAGTCGTGATCTCTTAGACCAGGTGGGCCTTCTATTAGGAGAGTTTGGTGTTCCCGCGGCTATAAGAGAATCAGGAGCATTACACTATCTTGGCGATGTGGTGACAGCGCAGGCGAGTACGCTTGGTTTTAAAGACGGTTTTTTAATTATAAGTATTGTCTATATCGCGGCGCTATTTCCAGCATGGATTTTAGGGCGGTCCCGCCCGCCAACCGCATCTGAGGCCGTCTCTAAATCTGCGGACCCAACCCATAATTAAGTAACATGTGGTTTCATTCATTGGCTTCTAAAGTTGTTACTAATTTGTCAGCAAAGTCGCGCAGCTAGTGCCATTGGTAGACGTGGCTCATGGTGATAGAATGCTAACTTCACGGAATGTGCACACCTAAATGTAGTCGTTGGGTACCATGGTGCAGGATGAAAAAGGGAGCGGAGAAACATGGAGAATGCAGTAGACACTTTGAAAATAATACCGATGGATGCGCCTTTGGGTGCGGAGATTAGTGGTATTAATCTTAGTCAAGATTTAGATAAGGTGACAGTAGATCGAATTTTGCAGGCGTTTTACGATCACAAAGTCATTTTTTTTAGAGGGCAAAAACTAACTGATCCGCAGTTAGTGGGCTTTGCCAAGCATTTCGGTGACCCGGAACATTCACCACCCAACAAATCTGGCGATACTTGGCTTAAGGGCTTTCCTGAACTGACCTGCATTTCGAATATAAAAAAGGACGGAAAGCCAATCGGTAGTCTGGGCAATGGTGAAGCGATTTGGCACACCGATATGTCTTATACCAACATGCCACCGACTACGAGCATGCTGTATTCGTTGGAAATTCCTGGAGTCGGTGGCGGCACGCATTTTATGGACATGTATAAGGTCTATGAAACGCTACCCAATGAGATTAAGGAGCGAATTTGGGGTAAGGTTGCTGTTCATGACGCGACCTATACCAGCGCCGGTGAGGTGCGGAAAATATATGAAGAATTCGATGGTAATACAGATACGGATAAGGCGCCGGGAGCGCGTCATCCTTTAGTTATCCGCCATCCAGAAACGAAAAAAGAAGCGCTGTTTTTGGGGCGAAAATCTGGTGCATCGAACATAATTGGCGAACCAGACACCGAATTATTTGACGCGCTTTGGGATCATTGTAACAAAAGTAATCTCTCTTGGAGGCATGAGTGGGAGGTCGGTGATCTGCTTGTGTGGGACAATCGTTGTTGTATGCATTACCGGGAATCTTTTGATGATAATGACCGTCGGTTGATGCATCGCGCTCAGATTAAAGGAAGTACGCCGACGGCGGCCTGGGCATAAAGATATCGGCATAAAATTTAGGGAGTTCTGAAATGTCGTTTGCAAAACGGTTAGCGGAAAAAATCGTCGCGCTTGATGAAAGCTGTTTGGATGATGCGTTGCTGCTAGAAATTAAACGCGGTCTGCTGGATGTCGTTGGTGTTTCATTGGCCGGTGCGTTGGAAAATTGTACTAGGCTTGCGACACTCTCAGTCGGCCTTACTGATGGTCCGGCGCAGCTGATAGGCCAAAACGGTAAAGCGACGACGCTCGATGCGGCCACCATAAATGGGACCGCTGCACATGCGCTTGATTTCGATGATATTAATATTTTAATGGGTGGTCATCCCTCGGCACCCGCTTTCGCAGCAGTCTCAGCGCTGGCCGATGAGCTAAATGCTAGTGGTGTTGAAACAATACTTGCTTTTCTTGCAGCCTACGAGACCACGGTGCGAATGGGACCGGGACTGCACCCTCATCACTATAATAAGGGCTGGCACCCAACGGCAACTTTTGGCACTTTTGGTGCCGTAGCAGCCGGCGCCAAACTGTTTAAGCTTGATGTTCAACAAACTGCAGTAGCGCTTGGCATAGCGTGTTCGCTTGCTTCCGGTCTCAAATCTAACTTTGGCACTATGGTGAAACCGTTCCATGTTGGGCAATCGGCACGGAATGGTTTATTTGCTGCGATCTTAGCTAAAAATGGGTTTGATGCTTCGCCGGAAGCATTTGAGCACAAACAAGGCTTCTTTGAGGTTTTTAATGGGGCAGGTACTTATCAAGAAGATAAGATTATCGATTTATGGGGTGCACCTTTTTCTATAATCGACCCGGGTTTGGCGATCAAAATTCATCCCTGCTGCGGTAGTACCCATACCGCTATTGATGCAATGTTGAAACTACGCGCTGACCACGGGTTGAGCGCCGATAAGGTGGAAAAGATTGAATCGTCGACTTATTTGCATCGATTGATGCACACTAATCGTCCGGATCCAAAGTCGGAGTTGGACGGTAAATTTAGCGTTCAGTACTGTATGAGCCGTGCGCTCATGCATGGTGTTGTGAAAATGGAGCACTTTGAAAATGGTGCTGTCCACGATGCTGATGTGCGCGAGGTCTTGGCGAAAGTAATTTCAACCCCGCATGAGAAAGATAATATTTTTCATGCGACTGTGGCTGTCACTACGACAGATGGCCAGCGTTTTGAACAATCCATTGAAATGGCGAATGGGCGTTGCGATAATCCGGTGCCTCAACGTCAACTCAAGAAAAAGTTCGAAAGCACGTCTTTGCGTGCGCTTCCGGCAGCGCAGGTAGCTCAAGCCTATGAAAGCATCATGACGCTAGAAAAGGTAACGAGTATACATGACCTTACCGATTTGTTGGCGTTGAAAGGACGTAGCACGGAGCAGGTTGCTGAATAAAAGGAACGCGAGAAAGAGGACGTTTTCTATGCATCCCTTTTGGTGACTACGGCCAAGTGTGAACGGTTCGAGCATAAAGTTGAAATGGCCGAAGGGCGCAGTGAATTCCAACTGAGCCGGGTAAAGCCCAAGCTTAAGTTTGAGAATGTTGCGGCGTACGTTCTACCGCCGGATAGGGTGATGAAAGCCTACGAGGCAATAATATCAATGAAAAGAATAGCAAACATTCATGAATTAACTAGCTTTTTAGCGACGTCGGTTTTCAGTGTTGAACAGGCAGTGGAATAGCTCGGCACTTTTTTGAGGTTTTTGTTTTTTCATGTAAGAAAGCCACCGCCGTTAATGTGGATTGTCTGACCGGTGATGAATTCGGCTTCCGGCTGGCAGAGAAACTGAATTGTTCTGCCTACATCTTTAGGCTCTCCCACAAAGCCGACCGGGGGAACGATACCGGTGGGTTCACCAGCCGAAGGTGCGCGTTTACCGCCGATCCTTCCCGGCGCTACTACATTTACGGTGATGCCATCAGCTGCCAATTCGGTGGCAAGGCAATGCATCATGCCAACTGAGCCCATTTTACCGGCAGAAACGTGGCAGCGTTCCTTGTAACCAAGGTGCGGTCCGATGCCACCCAGGAATATCACCCGGCCCCATTTTTTGGGCGTCATAAGTTTGACGGCGGCCCGGGTACACAGAAATCCTCCGTCGAGGATAATTGAGGTAATTTCCTTCCATTCAGCAAATGGCATGTCGACTATTTTATTATGGCCGCGATTAGCCGCATTGTTGACCAGTATATCGAGCCCGCCATAAGCATTGACAATAGCGGCAAACATTCTGTCGACCTTCACTTCATCTGTGATGTCGGCCAAATGCACCATGGCGGTGCCGCCTTTCTCGATTATCTCAGCGGCCACGCCGTCTGCAAGGTCCTTCGAATTTTTACAGTTGAGAACGATCTTGGCGCCATCAGCAGCTAGCTTGATTGCGGTGTCTCGTCCGGATCGACGCACCGCGCCGGTCAAAAGGGCTACTTTACCTTCTAGAGATTTATTCATGATCATTCTTTTCTTTTGTTGATTTTACTTAACTCAAGCGTCGTTGCGACGGCGGCCGGTTTTCTCGAGCCATTCGTCTAGACCAAAATAATTGACACCTCGTCCCATTCCTCGGCGATTACTTTCTAGCCATAGCACCTCATGGGTCAGCACATTAGGGCCGATATTTACTGTTGTGCCGTAATTCTTCAGTAGCCAAGCTTGTTGTTTCGAATGGATCGCCTCGATCATTAAATGCTCAATACCGACACCTTCGATAAGCTCGACGAGCAAATGGGAGTTTTCACTTTGGCCGTCGACGCCTAGCAGCATATCTATTTCGCCTTCTTCGACGATGACGTGATTGACCCCTTCGCTGATAAGGTTGTTGATTTCCTTGATTGCCATTTCCGGTTTCAGCGGTTCGTGCGGTTTCTTTACTCCCCATTCAAAGAAGCAATGAATGTCGTGATCGCGCAAATCGTGGACCAGCTTTATTTTTTCTGCGTGAGAGTAATTGACGTAGTTCTCTGACACCTCCATGCCACTAACGCCGACGTCGACCATATATTCTAATGTTTGATCCCATTTGCCTTGTAGAAAGGCCATTTCTCCGGTGATTCCGCCTGGCAAAACATTAATATTATTGTCTTTATATAGATTTACTTTTTTCACGAACCAATCATGGGAGAAGAACCGTGGCATCATGTTGCGGAACTTAACCCAATCCGTGTACATACCTGCGGATTCGATAAACATCTGTGTTTCTAGCATGCCCATACCTGGGTCGCGTACGCCGGTAAGGCCATTTTTGCGCGGTTTGTCCTCTCGCTCAATTGCCTCAATAAAATCCATTGCATATTTCATGATGTGTCTTCCTTTGTATTTCGATTCTTTTGGTCTTCGCAGGGCCCAGTTTAACTTAGCGTATTTGCTCATATGTCAGCAGCGGGCTATCACGGTTCAATTCCGTCGTGTGGCTACACGTTAGATCTCTGACAGTTTTAATTTTGCGATGGCAATTCCAGACTCGCCGGCAACCGAATAGAGAAGATAGATTCTTTGTCCATCGTCGAAGATGGCGGGGTCTCGGAGTTGGCGCACTCGGCCTTTGGCGAGCCCGCGTTCGGACGCTACGAGTTTGAGGCCGCCCCCTTCATAGTCGCGGTCCGGTTCAAGCAGTAGATTAGGTGAAGTAGGCATCCAGTCGTCCCAGTCATCGGTTAAGTCAATCTCGCTCCAGAGGATCCGCTCCGGCGTATCACCAACCTGAGTATAAAAAACGATTAATCGGTCCTGCAGCACCAGCAAGGCAGAATGGCGCATGCCGGGTTCGAATGGGTTTGGTCCAGTTTCAAAATTGGTCAGCCCATCGCGTGAGCGATAGAGCTGACCGGGCATGGCTATAGAATAATACCAACCATCATGGCGGACGGTTCTCATATAAGGAAGGCCTAGTTGTTCATCTTGCGCCTCGAAGGTGAGCCCATCGGCGGAAAGTGCTACGCGGGTAAATTGTTTCTGCCCAGTATACGTTGGCTTAGGCGCACCATGGTAGTAAAGGCGGATACATTTTTCTTCATCGTCTACCAATACGTCAGGTGAAGCTATATGCCCCTGAAATAGACTCTGCTTGAGCGGTAGCACGCCCGGTTCATATGTTTGCCATGGACCTTGCAGGTCGGTGGCATATGCAAGCCGAATATAGCGTCCATCGTGATGTCCAAAGTATAAATAGTATTTTCCTAGTGGATTTTTGATCCAGCCAGGCACCTCGATCAGCGTGGGTCCGTTAACGTTATCGCCCATGCGCGCGTCCATATTAGGACGAATAATTGGCCCATCGGCGAATCGTTCAACATCGATTTTCATTTAAGCTCTCTCATTTCTCGCAAGAAACCTGTTTCCGTCTGGCATGCTACCTAATGGTCATAGGGCTGAGCGAAGCCCTATAAGCATTATTCTAAGTTGCAGTGCGCTATGGTAGTAGGTTTAGAACCTCATGAGTCTTGCTCGTCGCGGTTACAATTTTGATCTAGTTCATGGGCTAATCGGCAAGCTGTCTAGTATCGATAGGCCCAAGTCGAACTATCGTTAGGTCTAACTTCATAAAGTTTCTAGCAGCAGGGTGGTCACACGATCACCTCGTTCTTGCGTAGCTCATCAATCCCGGCATCGTCATACCCGAGAGATTTTAGAACTTCGTTGTTGTATTCTCCATATTCTGGGGTCGGCATGCGGGCGCCTTTTTTGTGACCGTCGATATTGATGGCGTTTCCGTTGATTTGGACGTTACCTTTCTCAGGGTGTAGGGTCGACCAAGTGACGCCTAAATGCTTAATTTGTTCATCTTCGAGCATTTCCGCGATGTTGTATTGCGGTCCACACGGAACGCCGATTTTGTTCAGTTTATCAACGCATTCTGCCGTAGTGAATTTTTGTGTTACGTTAGCAACCGCTTCATTTACTTTTACTCGGTTCTTAAACCTAAGGTCGTTATTAGCAAACTCCGGCACCTTGAGCAGTTCCTCGCAGTCGAGCGCCTTGCAAAAGCGTGCAAACATGTGGTCGCCGCCGGCTGCCAAGTTGACATTGCCATCTTTTGTTGGATAGAGGCTGGTTGGCACGTTGATCGGGTGTTCGTTTCCCACTTGTGGTGGCAGGTCTTTGTCTATTGTCCACCGCGCAACTTGGTAGTCGAGCATACCGATCATCGCTTCAACTAGGGAGGTGTGTACCCAACGCCCTGTGCCCGTGCGATGACGTTCATGAAGGGCGCTTAAAACGCCGATGGCAAGATACATGCCGGCAGTCAGGTCGCAAATGGGGATGCCGACGCGGAGCGGCCCTTGGCCAGGTATGCCAGTAATCGACTGGAGACCTCCCATCCCTTGGGCGATTTGGTCGACGCCTGGTCGTGGTGAATAAGGCCCAGTCTGGCCGAAGCCGGATATGCTGCCGTAAATGATTTTGGGATTAATTTCTTTGCAATCATCGTAATTGATTTTGAGGCGGTTCTTCACATCCGCGCGGAAGTTCTCGACGATGATGTCTGCTTTTGCGACCATCTTCATGAAAATCTCATGACCCTCTTCTTTCTTGAGGTCTAGTGTCACGCTGCGTTTGTTGCGGTGTAGATTGAAGAAGTCCGGCTGCAGACGTTGTGTGTTTTGTCCCTTCATCCGCGGGTCTGCTTTGGCAGTGGCTTCTACTTTAATGACGTGAGCACCCCAGTCGGCCAGCATGCGCACGCAGGTTGGTCCGGCGCGAGCGCGGGTTAAGTCAAGGACTACAAGATCGGACATCGGTAGATCGTTGTTGGCCGCAGCTGCTTCCAATGGATTAGTCATGATAATTCTCCCTAGCATTTAATTTTTTGGAGCCTAACCCAAGCAGACATTGGTGCAAAGTAGCGTTGACCCCGTTAGACTGGTGCACAGAGATTGCTAAATTTCGAGCATACGGTCCTGGAAGCTGGTATTGGCTCTGGGAATCACTTAGTAGAAACTAAATTTGATACGGTGACATAAATAAGAAATTGAGATTGAATGTGCAAAATTCCATCATAACAATCGAAGAGGCCGCACTTTGGGCGACAACCTTATTTACAGCAATCAATCCGATCCATGACCAGATATCGGAACCCTTGAAGAAATTTATATACGATTATAAGGGTGATAGAGATGGTGAAATTGAGAGTGAAATTGCGGCGGGCGTTAAGGCTGGTTTGTTTGAAAGTAAGTTCGATTTCTTTGATCAGGATAATACTGCTGTTCGCGGGTTGAGAGAGTTTTGCACCGCTGCGGTTTTAGAGGTTGCAAAACATGTTAATGGTCAATTTTGGCAAGAAGACGGAAAATGCTCACTTGAGTTCCACGAAAGTTGGTTTCACATCACGAATCATGGCGGTCAGCATGAATTTCATTATCACTCGAACTGCTCGTGGTGCGGGATTTATTACTTAGAAATTGGTGACGCTACGATGGAAAATGGTTGTAATAGATTTTTTGATCCTCGCACTGCGGCGCATGGGTATAGTGACTACGGTACTGCCTACATCAGCGAGAATAGCCGTTTTAATACGACCCCTAAAAATGGGAATCTTGTCATCTTTCCTTCTTATCTATACCACTCGGCGGCACCTTATGAAGGTGCGCAAGACCGCATAGTGGTCTCCTTTAATTCCAGTATTCATCACGAACCGTGATCCGAAGGGTAGCGAAAACACGAGGCACAACCATTATCATTAGCATCCGCCTAGAGCACAGAAATGCAAGGTATGGTAACGTCGGATAGAAATCTGGTCATTAGGCGTAGTTTTCTACTAGGCTGATAAATGCCCACTTTTATGAAGTGGCGCCCATTAGCTGTTATCCGCTTACGCCCCGCTGTGACGTAATAATTCCGTATTCTTCAATTCGGCGGTTTTTCTCGAAATTGAACATGAGACGGCGCGACTCTTCGGCGGCATCTAAATCAATCGTATGCGTTACAACCTCGTCGTTAAGTGATTTGGTTTGGGCGGCGAATTGTCCGTTGGGATCGACAATAACGCTAGAGCCGACCATGGGCGAGCCGTCTTCGATGCCTGCCTTGGCAACGCTGACAACCCAATTCGCATTTTGATAGGCACCGGCTTGGACGGTGAGATTACTATGATAGGTGTAAAGTTCATGCTCGTCTGCGCCAGTATGGCGATTTACCGCTACCGAGTTGTAACCAATGACCGTTACTTCTGAACCTTTTAAGGCTAGAACGCGAAACGTCTCAGGCCAGCGCCGATCATTACATATGGCCATGCCAATTTTGGCACCTAAAGCTTCTACAACCGGGAAGCCGAGATTGCCAATTTCGAAATAGCGTTTTTCTAATTGCTGGCGCGCATATTCTGCCACTGGTGCCTTCGTCCCGGGTAGATGAATTTTTCGGTATTTCCCGACAATTTCGCCATTATTATCTACAAGAATGGCCGTGTTGAATCGTTTTTTTTGTCCTTCTTCTTCGGCTAGCTCCGCGTAACCCACATAAAATCCAACATTGAGTTTCCGTGCGGCATCGAAAAGCTTCTGTGTATTTGGGCTTGGCATTTCAGCCTAAAAATATTGATCGAGTTATTCCTCATCGCTAATCTCATAACGCGGGAAAAATGTGGTGAAGGCTAGTTCTGGTAAGACTACCAATTGCGCGCCGTCCTTGGCCCCTTGTTCTACTAAATCGATCAAACGTTCGACGATAGATTCGCGGCTGTCGTTTGGCTGGTGTGGACCTGTTTGGGCGGCGGAGATGGTGATAGTTCTGGCCATGGGCATACTTTCCGTGAGTGGGTAGTGACGCGATCATTATCGGAAGTTACAATAGCAGCTTATTATATAAAATTTTAGTATGTGGGCGCAGGCTGATGTGCAAGAAAAACCGCTTTCAGGATTGGGGTAACCTAGCGAGAGATATAAATGACGCTTGAATTCAAACCTATGGGTGCAGCTCTTGGCGCCGATGTTTTGGGGCTAGATGTAAACAACGTATCTGCAGATGACGCGGTTCGGTTACGCCAAGGGTTTTTGGATTTTCTAGTGTTGCGATTACGTGGGACCGATCTTGATGACGGTCGGTTTCTGAATTTTGCGCGTGTGTTTGGTGAGTTGGAATTATCGCCAAAGGCTATTTTTGATGGCGAAGGGTGGATCAAGGGTCATCCGGAACTAAGCCAAGTATCAAACAAGAAGGTAGCCGGGAAAAATATTGGCAGCCTCAGTAATGTCGAATTAGTTTGGCATACGGATATGTCCTATATTGAGACACCGCCAACTGCGAGCTTACTCTATGCGCTGGAGCTACCTTCGAGTGGCGGAGATACTAGCTTTCTAAATATGTATAGTGCTTATGAAACACTTCCCGGAGGTTTGAAAAAAATTGCCGAAAGCGGTTCTATTCGCCATGACGAACGCTATAATTCGTCAGGTGTAGTTCGTTCGGGGTATTCGAAAGAAAAGATTGAGGATTTGACCCAAGCACCGGGTGCACGCCACCCGATTGTGCGAACCCACCCGGAATCCGGTCGTCAAGCGCTGTTCTTGGGTCGACGACCCAATAGCTGGATAGTTGGTATGCCAGTTGATGAATCCGAAGAAGTGCTTGATGCCCTTTGGGCCCATGCGACTGCAAATTCAAACTTTACCTGGACGCAGAAGTGGCAGCTCGGAGATGTAATCATTTGGGATAATCGTTGTGCTATGCATAAGCGTGATTCGTTTGATGATGCCGAGGTTCGTCATATGCATCGGACGGTTATTAAGGGCGACAAGCCATTCTACCGTTCGGCGGCGGCTTAAATTATGACAGTCATTGTCACCTCTACCGGTGCTGCTTGTGGTGCTGATGTTTCCGGGTTCGATATTGCAGATTTTTCTGATCGTGAATTTGCGGTTATTAAGCAAGCGTTGCTCGATTATTTAGTGATACGGGTGCGCGGTCAAAAATTCGACGACGCCGTTCATCGAGCCTTCACGCAACGATTTGGCAAACTGGAATATTCCCCGACGACAAAGTTTAGCGGCAAGCCTTGGCTGCCAGATTTCCCCGAGATGAGCCAGATTACCAATAAAATGATAGATGGTAAGCCGATGGGTACGCTTGGCGATCGAGAGGCTTTTTGGCATACGGACATGTCTTATATTGAGGAGCCGCCGCTGGGCAGCTTGCTACATGCATTCGAAGTGCCACCAAAGGGTGGCGATACCGAATTTCTGAATATGTACCGGGCGCTTGAGGAAATGCCTGCTGCGCTGCGAACTGCTATTGAGCCGCTCCAGATCAAGCATGAGAGTATTCATTCATCGGACGGCAGTTTGCGCAATGGCAAGAAAGAGCCGGAGAGTGGCGACGTGCGAGAAATGGAAGGGGTGAACCATTGTATTATAAGAACCCACCCAGAAACTGGTCGCGATGCACTTTTTTTAGGGCGACGCAACAATGCCTATGTAGTGGGGATGGCGTTGAGTGAAAGCGAAGCATTGCTTGATAAATTATGGGCTTATGTGGCGGGCCGTCGAGATTTGACTTGGCGGCAAGTATGGGAAGTGGATGACTTAATTATGTGGGACAATCGTTGTACTATGCATCGGCGTGACGCTTTCGATGGTGATAGATATATCCGTATGATGCACCGTACCGTTGTAAAGGGAGACCGCCCTTTTTATGGTGCTGCCATCTAATTGAAGGAACGTGAAACGTGGACGCAAAAATACATCTCGAGCGTCGACCGGCTATTTCTGGTAAACAGGTAGTGGATCCCGCAGCCTGGAAACCGCATGTTCTAGCTCAGACGGATGATTGGAAATACACTTTTAATAGCGGAGATATTGCTGAGATTTCGGCGGCGGTAGATGCTGTGCAGGCACAGGGTCTCGATCTAATTAATTTGAATCGGGATTCTTTTCCGCTCCCCACGGTTTCATCGATTCTAGGGCGTATTAAATCAGAACTACTCGACGGGAAGGGTGTGTTTTTAATGCACGGATTCCCGGTTGAAGAATGGTCTGTTGAGCGTGTCGCTATCGCTTATCTTGGTATGGGGCATTACATCGGTGAGCCGGTTTCGCAAAATGCTATGGGTAATATATTGGGCCATGTCAAAAGTCTCGGTGGCAGCTATTTTGATCCGAAGAACCGTGGCTATAATACCAGCGCAGGATTACCGTTTCATGCGGATTCTAGTGATATAACCGGACTTTTGTGCAAGCAGACTGCAAAGGCTGGAGGCTTGAGCCGTGTGGTGAGTACCGTCGAACTCCACAATGTGATGACCGAAAGACGACCAGATCTGGCGGCTGAGTTGGCAAAACCGATTTATCGAGACCGCCGAAATGAAGTGCCGGAAGGCAAATTGCCATATTATAAATTGCCGGTGTTTAATTATTGTGAGGGTCATCTTTCTGTAAGTATGTCGCGAGGCTATATCGAGTCCGCACAACGCTTTGAAGAGTTGCCTCGGTTTTCGCCGCAATTACGCGCCGCCCTTAATATGATTGATGAGCTTAATGAAGAACTCGCCTTTGATATGGAATTGCAGGTGGGTGACATTCAATGGGTCCACAATCATGTGACCTCTCATTCGCGTACCGAATATTTTGATTGGGAAAAGCAAGAAAAACGACGGCACTTGTTTAGGTTGTGGTTATCTACGCCAGATGGTCGTCCTCTGCCTCAAGAATATGGCGAACGCTTCCATAGCCTAGAGGCGGGTCAGAGGCCCGTTGGGGGGATTTTGGTGCCGGGTACTAAGCTAATCGCACCCTTGGACGCCTAAGGACTTCTATTTCGAGCTTATCATTGGATTTGTGACTGCTTCTGATCCTATTTTTTCGGCATATATTGGAAATAGATACTTGTTGTGGAGAGCGTCGGCGTACTGGGGCTTCACTATAGTACCATACTAATTTTTAGGAGCATTAAGTTGGTAGGTATTGCCTTGGCCTTGTCTAGGCTTATTGCTTCTTTGCGCAGTCTGCCTCTCTGGGCACAATAGGGCAACTGCTATTGGGGTAAAGACCAAGCTTTGCCAATGAGTTGGTTTAACTACAAAAGGAGATGCGTAATGACATTCAAACTCTGGGGCCGCCCTACATCGGCCCGAACGGAAAAAGTGATGCTGGCTCTGGCTGAGCTAAACATTGAACATGACTATATTTTGTCTAGCGCAACAATGGGTCCGGACGGATCTGTTACAAAAGGGGGCAAAGCGTTTGGTATCGTGGATACACCGGAATATCTTGCTATGAATCCGAACGGCACGGTGCCAACTATAAATGATAATGGCTATGTGCTCTGGGAGTCGAATGCCATTATTCAGTATCTTGGTATGAAGTACGACCCTGGCTTATTTTATGACAATGATATCGAGACATATGGATCCGCCGCGCGCTGGCTCATGTGGGAAAATAATCAATTGATTCCACCAATGCATGAATTGGTTATGCATCTCGTTCGTCTGCCGGAAGATCAGCGCGACACGCGCGAGGCGGAAAAGGCTCGGCAAAAACTGATTAAGGAATTTACTATCATTGAAGAGCAATTGGGGAAGACTGAATATATTGCCGCAAATCGTTGGACCATGGGCGATATTCCACTCACCATTCGATGCCATCGGTGGCATTTATTTGATATTGAGCGCCCTGATATGCCGAACCTACGCCGTTATTATTCAGCGGTTCAGAAACGTCCATCTTTTCAAAGCATCGCTGATCCTGCGATGCATGTCGAAGGTTAGGCGGTAGGACCGTCGCCGGCGACGGTCGTGCGGTGCAGGATTCTTTTGTATTTGGTGCCGTCCCAAGGCCGTCCACGATGCAGTACGGCCCGGTTATCCCAAATTGTCAGGTCGCCGTCATTCCATTTGTGGGCATAGACGAATTCATCCTGGGTTATATGATCCATTAACTCCTTTAAGAGTGCTGCGCCGTTTTCCTTGGACATACCCTCGATTTCGCCTGCATGCCCACCGGTGTAAAGCGCTTTGCGGCCATTCACAGGATTAGAGCGAATGATAGCCTGGCGGACAGGCGGTAAGTTTTTTTTCTGCCAATCGTTTAATTTACCGCCAACCATTCTGCGCGTGTTGGCGAAAGCATGAATGGCAATTTTATCGTCGAGAAAATCTTTCATGCCCTGGTCGAGTGCATCATAGGCGGCGCGAAGGCAGGCGAATTCGGTTTCACCACCTTCTGGCGGCAATATCCGCGCATGCAGCATGGAACACAGAGATGGGACCGGTTTAAAGGAACTATCCGTATGCCAGATCATGTTGGCAGATTGATAGATCATGCGGTCGTCGTCTGGGGGGATAAGCGAACCGTCCGGTTCTTCATTATGCATGCGTGATATATGTTGTGGGTTACTATCGTTGGCCAAATGTGGCGCCATCATCTCTAAAGGACCGTAACGCCTGGAAAACTCCATCTGGCGTTCATCATCCAGGTCTTGGGATGGTAACACTATTACTGAATATTCCTCAAATGCGGTGCGAAGCGCATTGAAGTCATCATCAGATACACCGGTTGCGATATCAATCCCTTCAACGCGGGCGGCAAAGTGCGAGTGCAGTTTCGTGACTTTAATCGTCATAGTGTCTTGTTTCCTTAGTAGTGTGGGTAGTTTGTTTAGCCAACTGTACTGAAATGAACCCGGCAATAGCTGCAAAAAAACAAAAGAACATAGTGTAGACGGTAGCAATAGAAGTGATGGGCTCGAAAAGCATCAGCATGAACCCAATAGTGAGACTAATCAGTGCACCTATCATTGCATCGCGTTTCCCTTTTTGTTGTCCGCATAGCAGTAACCATCCACCCCGCCCAAAGAACAAAAATGGAATCGAAATGGAGGAGCTGTAAATTAACGGCCGCAAAAAACCATCACTGATAAAGAACGTCAAATGGAGTAGCCAAACAGATTGCATGAGCAACAGTAGTGCTGCGAAGAAACAAGCCCAGGGGGCAAGGCGTACGAACAACATGAGTATCCTAGTCGGCATTTTTTTATCAGTATCCACTATGCCATAGTAGATGGTAAAATTGAAAAGGGGAGAATGATGGGGGAACTTGACGGTAAGATTGTCGCTTTGACGGGCGGTAGTAAGGGCATTGGGCGCGCCTCAGTAGAGTTGTTTGCCATGGAAGGCGCAACGATTGCCATGTGCGGGCGTACCAAGGAACCGCTGGATCAGGCGGCTGACGAACTGCGTGAGAAGCATGGTGTCAAGGTACTACCTATTATCGCCGATATTATGGATCGCCACTCTGTAGATACCTTTACCAACCAAGTGGGTGAAAAATTTGGTCGGATCGACATTTTGGTCAACAATGCAGGTGAATCCGAGCAGCATAAAAGTGACAAGATTGTTCGTCCGGTTCTATCGGAAGATCCGGTTGGAGCGGAAGATCTGCCTCCCAGCCGATTTGCGGATATGGATGAGGCGGAGTTTCAGCTTGCCTTTGATCGTAAATTTTTTGGCATGTTACGGGTAACTCAGGCAGCATTACCTTGGCTCAGAAAATCTGAGGCAGGCAGCATTGTTAACGTTACATCGACTAAAGGAATTCAGCCGGGGCCGCGGATAGCCACTTCGGCTATTGCCTGGGCGGCTTGTATGAATTGGACGCAGGGATTGTCGTTGGAACTGGGTCCGGAAAATATTCGCATCAATATTGTGTCGGTAGGAGGTATCGTAACACCAAATTTAATGAATGCTTATGAGCGTTGGGGTAAGGGTATCTCGGAAGAAGAATATTTCCGTCCGCGCACTCAGAATGTTCCCTTGCAACGTCTTGGTACGGCGGAAGAAGTAGCCAATGCGATCTATTTTTTGGCGTCTCCGCGAGGGGCTTACGTTTCGGGCCAATGTATTGCAACGGACGGCGGCGGCGTGCGGGTCATTTAGTCTTGTGCGTAGTGTGATTTGGCGGATGGCTTGGCATCTGTTGTACATCAAGCACGGGAGAGCATGCTTAGGGTGCTCTTGTAAGTGAACTACACCATCTTACCCAAGCAATTCAATAGTGATACAGTTTTGCATCTCATCAGAGGGAGGCTATTCAATGGAAGTTTATGACCCATCCGGTTCGACGGAAATCACTGAGTTGCACGCGCCGCGCTTGGAAACTCTTAATGGCAAGAAGATCGCTCTTTTATCGAATGATTCCTGGCAGGCACATCGCACGTTGCCGCTTGTAGGCAAAATGATCAAAGCTGACTATCCAACGGCGGAAATTTTATCGTATGAAGAATTTCCTATCGGAAATGCAGTGATTGATGCCGATGCAACTGTAGTACGCGCTAAGGAATTGGGTGTGGACGCAGTTATTGTCGGAAACGCTGCCTGAGGAAATTGCTCAACAGCATGCGGCCGTGCTGCCGCTCGATTAGAATCTGCAGGCATTCCCACTGTTATTTTGACCCGCGAAGATTTTGTGGGTGTCGTTAAAAACGCTGTCGCTGGTCTTGGTTTTGATCAAGATGCGCCGATGGTGACTTTTCCGATAGATGTTTTTCTTATTGAGAGCGATTTGACGCCGGTGGAAAGCGGCAAACAAGAATTCATCGATGGGTTGCTCGATTGGAAACCTGTCGCTGATACCAAGGGAATTCGTAACGCGGAGATGATAGACTTGGATGTCGACGATTACGAAAGTGCGGTGGTTAAAACAAACAATCTTTTCCTTTCTAATTTATGGGCAGATGGATTGCCAATTATTCCACCAACCGCAGAAAAAATTGACTGGGTACTTCAAGGGACTGACCGGCCCCGTGACGGGCAAATTGGCAAGTTCATGCCGCGTGGCGGAATCGTGACTGTGGAAACCTGTGCGATATCTCTTGCCATGGCCGGTGGGCGACCGGAATATTTACCGGTTCTCTTGGCCGCTGTTGAAACCATACTTCATCCTGAGATGGATCACGATAAGTGGCAATCTACTTCTGGTATGACGATCCCGGTAATTGTCGTCAACGGTCCAATTGCTAAGGATATTCGCATAAATTCCGGTTTTGGTTTGATGGGACCAAATCCACAAGCACCGGCGGGCGGCACTATCGGTCGTGCTATTCGGCTAATGCAACAAAATGTGGGTGGTGCATTGCCCGGTACGGGTACCATGGCGATATTTGGTGCTATGCGCTTCACGAATGCGGTAATTGCGGAAGCGGAAGATATGCTCCCCGAAGGCTGGGAGCCGCATGCCACGGAATGGCACGGTATCAAACGAGGGACGAATTCAGTCTCTGTATTCGTCGCCACGGGCGGCTCCAATATAATCCGTCGTGGCACAGGCAAGGAAACCCTAGAGGTGGAAGCGGAAGACAGTCTCCGTCGTGTTGCTACTTATATGAAAACCGCTAATCCGCATTATATTCGCGGTTGGACCGATGGTTGTGCAGGGGCGGTTATTATTTCACCGGTGGTTGCCAACCAATTGGCGCAATTAGGCTGGACTAAAAAGAAGGTTCGTGAGTTTCTTTGGGAGCACACTAAGGTCGATAAGAAAACCGTCATTGATTCCGGTCTAGAACAGTGGATCAGAGCGTCAACTGATCCAGTAGCACAAGCAGCCGATATTGATCCTTGGCCCATCTCAAGAAGGTCAGACGGTATAATGTTGTTAGTCGCAGGTGGTGCACATCCGACTCATAACTTCTGGCTCCAAGGAAACGCATTGACTGTTGGGAAATGTTTGGTGGAAACACCAAGCCGCTGGAAAGGTCTATTAGAACAGGCAGATCGAGATATTGGTTGCGCCGACGATTTGTGTATTATTTAGCCTTTCTTTGACCGCCTGAGTGTTCGTTGATAGGGTCCCAGGATATAAATTCGAGGAGATCTATGATGACTAACTTGGATGTTTTCGATCCGACAGGTGCGATTGAAATCACGCAGCTTCATGCGCCTCGCTTGGATGGGCTTGATGGTAAGCGCGTCGGCATTATTTCCAATGACGAGTGGCAAGCGCATCGCACCTTGCCTTTGGTGACTGAATTTTTGCAGCGGAAATTTCCTGCTGTAGAAATTATTCCCCAAGACCAGTTTCCTTTTGGCAATGATGAGATTGACTCAGACAATACGGTAGCGGCGGCCAGAGCTAATGAGGTCGATGCCGTTATTATGGGAAATGCTGCTTGAGGCCGTTGCGCCACTGCATGCGGCCGTGCTGTCGCTAGGCTGGAAACAGCTGGAATTCCTACCGTATTGCTAACTCGGGACGATTTTACCGGCGTAGTCAAGAATGCCATGTATGGCCTTGGTTTTGATACGGATGCCTCCATGGTGACATTTCCCATCGACCTGTTTATGGCTGAGAGTGACCTTACGCTTTTGGAAACACAAGGGTCTGAATTTGCCGAAGGGTTGATCGATTGGAAGCCTGTGGCGTCGGAGATCGGATTACGTAATGCCCCAATGATAACTATTCCCGGGAGAGATTACGAAGATGCAACGAACCAACTCCATAACTGGTTTTTAATGAACTCATGGGGCGATGGGTTACCGATTAATCCGCCAACCAAAAAGCGCGTCTCTTGGATCTTAGAAGGTACGGACCGACCGAGCGATCATGTGGTGGGCAAGCTGATGCCTCGCGGTGGTATAGTGACGGTGGAAACTGCCGCAGTTTCGCTTTCTATGGCGGGTGGTCGGCCGGAGTATTTGCCGGTACTTCTTGCGGCAATTGATGCTATTTTAGATCCCGGTTTGAATCATGCCTTTTGGCAGGCTTCATCAGGTAGCCAGTTTCCGGTGGTGATCGTTAATGGGCCAATCGCTAAACAGATTAGACTTAACTCAGGTTTTGGGCTTTTGGGACCTGATCCGCAACGGCCTGCTGGTTTGGCGATTGGGCGGGCTATTCGTTTGCTTCAACAAAATGTTGGTGGTGCGATTCCTGGAGTTGGAACGATGGCAATATTTGGGCACATGCGTGCAACAAATGTGGTTTTTGCCGAAGATGAAGATAATTTGCCTCCAGGGTGGAATGCCTATGCCAGTGAGCGACATGGATTTGAGCCCAGCACCAACGCGGTATCCGTCATTGCTTGCTCTGGGGGTATGAACATCATGCGCCGCGGTACGGGCAAGGAGACGGCGGATGAGGAAATCGAGCAAAGTCTAAATCGAGTTGCGCGTTATTTGTCGCAACCCACCTTTCATTATCTTGCGGGCTATGAACAGGGTACACCAGGTGTTTTGATGATGTCCGGCTCTTTGGCGCAACGGTTTGCGGATTTGGGGTGGAATAAAGAGCTTATCAAGAAGGCCTTATGGGATCGTACGAAGATTCCTCACGTGGATCTTGAAAAATGTGGTTTGTCGCAATGGCTGGAAATGGATACAAGAGCAGCTGTCACGGCTTCCTTAAGGGAAGATCCATGGCCCATAAGTGCGAGTGCGAATAATCTTGCTTTTGTGGTCGCTGGCGGTGGACATCCCACTCATAATTTCTGGTTCCAAGCCAACTCACCGCGTGTGGTGGGCCGCCAGATTGAAACACCGAATAATATGTCTGCTTTGCTTGAGCGCGCAGATCAAGATCTTGGATGTGGCACGGATGTTTGCTTGATTTAGGAACATATAAAGCGTCGGGATTTATTATATTGGCAAGTTCGAAATTGTTTTAAGCGGATCCCGGAGACAAGAGCGAACCCGAACCTCAGTATCAAGAAATCATGTCTATCTTCTCAGTGCCATCGGCTTATTGCCTTATTATGCACACGCTCTGTAGACTGAACTCATCTTAGCGGGTTACATCTCTCTTAACCATTTCGGGAGGAAGTCGTGACCAATAAAATAATATTAGAAGTTGTTGACCAGAGGCCGTTTGCGGGCGGTCATGAATTTGGTGCAACAGGTGCTTATGAGCGCTTGCGGGGCTGGGCACATCATGCGGTGGATCCAAAAGCGCCAGGGCAAGTGGATGTCACAGATATCGACAATGCTCGGGTCAATGCAGAAGGATTGGTGGAATTTTCTGCCGAATTTTACATAGTCCGTCCAGTCGATCCGACAAAGGGCAATAACCGGTTATTTTACGATTATGGAAATCGTGGCAATATTCGAGCCTTCCAATTTTTTAACGACGCTCCCCATTCCAATGATCCTTTGTCCTTAAAGGAAGCAGGCAATGGCTATTTGATGAAACGGGGTTACTGCTTCATGTGGAGTGCATGGCAAGGCGACTTGTTGCCGGGAGATGACCGAGTGACAATGAAACTGCCGATCGCGACTAATGGAGGCTCATCGATCACGGGTAAGGTTCGCCAGGAATATATTCCTGCCTCTCCCACCGACTGCTTTGCATTATCCGGTCGTGCGGCAACGCGCAGTCATCCAACCGTTTCGCGTGATACATCTAAAGCGCAGCTAACCAAACGCCGTTATGCAGAGGATGAACGTATTTCGATTCCGGCGGAGCAGTGGGAGTTTGCTCAAGTGGTAAGCGGTTTGGGTATGTCCGGTGAAGTGACGCGTGGATCCAGTGAGATGGCCATTTTACCCTCGGACGAATTCATTTATTTACATGGTGGCTTTCAACCGGGCTGGATTTACGAACTGGTTTACAATGGCAAGGACCCGCTTGTGATGGGGCTAGGCCATGTCGCGGTGCGTGACCTCGTCAGTTTCCTAAAATTTGGTACCAAAGATGCGGCCGGGAACGATAATCCGCTGGGATCCATAGAAAGAGCCTATGCGTGGGGGCGCTCTCAGACCGGTCGTTGTATTCGTGATTTCATTTATCGTGGGTTTAACGGAGATACTGATGGCCGCCGCGTGTTTGATGGTATGATGCCCCATGTGTCCGGTGGCGGTCGTATGTGGCTGAACCACCGCTTTGCTAACGCGGTCTCAATGGCTGGTCAGCAATATGAAGATCACTATATTTATGCTGACCGATTTCCATTCTCCTATGCAGAATGCACCGATCATTTGACGGGGAAATCGGATGCAATTTTAAAGCGCCCTAATACGGATCCACTAGTCATGCATACACAGACAGCGACTGAATATTGGCAGCGGCGTGGGTCCTTGGTGCATACTGACACGCGGGGTAATGATCTTGAGCAGCCTGATACGGTGCGGGTCTTCTTGTGGTCGAGTTCGCAACATAATGCCCCACCTATCGATGGTGCGCCCGATGTTGGTATTTGCCAGAATTATTCGAATATCGTTACCACCTCTATGCTTTTCCGTGCCATGTTAGATGCTATGGATGCATGGGCGACTGATGGTATCGCGCCTCCAGATTCTCGGATCCCTACACGAAAAGAAGGTACTCTCGTTTCTTACGAGGATTGGAAAAAGAAGTTCCCTGCAATTCCTGGTACGATGATCCCAACGGGACCTGCAAGTTTGAAGTTACTTGATCATGGGCCTGATGCAGATAACGGGATCTTTTCAAAAGAACCTCCAGAAGTGATTGAAGCGGAAGGCTATACAATTCTCATTCCGTCCTGCGATGAAGATGGCAATGATGTGCCTGGTGTGCGAGCGCCTATGGTGCAGGCGCCCATGGGCACCTATGTCGGCTGGAACCTGCGTGCACGCGGTTTTGGACACGGCGCCACCTACGAATTCAATGGAAGCTATATTCCCTTTGCAGACTCGCCTGAAGAGCGTGACTTTATTTCGGACCCAAGACCCTCGGTTCTGGATAGATATGCCACGCAGAAAGATTATTCTGCAGCTATTGAAGCCGCCTGCCGACGATTAATTGCTGAGAGGCTTATGTTAGAAGAGGACATCCAACAGGCCTTGGCAACGGCGGATGATTGGGGCCGCCCACGACATGTTACGGGCTTATAAGGATAGTGATTAATGCGGAAAAAGGTAGAGAGATGTTTGAAGCACCAGGAATCTCTCGGCACTTTTTTATTCTCCCAAAGACTTCCAATTGTTCAGCAAAGTGCCTCTATATTTTGGGATGTCACTATTGACGCTACAGCCGGTCAAGCTATGCTGCGCAGCAGAATGCTGGTCTAATATTATTTAAAAAGTATAGAAGAGCGTCCCACGGTTGGATGCGACAGGACAAAATTCGGTGAAATTAGAAAATTCCTTCGATGTGGCAGCACCGCCATCTGAGGCCTGGGCAGTATTGGTTGATGTTCAAAGGGTTGCGCCATGCGTGCCGGGTGCCACTTTGACAGAAAAGATTGAAGATAATGCCTATAAGGGTTCCATGAAGGTGAAACTCGGCCCGGTAAGCTTACTATTCGAGGGTGAGGCAAAGTTCGTTGAGCGAGATGATGCAAACTTTTGCGCCCGCATAAAAGCCGAGGGGCGTGAATCAAAAGGCCGCGGTGGTGCGCAGGCTGATGTGGATTTTTTATTAGTGGGAAGCCGAGAGGGCTCCGCAGTTACGATTATTACTGATTTAACGCTCAATGGTCCAGTTGCCCAATACGGTCGGAGCCAAGGTATAATTGCTTCTGTCGCGGAAGAAATGGTAACGCGGTTTGCCGATTGTTTGCGGGACAAAGTATTGACCCAGAATGACGGAGTAGGTGTTTCGGTCTCCCCTAAAGCTCCTATGCAAGAACAAAGCACTACCACTTCTGGCATGAATATCCTGTTCGGTGCGCTGAAACGATGGGTAAAAGAACTCTTTAGTAGAGGATTGTAGAAGTGAAGCCACCAGTCTTTACCTATCATAGACCGACAAGCCTGTCTGAGGCACTCGACATGCTTGCCGAATTTGAGGATGCAAAAATTCTGGCTGGCGGCCAATCGCTGATGCCAATGATGAACTTTCGATATGTGATGCCGGAGCATGTCATCGATATAAACCGCATACCGGAAATCGCACAAATCGAAGAAACCGGTGAGGGCATAAAATTTGGGGCCATGGTGCGCCACAATCAAGCTAAGAATTCTAAGGGTGTGGTAGCAAGATGTCCCTTGATTTCCCATGGTTTGGAATTCGTAGCTCATATTCAAATTAGAAATCGCGGCACCATTGGTGGTTCGGTTGCCCATTTAGATCCGTCTGCGGAGTGGCCGGGTTTGTTGGCAGCGCATGACGCCGTGATGCATGTCCAAAGCAAAGGCGCTAACCGAGATGTGCCTATCGCTGAGTGGTCCTTAGGATACATGACGCCCAACATCGAGGAAGGTGAAATGCTGACAGGTGTTTCGGTGACGGCTTGGCCTGCAGGACATAGTTACGGGTTTGCTGAACTTGCGCGACGTAAGGGTGACTTTGCGTTAGCGGGTGCGGCGGTGCTTTTGAATTTCGCAGGCGATAAAATCGATCGAGCGGCTATTGCCCTGATAGGCGTTGACACCGGCCCGGTCCGTCTTCCGGATGCAGAATCACTTTTAAAGGATGAATGTTGGTCTGACGCGTTGCTTGAAGAGGCTGCAAATAAGGCCAGTGTTGTTTCCGGACTCGACGATGTCCATGCCACGGCGGCTTATAGGCAGAAAATTGCAGTCGTCATTGTGCGACGGGCGTTGGAGCAGGCTGTAGCGCGATACAACGGCGAGGCGATGGCAGCATGAGTGATCGGCACAAAATTACTGTTAACGTGAATGGAAAACCCTTCAACAGAGAAGTAGAAGGTCGGCACACGCTAGCGGATTTTTTGCGCCATGGACTGGAATTGACGGGTACGCACCTTGGGTGCGAGCACGGCGTTTGTGGCGCCTGCACCGTATTGGTGGACGGCAAAACCGCTCGCGGTTGTCTGATGTTAGCGGTTCAAGCAGATGGGTCTGAAGTAATAACGGTGGAAGGTTTAGCGAAAGATGGTGCGCTTAATTCGCTGCAACAAGCCTTTATGGATAATCACGCATTACAATGTGGATTTTGCACACCTGGAATGTTGATGACATTAACCGAGCTTCTGACGGACAACCCGAACCCAAATGAGCAGGAAGTACGTGAGGCAATTTCAGGAAATATATGCCGTTGTACGGGCTATCAGGGGATCGTAAATGCCGCTTTAGCCGCAGCGGGCAAACAGGACGGTTGAAAGATCTTTTCAAGGGGGAGTCGGTTATGACTGACGACAGACTAATTTTCGAGGAAAAAGCGCCTTATCTAAACATTACGGTCAATAGACCCGATGAGGGTAATAAGTTTTTAGATGGGATGTTGGTTGATTTGGCCGATAGGATCAATGAAGCAACCGAGCAGGGGGGCTTTAACGGCATAGTGTTGCGTGGTGTAGGTAAAGATTTTAGCCATGGCCGCGAGCAAAAAATTGGCGCCGATGGACCACCTTCAAATGCTTATGATGCGCGCACCCGTTTTATGGATAAAATTCTAAATGTGTATGCTGCGTTTCGTGCATTTCCATCACCTATTATTACGGTTGTCCAGGGTAAGGCGCTCGGTTTTGCTTGCGCGCTAGTAGCATGCTCAGATATTGCCTTTGCTAGCACAAACGCAACTTTTGCTCTGCCGGAAATGCATCACGGTACCCCACCTACCTTGGCGATTTCAGCCCATACAAAAGTCGCAGCGAAGACTATTGCGCACCTGGTTTATTCGGCGGAAGAAATTGACGCCCACCATGCTTTAGCGTCAGGGCTTATAAGTCGCATCGTTGAGTTGGATCAATTGGATGCAACGGTAGAGCGTTTTCTCGAAACTTTGGCTGGCTTTGACCAAGTGGATATCGCGACAGTGAAGAAATATATTGCTACCAGCCCGGGACTGCCGCCTGATATCGCTTCCGACCTTGCGGGTTACACTATGGCGACAATAAAGTCGCGCCATAATAGCTACAAATAGCAGTAGTCGGTAAATGCCTTCCTTCGGATCATCTGCAAAGCGTGTCGAGGACCCTGTTCTTCTTAAGGGCGAGGGTCAATTTACTGACGATATCCATATGCCCGGCGTACTTTATTCCGTGATGCTAAGAAGCCCATTCGCTCACGCACGAATCAAGTCCATCGACACATCCGAAGCTTTGGCAATGGAGGGTGTTCATCTGGTCCTCATCAATGCTGATTTGGAGAGAGAGTACAATACGACGCAACTGCCATTAATGGTGCCCAATCCGCTTATCAGCAAGCCGCTAACTCCTTACATATTGGCTAAGGAAGCGGTGAGATATGTGGGGGAGCCCATAGCCTTAATCGTAGCTGATGATCGATATATCGCTGAAGATGCGCTCGAGCGCGTGTTTGTTGATTTTGATCCACTGCCGGTGGCGGCAGATTTTCGTGACGCTGCGAAAGAGGGCACGCCGACGGCCCATGAAGAAATCGATGACAATATCTGTGCGGAATTTACGCAGGCTTTCGGGGATGCGGAAAGCGTTTTCACAAATGCGCCTCATGTTTTCAAAGATACCTTCTTTCAGCATAGGGGCGCAGCTCATCCATTGGAAACCCGGGCTATGATGGCGCATTACGATCCTGTTACCGATCATATGACATTCTATGCAGCAAGCCAGTCACCGCATCGAGTTAGGGAGATCTACGCTAAACTACGCGGCATCGACGACAATCAAGTGCGCGTGCTGGTGCCGGATATAGGTGGCGGATTTGGGGCCAAGGGCCAAACCTATCCCGAGTATTTTTCAGTTGCGGCTGCGTCTCGACATTTAAAGCGTCCGGTCAAGTATATGGAGGATCGCCGCGAAAACTTCACCGCGACTCATCACGAGCGTGATCAATTGTGGGATGCAGAAATCGCGTTCGATGAGGATGGTACGTTGCTTGGTTTTCGAGGCACCATGCTGCACGACGCTGGCGCATATGTACCATGGTGTATCATCACACCGTTTATAGCCGCATCCACCGTGCCCGGTCCGTATTTACTGCCGGTTTATGAAATGAAAGTAACTTGCGTGCTCACTAACAAGGTTGCGGTGACGCCGGTACGCGGCGCAGGTCGTCCACAGGCTGCCTTCACTATGGAGCGCATGATGGATTTAGCAGCACGCGAGCTGGGCTGGGATCCGGCGGAGTTGCGGCGTAAGAATTATATTCCTGCTGATAAAATGCCCTATCCTATGGGGCTAATTTTTCGTGATGGTAGCCCGATCACCTATGACAGCGGCGACTACCCTGGCTGCCATGATAAGGCGATGGCATTGTCCGGCTATTCGGATTTCAAGAAGCGTCAGGCTAAAGCCCTTGAAGAAGGACGCTACATTGGGATCGGCATTGGATCTTATGTAGAAGGAACCGGATTAGGCCCATTTGAAGGCGCAAATGTGCGCGTCTCACCAAGCGGAAAAGTGACGGTCCATTACGGCGCTTCGGCGCAAGGCCAAGGCCATCAAACGGTATTTGCTCAAATTGCCTCAGACCAGTTGGGTGTGCCGTTAGAAGATGTAAAGGTTGTAGGCGGCGATTCCCAGGGTTGTCCGTATGGCATTGGCACTTTCGCCAGTCGTGCAATTGTCAATGCTGGTAATGCGGTTTTTGTAGCGTCTGGTAATGTTAGGGAAAAAATATTGAAAGCAGCCTCTCACATGATGGAGGCAGCAGAGGAGGATTTGGAACTCGCTGATGGTAGGGTTGCCGTCAAGGGTGTGCCGGATTTGAGCAAGACACTCGGTGAGGTGGCCGAATTCGTTAATGGCAAGCCGGGCTTTACCTTGCCGGACGACTTGGAGCCGGGCTTGCAAGACCTAAGCTATTTCACTCCTAAACAAGCGGTTTACGCTAATGGCACTCACCTTGCTGAGGTCGAGGTAGATATCGAGACAGGCTATGTGAAGGTGCTAAAATACTGGACCGGTCATGATTGTGGTATGTTGATTAATCCGATGACAGTGGAGGGCCAGGTCTTGGGTGGGGTGGCACACGGGCTTGGTAATGCGTTGTTCGAGAGGATGCTCTATGACGAAAACGCTCAGCCGATGACGGTAAACTACGGTGAATACCTTATCCCACTTGCTACTGACATGCCCCATGTGGAGCAGGTGCATCAAGAAACGCCAACACCACAAAACCCGCTTGGTGTCAAAGGAGCCGGTGAGGGTGGCACCATTCCAGCTATTGCGGCCATTATTGGCGCAATCGATAATGCGCTGGAACCATTCGGCGTGCGAATTTCTGAAGCGCCCATTACACCGCCTCGGTTGCTTGAATTAATTGAAGCGGCCAAATCAAAATAAGGGAACACCGTTATGGACCTCGGTATCAAAGGAAAGCGAGCCCTCGTGATGGGGTCAAGTTATGGTATGGGCAATGGCGTTGCGCGCGCGTTGGCTGCGGAAGGAGTGGATATTGTTCTGACCGCTCGAAACCAGGAAACCCTGGATGCAGAAGCTACAGATATGTCCGATAAATTTGGAGTACGGGTGGAGGCAAAAGCGTGCGACTTGCTGAAAAGTGGTGACCTCGAGAACCTTCTCGATTTTGCCTACGACAAAATGGGCGGCATCGATATTCAGTTTAACAATTGCGGTGGTCCCCCGCGTCTACTTCCGTCGGAAGCAGATGAAAAACTGTGGCACGATTGGTTCGACGTTATAGTTATGTCGGCGGTCAAAGCGACCGGCGCCGCGCTGCCGGGTATGAAGGAAAACGGCTGGGGCCGAGTACTCACCATGACTTCTTCCAATGTCTATAACGCAGCGATCACTAATGTGCTGTCTAGTTCGTTCCGTATGGCGCTGGTCGGATGGTCAAAGGCGTTGTGCAAGGAAGTTGCAAAGGATGGGATTACCGTAAATTGCCTAGTGCCCGGTCGTATTTATACTGACCGCGTGAAGGCTGGTGATGAGGTGCGTGCTAAACATCTAGGCATCACGCCAGAGGAGGCGCGTAAACAAATGATCAAGTCTGCTCCTATGGGGCGGGATGGTACAGTTGAGGAAATGGGTGCCGTGGCGGTGATGCTGTGTGGCAATCCAGCGGGCTATATAAACGGTTCCGTTATCCGCGCTGATGGAGGACGTGTCGGCGTAAACTTCTAAGCTGGGTTTGCTCAATGAAATAATTCAAGTCTATGTATAAAGTTGAAGACCTATGTGGTGGCCATAAAACTTCCGTCAAACACGTATGTTGAGTAGGAGCATACTTGATGTGTTCCAGCCGTTGTTTGCTGAGTGGATCAAACTACTGGATCACGAACAAACGGATAGAGCGGTCCAAAATCCCCAATCAGGCTCATATGGGCGACCAATCCTGTTTTTGGCTTCCAGACGTAAACCGGACAACCAGATGGCTCGAGGCTGAAGCCTTCGGATGAACCTGGGGTTAGTGGCATTGGTAGTTGGTAGGCGACGCTTGGTGCAATGGAGGCAACGGTGCCAGCCCATTGAACTTGGATATGTCTATGCAAGTGGCCGCACGCAATCCAGACGATTTGGGGATGTTGCTTTACCAACGCCTCTAACGCTTCTGCATTTTTGAACGAATGTCTATCTAAAAAGTCGATGCCGGTCAGAAATGGTGGGTGATGCATACAGATAAAGGTGGGCTTGCCGGGGGCTTCGGCAAGTCGATCGGACAGCCATCCGAGGCGCGTGTCGCAGATCTCTCCACCGTTTCTGCCTTCAATCAGTGTATCTAATGCGATCAATCGGAGTGGAAAGTCATCGATGACATATTGTAGGAAAGTACCTTCTCGGGGGAGGTAGCCTTTATCAGCGAACGTATCGCGAATCAAAGCACGGTCATCATGGTTCCCGGTGATCACATAGTAGGGTGCTTTTAGTCGTTCGAGCTTATTACGGAAGTATCCATAATTTTGACGGACGGCTTTTTGCACCAGATCGCCCGTCGCAAGCACGATATCAGGTGATCGAGTCCAGCTATTGATATGATCTATGGCCGCATTAAGTGCCGCGTCGGTATCAACCTTCTGCTTTAATAAAATACCATCATCGCGCAGATGCATATCAGATATTTGTGCGATGACCACGGTTTGTGAATCAGAACCTATTGGGCTCGTAGACTTTTTCATTAGATTTTACCGGCGTGGTCGCTGGAAGCTGCAGCTATTTCAACGATGCATAATAATCTTGCAGAATTTTTACAACCTCTGGGCGGCTAAATTCAGCGGGAATATCTTCGCCCTTGATAAGCATTTCACGTTGCATCGTTCCGGATATGTTGACGCGATATTTGTCGTCGTGCGGACAAGTTTTATCTGTAGCCATGCCATAGCATTTCTTACAGTAGAAAGTTATGCCGATTTTCAAAGGTTTTGTGATGAGTGCCCCATCCCAGAGGGTGTCAAAAACATGCTGGGCATCAAACGGCCCGTAGTAGTCGCCGACGCCTGCGTGATCACGGCCCACTATTAAATATGCACAGCCAAAGTTTTGTCGGATTAGTGCATGAAATAGCGCCTCTCTAGGACCTGCATAGCGCATTTCGATTGGATAGCCTGCTTGGACGGCGGTGTCTTCGACGAAGTAATTGTCGATCATCGCAGCGATAGCTTTGGTGCGCGTTTCCGCTGGAATATCACCCTCTTTTAATTTCCCGAGAACTTGGTGAATAAAAACACCGTCGGTTACTTCGAGAGCAATTTTTACAAGATGTTCATGACTGCGATGCATGGGATTACGAGTTTGGAACGCAGTGACCTTTGACCAACCCATTTTTTCAAAAAGGTCGCGCGACTCCTTGGGGCGTAAATACAGATCTTTATACAAATTTGGCATTACGCCTTCGTTGAAAACAACCACAGGGCCAGAGAGATTGACGCCTCGTTGCCCTAAAACCTTAGCGACGCCAGGGTGATCTTTGTCCGTCGTACCAAAAACATTCTGGCATTCAAACTCGTGGTCAATAGTATATTTCTCGGTGACCGTCATAGTTGCCAAGATTTCCCCAGAATCTTCATCTACGAGCGCAACTTCCTCGCCATCTTTAATGGATCCGGCGAGTGTTTCATCGGCTGACAATGTGACGGGAATTGGCCAAAAAACACCATTGGAGAGTTTCATCTCACCGCAAGTACCTTTCCAATCAGCTTCGCTCATAAAACCTTCAAGCGGCGTATAGGCCCCCATCGAAAGCATCAGTACATCAGACGTTTCCCGGCTTGTTAAAGGGACTTGTTTAAGACCCTCCGCCCTTTTCAGCGCGCTGGCTTGCTCGGTTTTAGGCAGTAATCGTGGATTGAGCGCACTGCCGCCATGCGGGGGGACTAAAGTGGACATGATGCTTCCTAACAATTGGGATTATGTGATTGCGCCTTTTCTAGCAAGGCAAAGGTACAGGTGACTAGATATTTCGCGCAAAACGCTGAAAGATATATAAGGAGGAAATGTGGTCATTATAAAACTGCATTCATGGGCTAAAACAAATAGGTTACAAAATGTTGATTGCGGGCTGTCACTAACAAATGACAGTATTACCCATTAAAACGCGTGAATAATAACGGGTAATTATGCTGCTGATGACGGAATACGGGGTAAAGACCTCGGTGGTTGGTCTCAATGTTCTCGTGTCTATTTTTTATTGAACCCGAGCGGTTTTTATAAGACGACATGACATCTATAAAGATCTAGGGGACGTTCGACACAAATTCGACCTTGGGTTAGCGTGCAGGCCAAGGTAAAATTTGCCCCAAATTGAGCGGTTTCGCCGCACCAAAAAGCGCGGTTTCGCCCTTGACCCACCTCTAATCTCAAGCCATATTTATTTTTAACTGCGATCAGCTTCATCCTAGTAATCAAGCGTTCTTACGTCAGGGTGCGTAGAGATTTTTGGGTGTTGCACTTAGTTATAATGGATCAGATTTGGGGAGTTCTATGTTCAGCATCAATCCCTTTGCCGAACTTTCGTCGACAATATCACCCGCTGTGATGCAGGCTTATGTGATCATCATGATCGCCCTGGTCGCTGGTGGTACATTGTTCGATATAGTTCACAAAAAGAGTGCCAAGTACTTTTTTAGTAATTGGCGGAAAGCGCGCGAAAAAGGCTCACGCGACCTTGGTAGCGGTGAAGTTTTAGGAATTGCAGCTAAGACGGCTGTTGTCGAGGTGGCAACATCGGGCGAATTCTGTAGTGTAAAGCGAAGAATTGCTCACTTACTTACCATGTATGGCTTCATTGCTTACATTGTTACAACTTGTATCATGGTGTTTGCTACCTCACCCACTGCGCCCATCGTCGCTCAACTCTGGTGGCTCGGTGCTGCCATGATTTGCTTGGGCGGCTATTGGTTCTGGTTCTTCATTCGTGTGGATGTTGCAGCGGAAGGCAATTCACCGTTCCGTATTATGCGGGCCGATTTGTTTGTCCTGTCGCTTCTAGTGAGTGCGACTTTGGGCCTGGTATGGGCTTATTTGCAAGCGACCGGCAGCGCCTGGGCCATGCTGAGCCTGGGTTTATACTTGATTGCGACCACAGTGTTCTTTGGGTCGGTTCCCTGGTCTAAATTCTCACACATGTTCTTTAAGCCAGCAGCGGCGTTGCAGAAACGTGTGGCTGAGGCGGATGGCTCGCGAAGCAATCTGCCGTCGCCGGCTGATGAACCGGAACAATTTGGAAGTGCTCGCAGGCAGCCACATCATTACTAATATTAGACTACCTATCACTCGTCTTCGATACAGAGGATAACGGAATATCATGCCTACATTTGTTTATATGACGCGTTGTGACGGCTGTGGACATTGTGTCGACATCTGCCCTTCGGATATCATGCACATCGATAAAACTTACCGACGTGCATACAACATCGAACCTAATATGTGCTGGGAATGTTTTTCCTGTGTGAAGGCATGTCCGCAAAATGCGATTGATGATCGTGGTTATGCAGACTTTGCGCCGATGAACCATTCAGTCCGTGTACTTCGGGAAGAAGCCAAGGGAACAATCTCTTGGAAGCTAAAGTTTCGTGATGGAACAGAGAAGAACTTTGTTTCGCCGATCCGGACCACAGAATGGGGATCGATTAAATGTTCGTCAGATTACGATGCACCTAGTGATGAGGCAATCAATTCGCAAGAACTTGCTCACGAACCTGATGTGCTTAACATTGAAGGTGGGTTGCCGACTTTAAAGCCCGATCAACTTAAGCAAGGAGTGATCTAATGGGGCTCTTCAGTAAAAGAAAAACAGTTTATGTAGACTCCGACGTCCTCGTCGTGGGGGGCGGTATGGCTGGTTGTGGAGCGACCTACGAATCCCGCTATTGGGGACGTGATTTGAAAGTTGTCTGCGTTGAAAAAGCAAATATCCAACGCAGTGGCGCTGTCGCACAGGGCCTCTACGCTATCAACTGCTATATGGGTATGCAGTGGGATGAGAACCAACCTGAAGACCATGTCCGCTACGCACGGAACGATCTCATGGGGCTTGTACGTGAGGATTTAGGCTACGATATCGCGCGTCACGTAGACTCTACGGTTCACAAATTTGAAGAGTGGGGCCTGCCGATCATGAAAGACCCAGAAACGGGCCGCTATTTGCGCGAAGGAAAATGGCAGATCATGATCCATGGCGAAAGCTATAAACCGATTGTTGCTGAAGCTGCCCGCAAGGCTGCGACTGAAGTTTATAATCGGATTATGGTGACCCATCTGTTGACGGATAAAAACAATCCTAATCGGGTGGCTGGTGCCGTTGGCTTCAACGTGCGCACAGGGGATTATTATGTGTTTCGTGCCAAGGCCGTTATTGTGGCAGCTGGTGGTGCGTCACACATATTTAAACCGCGGGCGGTTGGTGAAGGTATGGGACGCACTTGGTATGCACCATGGAGCAGTGCCTCAGCCTATGCATTGCCTATCCAGGTTGGTGCGAAGATGACGCAGATGGAAAACCGCATCGTGCTCACCCGTTTCAAAGACGGGTATGGGCCTGTCGGCGCTTACTTCCTGCATTTGAAAACGTATACTGAAAACGCATACGGTAAAAATTACGAGCCTACCTGGTACGATCAGACTAAGGAATTGGTTGGTGATTATATCGATCGTGAACCGGTACCAACCTGCCTTAGAAACCACGCATTTCTTGAGGAAATCAAAGCAGGTCGAGGCCCAATCCGTATGGTAACCAAAGAGGCTTTCCAAGATCCGCATAAGGAAACTGTAGGCTGGGAAAACTTTCTTGGTATGACGATAGGTCAAGCTGTTGTTTGGGCATCACAAAATATTGATCCTAAATATACTAACCCGGAACTGACCACCTCTGAGCCTTATGTCATGGGTTCTCACGCGACGTGCTCTGGTGCATGGGCGAGCGGACCGGAAGATTATGCGCCGGATGAATACCAGTGGGGTTATAACCGTATGATGACCGTCGAGGGCCTGTTCGGCGCGGGCGACACCATCGGTGGTACAGCTCATAAGTTTTCGTCGGGTTCGTTTACAGAAGGGCGGATTGCGGCCAAAGCAGCTGTTAAATATGTCAATGATCTCGGCAATAACCAGCCGGAAGTTAGTGAAACGGAATATAAGGATCTGGAACAAGTTATCTTCCAGCCGCTGGAGACTTATAGTGTTGGTCGTAACGAGATTGTTGCCGGCACTGTTTCGCCGAGCTACATCCTGCCGATCCAAGGTCTACAGCGTCTTGAAAAAATTATGGACGAATATGTTGGTGGTATCAGCGCCCACTACTCGACCAATGAACCGATGCTCACTCGTGGGCTCGAGTTGCTTGGCATGTTAAAGGAAGACCTTGCCCATCTTGGAGCTGAAGATCTTCATCAACTTCAGCGCGCCTGGGAATTGCAACATCGCGTTTTAGCTTCAGAGTGCGTCACGCAGCACACAATGTTCCGCACGGAAACACGTTGGCCAGGCTATTACTATCGGGGCGACCACCCGAAGTTGGATGATAAAGACTGGCATTGTTTCACGTTGTCCCAATTCGATCGGCAATCCGGCGAATGGGCTATGGAAAAGGCGCCGGTCTATCATATCGTCAACTAAGCAGACGGACTAACTTCAGCCAGTAAATGGCAATGGGGCCGGCCGCAGTAATGCTTACCGGCCCCTCATGTTGAGTGACGAAGGGTCCGTCCATGGCTGAAGGCTACGCTGCACTTTTCCTTAGCGCTTTTCTTGCAGCAACAATTTTGCCGTTCTCTTCCGAAGTACTTCTGCTCGGTATGGCTGCCAACGGGAATTGGCATCCTTTGTCCTTGTTTCTATTTGCCACTAGCGGCAATGTTTTTGGGTCTGTTGTAAATTGGGCCTTAGGGGTATTTTTTCTTCACTGGCGTGAACATCGTTGGTTCCCGGTTAGGCCATCCCAATTGGCAAAGGGGGAGTATTGGTTCAATCGGTTTGGCCTGTGGACATTGTTGTTAGCGTGGGTGCCAATTGTGGGTGATCCACTCACGATTGTAGCCGGCGTTTTGCGGGTTAGGTTCTGGTTATTTCTGTTATTGGTGAGTATAGGTAAAGCCGCCCGTTACGCTGTTTTATTAAAATTGTTTGGTAGTCTCTAGTTACCTCCTCAGTGATTGGGCGTATCTCGAGATTCAATTTTAAAGAAAAATTCGGGAAAATTTATTCGTTAGTGGATCCTTATGCCACTATTGTTAGCCCGCATACTTTTCGAAAACCCGGTTCTAAAAGGTAAATTCATATGACTAAAGCGAGAGCGCGGTTGAGAGCAAAAGCAAAAGCAGCCGAGAAAGCGAAAAAACGGGCGGCAGGTGCAGGCCAGAAAGATAAGCAAGTACCGCCAGATCGATTTGACCCGGGGAATAAGTCAATAAAGAGCCCTATGGTAAATGCTAATTCAAAGGGTAGTGGGCCCGCTAGGCGCGGATCCGCCCGCTCTCGTTAGACTAATGGACGCCATTACTTTCTGAGACCGGACAGCTTCTCCCAATCATACAATGGTGTTTCTTTGTCTTTGAAACGCCGAACAGCTTCCTTGTGAAAGTCCGTCTCACGCACCAGACACTGCGCGTAGACTTCTAGTTCCATCAATGTCCGGAAATCCTGATTGAAGGCCTGGTTGAGGATATTTTTCGATGCCGCTATGGCGTCTGTGGAAGCATGGGTGAGGCGACTTGCATATTCGCGGGTCTCTTCCATCGCTGTATCTTGGCCCACCACTTCGAGCACCATGCCTAGTTCTTTGGCTTCTTCAGCATAAACGCGGCGGCCCGAATAAATCAATTCTTTTGCCCGTTGCTGTCCTACAAGGCGCGGTAAAATATAAAAGCCGGCCCAATCCGGTACCAGCCCAATGCGCGCGAAAGCCTGCATAAAGAAGGCTCTTGGCGTTGCAAAAACAAAGTCAGCTAGTAATGCGATGTTGCAGCCTGCACCAGCAGCTGCGCCGTCGACTAAGCTAATAACCGGCAGCTCCAGATGAAGGATGTCATAAATTCGGTGGTGGCCAGAGCGCATCCGAGTTCGGTGATCCATCGGCGTCATTTTTCGCTTTGCCATACCTTTAACGTCGCCGCCTGCGCAAAAATGCCCGCCTGCACCGGTCATGATAACGGCTTTTACCTCTTCACCGGCTTTCGCCTTGATCTCGCCCAGAGCACCTTCGATATCGACACGCATTTCTTCGCTGAGTGCGTTGCGAGCTTCGGGGCGGTTAAAAGTGATAGTGGCAATCTTGTCGCTGATATCGAGCATGAGATGAGTATAGGTCATGATGATCCCCGGATGGTTGTGGTAAGCCTAACGACGGACATTTTAGTAGATGTCGCCATTCTATTAATGCGCAATTTACGGCACCGGGACAATTGCTTTCAAGAGTGGTAGGTATGTTAACGTTTTGCTCAGTTCATTGATGCTTTAACTGGTGTAGATATTCATTAAGAGGACCTCTAGGACTATTTAACAGTCGATGTCACAGCCATTGATCACACACGTCCGCTTTGTGTGGTCAGGATAGGCACCTTTGGGGTGATAGAACGGCTTTGAAGATTACTATCTCTAAACAAGGCTTCAATCAGTTAGTGGATTGATTTTAAGTTCTATTTTGAATGTGTGATGAAACACACAGTTAGATAAAATTTTGTGTTTTAGTGTAGCAAATATTCCGGTATATTCCCGCCGGGATAGGAGATTGTTAAAAATGTAGTGTAATACGGTTGAGGTGCCAGTATGGCCCAAATGATCCGCCTGTCCAACATTGATCAGATTGATACGCCTGAACTTTTTCCGCTACAATCCGTTACCGTCATAGATCCAGCTGGAAAATCGCTCGTCGAGGTTCCTGGTGGCGACTTGTTATTGAATGCGGAATATAACCGCGATGGCGAGGATTTAGTCCTTGAAAATGAGGACGGAACCAAAGCAATTATCCAGAATTATTTTGCTATGGATCCGAAGCCGGATTTAGCAACGGCAGATGGTGCCGTGATTATGCCAAAAGTAGCGATGGCATTAGTTGGGCCCCTCGCACCGGGCCAATACGCGCAAGCGGACCCTCAAGCTAATGCTGGTTCTGCTGTCGGCGAGATCACCAATATGTCGGGGACTGTCCAGGTCACTCGGAAGAACGGTGTGGCAGAAACGATAGAAGTGGGCGCAAAAATTTTCGAAGGCGACGTCATTGCGACGAAAGGCACTGCAACTGCGGCCTTAGTGTTTATTGATGGTACTTCCATGTCAATTGCTGAAAGTGCCCGACTAGTCATTGATGAATTAGTCTACAATCCAGGTTCGTCTAAAGCCTCCTTCAATTTAGTCCAAGGTGCATTTGCGTTCGTTTCGGGCTCTATTGCTAAAGAAGGTAGCGACACAATGACCGTGCAGACGCCGGTTGCCACTATTGGTATCCGTGGCACCAAAGCTACCATTAAGGCCGACCAATCTAGCAATACCGTCAAAGTTGTTTTACTGCCGGAAGCTGATGGCAGTATTGGTACAATTTCGATCAAAACGGCGAGCGGCGAGACATTCCTTACCCAGCCTTTTCAAGCAGGTAGCTCATCAAGCAAATTTGATGCTCCCCAAGATCTTGGTACCTACACTAAAGAACAAGTGCAGCAGGAATTCGGTGCGACGCTAAGTAATATGCCAAGTCAAGAGACCATAAATCAATCAGTCTCCAAGCAGCAAGCTGCTGCCGCTGCTGCCACGGAGAATGCAGAGGCGGATGCTGAGGCAGGTGAGGAAAAAGGCGAAGGTAAGGGCGAAGGTAAGGGCGAAGGTAAGGGCGAAGGTAAGGGCGAAGGTAAGGGCGAAGGTAAGGGCG
>MDTA01133559.1_pt1 | contig 205375 bp, 185 predicted proteins | sample 811151 | NCBI WGS metagenome assembly MDTA01 (sample SAMN05326648, study PRJNA326480) | marine metagenome | isolation source: seawater | place: Indian Ocean: South | collected 2010 | reverse complement strand
GCTTGAACTCCTCGCTGTGCGTCCTTCGTCTTCCCATGATAGCCTCCAGTTCGAGTGAAACACCTTATCTCGGTGTCCTTCAAACCGGGGACAGGCCAATTCTGCTAGTTTGGTGGCGGCGTAATGTTTTTTATGATGAGTAGCGTATCCTTTTAGTGTGGGAAGGGAGCTATCATCTCCGAGTAACAACAAGTACTGAAGGTACGTGCTTTGCCAGTATTCATCGTTTTTATCTTCATGACTAAAGGCTTCAAAAGCAGCCCTTACTCCGTCCATGTTATTGTCGACATATGCATCGAAAAGTCGAAAGTGAATATCGCGATTGTTCTCGTCGCCTTTTTTTGTCGAATCACGACTATCTGTTATCGTGTCTTTTTTGTCTTCATCTATCGGATTTGCTTTGGTCTCAGGCGCAATCTTTTTTTGTGTTTCTAATTCTTCGGCTTCCTGTGGTCGAGTTTTGACCCCGATACCTTTCTCATTAAAGCTTACAGAATCAAATTTTGAATGATTTCTGATCACAAGTATTAGACCTAAAAGCATTGTTATAGCGACAACAATGGCTGCCCCGGAGCCTGAGAAGATAAGGCTTAGATAGTCGTACACCGAATGAACTTGATTGGAATGCTCTGTCATATTGAGGGAGGCCTTAATTTATACAGTGAGTTTCGCGGCTCTAGTTTGCAAATACTTTCGCGTTCTGATCTCAAGTCAATCATGTTTGCTATTAGGAATTGAGGTCAGTAGCACTTTTTGCTACGTTCGGAGTATTCAGCTAGATATCTCCATAACAGATTCTATTTTTGGACTGGTTATCTAATAATGTGACGGTGGCAAGCATTCTAATGTAGATGCCGCTTGGTTACCGCCGCTTTCCCTTCGCACCCCTCGGCTTGCTCCGAATATTACTCACCGTCCCCTCTGACTTCTTTATCCGGCCTTCGGAGCTTGCCTCGACGCGGGCCTCGATATCCGACTGACGGGCGAGCGGATCATCGGAAACAGCAAGCTCCACGTCCTGCAATCTCTTGATCTCGTCCCGTAGCCGCGCGGCGGTTTCGAATTCGAGGTTGGAGGCGGCTTCGCGCATCTGTTTTTCGAGGGCGTCGAGATGGGCCTTGAGGTTGTGGCCGGGCCCGGAGAATTCCTCCGCTTCCTCCGCAAACCCGCCGCGCGTTTGCCTGTGACCAACAAAAGTCTGGCCCATGGCGGCTTTGGCGCCTTCGTCCTCCGACTGGGCGATCTCGGCGATTTTCGCCTTCACCGTGGCCGGGGTGATGCCGTGCGCCTTGTTATGGGCGAGTTGTTTTTCGCGGCGGCGCTCCGTTTCCCCCATGGCCCGCTCCATGGAGCCGGTGATTTGATCCGCATAGAGAATGACCCGGCCGTCGACGTTCCGCGCCGCGCGGCCGATGGTCTGCACCAGCGAGGTTTCCGAGCGCAAAAAGCCTTCCTTGTCGGCGTCGAGGATCGCCACGAGCTGGCATTCGGGAATGTCGAGGCCTTCGCGCAACAGGTTGATGCCCACCAGCACGTCGAAGGCCCCAAGACGAAGATCGCGGATGATCTCGATCCGCTCCAGCGTGTCGATGTCGGAATGCATGTAGCGCACGCGCACGCCCTGTTCATGCATATATTCGGTGAGGTCCTCGGCCATGCGCTTGGTGAGCGTCGTCACGAGCACGCGCCCGCCTTTCTTGGCGACGGCCTTGCACTCGGCGATGACGTCGTCGACCTGGTTCGATTTTTCGCCGGTGACGGGGCGCACCTCCACCACCGGGTCGACGAGGCCCGTGGGGCGGATCACCTGTTCGGTGAAGACGCCGCCGGTGCGATTGAGCTCCCAGTCGCCGGGCGTTGCGGAAACGTGCACCGTCTGCGGGCGCATCTTCTCCCACTCCTCGAATTTCAGGGGCCGGTTGTCCATGCAGGAGGGCAGGCGGAAGCCATATTCGGCGAGGGTCTTCTTGCGGTTGAAGTCGCCGCGGAACATGGCGCCGATCTGCGGTACGGTAACGTGGCTTTCATCGCAGAAGACGAGGGCGTTTTCCGGCAGATATTCGAACAGGGTCGGGGGCGGCTCGCCCGGCTGGCGGCCGGTCAAGTAGCGCGAATAGTTTTCGATGCCGTTGCAGGCGCCGGTGGCGGCCATCATCTCAAGGTCGAACTGCACCCGTTGTTCGAGGCGCTGGGCTTCCAGGAGGCGGCCTTCCTCGCGCATGATGGGCAGAACGGTTTCGAGCTCGGCCTTGATCGCCTTCATGGCCTGCTGAAGCGTCGGGCGCGGCGTCACATAGTGAGAGTTGGCGTAGAGCGTCACCTCCTCAAGATCGCCGGTCTTCTGGCCCGTGAGCGGGTCGAATTCGGTGAGGCTTTCGATCTCGTCGCCGAACATGGAGACGCGCCAGGCGCGGTCTTCATAGTGCGCGGGGAAGATCTCGATGGTGTCGCCGCGGGCGCGGAAGGCGCCGCGGGCGAAGGCGTTGTCATTGCGCTTATATTGCAGCGCCACGAGATCGGCGAGGAGCTTGGTGCGGGTCAGCTCCTGTCCGACCTTCAGGGAGAAGGTCATGGCGGTGTAGGTCTCCACCGAGCCGATGCCGTAAATGCACGACACCGAGGCGACGATGATCACGTCGTCGCGTTCGAGGATCGCCCGCGTCGCGGCGTGGCGCATGCGGTCGATCTGCTCGTTGATGGAGGATTCTTTTTCTATGTATGTGTCCGTACGCGGAACATAGGCCTCCGGCTGGTAATAGTCGTAGTAGGAGACGAAATATTCCACGGCGTTGTCGGGGAAGAACGCTTTGAACTCGCCATAGAGCTGGGCCGCGAGGGTCTTGTTGGGCGCAAGGATCAGGGCCGGGCGCTGGGTCGCCTCGATGATCTTGGCCATGGTGAAGGTCTTGCCCGTGCCGGTCGCGCCCAAGAGCACCTGGTCCCACTCGCCGGTCTTGATCCCTTCGGAGAGTTCCTTGATCGCCGTCGGCTGGTCGCCCGCGGGTTCGTAATCGGACACAACCCTCAGCGGTTTCGAGCGCCCGGTTTTCTCCGGCCGCTCGGGACGGTGCGGCGTCCACTCGGCGAGCGGCGTCGCCAGCCGGTCGTGATAGGTGGCGACGGCCTCGGAAAACCCGCCCTTGGTCACTTCCTCTTGCGGGGTGACGGGCTGGGCTTTCGGGCGCCGGGCTTTCGGGTCGTATCCGGGGCGGTGTGTGGACTTGGCTGGCATCCGGAGAACATAGGGCGAACCTGTGGAAATGGAAGAGGGCGCCGCGCGCCGTCAAAACCGGCTTTCGCGCCGACCGCCCCTCACGGCCGTCACGGAAACGTCGTCGTAATAATGTTATAACAGGCGGCAATGACGCCAAGCGTAACAAAGTAAAATGCGCAAGGCCGGCAAAAGTTCTTGCTAAAAAAGATAGAGCGGCTCCTATTGTATTATAGGGTTTTTACGGGGTGGTGGCATGGCGAACGTATCTTTCAGTTTTTTGGATAGACGCGCCTATAACGGCGATCAGCAGGTCGTTGAATACGCCTCCACAATTAGCGCCGGATCGAGCGAGTATTCCTATCTGACAACAGGCGGGGACGCGGTTTACCTGACCGGGACGTCACTCACAGATGACGGCAGCTTGCCGGTCAGCGGGACGGTGGAACAGATCGCCATCGACTTCGACAATGATGGCGCGGGCGCCGCGGAAATCATCATTACCGGCCTGTCGATCAATATCGCCGATCTGGGCATCGGCGTCTCCGGGAGTTCGGACGCCGTGCTCGCCCGGTTCTGGGAAACCGTCTTAGGCGGCGCCGATACGTTCGATTTTACATTCTCCAGCATGGCGAGTGCCGACTGGTCGGGCGACGGCGCTTTTATCACCGATGGGCTCCTGCATGTTGGCGGCGATGACGTCTTCCAGGGCGGAGGCGCGCCAGATACCTTTACGGGACGTTTTCCACGGCTTGTGGGAGACTATAACAGCGTTGATGACGGGCAGGCGATCGGCGGCGACGATACTTTCACCGTCGCCGGCGCGCGAACCCTAGTCGGCGACTTCATCATTTCCAGCACATCCGCAGAAGGCGGCGACGATATTTTTACGCCGTCCGCGATCCCTGACGACTCTACGGCGGGGTTTAGCATTTACGGTGACGTTGAAAGCTTCAGCGGGACGTTTGTCGGCGGCGATGATTTTATCGACTTGCGGTCCGCGACCGTACAGCCGACCCAAATTGTATTGGTCGGTGATGCGTCCACGGGAATCGGAAACCTGACCGCCGGCGACGACACCATTCATGGGTCGGCGCTGGGCGATGAAATTTACGGAGACATGCAGATTGTCGGCGGCGCCTCCGTAACCGGCGGCGCTGACATGCTCTTCGGCTATGATGGAAACGATACAATCGATGGCGGCGGCGGCAACGACACGCTTGAAGGTGGTGAAGGGGATGATTTCCTTATTGGCGGCGCCGGAAACAACAGTCTCTATGGCGACGCCGGCAATGACACGCTCATCGGCGGTGAGGGCAATGATACGCTCGAAGGCGGGGATGGCGATGATTATCTTGATTCCGGTCATCCAAATGACGGTTCGTTTCATTCGGACAAGCTCTATGGCGGCGCAGGCGATGACACGCTGGTCAGCGAATATGGAAGCGTTGCCCTTTACGGCGGGGTCGGAGACGACTTGCTTATCGGTTCCGCAGCGGCCGGTTATGCAACAACGGTCGTTTACGACCGCGATTTGCTGGGGCTGGGCAATACGCCGATAGACACGGCGTTTTCCGTTGTTCAAGCCGGAAACACCGTGTCCACAAGCACTGGTGAAACTGACACTTTGCAGAATATTTCCCGAATGAGCATAACCGGCGGTCGCGGCGATGACACCATTATTGCGGACGACCTCGTTCTCTTCGTCAACGCGAACTGGGGTGACGACTCGCTCATTGGCGGGAGTCAGAATGACACGCTTGCCGGCGAGCAAGGTCAGGATACGCTAGAAGGCGGCGGTGGGGCGGATGAATTATACGGCGGCGCCGGCAATGATACAGCGAGCTACGTCGGCTCAAGCGGTGCGGTTGCCGTTAATCTGCTTGCAGGAACTGCAAGCGGCGGTGATGCGCAGGGTGACATTCTGACCTCGATCGAAAATCTGATCGGCGCGAAGTTCAATGATACCTTGAGCGGCGACGCGCAGGCGAACATGCTTGATGGCGATAGCGGCCATGACGCTCTTTCCGGCGATGATGGCGATGACACGCTGGATGGCGGGGCCGGGAACGACACGCTGCGGGGCGGCAATGGCGACGACAGTCTTTTGGGTTCGTTCGGGGCGGACGAACTTCGGGGCGAGGGCGACGATGACTATCTCGACGGCGGCGGCGGCGCGGATACGGTTTACGCGGGCTTTGGCGACGATACGGCTTATGGCGGCGTGGGCGCGGACTATGTGACCGGCGGCGACGGGCAGGATGTGCTCGACGGCGAGAATGGCGACGACACGGTGATCGGCGGCGACGGCGATGACATGGTGATCGGCGGGGCGGGTTATGACAGCCTGTCGGGCGGCGACGGCAATGATACGCTCGACGGCGGCAATCTCGAGGATACGCTGCGCGGGCTCAATGACGACGACCTGATGCTGGGGGGCAATGACGAAGATTACCTCTCCGGCGGGCTTGGCGACGACACGCTGGATGGCGGCGGCGGACACGACACGCTGCTTGGCGGCGCCGGGAACGATTCCATCTTCGGCGATATCGGTCATGACTATCTGACCGGCGGCAACGGCGCCGACACGCTGGACGGCGGCAATGGGGACGACACGGTGATTGGCGGCAATGACGCCGACTCTCTGTTCGGCGGGGCCGGGATGGACAGCATCACCGGCGGCGGCGGCAACGACCTTCTCGACGGCGGCAATCTCGCCGACACGCTGCGCGGGCAGGACGGCGACGACGTGATGTATGGCGGCAATGACGCCGATCTTCTCTATGGCGGCAATGGGAATGACACGCTGATCGGCGGAGAAGGCGACGACACGCTGGCGGGCAATGGCGATGACGACCTCTTCGTGTTCAACGCCGGCGAGGGCGACGATGTGATCACCGGCTTCGCTGCGGGCGCGGGGAGCGAGGATGTGATCGATCTCTCTTCCTTCGATGGCGTCTTCGATGACTTCGCCGACGTGCTCGCGGCGGCCTCAGAGCTTGGCGGCGACGTGGTCATCGATCTCGGCGGCGGAAACTCCGTGACAATCGCCGGCGCAGCCGTCGCAGACCTCCATCAGGATGATTTTTTGTTCGGTTAGCCCGGCCAGGGAGTCGTTGCCCAACTGGAACATCAGGCGAACTTTCGAAACATGGATGGGGGAAAAGTCTTGCCGCGCGAGCGCCCGGCCATATGATAAAAGTCCCCAATTTGCGTAACGTAAGAAGATTCAATGGCTTCCGCCACGGGCAAGATCTGGCGCTTCGGCGCCGTGGCGTTTGATGAAGGCGCGGCCTCTCTCCTTCGCGACGATGACGAACGTGTTGCGCTGGATCGATCCTCGGCCGCCATTCTATCCGCATTGCTCGCCGCGCAGGGCGAGGCGATTCCAAAAGACCGGCTCCTGGAGATCGGTTGGCCCGGCCGCGTTGTGCATGAAAATTCGCTGGCGAAAGCTGTCGGCCGGCTGCGCAAGGCGCTGGGCCCCGAAGGCGAGAATCTCAAGGCGATCTACGGGGCGGGCTATTGTCTTGCGGTGACGAGTGAAGACGTGGATGCCGAGCACAGCCGGCCCCAGCCTCAAGGCCGGCGATTTCTTTTGCCGCTGGCGGGGGCGGCGCTTGGGGCCGTCGCAATCGTCCTGTTTTTAACGATGCCGCGCCAGCCTGAGAGCAGCGTTGAAACAGCGCTGGTTTCCAGCGAGCCTTCAAACACCCTGGGCCGGATTTTGTGGGTGGATGACAATCCACAAAACAACGCCATCGAAAAAAGAGCCTTCGAAGACAGGAACATCGCCGTCTATGCGGTCGAGACTACGGAAGAAGCGTTGGCGATGTTGTCCATGTATCCTCATTACGACGCAGTGATCTCCGATATGGGCCGAAATGGAGAACCCCTTGCAGGCTTCAAGCTGTTGGAGGAAATGCGAGCGCGAGGCGATGAGACTCCCTTCTACCTATACACGATATTGACGTCGGAGGCGCAGCATACCCTGCTTTCCGAAAAGGGCGGGCAGGGCGCGGCTGAAACGCGAGAGGGCCTTTATGGCTTTATCTATCCGCTGATGGAGCAAAAGATGGCCGAGCGGTGAAGGGCCGCCGGATGGAAACCTTCTTTCGCATTCGCTTCAAACCGCGCCTTAAGTCATTAATATAGAAGCTTTTTCATTTTCTTTCAGAATCTGCCAAGCTGATTTCAGAATCTTTCAGCATTTCAGGAAAGACCGTCGGCGCCTTTCTCGGTCAATCTGCGTTGGTCTGAGGGATGCAATCGGGGAGAGACGGCGCCCTTGCTTGGCGAGAGCCGGCGGGGATGGCGGCCAGGGGGCCTTCGGACCGCAACAACATCGGGCGCCGGGAGTCATCTCTGCGCCCGGTGCGTGCGCGTTGGCCATGACGCCGCTGAGCATAGTCCCCGGCGTCGTCATGGCCAGTCGCTTCCGCTCGTCGCACAACTCTTTTATCCGGTCCGATAGTGCTGTGGCCCCTGATTGTGGGGGCCTTTTTTCTCTACATCCGTCTTGTGAGGAAGCGTTCAGCGCGGCGCAAGCATTGCGGCCACAACCGTCCGAACCTCGCGTTTTCCGGAACCGGTCCGGCCACGATGTGTTTCTCAAGCGGAGGATAATATGACCAGAATTCTGACCATGATCGCCGCCATCGCCATCCTGATTTTGCTCGTCTTGTGGCTCAGAAATCCAGATCCGGCCGATGAGACGGACTTGCCGGCTGTCGACGCGCCGAATGTCAGCCTTGAAAGCAATACGGCTCCGGAAGACGCCGATCTTGATGTTGCTGCGCCGCGCGAGACCGATCCCGCGCTTGAAAGCGAGCCCGTTGATGTCGAGGTTGTTCGCGACAGCGAGGGCCGCCCGGAAGTGGGCGTCGGCGTGCCGGAAGGCGAGGGTCAAATTGACGGGGAAGTGGATGAAACGGAAGAAGACCCGTTGCTCGAAGCCGATGAACAGGAAGACGACGCCCAGCCTGAGCTCGGATAGCGTTCATTGCGTACAGCTTTTCCGCCGCTTCTTTAGGGTTTAGCTTTTCAGCGTCGGCGCCAGCGCAGTGACGTTGACGTCGACTTCCATGCCGAGAAAATCATTCATGTCCCCATGGAAAGAGCCGTCGAGCGGAACCGCTTGAGAGGGCGTTCGCGCCACGCCGGTGCGGATGAGATTGCCCGAAGCAATGAGGCCATTGGTGGGATCGAATTCAATCCAGCCGGCGCCGGGCAGGAACACCTGCACCCAGGCGTGGGTGGCGCCAGAGCCTTGCATGCCGCCCGGTTGATCCGTCAGCGGATCATAGAGATAGCCGGTGACGAAGCGCGCCGCGAAGCCGAGCTGGCGCACCGCTTCAATCATCAGAATCGCGAAATCGCGGCATGAGCCTTCGCCGAGTTCGAGCGTTTGACGGGGCTTTTGAATCCCGGGCTCCTCGCGGCGTTTATAAACATGCGTTTCGTGAATGGTGCTGTTGATCGTTGTCAGAATGGACCAGGTGTCGTCTCCCGCCTGACGTCTCAACGCATTCGCCCATTCATTAACGGCTGCTTCCGGATGATCGTATTCCGGCCGGATCAGCGCGATAAGGTCTGGAATCTGCTCTTTCGGATAGTCGAAAGGATAACGCTGCGCGGAGAGGGCGATCGGAAAGACCGGCACTTCGACGCTGCTGCGCACCACATTGAACGTGCAGGTGATTTCGAGCGATTCAGACGGCGGAGCGCTTGAGAAATCGAGAATCGTCTTTGAGTTGGAAAAAACGTCATGCACCCAGTGTTGGGCTGCGGCGGGATTGGCCGAAACTTCGAACGACGTCAGGCGCATGTCGTTGCTTTCGTGAGGCCGGAACATGGCGCGATGGCGCCCGAATGTCACCGGCTTTGAATACCGATAACGGGTGACGTGCGTGACCTGTAACAGATCGGTGCTGACGCTGGGTTTTGGAACGCTCATGACCGGCTACACTTAAGCTTTTCTTGTGACCTTATAAGGAGAAGCGGTCTTATTTTTCTGTTAAATGGCCGACGATGACCGCCGCGCCTTATGCCGGCTCAAAATAGCGGTCATTGACGGCGATGGCGAGCCCCATGATCTCCTGCTGGACATGGTCGAGATAGCGGTGAAGGGTGCGGCCGGAAAGCCGGGCCGGCGGGGAGTCCAGCCGTTCCCGCAGGGCGCTCGCCGCACGCTTGACCTCCTGGCCCGGGGCGGCGTCGAAATCGTCCTCCAGCTGCTTGATCTGGTAGAGCGCCGTTTCCGCCGCATTGGTGACGGAGAGGGGCAGCCAGGGATCGCAGAGAAGGAAATTTGCTGCGTCGGCCGGGTCTGCGTTGAAGGAATACCGCCGCTGGAACGCGTGGTAGCCGGACGCGGAACGCAAGAGCGTGTTCCACCAGGCGACATCCGGCGGCGCCGCTTCATCGTCATCGTCGCGGTCGAAGCGGAAATATTTGATGTCGATGAGACGCGTCACCTGGTCGGCGCGCTCCAGGGCGGCGCCGAGCTGGTTGAAGCGCCAGACCTCGTCGCGGTAACAGGTCGCCTCCATGACGCCGCGAAAAGTGAAACAGCTTTCGCGGATGCTCATGCAGATCTCACTGAGTTTCGACAGGGCGAAACGGCGGCGTTGCAGCGTCGCGATACTGCTGTGAAAAACCGAGATTTGCCGCCAGCTTTCGGTGGAGATCAGATGGCGCAAGGAACGCGCGTTTTCTTTTCCCATCTGCGATGCGTAGAAAATGGAATTCGGATTGGCCGCGTCGGAAATATAAAAATTCGCCACATTGAGCGCCGTGAGCGCCTTGCCGCGCTCTTCGAATGAGGTGGTGTCGGCAAAAACATTAAGGATCGGCGCCCAGGCGTCGTCGGAATCCTGGTCCGCGGCGAAGCTTTCGGTCACCATCAGGAGACGCGACAGGCTTTCAATCCGCTCCATATAGCGGCCGAGCCAGAAGGCGCTTTCTGCGTAACGGGATAACAACATCAGCGCAAAACCCAGGTGTCTTTGGAGCCGCCGCCTTGGGACGAATTGACGATGATCGATCCTTCCCGCATCGCAACGCGGGTAAGCCCGCCGGGCAGCACCCAGCTTTCCTTGCCTGTCAGCACGAAGGGACGAAGGTCTACATGGCGCGCCCGTAATCCGTTCTTGGTGAGCGTCGGCGATACGGAAAGCTGAATCATCGGCTGGGCGATGTAGTTTTTCGGATTTTTCTTAATGGCGCGCCGGACGCCCGCAATCTCGGCCTTGCTCGCCATGGGTCCGACGACAATGCCATAGCCGCCGGATTCGCCGACCGGCTTCACCACCAGGTCTTCCAGGTGCTCAAGCACATAATCGAGCGACTCTTTCTCGCGGCAGATATGAGTTTCCACATTGTCGAGGATGGGATCTTCGTCGAGGTAATATTTAATAATGCGCGGCATATAGGCGTAGACGGCCTTGTCGTCAGCGACGCCGGCGCCGACCGCATTGGCGATCGCCACCTTGCCCGCTTTCAGGGAGCGCATGAGGCCCGGCACGCCGAGCATGGAATCCTTGCGGAAGACTTCCGGATCGAGAAATTCATCGTCTATGCGCCGATAAATCATATGCACGCGCTCAAGACCGCCAATAGTCTTCATGAAGACGCGGTCTTCTTCGTCAACGATGAGGTCGCGACCTTCCACCAGGGCGACGCCCATTTCGCGCGCCAGGAATACATGCTCGAAATAAGCCGAGTTGAAAACGCCGGGCGTGAGGAGAACGACGCGCGGGTTCTGGATACGCGGCGGCGCCGTTTCGCGCAGGGTCTCGCGCAATTTCTGGCCGTAATTGGACACCGGCTCGACCTTTACCCCCTCCATCAGGTCCGGAAAGGAACGCATCATCAGATGCCGGTTCTCGATGACGTAAGACACGCCTGAGGGCGACCGGCAATTGTCCTCCAGAACGAGGAAATTGCCCTTGTCGTCCCGGATCAGGTCAACACCGCTGATATGGGTGTAGGTGTTGTGTGGGAGCTTCACGCCCACCATTTCCTTGCGGAAATTCTTGTTCCCCGTGACGAGCGCGCGGGGAATGATTTTGTCCTTGAAGATCTGCTGCTTGCCGTAAATGTCGGCGAGAAAAGCGTTCAGGGCCGTCACCCGTTGACGACAGCCGCTGTCAATCTTCTTCCAGTCGGGCTGAGAAATGCGGCGCGGGATGGGATCGAAGGGCAATATGCGATCGATCGCGCCGGCGTCGGAATAGACCGTGAACGTAATGCCGAGATTGTGCAGCTCGCGCTCAGCCGCCTTGTTGCGCTGATTTAGCGTGCGGACGTTGTATTTCGACAACCGTTTCGCAAGCGGATTGGCGGCGCCCGATTGGGACTTGGCGTCGCCCTGTTTAGCGCCGGGCGGGCCGAAAAGTTCGCAGAAATTTTTGCCGGCGTCATAACCGGCGAAGGGATTTGCTTTCGCCATAAGCCTTCTAGTTAATTGATTGAATTGGATAACGCAAATCGCGGCAAAAGGTTCGCCTTGACCCCTTCGTCACGAAAAAAGCCATGGCGGGGAGAGCGCCATGGCTTTTCATTTAAGTCAGGGAGACAAACTGTCATGCCCTGCCGTCGTGTGTCTTTTTAATGCGGCGCCGAGCAAAACGCATGTCAGCACTCAGCTCAACATGTGCCGGTTCTCCGCACGAGACCTAGAACGATGCGGAAATTGCGAAGACCGCTGTCGCGTCACCGATCCCGTAACGGTATCCGGAGTTGACGAGCGAATAGGCGGCGGCTTCGGATTCCGAAATGTCGGTGTCCACATAGGTCGCGGAAATCGCAATCGGGCCCCAGGGCAGGTCATAGGAAACGCCCAGCGCCCAGTCGAGATAGGTGCCTGTGGGCGAGGGGACCCAGCCATTCGGCCCCGTCGCCGGGTTGCCGTCTGTGTACCCGAGATGTGCGCTCAGCGAGACCGGCGAGTCGCCGATCGCCACGCCGGCGTCGCCATAGACATAAATGTTGTCTTGCTTGACGTTGTTCAGCGACAGCGCGTCCTGTTTGAAGGCGTAATTGGCGCCGACGGTCAGATCCAGCAGGCCAACGCTTTTGCCAACTGAGCCGTAGATCTCGCCATAGCTGGTGCGGTCGAGGCCGCCTGGGAACATGTACCACACGAAACCGACATCGACACCGAAGTCGCTGATATCCGTTGCATAGCCGCCGTAAATATCGAGCTCCAGATTTGACCCTCCGAAGGTTCCCCAGCCGGCAAGGTTGGACGCCCAGGTGCCCACATAAAAACCGCTTTCATGCGCTACATCGAAGCCGCCCTGAAGGGCGAGATCTTCTTCTGTCTGAGAAACGCCCCTGAAACGGTAGTCCGTGGTTAATGTCACATTCGCCGAGAATGAAATCGGGCCTTCGGCTTCTTCCTGGGCGAGCGCGGCGCTTGAGATGCTGCTTGCTGTGATCAGCGCGGCGGCTGCACTCGAAAATTTCAGAATTGACCTCATTGTTATCTCCTCTTTACGCGATTACGGCGCGGCTTGCTCCGGGCCACGACCCCCCGCCTGTTCTTGCTGTTTTCTGGCGCAAAGACCTTTCCCGCGCCGGACGGCGGAGCGGTTCCCTGCAATTTCACTTATGACGTACACAGAGGAGTGAACGTCATTCGCATACAGAGCTTGTCCGTATCTGTTGCGACGCACAATAATAAAATTGTCAAAATGGGCATCTCCGGCGAAAAAAGCAGGAAAAAGACCGTCAGAAAGATAGAAACGTCATTAAATTGGCAGAAAATGCTAAGAATTGTCAAAAAATTTCGCTGGTGCAGCAGATTTGCGTTGCGGAGCGGGAGCCTGATTGTTAGCGTTGCAGCGGAATCGGCGCCGTTGCGATTCGCTGGTTGCGGGCGAGGCGGGAGCGTCGGGCAAAAACAAAAAGGGGCTTACAGATGAAGTACATAATCGCTGTAGTGAAGCCGCACCGACTTGAGGAAATCAGGACCGCCCTGACCTCAATAGGGGTCGACGGCATGACTGTTTCCGAGGTGAAAGGGTTTGGCCGCCAAAAAGGTCACAGCGAAGTCTATCGGGGTGCGGAATATCGCGTGGACTTCGTGCCAAAGGTGAAGCTTGAAATAGCGGTTGAAGCGAGTCAGGCGCCAAAGGTCATTGAAACCATCCGCGATGCCGCGAAAACCGACCGTATCGGCGACGGCAAGATCTTTGTCCTCAATCTGGAAGAGGCCGTGCGCGTGCGCACGGGAGAAAGCGGCGCGGCGGCGCTTTAATTCGAGCGGGAAAATATCATGAAAAAGAAAAACATCATTGCCGTCGCGACGGCGGCGCTCATTGCGTTCAGCGCATCTCAAGGATTTGCGCAGGAAGCCGCCGAGGCGGCTGCGCCTGCGCCGGCGTCCGATACGTCGGTCTTCGTTTTCAACACGCTTTTGTTCCTCGTTTCCGGCATGGTCGTCATGTTCATGGCGGCCGGGTTTTGCATGCTGGAGGCGGGGCTTGTCCGGTCGAAAAACGCGGCGACGATCTGCCTGAAAAACATAGCGCTTTATTCTGTGGCCGGCCTGATGGTTTATCTTATTGGCTATCAGCTTATTTACGGCGTCACAGAAGGGGGCGTTATTGCGCCATTTCAATTGATCTGGCGCGGCGATGAAAGTGAATCCATTGGTAATGGGTATTCGGCGCACTCCGACTGGTATTTCCAGATGGTTTTTGTGGCGACCGCGGCGTCGATCGTTTCCGGAACCCTCGCAGAGCGCATCAAGCTGTTTCCCTTTCTGATCTTCGTGGCGTTGCTGACGGGCTTCATCTATCCGATTCAGGCCGGCTGGGTCTGGGGCGGCGGCTGGCTCGACGCCCGCTTTGATGATTTCGCCGGGTCGACGCTGGTGCATTCCACCGGCGGCTGGGCGGCGCTGGCGGGCGCGCTCGTTCTGGGCCCGCGCACCGGCAAATATGTCGGGGCGAAGGTGACGCCGATTCCGGGTTCCAACCTGCCGCTTGCAACGCTCGGGACGTTTATTCTCTGGCTCGGCTGGTTTGGCTTTAATGGCGGCTCGCAACTCGCTCTAGGCACTATTTCTGACGCTACCGATGTGTCGAAGATTTTCGTCAACACCAATATGGCGGCCTGCGGCGGCGTGGTGACTGCGCTGATCCTCACGCAGATTCTCTATAAGAAAGTGGACCTTACGATCGTTCTCAACGGCGCCATCGGCGGGCTTGTGGCGATTACGGCCGAGCCGCTGCAACCGGCGATCTGGCAGGCGATTCTCATTGGCGCCGTTGGCGGCGTCATTGTCTCGGTCGCCGTGCCGGTGCTCGACAAGTTCAAGATCGACGATGTGGTGGGCGCCATCCCGGCGCACCTTTTCTGCGGCATCTGGGGCACGCTCATCGTGCCGCTCAGCAATGACGGCGTGAATTTCTTCGGTCAGTTAACGGGCGTGATCGCGATTGGTGTTTTCGTGTTCGTGATTAGCTTAATCTGCTGGCTTTCTCTGAAATTCACCTTGGGCATCCGCGCCAGCGATGAAGATGAGCGATTGGGGCTGGACAAAGCCGAGCTTGGGCTTGAAGCTTATCCAGAATTCTCTAAAGGCTGATTTCGACAGGGAGGCTCTCATTTCTGAGCGCATGTTGAAATTCGTCTCGCGCGATCGCGAGACCCCACAAAAAAGAAATCCCGGCGAGCGTCGCCGGGATTTTGGCGAGATATACGCCAAATTCGCCGATGAAAAAGCGAAAGCGCAAGCTGCGCGCTGTTCGCAATGCGGCGTGCCCTTCTGTCAGGACCATTGCCCTCTCGGCAATAACATTCCCGACTGGCTGAAGCTGGTGGCGGAGGGCCGTCTCGAAGAGGCCTATGCGGTCTCGTCGGCCACCAACAACATGCCGGAAGTTTGCGGGCGCATCTGTCCGCAGGACCGGCTTTGCGAGGGCTCCTGCGTCATCGAGCAGTCCGGACACGGAACGGTGACGATCGGCGCAGTGGAGCAGTATATTACCGAAACCGCCTGGGAGAAGGGATGGGTGAAGCCCGTGCGTCCGCCGCGCGAGCGCGCCCAGTCTGTCGGGATCATCGGCGCTGGCCCGGCTGGCCTCGCCGCCGCGGAAGAGCTGCGCCGCGACGGTTTTCAGGTAAAAGTCTACGACCGTTATGACCGCACCGGCGGGCTTCTGGTCTATGGCATTCCAAATTTCAAACTTGAAAAGTCCGTGGTGTCGCGGCGCGAGAAGCATCTCGAAAAAAGCGGCGTTCAGTTCGTGCGCAATTTCGATGTGGGTCGCGATGCGACGCTCGGCGAGTTGCGCGCCGAACATGATGCGGTGCTGATCGCCACCGGTGTTTACAAGGCGCGCGATCTTGCCTGCCCGGGAGCCGGCAGCGCAGGCGTCATCGCCGCGCTTGAATATCTGACCGCGTCCAACCGCACCGGTCTCGGCGACAAGGTCGACGCTTTTGACAGCGGCGAGTTCAACGCGGAGGGCAAGAAAGTCGTCGTGATCGGCGGCGGCGATACGGCCATGGATTGCGTGCGCACCGCCGTGCGACAGGGCGCGTCTTCGGTCACCTGTCTTTACCGCCGCGACCGCAAGAACATGCCGGGTTCTGCGCGCGAAACCGCGAATGCCGAGGAAGAGGGCGTCATTTTCGAATGGCTTGCCGCCCCGAAAGCGGTGAAAGGCGATGCAGCCAAAGCCGCAGGCATTCGCGTGGCGCGCATGGAGCTTGGCGCCCCGGATGCGAGCGGGCGCCGGGCCCCGGTGGAAATCGACGGCGGCGAATTCGATCTCGAGGCCGATCTCGTCATCAAGGCGCTCGGCTTCGAGCCGGAAGATCTGCCCGAGATGTTCGGAGAGCCGGACTTGAAGGTCACGGCGCGCGGCACATTGCGCGCCGATCCGGATACGCTGGAAACCAGCATTCCGGGCGTTTACGCTGCGGGCGATATTGTGCGCGGCGCGTCGCTCGTCGTATGGGCGATTGTGGACGGGCGGAAAGCCGCGGCGGCGATTGCGGCGCGGCTCAAGGCGACGGCGGAAACGCCAATCGCTGCTGAATAAACCGCCCGCCGCTCAAGACCAACAAAACCAAAAACAAGAAGACCAGACCGATGACAGACTGCGTATCCACCTATCTGCGCCGCCGCGACCGCCTCATTGAAGCGGGCGCCTATGATCCGTCGTCTGAGCGTGACGCATGCGGCGTGGGCCTCGTGGCGGCGCTCGACGCCAAGCCCCGGCGTGAAATCGTCGAAATGGCGATTGCCGCCCTGAAAGCGGTCTGGCATCGCGGCGCCGTGGACGCGGATGGAAAAACCGGTGACGGCGCCGGCATACGCATCAACGTTCCGCAGGAGCTCTTCCGGACCTTTGTGGCCCGCACGGGCCACAGCGCGGAAGGCAAGGATATCTGTGTCGGCATGCTGTTCCTGCCGCGCACCAATCTCGGCGCGCAGGATGCGGCGCGGGCGATCGTCGAGTCCGAAATTCTTCACCGCGGATTTTACATCTATGGCTGGCGGCAGGTGCCGGTGCAGGCGCGCGTCCTCGGCGCGAAGGCCAACGCCACGCGCCCGGCGATCGAACAGATTCTTTTCTGCGATCCCAAGGGCCGCGATCAGGAAGAGCTCGACCGCATCCTTTACGTCGTGCGCCGCCGCATCGAAAAGCGCGCGCGCCTTGAAGGCCTGCATGAGCTTTATGTTTGCTCGCTGTCCTCGCAGGACATCGTTTACAAGGGCATGTTCCTCGCCCACGAGATCGATAATTTTTATCCAGACTTGAAGGACGAGCGCTTCATCTCGCGTGTGGCGATTTTCCATCAGCGTTATTCCACCAACACCTTCCCCGAATGGCGTCTGGCGCAGCCTTTCCGCATGCTCGCCCATAATGGCGAGATCAATACGCTGAAAGGCAATGTCAACTGGATGAAGAGCCATGAGATTCCCATGGCGGCGGAAGTCTTCGGCAATGACGGCGACGACATCAAGCCGGTGATTCAGCCGGGCTCGTCGGACTCCGGCACGCTTGATCAGGTTTTCGAACTCTTGGTGCGCGCCGGCCGCACGGCGCCCATGGCGAAGACGCTGTTGATCCCCGAGGCGTGGTCCAAACGCGTCTCCGTGATGCCGCCAAAATGGCGTGCGCTCTATGAATATTGCAACGCCGTGATGGAGCCGTGGGACGGCCCGGCAGCGATCGCCGCCTATGACGGGCAATGGGCTGTTGCCGGTCTCGACCGCAACGGCTTGCGGCCGCTACGCTTTGCGATCACCCATGACGGCATTCTCGCCGTAGGCTCGGAAACCGGCATGTGTCCGCTTGAGGGCCGAGAGGTCAAAAAGCGCGGGTCTATTGAGCCGGGCCGGATGATCGCCGTCGATATGGACAACGCCAAATTCTACGATTCTGACGAAATTCTCGACCTCCTCGCCGATAAACATCCTTATACGGAATGGCTGGAGAACATCGTCGAGCTGGAGCCGAAAATCGGCCCCGGACCGGAAGAGCGTATTTTCGAGGGCGAAGACCTTTTACGCCGTCAGGGCGCGGCGGGTTACGATCTCGAGGCGCTGGAGCTGATCCTTCGTCCCATGGTGGAGGAAAGCAAGGAGGCCGTCGGCTCCATGGGCGACGATACGCCCATTGCGGTCCTTTCCCAGAAATACCGGCCCTTATCGCATTTCTTCCGTCAGAATTTCAGCCAGGTCACGAACCCGCCCATCGACCCCTTGCGCGAGGACGGGGTGATGAGTCTCAAGACGCGGTTCAAAAATCTCGGCAATATTCTGGTCACGGACAGAACCCAGACCGACGTTTTCGTGCTGGAAAGTCCGATCCTGACGAATGGCATGTATTCGCGGCTGTGGGATTATCTCGATGCGAAGATCGTCGAGATCGACTGCACCTATCCCATCGGCAATGTCCGCAACAATGGCGAAGCCCTGCAGCGGGCGCTCAATCGCATCCGGTCCGAGGCGGAAGCCGCCGTGCGCAACGGCGCCGGCAGCGTGGTTTTGACCGATGAGCATCAGGGGCCGGCGCGCCTCGCGATCCCCATGATCCTCGCCGCCGGGGGCGTTCATGCGCATCTGACCAAGGCGGGCGTCAGGACCTATTGCTCCATCATCGTGCGCTCGGCGGAATGCGTCGATGCGCATTACGCGGCGGTGCTGGTCGGCGTCGGCGCGACGGCGGTCAATCCTTACCTCGCCTGCGACTCCATTGCCCAGGCCCATGCGCAAGGACGGTTTCCGGGCCTCGCCCTTGGACGCTGCGCCTATAATTACAAGAAGGCGCTCGACGCCGGGCTCATGAAGATCATTTCCAAGATGGGCATTTCGGTGATCTCCGCCTATCGCGGCGGTTGCAATTTCGAGGCGCTCGGCCTTTCGCGCACGCTGGTGCAGGAATTCTTCCCCGGCATGACCAGCCGCATCTCCGGCATCGGCCTGGCGGGGCTTGAGAAAATGTCGGCGCAGCTTCACGAACAGGCGTGGGGTTCGGAGGCGCCGCGCCTGCCGGTGGGCGGCTTCTACCGTCATCGTCGCAGCGGTGAGCACCACATCGTCGAGGCCGAACTCGTGCACGATCTGCAGGAGGCGGTGAGAAATGACGATCCGGCCGCCTATGCGCGCTATTCCGAAGCGCTCGCCGATCAGCCGCCGGCGCAAATCCGCGATTTGCTCCGCGTGCGGCCCATGGCCGATCCCATCGGGGTCGACAAGGTGGAGACTGCGAACGACATCCGCCGGCGCTTTGTGACGCCCGGCATGTCTCTGGGCGCTTTGTCGCCGGAGGCCCATGGCGCGCTCAACATCGCCATGAACCGCATCGGCGCGAAGTCGGTGTCGGGCGAGGGCGGCGAAGTGCCCGAACGCTACAAGCCGCTGCCCAATGGCGACAACGCCAACTCGGCGATCAAACAGGTCGCTTCAGGCCGTTTCGGAGTGACGGCGGAATATCTCAATCAAGCCCGTGAGTTGGAGATCAAAGTTGCGCAAGGGGCGAAGCCCGGCGAGGGCGGCCAGCTTCCCGGTTTCAAGGTGACAGAGTTCATCGCCCGGATGCGCCATTCTACGCCAGGCGTCACTCTGATCTCGCCGCCGCCGCATCACGACATCTATTCCATCGAGGATCTGGCGCAGCTCATTTACGATCTGAAACAGATCAATCCCGATGCGCGCGTCTGCGTGAAGCTCGTCTCCGCGTCCGGCATTGGCGCCATTGCGGCGGGGGTGGCGAAAGCCAAGGCCGATGTCATCCTGATCTCCGGCAATGTAGGCGGCACGGGCGCCAGCCCGCAAACCTCCATCAAATTCGCCGGCGCCCCGTGGGAGCTCGGTCTGTCTGAGGCCCATCAGGTGCTGACGCTCAACAATCTGCGTGAAGGCGTGACGCTGCGCACCGATGGCGGCATCCGCACCGGACGCGATGTTGTGATAGCCGCCATGCTCGGGGCGGAGGAATATGGCGTCGGCACGGTCTCGCTGCTGGCGCTTGGTTGTCTCATGGTGCGCCAGTGTCATTCGAACACCTGTCCCGTGGGCGTATGCACGCAGGATGACGATCTGCGCAAACGCTTCCCGGGCCTGCCCGAACATGTGGTTCACCTGATGACGTTCATCGCCGAAGAAACGCGTCAGATCCTGGCGTCTCTTGGCGCGACATCTCTGGAAGACATCATCGGCCGCGCCGATCTTCTGGATCAGGTCTCGCGCGGGGCCTCGCATCTCGACGATCTCGATCTCAATCCGATCCTGACCCTTGTGGACGCCGGCGAAAGGCCGCGGCGTTCAACCCGCAAGGGCCGCAAGGAAGTCGACGACACGCTCGACCAGCGCATCGCGCCCGACCTCGCGCCATTTTTCGAGCGCCGGGAGAAAGTGCAGCTTTCGTATCCCGTAAAGAACACCGACCGCGCCATTGGCGCGCGCACCTCGTCCTTCATTGTACGCAATTACAAGGCGGAAGACCTGACCGAGGATCACGTGACGCTGCGGCTGAAAGGATCGGCCGGTCAGTCGCTCGGCGTTTTTTCAGTCTTCGGTCTGAAGATCATCGTTGACGGCGATTCCAATGATTATGTGGGCAAGGGGCTTTCTGGCGCGACGCTGGTTGTGCGCCCTGCGGACCCGAACTCGACCGCCAATGACGCGATCATCGGCAACACTTGTCTTTACGGGGCGACCGCCGGCGCGCTGTTTGCCGCAGGACGGGCGGGCGGGCGTTTCGCCGTCAGAAATTCCGGCGCGGTTGCGGTCATCGAAGGCTGCTCCGCCAATGGCTGCGAATATATGACTGGCGGCGTCGCCGTCATTCTCGGCACGGTCGGCGCCAATTTCGCCGCCGGCATGACCGGCGGCCGCGCCTATGTTTACGATGAGACGGGTGATTTTGAATCTTCGGTCAATCATGAGAGCGTCGAACTCAGACCCTTCCGCGACGGCGATGACGACAATGAATGCCTCGCCCTGATCGAACGCCACTGGCGCGAAACCAAGTCTCCGCGCGCGCGGGGGCTGCTGGACGACTGGGCCAACGCTCGCTCCAAAGTCTGGGTGGTGGAGCCGCGCGAAATCCTCGCGCGCCAGAAGGCGATTGCGACGGCGGCCAAATCAGCTTGATCTTTAACTAGAATTGCGGCTTGTCGGCGCCGGGCGAGCCGGCGGCCATAAAAGCAACACCAATCATCGATACAAGCATCGCAAATGAGCAGTCAGGAAGAGTTTCACCGCATCAAGCAGCTCCCTCCTTATGTTTTCGAGGAGGTGAACAAGCTGAAGGCGAAACTGCGCGCGGAAAAGCGCGACATCATCGATCTCGGCATGGGTAATCCCGACATGCCGACGCCGCAGCATATCGTCGACAAGCTGTGCGAGACGGCTCGCAACCCGAAAGCCCATCGCTACTCCGCCTCGCGCGGGATCATCGGCCTCAGGCGCGCCATGGCCCGCTATTACGAGCGGCGTTTTCATGTGAAGCTGAAACCCGAGACGGAAATCGTCGCGACCATCGGCTCCAAGGAAGGTTTCGCCAACCTCGCCCAGGCGATCACGGGGCCGGGCGATGTCATTCTCGCGCCGAACCCTGCCTATCCCATTCACGCCTTCGGTTTCATCATCGCCGGCGGCGTCATCATGCCCGTGCCGGCGCCGTCGCCGGAGGCGTATCTGTCTGGATTGTCCGAGGCTATCGGCAAGGCGCATATGAAGCCGCGCGCCATGGTGTTCAACTATCCTTCGAACCCCACGGCGCAGACGGTCAGTCTCGATTTCTACAAAGACGCCGTGGCGCTGGCGAAAAAGCACGACATCTACATTCTCTCCGATCTCGCTTACGGCGAAATCTATTTCGGCGATGACGCTCCGCCTTCGATCCTCGAAGTCGAGGGCGCGAAGGATATCGCCGTCGAGATCAACTCCCTGTCAAAGACCTTCGCCATGGCTGGCTGGCGCGTGGGCATGGCGGTCGGCAATGAGCGCCTTATCAACGCGCTGGCGCGGGTCAAATCCTATCTCGATTACGGCGCCTTCACGCCGATCCAGGTGGCGGCGGTGGCGGCTCTCGACGGCCCGTGGGACTGCGTCGAGGAAATTCGATCGATCTACAAGCGCCGCCGCGACGTTCTTGTAGACTCGTTCACGGCAGCGGGCTGGACTATACCGTCCCCTGACGCCTCCATGTTCGCCTGGGCTGAAATCCCCGAGAAATACAAATCCATGGGATCGGTCGAATTCGCAAAGATGCTGATGGAGAGGGCCGATGTCGCCGTCGCTCCGGGGCTCGGCTTCGGCGAATATGGCGAAGGGTTCGTGCGCATCGGACTCGTGGAGAACCAGCAGCGCATCCGGCAGGCGGCGCGCAATCTGAAAAAGGTCTTTCAGGGGAATTAGAGGCCAGGCCGCAAGAGGCGGCGAATTTTATGAAGCCGAAAATTCTCACCACACTCGAAACCTATTCTCTGAAGCTTTTCTGGGATGATCTCCTTGCCGGCGTCACCGTCGCCATGGTGGCGATCCCGCTCAGCCTTGCAATTGCAATCGCGTCGGGCGCTGAGCCTGCGACCGGCATCGTGACAGCGATCATCGCGGGATTTCTAATTTCCGCGCTTGGCGGCAGCCGGGTTCAGATCGGCGGGCCCACCGGCGCTTTCATCGTTGTCGTCTACAGCGTCATCGCCGATCACGGCTTTGACGGGCTGGTGCTGGCGACCTTCATGGCGGGCGTTCTTCTCCTTATCGCCGGGGTCTTTAGAGCCGGGAAGCTCATCAGCTTCGTGCCCGAAGCCGTGGTCAACGGTTTCACCATGGGCATTGCTATTGTCATCGCAGCAAGCCAGCTCAAGGACCTTTTCGGCCTGTCCATGGAAACTGTGCCCGCCGATTTTCTCGAGAAAATCCCGGCGCTCTGGGCGGCGCGGGGGAGCTTCAACCTCTCGGCTTTCGCCCTGGGCGCGGCGTCTATCGCCGTCATCGTGTTTTTACGCCGTCTGGCGCCGAAATGGCCGGGACTCATTGTGGCGGTGGGGCTGGCGTCTGCTGCGGCGCTCCTTTTGGCCTTGCCGGTGGACACCATCGGCTCGCGCTTCGGCGCGCTGCCCAATCACCTGCCAGCGCCGCAGCTTCCGGCTATTTCATTCGAGCGCGTGCGGGAACTGTTGCCTTCGGCTTTTGTGATAGCTTTTCTGGCCGGCGTTGAATCGCTTTTGTCGGCCATGGTGGCGGACCGAATGAGCGGGGGACGGCATCGTCCGAATGCGGAGGTTCTGGCGCAGGGCGCGGCGAATATCGGATCATCCTTGTTTGGCGGATTGCCGGCGACGGGCGCCATTGCGCGCACAGCAACGAATATCAGGGCAGGGGGGAAGACTCCTGTCGCCGGGATCGTCCATGCGCTGACCATTCTGATCGTGATGATGGCCGCGGCGCCGCTGGCCGGCTATCTCGCCATGCCGGCGCTCGCCGGGCTTTTGATGATTACCGCCTGGAATATGAGCGAGCCCCACAAATGGCGCAGCTATTTTCTTGAAGGTCCGGTCTCGGACCGGGCGCTTCTTGTCTTGACGCTTGTTCTTACTGTCGTGGCGGACCTTACGATCGCTATAGGGGTGGGCGTATCCCTTGGTCTCGCCATCAGACTACAGCGCCGCAATGTTCCGCCCGCGGATTGGGAGACTCCGGATCGTTAGTCTTGGTAATAGAATAAAACGCCCGCAATCTAGCATAATCCTTTCTTTTTACCCGATCCTTGAAATATCCTGTTGACGGCTTCGCGGCTGCGAAGTATGCACCCCAAACAACTCATCAAGACCAGCTGAGGGATAGGCCCGTTGACGCTGGGGCAACCGCTGAAAAGCCTGACCGGCTTTTGAGAAAGGTGCCAATTCCTGCGGGAGGTTTCTCCCGAGAGATGAGTCGGACGAGTAAGACGCGCGCAGCTCCGAATGTCCGATGAGGTCTCTAGCGAATTTCCTGACGAGTTGATGTGGAACGCTAAGAGGCCGGTGATGACCGCAGCACGACAGGAACATGCCGAAGCGACGCAAAAATCGCAGCCCTTTTGCGATGTAAGCGTCTTTCTGCCCGCTGACTTCGTTCTCGACAGCGGCGAAAGTCTGAGCCGTCCAGAACTCAAGGTTCGGGTTTACGGCGAGCTTGAAAATCCGGCCATCGTCGCGGCGGGCGGCATTTCTGCGGGCCGCGCAGTGGCGCCCTGCAAGGACAGCGACGGCTGGTGGCGCGACATCGTTTCGCCCGGCGGGTTTGTCGATCTCGACCGCTTCTGCGTTATCGGTTTTGATTTTCTGCCCAACCCCGGGGAGACGGCGCGCACCATCTCCACCCATGATCACGCCCGCGCGCTCGCTGATGCGCTGGACGTTCTCGACATTGAAAAGCTCTATGGCTTTGTCGGCGCCTCTTATGGCGGGATGATCGGTCTTGCTTTCGCTGAAACCTATCCTCGCCGCATCGAAAAACTTTGCGCCATTTCCGCGCCGGATCGCGCTCATCCGGCCGCGACGGCGCTGAGGGGCGTGCAGCGCCGCCTCATCGCGTTCGCCGCAAAACAGGGCGACGCCCAGGCCGGTGTTTCCCTGGCGCGCCAGCTCGCCATGGTCACCTACAGAACGCCTGAAGAATTCGCCGAGCGTTTCGAAGGCGCGCCGGGCGAGGCTGCCGGCGCGCCCTATGATGTTTGCGATTATCTCATTTCGCGCGGCGACGCCTATCATCTGGATCCGCAGCGTTATGTGACGCTGTCCGACTCCATCGATCGCCATCGCGTCGATCCGGCGAAAATCGAAACCGAAAGCCTGATCGTCGCGCCGGACAGCGATCGGCTCACCCCGTCCAGTGATCTCAAGCGTCTCGCGGACGGATTGAGCGCCGCCAGCTTTGTCGAGATCCCGTCCCTTTACGGACATGACGCCTTTCTGAAAAACGCCGACGTGATCGGCCCGCATATCAAAAAATTCTTCGAGGAGAAAACATCATGAGCGACACGCAACGCCTTGGCGCCCTGCATCCGGAAACGCTGATCGCCACGTCCGGCGTCGCGACGGACCCGGCTTTCAACTCGGTGTCGCCGCCGCTGCATCTGTCGGCCAATTACGGCTGGAACGATCCGCTGGAAAAGCCGCAATATGATTATGCGCGCTCCGGCAATCCCACGCGCACCCAGCTTGAAGATGCGCTCGCAGGGCTCGAAGGCGCCGCGCGCGGGGTGGTCGTCTCTTCTGGGATGGCGGCGCTCGATCTGGTGTTGAACCTGGTGAACCCCGGCGATGTGGTGCTGGCGCCGCATGACTGTTACGGCGGCACGCACCGTCTTTTGACGGCGCGGGCCAAGCGCGGCCAGTTCGAGCTTGCCTACGCCAACCAGACCAATCCAGACGAACTTGCAAAAGCATTCGCCCGCAAACCGAAGCTTGTGCTTGTCGAAACGCCGTCCAATCCGCTTCTGCGAATTACCGACATTCGGGCGGTTGTCGCTCATGCGAAGGAGTGCGGCGCCATCGTTGTTGCGGACAACACTTTCCTGTCGCCGGCCTTGCAGCGTCCGCTCGATCTCGGTTGCGACATTGTCGTCCACTCGACGACGAAGTTCATCAACGGCCATTCCGATGTGGTCGGCGGCGTGGTGCTCGCCAAGGATCAGGCGCTTGGGGACGAGCTTGCCTGGTGGGCGAACTGCACCGGCGTCACCGGCGCGCCTTTCGACAGTTTCCTGACCCTGCGCGGCCTGAGAACGCTATTCCCTCGCGTGGAGCGGCAGCAGGCGACGGCAGGCGACGTGGTCTCGCGGCTTGCCGCGGACGACCGCGTCGCCAATGTTTTCTATCCGGGTCTTGTTAACCATCCGGGTCATGAAGTTGCAAAAACGCAGCAAAAAGGGTTCGGCTCCATGTTCTCTGTGGAGTTTGCGGAAGGTGTCGACGTCATTGAGCTCCTGCGCAATCTTAAGTTTTTCACGATTGCCGAATCGCTGGGCGGTTTTGAGAGCCTGGTTTGCACGCCGGCGACCATGACTCATGCGGCGATGACGCAGGAAGCGCGGGAAATCGCGGGAATTTCCGATCGCCTGGTCCGCTTTTCCATCGGACTTGAGCATGGCGACGATCTTGTGCGAGATATAGTTGAGGCGCTTGACCGTGCGGCAGACGCGGGCGCCGGCAAGGTAGCGTATCTGTCGAACGGGGCGGCGAGCAAATGTGCGTAGATGTAAAAGATAAAGTCAGCGCGGGCGGCGAAGATAATAACGGTTTCGTGCCGCGGCGCTTGCGTGTGGCGGTTGCGGGACTTGGCGTGATTGGCGAAGGCGCGGCGTTGCGTCTAGCCGAGCCTTCCGAGCCTTATGCGCTATGTGCAGCGCTTGTGCGCGATCCGTCAAAGTCCCGCGACGAGCGGCTGAAGTCGCTGCGCACTTATTCCGATCCAGATGTATTTCTGGTTGAGCAGCCTGATGTGGTTGTCGACGCGTTGCCGACGGGCGAAGCGGGACGCCGTCTGATCGAAGCGGCCCTTTCCCGGGGCGTCCATGTGGTGACGGCCAACAAACAGGCGATCGCCGGTCATCTTGCAGAGTTGCATGATCTCGCTCGCCGCAACAAGGCGGCTTTCGCCTATTCACCGTCGGTGGGCGGCGGCGCGCCAATGGTGGAAACCATGCGCCGGGCCCGGAGCGATGGCGAAGCGCGGCAGATTTCCGCAATCCTGAATGGCACTGTCAATTTCATACTGTCCGCGCTCACCGAAGGCGCGTCATTCGACGATGCGGTGAAGGCGGCGCAGGAAGCTGGCTTCGCCGAGCCTGACCCGACGGCCGATCTTTCCGGCGAGGATGCGCGGGCGAAAATATCAATCCTCACCTATGAAGCCTTCGGCAAGGAAATAGACCAGAACGCCATTCGCGTTGAGCCTTTGACGCCGGAGCGTGCTGCGGAATTCATGAAGATCGGCGGTGTCTGGAAACAGATGTCCGTTGTGAAACGCGCGCCTGACGGCGGCATCTCGGCCCGGGTGCGGTATGAGCGCGTCGATGACGATCCGCTTTTCGCCAAGGTGGAAGGCGAAGGCAATGCGTTGCGTGTCGTCAATATCGGCGGCGCCGAATTTACCTGCGAAGACAAAGGCGCAGGGCGCGCCCCCACGGTCGCCAGCATTTTCGCCGAGCTTGAAAAGATTGCGCAGACGCCGCCGGACGCCGGTGAGAATACTTTGCGCCGCGTGCAGACCTTCAGCTAGAAGCAGCCTCATGTCTTCGGATGAACATCAGAACGCGGCGCTAGTCGCCGCGGCGGATGCTGCGCGCGCCGCAAAACGCCTGGTCGTCAAGGTTGGCTCCGCGATTTTATGCGGAGAGGCGGGCGCCGTGCGTGAAGCGTGGCTCGCATCGCTCGCCGAAGACATTGTCTCGCTGCGAAAGAGCGGATGCGAGATTGTCGTCGTCACTTCCGGCGCCATCGCCCTGGGACGCCGCAAGCTCGGCCTGAGAGGCGCGCTTCGTCTCGATGAGAAACAGGCCGCCTCGGCGGCGGGGCAAGCGGCGCTGGCGCAGGCCTGGCAGGCGGCTTTCGCGCCCCATGATATTCCGATCGCGCAAATCCTTCTGACGCTCGACGATACGGAAAGCCGGCGGCGTTACCTGAACGCCCGCGCGACTTTTCGTACGTTGCTTGACCTCGGCGCCTTGCCGCTGGTCAATGAAAACGACACGATTGCAACCAGTGAAATCCGCTATGGCGATAATGATCGGCTGGCTGCGCACGCCGCCCAGCTCGTGGAAAGCGATCTTCTGATTATTCTTTCCGATATTGACGGCCTTTACACCGCCGATCCGCGGCAAAATCCGTCAGCGGAGCATATCGCTGTGGTGGATGCGGTCACGGCGGAGATCGAGAAGATGGCGGGCGGCGTCAACAAGGACGCCGGCGTCGGCTCCGGCGGCATGGCCTCGAAAGTCGCCGCGGCGAAAATCGCCGGCGGCGCGGGCTGCGATACGATCATCGCGCCGGGGCTTGGCGATCATCCTTTGAAGGCGGTGCTTGACGGCGAGGCCGCGACCTTGTTCCGCGCATCGGTGACCCATGACGGCGCGCGGCGGCAGTGGATTGCGGGGCGCCTCAAACCAGCCGGGCGCGTGGTGATAGACGGCGGCGCGGTAAAAGCACTGCAATCGGGCGCGAGCCTTCTTCCCGCCGGTGTGCGCGAGGTCGCCGGCGCATTTTCGCGCGGAGACGCCATCGAGATTGTCGACGTTAACGGACAGGTGATCGGGCAGGGCCTTTCCGCCTATGATGCCGGGGATGCGCGAAAGGTCGCCGGCGCCAAGTCGGACAGGATCGAAGCGCTTCTCGGATATAAAAGACGCCCCGCGCTAGTTGAAAAAGACGACCTGATCCTGAGGAGCGAGTGATGACCGGCGGTGTTGCAGATATAATGGACTCATTGGCGGCGAAGGCGCGCGCTGCTTCGCGCGTCATGGCGTCCGCCTCAACGGAACGCAAAAACGCGGCCCTCACCAAAGCCGCGGCGCTTGTTCGCGAGCGCGCCGGTGAAATCCTGGAAATCAACGCCGTCGATGTCTCCGCTGCAAAATCCAAGGGTCAGGACGCCGCCTTTATCGACCGCATGGAGCTCGACCCCGGCCGGATCGAAGGGATCGCGGAGGCGCTGGAGAATGTTGCGGCCCTCGACGATCCGGTGGGCAAATCCATTTCGAAATGGTCGCGCCCGAACGGTCTTGAAATCGAGCGGGTGCGAACGCCTATCGGCGTCATCGCAGTCATCTATGAAAGCCGTCCGAACGTCACCGTCGATGCGGCCGCGATTGCGGTGAAAGCCGGCAACGCCGTCATCTTGCGCGGCGGATCGGAATGCATCCGCACCTCGAAAGCCCTCTATGATTGCTTCCGCGATGCGCTTAAAACAGCGGGCTTGCCCGAAGGCGCGGCGCAGTTTGTGGAAACAACCGACCGCGCCGCCGTGGGGGCCCTGTTGTCCGGCCTTGGCGGGCGCATCGACCTCGTCATTCCGCGTGGGGGCAAGTCGCTTGTGGCTCGCGTGCAGGAGGAGGCGCGCGTGCCCGTGCTCTCTCATCTCGACGGCGTCTGTCATGTCTATGTTGATCGCGATGCGGATCCGAAAAAAGCCGTGGAGATTGCCGTCAATTCAAAGATGCGGCGCACCGGGATCTGCGGCGCTGCTGAGACTTTGTTGATCGACAAAGCCATTGCAGAAGAGATCTGGCCGAAACTCGCCAGCGCGCTTCGGAGCAAAGGCTGCGAGCTGCGAGGCGACGAGGCCTTGCGGGCGATTGATCCCGACCTCGCGCCTGCGAGCGAAGAGGATTTTTATACGGAATATCTGGCGCCCATTCTTTCGGTTGCGGTAGTCGATGGCGTCGCTGGTGCCATTGAGCACATTGCGAAATATTCCTCCTCACACACCGAATCCATCGTCACGGAAAACGAAGCGACGGCGAAGCGGTTCCTTACCGAAGTCGACAGCGCCATCGTCATGCACAACGCCTCGACGCAATTCGCCGATGGCGGCGAGTTCGGTCTCGGCGCGGAAATCGGCATCGCCACGGGCCGTCTTCACGCCCGCGGCCCCGCCGGCGTCGAGGAACTCACCACCTATAAAAATGTGGTGCGCGGGACGGGGCAGGTGCGTCCGTAATTTGGGCCGCCAGCCGATCTGATTCAGGTGAGAGCATATTCTGCTAATTCTGCGCGCACGCTGAGCGCCCCCATCGAAAAAAATGACCAAAACGGGCATTTTTTCCTTGTTTGTTAACAGGCCCGGATGTAAGCGGGTTCTGCGCTGCAAAAACGGCGCGAAAGAGTAGTGAAATGCGGGTTTTGGCGGATATCAGCATGAAGGGAGAGGGCGCGGTTATCGCGGACCCGATGCTTATGGCTGTATCCACTGTTGTGCTCGTACTCGTACTCCTTATTAGCCCCGTACGGGGAGCGGCCATGGAGCCCGCGCGCTAGTTTAGCACGACGGACCTCCGGACAGCCCGCTCCCGAAAGGAAGCGGGTTTTTTCATGCCCGGCGGTCCGTTCAGAAAAGAACGAACGGACGAGATGACGACAAAACGATCAGATGCAATCACCAAGGGACCCGCCAAGGCGCCGGCGCGGGCGATGCTGCGCGCCACGGGGCTCGGCGATGAAGAACTTTCAGGTCCCATCATCGCCGTCGTGAACACATGGTCCACAGTGACGCCCTGCAATATGCATCTCGACCAATTGGCCGCGCCCGTGCGCGAGGGCATTCGCGAAGGCGGCGCGACGCCGGTCGACTTCAACACCATCGTCGTTTCCGACGGCATCACCATGGGCGGCGAGGGAATGCGCGCCTCGCTGATCTCGCGCGAAGTGATCGCCGACTCCATTGAATTGGCCGTACGCGGACATTCCCTCGACGCCGCTGTCATTCTGGTCGGCTGCGACAAGACATTACCTGCGGCGGCGATGGCCCTGGCGCGCATGGATATTCCCGGCGTCATTTTCTATGGCGGCACGATCATGCCGGGGCACTGTAAATTCCGCGGCGAGGAAAAAGATCTCTCTATTCAGGATGTGTTCGAGGCGGTCGGCGCTCATGCGAAGGGCGATTATTCCGACGAGGAACTCGACCAGATCGAACGCAAGGCCTGTCCCGGCGCTGGCGCCTGCGGCGGCCAGTTCACGGCGAACACCATGGCCATGGCGCTGGCGTTTTTAGGGCTTGCCCCCATCGGCGCGGGCGATCCGCCGGCAATTGCGGAGGAAAAAGCCGCCGAGGGCGTTCGCTGCGGCCGGCTGGCGGCGGAACTGGTGAAACAAGGCAAGACCGCGCGCCAGTTTATTTCGGAAACATCCTTGCGCAACGCCGCCGTTTCGGTCGTTGCATCCGGCGGCTCCACCAATGCCGTGTTGCATCTCGCGGCCATTGCAGCCGAAGCCGGCGTTCCCTTCTCCATCGATCTCTTTGATGAGCTGTCGCGCTCAACGCCGGTGATCTCCAATCTGAAACCCGGCGGTCAATATCTGGCGAAAGATCTTTACGCGGCGGGCGGCGTGCGCCTCTTCGGCCAGAAGCTGATGGAAGGCGGCAAGATCGCCGATGCGCCGACAGTATCGGGCAAGTCGCTCTTCGACGAATTCAAAACAGCGGAGGAAACGCCGGGCCAGAAGGTCGTGCATGCCGTCGCTGATCCGTTCAAAGAAACAGGCGGCCTCAGAATTCTTTACGGCGATCTCGCGCCTGAAGGCGCGGTCTTGAAAACCGCCGGTTACGCCGACGGCGCCTTTGAAGGAACCGCGCGCGTCTTTGAGGGCGAAGAGGCTGCGTTCAAAGCCGTCAACGACCGCCAGATCAAGGAAGGCGATGTGGTCGTCATCCGTTACGAAGGGCCGAAAGGCGGGCCCGGCATGCGCGAGATGCTGGCGACGACCGCCGCGGTTGCAGGCCAGGGACTTGCAGGCAAGGTGGCGCTCATTACCGATGGCCGTTTCTCCGGCGCCTCGCACGGCTTTGTCATCGGTCATGTCGCGCCCGAAGCGGCGGCCGGCGGGCCCATCGGGCTTTTGCAGGACGGCGACAGAATCCGCATTGATGCGGAAACGCGCCGCATCGACGCCGATATCGATTGGGAGGCGCGCCGCGCAAGCGTGGTTCCCAAAGCGCCGAACCGCATGGGCGGTGTTTTCGACAAATACGCGAAACTTGTTTCCTCGGCGTCCAAAGGCGCCGTCACTATCGACATATCCAACGAGTAAAGGCGAGAGGGATTTTAAGACATGAAAGTCTATACGGAAGATGATGCAAACCCGGCGATTGTGAAGAACGATGTCGTCGCCGTCATCGGTTATGGCAGCCAGGGACGCGCCCACGCGCTGAACCTGCGCGACTCGGGCTGCAAGGTGATTGTCGGCGTGCGTCCGGGCGGCCCCGGCGCGAAGCGCGCGGAAGAAGACGGGCTTGAAGTCGCCAATGTCGCCGATGCGACGAAACAGGCGAAGCTGATCGCCGTCCTGACGCCCGACATGACCCATGAGCAGATTTTCAATGAACAGATCGCGCCGAACCTGAAAGACGGCGACGCGCTTCTCTTCGCCCACGGCTTTACGGTGCTGTATGGCCGCGTCGTGCCGCCGTCGAATGTGGACGTCATCATGGTCGCGCCGAAAGGCCCTGGCGGTCTCGTGCGTTCCGAATATGAGCGCGGCCGCGGCGTGCCGAGCCTCTTCGCCATCCATCAGGATGCGACGGGGCAAGCAAAAGACAAGGCGCTTGCTTACGCCAGTCTTATCGGCGGCGCGTCGGCAGGCGTTATCGAGACGACCTTCCGCGAAGAAACCGAAACCGATCTTTTCGGCGAGCAGGCGGTCCTTTGCGGCGGCGCCTCGGAGCTCGTCATCGCCGGTTTCGAAACGCTGGTGGAAGCCGGTTATCAGCCGGAGATCGCCTATTACGAATGCCTGCACGAATTAAAGCTGATCGTCGATCTCTTCTATGAGGGCGGCATCACGCGCATGCATGATTTCATTTCCGAGACGGCGAAATATGGCGATTTCGTTTCCGGTCCCCGCGTTATCAACGCAGAAACCAAGCAGCGGATGAAGGAAGTCCTGACCGATATTCAGAACGGATCTTTCGCCCATGACTGGATCGTCGAAAACCAGGCCGGCAAGGTCCGCTACAACCAGATGCTGCGCGCCGATCTGGAGCATCCCATCGAAAAGACCGGCAAGGAGCTGCGCGCGCGCATGTCCTGGTTGAAGCCGGGCGCTAACACCAAACCCGATTGATATCCGAAACTGAGGCCCATCATGACTGCTTCTCAAACGAAACAAGAGACAAAGACGGCGGCGATCACGAAGTCGGGCGCCGAACTTCTCCTTGATGCGCTGGAGGAGCAGGGGGTCGAAGTGATTTTCGGCTATCCCGGCGGCGCTGTGCTGCCGATCTATGACGCGCTTTATGCGCGCGATACGATCCGCCACATTCTGGTGCGTCACGAACAGGGCGCCCTGCATGCGGCGGAGGGTTATGCGCGGTCGACGGGCAAGGTCGGCGTTGCGCTGGTGACGTCGGGGCCCGGCGCCACCAACGCCGTTACGGGTCTTGCGGATGCGTTGCTCGATTCCATCCCGGTCGTTTGTATTTCCGGACAGGTGGCGCGTCCCCTGATCGGCACGGACGCCTTTCAGGAATGCGACACAACGGGCATCACCCGGTCCTGCACCAAGCATAACTATCTTGCGAAATCGGCGCACACCCTGTCATCGACGGTGCATGAAGCATTTCATGTGGCGCGCAACGGACGCCCGGGGCCGGTCCTCATCGACATCCCCAAGGACATTCAGTTTGAGAGCGCGCAATACACCTCCCGCTCCGACGCCCGCAATCGCAACTGTATCGTCACGCCGGAGGTCAACAAGAATCAGATCGACCAGGTTGTCGATTTGATGCGCTATGCGCGCCGGCCGGTGCTCTATACCGGGGGCGGGGTGATCAATGCCGGGCCGGAAGCCTCCAAAATATTGCGCGAGCTTGCGAGTGCTACGGGCTTTCCGGTGACGTCGACCCTCATGGGGCTCGGCGCCTTTCCGGCTTCCGATCCGCAATGGCTCGGCATGCTCGGCATGCATGGGAGCTACGAGGCGAACAACGCCATGCATGACTGCGATCTGATGATCGCCATCGGTGCGCGTTTTGACGACCGCGTCACGGGCCGGCTTGACGCCTTCTCGCCCAATTCGCGGAAAATCCACATCGATATCGATCCGTCTTCGATCAACAAGAACGTGCCCGTCGATATCGGCGTCATCGGCGACGCTGGCGCGATTATGGAAGCGATGCTCGCGGAGTGGAAACGTCGCGACAAGGAAGAAACCCATGATCGCGCGCGCATCGAAGGCTGGCTTGAGCAGATCGACGGCTGGCGCGCGCGCAAGTCGTTCCACTACAAGAACTCGAAAGACGCCATCAAACCGCAATATGCGGTCGAGCGTCTTTATGAACTGACCCGCGGCAAGGATGTCTATGTGACGACGGAAGTGGGCCAGCACCAGATGTGGGCGGCGCAGTTCTTTCATTTCGACGAGCCGAACCGCTGGATGACGTCCGGCGGGCTCGGCACCATGGGCTATGGCCTGCCGGCGGCCCTCGGCGTTCAGGCGGCGCATCCGGACGCTCTCGTCATCGACATCGCCGGGGACGCGTCGGTCCAGATGACCATGCAGGAGATGTCGGCGGCGATCCAGCATGATCTGCCCATCAAGATTTTCATCCTGAACAATGCTTACCTTGGCATGGTGCGCCAGTGGCAGGAGCTTCTCCATGGCGGGCGCTATTCTCATTCCTATTCCGACAGCTTGCCGGATTTCGTAAAGCTTGCCGAGGCCTATGGCGGCCATGGCATCCGCACGGAGAAGCCGGACGAACTCGACGCCAAGATCATCGAGATGATCGAATCGCCGAAACCGGTTCTGTTCGACTGCGTCGTGACGCAGGAAGAAAACGTCTTCCCGATGATCCCGTCGGGCGCCGCGCATAACGAAATGCTGTTCGGCGAGATGAAGGAAGACTCCGTTTCGGAGCAGGGGAAGACGCTGGTATGACCGCCCAAAGTTCAAAAAGCGGCGCCCAATCCCAATCGGTCTATCCGGTCACGCGCGAGGAAAGCGCAGAGCGGGAGGTCATTCTCGCTGTCATCGTCGACAACGAGCCGGGCGTCCTGTCGCGCGTCGTGGGGCTCATTTCCGCCCGCGGCTATAATATCGAGAGCCTGACGGTCGCCGAAACCGACATGGAGAAACACACCTCGCGCATTACCGTGGTGACGCAAGGCACGCCCTCGAAGATCGAGCAGATCAAGGCGCAGTTGGGCCGGTTGGTGCCCGTGCGCCGCGTCATTGATGTTTCTGCGGAGACGGACGCGCTTGAACGAGAACTGGCGCTGGTCAAGGTCGTCAATGAAGGCGATCAGCGCGTCGAAGCTATGCGCCTCGCTGACATCTTCCGCGCCCGCGCGTTGGACACGACGCATACGTCTTTTGTTTTCGAGATCACGGGCGCGCGTGAAAAGATCAATGCGTTTATCGATCTGATGAAGCCATTGGGTCTGTCGGAAGTCTCTCGCACCGGCGTGTTATCCATCCGCCGCGGCGTTGAAAGGGATTAGCGTCATGACTGGTCATTTTAGAAAACGATTTCTCAATCTGCTCCTTAGCCCCGCGCGGTGAAATCTCCGCGCGATAGAAGTTGGCGTTATGAAGGAACAGAACGAAGGAATTTAAAAATGACCAAGACCGAAACAGAAGAAAGCGACGTAAAGGCGAAAGACGCCGGCCACGTAAAAATCTTCGACACGACCCTGCGTGACGGAGAACAGGCGCCCGGTTTTTCCATGTCGACTGACGCGAAAATCATCGTCGCCCGCGCGCTCGAGGCGCTGAATGTGGATATTATCGAAGCGGGCTTTGCGGCGGCGTCGCCGGGTGATGCGGCTGCGATCTCCACCATCGCCAGGGAAATTGAGGGGCCCACTATCGGCTCCCTGGCGCGCCTTAACAAGAACGACATCGAGGCTGCCGCGCGCGCTATTGAGCCGGCCAGAAAAAAACGCATTCACACTTTTATCGGCACGAGCCCGCTTCATCGCGATGCGAAGCTGAAAATGACGAAGGATGAGATCCTGAAACAGATTTCAGAGGTTGTCGCCTTCGCGCGTTCCGCTTGCGACGATGTCGAATTTTCACCGGAAGACGCTATTCGCACCGAGCGGGATTATCTCATCGAAGCCGTGGAAGCCGCGATTGAGGCCGGCGCACGCACCATCAATATCCCCGACACCGTCGGCTACACGACGCCGGAAGAAATCACCGATCTTTTCCGGTTCCTGAACGAAAAGGCAAAAGGCGCCGAAAAGGTGACCTTCTCCGCACACTGTCATGACGATCTCGGCATGGCGGTCGCGAATTCGCTCGCGGCGGTTCGCGGCGGCGCGCGCCAGATCGAGTGCGCCGTCAACGGCATTGGCGAGCGCGCCGGCAATTGCTCGCTGGAAGAGGTGGTAATGGCGCTCGCAACGCGCCGCGACTTTTTCAATGCAGACACCCAGGTCGATACGACAAAGATTTACGCCGCGTCGACAGCGCTTGCGCGCGTGACCCATAATCCGATCCCGCGCAACAAGGCGATTGTGGGCCGCAACGCCTTTGCCCATGAGGCGGGCATTCACCAGCATGGCGTGCTTGCCGACAAGCGCACCTATGAGATCATGGATGCGGAGAAGGTCGGCGTGCCGTCGAATGCTCTGGTGCTGGGCAAGCATTCGGGCAAGCATGCCGTGGCCGCGCGGGTGAAAGCGCTGGGCTTTAACGTCTCGAAAGAAAAGATCGAGGATATCTTCCCGAACTTCAAAAAACTCGCAGATACGGCGAAGGAAGTCACCGACGCCGATCTTGTGAGGCTTGTCACCGGCAATGCTGCGGTTGACGGGCGCGCTGGTCCGTGGCGCATGCGCAAGACCGAACTGCACGTGGATTTCGAGGATGACACGCGCCCCCATGCGCGCGTCACCATGGAACACGATAATGGCGAGCGCCGTACTGTGACCCATGAAGGCGAGGGGCCCATCGATGCAGCTTTCGCCGCCGTTTGCGCCATCGCCGATGTGCCGGGACGCATTCATACGCTCGACCTGCATCACCTGGCGGCGGAAGGCGTCGTGCGCGCGGAGGCGATTGTCGATGTGGACGGCAAGCAGTTTTCCGGCAAGGCCCAGGAAGTGGACATTGCGGACGCCGCCGTGGCGGCCTTTGTGGCGGCGATCAATCAGGCTGCTGCGATCCGTTCTGGCGCATTTTCTTTTCCTAATGAGGCTGCGGCGTCATGAGTGTTGCGAGTTCCTCTCCCCAGTCTTTTCCGAAGTCCCTGTTTGACAAGTTATGGGAGCGTCATGTCGTTGTCGAAGAAGGCGACGAGGCGCCGGCCGTGCTTTATATCGACCTTCATCTCATTCATGAGGTGACGTCGCCGCAGGCTTTTTCCGTGCTTGATGAGCGGAATTTGAAAGTGCGCCGCCCTGATAAAACCTTTGGCACGCTCGATCATTCGACGCCGACCTTGCCCGCGAATGCAAAAGGCGAATGGCCCTATGCGACGCCGGAAGCGAAAACCCAGGTCGAAAGACTGATTGAGAATTGCGAAAAGCATAGCGTAGAATTGCTGGGCCTCGGCGATCCGCGCCGCGGCATTGTGCATGTGATCGGGCCCGAACTCGGTCTGACACAGCCGGGCAAGACCATTGTCTGCGGAGACAGCCACACATCGACCCATGGCGCCTTTGGCGCGCTGGCTTTCGGCATCGGCACGACGGAAGTGGGCCATGTGCTGGCGACGCAATGCGTCCTGCAACGCAAGCCAAAATCCATGCGGGTTATTTTTGACGGCGAACTGCCGAAAGGCGTTGGCGCCAAGGATATGGCGCTCGCCATGATCGCACAGATCGGGGCCGATGGCGGGCAGGGCTACGCCATGGAGTTCGCCGGCGAAGCTGTGCAGGCGCTGTCCATGGAAGGCCGCATGACGCTCTGTAATATGTCGATCGAGGCGGGCGCGCGCTTTGGCATGGTTGCGCCGGATGAGACGACGTTCGAATGGCTACACGGCCGCGATTATGCGCCGAAGGGCCTCGCCTGGAATGAGGCGCTTGCCGACTGGACGGAGCTTAAAACCGAACTCGGCGCTCACTTCGACAAGGAAGTTCATGTTGACGCGCGCGCTATCCGACCCATGATCACTTATGGCGTATCGCCCGACGCCGCCGCGCCGGTCGATGGGCTCGCACCAGCACCGCTCAGCGAAGCGGAGCATCATGCCGCGGACTACATGAAATTCGAAGCGGGAAAGTCTTTTTCCGAGGCGACTGTCGACCGTGTTTTCATCGGTAGCTGCACCAATTCCCGGCTTTCGGATCTGCGAGAGGCGGCGATCGTCATGCGCGGGCGAAAGGTGAAGCCGGGCGTTGTGACGCTGATCGTGCCCGGGTCCGAAGCGGTGAAACGTGCGGCGGAGGAAGAAAGCCTGCACGAGATTTTTCTCGCCGCCGGCGCCGAGTGGCGCGAGCCGGGATGCTCCATGTGCATCGCCATGAACGGCGACTCAGGACAGCCGGGAGAGCTTGTGGTGTCCACATCGAACCGGAACTTTATTGGGCGGCAAGGCAAAGGCGTGAGGACGGTGCTGGCGAGCCCTGCGACCGCGGCGGCCTCGGCGATTGAAGGGCGCATTGCCGATCCGCGGCCTTATCTCTTCGCGCGGGAGAGTGCGTAATGTCGTTTGAAGCATTCAAAACCCTGACATCGCGCACTGTCGTTTTGCCGCAGGAAAATATCGACACCGATCAAATCATCCCGGCGCGCTTTCTGACCACAACGGTCAAAGACGGCCTCGGCAAGTCGGCGTTCTATGACTGGCGATATGACGAAGACGGCCGGCCGAAAAACTCTTCCGTCTTCAATGGCGTCAATCCGGAAACCCATAAAATTCTTGTGGCCGGATCGAATTTCGGCTGCGGGTCTTCGCGCGAACATGCGCCCTGGGCGCTGTCGGATTTCGGCTTCCGCGCCGTTATCAGCTCTGACATCGCGGATATTTTTAAAAGCAACGCCCAGAAAAACGGGTTGCTGCCGGTCGAGGTGGATGAGGAAACGCACAAAAAGCTGCTGGCCTCGCCAGGCGCCGAAGTGACGATCGACCTTGAAGCTTGCGAAGTGACCTTCGGCGATGGCGAAACAGGGCGCTTTCCCATCGAACCTTTCGCCCGCCGCTGTCTCCTCGACGGTGTTGACCCGCTCGGCCATCTGTTGAATCAGATGCCAGACATTGAAGCCTACGAAAAGCGATAAGAAAGACAATAAAATGGCGGTCATCGCATTTCTTCCCGGCGACGGCGTCGGGCCCGAAGTCGCGGGCGCGGCGAAGCGGGTGCTCGACGCCGTAGCGAAAAAATTCTCCCTGACGCTGGAGTTCAAAGACTGTTTCTTCGGCGGGGCCGCCATCGACGCATGCGGCGACCCGTTTCCCGCGGAAACGAAAGAAGCATGCCTCGCCGCCGATGCGATTTTTCTCGGCGCCATCGGCGGGCCCAAATGGGACAAGGCGAAGCGGCGGCCTGAAGCCGGGCTGTTGGAGATGCGCAAAGCGCTGGGCGTTTATGCTAATCTCCGCCCGGTCAGCGTCGCCCCCGGCATGGAGAATCTGTCGCCGCTCCGCGAGGATCGCGTCAAAGGCGTCGACATGCTGATCGTACGCGAATTGACTGGCGGCATGTATTTCGGCGACCGCGCGGAAGGAAACGAGCGGGCGACCGACGAATGCCTTTACACTAAAGAGGAAGTGACCCGCGTTGCGCGCATCGCCTTTGAGGCGGCGCGCAAGCGCAAGGGCCGCGTCGCTTCCGTCGACAAGGCGAACGTCCTCGCCACCAGCCGGCTCTGGCGCAACGCCGTCAATGAACTCCATGAACAGGAATATAAAGACGTCGAGCTCTCGCACATGCTGGTCGACGCCATGGCCATGAAACTCATCCAGGCCCCGGCGGAGTATGATGTGATCCTGACGGAGAATCTTTTCGGCGATATTTTGAGCGACGAGGCGTCGGTGCTCTCCGGCTCCATCGGTCTTGCGCCGTCGGCGTCGCTTGGCGACGGAACGCGCGGTCTTTATGAGCCGATCCATGGCTCCGCGCCGGATATTGCGGGTCAGGGGAAGGCCAACCCAGTGGGCGCGATCATGAGCGCGGCGATGATGCTGCGTTACAGCCTCAATGAAGGCGCCGCCGCCGACGCCATAGAAGCGGCGGTCTCGAAGGCGCTCGCCGCTGGCCGCGGCACCGGCGATATAGGCGGCGCTGACAACACGGCGTCGTTCACGGATACTGTTGTGGAGTTGATTTAGCGTCGGTGTCATCCCGGATGCGATGCAGCATGAAATGCTGCTTCGCTGATCCGGGACCTATAAAGTTAAGGGCAGGGGGTCCCGTGTTAGCAGCGCGTCATGTCATGCCGCGCAGCACACGGCATGACATCTGAGAGGCGTAAGCCTCACTCCATAATATCCTCATTCCATAATTCTGGCTTCTCCCGAATAAAGCGCGCCATCAATTCAAGCGAAGCGGGATGCGCGACATCAATCACCTCGACGCCGCGCGATTTCAGGAATTCTTCATTGCCGCCGAAATTCTGCGTGTCGTTGATGACAACGCGCGGGATCTTGAACTGCACGATGGTGCCCGAACACATCATGCAGGGCGAGAGCGACGTATAAAGCGTCAGGTCGCGATAGCTTTTCTGGCGGCCCGCTTTCCTGAGACAATCCATTTCCCCGTGCGCAATCGGGTCGCCCTGCTGTACGCGCTGGTTATGCCCGGCGGCGATCAGCTCCGGCCCCCGCGCCAGCACCGACCCGATGGGAAGGCCGCCTTCGTCATAGCTCTTTTTGGCTTCGGCGTAAGCCCGCTCGATAAACTCCCGGTCGTGGTCTGTCAGCATGAAGGCCTCGCGATGGACAAGATAAGCCTCATGATTGATAAAGGCGAAAAGCCATGGAGACAATCAACCAGCCATGCACGACAACCTCACCATCGTCGATCACCCCCTGATCCAGCACAAGCTGACGATCCTTCGGGATAAAAACACATCGACGGCGCAATTCCGCCAAGTGCTGCGGGAAGTCGCCGTTATTCTCGGCTGTGAAGTGACGCAGGACCTGAAACTTGGAACAATGGAGATCGAAACCCCGCTGGAAAAAGTGAGCGCGCCCTATCTGGAAGGCAAGAAACTCTGCTTCGTATCGATCCTGCGGGCCGGCAACGGACTTCTCGACGGGCTGCTCGATCTTATCCCGTCGGCGCGTGTCGGTCATGTGGGCATTCAGCGCGATCATGATACGCTGGAAGCGCACCGCTATTATTTCAAGACGCCGGATAAGCTGGGAGAGCGTCTCGTCATCCTCGTCGATCCCATGCTGGCGACGGGCAACACCGCCATTGATGCCACGAATGAGCTCAAAAGAGCCGGCGCCAAAGAAATGAAATTTCTTTGCCTCGTCGCCGCGCCTGAGGGGGTGGAGAAATTTTCAAAAGCACACCCAGACGTGCCGGTCGTCACCGCGGCGCTCGACCGCCAGCTCAATGATGTGGGCTATATCATGCCCGGCCTCGGCGACGCCGGCGACCGTATTTATGGGACCAAGGGGTAAAATGAGGTTGGGGCCCCACTTTACGAAAGAGTCAGTTTGAAAAATCAGCCGCGAAATTAATTCGTCATGGGCGCGTCTTCCGCAGGTTTCATTTTGTGGCTGATGCCCTGAAGCTCTTTCGGGATATAATTTTCGTCATGTTTGGCGAGGATGGTGCTGGCGACGAAAACGCCGTCTTGGTTAAAGGCGCCCTGTGCGATGACGCCCTGACCCTCGCGGAAAAGATCGGGAACAATGCCTGAGTAACGTACCGGCATGGTCGCGCCGCCATCGGTGACGCGGAAGAAAATCTCCAGCCCGTCGCCATGTTCAAGGCTCCCTGTCTCCACAAGCCCGCCGAGGCGAATATTCGCCCCCGGTTCGATCGCGGCTTCCGCCGCTTCGCTCGGCGTATAAAAATAGGCGATGTTGCGCTGAAGCGCCGTGAAGACGAGCACGGCCGCCGCGGCGAGGAGGACGCCCCCGCCAGCGACAAGGGTCAGGCGCCGGTTGCGATGGATCGGTTTCATGGCGCTTATTTAGCCTCCCGCGCGCGCGCCGCCAAATGAACTCGCACCGGGCCGATTGTCGCGGAGATTTCGCCTGTCAAAACCCCGGCGAATTGCCGTAAAGACAAGGGCATGAGCCCTTACCGACGCGCGATTTCCCTTGCCGCCGAGAATGCCGGGTGCGACCGCGCCGGGGCGGCCATCGTGCGCGGGGTGACGTTTTCGTTGGGGCCCGGCGAGGGGATGCAGCTTTTCGGGCCCAACGGCTCCGGCAAGTCGAGCCTTCTGTCCATGTTCGCCGGATTGATCGACCTGGCCGAAGGCGTTGTCGGCTGGCGCGTCGATGGCGCAGCGGTCGAGGCTGCACCGGAGGCGGGGGTTTTCTTTTTGGGCCATGAGGCCAGCGTCAAACCGGCCCTGACGGCGGAAGAGAATTTGCGGTTCTGGGCGAAGGCGTCTGGCGGCGGCGATGTGGACGCCGCGCTCGCCGCCGTCGACGCCCTGTCTTTCCGTCATTTGCGGGCCGGACGTCTGTCGGCTGGGCAAAAGCGGCGCGTGGATCTTGCCCGCGCGCTTCTTGTCGATCGCGAGGTGTGGCTGCTTGACGAACCGACCGCCGCGATCGACCGCGACGGCGTCAAAATCATCCGTAAGCTGATCGATGATCATCTGGCGCGGGGCGGGATCGCCGTCATCGCGACTCATGACGATCTCGGCGACGGCTTCAAACGGCTGGAGCTTGCGCGATGAACATGGCCCTCGCCATTCTGTCGCGTGATGTAAAAACCGCTTTCCGGTCGGGCGGAGGATGGTTTTACGCTCTGTTTTTCTTTGCGGTGTTTACTGCGCTCGCGGCCATCGCCTTTGGGCCGTCCCTTGGCGCGCTACGCGCCGCGGCGCCGGCGGCGGTATGGCTGGCGGCGGCGCTCGCCATTCAGTTCGCGGCGGCGGATTTGTTCGAGCGGGACATGAATGACGGGTCCCTGCGCGTGATCGCGGCGGAGCAGGGGCGGCTTTTTCCATACTGGCTCGCCAAGTCGGCGCTCCTGGCGTTGACCGCAGCGGCGCCCCTTATTCTCACCGCGCCGTTTTTCCTGACCATGCTGGGCGTTCCCTTCGCGCAAGGGATCGGCGCTGCGCTCTTGCTTCTCATCGGCGCGCCGGCGCTCTTCTTCATCGCGGTGCTGACGGCTGCGCTGAGCACCGGACTTCGCGCGGGGGGCCTGCTCGCCATGATCATCGCGGCGCCGTTCGCCGCGCCGGTGCTGGTCTTCGGCGTCACAGCGACGAAAGCGTTCTTCGCGGGCGCTGCGCTGTTCGGGCCGGAGGCCTTGATTTTGGGCGCCCTTAGCCTGTTTATGGCGGCGGCGACGCCGGTTTTCGCCATCGCCGCCTTACGCGTCAGCCTCGAATAGGAGTGAGAAGGTTCATGTTGAGCCGGTTTTCCAATCCAGCGAAATTTGAAGCCTTCGCCCGCGGCGCCGGCCCGGTCGCGTTCATCGTTTTCGTGATCGGCGCCGCTTATGGCCTTTATGCGGGCCTCTTCATGGCGCCGGCGGAAAAATTCCAGGGCGATAGCGCGCGCATCATGTATGTTCATGTCCCGGCGGCGTGGACGGCGCTCGCCGCTTACAGTTTCATCGCGATGATGAGCCTGATCGCCTTTGTCTGGCGTCATTCGCTGGCGGATGTCGCGGCGCGGTCGGCCGCGTTGCCGGGCGTCGTTTTTACAGGACTCGCGCTTTTCACCGGCGCCGTCTGGGGCAAGCCCACCTGGGGCGCCTATTGGGTGTGGGACGCGCGGCTGACCTCCATGCTGCTCCTTCTCTTTATCTATTTCGGCTACATGGCGGTGTGGCAGGCGGTGCCGGAAACCGCACGCGCCGCGCGGTTCGCGCGCATCCTGGCGCTCGTCGGTTTCATCAACATTCCGATTATCAAGTTTTCCGTCGACTGGTGGAACTCGCTTCACCAGACGGCGAGCGTCATGCGGCTCGACGGGCCGACCATTCATCCGAGCATGCTGTGGCCGCTTCTGGCCATGGCGGTCGCCTATACGGCGCTGTTCGCATGGCTGGTCTTTACAGGCATGCGCGCGACGCTCATTCGCCAGCGTCTCGAGGCGCGCAGCGCCCGCAAGCCAAGCCGGCCAACCACGGTGGAGGCGGTCTGATGGATTTCAGCGCCCATACGACGCCCTATATTCTCATTGCTTACGGCGTGTCGATCATAGCCATCGCCGGGCTGATCGTCTGGCGGATGGCGCGTCTTAAAAAGGCGCAGTCAGACGAAAAGGCGGCGAAGGGGTAAATTTGGTTTAGCGGATTGCCAACGCAGTTGATGGATTGGAACCATCAACCGGACCCACTTTTGCTGCAATCCGCTCTAGCTTGCGTTCTTCGCTTCTTTGATCATCTCTTTGAGGCGTTCTTCGCTCCACCCCATCATGATTTCCACGTAAGCGCCGTCGGTAGAAGCGACAATAAACGCCGGCGTGCCGTCGACGCCCATTTCCTGCGCGAGCAAGTGGTTGGCGTCGATCATGCTCGGGATGGCGCCGGACTCGATCGCCTTGTTCATGGCGGCGACGTCAAGACCGTGTTTACGGGCCATCTTGTCGACCCGCTCCTTGGTCAGAACGCCGGAGGAGTCGAGCATATCAAAATGGAAGTCGACGAATTTTTCGTTGTCCCGCGCAGCGAGCGCCATTTCGGCGGCGTAAGCGGATTCTTCACGAAGGATCGGCAGCTCGCGGAAAACGACTTTCACCTCGGCATCGTTTTTCAGGACGTCTTTGATCAGCGGCGCGGCGCGTTTGCAGTAACCGCAATGATAATCATACATCTCGATGACCGCGACAGTCGCCTCGTCGGGGTTTTTGCCGGCCACATGACTGGTGGCGGGATCCAGGAGCAACGCCATATTCTGGGTGGCGGCGGTCTTTGCCCGGTCCGACTCCGCCATCTGCATCTTCAGGCGATAAGCTTCCACCGCCTCGATAATGACTTCCGGATTATCCATGAGATAGGCGCGGACGATCTCGCCAATCTCTTCTTCCTGGGTGTCGGAGAAAGACGTATTGAGCTGCGCGTGTGACGACGACGCCTTGGGCGCATCTTCGTTTTTTTGCTGAGCCGCCGAATAGCCGACCGCAAGGGCGCCCAGCAAAAAAGAGCCGGCAAGCGCGGCGCCGATTGCTGTTTTGGCGTTGAGCATGTTTTTCATTCCTGTCCCCTTGGCGCGCAAGGCGCGCATTAAGTTTTATCAGTTCTGAGCTAATTGCTGTCAATGACAACCGGATCGGGTACGTCCGGTTTGCTTGTGTCCTGAGGTTCCCGTTGTTCCGGTCCCGGCAAGGACGACGGGCGAGGCGGGTTGGCTGACGGCAGCGGCGGGGCCCCTTCGGCGGGTTGTGTCGCCAGAATGATGTCCATGGCCTGCCGCCACTCCGTCGTGCCGCGTTCGAGCCCGGGCAGGGCGCGCCGGGCGAAATGGTTGGCGTCTGCCTGCGCCCCCGCTTGAAAGCGCGACTCCGCAGTGGCGAGATCCGCTTTCGCGGTTTCGCCCTGTTCCGCATAGGCGCGGGCGAGCTCGAACCAGGCGAAGCCATTGTCTCTTTCCATGGAGACCGCGCGCTTTAGCTGCGTCGTCGCCTCATCGATCAGATCGGGTTCGTGCGACGCAATGAGCGCGCGCGCAAGATTGACGCGCATTAACGCATTGTCGGGAAGAAGCTCCACCGTCTTGCGATGGGGCGCGATGGATTCGTTGGTGCGGCCATATTCGAAAAGGATCTGCCCTTCCAGTTCATGAAAATAGGGATTGGATGGATGTGCATCCGTCAGTTTTTCGATTTCATCGAGCGCTTTTTCGATCTGTGAATTGCGATAATAGGCGACCGCGCGCGCATAACGCGCCGGGTCCGATTGATCCGACAGCGGATAATCGCGCAGCGTTTGCTGGGGCTCGTGCAAAAACCCTTTGATCTTCGCTTGAATGAGACGCAGCCGGTGGATGTCTTCCGGGCTGTCCTCGACATTGAAGTAAGGAGATTCCATGGCGCGCGTTTGCAGCGCGGAGAAGCGTTCATTCGCCAAAGGGTGCGACTGCAAAAACGGGTTGACCCGCTGACCGGTAATGATCTGGTAGTTGCGCATGCGGCTCCAGATATCCATCGCGCCTTTCGTCGATTTGCCGAGACGGTTGAGATAGGTGATGGATGACTGGTCGGCGGTGGCCTCCTGGCTGCGGCTGTAAACCAGAAAATCCTTGATCGCGATGTTCTGGCCGAGCCCGAGAATACCCATGCCGGCCTCCGGCGCGCCCGCTGCGATAGCGGCGCCGGCAAGGAGAAGGCCGAGGATCATCGGCTTGCTGGCGTTGGCCATGGCTTCTGCCGAACGGGCGGAGTGATTGCCGGCAAGGTGCCCGGCTTCGTGGGCGATCACGCCCTCGATTTCGTTTGGCGTTTTGGCGAAGGTGAAAAGGCCTGTGTTGACGCCCATATAGCGCCCGCCCGCAAAGGCGTTGAAGGTGGGATCGTTGACGATGATGATCTCGATGGAGTCGGCGTTAAGGCCGGCCGCCCGAAAAATCGGCCGCGAATAATCTTCCAGCCACTGTTCGATCTCCGCGTCGCGCAAGGTTGAGATGCCTTGCGCTTCGGCGGCGACAGGGGCCGCAGCCATAGCGAGCGCCGCCATGCCGGCGAGCGCTTTCCTGATACGCGATCCGAATGTCTTTAACGCCATTCCTTCACCTGTCCGAAACGCGCCCCATTTGCCGCGATGCGCGCAGATCCATCTTAGTGGCGTATTGCGGCGATTTCGAGATGCGGCGCCGGTCCGGCGCCGCATTTGTGAGCGCGTCAAAAAGGGCCAGTCATGCGCCTGCGCCGCGGTTCCACCAGCCCTTTTTCTTTGGCTTGTCGGCGGATGGCTGCGGCGCGTCCGCGAGATCGGCGGGCTCTTCCGATGCTTCTACGGGCTCTGGAGTGCTTTCCGTCGCCACCTCAGGCTTTTCATCGGGAGTCCGGTCATGCCCGTTTTGTTTCTTCGGCTCGGCCTCCGGCTCAGGCTGCGCGGCCTTAACCTTATCCTCGGAAGGCGTCTCGGCAGTTTCCGTCTCCGCTTCATCGTTCGCCTCGTCAGATGATGCGTCGTCGTTTTTGCTTTCGGACGTTTCCTGAGCGTCATCGGAAGACGCCTCGTTGCGATTGCGCCGGTTGCGGCGCCCGCCGCGGCGGCCTCTGCGCCGCCGGCGTTTTTTCTCACCATCCTCACCGGAATCCCCGTCGCGGGCTTCGCGTTCGGCGTTCTCGCTGTCGTCGCTTTCGTCCTGCTCCTCGGCCGATGCATCGCTCTCGCGCGCTTCGGCCGTGTCGCGGTCTTTGCGGCGACGGCGACGGCGGCGTTTTTTGGGCTCGCCGCTTTGGCTGTCGTCTTCGCTTTCGTCGGAAGCCGCTTCGGCCTCCGGCGCTTCATCGAGTTCCACCAGGTCCGTCTGGTCTGCGCGGATCACTTGCGCCGTATCGGCGCGTTCCCGCGGCGTTCCCGATTTCTCCAGCAGATAGTCATCGCCCGCGCGTTCCGTATCCGGAATAAGCTGGATGGTGACGCCGTTCGCGTCTTCGATGCGCTTCAGCCAGTCGCGGTGATGGTTAAGCACATAGACCGTAACATCGAGTGATGCGTGAACGGAGATTACCCCGGCGCGGCCAGAGACCGCTTCGCCTTCAACGGCGCGCAAAATCCGCAGCGCAGCCATTTCCGACGAGCGGATGACGCCTGCGCCAGCGCAGGTCGGGCACGCTTGCGTCGTGCCATCCACAATACCCGACCGCCTGCGTTGTCTCGACATTTCCATCAGGCCGAAATTGGAAATGCGGCCAATCTGGATGCGTGCGCGGTCATGTTTGATCGCGTCTTTCAACGCTTTCTCGACCTTGCGATTATTCTTCTGCTCTTCCATGTCGATGAAATCGAGCACGATAAGACCCGCAAGGTCGCGCATGCGGAACTGGCGCGCGGCCTCATAGGCGGCCTCGATATTGGTTTTCAGCGCCGTCTGTTCGATGTTGCGCTCGCGTGTTGCGCGCCCGGAGTTCACGTCAATCGCAACCAGCGCTTCGGTCTGGTGAATGACGATATAGCCGCCGGATTTCAGCCTTACGACCGGCTGATACATGCCGTCCAATTGCTGTTCGACGCCGTATTTAAGGAAGATGGGGGCATTGCCTTTATAAGGCTGCACATGCTTGGCGTGGCTTGGCATCAGCATTTTCATGAAGTCTTTGGCTTCACGGTAGCCGGCTTCGCCTTCAACCAGCACTTCGCCGATGTCCTTGTCGTAAAGATCGCGTATGGCGCGCTTGATGAGGCTCGCCTCTTCATAGATGAGGCAGGGCGCAACCGATTTCAGCGTCAGGCTGCGGATGTTTTCCCACAGTCGAAGCAGGTAGTCGTAATCGCGCTTGATTTCCGTTTTGGTGCGCTTGGCCCCGGCGGTGCGGATGATGAGTCCCATGCCCTGCGGCACGTCGAGGCTGTCGACCACGCGGCGCAGGCGCTTTCGGTCGCCGGAATGCGGAATTTTGCGGGAAATGCCGCCGCCGCGAGCAGTGTTCGGCATCAGGACACAATAGCGCCCGGCGAGGGACATATAGGTCGTCAGGGCAGCGCCTTTATTGCCGCGCTCTTCCTTGACGACCTGAACGAGCAAGATCTGGCGGCGCTTGATGACTTCCTGAATCTTGTAATTACGCAGGAGCTGCGAGCGGCGGCGCTTGGCGTCCTTGTAGCGCTCAAAGAGGGCTTCGCGTTCTTTCGCTTTGGAGCGTCTGGTTTCCTGAGTTTCAGGTTCTTCGTCCGCTTCGTCGCTCTCGTCTTCGTCGTCCTCGTTTTCGCTTTCTTCGGCGTCGTCCTGGGACTCTTCGTCGGCGCTGGCTTCGCTGGTCTCCGCGTCATCCTCGCCGGCGTCAGTTTCGTTCGAAGCTTCGGCGGCTTGCGCGGATTGGTCGTCCGCCGCCTCGCCCGAGCCCTCGTCTTCGGTTTTTGTTTTCACCGAAGGGGCTGCGCCGCCGCCTTCGTTTTCCTCGCCGTCCTGTTCTTCTTCCTCTTCTTCGTCGGAAGATGCGCCTTCGATTTCGTCGACAGGATCGGCGTCGTCGTCTTCATCGGAATCGTCTGCGGCGGCTTTCGTTTTTTTGTCCGCCGCTTCCTCTTCGCCATCCTCTATATCATCATCGTCATGGTCATCGTCGCCGCGCGAAGACAATTCGAGCTGCGAGGCGAGTTCGGCGACTTCCGCCTCGGCGGCCTGAAGCGCCTGCCGGTCGGAAACGGGAATCTGATAATAATCGGGATGAATTTCGCTAAAGGCGAGGAAGCCGTGGCGGTTGCCGCCATATTCCACAAAGGCTGCCTGAAGCGATGGTTCGACGCGCGTCACGCGCGCCAGGTAGATATTTCCTCTTAGCGGCTTGCGGGCCGCAGATTCAAAATCAAAGTCCTCGACCTTGCCGTTGTCGAGAACCGCGACGCGCACCTCTTCCGGGTGGGCTGCGTCGATCAGCATTTTTTTCGTCATTGTATTGGGCTCCGCGATGCGGCGGCGCGGCCGGGGCATCGCATGTGTTGTGTCGCCGGAGCAGGCCCGCAGGCAGCATCTCACGCGCCGGACAGAAAATCTGTCGGGTGGCGGCGGAGGCTATGTGGGCGGTGCCTGTCATCGGCGAAAGCTGTTTTCCTGTGCCGGACATCCGGCGGATTACAAAAGCCGGCGAACCGGCTGGTTCTGGTTCCGGCTCACAAGCCGGGGCGGCGCAAATGCGCCCTTTTTTGCTCCTCGCGCTTTCGGGCTTGCCGGGTCGGCGCGGGCCGGCGGGGGGAGCTGCCGGCGTCAAGTTTCTGGAAAGACTGGCGTTTTTTGCCGCTCTCCCGAAAAATCCTTCATGAGGCGCTGGGCTTTAAGGGCCCTCGGCCCACTTCCTAGATGGGCCTTTTACGCTGTGACATCAACTCTTGCGGTTTGGCCGAAGCGTCGGCGGCGCGCAAGCTGTTTCTGACAATGCCATGAGTGCGGGGAAAAAGAAAACCCATGGTTAATGCGACTCAGTATTGCATGGGAAAAGCGGACAAACGATCCGTAATGATTAAGACGGCGTTAACGCTGGTGAAATCACAATACCGCTTGTAGAAGACGCTCCGGGGAATTTCGGGGCATTACGGGCGGAGATCAGCGGCGACGGCGTTCACGGCGCTGCTTCGAGGCGTATGGATGGGCAATGATGGCCAGATTCTGTGAGGCATCACAAAGGCTTATTCGCAGTGCTGCGGCGCTGGCCGCAGTCATGCTCACGCTTTTCAGCGTCGGCCGCGCCGCCGAATTGCTGGATGTTCGATTCGGGCCGTCGGCGGACGCAACGCGCATCGTCTTCGATCTTAATGGCGCTCCCCAATACGCCGTTTCCGGCGATGACCTTGGCGAGGGGCGGCTTTTTGTCGATTTTGCCGACCTGAATGGGGCGCCGGCCGCCAAATCAGGCATGGGCCATGTGGCCTCCGTGAGTTTCGCACGCGAAGGCAGGGCCGGCGCGCGCGCCACGGTGAAATTCAAAAAAACGGCGAAGATCAAGGAGATTTTCCTGATTGAGCCGTCTCCTGGCGTCGCCAAGCACCGCCTCGTTATCGATCTCGTCACGGCCGACAAGGCGGGACTGCTGGCCAGCCTGCCGGCCCGTAAAGATGACATCGCCGCTATTATCGATCAGGTGACAGGCGACGCCCCGGCTGAAAAAGCGCCCGCCCGGATTGCGAATGTCGATATTCCGCCTGCGCCATCCGTCAAGGACAGTGCGATGGCGACAAAGGCCGAAAGACAGGTCGTTGTGATCGATCCGGGGCATGGGGGCCGCGATCCGGGCTCACAGGGCCAGAGCGGCACTTATGAGCGTACGGTGACGATGACCGCCGCGCTGGAGTTGAAAGCGCTGCTGGAAAAGAGAGGCGGATACGACGTCGTTCTGACGCGTGAATCCGATACGGATAAGCGAATAATCTCGAGTCAGCGTGACGAACTTGCCCGCCGCGAATCGCTGGCGCGCGCCGCAGGCGCCGATCTTTTTATCTCGCTTCACGCGGACGCGATTTCCCAACCGGCGGTGCGGGGCGCCTCCGTCTACACCTTGTCGGAAGAAAGTACGGCGCGGTCAGCCAAAATCGCCAAGTCGCAGGGCGATTACCAAGTCTACGACGTCAATTTGAAAGAGTATGACTCGGTGGTTGGCGATATCCTGTTCGATAAGGCGCAAGACACGACCATGACGAAATCGTCCAAATTCGCCGAGATATTGATCAAGAATTTATCCGGTAAAACGCCCATGCTGAACCGCTCGCATCGGCAAGGCGATCTGCGGGTTCTGCTGGCGCCGGACGTCCCGGCGGTGCTGTTGGAGATGGCCTTCATCTCCAACGCCAAGGACGAGGCGAACCTTAATTCTCCTGTGTGGCGCAGCCGGACCATGGGGGCGGTGGCCGACTCAATCGACGCCTATTTCGAGTCTGAGAGCCGCCAGCGTCAGGCGCAGCTCGCCCCGGCGGCTGGGCAATAGGGCTAAACCTTACGAAAATAAGGGATTTACGGCGCTATTGCGCCTCGCTGCCGTCCAAATTATGCGATAAAGAAGGGGATAAGGGGTGCGGTAAAGGCCCTCTTGAGGAAATGGTGACAAGCCGGGCATGCGAAGCCAAGCAAGGGCTTGGCTGGACATCGTAAGGCGGGGCCGGGAAGCCGGGACAAGCGTAAAGACCCATGAGCGATCACAGAGACGACGAGCACGATAAAAAGCCGGCGGCGGATGGCGAACGTCTGCAGTTCGGCGAGGCGGCCAAAAAGGCTGGCGACGAGGCGCGTCCGAAAGCCTCCGCAGCGCCGGATCATCGCAACGACCCCATTGAGAATGATATGTTCGCCGGAGATGACGAAGCGGAAGAAGAGGTCGTTCTTGGCGAGGACGATGCGATAAAGGATGATGCAGCGCCAGAAGCGGCGGAGCCCTTGGCTGCGCCGAGACGACGTTCTGCGCCGAAAGAAGACGCGTCGGCGGCTGCGCCTTCGGGCGGCAGCGGCGGCGGCGGAGTAGTGGTGTCCATGTTCAAATTTGTCGGTTTCGCATTCGCTGCGGCGGCGCTGGGGATCATTGGCGTCGCGGGCTTTTCCGCCTGGTATCTTCATAACCTTGAGAAAGGTCTGCCCGATTACGAACAACTAGCGGAATACGCGCCGCCGGTCACAACTCGTGTTTATGCGGGCGACGGCTCGCTGGTTGCCGAATTCGCGCGCGAGCGGCGCCTGTTCGTGTCAATCGAGGCGATGCCGGACCATGTGAAATACGCCTTTGTCTCCGCTGAAGACAAATCTTTCTACGAACATTCCGGTCTTGATTTCCGCGGTCTCGTACGGGCGCAAATCTCGAATATTGGCAATGTCCTGCGCGGTCGCCGGCTTGAAGGCGGCTCCACAATCACCCAGCAGGTGGCGAAGAACTTTCTGCTGACCAGCGAGCAGAGGATTGAGCGCAAGCTTCGTGAAATGCTCATTGCGCGGAAGATGGAGCGCACCTTTACGAAGGACCACATTCTCGAGCTCTATCTCAACGAGATATATCTTGGAAACCGTTCTTACGGCGTGGCTGCGGCGGCGCTGAACTATTTCGACAAATCGCTGAACGATCTGACCATCGCAGAGGCGGCTTATCTTGCCGCCATCACCAAGGGCCCAAGCAATTATCATCCGATCGATCACGAGGCGCGCGCGGTCGAACGCCGCAACTGGGTCATCGGGCGCCTTGCCGAAGACGGGCGCATCACGCCCGAAGAGGCGGAGGAGGCGCAGGCGCTGCCGCTTGGCGCGCAGATTGCGCCGCCCCTCGGCGCGCGCGACTGGACCATGGAATATTTCGCTGAGGAGGTTCGCAAACGCATCGTCGATCTTTACGGCGTCGAGGCGCTCTATGACGGCGGGCTCGCGGTTCGGACCTCGGTCGATCCCAATTTACAAAAGAAGGCCGGCGAGGCCTTGCGCCGCTGGCTCGTGACCTATGACCAGCGTCATGGCTATCGCGGCCCGATTGCGACCATGCCGGAAGTTCCCGGCGAATGGGCCGAGCCCTTCGGCGAGCTGGTGGATGATCTCAAAAACGCGCGCAAAGTCTCCGACGATATGGCGCCGTGGCGTCCGGCGCTGGTTCTTTCCTCGAACGCACAGGCAGCGGAGATCGGTTTCCCGGACGGCGAGACCGCAATCATTCCCGTCGATCTAATGCGGTGGGCGCGGGAATATATCTCCGCCAACAATCTCGGCGACAAGGTGACGTCGGCGGCGAGCGTCCTGAAACCCGGCGATGTTGTTTACGCTGAGGAATATACAGCCGACACGATGCCTTTGCCGGAAGACGCTGCGGAGGATGCGAAAGCAAAGCCGACGCCCGAAAACGCATATGCCCTGCGCCAGACGCCGGCGGTCAATGGCGGGCTCATTGCGATCGATCCCCACACGGGACGCGTGCTCGCCATGGTTGGCGGGTTCTCTTTCCAAATGTCAGAATTCAACCGCGCCATTCAGGCCGAGCGCCAGCCGGGATCGGCTTTCAAGCCCTTTGTCTATTCGGTCGCCCTCGATAACGGTTATACGCCATCCTCGACCGTGCTGGACGCGCCCTTCGTCGCCCCAGGCGTCGATAGCTGGTACAAGCCTGGCAACTATATCGAAGGCCGTTTCTACGGCCTGTCGACTTTGCGCTTGGGCATCGAGCAGTCGCGCAACACCATGACCGCGCGGCTTGCTCAGGATCTCGGCATCGGCCGCATCATGGATTATGTGGAGCGCTTCAAGCTCTCCGACAGCCTCCCGCGCGAGCTGGCGATCTCCCTTGGCGCCGCAGAAACGACGGTGATGCGGATCACCGCCGGCTATTCCGTCTTTGTGAATGGCGGCAAAGGCGTCGAGCCGGTGCTCATCGACCGGATTCAGGACCGCACCGGCAAGACGATCTACAAGCGTGACACGCGCGAATGTCCGGCCTGCAATGCTGAGGTCTGGTCCGGCCAGTCGGAGCCTCAGCTTCCCGATACGCGACCGCAGGTGATGGACCCGCGCACCGCTTATCAGATCACCTCGATCCTCGAAGGCGTTGTTCGCCGCGGCACGGCGGCGCGCACTGTCGGCGGCAAGACCGACAAGCCGCTGGCCGGCAAGACCGGCACGACCAACGACTATAAAGACGCCTGGTTTGTTGGCTTCGCACCGGACCTGGCCGCGGGCGTCTATGTTGGCTTTGACATGCCGCAAACCCTTGGACAGGGCGAGGCGGGCGGTTCTGTGGCCGCGCCGATCTTCGCCGACTTCATGTCCGAGGCGCTGAAAGAGGAAGCAGGCATTCCCTTCCGCGTGCCCTCGGGCGTGCGGCTCGTCAGGGTTAATGCGCGGACGGGCAAACCGGCGGGCGCTGGCGACACCAATGTCATTCTCGAAGCCTTCAAGGCCGAAGACGATCCGAATGCCAGCCGTTCGCTCGAGGACGACTATACGCTCGACCCGTTGAGCGCCGCGCCGCGGCAGGCGCAGGATAATGAGGAAGACCTCAACGGTCTTTACTAAGAGGGCGAGCCTTCGCATATATCGTGACAAGCGGCGCGCTTCCTCTGCGCCGTTTTCTTTCAACGGCTTTTTGCGCGGGAGATGATAATGCGCGCCGAAATCACCACCCTGGCGGACGAAATCAAGCAGTCGCTCGAACTGCTGAGGAGGCGTCTTTGACTGGGATAAATCCGAAAAAGAATTAGCAGAACTGAACGCCAAGGCCGAAGATCCCAATCTCTGGGATAACCCGGAAGAGGCGCAGGGCTTGATGCAAAAACGAACCGCGCTCGAAAACCAGATGAACGCGGTGGGCGCGATCCAGTCGGAGCTCGACGACCTCCTGGGGCTTGCCGAAATGGCATGGGAGGAAGATGACGAGGCGAGCCTCGATGAGGCGCAAGCGCTGATCGTCGACCTTCATGCGCGCGCCCAGAAAGCCGAGATCGAGGCGCTGCTTTCCGGCGAGGCCGACGCCAATGACTGCTTCGTTGAAATTCATCCCGGGGCTGGCGGCACGGAATCGAACGACTGGGCCTCGATGCTGCTGCGCATGTACACCCGCTGGGCGCAGCACCACGGCTACAAGGTCGATGTCATTGAAGAGCAGCCGGGCGAGGAAGCGGGCATCAAATCCGCCACCATCCAGGTGAAGGGCCACAACGCTTATGGCTGGCTCAAGACCGAATCCGGCGTCCATCGCCTGGTGAGGATTTCGCCTTACGACTCCAACGCGCGGCGCCACACGTCTTTTGCGTCCGTGTGGGTCTATCCGGTGGTCGACGACAAGATCGACATCGAGGTCAATGAAAGCGAATGCCGGGTCGATACGTTCCGCGCCTCCGGCGCAGGCGGCCAGCATGTGAACACGACGGACTCCGCGGTCAGGATCACGCACAATCCGACCGGCATTGTCGTCCAGTGTCAGAACGAACGCTCCCAGCACAAGAACCGCGCCACGGCCTGGAACATGCTCCGTGCGCGTCTTTATGAGCTTGAGCTGCAAAAACGGGAAGAGGCGGCGCTGGCGCAGGCGGCGTCCAAAACCGATATCGGCTGGGGGCACCAGATCCGGTCTTACGTCTTGCAGCCCTATCAGCTTGTGAAGGACACGCGCACCAGCGTTGAACACACCGACCCCGATGCGGTGCTGGGCGGCGATATCGACGTTTTCATGAGCGCGGCGTTGGCGCAACGCGTTGGCGGCGACGCAGCCTAAGCGGTTTTCTTTCTTTTCCTGCTTTGCGCTGCAACAGTTGAGCGCGGCAAATCGTTGATTTTACAGATGTCGGGCCTTCGCGCCTGCGGCAAATCTTAACAAAGTCTTAAAATGTGATAATGGTTAACGCGGTTTAGAATTGACCGGATCGCATTCTTGTTATTCCATAATACATGTCGGAGCGATTTGCTCTGTACACTGACGATCTCTTCGAGACGCGACTTTCGGGAAGCACATAAAAGGGAGACCTTTAAAGCAATAGCCTGAAAAAAGATCGTGAATCCCGGACCACGCAACAGAACACACTGAGCATTGCCAAGTCTGTGATGCTGGCTAGGGACAAATGAGAAAAGCGCGTCCGCCGAGAACTGCGGGCGCGCTTTTTGTTGATACGCGAATGATTGTTCGGGTTATCTGGTTCGTCTGTCATCCGGGAAAACGCCAAAGGCGTTTGTCCGGGATCTATTTACATGCGTTTGGGGGCGAAGATCCCGGCTCTGCGCTGCGGCCGGGATTTCAGTCAGAAAAGCTGTAAACTTCTTGCGTCGTCTTATTTACGGTAATCGAGCGGCGGTTTGCGGTCGCCGAGAAGCGATTGATATTTGTAATTCTCGCCGCGCGCTTCGTCGAACTCTTCCTTCGCTGCTTCGCGTAGTTCCGGATTTTCGTAAAGCTCGATAGCGGCCAGCGTCAGCGCCTTGGCTGCGACTTGCGCGCCTTTGAAGCCGATTGAGGTCCCGCTCGCCGCGACCGCCTGCCAGGAATGCGCTGACGTGCCGGGCGCCCAGGTGGCGGTTCTCACGCCGACTGTCGGCGCCGCATAGGAGACGTCGCCCACATCCGTGGAGCCGTAGCCGAGCGAGCGGTCATAGGGCTGGATCTCATTGGCGCTTTCAAGCGTCGAGCGCGGATTGTCGAAGGTCTTTCGGATTTTCTCCGCGAATTTTTTTTCTTCCGCCGTGTATTCAACGCCGCCGACCTCGCGCAGCTTTTCATCCATCATCTTGGCGAGCGTTTCATTGACGAGCAGCGGATTGTTGCCGTGAATGACTTCCCAGTCGACTTCGGTGCCGGTGCCCATGGCCGCGCCGCGCGCTGCGTCTTCGACACGGGTCCAGATGTCTTCTACGCCTTTGGCGTCCGGATGGCGGACGTAATAAAATACCTCGGCGAAATCCGGCACGACATTCGGCGCATTGCCGCCTGAGGTGATGACATAGTGAATGCGCGCATCCTGAGGCACGTGCTCGCGCATCATATTGACCATCATGTTGAACGCCTCGACGCCGTCGAGCGCGGAGCGGGCGCGCTCTGGCGCGCCGGCGGCGTGCGCCGACTGGCCGTGAAAGCGGAATTTCGCCGAGCGGTTTGCAAGGCTGGTGCGCGCGGCGGCGGAGTTTTCGTCATCGGCGTGCCAGTGGAGCGCGATGTCCACATCGTTGAAGAGGCCGGCGCGGACCATATAGACCTTGCCGCTGCCGCCTTCTTCGGCCGGCGTGCCGTAAAGCCGGATGCGGCCCGGCGTTCCGGTTTCCGCGAGCCAATCCTTGACCGCCAGCGCCGCCGTCAACGAACCGGCGCCGAAAAGATTGTGCCCGCAGGCGTGGCCGGCGTTCTTGCCCTCAATGGGCGCGCGCGTCGGCTCATCATCCTGGTTGATGCCGGGCAGGGCGTCGAACTCCGCGAGGATTGCGATCACCGGGCCGCCCGAGCCATATTCGGCGATAAAGGCGGTGGGAATGTCGGCGACCCCCTTGCGGATTGAGAAGCCGGCTGAGGACAGTTTGTCCTGCAAAAGTTTGCTGGAGCGCTCTTCCTGATAGCCGACCTCCGCCCATTCCCAGAGCTGGCGCGCGACCGATGCGGTTTCGTCATAGCGCGCGTCGATATCCGACAGGACGGCGTCGTCATCGGCGGCGAATGCTGTGACGGGCAGGAAAGAGAGCGCGGCGAAAAGGAGAGAACGATGCATGCGGCAGGCCCCTGATGGCTGAATCAAAGGCCCAGCATGCACAATCGCGCCGCCCAAGCCTAGAGCCAGGGCGGCGCGATTTTCGTTTCCGGAGATAAGGTGCGGCGGCGCGATGTGAGCCGGGGGCGCGCCGCCGCCTGGCGGCTAGGGGAGAGGGGGTTAGCCGCCGAATTTGAATTCCAGATTGAGACCGAAGCTTTCGGCGTTGGCGTCGCCGAACTCATAGTGGGTGTAGTCGGCGCGCAGGGAGAGATTTTCAGTGAAATCATAAGCTGCTGACGCGCCAAAGGCGGGTCCGTCATCGGAGCCGCCGAAAACGAGCTCATTGCCGCCAAGCGTCTGGACGGTGGAGTCGATCTCGGCGAAGGCGTAACCAGCCCGCGCCGAGAGATCGAAGCGATCGCTTACGGGCAGAATAAAGCGCCCATAGCCGCCGACGAGATAATCGAGGCCGAGATCGCCGGGGCCGGCGATGACGTCATCGAAAAATCCGTCATCATTATCGTCGAAATCGAGATCGTCTTCGTCGCCATTGAAATCGAAATCGCCGTCATCAATGCCGAAGGAGATGTCGCCTTCGACGGCGAAGAACCTGGCGAATTGCCAGCCGCCGCGGGCGGTGATCGCGCTGACGTCGGCGCTGCCGCCGAGCTCCTCATCGAAATCCATATAATTATAGCCGGCGGAGATGTAGGGGCCCGTCGCCTCGGCGCCGGCGCCGTAGCCTTGGGCGTAAGATGATCCGGCCGCGAGAGACGTCCCGGCGGTGAGCGCGCAAAGCAGCATCGTTTTATTTTTGATCTTCATACTCTTGTCCTTCCAACTGTTCCTGAGGAGGCGTTTTGTCTTGGGGCAACAACCGCAAGCTGCGCCGGTTCCAACCCGTACAAAGGTTCATGTTCGTGGCCAGGCGCCTCTAGTCTTTTGAAAAAGCGCGCGAATTGCCTTTGCGGAGAAATCTGCCCATGCTTGCGGGAAAAGCGAGGAGGGCGGCATGGCCGAAAGAGGCGCTCAGAAGGGGTTTTTGGGCTGGGTGGAGCGGACCGGAAACCGGTTGCCAGACCCGGTCTTCATCTTTTTCTATCTCATCCTGGGGCTGGTGGCGGTCAGCGTGCTGGCGGCGGCGACCGGACTGTCGGTCCCGCATCCGACGCAGGTGAACGACCTTGGCGCGCCGGTCATGATCGATGCGGCGAGCCTTTTGTCCGCCGGGAACATTCAAAGGCTGTGGGTCGAAATGCCGGCGACCTTCACGCATTTCCATCCTCTCGGTTATGTGCTGGTCGTCATGCTCGGCGCCGGCATCGCAGAACGCAGCGGATTGTTCGGCGCCGCCATGCGCGCCGCGGTCAGGAATGCGCCGAAATTTCTGCTGACGCCTATGGTGGCGCTCGTCGCAATGATCGGCAATCTCGCAGCCGATGCGGCCTATGTCGTCTTGATTCCGCTCGCCGGCGTTCTCTATGCGGCGGCGGGGCGCCACCCCATCGCCGGGATCGCCGCGGCGTTCGCCGGCGTTTCCGGCGGCTTTTCGGCAAACCTGTTGCCGGGCCAGCTCGATGCTCTCCTGTTCGGCATCACCGAAGCGGCGGCGGAGGCGATTGTGCCGAGCTGGGACGCCAATATTGCCGGCAACTGGTATTTCATTTTTGCGATGACCTTCGTATTTTTGCCGGTGATCTGGTTCGTGACGGACCGCATCATCGAGCCGCGGCTCGGCGGCTATGTGCCTGAAGGCCCGGCGGGCGAGATGGTGAAGGACGGCGACAAGCCGCTGACGGCCGACCAGAAAAAAGGCCTCATCCGCGCGCTCATTGCGTCGCTTCTCGTTTGCGCGCTCTGGGTGCTGTTCACGGTTGGGCCCGGAACGCCGCTGATCGATGAAACGGCGCGGCCCGAAGCGCGGCTGTCGCCTTTTTACAGATCGCTGGTGGCTGGGTTCTTCATCCTGTTCATGGCGGCGGGCTGGGCCTATGGCAAAGCCGCCGGCACGGTCAAAACCCATCGCGACATCGTGCGCATGATGTCTGAGGCGATGGGCGATCTCGCCTATTATCTGGTGCTGGCTTTTGCAGCGGCGCATTTCGTCGCCATGTTCGCCTGGTCCAATCTCGGGCTCATCTTTGCGGTGAACGGCGCCGACTTCATTCAAGGCTCCGGCCTGCCAATGCCGCTCACGCTCGCGCTGATTGTTTTGTTGACCGGCCTCGTTAATCTCTTCGTCGGCTCGGCAAGCGCGAAATGGGCGCTTTTGGCGCCGGTGCTGATCCCCATGCTGATGCTGCTCGGCGTCAGCCCGGAGACAACAACGGCGGCCTATCGCGTCGGCGACAGCGCCACCAATATCATAACCCCGCTCATGGTCTATTTCCCGCTCATCCTCACCTTCTGTCAGCGTTGGCAAAAGGATTACGGCCTTGGCAGCCTGACCGCGACCATGATTCCTTATTCGCTGTTCCTGATGGTGAGCGGACTTGTGCTGGTGATGATCTGGGTGACGCTCGGGCTTCCCTTGGGTCCGGGCGCGGAACTTCATTACGAACTGCCCGCGCAATAAAGCCTTGTGTAACTGGAGAAACGCCCATGCAAAGGTTGATGTCGATATGCGCCGCCACGCTTCTGGCTTGCGCTCCTGCCTGGGCGGCGGGACCGCCTTCCGGAAAGGGAACCTATAAAGATCTGCAAGAGGTCTTTGCAGCGTTTGAGGAGTACAAGACGCCAGCGGCGTGGAACGCGAATTTCAACGACCCTGATGCGCCCAATCACGGATTGATCGACTACAGCGCCCAAACAACCGCCGAACGCCTTCAGAAAATCGAGGAGCTTCGTTCCTCGCTTGATACTCTCAACGCGGCGGCGTGGAAGCGCGCGCGGCAGGCGGAGTATCTCGCTGTGCGCGCTCAGGTCGATGCGGAGCTGTTCCGGCTGAAAGTCTCGCGGCCATGGGCGCGCGATCCCGGCTTTTACGTGGACCAGCTCTTGCGTTTCACCTTTACGGAATTGCCCGTCCAAGGCGAGGACAAGGCGAAGCTGGAGCGGCAACTGGCGGCGGTTCCGGCGATTATCAAAGCGGCGAGGGACAATCTCGACGATGTCGCGGCGGATTACGCAAAGCTCGCTCTTCACAATCTGACGACATCAGACGGGGTTGGGCACGGCCACCCCTATCGTGCAGAGCCCCCTGCTGGCGTGATCGGCTGGTATGAAGACCTTCACGCCCGCGCGCTCGAAGCGCAGCCTGAGCTGGCGCCGGCGGTCGAAGAGGCAAAAGAAAGCATTGTCGGGCTTCAAGGCTGGCTGGAAGAAAATCTCGACAGCTTCACCGCGCCTGCCGGAGTCGGCGCAGCGCAATATGACTGGTATTTAAAGCACGCCAAACTGCTGCCTTACACCGGCGACGAATTGATCCTCATGGCGGACCGGGAATGGGAGCGGGTTTATTCATTTTACACGCTCTCGCGCCACCGCAATCGCAAGCTGCCTGAACTCGAGCCTGCGAAAAGCAAAGAAGAATACGAGCGGCGCATCGAAGCGACGGACAGGAACATCCGCGACTTCCTGACCCGCGAGGAGATCATGACCATTCCCGATTATGTGGGCAAGCTCGGCTATAACGCGCCGTTCATCGAGCGCGCGCAAGGCCTGAATTTCTGGGAGGCTGTGCAGTTCCGCGACCCGCATCCCGATCACCTTCACGCTGTTGTTCCCGGCCATCGTTTCGACGGACTAGTCGAGGATAATAATGATCATCCCATTCGCGGAAGCATTTCCGATGGCGTGCGGGCGGAAGGGTGGGGCGTTTATCTGGAAGAAGCGATGATGCAGGCGGGGGTTCTCGGCGACCGGCCGCGTGTCGATGAGCTGATATATTTGTTCGGTATTTTCCGCGCGGCGCGAGTGCCGGCGGATGTGAAGATGCAGCGCAATGAGTGGACCGTGCAGGAGGCCGTGGATTTCATGCGGGCGAAAACGCCCTGGCTCGATGAAAATGTGGCGCGGGTGGATGCCGAGATTTATCTGCGCCGTCCGCCGGGCTACGGCGTAGGCTACACGATCGGAATGCTGCAGATGCGCAAATTGCTGGCCGATGTTTCAGCGCAACAGGGCGCTGATTTTGTCATGAAGCAATTTCACGACGATTTTCTTGCGGCCGGACGGCTGCCCATTTCCCTCATTCGCTGGGAAATGACGGGACTTGAGGATGAGGTCCGGGGCTTCTGGGAGACTGAACCTCTGCCGGAATAGAATGCCTTAAAATAAGACGCAAAAAAAGCCCGCCGGTTTCGGCGGGCTTTTCTCTTGCATGTGTGCTGGCATTTAGCGCGGACTATGGTCTCCATAACCGCCATGACCCCAGCCATTGCCCCAGCCGTAGCGGGCGCCGCGGCCGCGATCGAACCGCAGAAGCGCTTTCTTCGCGTCGACCATGCCGAAGCCGGAGTCGAAATCGAAGCCCTTGGGCCCGACTTCGTCGAACACCTGGATCGTTTCGCCGGTGCCGTTATCGGCGCGAACGGTCATGTCTTGTGCGGTGGCGCGCATGACCCAGTAGATGGCTTCCGGATCCGACCGGTCGCAGGGGCCCAGAAGGGCGCCGTCCGCGACGAGATCGGCGACTTCATCAGGCGACACGCGAAGGTCACGACCGCGAATGCGGGAAGGCCGCGGATCGCGTTTGCGGAACCACCAATTGTGGCCTCTCCAGCGCTTGTCGCGCGGCATGCACATCCGGTAACTCACCTGGCCTGAATGAGCCACCCGAACGATCTGGGAGTTCTCAGAATCGATCATCAGCGCTGCGACCGATGCCGCGTGAGGCGCCGCTGCGGACGTGCCGAAGAAGTTCGGGAACTCGCCCGGCTCGCCGGTCGCGAATACGCCGTCGCCGTCATCGTCGTCACGGCTCGTGTCATTGGTGAAGAAGGTCGTGTTTGTTCCGTCCGGCGCCGTGAGGCCGGGCTTCAGACGAACTTCCGGCCGTCTCAAACGATTGCCTTCCGTGTCGAAGAAGATCGGCGTGCCGCCCGCAGACGAAAAGTCATTGAGGCAGGCGGGAACGCATTCCGGCTCACCGGCCATCGCCCGCAATTGAAGCGTCGAGGGATCGCCGATGAATTCTTCGGTGAAGTAGAACGCAGCCGCGCCCACGCCTTCCGCTCCGGCCGCATTATTATGGCCAAAACCTGAAGGCGCGTTGACCTCATATTCCGATGAGGCGAATCCGCCGCCGAAAATGACGAATTTCACAAAGCCGGGCGCATCGCCGGACTGCGTTTCAAAACCGAGCTGCACCGTAGATCCGCCAATAAAGTCGACGAGCGAGACAAGCTCGATGGCGTCTCCGCCGCCGCCGCCGTCAAGCGGCACGCCGCCATCGGTGAACAGGAACTGACACAGATCGGGGAAGAAGCCGTTGGCGTCGAGGAATTCGAAACAATCCGGAACGCGATTCCCCGTCTCGTCGAACATGATGACGTCTACGTCATTGGGAGCGCCAACGCTTCCGGAGGCTGAAAGGTTCGGGCTGTCCCACTGGAAGGTGAGATTGGTCTGAAGCGCGCCATTGAGCTGGACCGTCATCAACGGATCTTCTCCGGCCCCGGGATCGAAGTCATGAAAGGTGGAGCCGTCAAAGGCGATCGGCCGGTATGTTGTGTCGAAAGCATCCCGGGCGCGGTTGCCGTTGGATGAATAATACGGAATGCCGAGACGGGAGACTTCGTCAGCAGCCTGCGCGATGATGCCGTCCTGGAACATCGGCTCGGTAAAGTAGATCACGTCATCGACGATCACGTCTGCGCCGGCCATCGCCAGATCGATAATGCCTTGTGCGAACACCGCTTCGCCGCCAAAGGCGGTATGGAAAACGATTTTCGCTTCCGGTGCGATGTCATGGATCAATTGCGCCATGCCCCGGCCTTCATCGATACAGTCGGGATCGGTGGGCGGCAGATCTTCGAGAATGACGACATTCGGCGGCACGTCGTTATTGGCTTCGTCTTCGGCGGGCGTCGTGTAAACACCGGCGGCGTTAAGCGGGCCGGGATCGCAGGCGAAGCTGTCCGACAGAACGCCAATGGTGAGGCCGGAGCCGTCATAGCCGAGTTCTTCGCGCACAATGTCGGTGCGCATGGAGCGGTCGCCTTGCGAGGTGACGAGGCCCACATTGGTTGTCGCCATGGCGGGGCGGGCGAAAGCGAGATAATTGCTGGCCGCCAGATCGTCGAGCCGGTCCACGGGGAATGAAGCCGAGACGGTCTTGCCGGCGCTTGCAACATTGCGGGCGCCCATGGCTTCCATTGTTGCGGAAAGATCGTCGGTCGCGCCCGAGGCGATGGCGTCGAGGCGCACATAGCCGTCCGGGCTGACATTCGCGACTACCAGCTCCCGGTCGCCTGCGCCGGCGCGGCCGAGTTCCGCACCCTCGCCGGACCAGTCCGGCCGGGACTTCACGGCCGGAGCCGCGCGACGCGCGCTTCTCAACACAACGGCTGATTGATTTTTCTTGTAAACGACGTTCAAGGCGCCGCCTATTTTTCGCATCTCAGAATCTTTTTCGCCGGTTTTTGCGGTCGCCAACGATGGAACAGCGCATAACGCTGCAGCCATGCTGACGCCGAGAAATATCTTTCTAAGCATCGTCATTCCTTTCCGTTGTTACAGAAATTGTCTCTCATCGTTCAGATGATGAGAGAGAATTGAGAGCATTTTTTATGCTGCTATTTGGAAAACGCCCGGAAAAAGGACGATCTCCCCCAGCGCCTAATCAGTATCATGAGCGCGAAATGTCGCGCAAGCGATCATTGGCGTGCAAAATGAAAATGTACGATAGATGCGTTTATAGAGAATTGTTGCGCTAAAATTCGATCAAATTTTAGACGCAACCTCTCTTATTTGAATTATCATTGTACAGAGTATCGGGGAGCTGGTTCAGGCCGCTATAACATAACTCGTTATAATGACGGTCGACACGATCCCGTATAGATTACAACACCGCCAGTTTGCGCTGGGCCATATGCGAAAAAAGAATGATCGCTTTCAAACATAATGGCGACGCCATCCTGTTGAAACGCGCGCAGATCCTTGGAGCGCAGCTTCTGTGCAGGCGCAGCAAAAAGATCGGGAGAAATGCTCGCGCTGAAAACCTGCCGGGGTTCCGGCTCGTAGGCTTCGCGCCCGGTTTCCTCATCCAGCCGGCGGAAAGGCGACTTTCGCAACTCATCCGGCGCTATCCGGGATTGAAAGGCTGAAAACACAAACTCGCCAGGCGCGTCTTCGATTTTATAAGTCTGTGCGGAGGCGGACACCGCCGTCGCTTTCTCGATGCTGCAAGCATAGTCGCCAAAACCAGCGATGGGCGGCTGCGGCGCGGGTTTTATTGGCGCGGCGCTCCCCGAGCTTATCGCCAACGCAAGAATGAAACCAGAAGAGCTGCAGAAAAGGCGTTTCATGAGAGCAAACCGTGAAGTTGCCGCGACGGTTCAAGAGTCGCTGCTGACAATCTTACACCGGCATAACGCAGGAGGCTGCATTAACATGCAGAAAATCTGTTATGCTGCACTGCAGTTGCGGCGACGGGTTAGGCGACGCTCACCTGCGGCGCCGCTTCAGGAAGGTCCTCGCCAAAAGCGCGCTGATAAAACTCGGCGACCGTTGGCCGTTCCAGTTCATCGCATTTATTGAGAAACGTTACGCGGAACGCGTAACCGATATTCTGGAAGATCTCAGCGTTTTGCGCCCAGGTGATCACCGTGCGCGGGCTCATCACAGTTGAAATGTCCCCGGAGATGAAGGCGTTTCTAGTCATATCGGCGACTCGGACCATCGCATCGATTGCCTGGCGGCCTTCCTTGGAATCGTAAAGCGGCACTTTGGAAATGACGATTTCCATCTCTTCGTCATGTTCGAGATAGTTGAGGGTCGTCACGATGGACCAGCGGTCCATCTGGCCCTGGTTGATCTGCTGCGTGCCATGATAAAGACCCGTCGTATCGCCAAGACCAATGGTGTTGGTTGTGGCGAACAGGCGGAACCAGGGATTCGGGGTCAGCACCTTGTTCTGGTCGAGCAGGGTCAGCCGGCCTTCCGCTTCAAGCACGCGCTGAATGACGAACATCACGTCCGGGCGGCCGGCGTCATACTCGTCGAACACCAGCGCCACCGGGCGCTGGAACGCCCACGGCAAAATCCCTTCCTTGAACGCCGTCACCTGAACGCCGTTTTCCACGACAATGGCGTCCTTGCCGATGAGATCGATCCGCGAGACATGGCTATCGAGATTGACCCTTATGCAGGGCCAGTTGAGCCGCGCCGCCACCTGTTCGATATGTGTCGACTTGCCGGTGCCGTGATAGCCCTGAACCATGACTCGGCGGTTCTTGGCGAAGCCGGCTAGGATCGCCATCGTCGTCTCCGGGTCGAAGCGATAGGCGGGATCGAGCGGGGGCACATAAGAATTGGGCTTGGAAAAAGCCGGGATGTCGATATCCATCGCCACGCCAAAGGTCTCCTTGGCGGAGACGGTTTTGTCGGGGGCATCCAGAAATTCTTCGTCAGTAATCACGGCCATGGAGCGATTATTCTCTTCCAACTGATTTCGCAGGCGCAAACTCGCCTGAAAGGCGGCTCAAGACAAGGCCTTGGGGCGCCTGAAGCCGGTGCGGCCCAAGGCCGCGAAAGCCGGAGCGCGCCAGGCGCCTAGAGGAACTGGGCTTTTTTCAGAATCTGATGGGCTTTGACCACTTCGGAAAGCTGCTGCTCGGCGCTGCGGTCGCCGCCATTGGAATCAGGGTGGAACCGGCGCACCAGTTCAGCATAGCGGCGGCGAATTTCGGAGGATTTGGCTGTATAGGGCAGGGCCATGGTGTCGAAGGCGTTGACCTGGAGCTTGGTCAGCCGTTTGCCCTCCCGATAATGGCCGCGGGTCTCGGTCTGGACCTTGGCTTCCTTGCCGAAAACCCCGAACGCGTCGTCCATATCGGCCGGTCCGCGGGCGTTGGCGGCGGCTCGGGCGCGGTCGTTTTTGCCCATGGACCAGGTGGGACGGTCGCCATATTGGCTTGATTCCCGCACCTTCTGCGCCTCATCCTCCGACAGGCCGTCAAAATAGTTCCAGCTACGGTTGTGCTCACGCGCGTGGGTCATGCACAGCCAGACGCGCTCGCGCGGCTCACGCGGCGATTTCGGCAGCGAACAGGCGGCCTTTGAGTCGCAGTCGGGCGCGACGCAATCATGCTTGGCGGGGTCTTCGCCGGACTGGGCCGCCGAGGCGGTCTTTTTCTGCCGGCCGGGCGGTTTCACCCGGATGTCGAAGCCGAGACGCGGTTTGTACTTTTCTGTAGCCATCGCGCCAATATGGGGGCGGTCGCCGCTTGACACAATCTTGACGTCTATGGCTGTTATGTCATGTCTGGGAACATGCGTGTTTCTGAAACCATCCGCCAAAAGCTGATCGCTGCACTCTCCCCTGAACAGGTGGAGGTGACGGATGAATCCCACCTCCATGCCGGGCATGCCGGTGCGCGGGAAGGGGGCGAATCGCATTTTCGCCTGCTAGTCGTGGCCAGCATATTCGAGGGCATGAACCGGGTCTCGCGCCAGCGCATGGTAAACGAAGTTCTTCGCGACGAGCTTGCCGGTCCGGTCCACGCCCTCGCCATGAAGACCTTGACGCCGCAAGAAGCGGCGGCCTGAGCGCCAGGGAAAAAAGAGCTAGATTATGGAGTTTCCCGGGGCGCCCGCCACCTATGCGATCATCATCGCGAATCTGATCGCCAGCATATACGGCCTTTCCTTCGATCGTGGTTTTGTCGGTTCTTTTGCGTTCAATGTGGGCGCGCTGGTGAACGCCAAGCAGCATTATCGGATCTTCACGTCATCCTTCCTGCACGGAGATTATTTCCATCTCCTGTTCAATATGATGACTCTTCTGTTCTTCGGGCCAGTCGTTGAAAGACTTCTGGGTACGGATGGCTTTCTCGTCGTCTATTTTGGCGCGGTGCTCGCAAGCGGCATTGTCTCTTTTTACGTGAACCGTGCAAACCTGGCCTATACCTCGCTGGGCGCCTCGGACGGCGTCTCCGGCGTCGTCTTGTCCTTCTGTCTCTTTTTTCCGCTGGCGCCGATTTATTTCATGTTCGTGCCAATCGGCATTCCGGCGATCATCTATGGCGCTTTTTATATTCTCATCTCGGCGAATATGATCGGCCGGTTCGGCGGGCGCGTCGCTCATGAGGCGCATCTGGCGGGCGCCATCGCCGGCGTTCTTTTGACCATCGCCATGCGGCCCCAGATTTTAGCGCAGATTTTCTCCTAAACCGCTTCGCGCGGTTTTTTTCCTAGAAATAAAATCTCCTCTGGATTCAGTCCGTAGCGTTCCGGCGCGCCGCCGAAAAGCTCCGGTTGTTCCGTCCATTTCACGCAATCGAGGTCGAACCCGGCATTGCGGAGGCGAGATGCGTAATCCTGTCCGTAGAGGCGCACATGGTCGTCCTGACCGAAACGCTGTTCGCGTTCGGCAGGATCGGAGACGGATGGGTCTTCGATGGTTTCTGCTTCATGCGCAGCGATCGGCGCCTGCAGGAGCGCTGCGGCGCCTGGCTTCAACACCCGCAGGATTTCCGCCATGGCTATTCTGTCATCCTCGACATGCTCAAGCACATGATTGCAGATGACCATATCGATGCTTTGATCGGGCAGAGGCATGCGCTGGAGATCGAAGATGACACTCATGTTTCCACGCATCAGATCGGCGCGCAGATGAAAAACATCAGCTTGATCGGCAAAGTATCGGCAAAGGCTTGGTTCCGGCGCGATATTCAGGATAATGCCGGCTGCCGGCACGTGGACGGAACGTGCGAGCATGAAAGCGAGAATCAGCCTTTCGCGGTCTGTCGTCCAGCAGGATGGACACAAGTTATTCTGGCGGTATCCGGCGCCGATAATTTTCTTTTCCTTAAAAAGGGGCAGCTTTGCGCCGCCGGCCATGAAGCTGCGGAGCGCGGAGCCGCAAGCCGGGCACTCATATCTTTCGCCGCGATAAAGAATGGGGAGCGCTTGTCGGCGCAGACGCTTGGCAAGCGTAATAACCGGCATCGATGTCTTGTCCCCCTCATGGCCCCAAGTCACAGTGGCTGGCTCTGGACGGGCGGTATGGTAAATCCTGGACTGGCGCAGGAACACCTGAAATCCCTAACAGTTCTGTAATTTCAGCGCCTTAACTCCTGATATTGCAAGCCTTCGGTCAAAGCGTGTTATAGTATATGTAGCAGAGCGGGATAGTGGTGCATGACGCGTTTTCGGCTTCCGGAGGGGGTTCCGGCCGATAATCAGACGAAGGTTTTTTCTACCGGCGCTTCGAGCGAAGGCGGCGTTCGGAACACATTGTTCGAAGCCCCGGATATGGCGACGCCCAAGTTCGCTCATCCCTCCACCGATTACTCCCGCGTAGTCGTTGTCGTCGATGAGGACGAGGATGAAGATGGCGAGGCGGAAGTTGTTGTCAAAAAGGAAGAAGACGATGATGACGCGATCGATTTCGCCCTGCCGCCAAAGCCATGGCTGGTGGTCGGCGGCATTGCCATCGCGCTGATCGCGCTTTCCTTCCTTGTCGCTAACAAGAATGTGGAGCCGCAGCCTTATTGTTCGCAACAGCCTGAATGGAACCAGTATAACTGTATTCCAGGCTAAAGCGGCTTACGCCTTGCGATCGGTTTGCTTCACGCTGCGGTCACGCATGATTTTCTGATAGGCGTAATTGACTTTCTGCGTGGCCAGAACCGCGGCTTTTGCAATCTCTTCATCAAGACCCAGCGAAGCGAAGGTGTCGGGATGAACGGCCTTCATCCGCGCCTTGTAGGCGGCGCGAACTTCTTGATCGCTTGCCGTCGGTTGAATGCGCAGCATGGCGTAAGGATCGAAGGTTTTAGAGGGCGCCTCTTCCTTCTTCGCATGAGTTGAAAAGTCTTCACCGTAGATTTTGGACTTGCCGTTCGCCGGCTTGCCGCCGGCGGCTTCGACGATGCTGGCGATCTGGCTTTTGGCGATGATCATCGTGTCGCCGTCGCCGAGCCGCACGGGGATGAAGGCGCGGTCATCATTCAGGAGGTCCGACGCGCGCTCGCCGAGGCTGAGGAACATGGTGGCCGCTACCGGCGTGTCGCTCGTCGATAGCGTCAGGACTACGTCCACCTCGTTGCGGTGGCGATAGGTTTTCTGTTTGCTGTCGAAAGCGCTCATCCTGGGAACCCGTGTCGCCTCGCGGCGGTTCGGAGAGGATCTTGCAACGGCCTTGCCAGTTTAACCTTTAGAGAAATTAACGCTCCAAGCCTTTGTGCTTGCTTGGTTCCCGCTCCATCCACTGCATGAGATAGCGCGCCGGGAAGGCCCAGGCGATCCCGGCGGCGAGGTAATAGACCGCCTTCAAAAGCTGCATATTCGGGACAAGCTCGCCCAGCGCCGCGGCGGCGAAAAAATAGAGGATAAGCGCCGGCAGGAAGAGCGTGAAGCCGATCAGTTTTTTAAGGCGCGGGCTCATCTGCGGGGCCTTGGCTTGCGCCCCGCGACGCGGGGTCGCGGGCGGGAATTTCGTAAATGTCTTAAAGGACCGCCATGGCCTCTAGCACTTCCAGCCTTCCGCCGCAAAAGTCCGCCCGCCATATCGCCATATGGCTCTTTTTCATGTGCGGTCTCGTCGCCGCCATGGTCATTGTCGGCGGGGCGACGCGGCTGACGGATTCCGGGCTATCCATCGTCGAGTGGCGGCCTGTCACCGGCGCCATTCCGCCCATGAGCGAAACGGACTGGCTCGCCGAGTTCGAGAAATACAAGACCATTCCCGAATATGAGGAAGTGAATTTCGGGATGAGCCTTGCCGAGTTCAAAGAGATCTATTGGTGGGAGTGGGGACACCGGCTCCTGGGCCGGGTGATCGGTTTCGCCTTTCTCCTGCCGCTGATTTTTTTCGCCGCTACAAAGCAATTAACGCGAGGTCTTTCTCTAAAGCTCGCGGGGCTTTTCATTCTGGGCGGGCTTCAGGGCGCCCTTGGCTGGTGGATGGTGTCGTCGGGACTCGCCGACCGCGTCGATGTCAGCCAGTACCGGCTCGCCGCACATCTGTCGCTCGCGGTGCTTTTGTTCGCAGCGATGTTCTGGCTCGCGCTCGATCTCTGGCCGCAGACAAAAGTCTCTGCGTCTGACAAATTGCGCATCGGCGCTCTTGCGCTCGCCGGCGGTGTCTTTGCGCAGATGATCCTCGGCGCCTTTGTCGCGGGGCTGCGCGCAGGGCGCACGTTCAACACATGGCCCTTGATGGACGGCAAGTTTTTTCCCGACGGTTATTTCACCGGAGGCCCGAGCTTCAACGATCTTTTCGAGACCATGGCCGCCGTGCAGTTCAATCACCGCATCGGCGCCTATCTGCTCGCCGCCGGCGCCGTCTGGTTTTACCTGGCCGCACGCAAGGGTAACTATGAGGGGCGGGCAAGGCTGGTTCTTGCCGCCGTGGGGCTGCAAATCGTGCTCGGCGTCTGGACGGTCCTCGCCGCGACGCCGATCTCACTGGGCCTCCTGCATCAAGCCGGCGCGCTGATCGTCCTGGCGGCGGCGCTTTACGCCGCGCATGGCGTAAAGGCCCCGCCCGTTTCACACGCCGCTATTGCCTGACCCACTTTTCGGCCGCTTCGCGCTCGTCTCTGTCGAAAAAGCGCATATTCGCTTTCAAAAACGGGTCGGAGGCTTTCACGCCTAATTCCTCCCATGACTTGTCGCCAAGGACAGCAACCCGTTCGAGATCGTCCTGATGGCGCGCATCGAATTTCAGATCACGCCAGAAGCCTTCAAAGTCCCAGCCTTTGAAATCCTCAAGCTCGATGATCATGCGTACGGGACCGTCCTTTGCGGCGATCCGGTCGAACTCCGGTTCAAACTCATTAATGTCTTTTTTTGTAACGCGCCCTGAGGCTTTTAAATTCATGGCGCCGTCGTCAGCTATGTGCATGGACAGCATATCGGTCTCCAATCGCTTCTGGATCGACGCAAACAAGCCGCTGAGCTGAATGTTCCCGGGGCGTGACAATCGCGCGCAAACGTTGATGAGAGGGCGTCGGCGACGCGCCTATTGCGGCGTGAAACTCGGCTCGATGACGAGGTCGCCGTCTTCGACAACTCTGGCTTCGCCGCGTTCGGAGACCGGCTCGCCCACCTCGATGGACAAGGCGTTTCGGACACTGCTTGTGGGCGCAATAGCGGCCGCCGGACCGCTATCACCGCCGACGACGCCGAACACGACTGCGCCATTTCGGTATAGACCGCCGAGATTGCCGCCGGTCGCGCCAAAGGCCTCTGCGCTGTCAACACCGGCCAGTTCGTCGGTTGCGGCGATTTTCACGGCGCCGAGCGCCTTGCCGGTGACGCTTTCAAAGACGTGTACGGCGCCGTTGGAGAGGTCCGCGAATAAGATCTGGCCAGTGAGCAATGGAGCTTCATTTTCATTTTCGGAAGGGACCCGCGCGCTGATGACAGCCAGCGCGCCCGATTGCATTACAGCCGCCTGAGCCATGGGGGCGGCAAACGCATCATCGCCGGCGACGCGATAAATATCGCCGTTATCCGAAGCCGCCAGCAAACGCCCGTCTATATCGACGGCGCAGCTCACGATGTCGTCTGGTGTATCGATTGTCGCCTCGCTTTCCACAGCGACGCCGGCATCCGACGCGGCGAGATTGAATACCTGGATCTTGCCGCGTTGTATGACAAAGAGCGACGACGCGTCCGCGCCGAGGCTGCGGCCCGTGCAGAAATCCCGCACGGCGCCGCGTAACTGGGGCCCGCCGTCCAGCGGCAGGAAGGCGCGGCTTTCATTATCGATGCCGTGAAACCGGAAGGCATTTTCATCGGCGTCCAAGAACACGATGAACCCGGCCGCCCGCGCGCCAAGGCCGAAGTAACCGCTTGCAACGCCATCTGTATTGAAACCGTCAAGGCGTGCGACCTCGTTCCCGTCCTCCATATTATAGGCAACGATGCCGTCGTCGGTCGCCACAATCATGGTTGAGTTGAACGACAGCGTGGGATGGTCCCAGAAAGCGATGCCTGTCGCCGCGCCTGGAAGGTCCGGCAATACATCGCTGGCGGGCGCTTCGGCGGCTTGCGTGATGTCCGGTTCGGTCGAGGCGGGCGCCTCGCTCTTGCGCTCGCAGGCGGCGATAATTGCGAAAAGGCTTAGACAGGCTGCGGTGAAACGCATTCATTACTCCGTATCAGGATTTATCTTCGGGTTCGATCTGGGCGCGTTTCCAAGTGTAGCTGCTTCGCGCTTCCCATTCACCATAGCTGACATTAAAGCTGGCGCTGACATAGGTGTCCTTATCGGGATTATGCGCCCCAACGGAACCACGGGTTAGTTTCCAGTCTCTCTAACCGCGGTCAATATGCAGTGCAGAATTTATCACTTTGGCGGAAGCAACTCGCTTTCGTTCGTATTGCAAGACAGCGACAAAAAAGTCACGAAGCAAAAATATTGCCCATTATCGCGGGGCGCACGGAAACTATTCTCTCAATAATAGTATTATGCGAGTGTGAGCGAGAGCCTTTCTCGTCGCTCCGTGGGAGAAATATTATGAAAAAACTGACATTTGGGTTGGCTGCGGCCATACTGGCCTCCGCTGGCGGCGCGCATGCCGCTTATCTTGACTTCGTCGCCGAGGCGGCTGGCAATGAGCGCGGCGTCGCCGATGGGACTACCATCAATTTCGACGGTCTCGACGTTACCTTCTCTTCGCTCAGCGCCGGCGCGTTCTACGCTTATTTCGACGATCTTGATGCCGGAAAGCCGGCCGGTCTTGGGGTCTGCGAAGTGCTCGTCGCCGGTCCCGGAACTGCTTGCGCCAACCCGGCGGACGACAATATCCGTGCAGGAGACGCAGTGACTCTGTCTTTTGGCGACACGGTTACGGTCAGTAATTTCTCGTTCACAGACGCAGATCACAATGACCTGAATTCAAATGATTCCAATACCTTGTGGATCGCCATCAATGATCCCAATGCGTTTATGCAATATACTTTTGCAGAGGCGACAGCGTTAGTGATCGCCGGGGTTGATTTGATAAGATTCGCTTTTGACACAAGTTCCGGCAACGGCGTCCAATATTACGTCAACGGCTTCGAGGCATCGGCTGTCCCTCTTCCGGCGGCTGCGCCGTTACTCCTTATGGGGTTGGGCGGTCTTGGTTTCGCGGCCTCCCGGCGCAAGGGCGTCTGAGAGGTCGATTGTTGATCATATTATCGGAGGGAGCGGCGTGGCCGCTCCTTCGTTTTTTTTGTGGTATTTAAATACCACATAAATAATCACCTGATTTCCATATATTTATCGGAAAAGTGTTGACCGGAATGAAAGAGGGCGGTACCTGCCCCGCTTCCGAAGGCGAAGCGCGCTTTGTTCGCGCTGGCCGGAGGACAAGATTGCAACTCGGGACCTCACGCAGAGGGGCCAGACCCAGGAATGGACAAATGAAAACTTACGCCATGAAGCCGGCGGAAGCGGACGCGCAGAAGAACTGGATCCTGATCGATGCAGAGGGCCTCGTTGTCGGCCGTCTCGCCACGATCATCGCTACCCGCCTGCGCGGCAAGCACAAGCCCGCCTATACGCCGCATGTGGATTGCGGCGACAATGTCATCGTCGTGAACGCCGACAAGGTCGTCTTCACCGGCAAGAAATGGACGGACAAGAAGTTCTACTGGCACACGGGCTATCCGGGCGGCATCAAGGAACGCACCATGGAAAAGCTCATCGGGGGCAAGCATCCCGAGCGCGTGCTGACCAAGGCCGTCGAGCGCATGATGCCGAAAGATTCACCGCTCGCCCGCAAACAGATGACCAATCTTCGCATTTACGCCGGCGCGGAGCATCCGCATGAGGCTCAAAGCCCCGCCAAGCTCGACGTCGCCGCGATGAACTCCAAGAACCAGAGAGACGCATAAGCCATGAGCACCACTTCCCTTGAAGACCTCAAAGACGTCGCCGCGGAAGCGGGCGTCGCTTCCACCGAGGAAACGGCGCCGCTGCCGGAGCCGAAAATCGACGATCTTGGCCGCGCCTACGCCACCGGCAAGCGCAAGACCGCTGTCGCGCGCGTCTGGATCAAACCCGGCTCGGGCAAAATTTCCGTCAACGGCAAGGATCACACCGAATATTTCGGCCGCGCCGTCCTGCAGATGATCATCAAGCAGCCGCTGGTCGCCGCCGAGCGCAACGACCAGTTCGACGTTGTCTGCACCGTCACGGGCTCCGGTCCTTCGGGGCAGGCCGGCGCCGTGCGCCATGGCATCGCCCGGGCGCTGACCTTTTATGAGCCGGGCCTGCGCTCGGTCCTGAAAAAAGGCGGCTTCCTGACCCGCGACTCGCGCACCGTCGAGCGCAAGAAATACGGCCGCAAGAAAGCCCGCAGAAGCTTCCAGTTCTCCAAACGCTAGGAATTACGCGGTTTTCCGATTTTCGGCTTTCCAAATCGTAATGTTGGGATGCCGGATTTACGAGGCTGTAATTTGCCTTTCAGGCCATATCGGGGGATTTTTAAATCCTCCCACGAAACAGTTTCTCTCAAGCGCCGCCCCGACCCAACCGGGGCGGCGTTTGGTTTTGGGGCGGCTCTAAAAATCCTTCTTCCAGTTCGCCGACACGGTCTGGTCGCCTTCCTGTTCGAGTTCGGTTTCGACCGTGATGTTGTCGGTGATCTCGTATTTGACACTGACAGAGCCGCTGCGCCCTTGTGCATCCTGACTGGCTGAAACGAAAAAGCCTTCCGCCACATATTTGCCGACAGTCAGCGAACCGCCGCCGCTTTCCGGATCGATATCGACGCTGAGAAGATCAAGGCCGACAGCGCTGCGGAGCTTGCTTGTGATGCCTCCGCCGCCGCCGCCGAACGGGCCGATGCCGCCAAGCGAGGCGAGCGCCTGCGCCGTCTGCAACGACTCCACGGCCGTGAGGTTTTCCGCAGGCTTGCCGAACAGAATGAGCGACATCACGTCTTCAGATGGCATGGTCGGGGTCGACGTCAGCTCGATGCTGGGATCGCTGGCGCGGCCCGACACCACAATCGCCGCCGTGACGCCGTCGCCGGCATTTAGTTCGGCGCGAATATCGAGACGAGGATTGTTTTCCTGCTGCCGGTCGAATTCGATCGCGCCGCGGGTGAGATCGAAGCGCCGGCCGGAAAAATCGAGCCAGCCGCGGCGCAAGTCGACCGATCCCAGAATGACGGGTTGCTCATCGCCATCGATAGCGCGCACATCGGCCGACCATTCGCTTTCAAGACCCCGTCCGCGGATAAAGATCCGGTCATCGGCTTTCACGCGGATTTCGAAGTCGAGACGGTTGTCCGGCGGCGACTGCGTCAGGTCTTCGGGCGGGCCGGCGCCGTCCTCGAGCGCCACAACCTCAATATCAACGAGACCGGTGCTTTCCGGCGCAATGATTTGCGCATTGAGCTCGTCGATATTGATATCGCCATCGGCTTTCAGATCATCGAAAGCGCCGGACAGGTTAAGCTGGCCGGATGCGCGGACTTCATTGACCGGGTGGGCGGAGAGCGCGGCGTCGTCAAAATCGACTGTGAAATCCACCGCAGAGGTCTCGCCGAACTGTACGCTTCCGGTGAAGACAATGGTGTCGCCGCCGCTTTGCCCCGCGCCGCGGGCGCCGCCTTTGATGGTGACGTCGCTGGCGCCCGCGCCATAGCTCGCCTCCGCCTCCGCATGGAGACCTGCGAGGGAAAATCCGCTTTCGATTTCCGTATAGGCGCCGTCTTTAAGCTGTGCGCTTCCAGATAAATCCGGGTCCTGAAGTGTTCCGCCAAGCGTGAAATTCGCCGTCAGAACGCCTTCGATAGTTTGCAGGACCGGCGGCAGGTAAGCAGCGATCGCCTGCATGTCGCCATTATAGCGGACCCGGCCGGACAGCTCACCGGTCGTATCGACGGATAGTCCCGGTTCGCGCATGAGCCGCACCGGCAGGCGGACATTCATGCGCAGGGTTTCATCGCTTTCATCATCCGTGAGCCGCAGTGTTTCGCCATTCCAGACGACGCGGCCGGAAATCGACGCCTCCTCCTTGTTCAACAGGAGCGAGCGTAATGTGAAGGTTCCACGCGCCGGGACTTTCTTGTCCGTATCCAGCATGAAGTCGCCGGTGATCTGGCCGTCGGCGCCGGGAATCGTCACCTTTGTTAGCGCCGCATCCGCTTGCCAGCGTGTCGAACTGAAGCCGCCATCCACATTAATGGCGCCATCGGCGCCCCAGACGAGTCGCAAATTGTCGACGCTGACGCCGTCGGAGAATTCGAACTGCGCCGGTTCTTTCAGCTTCGCCTCATTGTCTTGGATGACCGCCTCAAACTTGTTGAGGCGCAAGGTTGTGGGGCCGGTTGCATTGACGACGCCTGACGCCGCAAGGTCTGACACTTCCCCCACGGCCCCTGTCTCCAACGCTGCTGCGTCGATACTGACGCGAACGGCCCCGGGCGGGCCTTCCGCTGTCAGGTTGAGGCCGGAAACCGAGAAATCGTTCATGGCGAAGGCGTCGGCGGAGACGCTCATGCGATTGAGCGCGCCATCGCGGGACAGAACGCCTTTCGCCGTCGCCGCGCCTTCGGCGTTTATGCCCGGCCAAGGCTCGGCGCCGTTTTCGCCTTCATAGCGAAGATCGAGATTGACGGTTTGCCGTCCAGCGTTGATCTGCGCCGACCCGTCCAAGTCAAAGCCGCGACCGGCATAAGAGAGTGACGGAATGCGAATGGCGCCGTCTTCGGAAGAGCGAAGCTGCGCATTGAGGCGGCGCGGCGCGTCATTGCTTGCCCGCGCTGATATCTCGCCCGTAGGCAGGCTGGGCAGGCCTGAAAGGCCGGCCTTGATGTTCATAGGCGGGAAGGAGCCGTCCTCGAATTTCAGGAGCGGGGTTTCAAGCGCCGCCTTCAGCGTGAAGCGGTCAAGCGGGCCTGATAGATCGATATCTCCGGTAATGTTGCCTTGCGCCGTCGCGCCCGGAGCCAGAAGCGCCACGAGATCAGGCGTAGCAACAAGATCGCCGTCAAGGGAGATCGAGCCGTCTTCCAGCCTATAGGCGGCGTCGCCGGTGAACCGCGATCCGTCGCCTGTTGAGACAGAGGCTTCGTTCAGGCGGATCGTGTTTTCAAAATCGGCGTCAAGCTGCGTTTCAAGAGTGAGGCCGTTTTTGAGCCAGAAATCGCCGTCTTCACGCGCGCTCGCCTGGAGGCTCGTCTCGCCCGACACATTGCTGCGCAGATCGGTGCGGCCGTCATTGATGGTGAGCGAGGCGAGCGGGCCTGTGATGGTCGCATCAATTGCGTATTGATCCCGGCGCCAGTCGAGCGCGCCCTTGATGTTGAGTTCGCGTCCGGCGATGTCCTGAATTATCTGCTGGTAATTTTCCGCCAGGACGGCGTTGAGGTCGGCATTCAACTGTTCCACGAAACCGCGCGGCGCCCGCCAGTCAAGATGCCCTTCAATATCTGCAAAGGCGGTGGAAAGACCCTGGAGAGTGAGTGCGCCGCCATCGTCATTGGCGTCATAGCGCGCCGAGATGGAAACGGGTTCCGACAATTCCTCGACGCCCTCGAAGCGCTGGCCGGGCGTTACGACCGCATTGATGTCCGCGCCGCTGAAATCATCGAAGCTGCTTTCGATTTGCGCGCTTACGGCGCCGTAGTGGCCTACCTGACCTTCGATGGCGATGACGGCTTCATCCACGGGGCTTTCGCCGGCGGCGCGCAATTCCGTGGGGCCTTTAAGGCCGAGAAGCGACGCGATGACGCCGTTTGTGTCGGCGAAGATGCTGGCGTCGAGGGTAAACCGGCCGCTGTCCGGCGATTTGGCGAAGGCGATGGCTGTCTGATCGGCGCCGGCGTCGCTTTCTGCGTTGAGGAAAAAGGCAATATCAGGCCCGTTAAGCCGGATCGATCCGCTTGCATCGAGGCTGTGTCGTTCTCCGTTGATGGCGGCTTCGAAATTGTCGATGTCGAGCGCGGCGATCTCGATGTGAGGCAGATTGTCGAGGATCGGGATCTGGCGGGCGTCATCCTGTTCCTGTTCTTCTCCTTCAGGCGGTTCGCCAATGAGGCGCGCATCGGCAAGCGTCAGTTCGTCCACAAGGATGCGTTTGCGCAATAAGGCGAGCGGCCGCCAGCGCAGCTCCAGCCGGTCAAGGGTCAGCCATGCTTCACCTGCATCATCCGCCAGCCGCACATCGGCAACAATGATATGTCCGGGCAGACCGCCGGAGAGCGCGCCGATCTCTGTGTCGCTGTTCAGCGCGCCGCCAATCTGGTCCGCGGCGACGCCTTTCAAGAAGTTGCGGCCGGGCGGCGAATAAAACAGCGCAAACCACGCGACCAGAATGAGCGCGAAAAGACCGGCGGCGACGCCGAGGGCTATGAGACCGATCCGCCGCATCAGAAAGGCTGCCCCAGCGCGATATAGATCTGAAAACCCCGGTCGGTCTCGCGCTTGTCGAGCGGGAAAGCCACATCAAGCCTGATGGGCCCCACGGGTGAGAAATAGCGCAGCCCCCCGCCAACACCGATAAAATATTCATCGGTGAAATCGGGGACCGAGTCGGGCGACACTGAACCTGCATCGACGAAGCCGGCGACCTGTATGTTGTTCATGACTTTTACGCGGGTCTCGAAGGCGCCCTCGACTTTCGAACGCCCGCCGAGGGGATCGCCTTCGCTGTCGAGGGGGCCGGCTTCCTGAAAGCCATAGCCGCGCACCGATCCGCCGCCGCCGGCGTAGAAACGTTTGTTGAGCGGCAGGTTAGTGAAAGAGCTGCCGAAAGTCGCGCCCAGCGCCATCCGCGCCGCCAGCGTGACGAGGTCGTCTTCGCCGAAATGAACGCGGCTGCGGGCCGCCAATTCAGATTGCGTAAAATAATCGGAGCCCGCATAGGGCGTCACATTGAAGGAAGCGCGAAAGCCTTTCTGCGGATTGAGAAGATCATCCTCGGAATCCCAGATGACGGTCAAAGGCGTGGAGACGAAATAATTTCTTTCGTCCTGGTTCGTTCGCGCATCGAGGCTTGTATTGCGGATGCGCGTTGTTTCAAATGCGATCGCGCCGCGCGTTTCGAGATTGTCGTTGAGCCACCTTTTTGAAAGGCCGCCGGAGACCTCGAAGGAGCGGGCGTCGAACGCATCCGTCGTTTCATTGGAAAAAGCGCCGTTGGCGAACACTTCGCCGTCGATTTTTGGCCAGGGTCGGGTCAGGGACACCTTGGCGGATTGCTCCACCTGCGTGCCTCTCAGTTCTACGCGTCCGATCTCGCCATTTCCGAAAATATTGCGATGTTCGAAAAAGACGCGACCGCCTGGCCCTTCGGCGGTGGAATAGGAAACGCCGACGCCGATTGTGTGCCGTTTGCGCTCTTGCACATCGACAATGATCGGCGCCACGCCGTCTTCATTTGTTTCGCCGGCGCGCACCTGGACCGACGAAAAGATGCCGGTCTTGCGGATTCGGTCGGCGTAGTTGGTCATTTTCTGCCGGTCGAATTCCTCTCCTTCCTCCCAGGTTTTCATCCTTGAGATAAAAGACGGATCGGTACTTTCGACGCCCTCAATCACCGGCTTGCCGAATTTCGCGCGGGGCCCGCTTTCAAAAACAAACACCGCTTCGGCTTCCGCCTTGTCGAATTCGGCGAGGGCGCGCCGGGTCACGATTTTCGCGTTTGGATAGCCGTTGTTCAGAAGATAGGTGACGAATTTCTGCTGCTGCTCTTGCAGGGTCGCGCCGTCGGACTGGCCGTCGGTTTTGATATTGGCTTCTTCGAGCGTTTGCGGCCGGCCTTCCGCTTCATCGCGATAGAGAATGTTATAGCCGGTGATTTTGAACTTTTCTCCGGCATTGATCTTGAAGACGACCTCGGGCTCCCCGCCGTTTTCGTCGAGAACGAGTTCGAAGTCGGCCGAGCCGGCGTAATAGCCCGCCGCCTGCAATGCATCATTGAATGCATCGATATCGCGACGGGCGGCGCGGCGCAGCGCGGCGGAAGTCGGATAATTGCGAACATTTTTGACGAGTTCGGAGATCAGCTCGAGCTTGCCCTCAAGTTCGTCCGGAACACCCTCGATGGATGTCTCATAGGACCGGTCGGGGGCATCCTGAGCGGCAAGCGCCGCGGGTGAGGCGGCCGAGAGGAAGAGCAGGGCGGCGAGATGTCGAAGCGTCCTCAGGCGCCTGGGATTTCGCGGCTGAAAACGCAACATGGTCTCGCTCAACTGACGCCTTTCGTTTCGCGGTCGTTAGGATCGCCCGCGCCGTGCCTAATGCCCTGCCTTGCGGGGGTTCGACGAATTTCTCACGCCATGGTTAACCATGTGCTGAGAAATGGTCCATGACGCCCTGATTTCCAGCCTTGAACCCAGATTTTACGCCGGTTTGGGGCGAATTTCAGGCGGGCCCCAGATCAAGGGCCCAGGTGGCGGGATGGGCCGGAGTGCGCTATCCCCTTTGGCTTTGGAACAGACGACGGGGCGAAACATTCCATGGCGCATCCTCTGAGCGGGGCGAATCTCGGAACTTTGGCCAGGGTGGCGGGCCGGTCGGGCCTTCCGAGCCATGTGGGCGCCGGCGCCATGATCGGCCTTGCGGCGCTCGCCCGCTGGCCATTTTCGACCGCGGAAAAGCTGGCGATTGAGGCGAAACTGCCGGCGCTGGAGGAGATGCCGGCGCCGGTCTTCATCCTCGGTCACTGGCGGTCGGGCACGACCCATCTTTACAACATTATGTGCGAGAGCGGCGAGTGGGGCTTCGTGCCGCCGGTGGCGACGGGCCTGCCCTGGGATCTTTTCGGGCTCGCCAAGCTTTTCAACCCGCTCCTGGAAAAAGCGCTGCCCGAACACCGCTATATCGATAACATTCCCGTGACCCCCACCAGTCCGCAGGAAGACGAGATCGCCATCGCCAACATGTCAGAGGTCTCCTTCTATCACGGTATCTATTTTCCGAAGAATTTCGCCGAGAACGTCAATCGCGGCCTATTCTTTGACGGCTGTTCGACAGGCGACATCCGGAGCTGGCGCAAGCAGTTCGGATATTTCCTGCGCAAGCTTTATCTCCATCAGGGCGAAAAGCAGTTGCTGATCAAAAATCCCGTCTATACGGGCCGTTTTGCGATGCTGAAGGAGATGTTTCCGGACGCGAAGTTCATCCACATTCATCGCAACCCTTATGACGTTTTCGTTTCCATGCGGAATTTCTATTCGAAACTTTTGAAGGAATTCGCGCTGCAGGGTTACGCGCATGTGGACATCGATGAGACGATCCTCACAGTCTATGAGCGGATGATGAATGATTATCTTCGCGACGCCGAAGGCGTGCCGGCGGATAGGCTGGTGGAACTGCGTTACGACGAACTGGATGCAGAGCCGATCAAGTCCGTAGAGCAGGTTTACCGGCGTCTGTCGCTGCCAGGCTTTGACGACGCGCGTCCTAAATTCGAGCGTTATCTTGCCTCGGTCGCCACCTTCAAGAAGAATAAATTCGACTATTCCGATGAAGCCGCGGCGAAGGTAGAGGCGCGTCTGAAGCCTTTTCTGGAAAGATGGGGATATGAACGCCCGGGCAGGAAGGCGGAAGATGTTGCTGGGCCCGACAACAACGACGAAGGTGCCGAAGAGGGGGCGAGCCATGGGGAAACCGCTGCATAAAGCCGGCCTTACGGTTGCGTTGCTGCTCGGGGCGTGCGCTGGCGGGGAGGATATGAACGAAACCTATGGCCCGCCGCGTTACGCCCTTGAGGATTGCCGGCGGGTCGCGCTGATCGACTTTGAGAGCGGAGATCCAGTGCGCGGCGCGGAGGATATGGCGCTCGATCTTGAGGGCGGGCGTCTTTTTATTTCCGCCTATGACCGGCGTGCTGTGAAGAAGGCGGCGCGCAGGAACCGCGAAGCGCCGCCTCATGGCGGCGTATACGCCGTTTCGCTTGATACGCTGTTTGATCCGCAGACCGATAATGTAACGGTGTCATCGCTCGCCGCCCCGAATGACTTTGCCGGCGGCCTGCGCCCGCATGGTTTATCCTATGACGCTAAAAATCAGGAACTCGTCTTCATCAATCGCAGTTACAGACGCGACGGCAGGCGCTGGCGGATGACGCCGCATCTCCGGCGGATCGGCGCCAATGGCGAAATGTTTGTGGGCGCGCCTGCGCCGGCCCATTGCGCCGCCAATGACGTCGCGGCTGACGACAGCAAAGTTGTGACCACATTCGATCATGCGTCCTGCGGGATCGGAGCCGGCCTCGAAAATGTCTTTCGCCTTAAACGCAGCGGCGTCGCCGATGAAGACGGTCCTGTCTTTTCCAAAGCTGCGTATGCAAATGGCATTGCCCGCCTGGCCGAGGATGAACTCGCCGTCGCAGCGACGCGAGAAAGCGCCATCCTTCTGCTGAAGAATTCTGACGATGGTCTTGTCGAGGGCGGCCGCATCGCGCTTCCCGGCCGACCGGACAATCTGACTGTAGCCGAGAACGGAATGCTGGTCGCCGCGCTGCATCCTTCGCTGTCGAAGCTGGCGGCTGCGCGCAAATTCGGATTTGGCAAGGCGCCCTCGCGCATTGTCGAGGCTGATCCGAGGACAGGCGCTGTCACTCTTCTTTTCGACGATCCGCAGGCGGCGCTTTTCAGTGCAGCGACGGCGGCGGCGGAGACGGAAAACGGTCTTGTCGCCGGGTCCGTTCTCGATGAAGGGCTCCTCGTCTGCCGGGCGGACGCATGAACGACATCACGCTGGTGACAGGCGGCGCCGGTTTTGTCGGCAAGCACCTTGTCGGCGCCTTGCGCGCGCGCGGCGAAAAAACCCGCAGCTTCGATCTTGCTGAGCCCGTTCATGTGGACGACATGCAAGGGTCGATCACGGACAAAGATGCGGTCGCTCGCGTCATGGCTGGCGTTAAAAGCGTTTTCCATCTGGCGGGCAATGCGCAGCTCTGGGCGAAGGATGGCGCTGTCTTCGATAATATTAACCGCCATGGAACGGAAGTCGTTGCGACCGCTGCGCACGAAGCCGGCGCCAGAATGGTTTACTGCTCAAGCCTGACCACGCTGGTCGGGAAATCGACGCCAATCGGTCCGTCCCGCGCCGATGAGGACACGCATCTAGACCCTGAAGAGATGCTCGGCCCCTATCCGCGATCCAAGCTGTTTGCGGAGCGTCGTGTTTTGGAAGAGGTCAAGCGCGGTCTTGATGCGGTGATTGCTCTACCGACGGAGCCGCTCGGACCGTGCGACGACAGCCTGACGCCGCCGACCCAGATGATCCTTGATTTCGCCAATGGAAAGACGCCGGCCTATATCGACTGCGTGTTGAACTTCGTGCCGGTGGAAAGCCTCGCCGAGGGGCTGATCGCGGCGCGCGACAGAGGCCGTCGGGGACAGCGTTATCTGTTGGGCGGCGAGAATACCCCCCTGAAAGATTTGCTGGTAAGGATCGCGGAGATTTCCGGCCGTCCGGCGCCGAAAACGAAAATGCCTTACTGGGTCGCGCTGATGGCGGGCGCTGTTGATACTAGCATCGTCAGCGCCGTAACGCAGAAATCGCCGAAGGCGCCCTTGACGGGCGTTCGTCTCGCCGGAAGGCAGGTTTCTTTTTTTTCGGAGAAGGCCGCGCGCGAACTTCAATGGCGGGCCGCGCCTATGGAGCCTGCGCTCAAAGCCATGCTTGACTGGGCGCAGGACAAGCAACTGCTGAAACCGGTTTAATCCGTCACAAAAACGGCTAATCATGTGTGGATGAGGGTTACATGAGCGCTACACAGGAAACATTTGACGCGGGCATTTCTCGCTGGCTGGCGGGCCGTTCCTTTGAGGATTGGCGCGCGCAGTTCGACCGCGACGGCTATCTCATTTTCGAAAATGTGCTTACCGACGCACAGCTTAATGAAATCAAAATCGCACTGGCGCCCTGGCTTGGACAAAACATCAAAGGCCGCAACGAATTTGAAGGGCGCGAGTCGAACCGCATCTACGCCATGCTTGGGAAATCGCCCGTTTTCGCCGATCTCGTGACGCATCCCTTGGCGCTTGCTTTTGTCGAAGCTGACTTGGGGCGTGAATGTTTGCTTTCCGCCTGTCTGGCCATCAATCTTCATCCCGGCGAAACGGCGCAGCCCTGGCATTTCGACGACAGCCACTATCAATGGCCGCGGCCCCGGCCGTCGCTCGGCGTGTCGACTTTCTGGGCGGTGACTGAGACGACCGAAACGAATGGGGCTACGGAAATTCTGCCCGGCAGTCATCTGTGGCCGGAAGATCATATCCCCGGCGCTATCGGTGAGGAGGATTTTTCGAAAACGGGTAAGCGCGATGGCGATCCGGGCGCCCGGCCCGACGCCGTCAAGGCGGTAATGCCCGCGGGCTCGCTGATGATCGCGAAGGGAACGCTCTGGCATCGCGGCGGCGCCAACACTTCGGATGCGGACCGTCTTCTCATCACGCCGCAATATTGTCCGGGCTGGACGCGCACCCTTGAAAATATGGCGCTCGCCGTGCCGCCGCCGGTGGCGAGAATGCTGCCGCCAAGGGCCCAGGAATTGCTGGGATATTCGATTTATCCGCCTTTTATGGGTTATGTGGATGGCCGCCATCCCAGGCGTCTGTTCGAGGACGACTGATCCAGATCAAGCCATCGCAAGGCTTTTCCTGATTGGATCGTCGCGTTCCGCCGTCTTCACATCGATGTTATACTTCCCATATTGAAAAGGCAGCGAACAGGAAGGATGCTTTTATGCAGTTCAAATCCATTATTGCAGCCATTGATGTCGACGACGATCTGGCCGAAGGCGTTATTCGTGCTGCGGACAGCCTCTCGAAAAAAGACGGCGCGAATTTGCAGGTCGTAAGCGTATGGCCGGTGCTGGCGGCGTCAGGCTCGGGTTTTTCCGCTGAACTTGGCGGGTCATCCGCCGTGGTGACGGAAGCCATGATGGAACAGCATCGTCAGGGTCGTAGGGACCATCTCGCAACGCTTGAAGAGATGACGGGGCGTCTGGCGCCGGGCGCTTCGGCGGTGATGCTGGATGGCGAGCCGGCGGACGAGGTCGCTGACTATGCGCAAAAGCAAGGCGCCGAGCTGATTGTCACCGGCTCGCATCAACGCAAGTTCTGGGGCTCCCTCTTTCAGGGCAGTGCGTCTTTGGAACTGGTGCGCGAAGCCCCCTGCGCCGTCTTTCTGGTGACGAAAGCTTTTGCCGACACGCTTACTGATTAAATGGCGGACGAATAGGTTCGTCCCTTCCATTGGCCGCCGTCACCGCGCATATGTCTGAGCGCGGATGAGATGGTCATCGCAGTGTATAGTCCCGCGGCGACAGGCAACAGCGCCGCCTCCCAAGGCGCGCGACCGTAAAGGCGCAAGGTCGGCCAGTAGGTGTAGGCCATAAGGCATGAGGCGCCGGCGGCGTAGAAGATGGCCGCGAAATTCCAGTGCCAGAACGCTGTCAGCAAAATCAGCGGCGCCGCGAGATAGATCAGCGCCATGCCGAACACCGTGCCCACAAGCAGAAGCGGCGAGTAATGCAATTGCGCATAGGCCGTGCGCGCCACCATGTTCCAGATCGATGAAAACTCACGATTGTCGCGTAAGGATATGGCCTCGTCGCTGGCGAGACCGATCCAGATTCTGGTCGATGGCGTCAGATCCTTGATCGCTTTCGCGAAGGCGCAATCGTCGATCAGGGCGCCTTTGATGCGCGCCATGCCGCCTATGCCTTCAATTGTTTCGCGGCGCGCCAGCATGCAGCCGCCCGCCGCCGCCGCCATATTATCGTCCGGATCATTGGCGCGCGAGAATGGATAAAGTTTCTGGAAGAAATAGATGAAGGCGGGGATCAGGAAGGACGCCCAGGGTCCGCGCGAGTCGAGCCGCGCCATCAGCGAAACAAGCGCAAAATCTCTGTCCTCTGCCTTGGCGACGAGCCGGCTCAGCGTGTCGCGGGCAAGCGCGATGTCCGCATCGGTTAGAAGCACATATTTCGCTTCGGGCGCAATCTCCTTCGCGCGCTTCAGTCCATTCTCGACCGCCCAGAGTTTGCCGGTCCACCCCTCCGGCAGGGACGGGACCGAGACAATCTCCAGCGTTCTCTCGCTTTCGGAAGCCGCGGCGCGGGCGATGTCCGCGGTGCCGTCCGCAGAGCCGTCATCGGCGAGAATGACACTCAGCTTTCCGGGGTAGTCGGCGGCCATATGGGCGCGGATCACATCGCCGATGGTTTCCGCCTCGTCACGGGCGGGAATGACGGCCACGACCTCCGGCCATGCCGCCGGATCGGGCTTGTCGTCGAGGCGCTCGCTGGCACTCCAGAAGCCGCCCCGCATAAGGGTGAGCCAGCCCCAGGCGGCGAAGGCGGCGAATGCGATCAAACTCAGCATGGAGCCGCTGATACCCCGGCTCGGCGCCTGAGGCAAAGAGGCCGTTGCAGGATTTCCCGCCTTGGAAACGGGGCGAAAATCCGTAAGGTGCGCCCATGTCAGCCGCGCCAGAAATCACCGCCGAGGGGGCCAGCGCCACGCCCGCCGAAACGCCCTCCGGAAAGGGCGCGAAGGACGAGAATTTTCCCGTCGGCTCGTTCCTGTTGCCCAAACATCTGCGGCCCCATGTGGCGGTCTTTTACGCCTTCGCCCGGGCCATTGACGACATCGCAGATAATGGCGCGCTCTCGCCTGAAGAGAAAATCAAGCGCCTCACCGCCTTCGATGCGGCGCTGAAAGGCGAGCCTGGCTATGGACAGGAATTTGCGAAGGCCCATGCGTTGCGAGAGAGCATGCGGGAGACAGGCGTCACCACCAAGCACGGTTCCGATCTCGTGGCGGCGTTCATTCTCGATGCGGAGAAAAGCCGATACCGGACCTGGGACGAGCTTCTTGGTTACTGCGAATTGTCGGCGAACCCCGTGGGCCGATATCTCCTCGATCTCCATGGGGAAGACAAAGCCGGCTATTGCTATTCCGATGCGCTTTGCACGGTTTTGCAGATCGTCAATCATCTTCAGGATTGCGGCGATGACAAGCGTGAGCTCGACCGCATTTACATCATCGGCGACTGGCTAAAGGAAGAAGGCGAGGATTTTTCCGTCGTTGAGCGGGACGCTGTATCTCCAGGCTTTCGCAAAGTGATCAACCGCATGCTCGACGGGTGCGAAGAGTTGATGACGGACGCGCGCAAGCTTCCCGCGGCGCTAAACTCGAAACATCTCGCCATGGAATCGGCGGTGATCGTGCGTCTTGCTGACCGGCTCATCAAACTCTTACGCAAAGGCGATCCGCTCGCGACGCGCGTTGCATTGAAGAAGCTCGACTTTGCCGTCGCCGGGTTGACCGGCGCAACGTCGGGGTTTTTTGCCGCGGGAAAAGGCGCGCGCTGATGCTGGCGACTGCGATTTCACCGGATGACGCCCGCCGTCACGCGGAGGAAACCGTCAAACGGTCGAAAACCTCTTTCGGACCGGGCATGCGCATTCTCTCGAAGCCGCGCCGCGAAGGCATGTATGCCGTCTACGCCTTCTGCCGCGAGGTCGACGACATTGCCGATGAAGGCGGAACTCGAGAGGAAAAACTTGCGGCGCTCAATGAATGGCGCGCAGAAATCGATCGTCTCTACGATGGCGCGCCGCAGACCCCGACCGGCGTCGCCCTGCTGGTGCCGGTGCGCCAATTCGACATTCCCAAAGAAGAATTCATCCTGATGATTGAGGGGATGGAGATGGATGCGAAGGGGCCCATCATTGCGCCGAGCCTCGATGAGCTCGCCGCCTATACGCGCCGGGTCGCGGGCGCCGCGGGCCAGCTTTCCATGCCGGTCTTCGGGGCCCCAAAAGGCAAGGCGTCTGACGATTTCGCGATATCTCTCGGCGATGCGCTGCAGCTCACCAACATTTTGCGCGATGTTGAGCAGGACGCCGAAGAGGGCCGCCTCTATCTGCCACGCGAGCTGCTTGAAAAACATGCCTGCCCATTGTTACCGGAAGATATCGCAACGGCGCCGGGGCTGCCGGCAGTGCGCGCGGAACTCGCCGCCATGGCGCGCGAGAAATTCGCCGGGGCGCGTGAGGCATTGAAAAATCTCGACTGGCGTGTGTTGCGGCCGGCGCTGTTGATGATGGGCGTTTATGAGCGCTATCTCGACAAGATGACGGCGCGCGGCTGGGCCAACGGACAGCCCCGGGTCACGCTCTCGAAACTCGAGAAAACAATGATCGCGGCGCGCTGGCTCGCTGCGCCGAAACTGACCCGCGAGGCGCCGACCTCATGACACGCGTCCATATTATCGGCGCGGGGCTGTCGGGTCTCGCCGCCGCCGTGCGGCTCATCGAAAATGATGTGCCAGTGACGGTCTATGAGGGCGCGGGGCAAGCAGGCGGCCGCTGTCGCACCTTCTACGATAAGCATCTCGAACGCGAGATCGACAATGGCAACCACCTCATCATGTCCGGCAACAAGTCGGCCTTGTCTTATCTGAAGCGCATTGGCGCTGAGGACCCGCTCACGGGCCCGCCTTTCGCCATCTATCCCTTTGTCGATGTAAAGACCGGACAGCGCTGGACGGTGCGGATTAATGAAGGTTTCATTCCCTTCTGGGTGTTCGACAAGAAATGGCGCGTGCCGGACACCAATGTCATGGACTATGTGAAGGCGGGCGCCATCGCTTTCGCAGACGACGACAAGACGGTTGCTGAGGTCGTCGATAAAAGCAGCGTTCTTTACGAGCGCTTCTGGGAACCGTTGACGCTCGCGGTGCTCAACACGACGCCGGAAAAAGGGCAGGCGAAGCTCCTCTGGCGGGTGATCCGCGAAACATTTCTATTGGGCGGGCAGGCGTCGGTTCCACTGACCGCGAAGACCGGGCTCGGTCACGCCTTCATCGATCCGGCGGTCAAGTTCATCGAGAGCCATGGCGGGGTCGTTCGCCTCAATGCCCGCGTCAGAAGCGTCTGGATGGAAGGCGGCGAGTTGACGACGCTGAACTTCGCTGACGAGACGGTGACCTTGGAAGAAGGTGACAAGGTCATCTTCGCCATTCCGCCGACGCGGCTCAAAGACCTGCTGCCAGACATCGATCCGCCGGATGACGACGCAAGTATTTTGAACATACACTACCGGCTTGGAAAACCGGTTCCGAAGGATGCGCTGGGCGAGGGGCCGTTTATCGGCATGATTGGTTCGGATGGGCAGTGGGCGTTCGTGCGCGACGATGTCATCAGCCTTACGACCTCAGCGTCGCACGCCATTGGCACGGATGAGCTTCCCAATGACGATGTGGTCTCGAAAATCTGGCGCGAAACGCAAATCGCCCTTGGGTTAGGCGACACGGATTATGAACGCGTGCGAGTCATCCGCGAAAAACGCGCGACGCCCGACCAAAGCCCGCAAGGCGCGCGCAAACGACTGAAGCCTGAAACGCAATGGCGCAATCTTTTTCTCGCCGGCGATCATACGGACACCGGCGTTCCGGCGACGATCGAGGGGTCGATAAGGTCCGGGGACAGAGCGGCGGATTTGGCGTTAAAGTCGCTTAATTTTTCGTGATAATTGTCATGCCGCAGGTCATTCCTGCGAAAGCGGGAATGCATAGTTTTGATTTTCTGGATCCCCGCCTGCGCGGGGATGAGCGGTGTTGAGATGGCTCAGGAAAAATTCATCGGCGTCATCTGTGGCCTCAAATCCGAGGCGGAAGCGGTCTCGGCGAGCGTTGACGCATCGGAAATCCGCATCGGCGTTTCCGGAGCCAATGCGGCACGCGCCGAAGAGATTGCGCGCGAGTTCTGCAATGACGGCGCGAGCGCGATCATTTCCGTCGGGGTTTCCGGCGGGCTCGATCCGGCGGTGAAGCCCGGCGATCTTATTATCGGCGAGACCATCATCGCCGATGATGGTTCGGTCTATGCGTCGGACAAATATCTTTTGGCTGCAATAACCTCCGATCACCCCGGCGAAGGCCGGGGTCCAGAAACATTAAGAAAAATGGATCCCGGCTGGAGTTTATCCTCGGGCCGGCCTTTGGCCGGATCCGGGGGCCGGGATAGTCGGAGTGGGTATCTTGTCGCGAAACTGTTCGGCGCCGATGAAATCATCGACAGCGCCGCGAAAAAGTCTGCGCTGTTTCACAATCACGGATGTGCGGCGGTCGACATGGAGAGCCATGGGGCGGCGCGGGCCGCCGCGCGCGCGGGCGCGCCCTTCATCGCCATTCGCGCCATCGCCGACCCGGCGGACCGCGCCTTGCCGCAGGCGGCCCTAAACGCTGTGGCGGCGGACGGCTCGACGCGTGTCTGGTCGACCTTGGGCGCGGCCATGCGCGACCCGAAGCAGTTTCCGGAATTGATGAAGCTCGGCGGCGATAGCGCCGCGGCGACAAAAACCTTACGCCGCAGCCTCGGCCCGCTCTTTGCGCGCCTTTTTCTCTGCTTCGATCTTTGACATTTCGGCGTCCACCAACTTCTCGTGAACGTCCTCGGCGGGGCGCGCATTCGACAGATCGATCTCCGGCGCCATGGGGCCTTCGGTCGCGATCTTGAACATGTTCGGGATCTTGAACATCTTGAACGGGTTTTTCACCGCATCCATGGCCGCCGTCGGCTCGTAGCCGCAATGGGCCATGCAGTTCGAGCATTTCTCATATTTGCCGGTGCCGTATGAATCCCAGTCCGTCGTCTCCATGAGCTCTTTGAAGCTTGACACGTAACCTTCGCCGAGGAGGTAACACGGCTTCTGCCAGCCAAAGACATTGCGCGTGGGCGAGCCCCAGGGCGTACACATATATTCTTCATTGCCGGCGAGGAAGTTGAGGAAGAGCGAAGAGTGCGACAGGTTCCACTCGCGCCCGCGCTCCTTGCCGATCTTGAAGATGTCGCGGAAGAGGTTCTTGGTTTTCTCCCGCGACAGGAAATGTTCCTTGTCCTCAGCGCGCTCATAGGCGTAGCCCGGGGAGATCGAGATGCCGACGCCGAGATCGGTGGCGAAATCGAGATAATCGGCGACCTGTTTCGCGGTCATATTGTCGAAGATCGTCGCGTTGACATTGACCTGGAAGCCTCTGTCCTGCGCCGCCTTGATCGCCTTGACGGCGATCTTGAAGGTGCCTTTCTGGTCGACCGCATGATCGTGTTCTTCCTCGAGGCCGTCGAGATGGACGGAGAAAAACAGAAACGGCGACGGCTTGAAGAGATCGAGTTTCTTTTCAAGGAGCAGCGCGTTGGTGCACAAGCTGACGAACTTCTTGCGCGCGACGATGCCCTCGACGATCTCGCCGATCTCTTTATGGATCAGCGGTTCGCCGCCGGGGATCGCCACCACGGGCGCGCCGCATTCGTCGACCGCGTCCAGGCATTCCTGAACGGAAAGGCGCTTGTTGAGAATCGGCGCCGGATAATCGATCTTGCCGCAGCCGGGGCAGGCGAGATTGCAGCGGAATAACGGCTCCAGAAACAGGACCAGCGGATATTTCTTGCGGCCCATTAGGGTTTGCTTCGCCACATAGGCGCCGACGCGGATCTGCTGGTGAAGCGATACTGACATGGAGGGTCTCCGTTTTCTTTTCTTCTGTGCTGCGGCCGGACGGTTACTAGGCGTTGGCCGCGCCCCACGCTTCCATGGCGTCTTTCGGACGCTCCACGTCGGCGAGTTCCCGGGGCAGTTTGAAATGGACATTCTCTTCGACGCCGTCGAGCAATTCGACCGTGACGTCGCAATAATTTCTGAGGCGGTCGACGGTTTCCTGAACCAGCGTTTCCGGGGCGGAGGCGCCGGCCGTGAGGCCGATGGTGGCGACGCCTTCGAGCCAGGCGGGATCGAACATGGCGGCGTTTTCGATGAGATAGCTCGGAATGCCGAAATTCTCGCCGATCTCGCGCAGGCGGTTTGAGTTCGAGCTGTTATGGGCGCCGACCACGAGCAGGAGGTCCACCTGTTTCGCCATGGCGATGACGGCAGTCTGGCGGTTCTGCGTCGCGTAACAGATATCGCGCGTGTCCGGCCCCACGATATTCGGGAACCGTTCTTTTAGCGCGGCGATGACGTCCTTGGTGTCGTTCACGGAGAGCGTTGTCTGCGTCACGAACGCAACACGCTCGTCATCTGCGACATTCAGGTCTTTCACATCCTCGGGTTCGGAAATGACGTGTACCGGTCCGTGAATCTGACCCAGCGTGCCTTCCACTTCCGGATGACCGATATGGCCGATGAGGACGATATCGTAGCCCTTGTCGGCGTAGCGGCGGCCTTCCTTGTGGACTTTGGTGACGAGGGGGCAGGTAGCGTCGATCACATCGAGCTCGCGCACAAGGGCGCCGTCCTCAACCTTTTTGGCGACCCCATGGGCGGAAAAGACCGTAACCGCGCCGGTCGGGATCTCATCGATCTCCTCGACGAAGATCGCGCCCCGGGCGCGCAGGGTCTCCACCACATATTTGTTGTGGACGATCTCGTGCCGGACATAGACCGGCGCGCCATATTTCTCCAGGGCGCGCTCGACAATGTCGATGGCCCGCTCAACGCCTGCGCAAAACCCCCTCGGCTGGGCAAGCACGACTTTTACATTCTTCTTCGCCGCCGCCATTTTCGTCTGCTTCTCCGCCATATCCCACAATAGCCATCCCCTCGAACGGCCTGAGAGCAATGATCTCTTAACGCCTGTTATTTCATGGCGCCGGCGGGTCCGGCAACCGGGGACAGGCTAAGTTTTCCGTATATCGCGTGTTGCGCTGCAGTGCAAAAAAGATCGCAGTTCCTCACGCGGATTTGGCCGGGGCTGTGGCTTTGAGGCGGCGCGCGCAGCCTGTGCGCCTATTTGCGCCCCTTGCTTGGCGGCGCGCCCCGGCTCGTGTAGCTTTGAACCGGGTATGACTATTTGAGGGGAATCGGGGAGATGTTTCGCAAATTTTCCGGGGGCCAGAAGGCCGGCAATCGGGCCATGGCCGGCGAGAGCGTGTGGCCACGCGACAAGGTGGTGTCCGCGCTCGAGAATCAATATGGCGCTCTCGATCAATTGGGCGAGGAGGGGCCGCTTTCGGTCTTTGGCGTCCAGCATAATGGAGTCAATTTTGTGATTGCGCTGATGGAGTCGGCGCCTGGCTCCGGCAAAATCATCGAGCTTGGTTTTCTTGCGCGTTTTGTGGGCTTCGAGATCGACGCGCAGCTTGTGGAGACCATAAACCGCAATCTCCACCTAGGCGTCGCCTCGATTGAGGCCAATGGCGATCTCTTCCTGATGGCGGGGATGCAGCCGGTGGGATCTTTCGACGCCGGACAGTTCGCGCTGGTGCTCGAAGCCTGGCGGCGCGATCTGATGATCACGCTCCACGGGCTTTCCAGCGGTCAGGCCTCCATGGCGGCGGCGTTTCCAGCGGCGAAGCTCGAAGCCGCGCGCAATTTCGCGATGAATGTCGCGCCGGCGCCGACCGACAATAAACCTGTCGATCTTCTCGCCTGCTTTCTCGGCGCGAAAAACAGCCGCGAGCTTTGCGGCGATTGTTCGGGCCGCGGCAAGCGCGGCTTCATCGCGCGCGAATGCGTCGCCTGCGACGGGTCGGGCTTTGTGAAGGCGCATTAGACGCAATATTTTAAAGGGTGGCGTTTTTGGCTGAGGCCGAATAATCCTCCGCTCATCCCGTCAAACGGGGCTGGGTCCCCATTTGACCCTTCGAGACGCCGCCAATTCCTTCATCCTGAGGGCGTTCACGCAAGTGAACGCGTCTCGAAGGGCGAAGGGATTGGCGGCTCCTCAGGATGAAGGGCGAGGATAAGCCAACTCGAATGAAAGCCGTGATATGTCAGCCTTTGCCAGCACCATCAAGGAAACCGCCGCCCTGGTCGAAGACGCGCTCGATGCGTTTTTACCCACGCGGGACGGCCCGCTAGGCCGTGTCGTCGACGCCATGCGCTGGGGCGCGCTCGATGGCGGCAAGCGGTTGCGGCCGTTTCTGGTGATTGCTGCGGCGGATATGTTCGACGCCCCGCGCGCGCGCTCGGTGCGTGTCGGCTGCGCCGTCGAGATGATCCATTGCTATTCGCTGATCCATGACGATCTGCCGGCGATGGACGATTCCGACCTCCGCCGCGGGCGGCCTTCCGTTCACAAGAAGTTCGATGACGCCACGGCGATCCTCGCGGGCGACGCGCTTTTAACGCAGGCGTTCGAAATTCTGGCGGAGAAGGAAACGCACCCCTCCGGCGACGTGCGCTGCGCCATTGCGCTCGAACTCGCTCGCGCGTCCGGCAAAATTGGCATGGTCGGCGGCCAGATGATCGACATATATGCGGAACAGAAAAATTTCGATCTTGCCGGCATTGAAGAATTGCAGCGGCTGAAGACCGGCGCGCTCATCCGCTTCTCCGCTGTCGGCGGCGGGCTCATCGGCGAAGCCTCAAGCGATGAAGTCGCGGCGTTAGAGGCTTACGCCGAAGATCTCGGCCTCGCCTTCCAGATCGTCGACGACATTCTCGACGCGACGGCGGACGCCGAAACGCTTGGCAAACCTGCGGGGCAGGATGCGGAAATGGATAAGGCGACCTTCATCAAGCTCCTCGGCATGGACGGCGCAAAGTCGAAAGCCGCGGATCTCGTCGAGCGCTGCAAGGCGCATCTCGACCGCTTCGGCGCGGCGGCGGACCCGCTCAAAGGCGCGGCGGATTTTGTGTTTGAACGGAAGAGTTAGATGCCCGAGCGCAAGATTCTTCGATTGATCTATCTTGTGCTCGGAATCGTTGCTGTTGCCGCGCTTGCAGCAGCGCTCATGATTTCCAGTGACGGACTATCACGATTGCTCAGCATTATAAGTGGCGCTGCTTTACTGTCGGCACTTCTAATTCGGGTTGCAATGATTGCAGATGTCGCGCGCAATTCATTTAAAAAGCAAGCTGATCGCGAAGCTTAAGCCGCCTCTTCCTCCAGCCTGTCCAACAACGCATCAACCCCGTTGGTCGCGATGAACGATGAAAACTCCTCGCGCTTGACGAGCATGATGGAAACGCCCTGGACGATGATGTCGATGGCCTTGCGCTCGCCGGAGCGCAATTGACGCACGCGCCAGTCGACCATGATGGGCGAGCCTTCCGGGCGGTCGAACTGGGTCCTGACGATCACGTCTCGGGCGCCAAGTTCTTTCGCTTCCAAGACTTCCAGCGGCCGGCCGACAATGTCCTTGAACTGTTCGGCGTAGAGTTTCGTCAGGTAATCCGGAAAAATCTCATTATAACGGGCGAGCTGTTCGTCGCTCATCGCCTTGCGGTTCTCGCCGATCATGAACTTGCCGATGACGTCGAGGGCCATGCCTTCGGCCAGGACGAGCTGGAAGTCTTCGAGCTGTTCGGCTTCTGCTTTGTCCGAGGTCAGCGCGGCGGTCGCATCGCCGGTCAGCGTCTTCGCGAACTCGATGGCGGCGTCGACGGCGCTTTCCTCCGCTTCCGCGGCGGCGGGTTCAGCCTCCTGCGCAAGGGCAGGCGAGGCGGAGGCGGCGGCGATGAGCGCGGCGAAAATCTTGACGCGAGACATGAACATGGAAATTGGCCCTCAGCTTGCTGGCGCCTGAAAATGGCGCTCTTCATGAAGTTCGTTGAATATGGGTCGATTGCGGCCAAATTCCAGCGGGAATGCGCCCTCGCCGGGGAGGGCCAATGACATTTTCGTCAGGCGGCGTGGATGTGTGAGAGAAGTGGTGTTTAAGCCATTGTTTTTCCAATAGATGCCCTCTTCCCCCGTTTGCGGGGGAAGTGCCGGCCCCGGATTTGATCAGGGGGAGGCGATGGGGGGTTCGTGCAAGAAAAAGAGCCCCCTCCGTCAGCTTCACTGACACCTCCCCCATGAATGGGGGAGGAGGAACGTCTCCGTCACGTCTTCTTCACGACCGGCTTTCTGTCGAAGCGGAAGGCCGCCGGGAGGACAATCAGCGTGCATAAAAGCGTGAAGGCAATGGCGATGGAGAGGAGCTCGCCCATGGAGGCCGTGCCCCGGTGTGGGGACAGCATGAGGCTGCCGAAGGAGGCGACGGTGGTGAGCGCCGAGAAGAGGACCGCCCGCGGGGTCGACGTGCCATAGACGCCTTCGCCCGCCTTGATCTGGTTGTTCCTGAGAACAAGGTGGATGCCTGAGTCGATGCCAATGCCGATGAGCAGCGGCAACACGATGACATTGGCGTAGTTAAACGGGATGTTGAGCAACACGCCGGTTGCGGCGGTAAGGATTGCGGCGAGCCCCAGCGGGAACAGCATGAGCACGACCGTGCGGAGGCGGCGCACGAGAAGCCAGAGAAAAATCGCAATCGCCGCGAAGGCAATGCCTGTCGCCTGCAGCATGGCGGCCGAAATCGTCTGTCCCGCTTTTTGCGCCTGATAGGCGCCGCCGGCGAGATCGGGAATCGCGCTTTCGACCTCAGCGACGAATGTCTCCAGCGCGCGATAATCGCGCACATCCGCGCTGGGCAGGATATCGACGCGCCACTTCCCGTCTTCGCTGAGATAGCGTTCGCGCAACGCCGCCGGCAGACCGTCCAGCTCTACATAGTCGGCGTTCATGCCGTCGCGCAGCTGCGCAACAAGCTGCGGCCAGAAGGCGAAAACATTTTGCCGCATCAAGCCTTGCGCGGCCTTGTCGCCTTCAAGCCGCGCCAGAAGGCTCGCCAGCTTTGCGCCCGGTCCATCGTCATAGGCTTCATTGAGCCGGGTCTTGAGCGCGTCGATCCCTTGCGCTGCAGAGGGCCCTTCGGCTGAGCCGGGTTCTGAACCGAGGGCAAAAACCAGCGTGCCTGCGCCGAAGTCAATCAGCTCCAGCTTTTCATCCTGATCATCCGGCACAAAATCGATGAGGGCGCGGGTGGAGGCGACGCTTTCGAGCCCAATGACGCGATCATGGGTGTCGATCACCTCCGCGGCGCTGTCGACAAGGCGGCTCAGGCGATAGGGCGCGGTCTCCGCATCGTCGAAGAGCAGGTTGAAACCCTGAACCGACGGAGACTTCGGATTGCGCAGCGCCATCTGGTCGGCGTCGAACCGGACCTGCGGCATCAGGATCAGCGCGGCGAGGCCGAAAATCACCGTGGCGGCGGCGATCGGCACGGCGTGATTTTCAATCCAGTTGAAAAAGCCGCGCACCCGGCCCGAATGGGTGCGGCCGGGCTGGCCCTTGAACACTGACAGAGCGGCGGGTGCGAAGGTAATCGTCACCAGAAAGGCGATGATGACGCCGGCGCCGGCGATAATGCCAAGCTGGGCGATGCCGTCGAAACGCGTGGGCACGAAGGAGAGAAAGGCGAGCGCGGTCGTCGGCGCAGCAAGGGCGAGCGCCGGACCGACTTCATGAATGGCGCGGCGCAGGGCGGTCTGATTGTCGCGGCCCGCGGCGCGATGCTCCTGTATGTGCAAGAGCAGGTGAATGGCGAAGTCGAGGCCGAGACCGATCAGGAGGACCGTGAAGGCGACGGAGACCAGATTGAGTTCGCCTATAAAAGCCGCCGCAAAAGCCGAGGTGATCATCAGCGTGACGATCAGTCCCGCAAGCGTCAGCAGCGCCATGGGAAGCGAGCGGTAGCACAAGAGCAGCAACAGCGAGACCAGAATGAAGGATAACAGAAAGGAGAGGCCGATGCCCGTGGTCACCGATTCGAGCTCCTCCATCCTCAGCGCCGGATCGCCGGTGACATAGATTTCAACCCGCCCGCCATAAGCCTCGTTCATGGCGTCCGTCTGCGCGCGCAAAGCGGTCACGGCTGCTTTCGCCGGCTTCAGCTTCGCAAAGTCGAGCACCGGCGTCGCATAGACGAGCCGCGTGTGATGGGGTTCGCCCCGCGTTTCTTCATCGAGGGCGCCCATCCATGAAAAGGGACGGCGCTCGCCTTCAAGACTGGCTTCCGCGACGGCGGCGAGCTCGGCATAGATATCCTGAAGGGTTTCCTGACCGAGATCGGAACGCTCGGCGAGTTCATCGTTTTCGGCGAGAGTCGTGAACAGGGTTCCGAGCGACGGGTCCTTGATCAGCGTTTCGATGAGCCCCGCCGCCTTCGACATTTGCGTCAGGCGCGTTTCAAGCTCGTTCGGCTCCAGATAAAGAAGCCCGTTTTCGCGAAAGAACGGATCCGCCGCCGGGGCGAAGACAGCGGTGAAGTTGTCCGTGTCCGCCAGAAGCTTCTCGCGCAGCTCAATGGCGTAGGCGTCCGTCTCGTCGAGGGTCGGGGCGCGCACGATAATGACGACGTCATTCTTGATCTGGGGGAAAGCGTCCCGCAGTTCCGCCGCGCGCTGCTGAAAGGGAAGGTCCGGGTCCAGCATGGCGCTGGTGTCCGTGTTAACCTTCAGATGCGTCGCGGCGTAATAGCCGGCGAGGCACCCTAGGATCAGGATCGCAGCCGCCAAGACCGCCCCGGCGCGGCGCGCGGTCTCAGCCCACGCCGCCAGCAGTTTTTCAATAAATATCAGCATCCGCCTGCGAGAATATCCCGTTTTGAAACCGACTATAGGCTGCTTCGCGTCGGGAAGGAACGGCGGGCGGACGGGCGGGAAAAACCGCGGTCTTGCAGGGATTTGCAAGGATCGCTACTGCTCTTCGCCATGACAGCCCCTTATAATTACAAAGCCGATCTCGCCTATCTGGACGACGCCCGCGCGCCCATGACGGCGACCTTGCGCGACTGGTGCGCCATCAATTCGGGCAGCTCCAATCTTGACGGCCTGAAGGCGATGCACGGGGCGCTGGCGGAGGCGTTTTCCGAGCTCGGCGCCGAGGTGGAAACCGTCCCCTCCCATCCGCACCCCATCGTCACCAGGGAAGGCGAAACGGTGGAGCAGCCGGTGGGCGACATGCTGCGCCTCGTAAAACGGCCCCAGGCGCCGGTGCGTGTTCTCTTAACCGGACACATGGACACGGTCTTCGGCGCCGATCACCCGTTTCAGTCGGAGAAGTTTCTCGACGACGATACGCTGAACGCGCCGGGCGCCGCCGATATGAAAGGCGGGCTCCTCGTCATGCTGAATGCGCTGAAGGCGATTGAGAACTCGTCTCTCGCCGATCGCATCGGTTATGAGGTGCTGATCAACGCAGATGAAGAGATCGGCTCTATCGGTTCGGCGCATATGCTGACCGAAGCGGCGAAACGGGCGCAGTTCGCCTGCGTCTACGAACCGGCGCTTGCGGACGGAACGCTTGCCGGCGCCAGGAAAGGTAGCGGCAATTTCGCCGCGGTCATTCGCGGGAAAAGCGCCCATGCCGGCCGCGAGCATCATCTGGGGCGGAACGCCATCGCCGCGGCGGCGGATTTTATTACCGGCATCGATAAGCTGTCGGGCCAGCGCGAGGGCCTCACCGTCAATGTCGCCCGGCTCGATGGGGGCGGGCCGAACAATGTGGTGCCGGATCTTGCGGTGGTGCGGTTCAATGTGCGCCTTGAACAGCCGGAGGATTCCGACTGGCTGCTCCAAAAAGCCAACGCCCTGATCGCCGATATCGACGCTCGTGACGGCTTTTCGGCGAAACTGGAAGGCGGGTTCACGCGCCCGCCCAAGCCCATGACGCCGCAATTGAATGCGTTCTTCCTCGCCCTGCGCGCGGCGGGCGAAGATCTCGGCATCAATATCGACTGGAAACCGACGGGCGGCTGCTGCGATGGCAACAATATCGCCGCCGCGGGCATTCCCGTCATCGACACGCTGGGCGTGCGGGGCGCGAATATCCACTCTGCGCAGGAAATCTGCAAACTCGACAGCCTGGCGGAGCGGGCTAAGCTTTCTGCGCTGCTCTTGCTAAAAATCGCCGCCGGCGAGATTCCCAATCCGGGCGAATTTGTGAATTCGGAGAAGCAATAATGTCGCTCGCCTTTATGCGCCCGGTAAAGCGCGAGGATTTCGACGCCATCCTGGAGCTTGCGAAAGTCTCTGGCGGCGGCATGACGAATTTGCCCTCTGACGCGGACGCCCTGCGGCCGCGCGTCGAGTTCGCGGCGGACAGTTTCACTGGCAACCCCACGGAGCCATCCGGCGAAGTCTATATGATGGTGCTGGAACAGGACGGCAAAGTCCTGGGCACCGCCGCTGTCTTTTCCGCTGTGGGCCTCGAATACGGCTTCGTTAATTACCGCATCAACAAGACGGTGCATGCCTCGAAGCAGTTGAAGAAGCGCGTCGAACGCCGCCTTCTGGTGCCGACCCATGATTTCACCGGCGCCTCGGAAGTGGGGTCCCTCTTTCTGTCGCCAGAGGCCCGGGGCGGCGGCTTCGGAAAGTTCCTGGCGAAGGCGCGGTATCTCTTCATCGCGCAGCATCGCAATCTGGTGGCCGACCCTGTCTGCGCGGAGCTGCGCGGCTGGCGCGCGCCCGACGGCAAGCAGCCTTTCTGGGAGTCCCTTGGCAAGCTTTTCTTCGATATGGAGTTCGAGGATGCGGACCTCGCCAATTCCGCCATGGGCAATCAGATCATTTCCGATCTGATGCCGCGCCACCCGATCTATGTGGCGCTCTTGCCGGAAGCGGCGAAAGCCTGCCTCGGCAAACCCCATGACAGCGCCTTGCCGGCCTACAACATGCTCCTGAAAGAAGGCTTCGCCTTTAACCGTTACATCGACGTCTTCGATGGCGGGCCGCTGGTGGACGCGCGCATTGACGACTTGAAGACGGTGAAAGAAAGCCGGCTTTACCCAGTGGTCATTGGCGATCCCGGAGAAGCGCCGTTGTTCCTTATGACGGCGGGCTATCTTCAGACCTTCCGCGTGACGCGCGCGCCGGCCAAGATCGACGGCGAGGCGATGATGATTTCAAAGGATGCGGCGCAAAGGCTGGGCGTCAAAGCCGGCGACGAACTGCGCGCAGTGAAATGGTGATCAAATGACAAACAAAATTCTGATCAACGGCAAATGGCGCGACGGCGCGGGCGCGGCGTTTTCGAGTTTCGATCCGTCGACTGGCGAAACGATCTGGACGGGCGCGGGCGCAACGAAATCCGATGTCGAAGACGCCGTTGGCGCGGCGCGCGGCGCCTTCGAGCAATGGGCGCTGACGCCGCTCTCGAAACGCATTGCGGTGATGGAGTGCTATCGCGATCTTATCAAGCGCGATGCGGAGGATCTGGCGCGATTGATCTCCCGCGAGACCGGCAAACCGTTTTGGGAAACGAAGACCGAAGCGGCGACCGTTTCAGGCAAAGTTGATATTTCGATCCGCGCCTATCACGAACGCACGGGCGAGAAGGAAACGGCGACGGGCGCGACGCGCGGCGTGTTGCGGCACAAGCCCCATGGCGTGATGGCGGTGCTTGGACCTTATAACTTCCCGGCGCATCTGCCCAACGGTCACATCGTGCCGGCGCTGATCGCTGGCAACACCGTTGTCTTCAAGCCATCGGAAATGACGCCGGGGCCGGGCGCCTTCATCATCGAGCGCATGGTCGAGGCGGGCGTGCCTGAAGGCGTCGTCAATCTGGTTCAGGGCGGGCGTGAGACGGGTGAGGCGCTGACCGGCGCTGATGTCGACGGCGTGCTCTTCACCGGCGGCGCGAAGACGGGCCTTGCGATCCACAAAATGTTCGCCGACCGCCTCGACGTTATTCTCGCGCTGGAACTGGGCGGCAACAATCCGCTGATTTGGTGGGATGTGGATGATGTCGACGCGGCGGCCTTTACGGTCGTGCAGTCGGCGTTTTTGACGAGCGGCCAGCGATGCACCTGTGCGCGGCGCTTGATCATTCCCGATGGGCCTGAAGGCGACCACGCGCTGCTGGCGCTCGGCAAATTGACGGAACGTCTCATTGTCGGCGCGCCCTTCGACGAACCGCAGCCCTTCATGGGGCCGGTGATCTCGCCGAAGATCGCCGAAAGCCTTGAGCGTGCTTTCGATCAACTGGTGGACCGCGACGGCGTGCCCGTGAAAAACCTTTCCGTCATCGACGAAGGCAAGGCGTTCGTTTCGCCGGGCATCATCGATGTTTCGATGCTCGCGGACTCGGTGCCCGACGAAGAACATTTCGGGCCTTTCCTCAAAGTCTATCGCGTGAAAGATTTCGACGACGCCATTGCGTGCGCCAACAAGACGCGTTTTGGTTTGTCTGCGGGCATTCTCACTGACGACAAGGCGAAATGGGAGAAGTTCCTGGCGCTCTCGCGCGCCGGCATCGTCAACTGGAACCGCCAGACCACAGGCGCCTCAGGCGCGGCGCCTTTCGGCGGCATCGGCGACAGCGGCAATCATCGCCCGTCAGCCTACTACGCTGCCGACTATTGCGCATACCCGGTCGCGAGCATGGAAGGGGAAGGGTTGCTTTCCATGCCGGAGGGGCAGGTGGGGGTGAGATGAGTTTTTGTCTTCTAAAATCTCCCTCGCCCGATCATCCCTGCGAAAGCAGGGATCCAGTCAAGTTAGCGACTTGAGAAGTGCTTTTTATCATCGAATAAGCGCATCTCTCCTTGGAGTATCTATAGAATGAATTCTCACCATTCTGGATCCCTGCTTTCGCAGGGATGAGCGGAGAGTGAGGCGAGATATGGCTTACACGGGAGAAAAGCAGTTCTGGGTCTATATCCTTGCAAGCCAAAAGAATGGCACGCTCTATATTGGTTCAACGGATAACCTGCCGAAGAGAGTCTGGGAGCATAAGGAAGACGTCTACAAAGGATTTACATCAAAATATGGCGTCAAACTTCTGGTTTGGTATGAAGCTTATGAAACGCGTCAATCGGCGTTTATCCGCGAACGGCAAATGAAGAAGTGGAAGCGGGTCTGGAAGATCGAGTTGATTGAGAAGGAAAATCTGGATTGGGCGGATTTGTATGAAACGCTCAATCAGTGACTATCCTGGGTCCCTGCTTTCGCAGGGACGAGCGGCTGAGAGATATGACTCACTATAACGAATACAACTTCGACGGCCTCATCGGTCCCACGCATAATTATGCGGGGCTTTCTTTTGGCAATATCGCGTCGGCGACGAATGCGGGCGCGGCGTCGAACCCGAAAGAGGCGGCGCTGCAGGGCCTCGCAAAAATGCGCGCCGCGATGGCGCTGGGCCTGAAGCAGGGCTTCCTGCCGCCGCAGGACCGACCTCATCTGAAGACGCTTCGCGCGCTCGGATTTTCGGGAACTGACAAAGAGATCATCGAAAAGGTGGCGAAGACCGAGCCGCAATTGCTGGCGAATTGCTACGCCGCATCGTCCATGTGGACGGCGAATGCGAGCACCGTCGCGCCGTCGCCCGATACGGACGACGGCAAGGTGCATTTCACCGCCGCCAATCTCGCTGCGAATTTTCACCGCTCCATCGAAGCCGATACGACCGCGCGGGTGCTCGCGCATATTTTTGATGACGACGATCACTTTGTCCATCACCCGCCGCTGCCCGGCGGCATGCATTTCGGCGATGAGGGCGCCGCGAACCATGGCCGCCTATGCGAGTCCCATGGCGACAAGGGCGTGCATATTTTCGTCTATGGCGTTGATGGCGAGAAATTTCCTGCACGCCAGAAAAAGCGCGCTTCGGAAGCCGTGGCGCGCAACCACTTGCTTGAACCGGCACAGACCATTTTCGTGGAACAATCAACGACGGCCCTCGACGCGGGCGCATTCCACAACGATGTCGTCGGCGTCGCCAACGGAACCGTGCTGTTCCTTCACGAACAGAGTTTCGCCGACCGCGACGCCGCCTATAAGGCGATCCGCGAGGCGGCGCCTTTTGTCGAGATCATCGAGGCGCCGGCGAAAGATGTGTCGCTTGAAGACTGCATCAAATCCTACCTCTTTAATTCGCAGCTCTTAACGCTGCCGGGCGGAGAGATGGCGCTGCTCCTGCCGCAGGAGGCAGAGGAGAACCCCCGCGTCAAAGCCTTTGTCGATGAAACGGTTTCGAAGAACAATCCCGTCAACCGCGTCATCTACAAGAATGTGCGGGAGTCCATGAGGAATGGGGGCGGGCCCGCCTGTTTACGGTTGCGGGTCGTTCTGTCGGAAGACGAGGCGAAGGCGGCGAACCCGAATTTCATTCTGGATGAGACCCGCATCGCGGCGCTCGAACATTGGGTGAAGGCCCACTATCGCGATCGGGTGACGCCCGACGATTTGCGCGACCCGGCGCTTATGGAAGAGAGCTTAACGGCGATGGAGGCGCTGACCGACCTTCTTTCCATGGGCGCGTTCTACGACTTTCAGAAATAGGCTCCACGGACGTCCTAAATGCTCCCAATCCTTCGCTTTTTCGTGAGCGCTTCAGAATGCGACGATAGGGCCCCATTTCCTGTCTTATTCCGATACAAGGCACGCTTTTCAAGAACTTAACAAAGCCTGTCCAGTAGGCGGCGGTTAAGATTTTCCCGCTAGTTTTTAGGAATTGCGGCAAGCGCCGCGAAAGCCTTATCCGCCTGAAAAAGGGGAGCCGAAGACAGAGATGAGCACAGCCATGCCCGAGGGAGAGCGGGCCGGCGGAAAAGACGAGGCGTCCGTTCTGTCTGGCTTGATCGCAACGGCGCAGAACCGCCGCCGAGAGTTCAAAACCCGCATCGTCATCGCCATCATCGGCTCGGTCCTTTTGTGGGGCGCGATCAGCCATGTTCTGTCCGCCGCCTGGTTCTTGGCGGTCGTCATCAGCCAGATCGTCGACCTTTATGCGTGGCGGCCCTTCACCGACAGCGCGCGCACACGGCCGCCGTCAAAGAATGAATGGTTCGCGCTTTGCGGCTCCGCGGCGCAAGCCACGATGATCTATTCGCTCTTCCCCGTGCTCCTGTGGCTGATGTGGGGAACGCCTGGCAAGCTGTTCGCCATGTTGTGGCTGGCCGGCTCGCTCTTGCATGTGGCCATTCACATGCATCACGAAAAGCGCACCTTCATCGCCGCGATTGCGCCGCACGCCTTTTACTTTTTCGTGCTTCCGCTTTTCGCGCTCGCCACCGGCGCCGAACCGGGCCGGGCCGGCGCCTGCGCGATCCTCCTTGCGGAGGTCATGTATATTTCGCACCTCGCCGTGGCGCTGCGCGCCTATCAGGCGTCCAGTGCGTCCATGCGGCTGGAGAGTGAACGCGCCCATGAGCGTCAGACGCAGGCGGAGCAGGCGAACCAGGCCAAATCTTCCTTCCTCGCCAATATGAGCCATGAAATCCGCACGCCCATGAACGGCATTCTCGGCATGGTGGCGGCGCTTGAAGATAGCAAGCTCACCGGGGCCCAGCAGGAAAAACTGAAAATCGTCCGCGATTGCGGCGATCTGTTGATGATGGTGCTCAACGACCTTCTCGACTTTTCGAAAATCGAGGCGAACAAGATCGAAATAGAGAAGTCGCCTTTTACCTTCGCCGATATCGCCGCCAAGGTCAAAAATCTGCACGGCCTCAAGGCGGAGCAGAAAAAGCTCGACTTTCGGGTTGAATGTGAGGGTGATGCGGAGGCGGTCCGTATCGGGGACGGGCACCGCATTCTTCAAGTGCTTCATAACCTCGTTTCCAACGCCATCAAATTCACCGAAAGCGGCGCCGTTCTGGTGCGTATCAAGACGCCTGCATCGGATTACGACATGGCGGTGATTGAGGTGAAAGATTCAGGCATCGGTATGTCGGAAGATCAGGTCGAGCGTATTTTCGACCCGTTTACGCAAGCGGATGTGGCGACGACCCGCAAATATGGCGGCACCGGGCTCGGGCTGTCCATCGCCAAAGGACTGACGACCGCCATGGGCGGGGACATTTCCGTGCGTTCGACCCTTGGCGCCGGTTCGATCTTCACCATGTCGTTTCCCGCGCCGCTGGCGGAGAAGATCGGTGCGGCTGAGGTGGGCGACGCCCCCGGCGCGGAACTCGCCCAGCAGAAAAGCCTTCGCATTCTTGCCGGCGAGGACAATGCCGTAAACCAGGCGGTCCTGAAGGCGTTTCTCGATCAACGTGGACACAGGACTCATTTGGCTAATGACGGTCTCGATGTCGTGGCCGCTTTCAAGCGCGAGAAGTTTGATCTCGTGCTCATGGATATCTCTATGCCGCGTCTCGACGGGCCGGAAGCCATGCGCCAGATCCGTTTCCTAGAACGCGAACTTGTCGCAGGAAAACCAACGCCGATCATCGCCATTTCAGCCCACGCCATGCGTCAGCAGATCGACGAGTTTCTTGAAATGGGGTTCGACGGCTATGTGACGAAGCCGATCCGCGCCGAATACCTGCACGCTGAAATCGATCGCGTCATGGCCCCGCCGGAAGCGGCCGCCGACGTGGCGTGAACAGTTTTACCGGATAATCGACTGGGGCAGGGGCGTCACCACCTTGCGGGTGACTTCACGCAGCGTGAAGCTTGATTCTACTGTGGCAATGTTCGGCATACGGAGCATTGTTTCCGACAGGAACGTTTCATAAGTGGCGAGCGACGGCACGACGACGCGAATGAAATAGTCGAACTTGCCGGTGACGAGGTAGCATTCCATCACCTCTTCGCGGTTTTTTATGGCCGTTTCGAACTCGCGCAGCGTTTTGTCGTCTTCGCGCTCCAGCTTGACGAGAATGATCACCGTCACATTGACGCCAAGCGCTTCGCGATTGATCTCGGTCCGATAGCCCTTGATGATGCCTTCGGTCTCAAGCCGCCGCAGCCGTCTGAGGCAGGGCGTGGGCGACAGGCCCACCCGCTCGGCAAGCTCTGCGTTGGTGATCCGCGCATTTTCCTGAAGGTGCTTCAGGATCTTGTGGTCGATATGGTCGAGCTTCATAGGTCCGCTTTCACTAATCCATCATGTATTTAGCATTATATGCTAAGCGTCAAGCGTCAAAGCCCTATATTTGACCGGAAGCGCTCGCCGAAAAAAGCTAGGAAGCGCCTATTCCGGCTGAAAGGGGCGTTGGGTCCCGTGGCGTGCAAGAGGATGGCGACAATGAAATCAGAGGTCCTGGCCGTTGAGGGGTGGCGCAAGGTGGTTCATTTTACTGATGAATCGGCGGGGCTGAGTGCGATTATCGCCGTTCATGACGACACGCTCGGTCCTGGCTGCGGCGGCTGCCGGATCTATCCTTATCCGAGTTTTGAGGCCGGGCTTGAGGACGTCAAAAATCTCTCTCGCGGCATGACGTATAAGAATGCTATGGGCGATATTCCATTCGGCGGCGGCAAGGCTGTGATCTTCGCCGATCCGAAAAAGGACAAGACCCCAGAGATGCTGAAGGCCTTCGCCCGCGCCGTCGACAGCCTTGAGGGGCTTTACTATACGGCGGAAGATTCCGGCGTCACCGAGGCTGACCTGGGGGTGATCCGCTCGGTCACAAACTATGCGGCCGGGATGGAGAACAAGGGGGTCGGCGGCAACCCGTCGCCCTTCACAGCCCGCGGCATCTGGCGCGGCATGCAAGCGGCGGCAAGGAAAAAACTCGGCGTCGACACGCTGAAAGGGCTGACTGTGTCAATCCTCGGCGTTGGCGCCGTGGGCATGGGGCTCGCGCGATTGATCCACGAAGAAGGCGGCGAGCTTGTCGTCGCCGACGTTAATCAGGAGGCGGTGAAGGAAGCGATGACGCGCTTTGGCGCGGAAACCGTGACGCCCGAAGACGCCGTCGCCCTTGATGTGGACATCTTCGCGCCTTGCGCGTTCGGCGGTTCGATCAACGCAGAATCGTTGCCACGCCTGAAGGCGCAGATTGTGGCCGGCGCGGCGAATAACCAGTTGAAGACGCCGGACATGGATCAGGCGCTGAAAGACAAGGGCGTTCTTTATTGTCCCGATTATGTCATCAACGGCGCCGGCGTGATTTCAATTGGCTTGGAAATTCTCGGGAAGTGGACGACGGAAGAAATGAATAAGCGCATCGACAATATCGGCGTGCGCCTCACCGACATCTTCAACCGCGCCGAAGCGGAAAACGCTCCGACCGGCGCGATCGCCGACAAGATGGCGCTGGAAATCATCGCCCGCGGCCGGAAAGCCGCATAAATGCAGCGCAGGCGAAAGGCTGGATAGCAAAAAAGGGCCGCGAAAGGCCGCTTAAGACGGACTAATGCGCATCATCACGTCGTGCGGCTGAGGGTGGTGGACTGCCTGCGCGCGTCCTATATATCCGGCCAAAAGGAGACATCCCCATGACAGCATCCGATCCCATCGTCATCACTGGCATGGCCAGAACGCCCATCGGCAATTTTCTCGGCGCATTCGCCAGTGTCAAAGCAACGGAGCTCGGTTCGACCGCCATCAAGGCGGCGCTGGAGCGGGGCGGCGTGAAAGCGGACGAGGTGGACGAAGCGCTCATGGGCTGCGTCTTGCCGGCGGGCCTCGGTCAGGCGCCGGCGCGTCAGGCGGCGCTCGGGGCCGGGCTGCCTAAGTCGACAGGATGCGTCACCGTCAACAAGGTCTGCGGCTCTGGCATGCGCACCGTGATGATGGCCCATGACTCGATTGCCGCCGGGTCCGCGTCGATTGTCGTGGCGGGCGGGATGGAGTCCATGACCGGCGCGCCGCATCTGCTTCCTTCGGGCCGCACGGGCATTAAATTCGGCAATGGCCAGGTGTTCGACCACATGTCTTATGACGGTCTTGAAGACCCCTATAATAATCATGCGGCCATGGGCATCTTCGCGGAGAAATGCGCCCGCGAATGGCAGTTCTCCCGTGAAGAACAGGACGCATATTCCATGCGCTCGGTGACCCGCGCGCAGGACGCCATCAAGACTGGCAAGTTCAAGGATGAAATCGTTTCGGTGGAAGTCGCAGGGCGCAAAGGCTCGGTGACCGTTTCCGACGACGAAAAGCCGGGCCTTGTGGATGCGGCGAAAATTCCGTCCCTGCGCGCAGCTTTCGAGAAAGACGGCACGGTCACGGCTGGCAACGCCTCGGCGATTTCCGACGGCGCGGCGGCGCTTGTTTTGATGCGTCAGTCGACCGCTGACCAAAAAGGCGCGAAACCGATTGCGCGCATTGTTGCGCAAACAAACCATGCGCAGGAACCGGAATGGTTCACGACGGCGCCGGTCGCCTCGATCCAGAAAGTGCTGGAGAAAGCCGGCTGGTCCGCTAGCGATGTCGATCTCTACGAAATCAACGAAGCGTTCTCCGTCGTGCCGCTTGCGGCCATGCGCGAATTGAAACTGCCCGCCGAAAAGGTCAACATCAACGGCGGCGCGATTGCGCTCGGCCATCCCATCGGCGCCTCCGGCGCGCGCATTCTCGTGACGCTGATCAACGCCCTCCAGCAAACTGGCGGCAAGAAAGGCGTCGCGTCTCTCTGCATCGGCGGCGGCGAAGCGACGAGCATGGCGGTGGAACTGGCATAAGTGGAGCCGGATGGCTGGAAGTGCGTTGCTTGAACCTGTGGGCGAGAACATCTGGCTCGCCGAGGGTGGCATTGTCAGTTTTTACGGCGCGCCCTATCCGACGCGTTCGGTCATTGTGCGTTTACCGAGCGGCGATTTATGGATCTGGTCTCCCATCGAGCTGACGGCTGAGTTACGGCAAGCCGTTGAAGGGCTGGGACGGCCGGCGCATCTCGTCAGCCCCAATAAGATTCACCACCTGTTTCTCGCCGAATGGAAGAAAGTCTGGCCCGGTGCCAAATTGTGGGGACCGGCCTCGACCGTCAAGAAACGCAAGGACCTCTCCTTTGAGGCGGCTTTGGATAATCGTCCGCCTAAAGAATGGGAAGATCAGTTCACCATGCAGCGTTTTGCCGGTTCGTTTTTCATGGACGAATTGGTGTTTTTTCACAGGCCAAGCCGCACGGCGATTTTCGCCGATCTTTCCGAAAACTTTTCGGAAGAATTTCTCAAGGAGCACTGGCCGTGGTGGATGCGGCCGATTGCGCGCATCTGGAAGATCGTCGAAGGCTATGGCTATGCGCCGCTCGAATGGCGGATCACCTTCAACAAGAAGAAGGCGAGAGCCGCGAAAGAAAATGTCATCGCCTGGGACCCCGAACGCGTCATCATGGCTCATGGAGAGTGGATAAAGTCCAAGGGGCGCGCCTATCTCGAACGGGCTTTTGCGTGGCTATGACAGGCCACGATCCTTTCGCGCATTTTGTCGAGGCGCAGGCGCCGGTTTTCGATCAGGCGCTGGCCGAATTGAAGGCGGGACGGAAGAAAACTCACTGGATGTGGTATGTTTTTCCGCAAATCGCCGGTCTCGGTCACAGCGCAATGGCGCAGCGCTATGCGCTTTCCTCCCTTGATGAGGCGCGGAACTACCTCGCTCACCCGGTACTGGGGCCCAGGCTGAAGCAGGCTACGGAAGCGGTCCTGTCCCATGCCGTGACAGGCGCGACGGCGCGCAGCATATTCGGGAGACCGGACGATCTGAAATTTCACTCCTCATTGACCCTCTTCCACCTTGCGGCTCCGGGGGAAAAGCTGTTCAAGGAGGCGCTTGAAGCTTATTTCCAAGGGCGTCCTGACCCCGGCACGACCGGGCGCGTCTGACGCTCTTCAAACTGAAGCGCAAAAGAAGAAAACATGACCAAACAGACTTTCGACTGGCAGGACCCTTTAAGCCTTGAAACGCAGCTCTCCGATGAAGAGCGGATGATCCGCGACGCCGCGCGCGGCTATGCGCAGGACAGGCTGGCGCCGCGGGTCTTGATGGCGAACCGCGAGGAGCGCTTCGACCGGGAAATCATGAATGAGATGGGCCAGCAGGGACTTCTCGGCGCCACGGTGGCGGAGGAATATGGCGGCGGGGCGTCAAGCCACGTCGCTTACGGCCTGATCGCGCGCGAAGTGGAGCGTGTGGATTCCGGCTACCGCTCGGCGATGTCGGTGCAGTCGTCGCTGGTCATGTATCCGATCGAAGCGTTCGGCACCGAAGAGCAAAAAAAGAAATATTTGCCGAAGCTCGCGACCGGCGAGTGGGTCGGTTGTTTCGGCCTGACCGAGGCCGATGGCGGCTCCGATCCCGGCGCCATGCGCACCAAAGCCGAAAAAGTTTCGGACGGCTACAAGCTCAACGGGTCGAAAATGTGGATCACCAATTCGCCTATAGCCGATCTTGCGGTGGTGTGGGCGAAACTCGATGGCGAGATCCGGGGCTTTATCGTGGAGCGCGACACCAAAGGCTTTTCGACGCCGAAGATCGACGGCAAGCTTTCCCTGCGCGCGTCTGTCACCGGAGAGATTGCGCTTGACGACGCGGTCGTACCCGAGGACGCGCTGTTGCCGAATGTGAAGGGCCTCAGGGGTCCGTTTTCCTGTCTCAACAAGGCGCGCTACGGCATTTCATGGGGCGCCATGGGTGCGGCGGAATATTGCTGGATGGCGGCGCGCGATTACGCGATGGACCGCGTTGTCTTCGGCAAGCCTATCGCCGGCACGCAGCTTGTTCAGAAAAAACTCGCCGATATGCAAACGGAGATCGCGCTTGGACTTCAAGGGGCGTTGCAGTTGGGCCGCCTATTGGACAGCGGCGCCTATGTCCCCGAAGCAATCTCGTTGATGAAACGCAACAATTGCGGCAAGGCGCTGGAGATTGCGCGCATCGCCCGCGACGTTCACGGCGGCAACGGTATTTCCGATGAATATCATGTGCTCCGCCATGCGGTGAATCTCGAAACCGTCAACACCTATGAGGGCACGCACGACATTCACGCGCTGATCCTCGGGCGCGCCATGACCGGCCTGCAGGCTTTTCAGTAACCGGCCCTAAACAGGCGGCGCCGGCTGCCTCGACTTCTGCGAGACATGCCGGCGCCTGCGCCGTCCGGTTGGGCGTTTCCTCGCGAGGACGTTTCCTCCGGGGACGGCGCATCCGTTGCATTGAACCCGGTCTGAAGCCGTACGGGTCACGCATCCCCGGCGGGTGTGTAGCACGGGTATGGACAAAGGTCATTTTGCAGCCGCGAAGAGAGTGGGAACGCCGGCCGAAGAGTTCAGCATCACCTTCTTCATCCTGAGGAGCCCACCCTTTCTTCGCCCTTCGAGTCCGCGCGCATTTCATCCGCGCCCTCAGGATGAAGAAAGGGTGGGCGTCTCGAAGGACGGTGATGCTGAAACAGGTCTGCGCTTCAGCCGCCGATCTGGGCCTGCAGGCCCTTGGCCGACGTGGTGTGCTGGAATTTGAGCTTCTTGTCAGGAAAGACGTAGTGAAAGGCCCCGTGGGACATGAGCGCCGCCTCGTGAAAGCCTGACAGGATCAGCTTGAGCTTGCCCGGATACGAAGCCATGTCGCCGATGCAGAAGATGCCCGGCACGGAGGTTTCGAACTTTTCCGTGTCCACCTCGATGCGGTTTTCGGTGAGGTTGAGGCCGAACTCGGCGATCGGGCCGAGCTTCATGGTAAGGCCGTAAAAGGCGAGGAGGGCGTCGCAGGGGATGTCATAGGCGCCGCCCTTATCGCTTTCGACGGAGACAGCGCTGATGCGGCCTTCTTCGCCTTTCAGCCCTTTGATCTGGGCCACGTGGAATTCGATTTTCTCCTCATTGGCGAGGGCGTGCATTTTCTCAACGCTGTCCGGGGCGGCGCGAAAATCCGGGCGGCGATGTACAAGCGTCACGGATTTGGCGATGGGCTGGAGGTTCAGGGTCCAGTCGAGGGCGGAATCCCCGCCGCCGGCGATCACAAGCGTCTTGCCCTTGAAGGCCTCGCGCTCGCGCACCGCGTAGAAAACCGATCGGCCTTCAAAGTCATCAACGCCGGGGATGGGCGGTTTTTTCGGCTGGAAAGAACCGCCGCCCGCCGCGATCACGATCACTGGCGCTGTGATCGTCGTGCCGAGATCGGTTGCAATGGTCCATTTGCCCTCTGGCGTCCTGTCCAGCGACACGGCCATCTCGTTCATATGGAACTTCGCGCCGAAGGGTTCGATTTGTTCGAGCAGTTGCTTCGTGAGTTGCTCGCCGGTGATCGACTTAATGGCGGGTATGTCGAGGATCGGCTTTTCCGGATAGAGCTCGGCCGCCTGACCGCCGGGCTTGTCCAGAATGTCAATGAGATGCGCCTTGATGCCGAGCAGGCCGAGTTCGAACACCGCGAAAAGACCGCAAGGACCCGCCCCGACAATGATGACATCGGTCTCGTGAGCGCCGCCGGGCGGAAGGCTCTCCACGGTTGCTGCGGCCATCGAGCTTCCTCCCGTAGACTTTTCCGGAAAGCCTAGACGAGTTGCAAGGTTCCGGGAAAGGGGGGCCGTCAGCGATGCAGAGAGAGGTCCACCGTCCGCCCGGCAAAATCGCCTTTTAGCGCCAATGCAGTTTCAGAGAAATAGAGCGGAAACGCGCCCCACGGTGTTGCAACTGCGAAGACGGCGCCGGTCGGCCTTTCTGCAACCATAACGGCGGTCATTTCCGTCGCGTCATTGCGCAATTGCGCAAGCCAGGCCGCGAGTTCTCCTTGCGGGGCGAGAGTCATTCGGCAAACGTCCTCGTAAAGGACGATGCCAAGGCTTCCTTCTGCATTGGGCGTTTCGGGATAGGCGTCAGGGTCTGATGCGAATATCCCTTCATACCGCCACTCGCCGGTCGGGCAGGTTTCCCTGTCCGGATTTTCCGCCGCCGCCGTCGCGATCAACTCGCCGGTCGTCTCGATGCGCGACGTCCATGAGGCGTTGGAGAGCAGCGCGGCCGAGAGCTTGCGGGAGGCGTTGACGGTCAGGATCGACCTGGCGCCGGGCGTCAGGCCGGCATGATGGAACACTGTTTCCGTCTCCCAGTTTTCGCCGATGCGCCAGCCAAACCCAACTTTAAATCTTCCGGCATCGACCGGAGCGCCATTGTTCAATATTGCGGGCGTGAGGGATTGTGCGACAAGTTCAGAACTGATGATGTCGCCCCGCATATAAGCGTCGGCAAATCGCACAAGATCGCCGGGCGTGCTCAGAACGCCAGTCGCGCCAAGAACAGCGCGTTGATCATTGGGCGTCAGAGTTGCGCCGCCTTGACGGTAAAGCCGCGAGGCTTCTTCAGGAAGGTTGCTGATGTCTTCTATGCTCGTCCGTCTGAGCGAAAGCGGTTCGATGAGGTTTACAGATAGCGCCTCTTCAAACGATGAGCCGGCGGCGTTCTCGATGGCTGCGCCCATAAGCGCATAGCCGTAGGAGCTGTAATTGTAGGCTTTACCCGGCGCAAAGAGCAGCGGCTTATGTGCGTAGATGGCCAGCGAGTCATTCAGCGTATCGTCTTCGTTGAAGGGCGTTCCCCTGTCACCGGCGCCGTAATGGGCGATGCCGGAGGTGTGGGCCGCCAATTGCCGAAGCGTGATCACACCGCCGTCATGATCCGGCCAGTCAGGAACATAGGTCCGAATATCTTCATCAAGATTTAGTAGACCCTTCTCCGACAGTTTCAGTGTAAGCGCGGCCGTGAGGAGTTTCGACACGCTTGCAATGCGAAAGCGCGTGGTTTGCGTAACGGGTTTTTTGCGCTCCAGGTCTGCAAAGCCGGATTGCCCGGCCCAGATCATAATCCCGTTTTGTGAAACGGCGGCGCTTAATCCCGGCGCGCCTGACATATCTGCGATTGCGTCGAGAAGCGCCTGGGCTTCCTTCTCTCCGGCGAGACCTTCTCCCGTCGCCGCGCAGAAGAACATTGCGGCCGCAAGGATGGGGTGCGTCAATGCCTTCATTCTGCCCTCCGGAATGCCATGGTTCCGGTTATACGGAGATATCGCGATATTCCGTCGTTAAAATGAGAAAAAGGCCCCGAAGGGCCCTTTTGCGAAGCAGACGCCAAGCCTTATTGCTGCTTTTCCGTCTCTTTCAGTTGTTCCTTCAGCCTGGCGATCATCGCTTCGCGGCGCTCTTCCTCGCGCTTGGCGTTTTCTTCCAGTTGCGCAATCATTTTGCGGAGGTTCTCGGCGCGTTTTTTGGGGTCCGTCTCTTTGTCGTCCAGGCAGATGACCTCGCGCGTTATGGTTTCTTCGCCGTCCGTGCTTTTCCAGGCCATGACGATAGGACCGTTAACCGGGGCGTTGTTGCAGGTCTCCATGGTGATGTCATGCTCGCCCGCATCGCCTGCGACGATGACTTGATAGGCGGCGCCCGGCACAGGGGGGACTGGCGCAACGGGTTCCGCGGGATGCGCCGGACGAGCTTCGCCATTGATGTTGATTGTCTTCCGTTCGCCGTTTTTCACGACGACCACCTCGTCATAGGGCATGGTTTGCGCCGGTCCATAGACATTCTCGGTAAGCAGTTTTCTGTTATCGCCATAAACGCGAACCGTGCGGACGCCGTCCTTGCGTTCGACGTCGATCATTGTCGCGTTGTCATAACCCGGGATTTCCAGCGTTTCGCCTTCGTCTACGGAAATGACGGTTCGGCCGTAGGATTTCTTTTTGGTCTCTTGACGCGTTTGCGTGTCTTGCGTTTCCGCGAAGCCGTAGGAGGCCGTGGCGGCGAGGCTGACGGCGGTGAAGATCGCTGCGGCGGCGGCGCCGGCGGCGAGGCGGGCGGAACTTTTTTTACGTGACTTAAGCAACATAATTCTCTCCTTGACGGGGTGGGCGAGGGCGAGCGCGGCTTGCGGCGCGTGAATCTCTCGACGGATGGATTTCAGAATGGCGGCGGCGTAATTGCCTTCCCCGCCGCCGCAACGCGCGAGCACGAAAGCGTCGCAGGCGGCTTCCTGGTCCGTGCGGAAAATGCCGAAGAAGAGATGGGCGAGCGGGTTCGGCCACTGGGCCGCCTTGAACGCCAGCGCTGCGAGCGTTGCCGCCATATCTCCACGCGCCACATGAGCGAGTTCATGAGCGAGGACGAGGCGTCGTTCGGCAGGAGCGTAAGTGGTATCAAACCCGGCGGGCAGGAAGATCACCGGACGAAACAGCCCGACCAGGCAGGGACCGTCCTCGTCATCCATGCTGACGCGGATTTGCGGAACGCGAGCAAGGCGCAGTTCCTTGGCGATCGCCTGCGCCATCGCAGCGATGGCAGGGGACGCAGGCGTCGATACTGCGAGACGCGCGCGTAAATACTCGCCCTGGCGTTCGAGAGCGAATGAGAACAAGGCGACAGCGACCGCAGCCCATAAAAACAGCCCGGCGCCGGCGGCGAGAGCGAGCCAGTCGAAACCGTTCGTGAAAAACTCAACATTGGAGGGGAGCGGCGAAACCACCGTATCCCAACCCTGCGCTGCAGTTACGGGGGCGGGTTCGGCGAGGGGTTCGGTCATAGGCAGCGCCGCATCGGGCGCCGGAAGCAATTTCAATTCGGGAAGGAATAGCCGCGCAGGGGGCGCCAGCCACAGCGCATAAGCCGCCCTTGCGCCGAATAGTCTTGCAAAAGGCTTCCGGATGATCAGCACCAGGAGGGTCAAGATGCTGATCGCCAGCGAGGTCTCGCCGAGCCAGCGGAGAAGGTCAATGGCCGTCACGTTTCAACTCCCCGATCAGATTTTCCAGTTCTTCAAGATCGTCGCTTGTCAGGCCCTTGCTTTCCGCCAGATGCGCGACCAAGGGCGCGGCGCGTCCGCCGAAAAGCTGGTCGGCGAGATGTTGCGCGGCGCGGCGGGCGTAAGCCTTGCGGGTGACTTTCGGACGATAGAGATAGCGTCGGCCGTCAGGCTCATGAGCGACGGCGCCTTTTTCCACGAGACGGGAAAGAAGCGTCTTTACGGTTTTGAGACTCCAGCCGGTTTCCCCGGCCAGCCTGTCGGCGACCGTCGCCGCCGCCAGCGGGCTTTCGGCCCACAGAACATCCATAATCTGGAATTCCGCTTTCGTGATCTGTTTCGCCATAAGGAATAGGGTCGCCTGCCATGACTACAGTTGTAGGCATGTCAGGGATTACATCTGTAGTCAATAGATTTCGTCGCGTCAGAAGGTCGATTTGGCTCAGGGCGCATATTTGCGCCGAAAGACGCGTCTTGTTATGCCTCGGCCATAGTTAGTCATCTAATGCCGTTTTCCAGAAAGCTTTTTTAAGATGGCCACTCAGAACCAGAAGCCTTTGGGGACCGGCTTCACGCCCCATACGCCTGCCGCCGAAATCATGGAGGGCGTCCGCCTCGACGGGAAAACCGCCGTCGTCACTGGCGGTTATTCTGGAATTGGTCTTGAGGTTGTGAAGGCCCTCACGAAAGCCGGCGCCGAGGTCGTTGCGCCCGCGCGCGACAAACGTAAAGCCGATGAGGCTTTTGCGTCAGCAGGGCTTGCGGTGGCGACCCTCGAAATGGACCTCGCCAATCTCACCAGCGTTTATGAAGCGGCGGCGGAGATCGGCGACGGTCACAACAGCGTCGATCTTCTGTTCAACAATGCCGGCGTGATGGCCTGTCCCGAAACGCGTGTCGGGCCGGGCTGGGAATATCAATTCGCCGTCAATCATATGGGCCACTTTGTCTTCACGCGTGAATTGATGCCGTATCTGTTGAATGGCGGCGGCGCGCGGGTGGTGACCACCTCGTCTGTGGGCCATAAGCGCTGCCGGATGCGCTGGGACGACATTCATTTCGAAAAAGAGCCCTATGACAAATGGCTCGCCTATGCGCAGTCGAAAACTGCGAATGCGCTGTTTGCCCTGGAGCTCAATAATCGCCGCGCTAGGGACGGCGTCAAATCCTTCTCCGTGCATCCCGGGCCTGTGTTCACAGACATCCAGCGCCATATTACGGAAGAAGAACTCATCGCCATAGGCTGGGTGAAGCCGGGGGGCGGGCTTTCCGATGAAGCGCGCGACTATGTGAAATCGCCTTCGGAAGGCGCCGCGACCCTGCTGTGGGCGGCGACGAGCCCACTGCTTGACAATCGCGGCGGCGAATATTGCGAAGATTGCGACATCGCCGCCATGTCGACGCCGGAAGCGCCGCGTTGGGTCAATGTCGCCGAATGGGCTGTGGATGACGACGGCGCCAAGCGGCTCTGGGCCATGACGGAAGACATGGTGCTGGCGGCGTCGGCTTAAACCGCGGCGCCAAACAGGGAACCGATGAAATAGGTTGCGCCACCAGCCATGGCGCCGATGACGGCCATGCGCAGGCCGCCAGCGACTGCGCTTTTGCCCGAGAATAAACTTAACGCAGCGCCGATTGCGAAAAGGCTGACGCCGGCGAGCGCTGCTGCGATGGGAATGGCCGCAGACGCTGCGCCGAAAAGGAATGGCGTCAACGGAATGATGGCGCCGCAGGTGAATGCGAGAAAGGAAGACACCGCCGCGCCGACAGGCGATCCGAGATTGTCGGGATCGAGTCCCAGCTCTTCGCGTGTCAGCGCGTCCAGTGCTGCATCATGATCTTTGATGAGATCCTGCGCAAAGTTTCGCGCGTCGTCGAGCGCCATGCCGCGCGCATGGTAGATGAGCGCGAGTTCTTCGGCCTCTTCTTCCGGATAAAGCTCAAGCTCTTCGCGTTCCTGTGAAATTTGATGCTCATACATTTCCCGCTGTGAGCGCACGGAAACATATTCCCCCGCGGACATGGAAAATGCGCCTGCGAGCAGGCCTGCGACGCCGGTGAGCACGATGTCCTCTGTTGCGAGCGCCGCTCCCGACACGCCCATAACAAGCGAGGTATTCGAGATGAGGCCGTCATTGACCCCGAACACCGCGGCGCGAAGCGACCCCGCGCCGGTTTGATGGCGCTGGCCGATTTTCTCGACATCCGTTGGCATAGGGTGACCGGGCCGGATGACGGGGCCTGAATAAAAGGAAACGCCGCGCACTTTCACGGCCGCAAGGATCGGCCTCATCGCACGCGGTCCGAATTTGCGGACAAGCCAGGCGATTAGCTGTACGCGCGGAGACGGTGAGAATGACGGCGCTTCGAAATCCTTTGCGATAATCGCGGCTTGTTCCTCAGCCGCCTTGGCCATACCCGTGAAAAGCTTTTTCCCGGCGGCCGTGGGCTCGGCGCGCGCGACGGCGGCGCTCAGATAGGCGGCGGTTTTTTCCGACTTCCAGCGTTCCAGGGTATCTTTCGCCATAGCTGCTGTCCAATGAGGCGCCGGGCTTTGCCTTTCCCGCGAATGAGTTAGAGTGGGCGAAACAAAGGGGCTCTGGGGTGATATTCAGTCAGTTCGCGAAGATTTCAACGCTTGCCGTGGGGATAGCAGCATTCCTGTTCGCTTCCGCGGCGGCGCAATCCGTGCCCGAACGCAGTCTCGGCGAAGGGCCGTATGCCCGCCTCGTGATCCGCGGCGTGACGGTGATCGACGGCGCAGGGGCGCCGCCTTTTGGCCCGGCGGATGTGGTGGTCGAGGGCGGCGAGATCACCCGCATCGTTCCCGTCGGCGCGCCGGGCCTTCCGATCGATGCGGAAAACCGTCCGGCGGCCGGCGAACGCGAAATTGACGCGTCAGGAATGTTCCTCCTGCCGGGTTTCGTGAACCTCCATGGCCATATCCACAATCCCGATGACGGGCAGGGCGTTTCCCCGGACTATATATTCAAACTGTGGCTCGCACACGGGATCACCTCCGTGCGCGAGCTTGGAAACGGCGCCGGCGCCGCATGGACGTCAAGCGTTGCCGCGCGTTCCGCGCGCAATGAAATCGACGCGCCTAATATTTATCCTTATCCGGTGTTTCGCGGCTGGACCGCCGGCGATGTCGACACGCCGGATGAGGCGCGGGCGCGCATTCGGCAGTTGAAACGCGACGGCGCGGTGGGCGTTAAATTTTTCGGCGCGCCGGAAGAAATTTTGTGGGCGGGTCTCGAAGAGGCGAAAAAACAGGGCCTCAAGACCACCATGCACCACGCGCAGCTCGATGTGGCCCATGCCGACGTCATGGACACGTCGGCGCATGGGCTCGGCTCCATGGAGCACTGGTACGGATTGCCCGAAGCGTTGTTCGATGATCGGACCCTTCAGGACTATCCGCTCGACTATAATTACAATGACGAGCAGCACCGTTTCGAAAACGCCGGCAAACTTTGGAAACAGGCGGCGGGACCGGAGTCCGAGCGCTGGGACGAAGTGATGTCGACGCTGCTGGAGCGTGACTTCTCCATCATCCCGACCTTTTCGATTTATTCCGCAAGCCGCGACTGGATGCGAAAGCGCCGCGCCGAATGGCATGACGAATACACCATGCCGACGCTCTGGAAGTTCTATGCCCCCGACCGCAACGCCCACGGCTCCTACTGGTTCGACTGGGGCGCGGAACAGGAAGCAGCGTGGAAAGAAAATTACCGCCTGTGGATGCGCTTCATCAAGGACTACAAAAACCACGGCGGCAAGGTCGGCGTCGGGGAAGACGCTGGCTATATTTATTCCACTTACGGTTTCGGTTTCGTCGAAGAGATGGAGATGCTGCGCGAGGCGGGGTTTCATCCCCTTGAAGTTCTCAAGGCGGCCACGCTTGACGGCGCGAAGATCCTGGGCGTCGAAGGCGAAACCGGCTCCATTCAGGTAGGCAAGCGCGCGGACCTTGTCATTGTCGATCAAAACCCGTTGGCCAACCTGAAAGTGCTCTACGGGACAGGGCATGTGAAGCTCGACCCCGAGACCAATCGTCCCGTGCGTGTCGGCGGCGTTGACTATGTAGTGAAGAATGGCGTCGTTTATGACGGCGCGAAACTGCGCGATGAGATCAAGGCGATGGTCGCCAGCGAAAAGGAACGCCTCGGCGTCGCGCCGGGTCCCATGCCGATTGTCGATTTTGACTTGCAAGGAAACTGAGGACGAGAATGAAAAAATTTCTGCTTTCCGCCGCTGCTGTTTTTGCGCTGTCTGGCGCTGCAAATGCTGACGAACTGACCGATGCAGTGGCTGAAGATTACGACTACGTCTTCAATCTTTACAAGCACTTCCATGAAAATCCCGAGCTCTCGTTTAAGGAGAGCGAGAGCGCTCAACGCATGGCCTCGGAGCTTGAAGGGCTTGGCTTCACGGTCACGACCGGGGTTGGCGATAAATGGACCAAAGCCAAGGCCAAAGCGGACGCCGGCGAGGTGCTGGAAGGCGTCGGCGGCTATGGGCTTGTCGCCGTCCTTGAAAATGGCGAAGGGCCGACAGTGATGCTGCGCGCCGACATGGACGCCCTGCCGCTCGAAGAAAAAACCGGCCTGCCTTACGCATCCAAAGTCGTCTCCGAAGATTATATGGGCCAGACCGCGCCGGTGATGCACGCCTGCGCCCATGACAGCCACATGGCGATCCTCATCGGGGCGGCGCGCCAGCTTGTCGAGATGAAAGATCAGTGGTCGGGCACGCTCGTTCTGATCGGTCAGCCTGCGGAGGAAATCGGCCTCGGGGCGCTCGCCATGATCGAAGACGGTCTGTTCAAGAAATTTCCGAAACCGGATTATATTCTCGCCACGCACACTTCGGGCTGGGATGCGTCATGGGACGTCACCTACACGCCGGGCTGGGCGCTCGCCAATGTGGACAGCGTCGACATCACCGTTAAAGGCGTCGGCGCCCATGGCTCGGCGCCGCATATGGGCAAGGACCCGGTGGTGATCGGGTCCGAGATCGTTAATGCGCTGCAGACACTCGTCAGCCGCGAGATCAATCCGCAGGATGCGGGCGTCGTCACCGTCGGTTCTTTCCAGGCGGGCTACAAGCACAACATCATCCCCGACGAGGCGCATCTTAAAATCACCGTGCGTTCCTATTCGGACGGCGTGCGCCAGACCCTGCTCGACGGCATTGAGCGGATTGCGGTTGCGCAGGCGCGCTCGGCTGGGCTTCCGGACGATCTGATGCCGGAAGTGAAGATCGAAAGCGATTACACGCCCGCGACCTATAATGACGAAGACATGACCGCGCGGGTGATGAGCGCTATCGCCGGTCATATCGGTCAGGAACATGTCTATGAGCGGCCCGCCAGCATGGGCGGCGAGGACTTCTCCCGCTTCGGACGCACCGCCGAAGACATTCCGACGGTGATCTTCTGGACCGGTTCGGTGGATCCGAAAGCCTTCAAGGCGGGACAGGAAGGCAAGGCGCCGATGCCGCCGGCGAACCATTCGCCCTTTTATGCGCCTCAGCCGGAACCCGCGCTAAAAACCGGCGTCACGGCAATGACGGCTGGCGCGCTGGAGTTGTTCGGGGAGTAAGGACGCGCGCACTGAGTATTTAAGCAGGTCTTCCACTTCTGTGCCCAGTAGAATGTTCGTCGATGAAAATTTTGAGATAACTTAAGCTTATGAACTATTCTGCTCGGGGTGAAACTATGCAACGGGTTATCGCAGTAGTAGTTATTGTCTTTTTGTCTATCGTTTTGGCTAGTTGTGAAACGCAGTCAGGGCGAGTGATAAGCAGTGAGCAACAAGCCTCATTTCGCACGGACGAAGATACAACTGCGTTACTTGTTGGTGCTTGGTTTGGAAAATATAACCGTGAACCAGATGAGGCCGTGGAATTTATCACGAGGCACGAGGCGGACGGATCATTCATAGTAAGATTCCGCATTACGGACAGTAACGGTTCTGTAAGCGAGCACTACGAGAAAGGGCGCTGGAACGTTCGGGGAGATATTATTTCAAAGCGCACAACCGAGGTTGAAGGCTCTACTATTTCATCACCCCTAAATGAGCTTGGGTTTTACAACGACGAATACAGAATCATTTCCTTGACTCAGAAAACGATCATATATGAACACATAGATTATGAGACAGTATATACTGCGAATCGCGTAGCGGATGACTTTGAATTCCCGGTAATAAAAAGCACTGTAAAGACTAGCGAGCCGGAGCCCACTTTACAGCCGAGGCCAGGGCGGCTTAGCGATCAAGCGCGCTCATATATTGAGCAAAATGGGCTCATTTTTGTTGATCGTTTTGATCGCGTCTGTTCTGCGACAAATTTGAAGCTGAATTCAATTGAATCCGAGGTGGAAGACTTAGGGTGGAATGTCGGTCAAACGCGACCGTCAGAAAAAAATATTAGGCGCTGGGATTCGTTCGGTTCAATTGCACAGAAGAACACCGATCGATCGGAACCAATATTCATCCTTGATGTGCTTCTTTCGGCATCAGAAGAAGCCCGCGCGGCTTCATGTAGTCTAACCATGTGGGGGACTAGCTCTGTTCCAGACGTCGGCAAACAGGAATTTGACTTAATTGCCAAGGATATTTTGCCTCCAACTTATCAAATTGGTGAGGTTGATAAGCAAGTCCAAGAATTGCAATCGCCTTTCTTACGGGAAATCCAATACACGACATATGTGGGAGAGCTCAGAAAATTGGGTGAAGATAAAGTACGATTTTTTTATCGTTGGTTTGGAGGGGCCCACTCCCTAATAGCTATAAGAGCAGATTGAAAGTTTCTCACTATCTGGTCTGGGTAAAACGAGCCTCAGATACTACTTTCTAAGCCGACGACTGACGGTGCTCGGTTGGCGCTATTTATGCTCCAACAAAATTTGACCCTGTTTCTCAATCTTGCCCGAGATTGACTCCGCCAGCGAAGCGAGGAGGCCGGGCAGGGTCGCTGTGATCCGCACATGCTCGGGAAAGACATCAATCGTGCCGGTGATCGTCTGACCCAGTCCTTTCGCCGTGAAGGAAAGCGTGTCCTCGCTCGTCCATTCCTCGGTGAATTTGAACATCAGCCCGTTGGTCATCGACGTTTTCAACTGATCGAAACCGTCAGTGATGCGCGCTCTCGCGCCATCCTTGCCGAGATCGTGGGAAATGGTGACGGTGACGGGCCGGGCCATGGGCGCTCCTTTCGGTGGAGCGGTTAGGTAGGGATTATCCGTCAGTATTCAAGCCGGTTAACATTGCGGGTCTTCATCCTGAGGAGCCCATATCCTTCGTCCTTCGAGACGCATGCATTTAATGCGCGCCTTCAGGATGAAGGATATGGGCGTCTCGAAGGATCAACCGCACAGCCGGGATCGAGTTGGGATCAGGCCAAGGCGTCGGCGAACAGCGTCAGGAGATGCGACCAGGCGTGCTCCGCCTGCGCGTGGTTGTAGACGCGCGAATCCGGCGGGCACCAGCCATGCATCGCGCCTTCATAGACTTCGATATTCGCCGGCAACCCGGCGGCGTCATACGCCTCGCGCAGTTTCGCCTTGGCGACCGGATCGCGCTCGTCGTCATTCTCGGCGATGGCGATGAGGGCGCTTGCTTTCATCTGGGGAACCAGAAGGTGCGGGCTGTCCGGCTCGTCCGTCGCAAGGCCTCCGCCATGGAACGAGCCAATGGCGCCGATGCGGTCCGGCATCGCCGCCGCGCAGCGCATGGCGAAGGAGCCGGTCATGCAATAGCCGGTCACGCCGATATTGCGTTTCTTGTCCACGGCGCCGCTCTTGTCGAGAAACTCAACAAAGGCCTTCCCATCCGTCACTGTCGTTTCCGGCGAGAGCGACCGCGCAAAGGGAATGAGCCGTTCGCGCACATCCGGATCGGCGAAGCTTTCGCCTTCCTCGATGACATTGCCTTTTACGGTACGGTAATAGGGGTTTACAACGAGTACTGAGTAACCGGACTGGGCAAGGCGTTTGCCCATCTGCCGGAAGGCGGGGCGAATGCCCATAATGTCCGGCCAGACGATGACGCCGGCGTGCTTTCCTTTTGAAGGATGTACGAAATAGGCGTCGGCCTCGCCGTCCGGCGTCGTCACCATGACGTCACTTTCTTCCACGGTCATGGCGTTTGCCGGAGTGGGCAGAATGATCGCGGCGCCGGCGCCGGCGGCGAGCGTCGTAAAATCGCGCCGGGAGAGGGCCGCCTTCTTTTTCAGATAGCTTTCGTTTTCGGCGACGGTGTTGTCATCACACATGAAACGCCTGCTCCTTTTTGGATGAAAATCGCGTAATCGTTAGGGCATGACGATATCGCAAGCGCGGACCGCCCGCAAATTTGGAGCTTTTCTGCGGCGCCCGTCCGTGATGCGCAAAGGTGCATTTGCTTGCCGGCTGAGCTATCATCAAAAAAGGGTAGGAGACGTGTAAGGGGTTTTTAAATGCGAATTCTGACTTTGGTGTTTGCCTTGGCTGCATTCGGTTGCGCTGCGGTAATCGCGCTTGCGGGACCGGGAACGCAGCTCGGCTGGTGGACATGGGGCGAAGGCCTCTCCCTGATCCGCAAGGTTTCTGCGCCTGTGGAGCTTGGCCCTGTCGGCGCGCCGCCGATTTTGGTCGCAGCGGTACTGGCCGGGGTGACAGGGCTTGCCAGTCTTTTCATGAGCGCCCGCGGTATCGGCCTCTTTGCCATCATCGCCGCCCTTGCAGCGGTTGCGGCCGCGCAAGTCCCGTTGAAGATGCGCGCCGACTTCGAAGCGAACCCCTTCATTCATGACGTCACCACCGATTTCGACAATCCGCCGCCGATTATCGCCGGCGCCGACAAGGACCGGATCAATCCGCCTGACTATCTCGGCGATGACATGGTTCCCAATTCCGACAAGACCGTGCGTGAGGCGCAGGAAGAGGCTTTCCCGGATCTGACGTCACGCATGGTGAACGCCAGCCTCGATGAAACCGCCGAGATGGTGAGGGTCATTCTTCGCGATATGGATATGGAATTGCTGGATGAGACCCTCACCGATGACGGCTGGCTGATCGAGGCCGCCTATACCTCGCGATGGTTCGGGTTCATCGACGATTTTGTGGTGCGGCTTACGCCGGAAGGACCGCGCACGAGAGTCGATGTGCGCTCGAAATCGCGGGTCGGCGGTTCCGATCTCGGCGCTAACGCTGCACGAGTGCGCGCATTTTTCGAAAAGCTCGAATCGGCGGCATCCTGACTTTAGGGCCGGGCAGGACGCTGCGGCGAAACGGCGAACTGTTTCATGGCGAAAGATCCGATCTGGTGGGCGGGGCCGATTTGCGGTCTCGGCAATCGCATGATGGCGCTTGCGGCCGCGCGCGCCTGCGCCGATGGCCGGCCTATCCGTTTCACATGGAGCAACGACGAGTCTTGCCCGGGCGCCTATAGCGATATCTTTACGTCATCGCCGATATTTGCCCCGGGGGAGGCTCCGCCGCCCGGCGCCGCTGTCATTCATACCGGCTGGGAGCCATACGGAATTTTCGAGACTTTCAAGGAGGCGCTCGGCCTGGACATATCCCGCGCAGAGTTCAGCCGAAGACTTCTGGCCGCCCTCGACACGTCGCCCTTTCTCGGGGCGCATGTGAGCGCGGCGCAGGCCTGGCGCGTAGCAGAGGACGCAGCGGCGCCGCTCATCGGAGTGCATGTGCGGCGCACCGACCGGACCGAACAGCATCGCAGGCAGTTTCGTGACTTCCTCCTGCGCCGATCCGGTCTTGTTCGCGAGATCCCAGTCTTGCTGAGCGCCTTTTATGGGTTGGCGCCGAATGCATGGATATGCAGCTATGAAAACGCCATGCTCACCACCGCCATACGCCGTTTCGGCGAAGGAAAAAGCAGCTACGCCTATGCAGTATTTGCAGACGACGAAGCGGAAGCCCGCAATGTGGAAAAGGCGACGGTGCGCCGGGCGCCGAAGGCGCTGAAACGAAAAGGCCCCGACCGTGAGCCGCTGCCGCAATTACAGCGGCTGCGCCGTACCTCGCTTTCATGTGCGATGGCGGATCTTTTGTGCCTCGCGCAATGCGACGCGATCGCGCAAAGCAACCGCGCCTCAACCTTTTCTCTCGTAGCCGCGATCATCGGGCGCAAACCGATCCTGACCCCAAAAACCCTTTATCCGTTCTGGCTGAAACTGGAGGAAGACCTCGGCGCCGCGCCCAATGCTGCACCGATCAGTCTTTAAATGGGCGGATTGGAGAGCGCGCCCGTGGCGGTGATGCTTTCATCATATGTGACGGATGCGCCTGTCAGGCGCGCATTGCCGTCAATCAGAAGTTTTAAGCATGCTGGGTAAAGCCGGTGTTCTTCTTCAAGAATGCGCGCGGCGAGTTTGTCGGCGTCGTCGCCCGGCAGAACCGGCACGGCGGTCTGTCCGATAATCGGACCGGAGTCCACTTCCGCCGATACGAAATGCACCGTGCAGCCGGCCAGCTTGACGCCTGCTTCGATCATTCTTTCATGAACATGAAGGCCCTCGAAAGACGGCAATAAAGACGGGTGTATATTGATCAGCCGCCCGCGCCAGTCGCTTGCGAATTTGCCGGTGAGAACGCGCATGAAACCGGCAAGACAAACGAAATCGATTTTCGCGGTCTTCAGCGCATCGTGAAGCGCGGCTTCGAAGTCCTCTCGATTTTCGAAATCCTTGTGATTAATGACCTCGCGCTGAATGCCCGCTTCGCCCGCCTTTGCGAGCCCCGGCGCCTTTGGGCGATTGGAAATCACCAGCGCTATTTCCGCCGGATAGTCCGGATCGCGCGCGGCGTCGATCAGCGCCTGCATGTTGCTGCCGCGCCCGGAGATGAGAATGGCGATGCGTGCTTTCGCCATTACCCAGCGCTCACAATATCGCCGATAATATGCGCCGTCTCGCCGGAGGCGGCGAGGCGCGCCAGGGTGGCTTCGACCGCTTTCGGCGCGCAGACGACAATGCCGCCGACGCCGCAATTGAACGTGCGGCGCATTTCCGCCTCGGACAGCCCGCCCGCCTCCTGCAGCCATTGAAAGAGCGGCGGCAGGGCAAGAGCCCCGTCATCGAAACGCGGCGCCAGGTCGTCGGTGAGGACACGCGGCGTGTTGTCGGTAAGGCCGCCGCCGGTGATATGGGCGAAGGCTTTCACATCTGCATCGTCGAGCAGGGACAAAACGCTTTTTACATAGATGCGCGTCGGCGCGATCAGCGCCTCGCCCAATGTTTTCGATGAATCGAAGGGGGCCGGCGCATCGTAGTTAACGCCCGCATCGGAGGCGATTTTGCGAATGAGGGAATAGCCGTTGGAATGGGCGCCGGAGGAGGCGAGCCCGATCATCACGTCGCCGATGGAAACCTTGCGCGGCAGGAGGCGATTGCGTTCCGCCGCCCCGACGCAAAAACCCGCGAGATCGTATTCGCCCGGGGCGTACATGCCCGGCATTTCGGCGGTCTCGCCGCCGATGAGGGCGCAGCCGGCTTCGGCGCAGCCCTTGGCGATGCCGGCGACGACCCGCGCCGCTGTATTCTCGTCGAGTTTGCCGGTGGCGAAATAGTCGAGGAAGAAAAGCGGCTCTGCGCCCTGCGCCAGCACGTCATTAACGCACATGGCGACGAGATCGACGCCGATCGTGTCGTGAAGCCCGGTCTCGAAGGCGATCTTCAGCTTGGTGCCGACGCCGTCCGTGCCGGAGACAAGAATTGGATCCTTGAACCCTGCGGCCTTGAGATCGAACAGGCCGCCAAAGCCGCCCAGCGCCGCATCCGCGCCGGGGCGCGATGTCGCCTTGGCCAGCGGGCCGATGGCGTCCACCAGACGCTCGCCCGCATCGATGTCGACGCCCGCTTTTTTATACGCTTCGCTCATGGCCCATAGGTTCCTAAAGTTGCCGTTTTCCTACGCAGGGTTGCGCCGCCAGTAAAGCTTTCAGGCAGTCTGTCTGTCGTGGATGACCCGCAGATTCTCCCCTCTCCCGCTGGCGGGAGAGGGGACAGATCTGACTTTGTAGGCGACGACACGTTTTCGGTAGCGCCTATTGCGAGCCCTGGAACAGGGAATCCATGTCCTCAAGCGCCAGCCAGTCCCGGCGTGGCTGGCTCAGGGTCAGGTCGAGAAACATGGGCGCGATACTCCACATGCGCCGGGAGCGCGTATTGGCGAGAATGACGATCCCGGCGTTCAGTTCAGGAATAAAGGCGATCTGGGCGCCGTAGCCGTCGACCGAGCCCCCATGGGCGATAATGCGCTTGCCGCCATAGTCGTAAACCCGCCAGCCATAGGCGTATTGCGATGACGCCAGGTTCGGCATGACCGAGCGCATCCGCCGCGTCTCGGACGCCGTGTTCACTTGCGGCGTGTGGATGAGATTGAGCAGCATGGGCGACAGGACTTCCGGGGCCTCGCCGAGCTGTGCTTTCAGCCATTGGGCCATGTCGGAGATGCTTGCATTCACGCCGCCCGCGGCGGGGACGCTGTAATAGGGCTCCTTGACCTCCACCACGCGCCAGGGATTGGGCGGCGCGTCTTTCGACTTCTTGCGATCTCGCAGATGCGGGCGAGCCCAGTCGTCATTCATGGTGAGGCCCTGCAAACCGACAGACGCGGTTGTCATGCCGAGCGGAATGAAGAGCCGGCTTTTGACGAGATCGGCGTAAGGCGCGCCATAAACCGAAGAGACGGCGCGGCCGACGATGTCATAAGCGATGTTCTGATAGGTGTAGCATCTGCCGACGCCGCAAAGGAGTTTCACCTTGCGATATTGCGGCAGGATTTTGTCGGGCGGCGCGCCGGCTTCGAGAAGATTGTCATAGGCGTTTGGCGGCAAGCCGGTGCGATGGCTCAACAGGTGCCCAAGCGTCAGCGATCTTTCGACACCGCCGGAAAGCTTTAACGCGGGTGCAAAGTCGATGGCCGGCGCATCGAGAGAAAGTTTGCCTTCGCTGACGGCGAGGCCTGCAAGGCTGGAAGCGAATCCCTTTGAAAGGGATGCGATGCGAAACCGCGTATTCGGTGTGATAGGCTGGTCGCCGCCAATCTCGGTAACGCCATAGGTTTTCAGAAATTTCGTTTCGCCATCGCGCACCACGGCGACAGCGAGGCCGACGAAATCGCCGCTCAGCATGGCCTGATTGAGCGCATCGTCGAGCTCTTCAAGGTGGCTTTGTTCCAGGCTGAGGGGAACGAATGGCGTCAGCCCCGTGGGCGCGCCGTTGCTCGCTCCGTCCTTCGCTGAGGCGGGCAGGCTCGCCGCCGCCAATACGAACAGAACTGCAAGCCATTTACCCATGCTTAACTCCGCGTCGACGCTTCCGATTTTATGCTGGGCTTGGCGGCGGTGCGTCAAGCGCCGGGAGGCGGGGAAATTGTGAGGAAAATCAGGCCTGAAATCTTCGAAAGAGGCGCAAAACAGGGTCGTTTCGCGGGACAGCTTTGGCTATAAAGGGCCGCAATCCGAGGCTACAATTGCACGGGATGGAAGCGGAGTTTTCTAAATGATCATAATTCGGCGGGCATTGATGGTTCTGGCAGCGGCGCTGGCCGGCTTTTCGGCGGCTTGTGCGGCTGGCGACGACGTCTTCGTGGTGCCGCGGGTGACCGTGCAGGCCCAGGCGGACAGCGCCACGGCGGCGAAAAACATCGCCCAGCGCGAGGGGCGCCGCAAAGCGATGGAAATCCTCCTGCGCCGGCTGACGATCGAAGATGACTGGCCCTATCTCCCGCGGGTCGGCGCCGACATGAACGCTGAGGGCGCCGTAGATGCGGGCCGCAATGTCATTCCCCTGAGCGACGACACGCTGGAGGATCTCGAATCCGGGTTTGAGGTCTATAACGAGAAAAGCTCCGCGCGGACCTATCGCGCCTTCATCACCTATCGTTTTAAACCTGCTTCGGTTCGCCGCCTTTTGCGCGAAGCCGGCATTCCTTATTCCGAGGCGCAGACCCGGACAGCCTTGGTCCTCCCCGTCCTGCAAACGGAAAACGGCATCTATTTGTGGGAGGAAAACAATCCCTGGATGGCGGCGTGGAAAGTGCGCCCCTATAACAATGAACTGACGCCCATGGCTGCGCCGCTCGGCGATCTTGAAGACAGCGCCGTCATCAGCGCGCGCGAGGCGCTGGCGTTGAACACGGAAGCGCTCGCCCGCATGGCAGAGCGCTATTCCGTCAGTCAGGTGATCGTCGCCCATGCTTATCTCCAGCAGGCGGGCGACGAACACAAACTGCGCGTGCGTCTTATCAATGGCTTCCGCGAATCCGCCGAGCTGGACAACGCAAGCGATATCATGACCGGCGTTTCAGCGGACGGCGCCGAAGAATTCGGCGGCGCGCTGCAGGGGCCGGCGACAAATAATTTCAATCCGGCCAAGGTCGGGGACGTCCTCGCAGAGGCGTGGTTCACGCGGCCGGCCGGCAATTTCCCGCAGCTTGCCGAAGAGGCGATTGAGGTCGTCATCGCCAAGCACGCCAAGCCGTGGAAGGAACAGACCCTGATCGATCACACGGAAGCGGCGCTGCTTGAGGCGAGCGCCTATTTCCGGTCTCTCGATGAATGGGCGAAAATTCGAGCGGCGCTGATTTCGACCCCGCTGGTGGGCTCGGTTCAGGTGCGGTCGCTGTCGCGGTATGGCGCAGAGATGCTGGTGCGGGCTTATGGCGATCCGGACAAGCTGGTCGTCGCTATGGAGGCGCAAGGCCTTGTTCTGTGGACGGAAGACGGGGAGCGGTGGATGGTGGCGACGCCATCGACGGCGCAGGGCGTGCGCGCCGACTCCCGCCGCGGGGGACGCCGTTTTGGCGGCTATGACGAGGGCTCGCCGGTTCAGCCGGCGGCTTATGAAGAACCGTCTTCGATCCAATACTAAGTCGGGGGCAAAGGCCGCCTCAATTGCTTCGGAATACGACAGTGGGCGCTTGCCACGCGTGAATAATCGCCGCTGTCTTTGATAATTTGAGTTTGTCAGCCCTATGCTTTCCATGGCGCGCCAGTTGCCGCTTGACCTGCCCGGATCGCCGCCGCGTTACGACCGCGCGTCTTTTGTTCGTGCGGATTGCAACGACGCCGCCTGGCGCGCCGGTGAAGCGTGGTTGAAATCATCGGAGCCCGCGCTTGTCGTTTGCGGGCCGCCCGGCGCCGGCAAGACCCATTTCGCGCACGCCCTCGTTGAGGGGGTCGACGCCGCGACGCTGACCGCTGACGCGCTTGCGGCTGCGCCTTATGGAGACGGCGTCGCGATTATCGACAATATGCCGGCAGCCGATCCGCGCGCCTTTCTCGACGCCTTTGAAACCGGCGCAGGGGAGGGGCGCCGATTTGTCTTGGCCGGTGAGGGGCATCCCTCGCTGTGGGCGATGGGGCTCAAGGATTTGCGAACACGCCTCGAAGCGGCGCCGCGGGCAAGCCTCGCCGACCCCGACGAAGCGCTCATTCGCGCAGTCATCGCCAAGGGCTTTCGCGACCGGCAGGTCGCGGTGGCGCCCTCCGTGATCGAATATGCCGCGCCGCGCCTGCCGCGCACTTTCGCCGCCGCAAGGGCCTTTGTGGCGCTTGCGGACAGGACCGCCCTTGAAGAAAAGCGCAAAATTACAACGCCTTTCGTACAAAAACTCCTCGATAACCTTTCTGAAGGCGGTCCCGCGGCATAAAAGACCTGTAAACAGCGACAGGAGAGACGGCTTTGGCGGCGGATGACGCAATAAGACAGACGACGGAAGGCGCCGCACGGATTGCGCCCGACGCGCCGTCCCGCTTCATCAACCGCGAATTGTCCTGGCTCGCCTTTAATGGCCGGGTGCTCGAAGAATCCTTCAACGAAAATCATCCGCTTCTTGAGCGTCTGAGATTTCTTTCCATCTCGGCGAGCAATCTCGACGAGTTTTTCATGGTTCGCGTCGCCGGACTGCGCGGGCAGGTGCGCGAGGGCGTGTCTGTGGTGAGCCAGGAAGGGCTTTCCGCGCAGGAACAGCTCACCATGATTTCCGATCACGCCGCCGCGCTCATGAGCGAGCAGCAGCGGTGCTGGCGTGAATTAAGACCGCTTATGCGCGACGCGGGCGTTGTCGTCCTCGATGATGACGAGCTGACAGATGCAGATTTGAAATGGCTCGAAGAAGAGTTTCAGGCGAATATCTTTCCCATCCTGACGCCGCTCGCCCTCGATCCCGCCCATCCGTTTCCCTTCGTGCCGAATCTGGGCTTCGCCTTGTGCTTCGAGCTGACGCGCGCCGATGGCCAGCCCATGGAGGCGATCCTGCCCGTGCCGGTGAAAATCGGCCGCTTCATTCGTCTGCCAGATGCGCCGTCTGGCGAGGATATGCGCTCGCCGGCGCGGTTCATTTCTCTGGAAAAGACTATTGTCCGGTTCATCCATCATATCTTCCCCGGATTTGAAATTTCCGCGCACGGATCTTTCCGCGTGTTGCGCGACTCCGATGTGGAGATCGAGGAAGAGGCGGAAGACCTGGTTCGCGTTTTCGAAACCATGCTGAAACGCCGCCGCCGGGGCGATGTCATTCGCGTGAAAGTGGATGCGCGCACGCCGCAGCATTTGCGCGATCTTATTCGTGAACGCCTGCAGGCGACGCCGCAGGATATCGTTCTCGTCGACGGCATTCTGGGGCTGGCGCAGGTGAATGAACTCATTCCGCCCGACCGGCCCGATCTGCAGTTCGCGCCCTATGAACCGCGTTTTCCGGAGCGCATTCGCGAGCATGGCGGCGATTGTTTCTCGGCGATCCGCGCGAAAGACATTCTCGTTCACCACCCTTATGAGTCGTTCGATGTGGTGGTGCAGTTCCTGAAACAGGCTGCGGCGGACCCGAAAGTCGTCGCCATCAAGCAGACGCTTTACCGGACGTCGAAACAGTCGCCTATTGTCGAAGCGCTGATCGAAGCGGCGGAAGCCGGCAAAAACGTTACCGCGTTGGTGGAGCTCAAGGCCCGTTTCGATGAAGAAGCCAATATCCGCTGGGCGCGGGCGCTGGAGCGCGCCGGCGTCAATGTGGTCTATGGATTTCTCGAATATAAAACGCACGCCAAACTGTCGGTCGTCGTCCGTCAGGAAGAGACCGGCACGCGCACTTATACGCATGCAGGCACGGGCAATTATCACCCGATCACGGCGAAGATATATACCGACCTGTCGCTCTTCACCTGCGATCCGGCGATCGGGCGCGACGCCGCCAAAGTGTTCAATTTCATCACCGGTTACGCGGCGCCATCGGAATTTGAAAAATTCGCCGTCGCGCCGCTGAACGCGCGCGCCTACATCGTCAAGCTGATCGATAAAGAGATCAAGAACGCACAGAAGGGCAAACCGGCCGCCATCTGGATGAAAATGAACGCGCTGGTTGACGGCGCCATTATCGACAAGCTTTACGAGGCGTCGAACGCCGGCGTTCAGATCGATCTTGTGGTGCGGGGCACTTGTTGCCTGCGGCCTGGGGTTCCCGGACTTTCTGAAAATATTCGTGTAAAAAGCATTGTCGGACGATTTCTGGAGCATGCGCGCATCTATTGCTTCGGTGCCGGCGACAGCCTGCCGAACCGCCAGGCAAAAGTCTTTGTGTCGTCAGCCGATCTCATGCCGCGCAATCTGAACCGCCGCGTCGAAATCTTCTGTCCGGTCGAAAACCCGACAGTCCACAGCCAGATTCTCGACTATATCATGGTCGCGAATTTGAATGACGAGGCGCAAAGCTGGAAGCTGCTGCCGGATGGAAGTTATGAACGCGTCACGCCCTCAGGCGAGGGCGAGCCATTCAATGTCCACACCTACATGATGACCAATCCGTCGCTTTCCGGCCGGGGCGCTGCGGTCGAATACAACGCGCCCCGTGAGATCAAGCGCCGGAAATAAGGCGATGCGGCCGAATCGGGAAACACTCACCGATGACGGCAGTGGCCGGACCGGATAGAATGCGCCTCAAGGCATGATTTCGCGTAAAGAGATTTCCCCGGCGAACCAGCGCCGCGCCGTCGTCGATATCGGATCGAACTCCGTTCGTCTTGTCGTCTATGACGGGCCGGCGCGCGCGCCTCTATCCATTTGCAACGAAAAGGCGTTATGCGGCCTCGGACGCGACATGACGGCGGAGGGCGGGCTTAATCCGGCCGCCGTTGAAGATGCGCTCGCCACGCTCAGACGCTTCCGCCATGTGCTTGACGAACTCGGCCGCCCGCCGGTGACGGCGATCGCGACGGCGGCGGTGCGCGAGGCGACAGACGGTTCGCGTTTTATCGAAGCGGCGCAGACCATCGGTTTTGACGTGGACGTCATATCCGGCGGAGAGGAGGGCGAGCTCGCCGCCTTAGGCGTCGTTTCCGTGGAGCCCGGCGCCACCGGCATTGTCGGCGATATGGGCGGCGGGAGCCTCGAACTGTCTGTCCTCGACAAGGGCGAGCCTGGCGAGTGTCTTAGTCTTCCGGTGGGGCCGCTCAGTTTGATGCGCGCCTCCAAAGGCGATGCGAAAATTGCGTCGCGCCTGATTGAGGAGCATCTGGATACTGTCCCGTTTCTTGAAAAGGGAGCTTTTGACACGCTCTATGCCGTGGGCGGCGCGTGGCGGGCGGTTGCGCGCATTCATATGAGCGTCAAAAACTATCCCTTGCCGGTTCTGCATCACTATGAACTGACGCCCGCACAGGCGATTGAGGTCTGCGATCTTATCGCCCGCCAGAGCAGGAAATCATTGGAAGAGATCCCGGGCATACCCCGACGGCGCATCGATACCCTGCCGCTGGCCTCGACGGTTTTGAAATCCGTCATTACTCGGATGAAAGCCAAACGCGTGTGCATGTCGTCCGGCGGCATACGCGAAGGCCTGTTGTATCGTCAGCTTTCGCCGGAGGAGCGGCGCCGGGACCCGTTTTTCGAAGCGTGCCGGTTTTACGCCGCCCGCCTCGCGCCGGAGCCAAGTTTTGGTGAAAAAGCCTTCCACATGATTGAGCCGCTGTTTACGCGTGATCACCCGGAAGGCGCGCGCAAGCGTCTGGGCGCGGCGTTGCTCTGCGATATCGGCGCTTATTTCCATCCGGATTTGCGGGGACGGCATGCTTTCGACACGGCGCTGCGGGCGCCGTTCGCGAGCGTCAGCCATGAAGAGCGTTTGTGGATGGCGCTCGCCTTGTTTCGGCGCCATCAGGGACGCTCGGCGGCCCCGCCCAATGAAGCGGCGATGGCGCTTTTGTCCGAAGAGGCGCAATTGCGCGCCACACGGTTCGGTCTCGCTTTGCGTTTCGCGGCGGCGATTGCGCCAAAGGCGCCGGCGGCGCTTGAAGGATGCAGGCTTGAAGCGCGCGAAGGCGAGCTTGTCTTCATCGCGCCCTCCGACCGTCAGGCGCTGATGGGCGAAACGCCGCGCCGCCGTTTCGTTTCGCTGGCTGCAGCCTTCGACGCCATCGCAGCCGAGCATTACGAGGATTAGATCTTGAAGGGTGAATTTTGAAACTCCGCTAACCCGGAATTTTCAGTCATCACTAATTGTCTGTTCAGACTCCAAACATTTACTGATGATTAATTGCTTATGCTTGCTTAATAATTTTAGGCAATGATGGAGCAGTAGGCATCGATTGGAGAAGGCCGCTGCATCATGCAAGCCGAATCACCCATTTCAACTATAGTCGGTAATTCTGCAAAAAAAGTACAGACGGCGTCCGCTGGAGCTTTCTGGCTTATAATTTTTGCCTCGGCTGCGATTATCCTCGCGGGCCAAGCTTATGCCGCTCTTCACAAAGGGATCAACTGGGATGAATTTTTCCATTATGACCTCATTCGGCGCATGGCGGCGGGGACGCTGACTAGCACGTTGCAAACTTTCTTTACACACTTCTTTCAATGGCTGCCTTTGCTGCCGGGTGATGTTACCGACCATATTCGCACCGCGCGCATAGTGATGCTTGCCTGTACTGCGGGCGCGGCACTCGCATTATTCGGAGTCGCCCGTTGTTTTGCTTCGGACAAGGCCGCGGCGGTTGCGGCGCTTGCTTATCTTTCTGGCGGTTTTGTGGTCAGCCACAGCGCTGCCTTGCGTTATGATCCCATGGCGGCGCTGTTGCTGATGGGCGCGCTTTGGCTGCTCGCCAGCCGCCCCTTGCGCGCGCTCTCGATCATCGCTTTTGGCGCGCTTGTCGGTCTTGCGGCCATGATCACCATAAAGGTCGTGATTTACGCCCCCGTCTTTGCCGGTGTGGCCTGGATGCGCTGGCGCGAGAGTAAGAATAAGGGCCTTTTCATGAGGCGCCTTGTCGCTTCAGCCCTCGCCGGCCTTGCTGTCTTCGCCTGCCTTTATGCCTGGCATTCCACTTTTGTCGCGCTCGCGCCGGTCTCGGCGGATGTGCAAACGGTCGAATCCGCAGGGCGGGTTATGTTTTCCGAGGGCTTCATTCCTCAACGCAACGCTCTCGTGATACAAATCATTCGCGCCCCTCATGTTTTGCTTCTCATCTTTTTCACTTTCTGGCTATTGCCTAAAGCCTCGCTCTCCAGCGCCCGGAAGGTCGCTCTGCTCGGCATGCTGGCGCCACTGGTCTCGGTGCTGATCTATCGGAACAGCTACCCCTATTTTTATGTCTTCCTGCTTCCCCCCCTATTGGCCGCGACCACACCGATCATGGATGTCGCTCTCAAGCGCTCTGGCATGGCGATACTGGCTGGATTGATGGTCGTTGTCTCAGTTATGACATCATATTCAGAAGCATCGTCGGGATACAGGATACTCCAAGGCCAGAAGAGAACGATTGCCGCCGCGCACGCCCTGTTTCCTGAGCCGGTCAGCTATTTTGATTTTGCAGGCATGCTGGGAGACTATGACCGGGCGCTGAATTTCATGCCGTCGGGCTGGGGCTTGAAGAATTATCGCCGGCGGGGCATTGCGCGGTTTGCTAAGGAAATGGAACACAAGACGATACCTTTGCTGATCGCTAACCATGAAGTTTTCACGAGAATTATTTCCGACAAAGAGATCAGATCTGAGGAGAATTTAGATCTTTTTGAAGAAGACGCCGAAGCGCTGCGGGAAGGTTATATTCATCATTGGGGATTGCTGTGGGTTGCAGGCCGTCATATTCCCCCTGGGCATGAACCGCTAAGGGTGAATATTCGCATACCTGGTTTTTATACGCTGGAAGATTCCAGCCTGAGGATAGACGGCTTTGTGCATCAGCCGGGCGAGTTGATCATGCTGGAGCGCGGTCATCACCTGATCGAAGGCCGTAACGCGCCAGCGACATTGCGTTGGGGCGATCACCTGTCGACGCCTTCCGCTACGGCTCCGGGAACAAACCCGTTTCAGCCTTTATATTAATTTCTTCAGAGTCTCTGCAGCGAAAGAAATTAGATGGAAAATGCATGTTGGAGTTTATTTGCGAAACTTGCCAAGGCCGTTAACGCGTTCGAGGATGCGGTCAGTGACCGCGGCTGGCATTAAGTTTCGCAATACCAGCGCATAGGTCATCTTGAACGGCGCCGTATACCGCGAATGGGGCGTCTCGGCGGTGAGCGCGTGATGAATGGCCTCCGCAACGACGACTGGCGAGGGCGCGTTTGGGTGCTGCTTTGAAAACCACGCTTTGAATGTTTTCACCTGATCGCCATAGACCTCGTCGTTTTCATAATCTTCCAGCATCTCAGCTTCGTGTTTGCCGAAAGGCGTATTAATCGCTCCAGGCCGGATCACGGAAACCTTTATACCGAAAGGAACAAGCTCGCGGCGCAGGGAATCCGACAAGCCTTCGACAGCATGTTTGGTTCCGGCATAGGCGCCCTGAAACGGCGATGCGATGCGGCCTGTGATTGAGCCGATATTGATAATGCGTCCGCGGCCTGCCGCGCGCATTTGCGGCAGAACGGCTTGCGTCACTGCGACGAGACCGAAGACATTGGTTTCGAAGGCGGTCCGCCAGTCGGACAGCGGCAATTTTTCAACCGGTCCCATGGCCGAGGCGCCGGCGTTGTTGACGAGGCCGTAAAGCGGCGCACCGTCTTCTGCGATCTTTGCAAGCGCGGCGTCGATGGAAGATTTGTCGGTGACATCCATCTGTAGCGGCGTAATGCGGCCTGCGCCGACGGCGTTGAGTTCTTTCAGTTTGTCGATGCGCCGCGCCGCAGCGAACACGCGAAAACCTTTATGGGCGAGAAAGACCGCGGCTTCCTCTCCAATACCGCTGGAGGCGCCGGTAACGAGAACGGATTGATGCAAGGCAGGTCTCCTGTCGGCAAGGGGACCTCAAGCTTACCGCGCTGTCGCCTCAGGGCAAAATGCGGAAAACATGAAAAAGCGGCGCAGCTTTAGAAGCTGCAGCGCTAGTCGTTACCCTTGGAGGGATGAAATCACCGCGTAATGAGAGGGGCGCGGCGGCGGCGTGACGCAAAACCAAGCCCGGCGACGCCCGACAGAAGCAGGGGCAAGGCGGCGGGAACCGGCACATCGCTGACCGGTACGGTGAACTGGGCTATGGAAAACCCTCCTTCAGGCGTCACCGCCTCAAGCAGGAAAGACATGCCCGTGCCGAGATTTGCAATCACATCCTGGGCGGAAAGCACGCCAATGACCGTGCCGTCGATGGTCAAACGGAAATCGCCGCAGGGGCCTTCCGGTCCGAAGCTCGAACAATTGACGTCGCCGCCGGCGTTGAACTCGACATTGCTCAGCGTGACTTCGCGATCGAAATTGAATTCCATCGCCTCATTGCTGTCGGCCTGGGTTTGATCGTCACTTGCATCTAGTTCGGAAAAGGCGCCAAGGCCTGAGTCGCCTGGTATGATATCCTGGATAAGCCGGGTCGCGACCCCGTCAGCATAGGCGATTGCATTCAGCCCGACGCCATCGACGTCGTAATTAAAACCGGCTTCATGATCGATCGTGCAGTAATCCGATCCAGTCGTTCCGCAGTCGCGTGTGAAATCGACGCCTTCGGCGCCGATAGGCGTTACGTTATTGCCGTCGCCTTTGAAAACAAAGGTTGCGGCGCTTGCGGCGCCGGACAGCATAGCGCTCGATAAAAAGGCTGTTGCAGCCAAAAGCTGTACTTTCTTCATACGAATACTTCTGCTTTCGTTTTGCAGGTAAGAAAAAGGCCGGGACGGCTTGAGTAAGCCGCAAGCCCCGGCCGTTAGACGGCGCCGCAATGAGCGTTCGGGCGCCTGTCGTTCTAATGCTTAGGCAGAACGGATAGCGTTTTTCTTGCGACGGCTGGCAAAGCCGAGGCCTGCAATACCGGAAATAAGCAGCGGCAATGCGGCCGGCACCGGCACAGAAGACAGTCTGATGTTGTAATCAGGCAAGGTCACGCCGTCATTGAAGGCGCTTCCTGTAATCTCAAAGAAAACGTCCGATGTGCTGGCAAGGGTAAGGAAAAACTGGTTCAGAATCTGAAAGCCGTCGCCATCGGTGATGGTAAAGGCGCCAAGATCCATGGAATCCTGTTCAAAGGAAATCGTCAGATCCTCAAAACCTGAAGGCACGCTTCCGGATTGACCATCGAAATTTACATCGACAAGGGCGTCTGCGTTCGTCGCGAAAGCAACTTCAAAACTGCCTTCAGCCTCATAATCGCCGGAAGCGACATTTTCATCTTCGATGCCTACATCCTGAGCGCCAAGCGGCCCGCCGTTGACTTCACATGTTCCGATGGAACACGGAGCGGCGTTGGCGGCGCCAAAACTGGCGGCTACAGCAAATGCTGTGGCGGTAGTTAGAGTGCGTAATCTCATATCGTTTTTATCTCCCGATTTAGGTTGCGCTCGTCCACACAACGCGACCCAAATGGGAATGTTCCAAACTTTGTCGTAATTTATGGAAAATTATTGGATTGATGTCTGACAGTTCGCTTTAAACGCGAAGCTGTTCTTGTTGGTTCCGTCGAACGCGAAAAAGCAGCCGCGACTTTTTAAACGAGGCGGGACCGTTTGACGGCGGCCTCAATGAAGGAAGCGAAGAGCGGGTGCGGATCAAACGGCCGCGATTTCAATTCCGGATGGTATTGTACGCCGACGTACCAAGGGTGATCGGGGATTTCCATTATTTCGGGCAATTCGCCGTCAGGAGAGGTTCCGGAAAAGATTACGCCTTGTTCAGCGAGACGGCCGGCCCAGGCCATATCAACTTCGAAACGGTGACGATGGCGTTCACTGATCTCTGACGCGCCATAGATTTCTGCTACGCGGCTTCCGGCTTTCAATTTCGCCGGATAGGCGCCAAGGCGCATGGTGCCGCCGAGATCACCGTCATGGCGGCGCGTTTCGGTTTGATTGCCGCGCACCCATTCGGTCATCAGGCCGACCACAGGCTGGCCGCAGCTTGAAAACTCGGAGGAACTAGCATCTTTCGCGCCGACGAGATTGCGCGCCGCTTCGATCACCGCCATCTGCATGCCGTAACAGATGCCGAAATAGGGAATCTCTTTTTCGCGAGCGAATTGCGCCGCCTTGATCTTGCCTTCGGCCCCGCGTTCTCCGAAGCCGCCGGGCACCAGTATGCCGTGGACGCCTTCAAGCGCAGAAATGGCTTCTTCCTCTTTTTCGAATGTGTCGCTCTCGATCCATTCGATATTGACGCGAACATTGTTGGCGATGCCGCCATGCGCGATCGCTTCGATGAGCGATTTATAGGCGTCTTTCAGAACCGTATATTTGCCGACGACCGCGATCGTCACTTCGCCATCAGGCGCGGTGATGCGCTCAACGATATTCTCCCAGCCCTCAAGTTTCGGTTCGGGCGGGTTCTTGACGCCGAACGCCGCCAGCACTTCGCTGTCGAATCCTTCCTTGTGATAGGTGAGGGGCACTTCATAGATCGTCCGGCAATCGAGCGCCTGAACAACCGCCGAAGAGCGGACATTGCAAAACAGCGCAATCTTCTTGCGTTCGCTCTCGGGGATATCGCGGTCGGCCCGCACCAGAAGCACGTCCGGCTGGATGCCGATAGCGCGAAGCTCGCGCACGGAATGCTGGGTTGGCTTGGTTTTAAGCTCGCCCGCCGACGGAATGAACGGCATCAGGGTCAGATGCACGTAAACCGCGTCGCCGCGGGGCAGTTCGTTGCCGAGTTGGCGGATCGCTTCGAAGAAGGGAAGCGCCTCGATGTCGCCCACAGTGCCGCCGATCTCGCAAAGCACGAAGTCTGCGCCCCCCGCGTCTGACAGAACAAACTGTTTGATGGCGTCGGTGACATGCGGGATCACTTGAACCGTGGCGCCGAGATAATCGCCGCGCCGCTCTTTCTCGAGTATCTGCGAATAGATCTGACCTGTGGTGACGTTGTCGCCTTTCGAGGCCGAAACGCCCGTAAACCGCTCATAGTGACCGAGATCGAGATCCGTCTCCGCCCCGTCATCGGTGACGAAGACTTCGCCGTGCTGATAGGGCGACATGGTGCCGGGATCGACATTGAGATAAGGGTCGAGCTTGCGCAACCGGACCTTGTAGCCGCGCGCCTGAAGAAGCGCACCCAAAGCCGCCGAAGCAACACCTTTTCCGAGGGACGACACCACGCCGCCGGTAATGAATATGTACCGCGCCATGGAAGTCCGTCTTACCGAAGATTCCGCGTCGGGCAAACGCTATTTTTGAAAAAGCTGAAAACGAACGAAAAACGCCGTTATTCCTGAGGCGTTTCTTCCTCAGACGGCGCATCTTCCGCAGGGGATTCCTCGGCTGCGGCGTCTCCTGCCGGCGGGGTCTCGCCGCCGAGATCGTTAATCAGGTCTTCGGTTGTGGCTGGCTCGTCCGCCGTCGCATCCTCGGTTCCGAGGTCATTGAGCAGATCTTCGGTGGTGATCTCGCCGGGTTCGCTCGTTTCCTCGACAACCGGCGCGCCTGCCCCCGTCAATTCGTCGATCACCCGCTCGTCATCCTCACCGGCGCCGGCGCGAGTCGCCAGAATCAAGGAGGTTGCGAAGAACCCGGCCGCCAGGATTGAGGTGGTCCGCGTGAGTGCATTCGCCGCGCCGCGGCCGGTCATGAAACCGCCGCCTCCGCCGCCGCCGCCAAGGCCGAGCGCGCCGCCATCGGAGCGCTGCAGCAGGACGACGCCGATCAGGGCGATCACGATAAGGGTGTGAATCGTAAGGATGACGGCGGTCATGAGAAGGCTCTCTTGGGTCCGGAACGCCCGGCGATCGGGCTTCATTTAGGGAGCCGGGCCGTGATGTCCAAGACTGGGCGCCTGCGGGCCGGCGGAAGGGGCCGGGACATAACGGAAAGCCCCTCTTTCCGCAAGGGCGCCAAGGCAGGAAGAAGCGCCGAAAGAGGTGCGAAGCCGGGCGCCGCAGCGCCCGCGCCTGAAAGTCAGGCCCCGCCGGTTTTCCTTTGCCCCTGAGAGAGCCGGTAATGCGCTTTTGCGAACTGGCGCATGAGGAAGGGCGGGGTGATGTCGCTGATGAACTCGCTCGTCCGCACCTGCCAGTCGGCCCGGTCTTTAGTATTCGGGCGAGCGTAGAACTGGGTGGTCTTGGACGCCTTCGTGGAGTTCCAAGTGGACGTATAATAGTAGAGGGCGATGGACCGCCGCGACTGGCCGTTCGGATGATTCACGGGCTGCGGGTGTCCATGCATGGACTGCTGCGTCGTCGTGAACATCACGCATCGATTGGCGATCGGCGTGATTTGCTGCACCTGCTCTGACATGTCGGTGCGCCACAGCTCCAACTGGCCGCCATATTCGTCCTTCCAGTCCTCATTGAGATAGATGAGAACATTGATGCGACGTTCGAGGTCGAGCGGCTTGTGATGGTTAAAATCCGCGTGCATGTCGAGATGTCCGCCCTGACGGGTTTCATGAAATCCGCCGCCGAGAAAAAACGGATCGGGGATGAGGCCCTTGATGCCGGAGATGTTCTCGATGATCCGAATGAACGGACGGGAATTGAAAGCGTAGAACAGGTGCCGCAGTTTCGGCTCCATATTGTCGGGATGGTAGCTCGTCTTGTAGCGCTCCTGATCGCGGTCGAAGCTTTCGCTGCCCGGGTCCGGCCTTTCGGGAAAGTGCTGGATGCAAAGATCGATCAGATTGTCCGGCAGAAAGTTGTCGATGGCGATATGCGGGAAGGGATCGCCCGAGATATATTTCTCGTGCAGCTCCCGGCCGAGATCCTTGACCGCATCGTAATCGAAAAGGGTCGGGTCCTGCGGGTTGTGAGGAAGATACGACATGCCTTCGCGCCTTTTATTCATACACTCGTGACTGCCCGGCAGCATGCATAGAACAGGCCGCCGCGCTTTGACAGACGTCAAGTTAATGCGCGCCTACTATGCCTTTTTGCGTCAAAAACTTAAGAGAAAAGGTTAATGACGCTCGGCAAAAGGCGAATACTTGATAGCCCTAACAAAACAGCCGGACGAAGGCTCGCCCGGCCGTCTTTGCGTCGGTAACGGGCGCCTAGCCTTTTTGTTCCGCGACCCACTCGTCGGCGACTTCCCGCAGGATGTCGAGCGGCATGGCGCCGTTCATGAGAATCATCTCGTTGAACTGGCGCACGTCGAATTTGTCGCCAAGTTCGGCCTCGGCTTTCGCGCGAATATCAAGGATGGCAAGCTGGCCGGTCTTGTATGCGGTGGCCTGGCCCGGCCAGACCGCATAGCGCTCGATCTCGCGCGTAACCTCTTCCTCGGTCATGCCCGTCTTGGAGATCATGTAGTCGATGGCTTCCTCGCGCGACCACTTTTTGGCATGCATGCCGGTGTCGACAACAAGGCGAACGGCCCGGAACATTTCCGCCTGCAGCCGGCCGAGATCGCCTAAAGGATCGTCGTCATAAAGGCCCATATCGGTTTTGGCGATCCGCTCCGCATAGAGCGCCCAGCCTTCCGTATAGGCGCTGAAAAGGCCGAACTTCCGGATAAACGGAATGTCCTCGATCAGCATAGCGCGGGATATCTGAAAGTGATGGCCCGGCGCGCCTTCGTGATACATAAGGGTTGGAAGCGTCCATTTTGGATTATCGGCGGTGTTTTTCTGATTGATGTAAAAACGGCCGGGACGCGAACCATCGACCGCCGGCTGATTGTAGTAACCGCCCGGCGCTGAGTCTTCGGAATATTCCGGCACGCGGACGATTTCGAGCGGCTGCGGCGGCAGGGTGACGAAATAGTCGCCCGCGATGGACATCAGGTGATCGTTTAACGCCTCAAGGTATTCAATCATCTCCTCGCGGCCTTCATCCGTATTTGGAAATTGCTGCGCGGGGTCTTCCATGAGGATGCGGACACGCTCCGCGACAGTTCCCTCCATCATGCCTTGAGACACGAGGATTGCATCCATTTCCTGCTCAATACGCGCAACCTCGGACAGGCCTGTCTGATGGATTTCATCGGCGGTGAAGTCAGTCGTCGTATTGGACTTGAGCGCAGCGGCGTAGATCTCTTCGCCGTCAGGAATGCGCCAGATGCCGGCATTGTGGTCGGTGTTCTGGAGCAACTCTTCAAAGAGTTCGATCATCGCCTCATAGCCGGGAATGACTTGTGTCTCCACAGCTTCGGTCGCCTCGGCCATCAGCTCTGCTTTTTTCTCGTCCGAGAGGCCTTCGATTTCATCGAGTTTTGCAGGCAATGTCGTCACAAGCGGATTTTCCGCGGCGCCGCCCTCAATGAAGGAGCGCATGCCCGCGAGCGATTTCTCAATGACGAAGTCGGGCGGAATGACGCCGTGAGCGCGGTCGTCTTCGACGCGTGCTTTCACTTCGCTCAACACCCGGCCGAATTCATTCAGACGCGAGATATAACGCTTCACGCTCTTTTCATTCTTGATCACATGGGTGTCGGTCAGGAAAGACGGCGTGCTGACGAGAACGCCGGAAATCTGGTTGACGCGATAGCCGCCATAAACGTACTCGGCCTGGCGAATCAGGTCGTCGAAAAACCATGCCGTGATCTCCCACGACAGGCGCTCCTGGCCTTCAAGGCCGTCAGGCCCGTATTTATCCAGACCCGCCCGCGCTTTTTTCAGGCGCGCAATGAGTTCTTCTTCATGCTCTTTGGTGTAGTCGTCGAGCTTGCCCGAATGGAAATCGAGCGGCGTGTTGTCGATCGCGCCAATATTGCTCAACAGCTCCGGGCTGCCGAGCAGGAATGTCTGAAGCGTGACCTTGTTGATGTAGTTGTTGACGCCCACCGGCGTGAACCAGAACCACATGGAGGCGGCCGCCGCCGCCACAATAATGAGCAACAAAAGCCCGCCGAAAATTTTGCCTACAAGCCGCATGAAATCGCCCCTCCGAAGATAGTAAACCGATTGGCCCCTTGGCGGGGACTATGGCGCCGTTTCGCCGGAGTGGCGAGATCGTTCCGCCGCATCTGGCCGCGCTTTCGTCTCCTTTTGCGCGCCGCAGCGAGCAATTCTGCATCTATTATATGGATTTAGCTGCGCAGATTCGCTCTTGTCGGCTTCGCCCGCTAGCGGCTAGGAAGGGCGCGCACCGGGGCCGCCGCTCCCGCCTGACACGGAAAGCTGAGACATATCAATGCCAACGCCGATCCTCATGCCAGCCCTCTCTCCGACCATGGAAGAGGGCACGCTCGCCAAATGGAATATAAAGGAGGGGGACAAGGTCTCCTCCGGTGACGTAATCGCGGAAATCGAGACCGACAAGGCGACCATGGAGGTCGAGGCGGTGGATGAAGGCGTCGTCGGCAAGATCCTCGTCGCCGAGGGGACGGAGAATGTGAAGGTCAACGACCCGATCGCTGTCCTCGTAGAGGAAGGCGAGAGCGCCGACGACATCGACCTGTCGAAACTGAATGGCGACGGCGGCGCTGAGGAGCCCGCCAAGGAGGACTCGCAGGCCAAGACATCGGGTGAGGATAAAGGCGGCGACGACGAGGAAGGCGAGGCGAAAACGCCCCAGCCGAAAGTCGCTGCCGCCGCCGATCCGGAGCTGCCCGACGATGTGGAAATGGTTCCAACGACCATCCGCGACGCCCTGCGCGACGCCATGGCGGAGGAAATGCGCCGCGACGAGGATGTCTTCCTCATGGGAGAGGAGGTCGCGGAATATCAGGGCGCTTATAAAGTCTCGCGCGGGCTTCTCGACGAATTCGGGCCCAAGCGCGTCGTTGACACGCCGATCACCGAATATGGCTTCGCCGGTCTCGGCGTGGGCGCGGCCTTTGCGGGCCTCAAACCCATTGTCGAGTTCATGACCTGGAACTTCGCTATGCAGGCGATCGATCACATCATCAATTCGGCGGCGAAGACGCGCTACATGTCCGGCGGCCAGATGGGCTCGCCCATCGTCTTTCGCGGCCCCAACGCCGCCGCAAGCCGCGTCGGCGCGCAGCACAGCCAGGACTACGCCGCGTGGTATGCGAACGTGCCGGGGTTGATCGTGATTTCGCCTTACTCGGCGGCGGACGCCAAGGGCCTGTTGAAGGCGGCGATCCGCAATCCGAACCCCGTGGTCTTTCTCGAACATGAACTCCTCTATGGCGACACCATGGACGTGCCGAATGTCGACGACTGGGTGCTGCCCATCGGCAAGGCGAAAATCGCGCGCGAGGGAAGCGACGTCACCATCGTTTCCTATTCCCGCGGCGTGAAATTTTCATTGGAAGCGGCGGCGAAGCTTGAAGAAGAGGGCGTTTCCGCGGAAGTCATCGATTTGCGCACGCTCCGCCCCATGGATGTGGAAACCATTCTGGAGTCCGTGAAGAAGACCAATCGCGTCGTCACGGTTGAAGAAGGCTGGGGTCCTTGCGGCGTCGGCGCGGAAGTCGGCTGGCAGGTGACGCAGCACGCCTTCGATTATCTCGACGCGCCGCCCGCCCGCGTGACCCAAGAAGACACGCCGCTGCCCTACGCCGCCAATCTCGAAGCCTTGAGCCTTCCCAATGCGGATAAAATCGTCAAAGCGGTGAAGACCGTGATGTATAAGGACTAAATGGGGGAGCCCAATGCCTGAGAATTTCTTTAAACGACATCAATATACTTTCGCGGGCATTGGCGCCATTGCTGCGGTTCTGGCTGGGGTTTTCACATTCGTCGGAAATTCATCAACGAGAAACGAGATCCGCGATAATTCAGGGACCATTGTCGGCGTCGGCGAACAAGTGACGCTCGAAAGCGGCGCGGTGATTGTCAACGAATATAATGCGGACTTGGAAGGGCTGAAGAATGCGGCCGCAAGCCTCCGTATCGCCGGCGTTCAGTGCAAGACTGTTCTCGCTGAAAAGGACAATATCGCCCAAAACAAGGTTTTCCAGAAAATCTCCCAGCCAGCATTTCACGTTGCCGGAATGTTATACGATCCGAAGATGTCGTCAGCGCTAAGCGAGGAGGTCATCAATTATATTGATAGGACGGTGAACCAGCGACTTACGCCCAACGGCATGTTAATTTCGACCCTTGCAGAACAGGAGGCAAGCGACAAACGTCGGCTCGAATTTCGGCTTGATTCCGAAAAAATGAGGATGCAGGCGGATCCGAAATACCAGAACGATCCTGAGCAATTCGAGACAGACTGGGAAAAGTTTAAATCTGGGCAGCAGCAGGCGAAGCCGACCATGAATGTGGCGAAGCTTACTATTGATGTGCATCAGCAACAAAATCCTGATGCCGAGTTTTATGATGTTCTGCTGGATGAAGAGACGCCAATCGCCATTCGTCTGGATCGCGCCACGGATGAGCTAATGACCGATTTCGCGGTCTTCTGCGCCGAAACACAAAAGATCCACGCCCAATTGGAAAAGACTCTCTAATCGCATCCAAATCCTCGCCGTTTGAGTGCTTTTTGAAGGTAAGTGAAAAAAAATGCCAACCCCGATTCTGATGCCCGCTTTGTCGCCGACCATGGAGGAAGGCACGCTCGCCAAATGGAACGTCAAGGAAGGCGACAAGGTCTCCTCCGGCGACGTTATCGCCGAGATCGAAACCGACAAGGCCACCATGGAAGTCGAGGCGGTGGACGAGGGCACCGTCGGCAAAATTCTCGTGGGCGAAGGCACGGAAAATGTGAAGGTGAATGCGCCCATCGCCGTCCTTCTGGAAGAGGGCGAGAGCGCCGACGATATTGATGTCAGCGCGCTGGAAAACGGTCAGGGGGGCGGCTCCGCGCCTGCGAAAGAGGAAAAGCCGAAAGAAGAACAAAAGGCGTCAGCCAACCGCGCCGCCAAGGCCGAGCGCGAGGTGGCCGAGCCGCAAGCGGGTTACGGCAAGGGCGACGCGCCGAAAGCCGAAGGCGGGAAGAAACCCGCCCCACAAAAATCCAATGGCCGGATCAAGGCCTCTCCGCTCGCCAAGCGCATTGCTGAAAACGAGGGCCTTGATCTGTCCGCCTTGTCCGGCACGGGACCTCATGGCCGCATCGTCAAGCGCGATATTGTAAAGGCGTTGAAAGAAGGAACCGGGAAGGCGGCGCCTGCGGTCGCAAAGTCCTCCCAGATCGCGCCCGCCTCCGTCGATCCGCGGCTCTATCCGGAGGATAGCTATACGGCGGTCAAACTCGACGGCATGCGCAAAGTGATCGCAAAGCGCCTCACCCAGAGCTTCAATCAGGAAGTCCCGCATTTCCCGCTCAATATCGACGTGGAGCTCGACAATCTCCTCACGGCGCGCGCGCGCATCAATGCGACCTCGCCCAAAGAGGGAGAAGATGCGTTCAAACTTTCGGTGAACGATTTCATCATTAAGGCCTCGGCCATGGCGCTGAAAAAAGTGCCGGCCGCCAATGCGACCTATACGGATGAAGCGCTGCTCTTCCACAAACACGCCGATATCGGCGTCGCGGTGGCGATCGAGGGCGGGCTTATCACGCCCATCGTCTGGAAGGCTGAGGAAAAGGGCCTCAAGCAGATTTCCGCCGAGATCAAGGATATGGCGGGCCGCGCGCGCCAGAAGAAACTGAAACCCGAGGAATATCAGGGCGGGACTTTCTCCGTCTCCAATCTCGGCATGTTCGGGATCAAGAGTTTTGCCTCTATCGTGAACCAGCCCCATGGCGCCATCATGTCCGTCGGCGCGGGCGAGGAACGCGTCGTGGTGCGCGATGGCGAGATGGTCATCCGCAATGTGATGACCGTGACGCTCACCTGCGATCACCGGGTCGTCGACGGCGCGGTGGGCGCGGAATTTCTGGCGGCGTTCAAGTCGTTCATCGAAGAGCCGGCGGCGATGCTGCTTTAGGGGATGCGACGCCGGGGGAAATTCGCACTCGCATCGGAGAAGCTCGGCGCCATGACCCTTGGCGAGCGTTTGCTGCTCGCGCTGTCCGATCATCCCGAAGATGTTGACCGGACGTCGAATTACGAAAAACCCACAACGCAATGGAATGTAGAGTCTGCGCTGGCGCTTCTGGAGGAGGCCTTTCCCGGCTTCATGGAGACAGCGAAGGGCAAGCGCGTTCTCGACTATGGCTGCGGCGATGGCTTCCAGTCTGTTGCCCTCGCAAAGGCGGGCGCGGCGCAGGTCCTCGGCGTCGAGATCGAGGAGAACCGCCGCGCCCATGGCGCGGCGCTGGCGGCTAAGGAGGGCGCCGCGAATGTTTCCTTCGCCGAGCGCGTCTCCGGCCAGTTCGATATTGTCATCTCCCAGAACGCCATGGAGCATTTCATTGAGCCGGCGGCGAATCTTCGCGAGATGAAAGAGGCGCTGGCGCCAGGCGGCCGGATCTATATGAGCTTCGGGCCCCTCTGGATGGCGCCTTATGGCCATCACATGCACTTCTTCACCCGCGCGCCGTGGATCAATCTTCTGTTTTCCGAAAAAACGGTCTTTCGCATCCGCAGTCTCTACCGCGATGACGGCGCGATGAGCTGGTCGCCGGGGATGAATCGAATGACGGTCGCCATGTTCGAGCGTCTGATCGGGGAGGGCGGCCTTCGTCCTTTGCGCCGCCGCTATCGCACCGCTGGCGGGTTGCCGGTGGTGGACGGGCTTCCGTTTTTGCGGGAGTTTTTCGTCAATATGGTCGATGCGGAGCTGGCGCCGGCGGAGCAGCACAGGTGAGGGCCGGCCTATTGTTACAAAACGCGCCAAAATCGTAACAAATGATACTTTTGAGAATATCTTATATATTACAAATACTTGCTCTATTTATGCTCAGTGTGAGCGTAAGATGCGTTAACAATACGTGATCTTGTAACGTAAAAAAGACACATTTTTGCCGCGACTTTTGGCCAAGTCGTTGCAATATTCCACTCATCGCGAGGGCGTTGTGTTTACCCGCGTAGGCGAGGCGGTCAGCGTTCTCTCTCCCCCGTGCTGATTTCGCCTCGCCGCCCCTCGCAAGTTGTGTAAAGCGCCGACCGGGAACGTTTCTTTCCTCTCTCATGTTCCGGTGGTTGCTTGGTTTCTCCCAACCGTACTTCCCCTCAGAGCTTCTCTCCCCTCTGAGGGGAATTTTTCATCGGCTTGCATCTTTATGGGTGTAAGTTTATAACATCACTTGAGAGCGGCGGCTCCGCCAGTTTCTCTAGTGCTCAGTAGCGTATCAGTATTGTAGAGTTGCGTATCAGACGGGCGGTCCCAAGTCCCCCATAGGGGCCGCCCGTTCTTTATTCTCCTGAAATCTCCCGAAATACCGCCATTTCGCTCTTGCGAACGGTCTCCGCCTCATCTAATAGGCGCGCCTTCGCGGGAGGTGTTCGGGCGTAAGTCCATGCCCGCGGGCGAAGGCCCGCAAATCTTGAACACCGCACCGCGGCCCTTCAACGGGCGGGCGCTGTTAACTCGGCTTCCGCCATAAGCAAACGAGAAGGCTTTAAAATGGCGAAGAAAATCTCAGGCTACCTGAAACTTCAGGTGCCGGCCGGAGCGGCTACGCCGTCGCCCCCGATCGGTCCGGCGCTCGGCCAGCGCGGTCTCAACATCATGGAATTCTGCAAGGCGTTCAACGCCAAGACGCAGGAAATGGAAAAGGGGATGCCGGTTCCGACCATCATCACCATCTTTTCCGATAAGTCGTTCACCTTTGTGACGAAGACGCCGCCAGCGTCCTATTATCTCAAAAAAGCGGCGAAGCTGCAAAAGGGCGGTCAGACGCCTGGCAAGGCGGTCGCCGGCACGATTACGACGGCCCAGTGCCGCGAAATCGCCGAAGCGAAAATGAAGGATCTCAACGCCAACGATCTCGATGCGGCGACGAAGATCATCATGGGTTCAGCGCGGGCCATGGGCCTTGAGGTGCAGGGGTAACGGTCATGGCGAAACAAGGAAAAAGAATCCGCAAGGCGCGCGAAGGCGTTGATCGCGAAAAGCTGCATACGATCGAAGAAGCCGTGAAAACGGTGAAAGCGAACGCAAGCGCCAAGTTTGACGAGACGATCGAAATCGCCATGAATCTCGGCGTCGATCCCCGTCACGCAGACCAGATGGTGCGCGGCGTCGTCGCCCTGCCGAACGGCACGGGCCGCACCGTGCGCGTCGCCGTCTTCGCAAAAGACGCAAAAGCCGAAGAAGCCAAGAACGCCGGCGCCGATATCGTGGGCGCGGAAGACCTGATGGAGAAAATCCAGGGCGGCTTCATGGATTTCGACCGCGTCATCGCCACGCCGGACATGATGGGTGTTGTGGGCCGTCTCGGCAAAGTGCTGGGCCCTCGCGGCCTGATGCCGAACCCGAAAGTCGGCACCGTGACGCCGAATGTGGCGCAGGCGGTGAAAGACTCCAAAGGCGGCGCCGTCGAGTTTCGCGTTGAAAAGGCGGGCATCGTTCACGCCGGCGTCGGCAAGGCGAGCTTCGATGAAAAAGCCATCGCCGAAAACGTGAAAGCGTTCATCGACGCGGTGACGAAAGCCAAGCCGTCTGGCGCCAAAGGCACCTATCTGAAAAAGATCGCGCTTTCTTCAAGCATGGGACCGGGCGTCAAGATCGACACCTCCGCCGGCTCCGCTTAAGCAGCGTTAAGAATTGAAAACGAAAACGGCCCCGCATGCGGGGCCGTTTTTTATGTGCGAGCCTGGCGGCGTGATGAAAGCTGAGGGCCACGCCGCCGCAATCCATAAGAGATTGTAACCCTTCAACGGGTGTTTTTAGGGATGCGATTTACCTTATGACAGCCATGTCAGCATGAATGGTTTGGCATGGAAGATAACGATCTCCCCGATTTTGACGCCGATGACTTGCTTGAGGCGATGGCAGAAGTGCTGCGCAAGGAAGAGCTTGAAAAATTGAACTTGTCTAGCGCTGAGGCGGCGCCGGAGGAAGACGAGGACGCGTCAACCGTCCCCGGGGATAGCTTCGATGCTCCTGCGGGCGAGCTTGTCGAGGGCCAGGCGCTGGAATGCGAAGAGGAATGCGCCGGCTGACTTAGATGCGGCGCTATGAAGGCCTTTAAAATTGTCCGCATCGGCGCGGCGGATTTTCAAGGAATCCGGGCTAGACCGATAGGCGTTGCGTAGCGGAGTTTCCTGAAAAATGCCGGCCAAGGGGATCGATCCAGATCTGTCTGACCCAAACCTGTTTGACATTGCGGCGCTCGCCACTTTCCTGAAAACGGACAAGGCGCGAAAAGCCTTTCAGGCGGCGCTCAAAAAGGGAAGTTCTCCCACACTGAGCCTGACTGCGGCGATCAGCGCATCGCTGGTCTCTGCGGCGGCGAAGGAAAGCGCATTCGATCCGCTTGCCGGCCTCGTCGCGGTGGACGATCTTTCCGCATTCGGTGAGGACTGCCTGCCCGGCCTGAATTACGCCGCCGGCGACGAGCATGATCATGACGCATTGTCGGGAAGCGAAGATCATAAGGCCCATCTTGGCCATTCATCCTACCTTGCTGACCCCTTCGCTTCGCGTTTCGCCAGCGCTTTTGCGCGCGAGCATGAAAGTCATGACGGCGCAACAGGCGGTCATTCAGGTCAACATGGTATCCGCGACTCCCATGGAGCCAATCATGCTTCCGCACAGGGGAGCCATGCCGGCGGCCATGGAGGACATCAGGCCCATCAGTCTCATAGCCTCGGCGCAACCGACCATCATTCGGACGGCGGCGATCACGGCGCCGGTCACGCTCATGAAGACGACGCCGGGCGGCATGTTGCGCATGGGGGCGGGCACGACTCAGTGGCGCATCATGCGTCAGGACATGAAGGCGGGGGACATGGCGCAAGCCATGCCAGTCATAACTCAAACGTCACTGCCGGTGTAGCCGATGCGCATGGCGATCACGGCGAGGCCGCCAGCGTTGAAGGCGCCTCTGACGACCTTGAAGAGGGGATCGCCGCCTTGACGGAAGCGTCTCACGGCGGTGAGGAACATCACGCCGCGGCTGAAACGCCGGACGAACCCGCGGACGACGCTGCGCCTGTGGAGGCTGAGACCACTGAGCGCCATCATCACCATGAGGCCACACTGGCGGAGATGGATGTTCCTCCGCTGGAAGATCTCGCCGCAACAATGCAGGCGCCGGTCATCTAGAAAGCCTGCGTCACTACGCCAGCCGCTCCTTCATTGCGGTTCCAAGTGAAACCGCGTCTAGTTGCTGAAGGTAGCGAAGGACGCTGGCGGTGCTCCGTTTTAAAAACGATCAGCGACAAGCATGGCGCTTTTCCCGCGTCCGTCTCCTCCGCGTCTTGGCTCCGCTTTTTGCTCTTTCCCAGGTCTTGCCTGCGGGCGCGGCGTTTGCCGGGCAGGGGGCGGGCGGTTTCGCGCTCGTGATTTGCACGCCGGAGGGCGTAAGGACCATCAGTTGGGAGGAGGCGACCGGCGCGCCTTCGCCTTTCGATGCGCCCGAAGAAGATAGGCGGCGCGGCGCCGGCGCCTGTCACGGGGTGACGAATGATCCGCGCGGCCGGCTGGTCCCGCGAAAGGGACGCGCGTTCCCCGGATGGCTCTGGGGCTGATCCGCCTTTTCTTTGCCGGAGAGGGCTTGCTTTCCACACAGGAGGCGCTAATAAGCCGCCTTCGTCGCCTCCGGGCGGCGAAAACCTGTCCGAGACTGCGGGTGAGAGGTTACCTCTCTTAATCTCCCGCATAGACAGAGGGAAAAGGATCAGCCGGTCAATATGGCCGCGCTTTCCGCAGGACCTTCTGGGGCAGGCTCTCAGCGCTGAGGCGCGGGAGCCTTTTTGGTTTCCGCTTTTCATTCGCTGATTTCGAAGCCCCCCGTCTTAAGGCGGGGACTGTTGGGGCTTTGGTCTTCGGGCCGGAGCCTCGTTTGAACCAAAGGACCTGCCTCATGGACAGAACCCAAAAGGCGGAAATGGTCGAATGGATCGGCGGCGTGTTCGATGCGAATACGGTTGTCGTGGTGGCGAATGGCGGCCTGACGGTCGCCGAGATGGAATCTTTGCGCGGCGATCTGCGCGAGGCCGGCGCCAACATGAAAATCATCAAGAATCGTCTCGCCAAGATCGCGATCTCTGGAAAAGCGGCGGAAAAGCTTTCCGATCTGTTCCAGGGACCGACCGCCATTGCGTTCTCTGAAGACCCGGTCGCGGCGGCGAAAGCCGTCAAGAAGTTCGCCAAGGATAATGAAAAGCTCAAAATCCTCGGCGGCGCGATGGGCGAGGAAATCATGGACGAGAAAGGGGTGGAGGCGCTCGCTTCCATGCCGTCTCGCGAAGAGCTCATCGCTTCGATCGTTGCGACCATCACGTCTCCGGCGGCCGAACTCGCCGGCGCCATCGGCGCACCGGCATCCAATATCGCCGGCATTCTGGAGACCTTGGAGAAGCGCGAAGCGGCGTAACGTTCGCACCAATTTTTGTAACCCAATCAAAGAACTAGGAACTAAAGACAATGGCTGATCTGAAAAAACTGGCTGAAGAGCTTGTCGGCCTGACGCTTCTCGAAGCGGCTGAGCTGAAAAACATCCTGAAAGACGAGTACGGCATCGAGCCGGCGGCGGGCGCGGTTGCGGTCGCGGCGGCTCCGGGCGCCGGCGGCGGCGCTGAAGCGGCTGAAGAGAAAGACGAATTTGACGTCATTCTCGTCGACGCTGGCGATAAAAAGATCAATGTGATCAAGGAAGTCCGCGCCATCACCGGTCTTGGCCTCAAAGAAGCCAAGGAACTCGTCGAAGCCGGCGGCAAGGCTGTCAAGGAAGCCGCGCCGAAGGCCGAAGCCGAAGAGCTCAAGAAAAAGCTCGAAGAAGCTGGCGCGAAAGTCGAACTTAAGTAAATTCGACGGAAAGCTGGCGGGCGCGCTCAATCTCTCCGAATTTCTTTAACCAAAGGGGTTGCGGAGGGAGACGGGCGTGCCTATTACACCCATTCGCCGCCGGTGGCATCCACCGGCGGCTTAAGGCTTTGCGGCGAAGTGCTTCGGTTAATCGAGATCAAAATTTAGTCACCCGCGACCCGCGGTCGAACCTGGTCCGGCCGGCGGGTTTTTGCGCACGCGTTTACCCTGTTGTCCGCCGGGGTGCGCGACCGCGTTTTAACGGCTGACGCCCCGCTTGTGAGGATAATATGGCGCAATCCTTCGTTGAGAAGAAACGCATTCGCAAAAATTTTGGCCGCATCGGCGATGCGGCGCCCATGCCGAACCTGATCCAGGTTCAAAAAGATTCCTACGAACAATTCCTGCAGCGCTTCGCCAAATCAGAAGACCGGCTGCTCGAAGGCCTTGAAGCGGTGTTCCGCTCGGTCTTCCCGATCTCGGATTTCACCGAGACCGCCACCCTTGAATATGTCTCCTACGAGTTCGAGGAGCCGAAATACGACACCGAAGAGTGTCAGCAGCGCGACATGACCTATGCGGCGCCGCTGAAGGTGACCCTGCGCCTTATCGTTTTTGAAGTGGACGAAGAAACCGGCGCCAAATCGGTCAAGGATATCAAAGAGCAGGAAGTCTACATGGGCGACATGCCGCTCATGACGGACAACGGGACCTTCATCGTCAACGGCACCGAGCGCGTCATCGTCTCCCAGATGCACCGTTCCCCCGGCGTTTTCTTCGATCACGACAAGGGCAAGAGCCATTCTTCGGGCAAGCTGCTCTTCGCCGCGCGGATCATTCCTTACCGCGGCTCCTGGCTCGATTTCGAGTTCGACGCCAAGGACATTGTGAACGTTCGCATCGACCGCCGCCGCAAGCTCCCGGCGACGACGCTTCTCTATGCGCTCGGCATGGATCAGGAAGAGATCCTCGACGAGTTTTATGAGCGCGTCTCCCACAAGAAGATCAAGACCGGCTGGACCATGCCGTACAATCCGGAACGCTGGAAGGGCGTGAAGGTTGAGCGCGATCTTATCAACGCCAAGAACGGCGAGGTGGTGCTCGAAGCCGGCAAGAAGCTCTCGGCCCGCGCGGCCAAGAAACTCGCCGAAGACGGCCTGAAAGACCTTCTCCTTTCTGACGAGGAGATGATCGGCCGTTTCTTCGCTTCCGACCTTGTCAATTTCGACACCGGCGAGATCTACGCCGAGGCGGGCGACGAGATCACCAAGGATCACATCGAGACCTTCGAGGAAATCGGCATTTCCTCCTTCGACACGATCGACGTGGACCACATCAATATCGGCGCTTACATCCGCAACTCGCTGTCCGCGGACAAGAACCGCAATCGCGAGATGGCGCTGATCGACATTTACCGCGTCATGCGCCCGGGCGAGCCGCCGACACTGGAAACGGCCGAAGGCCTTTTCTATTCGCTGTTCTTCGATCCGGAACGTTACGACCTTTCCTCGGTCGGCCGCGTGAAGATGAACATCCGGCTTGGCTTCGAGACGGAAGATTCCTTACGCACCCTGCGCAAGGAAGACATTCTCGCGGTCCTCAAAACTCTCGTGCAGTTGCGCGACGGCAAGGGCGAGATCGACGACATCGACAATCTCGGCAACCGTCGTGTGCGCTCGGTCGGCGAGCTCATGGAGAACCAGTACCGCATCGGTCTTCTTCGCATGGAGCGCGCCATCAAGGAGCGCATGTCCTCGGCCGAGCTCGACACGCTGATGCCGCATGACCTCATCAACGCCAAACCGGCGGCGGCGGCGGTGCGCGAGTTTTTCGGCTCGTCCCAGCTTTCGCAGTTCATGGACCAGACCAACCCGCTTTCGGAAATCACCCACAAGCGCCGTCTTTCCGCGCTCGGGCCGGGCGGTCTCACCCGTGAGCGCGCTGGCTTCGAAGTTCGCGACGTGCATCCGACCCACTATGGGCGCATCTGTCCGATTGAGACGCCGGAAGGTCCGAATATCGGTCTCATCAACTCGCTCGCGACCCATGCGCAGGTCAATAAATACGGCTTCATCGAAAGCCCCTATCGCCGCGTCATCGACAGCAAGGTGACGGACGATGTCGTTTATCTGTCCGCTATGGAAGAGCAGCGCTTCGCGATCGCTCAGGCGAACGCCGAAGTCGATGACAACGGCAAGCTTGTCAACGAATTCGTTAATTGCCGCGTCGGCGGCGATGCGACGCTCGTCCCGCGCGAGGACGTCGCCTATATCGACGTCTCGCCGAAGCAGCTCGTTTCGGTCGCGGCCGCGCTGATCCCGTTCCTTGAAAATGACGACGCCAACCGCGCCCTCATGGGCTCGAACATGCAGCGTCAGGCAGTGCCGCTTCTCCAAGCCGAGGCGCCCTTTGTCGGCACCGGCATGGAAGCCATCGTGGCGCGCGATTCCGGCGCCGCCGTTTCAGCGCGTCGCACTGGCATCGTCGAACAGGTGGACGCGCAGCGCATCGTCATCCGCGCCACGGAAGAAAAAGACCCCACAAAGCCGGGCGTCGACATTTTCAACCTGCGCAAATTCCAACGGTCGAACCAGAACACCTGCATCAACCAGCGTCCGCTCGTGAAGATTGGCGATCAGGTGCGCGAAGGCGATATCATCGCCGACGGCCCGTCGACCGATCTCGGCGAACTGGCGCTCGGCAAGAACGTGCTCGTCGCGTTCATGCCGTGGAACGGCTACAACTTCGAGGACTCGATCCTCATCTCCGAGCGCATTGTGCGCGACGACGTGTTTACCTCCATCCACATCGAGGAATTCGAAGTGATGGCCCGGGACACGAAGCTTGGGCCCGAAGAGATCACCCGCGATATTCCGAACGTGTCGGAAGAAGCGCTGCGCAATCTCGACGAAGCCGGCATCGTCGCCATCGGCGCCGAGGTTCATCCGGGCGACATTCTCGTTGGCAAGATCACGCCGAAGGGCGAGTCGCCGATGACGCCGGAGGAAAAACTCCTGCGCGCGATCTTCGGCGAAAAGGCCTCCGACGTTCGCGACACGTCGCTGAAGCTGCCGCCGGGCGTTGCGGGCACGGTCGTTGAAGTCCGCGTTTTCAACCGTCACGGCGTTGACAAGGACGAACGCGCCATCGCGATCGAGCGCGAGGAAGTCGAGCGTCTCGCAAAAGACCGCGACGACGAACTCGCGATCCTTGAGCGCAACGTCTATGGCCGTCTGAAGCCGCTGCTTGAAGGCAAGGACGCCGTCTCCGGTCCAAAAGGCTTTGAAAAAGGCAAAATCACCGAAGACGTGCTCGAAAACCAGCTCTCGCGCGGCCAGTGGTGGAAGATCGGCGTCGCCGACGACAAGGTGATGGCCGAAATCGAAGCCATGAAGAAGCAGTTCGACGAGTCGAAAGCGCGCCTCGAGGCCCGCTTCGAAGACAAGGTCGACAAGCTGAAGCGCGGCGACGAGTTGCCGCCGGGCGTCATGAAGATGGTCAAGGTCTTCGTTGCCGTGAAGCGCAAGCTTCAGCCGGGCGACAAGATGGCCGGCCGTCACGGCAACAAGGGCGTCATCTCGAAAATCGCCCCCATGGAAGACATGCCGTTCCTCGAAGACGGCACTGCGGTCGACATCGTCCTCAATCCGCTGGGCGTGCCGTCGCGCATGAATGTGGGTCAGATTCTTGAAACCCATCTCGGCTGGGCCTGCCGCGGCCTTGGCCGTCAGATCGACAACCTCTTGGAGCAGTGGGAAGACGATCAGGCGACCCGCGAGGACCTCATCGCCAAGTTCAAGGACGTCTATGGCGAGGATCAGGTGCTGCCGCGCTCCAATGAGGAGCTGAAAGAACTCGGCCAGAATCTTGTGCGCGGCGTTCCCATTGCTACGCCGGTCTTTGACGGCGCCCGCGAGGCGGAAATCATCGACATGCTGACCAAGGCGGGTCTCGAAGAGTCGGGTCAGGTGACGCTCTATGACGGGCGCACCGGCGACACCTTCAACCGCAAGGTCACGGTGGGTTACAAGTATCTCTTGAAGCTCCACCACCTTGTCGACGACAAGATCCACGCGCGCTCCATCGGCCCGTACTCGCTCGTCACGCAGCAGCCGCTCGGCGGCAAGGCCCAGTTCGGCGGCCAGCGTTTCGGCGAGATGGAAGTCTGGGCCCTCGAAGCTTACGGCGCGGCCTATACGCTGCAGGAAATGCTCACCGTGAAGTCGGACGACGTCGCCGGCCGCACGAAAGTTTACGAGGCGATCGTCCGCGGCGACGACAGCTTCGAGGCGGGCATTCCGGAAAGCTTCAACGTGCTCGTGAAGGAAATGCGTTCGCTCGGCCTCAATGTCGAGCTTCAGAACGGGTAGCGCCTGGCGCTTCCCGTTCCACCCTTTGATGTATTTGCGGGTGCCATCATCCCGCACCGAAAGTTAAGAGGCGCTCATGTCACAGGAACTGCTGAACGTATTCAATCCCACTGCGCCGGCGCAGACGTTCAACAAGATCCGCATCTCGCTTGCGAGCCCGGAGAAAATCCTCTCCTGGTCCTTCGGCGAGATCAAAAAGCCTGAAACCATCAACTACCGCACCTTCAAGCCGGAGCGGGACGGGCTCTTCTGCGCCCGCATCTTCGGCCCGACGAAGGACTACGAATGCTTGTGCGGCAAGTACAAGCGCATGAAGTATAAAGGCATCGTCTGCGAGAAGTGCGGCGTTGAAGTGACGCTCACCAAGGTTCGCCGCGAGCGCATGGGCCATATCGAGCTCGCCGCGCCTTGCGCCCATATCTGGTTCCTGAAATCGCTGCCGTCCCGCATCTCGCTCATGCTCGACATGACGTTGAAAGACGTGGAGCGCGTTCTTTACTTCGAACAATATATCGTCATCGAGCCGGGCCTCACGAACCTGACGCCCAACCAGCTCCTCACCGAAGAAGAATATCTTCAGGCCCAGGAAGAGTTCGGCGAAGATAGCTTCACCGCTGGCATCGGCGCCGAGGCGATCCGCGAGATCCTGTCCAATATTGACATGGAGACCGAAGCTGAAAAGCTGCGCGTCGAGATCGCCGAGTCGACCTCGGAACTCAAAACCAAGAAATACGCCAAGCGCCTGAAGCTGATCACCGCGTTCCTCGAATCCGGCAACCGTCCGGAATGGATGATCATGACGGTCATCCCGGTGATCCCGCCGGAACTGCGCCCGCTGGTGCCGCTCGATGGCGGCCGCTTTGCGACGTCAGACCTCAACGATCTCTATCGCCGGGTCATTAACCGCAACAACCGCCTGAAGCGCCTTATCGAGCTCAGGGCGCCGGACATCATCGTGCGCAACGAAAAGCGCATGCTGCAGGAATCCGTTGACGCTCTGTTTGACAATGGCCGCCGCGGCCGCGTCATCACGGGCACCAACAAGCGCCCGCTGAAGTCGCTTTCCGACATGCTGAAAGGCAAGCAGGGCCGTTTCCGCCAGAACCTCCTTGGCAAGCGCGTCGACTATTCCGGCCGCTCGGTCATCGTTGTCGGGCCCGAACTCAAGCTTCATGAGTGCGGCCTGCCGAAGAAAATGGCGCTCGAGCTCTTCAAGCCGTTTATCTATTCGCGTCTCGACGCCAAGGGCCTTTCCGCCACGGTGAAACAGGCGAAGAAACTCGTCGAAAAAGAGCGCCCGGAAGTCTGGGACATTCTCGACGAGGTTATCCGCGAGCATCCGGTTCTCCTGAACCGCGCGCCGACCCTGCACCGCCTTGGCATTCAGGCGTTCGAGCCGAAACTCATTGAAGGCAAGGCGATCCAACTTCACCCGCTCGTCTGTACGGCGTTCAACGCCGACTTCGATGGCGACCAGATGGCCGTGCATGTGCCGCTGTCGCTTGAAGCGCAACTTGAAGCGCGCGTCCTGATGATGTCGACGAACAACATCCTCTCGCCCGCCAACGGCAAGCCCATCATCGTGCCGAGCCAGGACATCGTTCTGGGTCTTTACTACATCACCATGGAAAAAGAGGGCGAGCCGGGCGAGGGTAAAATCTTCGGCTCCATTCAGGAGATCGAGCACGCCTTGAACGCCGGCGTCGTCACCCTGCACACCAAAATCAAGGCGCGTTGGGAAACTGTCGACGAACATGGCGAGCCGGTCAGCGAGATCGTGGAAACGACGGCGGGCCGCATGAAGGTGGCGCAAGTTCTGCCACGCAATTCCGACGTGCCGTTCTCCGTGGTGAACCAGCTTCTGACGAAGAAGACGATCCAGGGCCTCATCGACATCGTATATCGTCACTGCGGCCAGAAGAAGACGGTCATCTTCGCCGACCACATCATGGACCTTGGCTTCAAAGAAGCCTGCAAGGCCGGTATTTCCTTCGGCAAGGACGATGTCGTCATTCCGGAAGCCAAGAAGAAGCTGGTCGACGAAACCCGCGCTCAGGTTTCCGAATTCGAGTCGCAATATGCCGAGGGCCTCATCACCCGCGGCGAGAAATACAACAAGGTCATCGACGCCTGGGCGAAATGCACGGACAAGATCGCCGATGCGATGATGGAGGAAATCTCCGAAACCAAATATGAGGAAGGCACGGGCCGTCAGATGGAGCCCAACTCCATCTACATGATGTCGCATTCGGGCGCACGCGGTTCGCCGACCCAGATGCGTCAGCTCGGCGCCATGCGCGGCCTCATGGCCAAGCCGTCGGGCGAGATCATCGAGACGCCGATCACCTCGAACTTTAAAGAGGGCCTCACCGTGCTCGAGTACTTCAACTCGACCCACGGCGCGCGCAAAGGTCTTGCGGATACGGCGCTGAAAACGGCGAACTCGGGCTATCTGACCCGCCGTCTCGTCGACGTCGCGCAGGACTGCATCGTGCGCGAAATCGATTGCGGCACGACCAACGGCATCACCATGGAAGCTGTCGTTCAGTCTGGCGAGATTGTTGTGCCCCTGTCGCAGATCATTCTCGGCCGCACGCTGCTTGAAGACGTCAAGCATCCGGAAACGGGCGAGGTTCTGGGTAAGGCCAATGACGAAGTCGACGAAGCCCAGGCCGAAGAGATTGAAGGCTCAGGGATCCAGAAAATCCGCGTGCGTTCGGTCTTGACCTGCGACTCCAAGGTCGGCGTCTGCGCCAAATGCTATGGCCGCGACCTGGCGCGCGGCTGCCCGGTCAATATCGGCGAGTCGGTCGGCGTCATTGCGGCGCAGTCCATCGGCGAACCGGGCACGCAGCTCACCATGCGGACCTTCCACGTGGGCGGCACGGCGCAGGTCGGCGACACCTCCTTTATTGAGGCGAGCCATGAAGGCGTCATCAAGCTCGAGGGCGGCAGTGTTCTGAAGGACTCCAATGGCGACTTCGTCGTCATGGGCCGCAACACGCTGGTCAAAATTCTCGACAGCGAAGGCAAGGAGCACGCCTCCTACAAGGTCTCCTACGGCGCCAAGCTGCGCGTTGCGGACGGCTCCAAGGTCACCCGCGGCCAGCGTCTTGCGGACTGGGATCCTTATACCATGCCGATCCTCACCGAGGTCGAAGGCAAGATTAAGTTCGAAGACCTTCAGGAAGGATTCTCGATGCAGGTCGTCGCCGACGAAGCGACGGGCATCGCCAGCCGCGTCGTCACCGACTGGCGTGCGAACCCGCGCGCGGCCGACCTCAAACCGGCGATTGTCATCGTCGACGACAAGGGCGAGCCGAAGAAGCTTTCGACCGGCGGCGAGGCGCGTTACCAGCTTCCGGTGGACGCCATTCTCTCCGTCGAGGACGGCGAAGACATTGCGCCGGGCGACGCGCTTGCGCGTATCCCGACGGAAGGCGCCAAGACCCGCGACATCACCGGCGGTCTGCCGCGCGTTGCGGAACTCTTCGAAGCCCGCCGTCCGAAAGATCACGCGATCATCGCCGATGTCGATGGCCGCGTTGAATTCGGCCGCGATTACAAGAACAAGCGCCGCATTCGGATCATTCCGACCGATGAGAGCCTTGAGCCCTCCGATTATCTTGTCCCGAAAGGCCGCCACATCGCGGTTCAGGACGGCGATTTCATCGCCAAGGGCGAGTATCTCATGGACGGCAATCCGGCGCCGCACGACATTCTGGCAATCATGGGAATCGAGGCGCTGGCCGACTTCCTGATCGACGAAATCCAGGAAGTCTACCGCCTGCAGGGCGTGCCGATTAACGACAAGCACATCGAGGTGATCGTTCGCCAGATGCTGCAAAAGGTTGAAATCACCGATCCGGGCGACTCGCTGTTCCTCAAAGAAGAACAGATCGACAAGCTCGAATTCGAGGAGACCAACGCCAAGCTTGAGGATCAGGGCAAAAAGCCGGCGCAGGCCGTGCCTGTTCTGCTCGGCATCACCAAGGCGAGCCTGCAGACGCGTTCCTTTATCTCGGCGGCGTCCTTCCAGGAGACGACCCGCGTCCTTACCGACGCGGCCGTCAACGGCAAGGTCGACACGCTCGAGGGCCTCAAAGAAAACGTCATTGTCGGTCGTCTCATTCCGGCCGGCACTGGCGGGGCTATGTCGCGCCATCAGGTCGAGGCCGAACGCCGCGACGAAGTGCTGCTCGAAGAGCGCCAGAAGCGCGCCGAAGCGTCGAGCGCGCCGCAGATCGAAGGCCCGGCGGAAGAGAACGCCGAAGAGCCTGCTGAGCAACCGGCCGACGCCGCTGAATAAACCCGCGACAAATCCAAGATCAGAAAAAGGCGGCCTGCAAGGCCGCCTTTTTTGTTTTCCGGATTAGCCGAGACTTTCCAGCCGCTCGGCGAGGCTTTCATTCTTGATATTGTCGAGGTTCATATTGTCCTCACCGAGCCACGCCTTTATCAGCATTCCCCAGGTGAGGTCGCATTTCACCTTGTCCCACAGCGCGCCAGTCGCCTCCGAGGCGGCGGCATAAGCCTTTTCATCGGTGATCAGCGTCTTGATGGCCGCAGCGAGCGCCTTCGGATTGCGTTCGGGCGCCATGCGCGCGGCGGGCGCATCCTTGAAATAAAGCTGGAACATCGGGTGATCGGAGAGGGCGAGGGGTGTCCGCGTCGCAAGCGCCTCATAGATCGTCATGGGCAGCCCTTCGGGATAGATGTGCCAGCTCGGCGCCATTGAGAGAGTTGCGCTTTTGAGGGTCTCGATCACCTTGTCATGAGAAAGCTTGCCCGCGAGGCGCACGGTGTCTGAAAGGCCATAGCGGTCAATCAGCGACGTAGCCTCTTCGGTGAAACCGCCGCCGCCCACCAGAGTCATCTCAAGCTCGACCCCGTCTTCCCTTAAGATGCGCGCCGCCTCAATGCAGTCGCCGACGCCCTTGGAAGAGGCGAGGGAGCCCACATAAACCAGTTTCGCCGGTCCCGCCGGAAGCGCCTTCACAGGGTGCTTCTCGGGGCGCAATTCGTGCGGCCAGTCCCAGGGGTAGATTTTTTTGGCGTCGACGCCGATCCGCTTCAGGGAAAGGCAGGACGGCACATTATGATTGCCCACAGCCCGGAAAGCCGGCCTGTTCAAGAGCCAGCCGAGGAGGAATGACTGAATCTGCCGGCGGAGCGATTTCTGCTCAAAGCTGTCGGCGAGGAGAGGGAGCGTGTCCACTTTATTTCTGAGGGCCCAGCGCAGGATTACGCGGTCTGGCGCCTGGAGAATCAGCCGGTCCGGACGCCATTTTTCGAGGAGCGCGATGATCGCCGGGGCGTCTGGCGCGCCGTTAATGGCTGGAACACAAGCGGAACGGAGTCGATCCGAGACGGCTGTTTCTCCCGGTTCCTCGCCCAGAACGCCAATGACGCCGAGGAACTCGCACTGCTCGGCCAGCTCGGCGATGAAATTCACTGAATAGGCTTGAGCGTAATAGGTTTCGGGCTCGCCGGCCTTCAGCGCCGCATAGCGGTCGTGAAAGACCCCATATTGAACCACTGCAACGCGCAACTTTCTATCTCCTTGGGCTTAGGCGAAGACCGTTTCTTCCCGCCGCCCTGGCTCCTGCCAGCCATATCCGCCAATTTGCGATTTTGGAAAAGACCCTTGATTTCACGCGGTTTTCCGAACGGGCCGTTCCCTCGCAAGAACGCCGCCAAGATGTGCTTGGCTTCGCCGGGAAAAAACAGGAGAAAGAGTCCTTTATTTTCGTAAACACGTATTGACCCATCCGACTCGCATCGTTATGTCTCGCGCCGCTGAATGGCTGGCCGTCAGCTCTTTCGTCCGAAAGACCCTGAAACGCAGCCGCTTTTAGCTGATGACAGTTGAGGTTTTTTGAGCGGCGTTCCGCCTGACGGGGCTCCGCTCGTTTGCGTCATGGATAATCCCGTCCATGCCGTAAATGATTTGGGCGCGACGGATTGGGTCAGCGCCCGCCCCAAACGAAGGCCAAAGCCGGAGAACGGAAACGGATGCCGACGATACAACAACTTATCCGCAAGCCGCGGAAGCCGAAGCGCCAGATCAACAAGGTGCCTGCGCTTGAGGGAAATCCCCAAAAGCGCGGCGTATGCACGCGCGTTTATACGACGACCCCGAAAAAGCCGAACTCTGCGCTTCGGAAAGTTGCGAAGATCCGTCTGACCAATGGTCACGAGGTGATCGGCTATATCCCCGGCGAAGGTCACAACCTGCAGGAGCACTCGGTGGTGCTGATCCGCGGCGGCCGCGTGAAAGACCTGCCGGGCGTTCGCTACCACATTATCCGCGGCGTGCTCGACACGCAGGGCGTCAAAGACCGCAAGCAGCGCCGTTCGAAATACGGCGCCAAGCGTCCGAAGTAAGGATTTAACAGATGTCACGTCGTCACCGCGCAGATAAACGCGTCGTTCATCCGGACCCGAAGTTCGGCGACAAGACCGTTTCGAAATTCATGAACTACGTCATGGTCGACGGTAAAAAGCCGGCGGCCGAAAAAATCGTCTACGGCGCCTTCGACAAGATCGAAGACAAGTTGCGCCGTCCGCCGGTCGAGCTGTTCAAGGAAGCGTTGGATAATGTGACCCCGGCGATCGAAGTGCGCTCCCGTCGCGTCGGCGGCGCGACCTATCAGGTGCCGGTTGAGGTTCGCCCCGACCGCAAACTGGCGCTCGCCATGCGCTGGATTATCGCCGCCGCGCGCTCGCGCAATGAAACCACCATGGTGGACAAACTTTCGAACGAACTGATGGACGCTGCCCAGAACCGCGGCGCGGCCGTCAAGAAGCGCGAAGACACGCACCGGATGGCGGAAGCCAACCGCGCTTTCTCGCATTATCGCTGGTAACGGAAATCACACGAGTTAAGGGCCGTCAGTCATGACCCGCACGCATAAAATCGAGGACTACCGGAACTTCGGCATCATGGCCCATATCGATGCGGGCAAGACGACGACGACCGAGCGCGTTCTCTATTACACCGGCAAGTCCCACAAGATCGGCGAAGTCCATGACGGCGCCGCGACAATGGACTGGATGGAGCAGGAACAGGAGCGGGGCATCACCATCACCTCCGCCGCCACGACCTGTTTCTGGAAAGACAAGCGCCTCAACATTATCGACACCCCAGGCCACGTGGATTTCACTATTGAAGTGGAGCGTTCCTTGCGCGTGCTCGACGGCGCCGTCGCGCTTCTCGACGCCAATGCCGGCGTTGAGCCGCAGACGGAAACGGTCTGGCGCCAGGGCGACAAATATAAAGTGCCGCGCATTTTCTTCATCAACAAGATGGATAAGATCGGCGCCGACTTCTATTATTCCGTGGACACCATTCACAAACGCCTGGCTGCGAAGACGGTCATCCTCCAGTTGCCCATCGGCGCGGAAAGCGATTTCAAAGGCGTCGTCGACCTCATCACGATGAAAGCCATCATCTGGGAAGAAGAAAGCCTCGGCGCCGCTTTCCACGAAGAAGACATTCCGGCGGATCTCGTCGACAAGGCCGCTGAGTATCGCGAAAAGATGATCGAGACCGTGGTCGAGATCGATGAAGAGGCGATGGAAGCCTATCTCGAGGGTAATGAGCCTGACGAAGCGACCATCAAGCGCCTTATCCGTCAGGGCACCTGCAAGGTTGAATTCCACCCGGTGCTGTGCGGCTCGGCGTTCAAGAACAAGGGCGTTCAGCCCATGCTCGACGCTGTTGTCGATTTTCTCCCGAGCCCTGTTGAGGTTCCGGCGATCCGCGGCGTGCTGCCGGACACGGATACCGAAGTGCTGCGCAAGTCGTCTGACGACGAGCCGCTTTCAATGCTCGCGTTCAAGGTCATGAACGATCCGTTCGTGGGCTCGCTCACCTTCTGCCGCATCTATTCGGGCAAGCTTGAAGCCGGTTCGCAACTGATGAACACGGTTAAGGGCAAGAAAGAGCGCGCCGGGCGGATGTTGCAAATGCACTCCAACAGCCGCGAAGAAATCAAGGAAGCCTATGCTGGCGACATCATCGCGGTTGTGGGTCTGAAAGACACGACTACGGGCGACACGCTGTGCGATCCGTCCAAGCCGGTAGTGCTTGAGCGCATGGAGTTCCCGGAGCCGGTCATCGAGCTCGCCGTCGAGCCGAAAACCAAGGCCGACCAGGAGAAGATGGGCATTGCGCTGCAGCGTCTCGCTGCGGAAGACCCGTCCTTCCGCGTCTCCACCGACGAAGAGTCCGGTCAGACGATCATTAAGGGGATGGGCGAGCTTCACCTCGACATTCTCGTTGATCGCATGAAGCGCGAATTCAAGGTCGAAGCCAATATCGGCGCTCCGCAGGTCGCTTACCGCGAAACCATTACCAAGGCGGCGGATATCGACTACACCCACAAGAAGCAGTCGGGCGGTTCGGGTCAGTTCGCGCGCATCAAGATGCGCGTTCTCCCGCAGGAGCCGGGCACAGGATACTCGTTTGAAAGCCAGATCGTCGGCGGCTCCATTCCGAAGGAGTACATCCCCGGCGTGGAAAAAGGTATCGACTCGATCCGCGACACCGGCCTCCTGGTCGGCTTCCCGATCCTCGACTTCAAGGTTGAGCTTTATGACGGCGCGTTCCACGACGTTGACTCGTCCGTGCTCGCCTTTGAAATCGCGGCGCGCGCTGCGTTCCGCGAAAACAAGCCGGCGCTGGGGCTGGCGTTGCTTGAGCCGGTGATGAAAGTGGAAGTGGTTACGCCTGAGGAATACACCGGCACCGTGATCGGCGACCTCAACTCGCGGCGCGGCCAGATCCAGGAACAGGAAATGCGCGGCAACGCAAACGTCGTTCACGCGATGGTGCCGCTCGCCAACATGTTTGGCTATGTGAACAATCTTCGCTCGGCGACCCAGGGTCGCGCTCAGTACACGATGCAATTCGACCACTATGAGCGCGTGCCGAAAGCGGTTGAAGAGGAAGTGAAGGCGAAGCTGGCAGGCTAGCCGGTAAGTGAAGGCGCCCGCCAGAACAAGAACCCGGGCGATCAGGTTTAACGACAGACGTCAGAGAAGACGGAGAGAAGTGAAATGTCGAAGGCAAAGTTTGAACGTACGAAACCGCACGCCAATATTGGCACCATTGGTCACGTCGACCATGGCAAAACGACCCTGACGGCGGCGATCACCAAATATTACGGCGACTTCAAAGCGTATGACCAGATCGATGCGGCCCCGGAAGAAAAAGCCCGCGGCATCACGATCTCGACGGCGCACGTCGAATATGAAACCGACAATCGTCACTATGCTCACGTCGACTGCCCCGGTCACGCCGACTATGTGAAAAACATGATCACCGGCGCGGCGCAGATGGACGGCGCGATCCTCGTTGTGAACGCAGCGGACGGCCCCATGCCGCAGACCCGCGAGCACATCCTGCTCGCCCGTCAGGTCGGCGTGCCGGCGATCGTCGTTTATCTCAACAAAGTCGACCAGGTTGACGATGAAGAGCTCCTCGAGCTCGTTGAAATGGAAGTTCGCGAACTTCTCTCGTCCTATGAATTCCCGGGCGACGATATTCCGATCATCAAAGGCTCGGCGCTCGCCGCTCTTGAAGGTCGCGATCCGGAAATCGGCGAGAACTCCATCAAGGAACTGATGGCCGCCGTTGACGAATACATCCCGACCCCGGACCGTCCGGTCGACCAGCCGTTCCTCCTGCCGATTGAAGACGTGTTCTCGATCTCCGGCCGCGGCACCGTTGTGACCGGCCGTGTCGAGCGCGGCGTCGTCACCGTCGGCGACGAACTCGAAATCGTCGGCATCAAGGACACCAAGAAAACCACCTGCACGGGCGTCGAAATGTTCCGCAAGCTGCTTGATCGCGGCGAAGCCGGCGACAATGTGGGCGTTCTTCTGCGCGGCATCGAGCGTGATGCGGTTGAGCGCGGCCAGGTGCTCTGCAAGCCGGGCTCCGTGACCCCGCACACCAAGTTCGTGGCTGAAGCTTACATCCTGACGAAGGAAGAAGGCGGCCGTCACACCCCGTTCTTCACGAACTATCGTCCGCAGTTCTATTTCCGCACGACCGACGTGACCGGCGTTGTCACGCTCAAGGAAGGCACGGAAATGGTGATGCCGGGCGACAATGTTGAAGTGAACGTTGAGCTGATCGTGCCGATCGCCATGGAAGAGAAGCTTCGCTTCGCTATCCGTGAAGGCGGCCGCACTGTCGGCGCCGGCATTGTCTCGAAAATCATCGAGTAGCAGGCATGAACAGCGCGCGGACCGGTCCCTGATCGGTCCGCGCTTTCGACTCAAAAAGACAGAAGCAAGAATTTTTCAAAAAGCGAAGCGTAGACCCCATGCAACAGAATATCCGCATCAGGCTCAAAGCGTTTGATCATCGCGTGCTCGACGCTTCGACGTTGGAAATCGTGAATACGGCGAAACGCACGGGCGCCAATGTGCGCGGACCGATCCCCCTGCCGACCCGCATTGAGCGGTACACGGTCAACCGGTCGCCGCATATCGACAAGAAAAGCCGTGAGCAGTTCGAAATGCGCACCCACAAGCGCATGCTCGATATCGTCGATCCGACGCCGCAAACGGTGGATGCGCTGATGAAACTCGACCTCTCGGCTGGCGTCGATGTCGAAATCAAGCTGGGCGCTTAAGGAGCATTTGAGATGCGCACGGGAGTTATTGCGAAAAAGGTCGGCATGACCCGCATCTTCAACGAGCAGGGCGAGCACCTGCCGGTGACGGTGCTGCAGCTTGAGGGCTGTCAGGTAGTGGGTCAGCGCACGGCGGATAAGAACGGCTACACGGCCGTTCAACTGGGCGCGGGCGCCAAAAAGGCGAAGCGCACAACGAAAGCTGAACGCGGCCAGTTCGCCAAGGCCAATGTCGAGCCCAAGGCCAAAGTGGCCGAGTTCCGGGTGTCCGACGACAATATGATCAATGTCGGCGAAGAGATCATCGCCGATCATTATTTCGAAGGTCAGTATGTCGATGTGACCGGCACTTCCATCGGCAAGGGCTTCGCCGGCGCTATGAAGCGGCACAATTTCGGCGGCCTGCGCGCGACGCACGGCGTTTCAATTTCGCACCGTTCACATGGTTCGACCGGTCAATGTCAGGATCCGGGCAAGGTCTTCAAAGGCAAGAAGATGGCCGGCCATATGGGCGCTTCGCGGGTGACGACGCAAAACCTGCAAGTCGTCAAAACCGACGCCGATCGCGGCCTGTTGCTGATCAAAGGCGCGGTGCCCGGTCCGAAAGGCGGCTGGGTGCTGATTAAGGATGCGGTGAAAAAGCCTACGCCTGAAAACGCGATTTTCCCGGCGGCGCTGAAATCCGCCAAGGAAGAAGCCGCCCGCCAGGCTGAAGAAGCCGCTGCGCAAGCCGCTGCCGAGGAAGAGGCCGCAGCCAAGGCCGCCGCCGAAGAGGCGCGCGCCCAGCAGGAAGCCGCGTTGAAAGAACAGGAAGCCGGCGCCGCCGCTGAAGGCGTCGAAGCCGCCGATGAAACCGAGAAGAAAGAAGGGGACGAATAATGAAAACCGACGTCCTCAGCATTGAGAACAAGAAGGCCGGGTCGATCGATCTCGACGATGCGATCTTCGGTTTGGAGCCGCGCGCCGACATTCTTCATCGCTGCGTCGTGTATCAGCTTGCGAAACGCCAGCAGGGCACGCACAAGGCGAAAGAACGCGGCGAAGTCAAAGCCACGTCGAAAAAGTGGGGCCGTCAGAAAGGCGGCGGCACCGCCCGTCACGGCAACCGTGCGGCGCCGCAATTCCGCGGCGGCGGCAAGGCGCACGGGCCGCGTCCGCGCAGCCATGCCATCGACCTGCCGAAGAAGGTTCGCCGTCTGGCGCTGAAGCACGCGCTTTCCGCTAAGGCCGCCGAAGGCTCGCTCATCATCATTGATGAAGCCAAGCTGAAGGAAGCCAAGACCAAAGCGCTGGTCGAAGCGTTTGCAAAGATGAGCATCGCTAATGCGCTGATCGTCGACGCGTCGGTGGATGAGAATTTCGGTCTCGCGACGCGCAACCTCGCCGGCATCGACATGCTGCCGGTGATTGGCGCGAATGTTTACGACATCCTTCGCAAGGACAAGCTGGTCCTGACGAAAGCGGCCGTCGAAGGTCTGGAGGAGCGTCTCAAATGAGCAAGAAAGATGCAACCACGGCCCATGAGGCCCATTACAACACGCTGATTGCGCCGGTGATCACCGAGAAGTCGACGATTGCGTCTGAAAACAATCAGGTGGTCTTCCAGACGCCGCTCGATGCGACCAAGCCGGAGATCAAGGAAGCGGTTGAGGCGCTGTTCAAGGTCAAGGTGAAGGCCGTGAACACGCTGCGCGTCAAAGGCAAGAACAAACAGTTCCGCGGGCGTCCCTATACGCGCTCCACAACGAAAAAAGCGGTCGTGACTCTCGAAGAAGGTCACTCGATCGACGTGACGACCGGACTTTAAGGCAGGTAAACCCATGGCTTTGAGAAAATTCAAACCGACGACGCCAGGCCGCCGCCAGCTTGTGCTGGTGGACCGCAGCGAGCTTTGGAAGGGCAAGCCCGTCAAATCGCTGACCGAGGGCCTTTCCGAAAGCGCCGGACGCAACAATACCGGCCGCATCACCGTGCGCCGTCGCGGCGGCGGCGTTAAGAAGACCTATCGCCTTATCGATTTCAAGCGCGCCAAGTTTGACATCGAAGCCAAGGTCGAGCGTCTCGAATACGATCCTAATCGCTCGGGCTTCATCGCGCTGGTCAAATATCTCGACGGCGAGCAGGCTTATATCCTGGCGCCTCAGCGCCTCAAAGCCGGCGACAAGATCATCTCCGGCGAGAAAGTCGACGTGAAGCCCGGCAACGCCATGAAGCTGAAGTCGATTCCGGTTGGCACGATCATCCACAATGTGGAATTGAAGCCCGGCAAGGGCGGCCAGGTTGCGCGCTCCGCCGGTTCCTACGCCCAGCTCGTCGGCCGCGACTCCGGGATGAGCCAGGTGCGCATGCAATCGGGCGAGGTTCGCCTCGTCTCCGGCGAATGCATGGCGACCATCGGCGCGGTCTCGAACCCGGATCACATGAACCAATCCGTGGGCAAGGCCGGCCGCAACCGTCACAAGGGCAAGCGCCCGTCCGTGCGCGGCGTTGTCATGAACCCGGTCGATCACCCCCATGGCGGCGGCGAAGGCCGCACTTCGGGCGGCCGTCACCCGGTCACCCCGTGGGGCAAGCCGACCAAAGGCGCCAAGACCCGCAAGAACAAAGCAACTGACAAATTCATTCTGCGCTCGCGTCATGCGCGCAAGAAGAAGAAATAGGCCGGAGTTTAAGACATGCCACGTTCAGTCTGGAAGGGCCCGTTCGTCGACCGCTATCTTCTGAAGAAGGCGGAAGAGAGCCAGGAAGGCAAACACAAGGGCGGGATCAAATCCTGGTCGCGCCGTTCGACCATCCTGCCGCAATTCGTTGGGCTCACCTTCAACGTTTACAACGGCCAGAAATTCATTCCGGTCCATGTCACTGAAGACATGGTCGGCCACAAGTTCGGCGAATTCTCTCCGACCCGGACCTATTATGGTCACGGCGCGGACAAGAAGGCGAAGAGGAAATAGTCATGGGGCAGAAGAAAAATCCCCGGCGCGTCGGTGAAACGCAGGCCATGGCCAAGGGCCGCCTGATCCGCACCTCGCCGCAGAAGCTGAACCTCGTAGCGCAGCTCATCCGCGGCATGCCGGCGGAAAAGGCGCTCGCGGAGCTGACCTTTTCGCGCAAGCGCATCTCCCAGAGCGTCAAGAAGGTTCTGGAGAGCGCCATCGCCAATGCTGAGAACAACCACGATCTCGACATCGATTCGCTCGTCGTCGATCAGGCTTTTGTCGGCAAGAACATGGTCATGAAGCGCTGGAAAGCCCGCGCGCGCGGCCGGGTCGGCAGAATTCAAAAGCCGTTTTCGGAAATCACCATCGTCGTGAAAGAAGTTGAGGAGGCCGCCTGATGGGCCAGAAAGTAAACCCAATCGGTCTGCGCCTCGGGATCAACCGCACCTGGGACTCGCGCTGGTTCGCCGGCAAGGCCGCCTATGGCGACTTGCTGCATGAAGACCTGCGGATCCGCGAATATCTCGAAAAGCGCCTGCAGCAGGCCGGCGTGTCGCGCATCGTGATCGAGCGTCCGCATAAAAAATGCCGCGTGACGATCTACACCGCGCGTCCGGGCGTTGTGATCGGCAAGAAGGGCGCCGATATCGAAAAGCTGCGCCAGGAACTGTCGAAGCTGTCTTCGTCGGAGACCGTTCTTAATATCGTTGAGATCCGCAAGCCGGAAATCGACGCGACCCTCGTTGCCGAGAACATTGCGCAGCAGCTTGAGCGCCGCGTCGCGTTCCGCCGCGCCATGAAGCGCGCCATGCAAACGGCGCAACGCATGGGCGCCCTCGGCATTCGCGTCAATGTGTCGGGCCGTCTCGGCGGCGCGGAAATCGCGCGCATGGAATGGTATCGCGAAGGCCGCGTGCCGCTGCATACGCTGCGCGCCGATATCGATTACGGCGTGGCGACCGCCCAGACGACCTACGGCGCCATTGGCGTCAAGGTCTGGATCTTCAAGGGCGAGATCATGGAACACGACCCGATGGGTCAGGAAAAACGCTTGATTGACGCGCAAACGGGCGGCGTCGGTCAACAGCAGCGCAACTAGCGCGAATAAGGATTTTGGAGCGAGCCAGTCATGCTGCAGCCGAAAAGAACAAAATTCCGCAAGATGCACAAAGGGCGCATCAAGGGCGTCGCCAAAGGCGGCACGGATCTGAACTTCGGATCCCATGGTCTCAAAGCCATGGAGCCGGAGCGCGTGACTTCGCGCCAGATCGAAGCGACCCGCCGCGCCATCACCCGCGCCATGAAGCGTCAGGGCCGTGTGTGGATCCGTATTTTCCCGGACGTGCCGGTGTCGAAAAAGCCGACCGAAGTGCGCATGGGCAAGGGCAAGGGCTCGGTCGAATACTGGGCTGCGAAAGTGAAGCCGGGCCGCATCATGTTCGAGCTCGACGGCGTATCCGACGAGATCGCGCGCGAAGCTTTGACCCTGGGCGCCGCGAAACTGCCGGTCAAGACGCGCATTGTCAGCCGGATTGGCGAGTAAGGAGCAGTTGAAATGAACGCGACCGAAGCCCGCGACATGACCCCGGATGAGTTGAAGGATCGTCTCCTTCAGCTCCGCAAGGAACAGTTCAACCTGCGCTTCCAGAAAGCGTCAGGCCAGCTTGAGAAAACCGCGCGCATTTCCGAAGTGCGCAAGGACATTGCCCGGATCAAAACCATTCTCGGCGAAAAAGCCCGAGCGAACTAGAGATAGAGGCGAACGCAATGCCAAAACGCATTCTTCAAGGCTCCGTGGTGAGCGATAAGGGCGACAAGACGGTGATCGTGAATGTCGAGCGATTTTTCACGCACCCGCTCTTCAAGAAAACGGTGCGCCGTTCGAACCGTTTCCATGCGCATGACGCGGAAAACAAATTCAAGGTCGGAGACCTCGTTCGCATTCAGGAATGCGCGCCGAAATCCAAGCTGAAACGCTGGGAAGTGATCGGCGAAGGGTCGAAAGGTTAGCGCGGTCGGATTTCCCGGCCGGTAAGAGTGAAGCGGGGCTTTAGGCCCATCAGGAGGATCACCCCATGATCCAGATGCAGTCAAATTTGGACGTCGCCGACAATTCCGGCGCAAAACGCGTTCAGTGCATCAAGGTGCTCGGCGGCGCGAAGCGCAAATACGCCGGCGTCGGCGACATCATCGTTGTGTCGGTGAAAGAAGCGATTCCGCGCGGCCGCGTGAAAAAGGGCCAGGTCATGAAGGCCGTGGTCGTGCGCACCGCCAAGGACATCAAGCGCAAGGATGGATCGGTCATCCGGTTCGACCGCAACGCCGCTGTCCTGATCAACAACAACAAAGAGCCGGTCGGCACCCGTATCTTCGGCCCGGTGACGCGCGAACTTCGCGCCGCCAACCACATGAAGATCGTGTCGCTCGCCCCCGAAGTTCTATAAAGGCAGGTGCTCTAACAATGGCTGCGAAGATCAAAAAAGGCGACAAGGTCATCGTGCTCTCCGGCAAGGACCGGGGCGCCGAAGGCGAAGTCATAGAGGTTATGCCTAAGGCCGACCGCGTGGTCGTGCGTGGCGTCAACCTGATTAAAAAGCACCAGCGTCAGACTCCGCAAGAGCAGGGCGGGATCATTACGCGCGAAGCGCCGATCCATGTGTCCAATGTGGCGCTGAAGGATCCGTCGACGGGCAAACCGACCCGCGTCGGTTTCAAGATCGAAGATGGAAAGAAAGTGCGCGTCGCGAAAGCGTCGGGTGAGGTTATCGATGGCTGAAGCTCAATATGAACCGCGTCTGAAGACGCTTTACCGCGACACCATCCGGGGAAAGATGAACGAGAAGTTCAACTATCCGAATCCGATGATGATGCCGTCGCTGGACAAGATCGTGATCAATATGGGCGTCGGCGACGCCGTCAACGACCGCAAGGCCGTGGACGCCGCCGTCGAAGATTTGACGCGCATTTCCGGTCAGAAGCCTGTCGTCACGAAAGCCAAGAAATCCATCGCCGGCTTCAAGCTGCGCGAGGGCATGGCGGTCGGCGCGAAGGTGACGCTGCGCCAGGACCGCATGTATGAATTTCTCGACCGCCTGATCACCATTGCGCTGCCGCGCGTTCGTGACTTCCGCGGTCTCAACGGCAAAAGCTTCGACGGGCGCGGCAATTACGCCATGGGCCTGAAAGAACACATCGTGTTTCCGGAAATCGATTACGACAAGGTCGAGAAGATCCGGGGCATGGACATCATTGTTTGCACCACGGCCCGCAGCGACGACGAGGCGCGCGAGCTTCTTCGGGAATTCAACTTCCCGTTCCGGAAATAAGAAAGGCATTAGGCAAGGTCCGCGAAAATTGCGGAAACCGGCTTGAGAAGGAGAAAACATGGCGAAGAAATCAATGGTCGAGCGCGATCTCAAACGCCGCCGCATGGCGAAAAAGTTTGAGTCCAAGCGCAACCGGCTGAAAGCGATCATCTACGATCAGGATCAATCGGGCGAGGAGCGCTTCATGGCGGCGTTGAGGCTTGCCGAGCTGCCGCGTAATTCGTCCCCGACGCGCATCCGCAACCGCTGCCAGGTGTCGGGTCGTCCGCGCGGATATTATCGCAAGCTGAAAATGTCGCGCATTGCGCTGCGGCAACTGGGTTCGTCCGGGAAAATTCCGGGCCTTGTGAAGTCAAGCTGGTAAGGAGCCGAGAAAACAATGGCTATCAATGATCCTATCGGCGATTTGATCACCCGCATCCGCAACGCGCAGATGCGCCGGCACACGACCATGTCTGTTCCCGCCTCGAAGCTTCGCGGCTGGGTGCTCGACGTTCTCGAAGGCGAAGGCTATATCCGCGGCTATTCCCGGGTCGAAAAAGACGGCGAAAAGCCGAGCTTTGAAGTCGAGCTGAAATATTACGAAGGCTCGCCGGTGATCCAGAAGATCAAGCGGATTTCCAAGCCGGGCCGCCGGGTCTATTCGTCTGTCCGCGACCTGACCTCTGTTCGCAATGGTCTCGGCATTTCGATTGTTTCGACGCCCAAGGGCGTCATGTCCGACGCAGCCGCGCGCGACGCCAATGTTGGCGGCGAAGTGCTCTGCGAAGTTTACTAAGGCTGGGAGCGAGATAGATGTCCCGCATCGGAAAAAGAGCCATCCCCGTGCCGAAGGGCGTGACCGTCACGGTCGACGGTCAGACGGTCAAGGCGAAAGGCCCGAAAGGCGAGCTCGACTTCGTCGTCAACGAGCTGTGTACTGTTGCGCTTGAAAATGATGAAGTCACGGTGAAGCCGGTCGACAATTCCAAGCCCGCGCGTTCGCTCTGGGGCATGAGCCGCACCCAGATCGCGAATATGTTCAGCGGTGTCGCCAACGAGTTCTCCAAAACGCTGGAGCTTGTGGGCGTCGGCTATCGTGCGCAAATGAAAGGAACTGCCCTTTCTTTGTCGCTCGGATACAGCCACGAGATCGATTATCCGGCGCCCGACGGTGTCAAGATCGCGACGCCGAAGCCGACGGAAATCGTCATTTCCGGCATCGACAAACAGAAGGTCGGACAGGCCGCTGCGGAGATCCGCGGGTTCCGTCCGCCTGAGCCCTATAAAGGCAAGGGCGTGAAATACGCTGACGAATATATCTTCCGCAAGGAAGGCAAGAAGAAGTAACGCTTCGCTAAAGGATATCGGGCCATGGCCGATCAAAAGAGAAAACAACATGTCTCGCGGGCGACCCGCACGCGCAAGAAGATCCAGTCGGTGTCGACGGATCGTCCGCGCCTGTCGGTGTTCCGTTCGTCGAAGAACATATCCGCGCAGATCATCGACGATTCTGTGGGCAAGACCGTCGCGTCGGCTTCTTCGCTGGAAAAGGACTTCGGCAAGGGTTCTGACAAGGACGCCGCGGCGAAAGTCGGCAAGGTTCTGGCGGATCGCGCTGTGAAAGCCGGTGTCAAGAATGTCGTGTTCGATCGCGGCGGCTATATGTATCACGGTCGGGTGAAAGCGCTTGCGGACGCCGCGCGCGAAGCCGGCCTCAATTTCTAAGGAGTTTGAAGATGGCGCGTGAAGAAGGACGTGGCCGCGGACGCGGACAAGGCAGAGGCCGGGGCGAACGCGAAGAACGCGATGAATTCGTCGACAAGCTTGTCGCCATCAACCGTGTGGCGAAAGTGGTGAAGGGCGGCAAGAATTTCGGTTTCGCCGCGCTCGTTGTTGTCGGCGACCAGAAGGGCCGTGTCGGCTTCGGCAAGGGCAAGGCTCGCGAAGTGCCCGAAGCGATCCGCAAGGCGACCCAGGAAGCCAAGCGCAATCTCGTGCGCGTTCCCCTGCGCGAAGGCCGTACGCTGCACCATGACGCCCATGGCCGCTGGGGCGCCGGCAAGGTCGTTCTTCGTTCGGCGCCGGCGGGAACCGGCATCATCGCCGGCGGCCCTATGCGCGCGATTTTTGAAACCCTGGGCGTTCAGGATGTCGTGGCGAAATCGCTCGGCTCCTCCAACCCCTACAATATGGTGCGCGCTACGGTGAACGCGCTTCAGAACCAGCAAAGCCCGCGGAACATGGCGGCCAAGCGCGGCAAGAAGGTCTCCGACATTCTTGCAGGCCGCGGCCGCGGCGCCGATGCGGCTGACGCTGCTGCGTAAAGGAAACGACTGATGGCGAAGAAAATGCTCAAAGTCCGCCAGACCGGCAGCCCGATCCGCCGTTCGCAGGATCAGCGCGCGACTCTCGTTGGTCTCGGCCTCAACAAGATTGGCCGCGAGCGCGAGCTTGAGGATACGCCTGCCGTGCGCGGCATGATCCGCAAGGTCTCTCACATGGTGGAGATCGTCGAGGATTAATTGGGGACCGCAGCGGTCCATAACAGGCGAGGCGGCGGTTCCTGAAAATCGCTGTCGCAAGTCGAGGTGAAAAATGAAACTCAATCAACTTTCCGACAATAAAGGCGCGCGCAAAGCCCGCATCCGCGTGGGTCGCGGCATCGGCTCCGGCAAAGGCAAGACCGGCGGGCGCGGCGTCAAGGGCCAGAAATCCCGTTCCGGCGTGTCCGGCATCCGCCAATATGAAGGCGGCCAGATGCCGCTTTACATGCGTCTGCCGAAACGCGGCTTCAACAAACCGAATCGCGCTCAATTCGTCGAAGTGAATGTGGGCCGTCTGCAGGCCGCCGTGGACGCGGGCAAGCTCGACGCGGGCAAGAAAATCGACGTCGAGGCGCTGGTTGAGGCCGGCATTGTCCGTCGCGCCAAAGGGGGCGTTCGCCTTCTCGGCGTTGGCGAGCTCAAATCGAAACTTGACCTGGTCGTCGCCCACGCATCGGCGGGCGCAAAGGCCGCGGTTGAGAAGGCCGGCGGCTCTGTGACGGTTGAACAGGCGAAGGGCGAATAAGGGATTGTCCCGAAGGGGTTGCGGGTCCGTCCCGCAGTCTCCACATGGCTCCAGTTCGTGCGAACGCGCTTTGAGGGGCCGCCCGGGAGCCGCTAGGGCTTTCAGATGGGCAAGTTGAGCAGGTGACAGGCTGATGACTTCCGCAGCGGAACAGTTCGCGTCAAATATCAATCTCGCTTCTTTCGCCAAGGCGGAAGAGCTGAAAAAGCGCTTGCTGTTCACGCTCGGCGCGCTGATCGTCTATCGCCTCGGCACCTTCGTGCCGATCCCCGGCATCGATCCCATCGCCTTCAGCCAAGGCTTCCAGAGCCAGCAGGGCGGCCTTCTCGGCACCCTGAACATCTTCGCCGGCGGCGCCGTGGAGCGCATGGCGATCTTTGCGCTCAACATCATGCCCTATATCTCCGCGTCGATCATTATGCAGTTGATGGCCGCGGTGATCCCGAGCCTCGAGAAAATCAAGAAAGAAGGCGAGCAAGGCCGACGCCAGATCAATCAGTATACGCGTTATCTGACTGTCTTCCTCGCGACCATGCAGGGCTATTTTATCGCCGTTTCGCTTCAGAGCTCTCCGGGCACGGTGATCAATCCGGGTCCTTACTTCCTGATGACCACCACGGTGACGCTGGTGGGCGGGGTCATGTTCCTTCTCTGGCTCGGCGAGCAGATCACCTCGCGCGGTGTCGGCAACGGCGTGTCGCTGATCATTTTTGCCGGCATTGTCGCGGAATTGCCGCGGGTCGCGGCCTCGCTTCTCGATCAGGGCCGCGCCGGCGGCGGCATTGGCGGGGGCGCGATTCTTGTGATCGCCGCGCTGGCGCTTGGCCTCATCACCTTTGTTGTCTTTATCGAGCGCTCCCAGCGGCGCATTCTAGTCCAGTATCCGCGCCGTCAGGTGGGTCAGCGCATGACGCAGGGCGAAAAGTCTCACCTGCCGTTGAAGATCAACGTCTCGGGCGTCATTCCGCCGATCTTTGCCTCGTCGCTGCTTCTGCTGCCGGCGACGGCGGCGGGTGCGGTCGGTGACGGTTCGCCCCAGTGGCTTCAGGATCTCACCTTCCTGTTCGCTCCGGGCCGCCCGTTCTACATCGCGCTCTATGCGGCGCTGATCATCGTTTTTACCTTTATCTACACCTCCGTCGTCTTCAACGTCGAAGACGTGGCGGACAATCTCAAGAAATATGGCGGTTTCGTTCAGGGTTACCGGCCCGGCGCGCGCACGGCGGAATATCTCGACTTCGTACTGACGCGCCTCACGGTCATCGGGGCCATGTATCTAACCGCCGTCTGTATCTTCCCGGAGATCCTGAAATCCGCCTATGGGCAGGCGATCCCGGTCTATATCGGCGGCACCTCGCTTCTGATTGTCGTGTCGGTGACGCTCGATACGGTGGGCCAGATCCAGGGCCATCTCGTCGCCCAGCAATATGAGGCGCTGATCAAGAAATCGAAGCTGCGCGGGGGCAGGCGATGATTGTAATCTTTCTCGGACCGCCGGGCGCCGGCAAGGGCACCCAGGCCGGTCATATTGTGAAACGCTATGGCATTCCCCAGCTCTCCACCGGCGACATGCTGCGCGCCGCCGTGGCCGCGAAGACGCCGGTCGGGGTGAAGGCCAAGGCAATCATGGACGCCGGCGATCTCGTCTCTGATGAGATCGTTGCGGCGATTGTGGAGGAGCGGATCGAGCAGGATGACTGCGCGCCGGGCTTTCTCCTCGACGGCTTTCCGCGGACTGTTCCCCAAGCTGAGATGCTGGACGCGATCCTGACCAAAAAGGGCCGGGCGGTTGACGCGGTGATTGAGCTCAAGGTGGATGAGGCGGCGCTTCTGGACCGGCTCCGGAACCGGATCAAGGAAACCAAGGCCCGGGGCGAGGAAGTCCGCGCAGACGACAATGAGGAGACCTTCGCGAAACGCCTTCAGGTCTATCGCGAACAGACGGCGCCGCTGATTCCCTATTACAAGGGACAGGGCAAATTGCGCGAAGTGGACGGCATGCAGACGGTTGAGGCCGTTTCCGCCGACATTGACGCGATTTTGGACCGGATTCAGGGCTGAAATAGCCCTGAATAGCGGTTGACGGCGGTTGGCGCGGGGCCTATCTAACGCGCTCTCCGCCAGAAGGAGTACCGCCCGCCCGGCAGGGGGTCGCCCCTATGCGCCGTCGCGGGTCTTGTTGCTTGGAAACAGGCGACTTGAAGTTGCGTAAGAGGCGGGTCCGAACGGACCTTTAAAATGGTTGGCCCGGCCAAGGGAAAAGGGGCGAGAGGCAAAAGAAGGATACTACCTGTGGCCCGTATTGCAGGCGTCAATATTCCAACGAACAAGCGCGTCACCATCGCGCTGCGTTACATTCACGGCATCGGCGCGGCGAAAGCCGCCGAGATTTGCGAAAAGGTCGGCATCGCGCCGGAGCGTCGCGTCAACGAATTGTCGGACTCCGAAGTCCTGCAGATCCGTGAGACCATCGACAGCGATTACATGGTCGAGGGCGACCTTCGCCGCGAAGTTGCGGTGAATATCAAGCGCCTCATGGACCAGGGTTGCTATCGCGGTCTGCGTCACCGTCGCGGCTTGCCAGTTCGCGGTCAGCGCACCCACACCAACGCACGTACGCGCAAGGGCCCTGCAAAGCCCATCGCCGGCAAGAAGAAATAAGGACCAGGGACAATGGCGAAGCAAGCTGCCGGAACGCGCGTCAAACGCCGCGAACGCAAAAACATCTCCACGGGCGTCGTTCACGTAAACGCCTCGTTCAACAACACCATGGTGACGATTTCCGACGAACAGGGAAACACGATATCTTGGTCTTCGGCAGGCGGCATGGGCTTTAAGGGCTCGCGCAAGTCAACCCCATACGCGGCGCAGCTCGCTGCGGAGGACGCCGCGAAGAAAGCCATGGACCATGGTCTTCAGACGGTCAGCGTCGAAGTGCGCGGCCCGGGCTCAGGCCGCGAAAGCGCGCTTCGCGCCCTTCAGGCCGCGGGCCTCACTGTCACGGTCATTCATGACGTCACGCCCATTCCCCATAATGGCTGTCGTCCCCGCAAGCGCCGCCGCGTTTAATCACGATACGGAACAAAGAGAGCGATCCACCCATGGATTCAACGAATATTCTCGAAAAGAACTGGCTTGAGCTGATCCGCCCGTCGAAACTGGAAGTCTCGGCGAGCGGCGACGGCAGCCGCAAGGCGACGATCATCGCCCAGCCGCTGGAGCGCGGGTTCGGTCTGACGCTCGGCAACTCCCTGCGCCGCATTCTTATGTCGTCGCTGCAGGGCGCGGCCGTGACCTCGATCCAGATTGACGGCGTTGTCCACGAATTCTCGTCCATTCAGGGCGTGCGCGAAGACGTCACGGACATCGTTCTCAATGTGAAGCAGCTCGCGCTGCGCATGCATGCGGACGGGCCGAAGCGCCTTGTTCTTAAAAAATCGACGCCGGGTCCGGTGACGGCCGGCGATATCGAGGAAACCTCCGCTGTCGAGATCCTCAACAAGGATCACGTGATCTGCCATCTCGATCAGGGCGCGAACCTGCGTATCGAAATGACGATCAATACGGGCAAAGGTTACGCCCCGGCCGAAGCGAACCGTCCGGAAGATGCGCCGATCGGCCTTATTCCGGTGGACAGCCTTTATTCGCCCGTGAGCCGCGTCGCCTATCGCGTGGAGAACACCCGCGAAGGCCAGGTGCTTGATTACGACAAGCTGATCATGGATGTGGAAACCGACGGCTCCCTGTCGCCGGATGATGCGGTCGCCTATGCCGCGCGCATCCTTCAGGACCAACTCCAGATCTTCATCAATTTCGACGAGCCGACCAAAGACAAGGGCGGCGACGCCCGCGAAGAGCTTCCGTTCAACCCGGCGCTCTTGCGCAAGGTCGACGAGCTCGAGCTTTCGGTGCGCTCCGCGAACTGCCTCAAGAACGACAACATCGTTTACATTGGCGATCTCATCCAGAAAACCGAAGCGGAAATGCTCCGCACGCCGAATTTCGGCCGCAAGTCGCTGAATGAGATCAAGGAAGTGCTCGCCGGTCTCGGCCTCCATCTCGGCATGGATGTGCCCGACTGGCCGCCGGAAAATATCGAAGAACTCGCGAAGAAATTCGACGAATAGCAACGGACAACCAAACCTGACGCCAAAAACGGCAGAAGTCAGCCTCTAGGAGAAAAGCCATGCGACACGGGATGGCGCAAAGAAAACTGAACCGCACCCACGAACACCGCAAGGCGATGTTCGCCAACATGTCCTGTGCGCTGATCAAGCATGAGCAGATCACGACGACGCTGCCGAAAGCCAAAGAGCTGCGTCCTATCGTTGAAAAGCTCGTGACGAAGGCGAAGCACGCCGCCAAGGATGAGGGCCGCGCGCTGCATCTGCGCCGCCAGGTCGTTTCGTCGATTCGCGACAAGGATATGACCAAGAAGCTCTTCGAAACGCTCGGCCCCCGTTACGCCGAGCGCGATGGCGGCTATGTGCGCATCATGAAGGCGGGTTTCCGCTATGGCGACAACGCGCCGCTCGCGGTCATCGAATTCGTTGATCGTGACGAAGATGCGAAAGGTCTCGATTCCGGTCCCGTCATGGGCGTTGAGGACGATGACGAAGAATAGACCCTAAAGTCTAATTCAGCTTTTCTGAAAGACTCGCCGGAAGATAAGTTCCGGCGAGTTTTTGCTTTTATGGCGCGCTTTTCCGCGCAATAAGCCGTCTCATGTTCTCTTGGTTTGAACGCAAGCTTGAGCCTTTTCCGACCGACCCCAGCGCCTCGCCGCCGGCGACATTCGCTGCGTTTTGCTGGCATTACGTCAAGGATGCGGCGCCCTGGCTCGGCGCCATGTCGTTGCTTGCGGCGCTGATCGCCATCGGCGAGGCGCTCATTTACGGCTTTCTCGGCAGGCTGGTGGACTGGTTGACGGGCGCTGATCCCGAGACTTTCTTCGCGCAGGAAGGGGCGAAGCTGATTCTCATCGGCCTTTTCATCGCTGTCATCCTGCCTGCCCTTGCGCTCGCCTCAAACCTCATCGTTCACCAGACGCTGCTCGGCAATCTGCCTATGAGCGCGCGCTGGCGCATGCATAAACGGCTGCTCGGCCAGAGCATGTCGTTTTTCGCCGATGAATTCGCTGGTCGCGTTTCGACCAAGCTGATGCAGACATCGCTCGCCGTGCGCGAGGCGGTGATGAAGCTTCTCGACATTCTCGTTTATGTCGCCGTGTTTTTTATTTCCATGGTGGTGGTTGTCGGTCAGGCGGACTGGCGGCTTGCGGCGCCGCTTGGCGCCTGGATCATCGTGTATGTCTTACTGATCGTCTGGTTTGTGCCGCGTCTGAAGCGGGCGTCCGAGCGGCAGGCGGATGCGCGTTCCGACATGACCGGCCGCATTGTCGACAGTTACACGAATATCACCACCGTGAAGCTCTTTTCCCACGCAGGCCGGGAGGAGACCTATGCGCGTGAAGGCATGGATGTGTTTTTGAATACGGTGCATCCGCAGATGCGGCTCGTCACGCAATTCAACTCCATCACCTATTTTACGAACTCCCTCGCCATTACGACGGTGGCGGCGCTTGCTATCTGGCTGTGGTCTATCAGCGCCATCAGCATCGGCGCCATCGCCGTGGCGGTCGCGCTGACCTTGCGCATTCAGGGCATGGCGCAATGGATCATGTGGGAGGTCGCCATGCTGTTTGAAAATATCGGCGTCATCCATGACGGCATAGCCATGCTGGGTCGCCAGGTGAGCGTGACCGATGCTGAGAATGCAAAGGACCTGAAAATCGAAAAGGGCGAGATCGAGTTCCGCAACGTCACCTTCCATTATGGCAAGGGCGCCGGCGTTATCGAGGATCTGTCACTCAAGATCGGCGCCGGCGAAAAGCTGGGACTCGTCGGGCGTTCCGGCGCCGGCAAGACAACCATTTCCAGCCTCCTTCTTCGTTTCTACGATGTGGAGGCCGGCGCCATCCTGATCGACAGGCAAGACATCCGCAGCGTCACGCAGGAATCCCTGCGCGCCAATATCGGTGTTGTCACGCAGGACACCTCTCTTCTCCATCGCACCATCCGGGAGAACATTCTCTATGGCCGTCCCGATGCGACGGAAGACGACATGATCGAGGCGGCGCGGCGCGCCAATGCGCTCGACTTCATCGAAAGTCTTGAGGACCAAAAAGGCCGAAGAGGTTTCGACGCCCATGTGGGCGAGCGCGGCGTCAAGCTTTCCGGCGGCCAGCGCCAGCGCATCGCCATCGCCCGTATCTTTTTGAAAAACGCGCCGATCCTCATTCTCGATGAGGCGACGTCAGCGCTCGATTCCGAGGTCGAGGCCGCCATTCAGGAAAATCTTTTTGCGCTGATGGAGGGCAAAACGGTGATCGCCATCGCCCACCGGCTGTCGACCATCGCCCAGCTTGACCGGCTTGTCGTGCTCGACAAAGGGGCCGTCGTCGAAAGCGGGCCTCATGACGCTCTGGTTGCGGGGGGCGGTCTTTACGCGGAACTCTGGGCGCGGCAGTCCGGCGGCTTTCTCGGCGGCGAGGGCGAGACTAAGGAGGGGGCGGGGGCTCCTTTTGTCGCGTCGTCGGGCGGCGCGGCGGAATGACCCTTCCCAAAGCGGACAAGCGCTTGATTTGCTTTTGAGAAAATACATCTAAGGCTGCGAAAGCAGCGGATGTGTCCGCTTTGCCTTGTCCCGTGCGGCGTTGTATGGAGTCGGGGCTTTTCAGGCCCCTGACGCCAAGAGGTTTTTCCATGAGATTGCGCAGTTTTAGTCTTCTCGCAGCTTTTGTTTTCGCCGGCGGCGCCTGCGCTCAGCCCGCGCCGGAAGCGACCGTCACCCCGGCCGCGGCGCAAGGCGACATGGCGGGCGAGGCCATCGCTCAGGCGCCGCGCGTGGTGCCGAACTCCATGGAAGATGTGAGAATGTCGTTCTCGCCCGTCGTGGAGCGCGCGGCGCCCGCCGTCGTCAATGTTTATACCAAACGCGTCGTGCAACAGCGCAGCCCCTTCGCCGGCGATCCTTTCTTTGAACGGTTTTTCGGCAATGTGGGCCCGCGCGAACAGAACTCGCTCGGCTCCGGCGTGATCGTCAGTCCGGACGGCGTCGTCGTCACCAACAACCATGTCATCGACGGCATGACAGAAATTAAGGTCGTCCTTTCCGACCGCCGCGAATATGAGGCCGAGCTCGTGCTCGCCGATCCGCAGACGGATCTGGCGGTGTTGCGCATCGAGCCGGAAGAGCCGCTGCCCTATCTCACCTTCGCCAATTCCGATTCCATTCATGTGGGCGACGTGGTGCTCGCCATCGGCAATCCGTTCGGCGTCGGCCAGACGGTGACCAGCGGCATCATTTCGGCGCTCGCGCGCACGGCCGTGTCGATTTCCGATTATCAGTTCTTCATCCAGACAGACGCCGCCATCAATCCGGGCAATTCCGGCGGGGCCCTGATCGATATTGACGGCCGTGTCGTTGGCGTCAATTCGGCGATCTATTCGCGCTCAGGCGGCTCTAACGGCATCGGTTTCGCGATTCCGTCGCGCCTCGTACAGCAGGTCATCAAATCGGCGATTTCCGGCACGGCGCTGGTGCGACCCTGGCTTGGCGCTTCATCGAGCACGGTGACGGCCGATATCGCGAGCGCGTTGAAACTCGACCGCCCGGCCGGCGCCATTGTCGACGACATCTGGGAGAAAGGCCCGGCGGACCTCGCCGGGATCGAGGCCGGCGACGTCATCATCGAAGTGGACGGACAGCCGGTCTTTGATGCGCAGACGCTGCAATATCGCATCGGCGTCAATAATGACGGCGACAGCGCGGAGGTTGTCTATGTCCGCAACGGCAAGACCCGAAACGCCGTGGTCAAGCTGACCCTGCCGCCGGAAACGCCGGCGCGCGACACGCGCGAGATTGAAGGTAACAACCCTTTGAACGGCGTCACGGTCGACAATCTCTCGCCGCGCTACGCCGAAGAGCTCGGCCTCGATCCGCTGTCCAAAGGCGTCGTCGTTTCCGACGTGTCGCCGCGGTCTTTCGCGGCGCGCCGCGGATTGCGTCCCGGCCACAAGATCGTTTCCGTCAATGGCAAACACATCAACACCGCCGCCGAGCTTGCGCGCGAAATTACGAAACCGTCCGCGAGCTGGGAGCTTGAGGTGGATGTGGGCGGGCGCATCGTGCCCTGGCGCGTAGGCAGATAGGAAAGCCATGAGCGATCTCTTCGGCGCGGCGGGATTGGAGCAGGACGCGCCGCGCCCGCTTGCCGACCGTCTGCGTCCGACAAAGCTGTCGGAGGTTGTAGGGCAGGATCATTTGCTGGCGAAGGGCGCGCCTCTGCGCCGGATGCTCGATGCGGGGCGGCTTTCCTCGCTGGTTCTCTGGGGCCCGCCCGGCGTCGGCAAGACGACCATTGCGCGTCTTCTCGCCAAGGACGCGCATTTAGAATTTGAACAGATTTCCGCGATCTTTTCCGGTGTCGCTGATTTGCGCAAAGTGTTTGAGCGCGCCAAGGCGCGTCGCGCTGCGGGGAAAGGAACGCTCCTCTTCGTTGACGAGATCCACCGCTTCAACAAGGCGCAGCAGGACAGTTTCCTGCCCCATGTGGAATCCGGCGGTATCACGCTTGTCGGCGCCACAACAGAGAATCCGTCCTTTGAACTGAACGCCGCGCTCTTGTCCCGGGCGCAGGTGTTCACGCTTAACCGCCTCGACGACGCCGCGCTTGAACTGTTGTTGAAACGTGCGGAGAAAGAGGAGGCTCGCGATCTTCCGCTAACGGAGGAAGCGCGCGAGTTGATGCGCAACATGGCGGACGGCGACGGGCGGTTCATGCTGAACCTCGCGGAGGAAATCTTCGCAGAGCCTGAGGGGCGCGCGCCCATTGAGCCGAAAGAACTCGCCGTCATCGTTCAGCGCCGGGCGCCGGTCTACGACAAGAGCGATGAATCTCATTACAATCTCGCTAGCGCGTTGCAGAAATCCATTCGCGGTTCCGATGTGGATGCGGCGCTATACTGGGCGGCGCGCATGGTTGTCGGCGGCGAGGACCCGAAATTCATTTTCCGCCGTCTGATTGTCGTGGCGTCGGAAGACGTGGGCAACGCCGACCCCCAAGCGCTCCCGCTCGCCATAGCCGCGAAAGACGCCTACGAATTTCTCGGCCAGCCCGAAGGCGAAATCGCGCTGGGCCAGCTCGTCACCTATCTCGCCACCGCGCCGAAGTCGAACCGCGCCTATGTGGCGTTTCACAACGCCAAGGCGGCGGCGAAAGAGACCGGCTCGCTGATGCCGCCCATGCATGCCGTCAATGCGCCAACGAAGCTGATGAAACAGCTCGGTTATCACAAGGGTTATGAATATGACCACGACGCGGAGGACGGGTTCGCCGGACTGAACTACTTCCCTGAGGCCATGCCGCGCCGGAAATTCTACCAGCCCTCGCAATATGGCTTTGACAAGGAAATCGCCAAGCGCCTCGATTATTGGGACCGCAAAAGGCGTGAGAAATCCGGGTCCTGATGGAAGCTGCGGTGAAGTCTGTCTTTGCCGCCGTGGGCGGCTGGAAACCCGTTATCGGCGCCGGCGTGTTCGTTCTCCTTTTTGCGGGCGAGCGTCTCGCCGCCGCGGCCCCGCGCCCGCATATCAGACATCGAATGATCCACAATCTCGGCCTGTGGGCGATCGTGCTGGTGCTGTCGCCGCTGATCATCGCACCGCTGACGGCCTATGGCGCCAATCATCTCTTATGGACAAGACCCGAAACTATGCGCGTGGGCGCTATCCTTGTCGCGGACATCGTCCTGCTCGATCTGTGGACCTACTGGATGCACCGCGCCTGGCACCGCGTGCCGGTGATGTGGCGGTTCCATCAGGTGCATCATTTCGATGAGTTCCTGGATACCACCAGCGCCTTCCGGTTTCACGTCTGCGAAGTGATCGCCTCGGCCTTGCTGCGTCTCATTCCCATCACGCTGCTCGCCATTCCGTTTTCCCATGTCATCATTTTCGAAACGGTGTTCATCTGCGCCGTGATGTTCCATCATTCCAATCTGCGCCTGCCGGCGGGTCTGGAGCGGGTCCTGTCGCGGATCGTGGTCACGCCGTCGATCCACTGGGTGCATCACCATGCGGTTCAGCGCGACACCCATTCCAACTACGCGACGATCTTCAGCCTTTGGGATCCGCTCTTCGCCTCGCGAAGCGGGACGCAGCGCAGGCCGGAAATGAAAATTGGCCTCGAATCCGTTGAAGACAAACCGCTTTTGCGGCTAATTCTGACCCCCTTTATGAGGAAAGCGTGATGGGCGGACATATCTGGCTGGCGGTTGCGGCGGGCGGCGCGGTTGGCGCTGTGGCGCGTAATGGGGTGTCCCGTGCGGCGATGCATCTGCTCGGCCCGAATTTTCCCTGGGGCACGCTGGCGGTCAATATTCTGGGCTCCTTCGCCATGGGGCTCTTCATTGTCTGGCTGGCTCACCGCGAACCCGCGAGCCCGGCGCTGCGCGCTTTCCTGACCGTGGGGCTTCTCGGCGCCTTCACCACCTTTTCGACGTTCTCGCTCGATGTGGTGACGCTTTATCGCGACCGCACCTTGACGATCGCCGGCGCCTATATTCTCGCATCCGTCATATTATCCGTAGGCGGCCTTTTTGCAGGACTCGCTCTGGGGCGGCAATTGACATGAGCGGCGTCCAGACTCGCAAGGTCAAAACTGACGAAGAAGGCATGCGTCTCGACCGCTGGTTCAAGGCCCATTTCCCGCAAGTCCGTCATGGGGAATTGGAAAAACTCCTGCGCAAGGGGCAGGTGCGTGTCAGCGGCGGGCGCGTAAAGGCGAACCGACGTCTCGAGGCGGGCGAGGAAATCCGCATTCCACCGCTTTCCGATACGCCGAAAGAAAAGAAACCGCAGCCGCCAAACAAGGCGGATGCGGAGGCGGTGCGCAAACTGATCGTTTTCGAAGACGACGAAATCATTGCGCTCAACAAACCTTTCGGTCTCGCGGTGCAGGGCGGCACCAAGACGAAACAGCATCTCGACGGCATGTTAGGCGCGCTCGAAAAAGACGGCGAGCGGCCGCGCCTCGTCCACCGTCTCGACAAGGATACGGGCGGGCTCATGATTGTCGCCAAAACCCGGCAAGCGGCGCAGCGTCTCGGCGATGCTTTCAAGGGCCATGATGTCGATAAGACTTACTGGGCGCTTGTCGCCGGCGCGCCGCGCCCCCATGAAGGAACGATCGACCTGCCCATCGCCAAGAAAATGATGCGCATTGGCGAAGGCGATGAGGAGCGCGTCGTTCCCGCAGACAGCGAGGACGCGAAGAAGGCGATTACGGATTACCAGATCATCGAAGAAGCGGGAACGGTCTCTTTTCTCGCCATGCGGCCGGTGACGGGGCGCACGCACCAGCTTCGCGTGCATGCCGCGGCCATGGGGTGTCCCATAATCGGCGATGGAAAATATGGCGGACCGGCGGCGAAGATCGAAGGCGTCTCGCCGAAGCTTCACCTCTTTTGCCGCTCCATGACATTCCCGCATCCGAAAACCGGGCGGAAGATGACCCTGTCCGCGCCGCTTCAGGGGCATATGCTGGAGACCTGGAAGTTCTTCACCTTCGACAAAAACGCCAAAGCCGAATGGCCGGAGGGTTTGCGGCCGTGAGCGAAACCGTCGGTCCCAAGAGATTTTATCAAGAGGTCTCCATCATCCCCCATGAAGGCCGTCATGCAATCGCGCTGGACGGGCGTCTGGCGAAGACCATGGGGCGCAACATTCTCTCGGCTCCGACAGAAGCGGCTGCTGAGGCGATTGCGGCGGAATGGGCCGGCCAGGGCGAGCATATCGACCGCGCTTCCATGCCGTTGACGGGCATGCTCTCCGCATCAATCGATGGCGGTGCTGAAGACGCCGACGCCTGGCGTGAAGAGATTGTGAAATATCTGGGCTCCGATCTCGTATGCTATCGCGCGGAGGAACCGCAGGCGCTGGCGGAGCGACAGGCGGCCTCATGGGATGCGTATGTTGAGTTTATGCGCGCTGAATTCGGCGCCATTCTGGTGACGACCGCCGGCGTGATGGCCGTACCTCAGGCGGACGCCTCTATGGCCGCCGTGCGCGCGGTGCTGGCTGACATATCGCCGGAAACCCTTTTCGCGCTGCAGATCGCGACAGCGATTTCCGGCTCGGCCGTTCTCGCCCTTGCGCTGTGGAAACGGTTTGACGAGCCTGAAGCCATCTTCGAGGCCTCGCGCATCGATGAGCGTTTTCAGGAAGAGCGCTGGGGCGTCGACGAGGAAGCGAAAGTGCGCGAAGAGCGGTTGAAAGCGGACTTCCTTATCGTCGCGCGATTTCTGAAGCTTCTAGAGTCGTGATTACAGGCCCAGCGTTTCGCCGCGATTGAGCGCGCGGAACCGCATCAATTCATCGCCGCGCAACACCGTATCGTTGTCGGTATCCATGGAATCGAAATCGAGCAGATATTCGCGGATATAATCCTGCCGCGTGATGTTTTCCGCGGCGCCGGCCATAAACGAGAATTTTTCTCGTGCATAGGCCTTGGTCTGCTGTTCCGCGACGGAAGGATCGAGTTCTTCCAGAAACGCGTCATACTGGCGCTGGCGGGCAATCTCTTCCGTTGGCGCATCAGCCTGGCGCGCCTCGTTCTTTCGCCAGCTATCCACAAGACCTGCGAACTCCGCCATCGTCATCACATCATCAGTGTTGACGTCGGCCACAACAAAATCGAGCTTTGCTTCTTCAAAAGCTTCCGTGCGAGTCAGCACTTCGCCGTCGAAAGACGCTTTCAGGCGTTCCAGCGTCGTTTGCCCTGCTTCTGTTTCGCGATAGGGGGCGTCGCGCGAATAGGTGACCGTGCGTTTTTCCGTTTCGACGACTTCGCCATTGATTGTGCGCTTGAGGGTGAAGGTCTGTTGCAACTGCTGACTGGAATTCAGCATGTCTGCCATTTCATCGGGATTGACCTCGACGGTTTCGCCCTCGCTCTCGCCTTCCATCATCGCCGTTTCGCCTTCGCTCATGACAGCGTCATCCACAGGCATGGGCGCCGCTGCGGGCATGTCCGTCGCCGGTTGCGATTCTTCCTGCGCCGTCGCCGGGAGCGCAAACAGGCAAAGACTCGCGAACAAAGCGGAAAACGGTGATTTTGTCACGGTCGAACCTCCTCGAAAAACTTGACCCAAGCTAACACGTTCAAAGGTAAAATGTCCGCAAATTCAGGGGCTTTTTCCATAAAATTGGAAATTAAATCGCTTTTAGGCGCGCCAATGTCCCGCCGGCGTCAATAACCGCGTCGCGCGCTGGACGAAACGTGACGCCGGTGAGATCCGTGACATAGTCCGTCTGCGCTTTTGGCTCGACGCCAAGATCGGGCAGGACCGAGGCGATATTGCGATCCACATTCGCCATCACGCGCACGAGCCAGTCCGGAAGGCTGGCGGATGGAATTTTCTTCGCATAGTCAGGAAAATTGTCGCGCAAAATAGCGGCGATGTCTTTCAGCGAAAGAGTATCGGCGGACGCGATGAGGCGGCGGCCGCCGGTTTCTGGAGTCTCGAGCGCCGCCAGATGCAGCGCCGCCACATCCCTGACGTCGACTATGGGATAGGACGCCTTGGGCAGCGCCGGATAGGCGCCTTTCATCATCAGTTTAATGAGGTCAAGCGACGCGCCCACATCGTCGTCGAGCGGCGGTCCCAGCACCAGCCCGGGATTGACGGTGGTGAGGCGGTGCTTGAAGCCGCCAATGACTGCTGCGTCCCAGGCCGCCTGTTCGGCCGCAGTCTTTGAGACGGCGTAAGGCGTCACCGGTCTCCAGTCCTCATCGGTCCAGTCGTCTTCGGTGACCGGCATGACAGGCGGGCGGTCCGGGCGATACATCATCGCCACCATGGATGAGGTCATTACGATATGTCCCGCTTTTTTCGCAGCCTCCAGGACGCGCAAGGCGCCGTCCCGGGCGGCGGGAACCAGCGCATATCGGTCGCGCGGCTGCGATGTGGGGAAGGGAGAGGCGATGTGAAGAACGCCGTCGCAATCCTGCGCCGCTTCCTCCCAGCCTTCGTCCGACGACAGGTCCGCGGCGACGAAGGAAAGGCGGTCGATATCCGCCCCGGCCTCTTCGAGTGATTTCTTGACCTGGATCGCCTTGCTCAGCGCACGGATGGTGCCGCGCACTTCATAGCCTTTGTTCAGAAGCTGAAGCGCCGCATGTTTCGCAATAAAACCGCTGACGCCGGTAACGAGGACTTTGTCCGCCATGGCTCGCCTTCCAACAGGGAATCAGCCGTCCCGGCGGTTATTTCACCATGACGGCGGGGCGGCGTCGAGCGTAGGCCCGAAAACCTCATGAAAGGCGGCTTTCAGCGCTTCATCGGCGTCGTCCATAGTCACTGGCAAGCCCAGGTCCACAAGGCTTGTAACGCCAAGCCCGGGGTCGCTGACGCCGCATGGAGTGATGCCCGTAAAATGGGAAAGATCGGGCTCCACATTGAGGGCGATGCCGTGAAAGCTCACCCATTTCCTGACGCGCACGCCAATGGCGGCGATCTTGTCCTCGCGTGAGGGCCCGCCGGATTCGGTCCGGTCGACCCACACGCCGACCCTGTCGCTGCGCCGTTCGCCTTTCACATTGAAAGCATCTAGGGTGCCGATGATCCATTGTTCGAGACCGTACACAAAGCTGCGGATGTCGCGCCCGCGGGTTTCAAGGTCGAGCATGACATAGGCGACGCGCTGGCCGGGCCCGTGATAGGTGTATTGTCCGCCCCGGGAGGATTTGAAGACCGGAAAGCGGTCGGCGTTCAGGAGATCCTGTTCCTTCGCGCTGGTCCCTGCGGTGTAGAGCGGGTCGTGTTCAATCAGCCAGACAAGTTCGGCGGCGTCTCCGGCGCGGATGGCGGCGGCGCGGGCCTCCATGACATTGACGGCGGCGTCATAGGGAACGCGGCCCGGCGAGACCGCCCATTCCACGGGCGTGTCGCGAGACAGTTTTGTGGGGGCGTTTGCGCCTGAAGGGTAAAGCCGGTCCGAGACCATGAGGGGAGATGCTCCGACAAAATTGTAGCGGATATGCGCTCTTCAACCATTAGGCTCAAGGTCAGCGCCATCCGAAGATGCGGCATAGCATTAGTGAGAAAATGGTGCGGTCGAGAAGACTCGAACTTCCACGGGTTGCCCCACAGCGACCTCAACGCTGCGCGTCTACCAATTCCGCCACGACCGCACGTCACGCCCGCAGAGCAAAGCTCTACAGAGATTGGCAACCAGAGGCTTCCGAAGGAACCGCTGGCGAGGAGCGGGGGACATAGCAAAAGCCATCCGGCCTCACAAGTCCAAACTGGGCCCAAATCGGGACCGGCTGTGTTCGTCGCCGTGAAGGCTTCATAGGGGGCCTCGGGAGCTTCAGAAAGCCCGTAAATCATGAGGATGTCCAGTTAACACGAAAAATGGCGCGGAAGCTGCAACGCCGGCCCCATGGAAGCAGGCCGCATCATTCTCGCCGGGATTTCCTTCGCTGTCGCCGGGCTCGGCGCGGTCTGGGATGTGGTGATCGTGCGGCCGGGCCCCTGCGCGGCGCAACAGACCTATCTCCTCGCCAATAACAGCGCCGCCATCATCCGGGTGGAGGCGGACGCCGTTTCTGACACCGACGGGGTCATCGTCTATCGCGAGCAGGCCGAAGGCTGGGCCAGTCGCCGCCTTTTGGGCCGCTTCGACCTCCGCCTCGATGAGGCGGGAACAACCATCGTCAACTCAGGTGAATTTTGCAGGGGGTCCCAATGAAAATGCTGGGCTTCATGATCGCATTGACGCTGATTTACTGGCTCATGTCGAGCTATGCGCAATCGTTGGTCGCTATCGACGAACCATGCGCGTCGGCCGGCGAGTTCGCGCCGCCGCCGCTGTCTGAGACTGTCGAAGGCGCGCATGAAAGCGTTGTCAGGGTGCAGGCGCGCTGGTCGGATACGCACGCTTACGAGGCGATAGAGATCGACGGCGCCCCGGCCTGCGCGGGCTAGGACGAAATGGCCGCTGACGAGGGTTTCCCCTCTGCCGGAAAAACGACTAGAAGGCTTTGCGAAACCAGAACATTTGCGGACCTTCCATGCGCCTTTCCCGTTTTTACCTGCCTCTCCTGAAAGAAACCCCTGCCGACGCCCAGATCGCCTCGCACCGGCTGATGCTGCGCGCCGGGATGATCCGCCAGGAAGGGGCGGGGATTTACGCCTGGCTGCCGCTCGGTTTTCGCGTCCTTAAAAAGATCGAACAGATCGTGCGTGAAGAACAGGATCGCGCCGGCGCCGTTGAGATGCTGATGCCGACGATCCAGTCGGCGGATCTGTGGCGCGAGAGCGGCCGCTATGACGCCTATGGCAAGGAGATGCTGCGCATCACCGACCGCGCCGACCGCGAGATGCTTTTCGGTCCCACCAATGAAGAGATGATTACAGAAATTTTCCGGGCGGGCGTCAGGTCCTACAAGGACCTGCCGAAAATGCTCTATCACATTCAGTGGAAGTTCCGCGACGAAATCCGCCCGCGTTTCGGCATCATGCGCGGCCGCGAATTTCTGATGAAGGATTGTTATTCCTTCGATGTGGACGAGGAAAGCGCGCGCAAGAGTTACAACAAAATGTTCGTCGCCTATTTGCGCACCTTCGCCCGCATGGGGCTGAAGTCGATCCCCATGCGCGCCGACACCGGCCCGATTGGCGGCGACCTTTCTCATGAGTTCATCATTCTCGCCGATACGGGCGAAAGCGCCGTCTTTTGCGACAAGGGTCTGATTGACATGGAAGTCCCCGCAAAGGACATCGATTTCGACAGCGACCTCCAGCCTGTGATTGATCAGTTCACGTCGCTTTACGCCGCCACCGATGAAATGCATGACGAGACGGAATTCAGCCAGAAAGTCGAGGTGGAGAACCGCATCTCCGCACGCGGCATTGAAGTCGGCCATATCTTTTTCTTCGGCGAGAAATATTCAAAGCCCATGAAGGCCGTGGTCGCGGGGCCCGATGGCGGCGAAATTCCGGTGCAGATGGGCTCCTATGGCGTCGGCGTGTCGCGTCTGCTCGGCGCAATCATCGAGGCCTATCACGACGATGACGGCTGCAAATGGCCGGTTCCCGTCGCGCCTTATCATGTGGGACTGGTCAATCTGCGCGCAGGGGACGAGGCTTGCGATCAGGCCTGCGAAAAAATCTACGCCGAGCTCGAAGCGGCGGGCGTCGAAGTGCTCTATGACGACAGCCCCGCGCGTCCAGGCGAGAAATTCGCGCGCATGGATCTCATCGGCTTGCCTTACCAGATCACCATCGGGCCGCGCGGGCTCGAGGCGGGCGAGGCCGAAGTCAAAGACCGGCGTACGGGCGAGAAATCCAATGCGGCGCTCGACGCAGTTGCTGCGGCGATCGCCGCTAAAGTCAAAGCGGCGTTGGATTACGCCTAAATTTTCGTCTTCGGACTGGCGTCTGGCAGCTTTGTGATGATGGCGAGGCTCGCAGCGCCGAGCATCACGGCGCCGGTGGCCAGCGCCTGCATGGTGGGGCCCTGTCTTTCGCCGACCTGCTGCAGGATGTTCCAGGAGCCGCTGACCGCAGCGAGGGCGGCGAGCGCTGGCGCCACGATGCTGCGCACAAAGGTCACAAAGAAATTGCGCAGGAATTTCAGCGTGAAGCCGATGCCGCCAGCCTCGCGCCAGGCCGAAAGGGCATCGGCGAAAATCGACCAGCCCCAGTAAATCGCTCCGGCGCCGCCAAGAAAATAGCCGGCGTTTTCAAGTTCCGGCGGCAACTCAACGCCCGCGCCGAATTCCTTCACCGCCCAGACGCCGCCGGCGAACATCACCGCCGCCAGCAACAGATATCCCACGATTTTGCTTATCCAGCCCACTTTTCACGCTCCCGCCTTGCCCACGCCCGATATTGAACAGAAAGCAGACGTTGATGGCAAGGAGAGGCGATGCGCGAAAGACAAATCGCGCGATTTGCCTTTCGCGAAAAGTAGGTTAGCAAGACCGTCCACGGCTTCTGAGCCTCGGAGAAACCAGATGACGAATGCCGCCGCCTCCGCAACGCGGCCTTTTTCCTACTTCGAATGGATGGTGGCGCGGCGCTATCTCGGCGCAACGCGCTCCGGCAAGGGCGTCTCGCTCATTTCCATGATCGCCTTTGGCGGCATCATGCTCGCCGTCGCTGCGCTGATCTCCGTCATGTCGATCATGCAAGGCTTTCGCCTGACATTGCTCGACCAGCTTCTTGGCACGAACGGTCACGCCCATGTGGAGATGGAAGGCGGGCCCATCAGCAATTACGACGACATCGCCGCGCAGCTCGCCGCCATTCCAGGCGTTACGGAGGCGACGCCGCTCATTGAACAGCCGGTTTTCGCCAGCGCTAATGGCGAGACCGGCATGGTCATTCGCGGCGTCCGTCGCGATGAGATTCTCACCAATGACTACATCACCGGCCCCGATCACATCATCGACGGCTCGGCGGAGAATTTCGGCGTCGGCGACAAGGGTGGCAATGAGGTTTTGTTGGGCAGCCGCGTCGCGTCGCAGCTTGGCGTCAGAGCGGGTGACAAGGTGCGGCTCTTGACCGGGCAGGGCGCTGAGACCGCTTTCGGGCGCACGCCGCGCTCCAAGGTCTATACGGTCGGCGCGATCTTTCATGTGGGCAACGCCGAATATGACGCCATTTACGGTTTCATGCCGCTGGAACAGGCGCAGCTTTTCTTCAGCTTCGGCGACGCCGTTCAGAATATCGAAGTGAAGGTCGCCGATCCGGAAAAGATCAAATCCTATCGAGAACAACTGATGAGTGTCGCGCAGGGGCTTTACGTCATTGACTGGCAGCAGCGCTTTCAGGGCTATTTCAACGCGCTTCAGGTGGAGCGTTTCGCCATGCGGCTCGTTCTGTTCCTCATCATTATTGTGGCGACGCTGAACATCATCACCGGCCTCATCATGCTGGTGAAGGACAAGACTGGCGACATCGCTGTCTTGCGCACCATGGGTGCGACGCAAGGGGCTATCCTGCGCATCTTTCTTCTGTCCGGCGCGCTGATTGGCGTTCTCGGCACCATCGCCGGCATCGTGCTGGGTTCGCTCTTCATTCTCAATATCGACGCGATCGAAAACGGCCTTTCGGCAATGCTCGGCACCGATCTTTTCCCGGCGGAGGTTTATTATCTCGACGGCGTGCCGGCGCAGCTTGAACTTCGCGAGGTTGCGTTGATCGCGGGCTTCACGCTCTTCATGTCGCTGATCACGACGCTTTATCCTGCGGCGCGTGCAGCGCGGCTCGATCCGGTGGAGGCGCTGCGTTATGAATAACGACGCCCAAGCCAATCCGCCGGTGCTGCGCCTTGAAGGCGTAGCGCGCCGTTACGGCGATCTTGTCGTCGTCGAACAGATCAACCTGTCGCTGCGTCCCGGCGAAACGGCGGCGCTGTTGGGGCCTTCCGGTTCGGGCAAGTCGTCGCTCTTGCACATTGCCGGCCTTCTCGAAGCCGCGTCCGAGGGCGAGGTTCACATCATGGGCCGCGCGACTTCGCCATTAAATGATGCAGAACGCACGCGCATTCGCCGCGCGACCCTCGGTTTCGTCTATCAGTTCCATCATCTGCTTCCGGAATTTTCCGCGCTCGGCAATGTCGCTCTGCCGCAATTGATCGCGGGGGTGAAAAAGAAGGACGCGGAAAAAGAGGCGGCGCGATTGCTGACGCTCATGGGGCTCGGCGAGCGGTTGCAGCATCAGCCGGGCCAACTCTCGGGCGGCGAACAACAACGCACGGCGATCGCTCGCGCGCTGGCCAACAACCCCAAAATCCTGCTCGCCGACGAGCCCACAGGCAATCTCGACCCGAAAACCTCGGACGTCGTTTTCGATGCGCTTTTGAATCTCGTGCGCAAGGAGGGTCTCGCGGCGCTGATCGCGACCCATGACCAGCGCCTCGCCAAACGCATGGACCGCGTCTTCGTCATTCGCGAACAGCGGCTGGTCGAGGTGAAAAAGCAAATGGCGCAGACTTGAGCCTTCAGGCTCTCTGGATCGTCATCTGCCGCACATTGGTCGTGCCCGCGCGAAAGCCGGCCTCGCAATAGGCGAGATAAAACCGCCAGAGTTTTTCGAAGCGTTCATCGAAGCCCATGGTCCTGATGTCGTCCCAGGCCGCGCGGAAGCGGTCGCTCCATTCATGCAGGGTCCGGGCGTAATCCTGACCGAAATCCTGAATATCTTTCAGCCTCAGACCGGCCTGATCCGTCAGTTTCGAAAGAACAGAATTACTGGGCAGAACGCCGCCGGGAAAAACATAGCGCTGGATAAAGTCCGTATTCTTCACATAATTGTCGAAGAAACGGTCGGCGATGGTGATGATCTGAAGTCCAGCGAGGCCGCCCGGCTTCAACACCTCGCGCACCTTGTTGAAGTAGTCGTTCCAATATTCCTTGCCCACCGCTTCGAACATTTCGATGGAGGCAACCTTGTCATAGGCGCCGGTTTCGTCGCGATAGTCCTGAAGCTTGAACTCGACCTTGTCGGAAAGCCCGGCGCGTTCGATGCGCTGGCGCGCATAGTCAAGTTGCGAGGGCGACAGCGTCAGCCCTGTAACATGGGCGCCATATGTGCTTGCGGCGTATTCCGCAAAGCCGCCCCAGCCCGATCCGATCTCCAGAACCCGGTCGCCGGGTTTCAGATCGATCATCTTTGCAAGACTCTCATATTTGTTGAGTTGTGCGGCCTCGAGACTGTTGGTGAGCGGTGAAAAGCGCGCCGAAGAATAGGTCATGCTCGGATCGAGCCATTTTTCGTAAAAGCTGTTGCCGAGATCGTAATGGGCGACAATGTTGCGCTTGGCTCCGGATTTCGTGTTCTTCTCGAAGTGGCGGCGGATATTTTGCAGCCAGTCCATAAAGGGAACGCCGGAGAATGCGCGCTGCACCTGATCGGCGTTGCGCGCGAAAATATAAAGACAGGCCGCGAGATCCGGCGTGTCCCAGTCGCCATCCGCGAAGCTTTCGAAAAAGCCGATATCGCCGCCGAAAACGGCGCGGCGCGCAAAGCGATAGCGATGAACGAGAATAACGCCTCTGGCGTCTTTTTCCTCTTTGCCTTCAATGGTCAGCCGGCGCCCGTCGGGCAGTTCGAATTCAAGCGCGCCATATTGAATATGCGTAGCGATCTTCAAAATCTGGCGGAAAAAGAAGGGTAGGCCGCTAGTGTCCAGAGACGGCGTCTCGGATGCGTTTGCGGCAATGTCTTGATGCGCTGACATAGATGTAAGACCCTTTCGCAGCGAAACGGTTCCCGCCTCAGGCCGTAATACTCATGCGCGCGTCTACTTTTTAATCTTGTCGTACCCTTCAAGCGCGCGTTTACGTGCTGCGGCGTGATCCAATATGGGCTCCGGATAGGATTTTCCAAGCTTGACGCCCGCCTTGTCAAGAACATCATCAGGCGCTTTCCACGGCGCATGAATGTGTTTTGCCGGCATTTCCTTCAGTTCCGGGACGAATTCACGTACATAATTCCCATCCGGATCGAACTTCTCCCCCTGCGTTACAGGGTTGAAAATGCGAAAATACGGGGCGGCGTCCGCGCCGCAGCCCGCCACCCACTGCCAGCTTGCGGCATTATTGGCGAGATCGGCGTCAACCAGCGTATCCCAGAACCAGTCTTCGCCTTTTCGCCAGTGCAGCAATAAATCCTTGATCAGAAAGCTGGCGACGATCATGCGCACGCGGTTGTGCATCCAGCCTGTCCGCCAGAGCTGGCGCATCCCCGCGTCGACAATGGGATATCCCGTAAGACCCTTTTGCCATGCTTTGAGGCCCTTCTTGTCCGTGCGCCATGGATAATCCGCGAATTCCTCGCGCAGCGGCTTTTCAGGCAACTCTTTATTGTGGAAGAGGAGATTGTAGGAAAAGTCGCGCCAGGCAAGTTCTGAAAGAAACTTGTCGCCGGCGCTGTCGCTGATGTCGCCGTCGGACATTTTGGCGTGCGTCGCCTGCCAGATCGTCAACGGGCTGATTTCGCCGAAAGAAAGATGCGGCGACAGGCGGGATGTATAATCCTTGTCCGGACGATCCCGTCCATTTTTGTAATCGTCAATTACGTCATTGAGGAAATCGCGCAGGCGCGCGCGCGCGCCGGTCTCGCCCGGCGTCCAGATTTCTTCAAAGCCTTTTGCCCAGTCGGGTTTTGTGGGGAGCAAATCCCAGTCTTTGAGCTTGTCGCTTCTTGGAAAGGATTTCGGCGTCTCGATCTTGCGGGGTTTGGCTTCGGTGTCTGCGCGCGCCGGTTTCCCCTGTTTCAGCGCTTTCCAGAAAGGCGTGAAGACCTTGTAATAGCCGCCCGACCCTGTCTTCAGCTCCCACGGCTCGCGCAGCAGGTTGCCGTTAAAGGTTTCGACATTCACCCCGTCATCGCAGAGATCGCTCTTCAGCGTCTTGTCGATGTCGATATGCGCCTGATGATATCGGCGGTTCCAGAAAACATGCTCAGCCTTCGTCTCCTCAACCAGCGCGGGAATAAGCTTCGCCGCTTCGCCCCGCCTCAGCACCAGCTTGGAGCCGAGTTTGTCGAGATCCTCGCCGAGAGAGGCGAGACTATGATGCAGCCACCAGCGCGAAGCCGCGCCCGGCGCATGATCGATGCTCTCGTCCATAATAAAGACGGGGATCACTGGGGCGCCGGTTTTTCGCGCTGCGGCAAGAGCGGGATTGTCGTCGAGACGGAGGTCGTGGCGAAGCCAGACAAGGGCAGGACGGTCAGTCATTGAGCAAAATCGGTCCCAATTTCAGTTGGCGGCTGGACCCGGCGGCCTTCTGCCGGTAGCTTTGTTACTAAGTCACGGGGGTGACGCGAGGGGTTGCGGCTTTCGGGTTGCGTTTAAGGGGTGTTTTCATGGCGGGTGTTGAGGATTTTTCCAACGGTCTTCTGATTGTTCAGGCCGGGGTTCTGCTGGTGACAATTCTGGCGCTTGTAGGTTCCATGATGTTCGCCAAGCGCGCCGTCAAGGCGGCGTCTTTCCTGCGCGAAGCGCGGGATGAGGCGCAGGCGCTTTACGGCTCCATGGACCGCCAGATGCAGAACATGCAGATGATGAGCGATGAAATCCGCGGCATGGTCGATGATGTCGCACAGCGTCAGGACGAGCTTTCTGCGCGGCTTAAGGCGGCGGACAGGCCCGCGCCTGTTGCTGGCGACGGCAGCGTCCCGGCCTCAGACGAAGCGCCCGCGCGCCAGGAATTGGCCGAAGAAGAGCCTGAAAAAGAAGAAAAGAAATCGAGCGCCATGTTCCGCAGCATATTGCGGCGCCGCTGAGGAGCGCCGGGCGAAAAAGTGGAGGCCGGTTTTCCGCTAACCGGCGCGACCGCTAGATTCAGACCACGCCCACGGACAGGCAGTCATGCACATGGACAAGCCCCACGGGCTTGTCCTGTTCGATGACGAAGATCGTGGTGATCTTGTTCTTGCTCATATAGGCGAGAATGTCGCCGGCGAGCGTCTCTGGATAGGCCGTGCGCGGATTTTCCGTCATGACCTCGGCGGCGGTTTTCGATTGCGCGCCGTTTGAAAAATGACGGCGAATATCGCCGTCGGTGATGATCCCTTTCAGCAAGCCGTTGTCATCGATAATGCCGGCGCAGCCGAAACCGCCTTTTGAAATGATCGCGACAACGTCCGTCATTGGCGCGTCGAGGGAGGCAAGCGGCAGCGCGTCCGGCCCATGCATCAGGTCGCGCGCCTTGCGGAGCGCGGCGCCAAGCTTGCCGCCCGGATGAAAGCCCTGAAAATCACTTGCCGAGAACCCGCGCGCGCGCAGGAGCGCCACCGCCAGCGCATCGCCGAGCGCCATCATCATGGTTGTCGATGTTGTCGGGGCGAAGGTCTCGCCGCAGGCTTCTTCAATGTCGGGCAGGATCAGATCGATCTGCGCCGATTTCGACAGCGCCGAGACGGCGACGCTGGTGATCGCCACGACGGGAATCGAAAAGCGCGCCGTATAGGCGAGAAGGTCGCCCAGCTCTGCCGTCTCGCCCGATTTCGACAGGGCCAGCACCACATCGTCTCTCGAAATCATGCCGAGATCGCCATGGCTCGCCTCGGCGGGATGCACGAAGAGGGCAGGCGTGCCGGTGGAGGAAAAAGTCGCCGCGATCTTGCGCGCGATATGGCCGGACTTGCCCATGCCGGTCACGACAACCCTGCCCTTCGCCTCATGGATCAGCGCCACCGCCGCGGCGAAATCAGAGCCAAGGCCGGCTTTCAGCGCCTCAAGCCCCTTGATCTCAAGGGCGAGGACATTGCGGGCGATGTCGAGCGGGTCGGACATGAAACTATTGATACCACAGAAACTTGCGCCCTTATGCGGGGCGGTTCATGAAACCTCTCGCCGGAATCGCTATGATGAGGCAAGGAGCATTTATGGCCGCACAAGGCAAACAGCCGGACACGCCAGTCAAGATCAGCCCGCAAGTCGTCGCCGGCAATCATTTGCCGCTGACGGTTTTCGCCGGCCCTTGCGCCATGGAAAGCCGGGCCCATGCGCTTGAATGCGCGGCGGCGCTGAAAGAGATTGCGGACAGGCTCAGCCTTGGACTCGTCTACAAATCGTCCTTCGACAAGGCCAACCGCACAAGCGCCGGTTCGGCCCGCGGCGTCGGGCTGAAAGAGGCGCTCCCAGTTTTCGCTGAAATCCGTGAGACGACAGGGCTGCCCGTGGTGACCGATGTGCATGAGCCGGCGCAATGCGGGCCTGTGGGCGAGGCCGTGGATGTGCTTCAGATTCCGGCCTTTCTCTGCCGCCAGACGGATCTGCTGGTGGCGGCGGCGAAAACCGGCCGGGTCGTCAAGGTCAAGAAAGGCCAGTTCCTGGCGCCGTGGGACATGAAAAACGTCGTCGCCAAGCTGCGCGAGGCGGGTAACGACAGGGTTCTCGTGACCGAGCGGGGGGCGAGCTTCGGTTACAACACGCTCGTGAGCGATATGCGCAGCCTGCCCATCATGGCGCGGGAGACAGGCGCGCCGGTGGTCTTCGACATCACCCACTCGGTCCAGACGCCGGGCGGGGCGGGGACCACATCGGGCGGTCAGCGCGAATTCGCCCCGACGCTGGCCCGGGCGGCCGTCGCCGTCGGGGTCGCCGCCGTCTTCGCCGAGACCCATCCGGACCCGGACAGTGCGCTTTCCGACGGTCCCAATATGATACCGCTGGGGCGTTTCGAGGCCTTTCTGCGGGAGCTCCAGGCGCTCGACCGGCTGGCCAAGGCGCGGTCCTCGCTTCACGGCTTCGCAGGCTAGCTCTGGGGCTACTTTCCTCCCCCGCTTGCGGGGGAGGTGTCAGCG